>JAEEGK010000016.1_pt1 | contig 387142 bp, 378 predicted proteins | sample 8958771 | NCBI WGS metagenome assembly JAEEGK01 (sample SAMN16246547, study PRJNA631951) | gut metagenome | biome: gut microbiome; feature: rumen; material: SC-attached | host: Bos | place: Iran: Karaj | collected 2018-10 | reverse complement strand
AGCAGCAGGGTCACACCCGGACTCATTCCGAACCCGGAAGTTAAGCCTGCTCACGTCGGATGCGGTACTCAGATACGCGAGTTCTCGGGAAACATCCAACGCTGCAATTGTCTGAGATTGGCTTGAAGTTTTTGTGATTGTTTGATTGGAGAGCGGGAGCTGTCTTAATCCGTGGCTGTTTTCGTCCGCAAAGTCTCATCCGTCAGGGCTTTTATTGTGTTTTCTCAATTTTCGATTATGACTTCGTTGACAAACCGATATAGCTATATGAGTATAAGTCGTTAATCGAAGTATTGATTAGTATATAAGTTTGGTTTGTGACATGTGTGTTTGCTGATGCGGTTATGCAAGGCATTATTGCTTTGCCCCTGTTGCGGCTGCGCTTTTATATTCAATCAGTTTTGTATTGTTATGGTTAACAGGTGTTAAACATGGTTTGTAAGAAGTTCTTTAATCTCAAAATTGCTTATCTCATATCTCTGGTTCTCATGGTCAGCGCCGTATGCCTGCCGGCAACGGTCTCCGCCGATCTCGGAGAGCCTGAACTTGCGTTGAACTTACTGGTTCCCGATATTTCTCCGGGTAAGGAAGGTACGATAACCGTGACCGTTATGGAAGTCGGCGGCTCTGATTCCGCTCAGGACATTACAATCACTCTTTCTACCAAAACTCCGGGTGTTACCTTCGGAAAGGCAACGATTGACAAAGTGGATGCCGGTGGAAACGCGACCGCGACCATCCCGATGAAAGTCGATTCTTCGGTCAAGACGGGTGCATACACGGGTGTGTATACAGTCGATTATTCACACACGGGTCTGCTGGGTATCGGTACATTCAGTAATTCCGTGGAAGGTGTTTTTACGTTTAATGTTACAAGTCTCTTCCCCGTTCCGTTAAGTCCGATAACCGTCATAATTGCATGTATTGTCACGGCATTCGTTGCGTTCTATTGCACATCGCGCCGTGAGAATCAGTAATAATACTGATTGAACGGCGAAGATAAAACCGTTAAAGGAAAAAGATTCCGCTCAGAGGTCTTTCGGTTGCGGATTGGTTACGCCTGTAATGTTTAACGTTAGGCGTTATCCGTAATCCGTGATCTCGTTATTTTTTACTGATTTACTCAAATTGCGTTGCTTTACACGTTACTTTACACGTTACTTTATGTGTTACTGCAACACGCGGGTTTTGGGGTACATCCGCGCTTTTGTTGCGGATGTAAAAAATGCTTTTTTGATGCTCCAAGATGTTTTAAGATGTTATGTGATGTTCCATTGAAAATCGGAGACTATTTTGGCGTTATTTTTAAACGTTAATTTGGGGTTGTTTTTTGATTTTAAGCGATATTTGTGTGTTAAAACCGATATGTACATATATGTCTTTTTATAAACGCTGTTTTCGATTAATTATATCTTCGGTTTGTGACAACCTGTCAAAGTGCTATATGATTGTTGCAATAAAGCGGTCAGCCGAATTGCCTGATTATAAGCCGTATTCCGTGGTTACAATTGCCGTATATTTAATCAAATTGCTTTAATTTGTGCTAAATGGAGTCAAACATGGCTAATAACAAGTTGTTTGGAATAAAATCGGCGTATATCCTGTTGCTGGCTCTGATGGTGAGTGCTTTATGCTTACCGGCAGCGGTTTCCGCTGATTTGGGAGAACCGGTAATAAATTCGAATGTGGAAATTTTTGGTGTTCATGTAGGCAGTATCGGTACTGCAAATGTTGTGATTTCAGAAATTGGGGGGTATGATTCTGCTCAAAATCTTCATGTAACTCTGTATACTGACACTACGGGTGTTTCCTTTGGAGCTACACAGACTATACCTATATTGAATGCAGGTGGAAGCCGTACCTTGAGTTTTCCTGTCTACGTTGATTCTTCAGCTAAGCCTCAGGTCAGTTCATACCACGGTACGATAACTATCAATTATGAAGAAACAGGTGCTATGGGCATCGGTACATATAGTCATATTGTTACAAGTGATTTTTGGTATTATATTGTCGGTGATTCTGAACTAAAATCGCAAGTAAATGTTCCTAAAGTTCATTCTGGTGATAGTGGTACTGCAACTGTAATTGTTTCAGAGACAGGCGGACAAATGCCTGCTTTGAATGTTAAGGTCACTCTCTCTACCGATACTCAGGGTGTTGCCTTTGGAGAAAATTCTGCATTTCATTTGGCTAATGGTAAAAGTAATACCTTGAGTATTCCTCTCTATACTGAGTCTTCAGTTAAGGCAGGTACATATAACGGCATTCTAACCCTCGATTATGATGAATATAGTTCTCCAGAGGATATTGGCAAATATCATCATAGTTTAACACAACATTTTCAATATACTGTTGAAGCACCTACTCAATCTAAATCTGTATCTGGGGCAGGATCTTCGTCATATTCAGATACAGAAAGTGATAATGGTCTGATAATTTTGATAATTGCGACTATCGCGTTTGTATGTTTCATATTGATGTGTGTTGCGTTTTCCAGTCGCAATAAAGAGCGCCGTGAGTGGGAACGTCGTAATATGGGTCATCCCGAGTGGGATCGTCGTCAGTTTAGGTGATTAAGCGGTTTGATTGAAAAATGGGGCAAATAAATTATCAAAATTCTTGAATATTGCGTTAAAAGGAGATAAATATGGCAAATAACAAGTTGTTTGGAATGGAATCGGCGTATATATTGTTGCTTGTTCTGATTGTCAGTGCGTTATGCTTGCCGGCAGCGGTTTCTGCTTATGCCGGAGAACCTGTTCTGAAATATCAAACAAGTTCATCCGATTTTGTTGTTTCAGGAAAGAGTGGTGGCTCTATAACTCTGAGTTACAATCAAGGATCAACAGATCCGTGGTCAGATATTACTGATAATCCATATGTATTGATATTTGGGATTATCACGTTTCTATTAATTATATTGCTATGTGTTATGTCATCTAATCATAAAAAAGAGCGCCGTGAGTGGGAACGTCGTGAATGGGAACGGCGCGAGTGGGAACGCCGTAATAATGGTCGTCACGAGTGGGATAACCGCAATATGAATAGTCAAGAGTGGTGGGAAAGTAATGATAGGGATCGCCGCCAGTTGAGGTGATTAAGCGGTTTGAATCCATAGAAAAATAACCGTATAAATAAAGGTAAATAGGAACCGGAAAAAGACTCCACTCCGAGATCTTTCGATTGCGGTAAGTCACCTGATGTAACGGTATCATTCTCCGTAACGGAAGATCTCTTTACTTTTTTAACAGATATTTTTTTAACGACAATCGGAATATACCAAACTCGGATCGATACCTATTATATACATAACCGCCAATTCTATTAGGCAACTGTGCCAAGGTGGCGGAGCGGCTACGCGGTCGCCTGCAGAGCGACTATTACTCCAGTTCAAATCTGGACCTTGGCTTCTCCCTTCCGAAAGGACAGGGACTATTCAATTGCGGCCATAGCAGCAGGGTCACACCCGGACTCATTCCGAACCCGGAAGTTAAGCCTGCTCACGTCGGATGCGGTACTCAGATACGCGAGTTCTCGGGAAACATCCAACGCTGCAATTGTCGGCAATGAATCGAAGTTTTTCCGCAGTTTTCTAAGTTATCTATGTTTTCTGTGTTTTTCTGAGTTATTCTAAGTTTTTTATGTTTTTTTGAGTTTTTCTATGTTTTCTGAGTTTTTATGAGTTTTTTGTTCGGGAGCGCAAGCTGTTCATCCCGTGATTTTCAATATATTCAATATATGCCGTCCTTAAAAATCTCTTTTGCCGCCGATTCTTTCAGCATAAATATAATTATCTAACAATTCCCATTATTAAGTTACAATGGTAAGGGTAGGTCTGTTAGGTTGCGGCAACGTAGCTGAAGTGGTGGCGGGCAAAGAGAACGGTATCGACATTGTCGCTCTCTATGACCTCGACACAAAGCGTGCAAAGTACCTCTCGGAGATATCGGGAGCGCCGGCTTTCGAGAAATTCGAGGATTTCCTCGCATGCAATATGGATATCGTGGTTGAAGCCGCATCCGTGGGCGCGGTCTGCGCAAACGCCGAGGCAATCCTTAAATCCGGCAGAGACATGGTCATACTCTCGGTAGGCGCACTTGCCGACCCCGACTTCAAGCGGAAACTCATCAAACTTGCCGAAGAAAACAACTGTAAGGTGCGTATCCCCAGCGGCGCCGTAATCGGACTCGACAACCTGAAAATCGGTCAGATATCGCCTATGAGCGAACTCAAACTCTGCACGACCAAAAATCCGCGGTCGCTCAAGCTTGACGTCACCGAAAGAACCCTCGTCTTCTCCGGAAGAGCCGACGAATGCATAAAGAAATTCCCCAAGAACATTAATGTCGCAATCGCTCTCGAGACGGCGGGCGGCAGACCCGTCGAGGTCGAGTTGTGGGCAGACCCCGCGGTAACGAGGAACACCCACGAAATCTTCGCAAAAGGCGATTTCGGCGACATATACATGAAGATTGAGAACAACCCCTGCCCCCAGAATCCGGCAACAAGTTATCTGGCGGCGCTCTCGATAATAACGCTCCTGAAGAATCTCGGAAAATCAATAATAATAGGCACATAATACGGATCGGAAAAACCATGACAGTAATCGACGAAATAAAAAAACTCAAAGCGGAGAAGAACGCGGTCATACTCGCTCACAACTACCAGCCAAAAGAGATACAGGATCTGGCTGACTGCCTCGGAGACAGCCTGGAACTTGCAAGGGAAGCAAAGAAGACCGACGCCGAGATAATAGTGCTCTGCGGCGTCATGTTCATGGCGGAGACGGCAAAGATAATCAACCCCACGAAGAAAGTCCTCATTCCCAATCCGAACGCCGGCTGTAAACTTGCCGATTACGTAAACCCCGCCATGATAAAAGCGGAAAGGAAAGCATATCCCGACGCCGAAGTCGTCCTCTACGTCAACTCGACCGCGGAATCGAAGGCGGAGGCGGACATAACCTGCACATCATCGAATGCCGTCGCGGTATGTAAAAGCCTCAAATCAAAGCGGATACTCTTCGGACCCGACTCCAACCTTGCCTCGTGGGTGGCCGAACAGCTCCCCGAAAAAGAGATAATTCCGCTCCCGTACGGCGGATGCTGTCCGGTTCATGCCGAAATAAAGCCCCAAACCGCACGCGAGGCAAAGGCTGCCGGCTACACCGTCATCTGTCACCCCGAATGCCCCAAAGCCGTCCGCGACGAATGCGACGTCGTGGCATCGACAGGAGGCATGCTCAAAGAAGCCGCAAACGCCGACAGATGGGCGGTGCTTACCGAACGCGACATGACATACCGCTTAAAGTGCAAATATCCGGAAAAGGAGTTTAAGGGCTATGAATCGGCGTTCTGCGAGAACATGAAGCTGATAACCCCCGAACTGCTCAGGGACTCTCTGCGCGACGAGACAACCGAGGTCGTCCTCTCCGACGCTCTCATAAAGGGTGCGGGAAGAGCAATCGAGAGAATGCTCAATATCTGAAGGGCACATAACGCGGCATAACACAGGTTTCATCATGACGATATCACCCAAACTCATAGCATATCTCGAAGAAGATATCGCGGGCGGCGACATAACCACCTCGGCAATAGTGCCGAAAGGGAAGACGAGCGCGGTTATCGTCTCGAAGGACGACGGCATAATCGCGGGCTTAAGCGAGGCGAAGGATATCTTCAATTACTGCGGAGCCGATGCCGAGATAAAAAAAGCCGACGGATCGCGGGTCGCAAAAGGCGATATCGTCATGGAGATATCGGGCGACTCACATGCCGTTCTGATGGCGGAGAGGACGGCGCTCAACATAATAGGCAGGATGAGCGGCATTGCCACGAAGACCGCCCGCATCTCCGCAAAAATAAAAAGGATTAACCCGAAATGCAATGTTGCGGGCACGCGAAAGACCTCCCCGGGATTCCGCGAGTACGACAAGAAAGCCATCTTCCTCGGCGGCGGCGACCCGCACAGATACAATCTCTCGGATGCCTTCCTGATAAAGGACAACCACCTCGAACTCTGCACGATAGCCGACGCCGTTGCAAAGGCGAAAGCCTATTCCGTCTATAAACTTGTCGAGATAGAGGTCGAGAACACCGCCGATGCCCTTGCCGCAGCCGCCGCGGGTGCCGACATAATCATGTTCGACAACATGACCCCCGATATGATAAAGCGCACGATTGCGGCGCTCTCGGAGAAGTATATCGGAAAAGGCATAACAATCGAGGTCTCGGGCGGAATACGCGAAGAAAATCTCGGCGATTACGTAATCCCGGGCGTCGACAGAATAAGCATGGGCGAACTCACGCATTCGGTCAAAAACTTCGACGTCTCGCTGGACGTAAAGCCCGCACTCAAGACCGTAAACATCGTGAAAACCGTTAAAATTTGAAGATTTTCCCTTCTCTCTTTTCCCCGTTATTCCGTTGCAGCAGTTAAAAACGGTTAAAATATATTGAACAGGGCATTCAGAATTATACCCGTCACGAATCCGAGCGAGAGGGTATAACAGCAGACCGCAAGCGAGATCTTAAGCCCCATCTGCCTGTATAAGACCGCTATCGTCGAGACACAGGGTACAAAGAGGACGCTTACGACGGCAAAGACGTAGAGCTGCGCCGCACTCATAACAGCACCGAGATTCGCCGTTCCCGACAGGATAGCAAGCGTCTCGAACGCCATCTCCTTTCTCAGAATGCCGAAGAGAAGCGATGTCGAGGCATAGTCGGGAAGCCCGAGCGCCGAATACATGAACCCCTCGAAAAGCACCTGAAACGCCGCTATAACGCCGAAGAACTGCAAAATACCAAGAACAACGCTGGATACGAGGAGAAGCGGCATGGCAATGAAGAGGAACTCCTTCATCCTCAGCCACGCCCTTGTAAGTGTCTGTTTTGCACGCGGCTTTCGCATAGGCACCATCTCGAGAATCATGCCGAACTGGTCGCCCGGGGTGACCTTAGTAAGCACAATGCCCGTCAGTATGATGAGAACAAAGACAATCAGGTAAATCGAGAGCGCCGCGAAGAGACCGACGAAGGTAAAGACAATGCCCGCGATTATGACCGTTCTTGCCGAGCAGGGCACCATGGTGATGAGGAAGGACGCGATAATCTTCTCCCTCTCCGAGAACTGCCGTATTGCCATGATTGCCGGAACGTTGCAGCCGAATCCGAGAACCATCGGAATCAACGCCTGCCCGTGCATGCCGATATTGTGCATGGCGCGGTCGGCGAGGAATGCCGCTCTCGTCATATATCCCGTATCCTCCAGAACCGAGATGAGAATATAGAATACGAAGACATACGGAAAGGCAATACCCAGACCCGCTTCCACGGCAATCAGGAGCGAATAGAGGATATTCTCGGCAAGCGGCGGCAGGGAAAGCTCATACATCGGCTGAATCAGGAAGGTCTCGAAGATATCGACTATCCCCTCTTCCAGAAAAGAGCCGATGATAAAGACGCAGATAAGGGTTGTCAGCAGGACAACCGTCATTATCGGCACGCCCGTTGATGTGCGGGTAAGCAGGCGGTCGAAGTTTCTCGCCGGCTTAAACGTCCCGTCCTTCTCTATCAGACCCCGGATTCGTTTTGCCTCGTTATGACGGTTGGCGGCAAGAATCTGATGAACCGACATCCTGTGCTGATCTTCTATCTCGGCGGCAATCACACCCGCCGTCTCGGAGAGTTCGTTATCTTCGGGGAGCAGACCTTCCAGCGCCAGAAGACCGCTGAGTCTGTCGCTGCCGTTCACCTTAGAGAAACTTCTGAGTGCGGCTTCGATATGGTCGTCGTAGCGGGTGACGAGATCGATTGTCTTCGCTTCGTTCTCGGCGAGCGGGATTATCTTTTCGATATTCCTGCCCTCGACGGCGGCGGTCTTGATGACGGGGCATCCGAGTATCTCCGCGAGCTTATCGCCGTCTATGACAAGACCCTGCTTTTCGGCCTCGTCTGTCATGTTGAGTACGACAACGGTCGGAATCTTGAACTCCGCGATCTGAAGGAGCAGGTAGAGATTTCTCTCGAGGCGTGTCGAGTCGAGGACGGCGATGAGCCGGTCGGCTTTCTTCTCGAGCAGGAATTTTCTGACCTCGGTCTCTTCATCGTTCACGCCGTCAAGCGAATATACGCCCGGGAAATCGATTATCTCGTAGTGTTTGTCCTTATGCACGAGGCTTCCCGTGTACATGCCGACCGTCGTGCCCGGGAAGTTCGATATCTCGACGCCTATACCCGTAAGGCTGTTGAAGATAAGCGATTTGCCGACGTTGAGGTTGCCTATGAGAGCCAGTTTCAGCGTATCGGATTTTTCAGGCACCCCCGATCCCGACCCGGAACCTCCGTATTTGCCCTTTTTTTCGTCGTCCGTCTTATCCGCCGCCACCGTATTACACCTTCTCGACAAAGACGAGGCGCACTATCTCGGGGCTGATTCCGACCTCGCTCGATTTGATTGCGACGACCATGGCGCCGTTGGAGAGCTTTCTCTTTATCGTTATCGTCTCCCCGGGTATCAGCCCCATATCGCAGAGTCTGTCCGTTCTCCTTGAGCCGCCTTCGGTAAAGAGTATCTTAACGGCATCGTCTTCGTCGAACTCCGAGAGATTTCGCCCCATTCCTTCATGCCCGTCATCCCTGTCACCTTCATACGCATTTCGGGCGTGAAAACGGTGTCTTGCGCCCCTCTCTCTTATGTAATTCTTAAGACGCTTTATCGTATCCGGCGAGGCGCCGTGCTCGAGGACGCAGGCTTCTTTTGATGCGGAATCGGAGTCCATGCCGAGTATCTCCGTGAAAAATGATTCCAGAACGAGATGTTTTTTTATTGTGCATTCACCGAGTTTTCTGCCGGAATGCGTGAGTTTTATCTCCCGATATGCCCCCGCATCACTTATTCGGATAAAACCCTCATCCCTTAAGGCATTAAGCCCGCCCTCTATCTCGGAGACGTCTTTGTTAAGGGCGTCCGCAAGTATCTTCAGGGAATCGGGCGTAATCCCGTCGACTGAGTTGTTTATTATTGCCTCAAGGTAATCTTCGCACTCGGTGATCTCCATTTGCTCTCTCTGTTTAACCTCTCTAATTTTTTGAGTACACAGTAAAAAATCTTTGTAATCTTAGGAAATACATCAAAAACCGAATATTGCTTCTCATACCGTATTCCCTCCTTCATTGGAAAGACTGGAACAATTAAGAAGTTTCCTGACTTAGCACTAATGCATAGGGTAATATGATAATTAAAGCAGTAAAATTCAGAAAAGACGGCTTTTATACACAGCCGTTTGTATTCGGCGGTGAAGAAGGTACGGAGAAGTTTGACAGAAATGTCCGATATCGCGGCAGCCTTCAGAATTACCTGATAGATACTGGTGATGAAGTAATTCTCGTGGATACGGGACTTCCCCCGGGTATGCCTGTGGAAGCGCCGGATGAAAACAGCGTAGCTTTCATCGGCAAAAAAATCGCCGAATATATGGATGCATTCCGGGCACTCGGTTACAAACCGGAACAGGTGACTAAGATATTGCTTACCCATAAGCACGCCGACCACTCCGGCGAATTGCGCTCGTTTCCGAACGCCGAGATATACGTTGGCGCCGATGAGATCTCCGCCGATGAACTTAAGGGCATCAAAAACCTCGTTCCCGTGAAGTTTACGGACGGTCCTTACTTCAACTTCCCGGAGAGTCAGAAGATCCGCGACGGCATATACTTCATAAAGGCAAAGGGTCACACAAACGGCAACAGCATCGTTATTGCGGAACTGGACGGTCTTTATTACATGTTCCACGGCGATGTCACCTATGTGGATGAGGCACTCTGCGAGAACAAACTCTCCGTTGTCTATGACGATCTTTCCGCCGCCCGTGAGACACTGGATCGCGTGCGGGAGTTTATCAGATCTCATCCGACGGTATATTGCGGTACGCATACGCCTCAGGGATATGAGAGCCTTGAAGCAAAACGCGTCATGAATCCCGACAAACCTGTGGAGACAATATTTGCGAAAGCAGAGTTCGGTGACGGAAAAACCGGCGGAAAAACTGTCTGTTCGGTCTGCGGATATGTATATGATCCGGCAGAGCATGACGGTGTGAAATTTGAAGACCTTCCGGATGACTGGAGATGCCCGCGCTGCAACATGCCGAAAGAAAAATTCAATCGTTTGGAACTCTAATGAGGATATTATTATGAGCAAAAAAATCGTGGCAGTCAATGCCGGACCCAGAATGGGATGGAACACCGATACCCTGATAACGGAAGCATCCAAAGGTGCGGTATCCGCGGGTGCGGAAGTGGAGAAGTTCAATCTCTTCAAACTCGAGAAATATACCGGATGCAGGTCATGTTTCGGCTGCAAAAAAGAGGCGAATAAAGGTCACTGCATAATAAAGGACGGACTTACGCCGGTGCTTGACGCAATCAGGGAATCGGACGGGCTTATAATCGGCTCACCGAACTATCTGAGCGAGATGACCGCATCCTTCAGGGCACTCTACGAGAGGCTTGTCTTTCAGAATCTGACCTACAATGCGGAAACTCCCTGCTGTAACCCGAGGAGAATCCCCGTTCTTCTAATCATGACCAGCAATGCGCCGGATGACATGTATGTGAATCTTATGCAGAATTATAAGCAGGTATTCGACGGTTTCGTGGGTCCGACCGAGATAATTATCAGCGGAGATACCCTTCAGCTCAAAGATTACGGCAAGACCGACTGGCCGTGGACTTATTTCGATGTCGAAGCCAAGAAGGAGCGTCACGAGAAGGTATTTCCGCAGGAGTGCAAGGCGGCATTCGAGAAGGGCGCCGCTCTGGTGAAAGGAACACAATAACCGAACACATAAAGGAATACAATAAAGGAATACAATAACGGAGTAATATAACGGAATAACAGATGAAACCCGAGATAATCCGGGCAACCGAGAGATGGCAGCAGGCGGGCGCCTGTTACGTAAGAATACAGGCGATGGCAAAGAAGCACCACATCACTCTGCGTCAGGAATTCGACGAGCACGATGCGCCGGATACGAAATATATCCTTGCGCTGGACGACGATTTTCCGATTGCCACCGCCAGAATGTATGAGCGTGATGCGCAAAGCGTTATCATCGGCAGAATCGTCACCCTTCCCGAATACAGGCATCGGGGAATAGGCTCGGCGGTGGTGAAGGAGTGCGAGCAGTGGGCGGCGGAGCTCGGCTATAAGAAGGTCGTTCTCGACAGCCGCGACAACAAGGTCGAATTCTACAGGAAACTCGGCTATAAGGAATGCGGAGAGCCTTACATTGACGGCGACACCTTCCGCTGTATCCGTATGGAAAAAGACCTGCCTGAAAAAGACATCTCTTAAGGCGTTGGATAAAATGGCAAAAAAAGCGAATGATGACGGACACCCGAAAGATGCGGCGCAAAAACCCGCGTCTTCGGGGACGCGGTCGTGGGGATTCTTCAGCATCGGCGGAAGGCGGCAGAAAAAGAAGGAGAAAGAGGCTGAGCTCGAGCGGTCGATATTCATCGAGATGGACGCCGCGGGAGACGGGGGCGACAAAATCCTGCCCGATAATGCCGCGCTCGTAAACGATATGACCGTAACCTTAAATCTGCTTTCGGAGGCGAAGACGCTTGACGGTCTTATAGAGATCCTCGGCGATGAGATGAATAAGTTCAACCGTCAGGATATCCGCATGCTCATCTCACAGGTCGAAGGAAAACTCGGGGGAACAAACCGCTCTTATGTGGAAAGACTTGTTGCGACGCTGGAGGAGATGTATGGTGGTGCCTTCAACGATATCGCTCTGCTTGCGCAGTCCCGCGATTCGGAGGAGTATCGGTCGCCGCCGGTCGCGGCATCCCGCGATTACTGGATGATGGCGCTTAAGTCCTGCAAGAACACGGCGTCGAAGACAAGCCCGCGGCTTTTGTATCTGAAGTATCTGCTTGTCGGCTTTCGGATGTTCGTGCTCGGAGAACCGGCGCACCCTGTCGGCACTCCGTTCCCCGGCGGTCATGAGGTCGAGTCGGAGTCGGGTATCTTCTACTGCCCCGTAAGAGAAAAGGCGGATGACGTGCCCTACGCGGTCTGCCCCTTCTGCCCCGCGATGCAGTCGACCGAGTTTATGCTCGAGTTTACTAAGGAAGAACGTGAAAAGAAGGTCAAACAGGGATATATACAGAACTATTTTACGAACTTCAAGGGATAAGCGGATAATTATTCATTGCCCGTGATATCCCGCCGCGTTTTCCGCTTTTGCCCGTAAAAAGATATTGTTTTTTTTTATTTTTTGAAATTTTTCATTTTTTGAATTTTTTGATTTTTTAAATTTTTAAAAATTTAATTTTTTAATTTGTTTTTAATTTGTTTTAATTCGGGATTTATCTGCGGTTGCAGACCGTCATGACCGCCATCGTGCCCGCAAGTGCGAGAACCGCAATCAGAGCACCGAATCCAGGAGACCCTGTTGTGGGGACGGTCGGCGAGGGCGTATTCGAGCCCGGTGCCATGCCGAGAGTAAGCTGGGAGACCTGTCCCGAATTGACGACGACTCTGGAATATGTGTCCTGATATCCCGAAAGACGAAGCATGACCGTATGTTCTCCGGCGGCGACATTATTCAGGTTGCACGGGGTGTTGTAGCCCGTATAAACGTTGTCAAGGTATACCATCGCACCCTCGGGCGAGGACGAAACCGCGATTGAGCCCGCGTTTGCCGAAGACTGCGTCATATCCGCATTCACGGTAATCGACGCACCGTTCATTGTCACCGGCGTCACATAGTCGGCATATCCCGCAAGCGTCAGTTTAAGCGTGTGCTGACCGTTCGCGACATCCTGAATCGGGAATGCCGCTCCGTTAAGAGTCTCACCGAGGTAGACGCCGTCGAGGTATATCTTCGCTCCCCACGGCGTTGACGTCACGAGAATCTGGTTTACCGACGAGATCGGCTGAAGCTCGGCGTAGACAGGTATCTGTGCCCCGTCCTGTACGGTGATTGACTTCTTCCAGTTGTAGTAACCGTTGAGTTTGACCTCAACCTCGTGAGTTCCGGACGAAAGCCCCGTAACCACGCACGGAGTCTTGCCTTTGGCAACGCCGTTGACCGAGACATAGGCATCGCTCGGATACGAGGTCACCGAGATCGAGCCCGGCGATGCCAGAGAAAGCAGAACGGTCTCGGTGCCGCCCGGGCTCAGGTAGACGGATTGCGTGACGCTCTTATATCCGTCCATCTCGGCGTTTATCCTGTAGGTCTTTCCGGCATCCAGATTGTAGAGCGTAATCGGCGACAATCCCTGATAGATGTCATTTACATGGATTCTTGCACCGCTCGGGGATGTCTCGATATGGAGATTTGCCTTTGAGGACGCGGTCGGCGATGCCGTCGGATTCAGCGTAATATACACGCTGCTCGTCGTTCCCGCAGCGGGCATCGCCGGAAGTGATGATGTCGCGGAATAGTAACCCGCCTTGTCGACCCTTACGGTCGTATAGGGTTTTGCCGTGGTATATACGGCAACGGTGAGGACGCCGCCGGAGGTAAGCCCTTTGTATTCGTTGTCGAAGTAGACGCTTGCCCCGTCGACATTGCAGTAGATATTATACCAGCCCATATCTCCGCCGACAGCGGCGGCATCGGGTATTATCAGTGTAAGCATCAGAATAACGGCGGATGCCGCCACGATAAAAGATCTTTGCTTCATACTTAAAGATCGGTATATGGAATAATATAACTGTTGATTACCCGCCGAGTTGTTATTTTGCAAATCCGTGCGTAACGTTCCGGCTGTCTGAAGGTCTGACGCTCTGACGATCTGCCGCGGGCTGTTCTCCCCACACTCACAGACAATCACCCCCCCACCCCCCCCAAAACACACACAAACTCCACACCCGCATATCACCTTCACACACCCCTCTCTCCCCGCACCCCGTAGCATGAATCCGGACCTCAAAGGATAAATGCTTTGTATAATCCAGATTAATATGTATTGATAAACAGGTATCCGAAGATATGTACGGTAAAAATGCCGTGCATCTTGTAATACGATATGATATATACAGGTGATTTTGACGAAGCTTCCCGATATGGCACCGAATGAGCGTCTTCTTGCTGAAATACCCAATATTGACATAAAAGGCAAGAACTTCAGGCTGTTTCTGACAAACCTGAGGCTTGTCCTCATGGAAGGCACGGGACGCGGGAAGGCTCCGGCAATAATACCGCTCTCTATTATTCGCAATATTGCGTCAAGTCTCAACTTCGCCGACGACCCCGTTCTCACCCTCACTCTCGGTTCTCCCGACGGCGGTCAGAAAAAGATGGTTCTCGTCTTTACGCAGGAGTTCAGCGGCGTTCGCGACAAGGAACGCGATCAGCTCAAGAAGGTTCTCGAAGGCGTGGTCTCCGAGTCGCGGATGACCGTGAAGTCCGCGGGAATGTTCGGGCAGTCTCCCATGGGCGGCATGGGTATGGGAGGCATGGGCGGCGCAGGTGCCGGTTACGGCGGACAGCAGCAGTTCGGTTTCGGCGGTGCGGGCGGTCTCGGCGGCGGAATGGGAGGCGCCGGTTTCGGTGCACAGGGCTACCCGCAGAATCAGGGATACGGACAGCCCTTCGGACAGTCCCCAATGGGCGGCATGGGCATGGGTGCAGGCGCAGGTGCCATGGGCGGCGCCCCATCGGGAGTCGCCGGTGTCCCGGGCGCAATACTCTCGGCGGCAAACGTCGTAGTAAAATCACAGGAGTATACCGTCTCAATCACGAGCGACAAGATAGTGCTCTTAAATCCCAATCAGCCCGCAAAACCCTCGACAATACCTCTCGGTGCGGTCAGAAGCGCCGAAGGGGAGACAAGCGAGGAAGGGGAGCCTGCCGTTGCTCTCATGGTCGAGTCCCAGAACGGCAATATGCGAAGGATGGTCCTTCGTTTCTCGCTCTGGTATAACAAGAACCGCTGGGGCGAGCGCGAGACATGGGTTCACGCCATACAGGACTATATCGCGACCGGCAGGATAACCGAGCTTTATACCCCGACTCCAGAAGAATGCCTCCCCTCCGGCGGATTTTCGGCAGTGCCCCCGTCGTCGGGCGGCATGGGCATGGGTGCAGGTCTTGGCGGTGCGGGCGGTCTCGGCGGCAGTACGGGCAGCGGTATGGGCGGCGGATTCGGCAGAGCGCCAACCGGCGACGATCAGCAGTGCCCGGTCTGCGGAAATGCCGTTGCTGCGGGCGCGAAGTTCTGCGGCAACTGCGGTCATACGATGCCGGCGGGTTCGGGAGGAGATTCCGGCTTATCCGGCAGTTCGCGTTATGACAGCGACGAGGACGTGGAGATCCTCGGCGGCGGATCACGCGACGATGACTTTTTCCCCTCGGCAAAACCGCAGAAGAAAGCCAAAAAGGCTAAAAAATCGGGCTTTATGCGTTCATCGGCGAGTTCATACGACGGCGATTACCCCGTCCGCAGACAGAGAAGGAGCGGACCGATATTCTCGGAAAGTTCTCTTCCCGGAAGGCTTATCTCGTTTATCAGGACGCCGTGGGACGCATTTCAGAATACACGCGGTCAGGACGTGCTGGATGCACTGCCCGTCTTCGGAGTCGTCCTTGCAATATTCGTCCTCATAAACTCGATACTCTACTCGATAATCGCCTCCGATCTCAGCGCCGCCGAGTATCCTGTATTGAGCACATTCTCGGATTTCTTCTCGTCATTCATATTTTCGCTTGAATCCGCGATTCTGATAGTCATATTCACCGCAATATACGGCGTCTTGATTCACCTTGCAATCGGCATAATCGGTTACACAAGCGATATCAATGACGGACTGAGAATATCGGTCTACTCCCAGACTGCCCTTCTCATAACGGTAATCCCGTTCATCGGGCTCTTCCTCTATCCGCTGTGGGCATTTCTGCTTCAGTTCATGGGCATACGCGAGACCTACCGTCTTGAAAACGGAACGTCTCTGTTGGCGACAATAATCCCCGCCGTTATCATTTTAGTGCTCTTCGTGCTTTTTCTGACATTCGGTGAGGATAACTTCTCGATTTTCGGAGAATAAGCGATTGGAAAGGAATAAACAAACTGCCAAAACCCTAATCGGTGTCGCGGTCGGGGTATTTGTGCTCTTTGCACTTTTTTCACCAGCATCAGCGGCAGCCGTCGCGGATTTTCAATTCGAGCAGGGCAATCCCAATTCACATGAGTATCTGCGCGTAATCTTCATGGGAAGCCTTGAGGGTGCGACCGCCTCGAATGATTCGCAGTGGGTCTGGAACTTCGGCGACGGCACCACAGGCGTCGGAAAGAACGTGGTTCACACCTATTCGGAGGAGAGCATACCGACCGACCTTTACGATCCGATTATCTTCATGGTGCGCCTCGATGTCACGCCCGACGGCGGTGGAAAACCCTGCAGTAAGAGCTACAAGGTCGCCATAACCGAACCTTCTCTTGCGGCGCAGTTTGCTTTATCGGCAACGCAGGGACCGCCGCCGCTTGAGGTCACGTTTACCGACACCACCTTCGGACGTCATGCCGTCGACAGCCTCTATTTCGGATATCCGGGTTCCGACACGACCGTAAACTCTCTTCCGGCGACTCATGTCTATGAGAGGGAGGGAACCTATCCCGTGACCTTTACGGTCTCACGCGGCGAAAAACAGGCAAAGGCAACAAAGCAGGTTATTGTAAGGAAAGACGCAATCTATATCGGCGAAACTTCGAATACGACCGAAGAAACCGACGTTACCGTGACCGAAGTCCCCGATACGACCGAAAACCCGGAGGTCACGGAGACGGAGACTCCGGAAATTACCCCCACGGGTCAGGGCGGGGACAATCCCGCAGGGGAAGCCGCGGGTGACATCCTCTTCTCGACAGCAGGATCCTTCAAACTACCGGATACGGGGAATATCAGTGCAGTCGGTACCGTAAAATCAAAGAAAGATCAATATTTTGCGTTCTTTGAAGAGATTATCCGATTTCTGAAGAACATTCTCGGCATACGCGGTAACTGAGGCATTGAATCGGGATTTTCGTCCCGAAAAATAGTATTTAGAGTATATTGCGGACGGGTACTGCCGCTGCCGGATTTCAGGTTATTTCTTTGCCGTTCCCTGTTTTGCGACCGCTTCCATCGCGGCTTTAATCTCGTCCTGATTGCCTAAGTAATAATGGCGAATCGGTTTTAAGTTCTCGTCGAGTTCGTATACCAGCGGAGATGCCGTGGGGATATTCACCTGCGCAATGTCGTCGTCCGAGACATTGTCGAGGATTTTAACGAGCGCCCTTATGCTGTTTCCGTGAGCGGCGATGAGGATTTTTTTGCCTGCCCTGATCTGCGGGCAGATTTCATTTTCCCAATACGGCTTAACCCTCGCGACCGTGTCTTTTAAGCATTCGGTCAGCGGCAGTTCCTCCTTCGTAAGCGAAGAATAGCGCCTGTCGAATGCCGGACTTCTCTCATCGTCGGGGGTGAGCGCCGGCGGTGCGACCGTATAACTGCGCCTCCAGATGAAGACCTGCTCGTCGCCGTATTTTGCGGCGGTCTCCGCCTTGTCAAGTCCCTGAAGCGCCCCGTAATGCCTCTCGTTGAGTCTCCACGAACGTGTGACGGGTATCCACATGAGGTTCATCTCGTCGAGGGTGATCCAGAGTGTGCGTATCGCACGTTTCAGGACCGAGGTGTATGCCATATCGAAGGTATAGCCCTCCTTTAATAGGAGTTCGCCTGCGCGATGCGCCTCTTTTACTCCCTGCTCGGAGATGTCGACGTCGGTCCAGCCCGTAAATTTGTTCTCTTTATTCCATTGGCTCTCGCCGTGGCGCAAGAATACTATTTTGTACATTTTCAGCTCCGCATTATTTGCATGATATGATTGAATCGTATGGTAAATATCAATTCTGAATGGTATCGGTTTTGAAAAAAAGAAAATTCGGGTTATTATTTTGGGTTGTTTAAAGTGTTACCGTTGCGGTAACCGTGTTTGAACCTGTCTTTGTCGAACTTGCCGAGCCTTTCGTCTGACTCTTTTCGTTCTGAATATCGATATCAATGAAAGGCGCTTCTGCGGCTTTTGTTGCCGTTACCGTGATGGTTCCGCCTGTCGGGTATATCAGAACATCGTTTACGGTTCCTTCCATTGTCGTTGATCCGTCAGGCATAGTGAACTGGTGTTCAACGCCGTCAACCGTGTATTTTCCAGTCCAGACACCCGGGCAGTATACATCGATATTCCATGTTCCGTAGCTCTTAGATGTTGAACCCGATGCTGCCGCGGGTGTTCCCGATGATGACCCTGATGACCCTGATGAACTAGAAGAGCCCGAACCCGATGAACCGGACGAGCCGCCTAGTGAGAGACCGCCGTTCATGAAAACAACGGCAACCACGGCTATGACGATTATCGCGAGGACAACGCCGGCGATTATCTTCACATCCGGCATCCTGCTCTCTTTGTATCCGTAGTCGTCGTAACCGCCGCCGCGCATCTGCTGTTTCATCGCCTTTTTGCGCTCTTTTTCGGCAAGCTTCTCCTCCTTTGCGCGTCTCTTCTCCTCTTCGCGCATCCGTTTCTTCATTGCGGGATCCGTTCCCAGCGGCATCTCCTGCGGAGCGCCTCTTCTGCCGCGGTTCTGACCGGCAAACTCGGGATCGTCGGCAAGGCTGTATCCTCCGCGACCCTGCGGTTCCCGGTTCTGCATCGGCGGTCTCTGTCCGAAGTTGTTCTGAGGCGGCATTCCGCCGGGCATACCTCCGCGACCCTGCGGTCCCTGATTCTGCATGGGTGGTCTCTGTCCGAATCCGTCGTTCTGCGGGGGCATGCCTCCGGGCATCCCACCGCGTCCCTGCGGTCCCTGATTCTGCATCGGGGGTCTCTGTCCGAATCCGTCGTTCTGCGGGGGCATGCCTCCGGGCATTCCTCCGCGTCCCTGCGGTCCCTGATTCTGCATGGGTGGTCTCTGTCCGAAGTTGTTCTGTGGGGGCATTCCGCCCTGCATACCCTGGGGCCCCTGATTTTGCATCGGCGGTCTCTGCCCGAAGTTGTTCTGTGTGGGCATTCCGCCCTGCATACCTCCCGGCATTCCCGGCTGACCTGCGTTCTGCATGGGTGGTCTCTGTCCGAAGTTGTTCTGCGGGGGCATTCCGCCCTGCATACCCCCGTGCATTCCGGGCTGTCCCATGGAGCCTGCCGCGGCACCCATGCCCATACCCATTCCGGCAGCGGCGGCTGTGTTGCCTGCGGAGTTATACGGGTTGCTCTGCGGGGCAGCATGTCCCATCGGCGCTCCCGAATTGATTCTCTTTAAGAGATCAATCCACTCGTCGCGCTCGGCATATCTGTATCCGTTATTCTGCGAGAATTTGAGGATAAGTTCGCCCATGGAGCCGTCGGGTTTCTGGATACCCAGATCGATAATCGGCGTTCCCGACTGATCCGAGGCAGGATCATACTTTCGGACCAGATTTACCGGAAAAACAAGTTCTTTCTTCGCATAGAGATCATCGGTCTTCTTTGCGAAGATTATTCGTTTATTTGTCAGAAATGCGTCAAATAAGGTATTTTTTACGGTTACGTCCGGCGACGTCTTGAGTATCTCCTCGCCGGGACTCATTGCAGGCATGTACATAGTATTGATTTATATTTAGCATCTATTGCATAAATACATTCTATAAAAGGAATGTCAGCGGAGTGCAAAGGGTGTACGTCTGTGGAGTGTTGTGGTGTAATTGTGATGTGATTGTGGTGTAAACTGTTAAACTGTATGTAAATCTGGTATGTGTGGTTTGAAGCGGTGTAAACGGAATGTGAATGAATTGCGGGGTCGTCCGCTCACCCGTCCGTCTGCCTGCCCCCTATTCAGAGATTTTTCGGGTCCTGTTTTGCGGGGCAGAAATTGCAGATTGAATGGAGAATTTCTTCTTCCTTGTCGCGTATCGGGCAGAGGTAGCCTTCCTGCGTCTGCGTCACCGTCATACCGCCCGGAAACGGGGTGCCTACCGGATGCCCGGGTTCGTCCATGACAAACATGGCAAATGCGTTGAGAAGATAGTAAAAGAGATTGTGTCTTGGGAGTCTTCGTAAAATCTCCGCGTCCGCATCCTCCCCGTCATCGTGCATGCACCCCTCGTGAATAACGGCGCAGAACTTTTTAAACGTCTCAATATCGGTAATATCACGGCAGAAAGGATTCTCTGCGTTGCCGCGTCCGTCGGCGGCGAACGCCTTCTCTCCGCTTAAGAGGAGAAGCTTATGGTATCTTCCGAAGAACCATTTCTCAGAATAGGGGCGGAATTTCGACCTGTACGGCTCGGGGAGAATATCCACTTCCCTTCTGACGCGGGCAGAGATAATCTGGAGATCGTATCGCGAATATTTTTTTATTTCCGCGGCTATAAACTCTCCGAGTTCACATTTTCGTCGGCATCCGCTCATCCTTTCCGCAATATCTTTTATGTATGCGGATTCCCCGTCCCGATCACCTTCGGATATGTGATTTCTCCCGTTCGGCATGATTCTGATGCCCTATTCGCTTTTCAATGTGTTTTTACGACTCGCCGAGCATCTTGATAACCGACTTTATCATGTATGCAATCTGCGGAATCTGAATACTGACGCCCATCATCTGACCGTTGTATTTGCCGACCGTAAAAGCCGCCTTATCGTCAAATACCAGAATCAATTTGTTCTTTTCGGTGTCGCCCAGTTCAATCACGGATTCGGCACCTTCTATGAACCTGAAATGATTCTGATTGAACTCGGTAATGCGCAGCTTTGAACCGGCGAAATCGGACTTATTCTCCGCGTATATCTCGACATTCACCTTGCGCTTGAGCTTGAGGAGTTCGGGTTTAATCCAGTTGAAGATGCTCGGATCATTGATCCAGATGAGGATGCTCTTCTCCGAACTCTGAATCAGCGTCTTAAGGCGGTTCTTGATACCCCATTCCGAGTGAATTGCCCAGATCATCACGGGCGGCTTCGACTCCAGATGGAGATTTCCGAGAAACTCCATGGTCTCGTCCACGGACTCGTTGAGTTCGCCCTTGAGCTTGGTTAAGATTTCGGTGGGGTTGTCGGCATAATAATACGAAGGATTGCCTTCCTGCATTATGATGTAGTTCTTGTCCAAAAGGCTCTTCAGCACGGAATATATTCGTCCCTGCGGCACCTGCGAATGCTCGTGAATCTCACGCGCCGTTGCCATGCCGAAACCGACCAACGATATGTAAGCCTTTGCCTCATACTCGGTAAATCCCAGTGTCTTCAGTGTCGAGATTGCCTTCTCGTTCATCAGTTAGTTTACAACTCCTGCAGTTTAACATACTTCTTTTAGCGGCATACAATATATACCTTGTATATATCGCATATTCCCCTGGACTGCGGGAATGGCGGATTGACGGGTATGACGCGGACGACGGAGATACTTACCTGTTTCACTACCTTTTAATAGATCTTTAATTATATTTATGCCACAAATTGCCTTAATCGAAAAATATCATAGTCTTGAAACTTAAAAGTAATAGAATAACTTTAGGTCAGGCTTTAGGCATGCATAATCTCTTTACGACCGGAGGAAATTAACTTTGAAGTCACCATACGAATATCTTGCGGATATAATAGTCAAAAGACCCAGACTTGTAGCCTGTCTGCTGGTCCTTCTGCTTATATTATCGTTAGTCGGCGCCTCACTCACCGAGATGAAGACCGGAAACGAGACCTATGTCTATAAAGATGAGCCGTCGGGTTCTCTTGTTCTTCATTATTCCGACGCATTCAGCTCAAAATCCATCATTCTTATAGTGGAGGGAGCGGATGTGACAACGCCGGATGTCATCGCATATCTCGATATGCTCGAAGGTGCGATACGCAATCAGCGCTATGTCCTCGGTGCCGTCAGTTATGTCGATCTGCTGAAATCCGCCAACGGAGACGTTCTGCCGACAAGCAAGGGTGAGGTAATCGGATTGATGGATGCGCTTCCGTCAGACAGCATGTCGAATCTGCTTCCGTCAAATACGCTTGCAATGGTAAACGTCCCTCTGGAAACAGGTTTGAGTTCCGATACCGAGGTTGAAATTGTTAACAACATCGAGAGTCTTGTCGAATTCTCTGGCGCGCCCGCAGGCATTACCGTATCCGTGTCGGGTTCCCCCGCCTTTACCGCCGGAATGAGGGACGATATGAGCCAGAACATGAGCACCTTAATCACGCTTGCAATGGTGCTGATGGTCGTCGCGGTCATGCTCCTCTTCTCTCATGTAAGGTACACTCTTCTCCCCGTGATTGTGGTTTTCTGCGGAATTATCGCGACATTCGGATTCATGGGCTTTGTCGGAATCGGTATAAGTTCGATTGTCATTGCCGCATTCCCGGTACTTATCGGTATAGGTATAGATTATGCGATTCAGTTCCATTCGAGGATAGATGATGAGGCGCGGGAACATCCCATCGATGTTGCCGTAAAAAGAACCATCATAAATTACGGACCTGCGGTCATGCTTGCAATGATTGCAACCTCGCTCGGATTCATTGCGCTTACCATTCTCGCGCCCGCTCCTTCCGTTGCCGATTTCGGATTCATCTGTACAATCGGTGTTGTCTGGTGTTATCTTGCCGCGCTCTTATATGTGCCGACCTTTGCGATGGTAATCAACTATAAGCCCAAACCGCCGAAGGTGAAAAAAGACGGTTCGAACGGTACCAGTCTTATGTCGAAGTATGATGATCTTCTCGGAAATACGGCGGCAGCCATCGCAAAAAGGGCAATTCCCGTTCTTCTGTTTCTTGCCATGTTTGCCGTTGTGGGCATACAGCTCGATGAGAAGGTTATCATAGATACCGATGAGGAGTCCATGGTGCCTGCGGATATGCCGGCGATGACTTCGATGAAGAAGATCACAAGCATTGTCGGTTCGACGAATACGATTACGGTTTATATCAAGGCGGATTCGATACGCGACCCGCAGACGCTGAAGTGGATAGACGATTTCGCTAAGTATACCCTGAATAAGAATACCAAACTACGCGGCGTCACGAGTATTGCATCCATAATAAAGGAATATAACGGCGGCATCCTGCCGACAACGATTCAGGAGATCGATGATATCTGGGCAAAAGTGCCGCAGACGACGCTTAACAGGTATGCGAGCGGTCAGACCGAGACCGTCATGGAGTTCTCCATGGATTCTATATCCATACCTCAGACGCAGTCGCTTATCAAGGATATGGAGAAGGATCTTGACTGGTTCGTTCAGCACCCGGGTCTGAGTGCAGATTTCACCGGCAGTATGTCCATGTTCTCGGAGATGATCGATAAGATCAGCGATTCAAAGAATCCGATGACCTACTTCGGTTTCCTGCTCATCTTCATCTACCTGATTATAGTCTACAGGAACTTCTCTGCCGTCACTCCGCTGATTCCGATTATGATGATTGTCGGCTGGAACGGTATGGTCATGTATGTTCTGGGACTTACCTACAGTCTTCTTACGGCAACTCTGGGGGCGATGACAATCGGTGTGGCATCTGAGTATACGATACTGATCATGGAGAGGTATCTGGAGGAGAAGAAAAACGGTCTGGATCTCATCCCCGCGATTCAGATCGCCGTTCAGAAGATCGGTACCGCAATCACGGTATCGGGTCTTACGACGGTCTTCGGTTTTGCGGCTTTACTGCTTGCGACCTCTCCGATGATTCAGAATTTCGGCGCGATTACCGTGGTGACCGTGGTCTTCTCGCTTCTGGGCGCTATCATTGTCATGCCCGCGTCTCTGGCGGTGTTTGAGAATCTGAAAGCGCATCTTGACGCTAAAAAACAGGAAAAGTTGAGCAAACGCGGAATTTAATCAATTCCGCAACCATACTTTTACACTTTCACACACTTACACTTTTACACATTCACGCATTCAGCTTTCCACTTTTGCGCATAAATTACATGAGAATGACGGCAAGCAGCGGTATGGTCACTATGCTCAGAAGGGTTGTGATGAATACGCCTTTTGACGCGAGTGATGAGTCGGCATTGTATTCTTCGGCAAGAATGACCGAGTTTGCCGCCGCAGGCATCGCCGCAAGTAGAACAGGGATTGCAAAGATTACCGGGTCGGTCGCATAGGGACTGATGACAAGGTAGACGATTACGGGGATAATCAGCAGGCGGAATGCCGAGAGGATATAGATGCGGTAATCGCTGAAGAGGTTTGAGAGCGGCATCATGGCAAGAAGGGCGCCGGTGACGACCATTGCCAGCGGCGTTGTCGTCGAGCCGAGATAATCCATGACGTCATAGACGGGCGAGGGGATGGTAAAGCCCGTGAAGAAGAAGAGCATGCCGATAATCGAGGCTATAATGCCGGGATTTACGAAGAGTTTGGGGTTGAAGTTCATGCGCATGTCGGGGCGGAGCATGAGGATTCCGATTGTGAAGACGAGCAGGTTAAAGGGGAGCATGAAGAGCGTCGTGTAAAAGACGGCATCCGTGCCGAATATTGCCTGAGTTACGGGTATGCCCATGAATCCCAGATTGGAGAAGACGAGCATGAAGGAGAAGGCGCCGCGTTCCGAGTATTTTGCGGGTATGAACATGGGAACGATGACGGCTATCGCGATTGAGATTGCAAAGAAGACCAGCGCCAGCATAAGGGTCGTCTGGGTCTTTCCCATAGTATCGGCGTTGACGGGTATCTGCATCGAGATTACGACAAGGCAGGGAAGAGCGATGTTGACCAGAAAGGATGAGAGCGCTTTTGAGCCGTTTCTGTCGAGAAATTTTGCCTTCGAAGCCGTAAATCCGATTCCCATAAGCAGAAAGAGGATGATGATACTGTCGGCGACTGGCAAAATATCCATGGTTGTAAAATGATATGCTTTTTTTGCAGATAATCTTAAAGGTAGAAATAAAAAAGGTATTTGGTCTTTGGTACCGGTTCAGTACCGGTTCGGTACCGGTCAGTACCGTTTTTTCAGTATATGTCTTCAGTATCTTCTGAGGACTGCAACAGCCGAACCGATAATGCCGGCGATGATTATGAGTTCAAAGCCGAGTCCCGACTTAGTCGGCATCGGCGAGGGTGTCGGAGCCGTCGTTACGGGAGGGTCGCGGGGTTCGGGGGGAACGGGTGTCGCTTCGGTGACCGTCGCCTGTGCGGGTGTTGCGGTCGGCGTCGCGGTCATGCTCTCAAGGATTGCACTTCTCTGCGTGTCGTAGATTGTGAAATCGTTTATCGGCTGCGGTCCCATCATCATCGGTGAGGACGAACACTCTTGCGAGCTTGTCTGACCGAAGTTGTAGGTTACCTGAAGGACATACTGGTTCTCGGTGTCTTTGCCGAAGACATAGGTCTCGCCCGGGGCCATCTCCTTCTCCTCGATGATTTCGCCGTCTTTGGATACGATTACGAATGCGGCTTCGGAGGGACAGACCGTGCCGGTACATGATTCGCATTGCGCTACGGTTGAGTATCTGAAGACATAGCCCTGATAGAAGTCGGAGAACAGTTTCGACGGGTCGCCGTAGAGTGTGATGAACGGCGTCTCGGTTGAGCTGACCGAGCCTATTTTGCCCATCGCTATCCATTCGCCGCTTCCGTCGGTGTCGCCCATTAAGCATGCCTCAACGGCATCGCCCTGCTTTAATTCCTTCTGGATTAATGGGTTGTCGGTCTTGCCGCGGATGATGTTGCTCGGGATCGTGGTTGCCTTCGAGTAGGGAACCCATTCGGTTCCTTCGTAGACATAGTTTACCTGCACGGTCATCGTGTTTTTTGCGGCGTCGATGACGGAGACCTGACCTTTGAAGTGCTGCTCCTGAATGACTGCCGATGCCGGTATTACCGCAAGAGAAACCGCAAGTAAAAGCATTGTTGCGAGAATTATTTTCTTCATCTTTTTCTCCGGAGGTTTTTGGAAAACCTGTTGCAATAAATCTCTGAGTATATATGATAAATAGGTTTGTAAATACGTAACCGGAAACGGCGTGCGGATGCGGGATGTAAAAATGCGGTTTTGGAAAAATATCGGTAATCTCTTATGAATTTAGGAGAATGCGGCTTTCTACATCCGCAGTAATTTCTTTATCTTCATGCTCATGGTCTGCACCAGGGGTATCTTTGTCGATCTGTAGGTCAGGTATCCCGCTATTATTGTGCTTGCGCTTCCCGCAATACCGATATAGTATGCGTATTTGTAGTTCTGGAAATTATCTCCCGATAAGAAGAGGATGAATGAGAGAAGTGTCAGGAGTCCGAAGAAGACCATTGTCCTGCCTGCGTCTTTGAGGTCGTTTATCGTTTTTCTCTTTATTCTTGTCGAGGATACTCCGATTATGAGTCCGATAAGTATAAGGAGTATGCCCGTTGATCCGCCGAGTATCAGGTATATAATGCCGGATACGATAAGCAGAGCCGTTCCGGTTAATGCCGCGTAACAGGGGAGTGATATTTCTGACATTTCCTTATATTTTGTTTATTTTATGGTATATCTAAATATACCCGACGGTGACACGGTTAATGATAAGATATTTACGTTTTTTAGGCTATTGTTAATTATGAAGTCAGTTTCATTTAAGGTTTTATTCGCATTTGCGGTTCTGTTGACTGCCGCGGCTGTCGGTTCCGTATCCGCGTATGTCATAAATTTCGAGGCGCCGAGCGAGATATCCTCGGGAGATTCCTTTGTTCTTTCGGGAACGAGCACTTTGCCGGAGGGCTTCTCAAGCGAGGCCGTTGTCTTTAAGAAAGCTCAGGTCGGCAATAAGCAGGTAGGCAAATTCCCCTTTACAATCGGTGCCGATGGCATCTGGACGCTGAAGATTGACACTGCGGGATGGGAGCCGGGCACATACAGCCTTGAGGTTCAGAAGGATCCCGATTATTCCTACGGCGGTTCTTCCGATATTGCGTTTACGTTTACCGTAGCGGAATCGGCAGGACAGGGACAGCCGGAGCAGACCCCCTCTGACGCAACAACCGCAACCCCCGTAACCACCACGGGAAGCACCGAACAGGCAGCTACACAGTCCGCACAGACATCACCGTCAACACCGACACCGGCTCCCGCTGCCAAGACCTCACCTGTTGCGGTCTGGACCGCTCTCCTCGGACTTGCTGCCGTTGCCGGCGTCTTTGCCGTCTCTGAAAGAAAGTGAGGCGAAGTATTGACTGCTGAAATATGGCAGAGCAAAAATAAAAACAGATAGAATCAGAAAATCAACTCAAAAAAGCAAAAAAATAATATTTTTACTTTTTTTACATCGTCCACATGAACGATTCATTGACGGCAATGTCGGATGTATGGGCGAGCATGAATACGACAATTGCCACAAAGACGACAATCAGGAATATTGCCGCGAGAACGAACAGCAGCGTAAGAATTACCGCGATTGCCGCACGCGCCGTCGAGATCTCATGGAGATCGCGGATTGCGATTGCCTCAAGCACAAGTGACCAGATGCTGCCTATGATGCCGGCAACGGGTATCCAGCCGAGAAGCGCAATCGGCGTAAACGAATATATTGCCGCTTTCATCGTCGCCTCTATGCCTTTTCTGCCGCCGAGGCAGTATACAAAGACATGCAGTAAGACCGAACCTATGATAAGTCCGATAAAGCAACCGATATAGCCGCCGATAATGTATCCGAAAAGATAGACGATCAGGAATACCGATGGTGCATGCATTGTCAAAGCCGTGATAATCACGGAAGCAACCGCCATGAGCACTATGAAGACCGCGGATACTACGAGGTAATAGACAAATGCCTCTTCCAGCGGTTCTTCGCGCAGTCTTTTCATCTCTTCCGCAGGATTTAATAGCAATCCCTTGAAAGTCCGGGTGATATTTTCTAACATCCTCAAAAGTTTGCGCCAGTATAATATTTTAATTGATCGGCGCTCTCTATAAGTGCGGATACGGAGTGCACCGCTCACGTATATAGCCGAAATTAACGAAAAAAAGTATGGTTGGTTTTTACATTGTTGCCACGTATGTCGTGCCGACAACGACTAACAGGAACATAAACGCAAGCACGGCAAGGACAATTAGGATTACCAGCGGCAGGATTACCGCGATTGCCGCACGTGCCGTCGACATATCCTGAAGTTCGCGGATTGCGAGAATCTCAAGAACGAACGACCAGATAAGACCGATAATGCCGAGAAGCGGGATCCATCCGAGAACCGCGGTCGGAACAAAGGAATATATCACGGCTTTAATTGTCTGACCGATACCGTTTCTGCCGCCGAGGATGTATACGAAGATGTGCAGGATAACCGAACCTATGAGGGTTCCGATGATGGAACCGACGATTGAGCTGATTAATCCGAACAACAATACGGTAATGCCTGCCGCCATTCCTCCGATAAGTGCGGTGACGACGGCTGAGAGCACGCTCAGAATAACGATCAGTGCGATTAAGTAGACAAACGCATCTTCAAGTCTCTCGTCCCGAAGAGCTTTAAGTTTATCTACGGGATTAAGGAGTAATTCTTTGGTAGTTTCAACGAAATTTTCAAGCATGCAGAATAATATGCACGGATTATATTTTAACAGTTCGCATATTTTCCGAAATGCCGCATATCCGGCGGTTTATTCCCCGCAAACTACGTGATTGTCGGTTAAAGTGCCCGTCTTCATTACCGCGGTGTGCCTCATGAGATAGATTAATATGCTATCATGCTAATTGTAAATTAGTTAGTAGTGTGGCGAACGTTCGACATATATGCCACAATCTACGGGAGGACATATGACGGATTATTTACAAAATATATCAAATTCACCGATATTTCACGCGCCGCATTCGGCGAATATCTCATATGGCAATACCTACCGGTCGGTTATAATAATGGAGCTGTTCTTTCTGGCTGCATTGTTTATCCTTGATGTCTGCACAACCGAATTTATCCTCATGAACGGCGGTCAGGAGATGAATGCCGTGATGGTCGGCGTTGTCACGACGTCGAGCGCACTGCACCTTCTGGTAAAGGGCATCGTGCTTGCGATGATAATTACGACGATATACTATGCAAACCGCGTCATAAAGCATTCGGGGACATTTGCGCTGGTCATCCTTATCGGCTGGTATATTTCGGTCATCTTCCACAACCTCGGTGTAATATTTTTATAATTATAAGGCGAATTTCACTAAAGTGAAAATATGACAGACATTGAAGAAGACGGACATTTCGTAAACGGCGTTTGGGTAAAGAACTCCGAAGAGGAAAAGAAAGAGTCGGAGACGAAGAGCAATTCCGGTAGCGGAAGCGAGCCCGATTTCGACAGGATGGTCTCCGATGCGGCGGCATCGCTCAAAGCCACGGTCGACAATATTGTCAGTACGGGCAATGAACTGATAAACTCCGAGGAGAAGCGTGCCGAACTTGAAACAAAGGCGATAGCCGCTGGTCACAGCATCCTTAAGTCCTTTGAGAATGCCGTGAAAGACGTAAAAAAGACAATCGACGAGCTGGAAAAGAAGAGATAATCCGGTTTTATTTTTTTTAATTTGCACTGATATTTTTTTAAATCCTTTTCAAATCATTTTTAAGTCCTTTTCAAATCCGTTTTGGATCCTTTTTAGATTCATTTTCCCGCAATTCTTCCCGTTGACATAAGAGTATTCGTTTTCATGTCATAGACGGAGTAATCAAGGTGTTCGCCGGAATTCAGCACAAACTCCCCCCAGCCCGTTTTATCGTCATATTCCGAGAGAAGTTTGAATCTGCCGCCGAGAACAATAATTCCGTCGCCGGAGTAACTTTGAAAGAGCGATGAATCGCTGCCGGAGAGCATGATACTCTGAATCGGTCGCTCGCTTATACTCAGACTTATGCCGATTCTGTCCAGAGTAAAGGGTTCGCCGTAGACATTGTCGAAGATGATGTCGTAATCCTTAATCTCCGTTGCCGTAACCGTGGACGAGATGGGCTTCTCATGAGTCGAAGTGACGGAATTTGCGGAGATCAGGACAAAACCCGCCAGTATAAGCGTAACCGTTATCATTATCATAACGCCCACAACCTCGGAGACGCCGCTATTGTCGGACTCTGTTGATTTCATCACGGCTTTGCCCCCAATATGATTTTTGACTTATACAGAAGGGTATTGGACGGATTGTGATATATCGCGACTTCCATGGGCTTGCCTGTTTCCGCAAAGCCGTTCAGAGCGCTCTGCGTAAGACCGAGGAGTTTTGCTGTCTTCGCAGTCTCGGCGAACGCTTTTTTGCCTGCCGCAAGTTTTTCGCAGTCAAGGTCCGAGAGCATGAAAGTGCTCTGTTTATCGTCGATAAAAGTCACGATACTGCAATCTCTTCCCGAAAGCGCATCCCCGCCGCGATTTTCGACAATGAACACGACTCCGGATTCGGTATACGGAGCACTTACCGCAAGATTTGCGGACGGCAGATCGGTCTTCACATTCATGTTGCCGTCCGCGAATCCCGATACCATTGCCGCAAGTATGATGACTATCGTCAGCATCATCATGACGCCGATGACGTTAGAGACCCCCGATTCCCTATCGCATGTCTTCCCCTTTATTTCAGCCGTTCTCATTGATTCACTTCTCCCGTTTTTTTCAAGCCTTCTTTTTTTCATGATGTGTAAACCTCTATTCTCAGTATCTTAAGGGTCAGCGTTGTATTGCCCGAAAACGGCATACTTTTCCCGTATCCGTCGGTATTCTTCAGAATAACCTCCCCCGGCTTTTCAAGGACATACTCCTTTGAATCTTCGACGGCGCTTGAAACAAGCACTGCCGACCCCGAACCCGATATCGTATCCGGCTTAACCGCATTCATTGTGACGATTGTAATCTCCGCATTCGCCGTCCCGAGGTCCGGCGCCGGATACGTCCTCCACGTATCCGCCATACCTTCGAAATACTTTCGGATTGTGTTCTTTTCGTTCTCATAGCCGTCATTGACCGAGTTAAGGGAGAGGGATGCGGGAGCGGTCTTTGTCTCATTGTTTTTGGTTACCCAGACCGTGCCTTTTCTGTAAAGATATCCCTGATTCTCCCATGATGAGAAATACGGCGTGTATTTCACGCACGTTGAATTGATTGCAACCGTATCGACGGGCGAGCCGTCGCCGGTTATCAGGAGTTCCCCTGCCTTGAAATCCGTTATCTCTATCATGCCGCCGGATTTTACCGAGCTTAGGAGGACATCGCCGCCTCCGAGCACAACAGGTTCGCTGAACTTTGCGGGCTTCTTCTGACCGTATATGTTGTCAACGCCGGATGCAAATCTCAGAAAAGCCTGTTCCACGGACTGACTGTGCATTATCTCCGCCTGCTGCTTTAACCCCGGGACATATGTCGATGTGTATACGCTGATGCAGGTCGCAAGTATCGCAAGGATGAGCATGACGGCAACAACCGTGGATACGGCTTCTTCACGGTCGTATTTGCGGTCATATTCACGGGGGTACTTGCGGTAGCATTCACGGTCACACCCACGTCCGTATTCATCCGATTTCCGCACAATCTCTGCTCTTTTCATTTAAGAATCACCCCGTCGTATGCCGCAATCACGCTTTTGCCGGAGGTAAGACGTATATCGTATTTTGTGCCGCCCGACACCCCCGAGGGCTTTTTCGCCTCGATGCGTGTGCCCAGATCGAAGGTATCCGATTTTACCGTATAGTCTTCCGTGACTTTGGAATATGCGTTCACTTTAAGCCCGCTGTCCCTCTCAATCGGAGCAAAACTGCCGCTGCCGTCCGATTTCATGATCCGCACCGTCAGGTCGCCGGCATCGACCCAGTCGCCGCCGTGATGCCAGAAGAAGATATGCGTGCCGTTCATGCTCATCGAGATATCCGTCATGGTCTCGCGTTCCCCGGGGAGCATGCTCAGAGCCGATGCCGCCATGATGGAAACAAGTATGATTACCAGTACAAGAAGAAGCATCTCGCCGACAACCGAGGTCACGGCGGATTCGTTTAATCTCATTCCCCTGTTTGTTTTCGGATTTGGTTCAGGATTTGTTCTTTGAAGTATTTTCGGAAACATTTTTCGGACCCCTTTTTCAGATGAAATACACAAATACCGCAACCGCGGCAATGAGGAGGATTGTCGAGTGTTTCATACCCGCGTATATGCTGTTGGACGAGAGCTGACCTGCCATGATTCCCGAAAAGAAGCCGAGAATAATTCCTATGTGGAACATGGTCGTTTTACTGGAACTGATGTCGAACGTGATGTTGTAACTTTCAAAACTCGATATGAAAGCCACGTTCATCTGATAAGCCGAGTAGAGATATATGCCGTATGACAGGTAGATTACCGCAAGATAGACGAAAGACACATTGAGTCTCTTCGACTTCATCTTGATGTAATGATCAAGGTCGGATATGGCTATCGCAAGTATCTCGCGGAGTGCGTCCGTGACCTCGCTTGCCTTAACAAGGAGGGAAATTGCCCGTTTTACCGTTATAAGCCCGATACGTTCCTCCATCCTTACGAGTGCGCTTGAGATGGAAGAACCGTAGTGTATCTCATCGGAGACGATCTTAATCTCGGAAGAAAGGACGCCCGTCTTGTTATTCGAGATCATCTTGATTGCGCCCTGAAGCGTCATTCCGATATCGCGCATATCCGAGATATCTCTCAGAAGAGTCGGCAGCTGTTTCTCCACATTGCTTACATAGCGGTTTCGGATCTCATAGGCAAGCATAATCGGGAACATTGCGGCAATAAGAAGGCAGCATATCAGTGCCTCGGGTGTCTGCGTCGGGAAGATCGATGCGAATTGCCCCGTGTAATAGGTAAAGAATACGACGCCCGCCAGTATGACGCCGAATAATATCCCGATATTGTAATCCGCGATATAGTACTTGACCGGATTTTTGAGAACGTCCAGAATCTTAAGTATCTGCTTTCTTTTGTTGAATTCCTTGAGAAATTCGTCGGTGTTCTCGACCTTTCCCTCGGGCTTTAAGAGTTCGGTACCGAATTCGTTGTCGCGTATCTTTCTGCTCGAGATACCTAAATCATCGGGCGGAAGAAGGATGTAGAGGACAAATATCAGTGCCATTGCCCCGAGCGGCAGTCCGAAATAGAGGATGGGCACAACGCCGTCGAGCTGGTTCTGACCCGAGAGATTCTGTGCCACGAGCATTATGATGATTGCAATCGGTCCCGCAACGAATGCGGTGACGTAAATTTCGGCTATCATCTCGAGGAACTGGAGTAGTGCTTCAAGTTCCTGTTTTGCAATCTCCCTGTAAGACTCGGATTTCGCATTGAAAAAGTTCGTCAGGTTTCCGCCGGAGCGGTATATGAGCATAAGGTCATTCATCAGTTCTTTGAACTTATCCGAGGGCGTTATCGCGATTACGTCCGACATTGCCGAGAGCAGGTCTTCTCCGAAAAGCTCGACATCGCGCACGATTATGCCGCATTCCCTTGAGACTTCGCCGTAGAGGTCTTCGGCCTCGTAGACGCTTCTGAATATGTCGTAGAGGACTATGGTCGACGAAAGCGCCTGCATATAGGTTATCGCATAGGGGAGATCCATGTCGATTTTTGTCTTTCGTCCCTGTGCGAGCAGTTGCGGGTAATAATAAAATCCGCCGAATACGACCGCGGATATAACCGCGCCGGCGACGATGAGGACGATAAAGTCGGGGATATTCTGATATATACCGAGCCGTATGTCGAACGAAAAAAGCAGGACACTTACCATCATGACCGCAAAAAACGGGAGCACACTCAGAAGTACCGCCGCCATCATGTACTGCTTCGGCTGCGCGGTAATGTGAGCCGAGCGCAGTTGCAGTGACAGCTGTTTATTGTTGAGGAATTTGTCTATACTTTCCGAGTAGTTCATCATCTTTCGGTTTGTCCCGCGTTTATCCGCGGTTTTCAGATCTCGCCCGCGTAATCCGTGGGTTTCATGCGTCCGCCGTATTCCACGGTTACCTCCATGGGCAGTTTGTTTTCGTCAAGATTTCTCGCAAAGACGGCGAGGATATATTCTCCCGCCGGAAACGGTCCCACGGATTTTTTCGTGCCCGAATCATATCCGTTCTGCCATCCCCACTGTCGAATCTCTTTTGTCTCGCCCGTGTTCTTATCGACGGAATACAGAATGAATCTGACATCATTGTAAGGGCTGATTCCGTATTCGTTGGTATTTCCGCGACCGATTGCGCCAGATGAGCCCGATGTCTTCAGATTGTAGGTAATTCTCCATGCCGATGTCGTATTGGTCTGCGCATATCCCCACGGCGTGAAGAGACTGCGGTTCTGCTCCTGCATATTCAGGGTATTCTCATAGATCTTCCATTTATCCGTAAGTTCCCACGAGATTCCCGACGGATACCAGACATCTTTATAGAATTCCTCCTTTTCATCCATCCACGGATATCTCGTGCCCGGATCTCCGGAATATGTCTCGCTCACGATTTTGCCGTATGTGATGTTTCCGCTGACATAGGTCCTGTAATACGTGCCCGTATTCGAGAACCGGCTTCCCAGAGTTTCCGAATGTATCCCCATATCCTTTATGTAATCCGCTCTGAAGTTATCCGCGGGAGAATAGGATTTGCCGTCCGTAAGATCTTCGTTCGTGTAAATCACGGGGGTTATGCCGTAATATGCGGCTTCGGGGTAACCCTTTTCCGTGATGTCCGTACACCAGAACGGGATGACAAACGTATTTTCGGGATTAAGCACGGCTTTGAAGTAGGGTTCCCTCTGCTCAGACCGCACTGCCTGCACAGTCTGCTCTGCCTTCTTTGTCTGCTCCGTCACGTTCATGCCCGTATCCGTATCGTCATACCAGTATGCCGGAGTGTCGTGATCGTAATTCGAGATGAGTCCCAATGCCGCCGCCTGCGGAATAACCGTCTGTTCGTCAGTCGATGTCGGCGGATACATTATTACCGAGACGGCGTATCCAAGTTCTTTCAGGATTGCGGCGGCAAGAATCGCATGATCCGCGGAATCTCCGGTCTGTTCCGCAAGCGTTACCGCAGGCGCTCTCGGATATCCCGCACTGTGATCCGTCTCGGAGTCGGTCTGATAGGGAATCGACCTCACGAAGGAGAGTACGAGTCCCAGTTTATCGTCTTCCCTTTTCATGCCCTTGCCGTCGATAATCTCCCGCAGTTCATCCGCTACGGTTGAGACTGCATTTCCATCTTTTTCGTAAATGACGTAGTCCGCCGTGTCCTGCGGATATACCGTGCCGCTTATGCCGTAGCAGTACCTCAGATATGCGGATTTCTGAATATTTACTCCGAGTGTGTATTCTTCATCCCCGTATTCCCATGCAAATTCCTTGTATCCCCACGGTCCCGCTTCGTTTTCTTCGGATGTGTCCTCATACGGCAGATATGTCTGCGAACTCTCCGCGGGCTTTAAAAATGAGAATCCGTCGGTTGCTTTGTATGCAAGCGCCGCCGCGCAGACAATGCACATGACAACGATTGCGATGACTGCCCATTTGAAGAGTTTCTGGTCGATTTCGACAGCCATAAAGCTATACCCTCCTTATTCTTACCACCGCAACAATGAGCACCAGTACAAAGATAAGCGTTATCAGGACGGGTATCGCGGTTGTGACCCCCGACTGGCGTGTATTGCCCGAATCGGTTTTTTCGGCGCCGTAATACGATGCCTGCCGGGTGGGTTCTGGTGTGATTACGGGGGTATTGGTTACGGTCGGTCTTGCTTTCTCGCTGAGTGACGGATCCGACCTTGATTTTGAGTCGTATTCTTTCGAGGAATAGGGGTCGGACGTCAGTTCAAAGGAACTCGTCTGCTTATATCCCGTATCTTTTGAGGTGATTGTTACGAGATATGACCCGGGATACCATGTGCTTGTATCGATCTCGTCATATTTGAATGCATTATACCCCGCATAACTGTTTGATTTCGACGGTATCGTATCCTTCACAGGAATTATCATCGCGGTATTCGATTTTGTCGAATCGAGATCCATATCCATTCTGTAAATGGTTAAGGAGAGTTTATCCGCGGTTGCCGTCCCGTCGGGTGCCGTATCGGATGACGCAAGATTTGTCGTGCCGAGTATCTTCAGTTCATCGCCTACCGTAATCTTATCCGGCAGATTCAACCTTATCCACGGATCTTCGATTATAATCTGTGTTCTTACATAGAGATCGTCGGAGTTGGGACTCTTAATCATCTCAATCAGGGCATTTGCGGCATCGCTTCCCTGAAGATCGTTTATATTCGCATTTACTCCCGATGTTGAATTGATTGTAAAGTGCGTCGTCTTGAATGCCGAAGCCGTGGTCTCGAATACTTTATTGGGTCCGGGTCCTGTGCAGACCAGATAGTATTTCCCGGGCGAGAGTGCCTGTGTAAATGCCCTGCCGTAAGTGAAGCCGTATTCATTGTACGGTGTCCCGTCCGCACTTGTGTACGGGTCGCCGCCGGCCGTAACACCCTCAGAAAGATGATCCATCCTGTCGGCATACTTGAAGTTCGTTCCGAAGATATACCATCGGATCTCGGTTGCACTGCCGCGAGAGAGCCATCTTCCGTACAGTACGTCGCCTTTGGAGACGATTCCGTTGTTTGACATGGACACGCCGAGCGAGGGTTCGCTTAAGGGGTAATCATGAGAAACAGGAACGTTTCCTTTTGCATCCGTGCCCGGATCTCCCGGGAATCTGCTTGAGAGGTAACCGTACGGTTTTAAGCTTGCATAAACCGTATAAGTGCCGTCGGCAAGTCCCTCCGTTTTCCATGAATAGGTCCATTCGTTCATTATTACGCTGTAGGTCGTTACCGTGAACGTGGCGGGATCTCCGTCAACCACGGGAGTATGGGGACTGTCAAGTTTTGCTCCGTTCGGTGGCAGATTAGGTCCCGTTATATACAGATATACGGGGACGGGTCGGGTTGCCCCCGGGACGTCGCCTTTGAGCGGGATTTGATCTCCGATTGCGTATGTGCCGCTTGTAAGCTCACTGTTCGGTTCCTCAAAGGTAACGGAGAGTTCTCCCGAACTTACCGAAAACTGTTTTTTGACCTCGATTCCCGTGGCATCCGTAAGAGTTACCGTATACACATTCTCTATCGATTCTTCGGGAACGAAGATCTGGACGGTTTTTGTGCCCTGCCATTCCGTGTGAATCGAGATCATCTGTTCGTTAATCTTCGTGTCCCATGCGCCGGATTCGAATCGCGGTGCGTTTGCCGAGCCGGTCGGCGTAATCCCGCTTCCCGTTATCGAGATATTGTAGGATGTGTAGGGGACTCCGGTTATGGTAAGGTCGACATATTTACCCTGCGCAACCTCGGTAGCGCTCAATGCCAGCGCGGGCGAGAAGAGTGATGCCGTAAAGGAGTATACCGATGTAACCTCAAGTCCGTTAAGGTTCTGCGTGGTGAATGTCACGGTCATGGGCACATCGCCGGTCTGCGAGGATACTATGGACTGATCAATCAGTGAAAAAATGGGTGCGTTTGGACCCGCAGCCGGCGCAACACGCGGATCCGCCGTCAGTGCGCTTAAGTCAACGCTGTTTCCGTTGGTGTTTATTATCGTCGATGTCGTGACCGTATCTCTGGCGAGGGTATATTTGTACCAGCTTCCCGTGAGATTTGCGCCGTCAATGTCGGCGGATCGGATTACGAATGCAATGTCCGTGGTCTTTGCTATCGCCGACGGCTGCTGCGGGAGTGATGCCGGAACGATATCCGTGTTGTATGTGTAGATTCCTATGGGTCCTATCGATAAGTCCTGGACAAGAATCCATTTTGTCGTGCTCGTTGTTCCGTCCGAATAGTGCGGGTAGTACCTGCCCGTAGGCGTGCCTGCGGGTACCGTGCCTATGCCTCCGGGCGTTGAGAAGACACCCGTCTGACCCGTTCCCGTCTGTTCGAAACTGTCGGGGAGGAGACCTCCCTTATCCAGGGCACTGAAATCAAGGAACTGTTCGCCTCTGAAAACGGTATCCGTATTCGATATGCCGCCGTTCGGACCCGAAGGTATCGGATATCGTGCAGATGCCGGATTTATGCAGATAATGCAGATTAGAATGAGTAATATGACTGTACAGATTTGATATTGATATTTCATTATGGCTCCGGGTCGGTACGGTACTTAATAAGGTTAATTTGTTGTTGTTAAAAAGTATTTGCACAACATGGTTTTTAGGGGCAGAATGCGACATTTTTCAAATAATATATATCTTGCGCAAAAAAATGCAAACTATATATATTTTTACCAAATTTGCCTGATATTTGCATATCCGTTCTGCATGCATATCGGCAAAGCAGATGTGCAAGGCGCGTCTGTGAAAGAATTTAAATGAATATCTGCGCGTACATTTGCAAAATAAGTCTGTTTTGAATAAATATATCTTTGAGCGGACTCATATAGGTACAACTCAATTAAATGTGACTTATATAAATTTACATTTGGTTTAGAGTGGAGTTTGATTTAATGGAAAAAATAGCTGTTATAACGGGCAGTATGCGCAACGAAGATGCGGTATCGCCTGTTGTCGGTGTCATGCTGATGCTGGTTGTCACCATCATAATTGCGGCCGTGGTCAGCGGTTTCGCATCGGGTATCGGTGCAACTTCGCAGGCCGCACCTGCCACATCATTGGGGGTGTCGGTGTCGGCGGCGTCAAACGACATATCAAAGTATGTCGTTATCGAAAATCTCGGCGGAGAAAGTATCCCGACAAAGGATCTGAAGATCGTCAGTACTTTTACCTGCCCCGATATTGTAATGAGGACAACGGTTACCAATGCCGGAAAAGTGGTCAGACATACCATGGACGGTTCGCTTGAACCTATCGCGGCAAACGATCTGGTAACCGATACGGGAGTCATTGACTATCCGTGGGCTGCGCAGGTGACAAACAATGATAAAATTGTTAACACCAGAACTGCCGACAGAACATTCGGAACCGCAGTTCTTACACCCGGAAGCACAATCCAGTTTGACAGATCCTATTTCATGGGCTTTGATACGGATGCAGCCGATGTAATCAAGAAATACGGTTTTGCGGGCGATGAAACCGTGCATGTAACGATAGTGCACATTCCGAGTCAGAAGGCAATCTTCGACAAAGACGTGGTGATTACATGGTAAGAAAAGTCTCTTTTGACGAAGCCGTATCCCCCGTTGTCGGCGTAATGCTCATGATAGTCGTCGTGGTAATCGTCGGCGCCTCCGTAAGCGCATTCGGAATGGGAATGCTTTCCAATACCCCTTCGGCGCCTGTCGCAAAGATAGGATATGTCGGCGTAATGGACGGCGATATCGGAGAAGCGGGAAAGATTGGGCTTATCTTTGAACACCTCGGCGGCGATGACATCCGTCTGGATGATTTAATCCTGAACTTAAAAGACACTCAGCTTACGAATATTACCGATTCCGAGGGCAATGTTCTCGGAACAACGAAAGGACATGAAGCAACCGTTTCATATCGCGATCTTCCCTCCTCCTCAATCATGGCGGCGGGAGCCGACAGCAATACCGCGGTCCTGAAATCGAATCCGTATAAGGATTACAGATTCTCAAAACTGCCTGCAAGAAAGAACGGAAACGGTGCAATATCCGAGACTAAGGGCGATGTTACTGCCGCGGCAAATCTTCTGCTGAGTCCCGGTCAGAAATTCATAATTCTTGCCGATAAATACGGCGTAGAAGACGGAGTACGCAACGGAAAGGTATACTATGTTGCCGAACGCGGCAGTGCCGAAAATCCGTATTCGAGCGGCTGGTTCGAGGTCAGCTCCGTTACAACCTACTCTATTGTTCATGAACCCTCCGGAAGTGTCATCGCATCCGGAACACTCACAGGAAGCGTAATATGAAATTGAAAAATTATCTCAAAAACAGTCCGGGGAGAATGCTCCCGGATAACTCGGCAGTATCTCCGGTAATCGGGGTAATGCTCATGCTCGTTGTTACAATAATTATTGCGGCATTTGTTGCCGCATTTGCAGGCGGCGCCGCCGATTCCGCATCGGTCGCACCCTCGGCATCCTTTGACGTAAATATCCTCTCCGGTCAGGGTGCCGCAAAAGATCAGTATGTCATGCTGGTTAAGCACCTCGGCGGCGAAAGTATTCCGTCGGGAGATCTGCAAATTATCTCCTATTACACATCCGCAGACGGCAAACAGGTGCTCAGCGGCGCAATCGGACGCACGACTCAGGCAATAGCCGCGGGTCAGATTGCTGAGAATGCCGTAAAGATACCGTATCTCACGGATATTGCAATCGGAACTCCGGGAGAAGAGGGTACAAACTTCGGTGAGTACACCTTTAAAGCCGGCGACGTAATCAGCACGGGAAACAGTAAAGGAACTGCCGTCGCCGTTTTCGGAACCCTTACATCGCAGGTGGGCACGGTAAATGCCGACACTTTCAAAAATTACGGCTTCAAGAAGGGATCAAACGTTGAAGTAGAGATAATTCACACACCGAGTCAGAAGAGCATCTTTAAGAAACAGGTGACAGTAGTATGAAGAGATCGAATTTTATGGATGAAGAAGCAGTCTCGCCCGTTGTCGGCGTCATGCTCATGCTTGTTGTTACAATCATAATTGCCGCCATTGTTGCGGGTTTCTCCGGCGGAGTGGTCGGTTCCGAGAAGAGTGCGCCTCAGTCGTCTTTTGTCGTCGGATACAATGCACAGATAACCGATACCGATAAGACAAACGCTCAGGCGGACAGCCCGAAGACAAACAACGGTCTTACGTTCAGACTTGTCAGCGGCGACACCGTATCCCTTGACAATATCATGATTGAACTTCAGTCGGGAGCCGATTCCATTAAGTTTACGACGGATACGATTCTCAATACGAGCGCGGGAGCTGTGGAAGAGAACAACAAGGTAAAAATCATCAAAAGCGGCGAAAATCCGACGTACTTTGCGGTATTGCCGAATATGGATGAAGTAATCGCAATCGGCGATTCTTTCATGCTTCTTGCCGACGGCAGCTATGACAGCACGCTTGCAACCGATCCCTCAATCGCAAAGGGCAGATTCCTTACATGGAGTCCCGAAGGTTCATCCGGTGTATTCAAGGTAAAGCAGAATGTAGCGTTCGATTACGCCATCTATGATACCGTCAGCAATAAGATTATTCAGTCGGGAACGGTTACAATTCAGTAATTTTCGGAGATTGCAATGTACAGAGAAATCAGAACAAAAATCTCCGAATTATCTTCTTTGGATGACGGCGGAGTCTCTCCCGTTGTGGGAGTCATGCTGATGCTGGTTGTCACCATCATAATTGCGGCTGTGGTCAGCGGTTTTGCGTCGGGTCTCGGGGATACCGTGCAGAAAGCTCCGACGGCATCCTATGAGTTTGAGATTGAAGCGGGCGGCATGGCAAGCGCTTCCGTAGGCTATCCGATAGAGCTTCGTGTTCTTGCCGGCGATACGATTCCGAGTGAAGATCTGCAGATTATTACCGAATATACCGTACCGGAAAAGTTCAGAGGTAAGGATCTTGCCGACGGCGGAAAAGTAATCAGGCACATCATGGACGGTTCCATACCCCCGTTCAGGGAAGGTACGACCACCGTAAACAGTGCCGCCCGTGTCGATACGGGAATTGCCGGTTATCCGTTTGTCCCTCAGACAACGGGTTATACCCAGACTTTATTCCCGAATACGGGAGGTTTCCAGAATACGCAGTACTTCGGTATCTGTAACTTTGAGATAAACTGTGTCTACAAATTTGCAGAACCGGATCAGTTCTTCGGATTTGATATCTACGATACCGATTACGGATTCGGCGAAGGTTCAATTGTTCACATCACCGTTGTTCACAAGCCCAGTCACTCCGCAATTTTTGATAAGGATGTGGTGGTAAAATGGTAGGTAAAACGGTAGGCAAAACTGTAAACAAAACGGTAATCAAAAATTTTGGCAAGACTGAAGCCGTATCTCCGGTTGTGGGAGTCATGCTTATGCTTGTCGTCACAATTGTAATCGCAGCCGTCGTCTCGGGATTCGGAACGGGTATGATCGGCGAAAAAACGGCTAAACTTCCGGGTCAGGTGAGTTTCCACGGAATTGCGTCGGGCGGAACGGATAAGGTTCTGGATGATGGATTCGTCGGTCTGCTCTTTGACGTCGACGGCGGAAGTGTCGACCTTGAAGATCTCAAACTCTATATCTCGGGAAGTGATTTCGGCGGCGGCGGTGAAGCTTATCTGACATACAATGATCCTCTCTGGAGCAAATACTATGTCGGCGGAGAAGGTTCGAATAAAAATCAGCTTAAAACTCAGTTTAATAATCCCGGAGGAGATGTTTTGGGAGCCGATCCGACCGAGTTTTACTCAAGCGTCATGAAGAAATATACCAATCTCAATATCGACGGTTCGGGAATGAGCAAGGATACCATACTTACTGCAGGTGATAAATTCATCATATTCATGTGCTATTATCAGCCTGCGACTGCCACGGGTCCCGATACGCTCGGTTTCGGTATGCACCGCAACAGCGGCACCGGTGCTTCCAGTGCATGGCAGAGCGGTGCCATGTATGCCAACGGCGACGGACACTACATTCTCTCGGACAACGGGGGGACCGTCTACTGCGAAGGTTATCTGAAAGCGACGGACGTGCTCTGAGAAAAGCAAACTATACAAACACAAACAGTTATCATTCATACTCATTTTTTGATATTGCCCGTGTGCACCCCGGTAAAACGAGGTGCATGCGGGTTAAAGCAGTGTAACATCAAAAGTAAAGAAAACTTTACTTACAACAACATAACATTATATATCTGTTCGATCAACCTATAATAATTAGCAAATAAATTACGGATCTTTGCGAATTCGGATAAACTAAAAGCAACGGAGTTCAAGAGGTATCACATACCCGTGAAATGTTCCGACGGTGTTTAATTATGGCAACGGATGTACAGGATGAAATAACGGCAAGACTCATGAATGCGCTTCGCGGAAGCAATTACGGTCTCTCAATTGCCGATCTCTCCAGAAAGACCGCCATTAACAGAAATACTGTCGCAAAATATCTTTCGATACTGTGCACTCTCGGTCAGGCGGAGATGCATGTCGTAGGTCCCGCTCAGGTATATCATCTCTCAAACCGCATTCCGATAACACCCATATGGCTCTCGACAATGCCGATGCCGTACGTTCTGGTCTCCAATGAGGGCATAATATTCAATGTAAGCACAAAATTTGCCGAACATTTCCTTATCTCCGGCGCTGATATCAAGGGAAAAAGTGTGGAGTCATCCGGCGTTCCAATCCTTGAGAAAGTCGCCGAAATGCCGGCCTATACCCTTGCGCTGGAAGGAAAAATCTGCAAAAAGAATGAGTGCGAGATCGTCACGGTAAACAGGCACAGTTATTGCTGCTGGACGTACCCTGCGGTATTCGCGGACGGCAGTCCGGGTATTGTGATCTCGTTATTCAGCATTTAAACCGCGGAAAAATGAAACGATTCTTATGAAGAAACCACAGTTGACATTGCCGAAATCCCTACTCAAGAAAAAATCGACACTCGGCGATCTTGAGATCAATGTAAAAAAAGTGGGGCGGCAGGGCAAAAAAGGGCTGCTGCTCCCGTGGAGGAAAGCGTCCGCGGGCAGTAAGGATTCCGGCGATGTGTCGGGTTCTTCCGATTCGAAGAAGGAGGACGAGACTTCGGGGGAGTCTTTGCTCTCGAAATTCGGATTCACTTCAAAGGAAAAGCCCGACCGAACCATCGAGGAGATACTCAAAGAGTACGATGACTTAAAGACCGTGCCGCTTCCTGATCTGCTGCCCGAAGAGAAAGAATGGGTGGTAGACCGATACTGGCTGAAAGCTCCGTTTTCGTATGCGAAGATAGTCCTGAACTGGGAGCACGACCTCACATACATGATTGTCGAGCCGAAGATCGACGAGAAAGAGCTCATCGTTCTCGAGGAGACCTACGAATATCTCCGTTCGGTTCTCGTCTACGATTCGCCGAAGATGAAAGACGAGATGACGCTGGATTTAAGGTTTGCACGCCGCGCCGTACGCTCTTTTTATCCCGAGATACCGGATGAGCGCGTCGAAATTCTTCTGTATTATCTGCAGAGAAATTTCCTCGGATACAGCAAACTCGATCCGCTCATGAACGACGAGAATATCGAGGATATCACCTGCAACGGCGCCGACGTCCCGCTTTTCATATTCCATCGCAAATATTCGAATCTTGAGACAAATCTCATCTTCGACGATCTGGAACTCAATAAATACGTCTTAAAGCTCGCACAGAAGGCGGATAAACAGCTCTCGCTGACAACGCCGCTTATCGACGCGGCGCTTCCGACGGGCGCACGTGCGCAGATAACTTACAGCGATATCGTATCTTCGAAGGGAAGTTCGTTTACCATACGCAAATTCAAGAGCGATCCCATGACTCCCGTCGATCTCATCTCGATTGGGACATACAGCGCCGAGCTTATGGCATTTATCTGGCTTGCGGTGGAGAACGGCAAGAGCATGATCGTCGTCGGCGGAACCGCGTCCGGAAAGACCTCGACGATGAATGCCGCTTCGTTCTTCATCCCGCAGATTGCCAAGATCGTATCCATCGAGGATACAAGGGAGATTCAGCTTCCGCACAGAAACTGGCTTGCGATGCGGACACGCGAGACGGGTATCTCCCAGACAAAGAGCGATGTCGATATGTTTACCCTGCTTAAAGCCGCACTGCGACAGCGTCCCGAATACATCATCGTCGGAGAAGTCAGGGGCAGTGAGGCGCAGACACTGTTTCAGGCGATGAATACGGGACATACCACCTATTCCACGCTTCACGCCGGCGGCGTGAGCGAAGCGGTAAACAGGCTGACGCATGAACCAATCAATGTTCCGCGTGTCATGTTCGGCGCTCTCGATCTGATGCTTATTCAGGGTCTTCAGTTCGAGGAGGGGCACGGTTTCAGGCGCTGTCTTTCAATCAACGAGATGATTGTAAACGACGGCGATATCAGATGGAACGAACTCTTCAGATGGGATCATATCAACGATAAGTTCGTGAGGACTTCCGCAAAGTCCAAAGTGTTGAGCGATATTGCATATACGCACGGATGGAATGACGAAGAGCTCGAGTACAATCTGAAACTCCGTCAGAATATGCTTGAAAGGCTGGCGGACAAGAAGATAAACGACAGCGTGCAGATAAGTCATTTCATCAACGAACTCAGAAAATCCTGCGAAAAGTCCGGTGAAAAATCGCATGAAAAATCCGGCAATTCCGGTAATAACTCCGGCTGACCGCATGTGATCGGGCATCCGACGAAAATCTGACGAAGCCCGAAAACCTGCGCTGATTTCCTTTCTTTGATTATTTGATGATTAAATGATTTGATTTAATGATATGATGATTTGACAATTTGACAATTTGAGATTTGATTGGCATTTGGAGGCATAAAATGGTTGAAGATCTTATTCAGTATTACACAATTGTTCTGTTCGGCGTTGTCATTCTTTTTCTGCTCTATCTGGTCTATATTATGGAGAGAAAGATGAGTGCAATGTCGGAAGAGTTCAATGAATTGAGCGGCGCCATCGACAAGACCTGTATGGGTCTTGAAGAGCTGAACAGGCATGTCGAGACATCGATAAAAATATCCCTCTCTCAGCATGTCAGAACCGAGCTGGACGATGTGCAGAAGAAAGTCTGATTGATTCCGGCATATTCCGGGATATTGCAAAATATTCCGAGATATTTCTATATCTCCCGAAAATCTCTGTTTTTTGACGGGTATTCCCGTTTATATTTTAAAAATCACTAAAAGTGTTTAAAACGCATTAATTGTTTAAAAAAAGTTATTTTAATTTTGATTTTAATTCAGATGAGGAAGAGCGGTGCAAATACAACAGCCACAATGCTCATGAGCTTTAAGAGGATGTTGAGTGCAGGTCCCGATGTATCCTTGAACGGATCACCGACAGTATCTCCGGTGACTGCCGCCTTGTGAGCATCCGAGCCTTTTCCGCCGTAGTTTCCGAGTTCAACGTATTTCTTTGCATTGTCCCATGCGCCGCCGGCGTTAGCCATTGTGATTGCAAGCATGAAACCGGAGACGAGCGAACCCGCAAGAAGTCCTCCGAGTGCACCCTTTCCGAGTACGAGACCGATGATGACCGGAGCCGCGATTGCAAGGACACCCGGTGCAATCATTTCTTTAAGTGCGGAGTGTGTCGAGATTGCGATACAGGTATCGTATTCCGGCTCGGCAGTTCCTTCCATGAGACCTTTGATCTCCTTGAACTGTCTGCGCACCTCGATAACAATCTGGTGTGCCGCACGTCCTACAGCCATCATTGTCATGGACGAGAAGAGGAACGGAAGCATTGCACCGATTAAGAGACCGATGAATACGTTGGAGTTCATTACATCGATGAAGTCCAGTCCGACCGCGATTCCGTATGATGAGAATAGTGCCAGTGCGGTAAGAGCCGCAGAACCGATTGCAAATCCTTTACCCATTGCTGCGGTTGTGTTTCCGACGGCATCGAGTGTATCGGTGATCTCTCTGACCTCTTTCTTCTGGTGGCTCATCTCGGCGATACCGCCGGCGTTATCCGCAACGGGACCGTATGCATCGACTGCGAGCGAGATACCGAGTGTCGCAAGCATACCGACCGCTGCTATTGCGATACCGTATAAGCCCGAGAGCTGGTAAGCGATGAAGATTGCAGCGCCGATGATTAATACCGACCAGACGGTCGATTCCATTCCCTTTGCAAAACCGGTGATGATGTTGGTTGCCGAACCTGTCGTACATGACTCTGCGATTGCAAGGGTCGGTTTTCTCTCGTAGGATGTGTAGTATTCCGTAATCTGACCGATCAGGAAACCTGCAACAAGACCCGCGACAGTTGCCGCGAATGCTCCGAGACCGTATGATCCGAGAAGGTTTCCGGTAATGAAGTATGATGCGATAACAACAAGTACAAGTCCGATAATCAGACCGCGGTTGAATGCCGCATGGATGGCTGATGATTCCGTCTTATTGGTGCGGACAAAGAATGAACCGATTACCGAGGCGATGATACCTACGGCTGCGATTGTTAACGGAACGATAACTGCGTTGATAACAGGTATTCCGGGGAATGCGACCGCTGCGGTAAGTGCCGCAAGAAGCATTGTTGCGATGATTGAACCGACGTATGACTCATAGAGGTCGGCACCCATACCTGCGATATCTCCGACATTGTCACCGACGTTGTCTGCGATAACCGCGGGGTTTCTCGGGTCATCTTCGGGGATACCGGCTTCGACCTTACCTACAAGGTCTGCACCGACATCTGCCGCTTTGGTAAAGATACCGCCGCCGACACGTGCGAAGAGTGCGATTGAGGAAGCACCGAGTGAGAATCCGGTAAGGATGCTTATCGTGGTTGCGAAGTTGTCAACGCCGACAACCTGCGATACGGCAATGAATGCGATTGAAAGACCCAGAAGTCCGAGACCTACGACACTCATACCCATTACAAGACCGCTTGAGAAAGAGACCTTGAATGCCGCGGCTATTCCGCGAATTGCGGCGGTTGCCGTGCGTCCGTTCGCATTTGTTGCAGTGAACATTCCGATATATCCCGCCGTTGCGGAGAGAAGAGCGCCGAGGATGAAACAGCCGGCGGTTAAAGCTCCGTTTGGCAGAACAAGTGCAATAACAATTGCAAGTACTACGACAAAGACAGCGATTGCACGGTACTGTTTGTTAAGGTATACCATGGCGCCGCCGTGAATTGCCGCAGTAATCTTTTTGACGACCTCAGTGCCTTCGTCTTCTTTCTTGACACATCTCAGTGAGTATGCCGCGAATAAAAGACCGACGAGTGCACATACGGGTGCGAGATAGATTAACATATCCATAATCATTCAACCATCCCTTTGCCGGATTCAGCCTTTTAATAAAAGTTCGTGAACCGGCAAAGTTACAATTTGCCTATTAGTTTTGTCTTATGTGGTAAAAAGAGTATCTTTTTAAATGGGCGGCAGGTTATTTCCGCCGCACCTTTACACGCTTTGCCGCGCCGCACGCCGCCATGACGCGCCCGCGGACGGCAGTCCGCATGACCCGCAGACACCGCGGACCGCATGTCCGCTATGCCGGTGCCATATCCTGCGTTATGCGTTCATCTTAGTGAATACGAGCAGCACTTTGCCGTTATCGTCCGAGAGTTCCAGTTTGTCTCCCGATATTTTATAGGAGGCGACCTCGGTCAGTGCCGTTTTGTATGCCGCTTCGGTGGGGCTTGATGCATCGCAATACATAAGGGTGGAGATGAAGCTCTCCTGATTTATCGAGAGTTTATTGCCGTCTGTCGTGTATGTTGCGCCGTATCCGTTGCACCCGCCGTTGCCGCCGAGAGTCTTTTCGTCAAACTTCAGCGTTACCGTAACTCCGTTCGGGACCGGCTGAAGACCGCTTTCGTTTGCAATCGATTCAAGAATCCATTCCGTGCCGATTAACACGCTGCCCGTGCTGTCCGTACCAACTGTGGCGTCTGTGCCGACCGCGTTTCCTGTGTTCCCCGTGTTTACTGCGTTAGCCGCGTTGTCCGCAGTGCCGGCATTGCCCGCATTGCCTGTCGTGTTGTTTGCGATGCAGCCTACGGTAATTGCGACCGCGAATACGACAACAACTGCGCAGGCAAGTGTAATTATCTTTAATGTGTTTTTGTCCGTCATTTTCTCACTGCATACATTTTCGTCATCAAAGTATATATCAAAATCTTTGACTTCGAAAAAATTTGAAGTCTATGGGGCATCTGTTTGCAAAAATACCTGTGAAAATTGTGTTTTTAAGTACTCATAAATTGACTAGGGTCGGGCTTTCTCCGCTGAAGTCATAGAGTTCGCATGAAAGCGTCTTCAGATCAATCATGAACGCACGTGCGGGATTCGGATTGATATTCATCTGTTTCTGGAAGGATGTCTGCGACTGCCACGTTCCCGCGTTTATGCAGGTGACGCCGTGATACTTCTTATACCCGGTAATATGCACATGCCCCGTATGCAGAATCTCGGGGATGGGGTCTATGACGAGTTTGTCCTCTTTTGCGGGGAAAATCGGGGTTCTCTCGCCGTATGTGCAGGCGAGAAGGCGGCGTTTGAGCATCTCCTCCATCATGTTCTGCGGCTCGTTGTAACTTGCGCCCGGAATCATCGCAATAAGGTCGTCGTAACTTCTGCCGTGATACATGAGCACCCTCACGCCGTGGATGCTCACGAGTGCGGGATTCTCGACAAGGGTTACGTTCGGCGGAAAATGCTTTGTAAATATCTCGGTCAGCGCCGGCTGCGGCTCGGAACCGCGGATGGCGTCGTGGTTGCCCGGCGAAACTATGATGCGCATATCGTGCGGCAGCTTCTGAAGCATACCCGCGAAAACCTCATACTGCCTGTAAATATTGGGTATCGTAAGTTCTTTGTCCTGATCGGGATAGATACCTATGCCGTCGACGACATCTCCTGCGATAAGGAGGTATTTGGCGCCGCAGTTAACCAGCCAGTCCGAGAATCTCTCCCATTCATCCTTAAGGAAGGTATTGCTGCCGACGTGCACATCCGAGATGAAAACGGCTTTTGCGGGTTCCTTGCTCCTGAACGGCGCATTCATCGGGGGAATGTCGGGTCTGAACATGGTGTCGGAGTAGATGATGTTTCCGTCATCCGAGAGCGTTCCCTTTATCATGACGACTTCGTCGGGGATGAGCCGTTCGGCCTCGGCGAAGAGTTCCTGTCGCATTCTGTCGCGTTCGGGGTCGCGATTCGGAGAAGCCGCCTGCAGCTGCGGGTTCATGAAGAGGACGTTTACGGTATCGGTCGGGTCTTCGAGAACCGCGATTCTGTGCCCCTTTGATGTATTTCTGACCTCCGAGACCATTCCCACTATGCAGACCTGCTGTTTTCTGTATCTTACGGTCTGGGTCAGTGCGGATATGGGAATATACTCCCCGCGTCCGCGCAGTATTTTGGCAAGTTTTGTGTATCTGTTCCTGAAATAGTATGCAAAATCGGTGTATTCCGCGCCGCCGTTGAGCTCGGACGGCGACCCGGCAAGTATCTCTATATCTTCCGGCAGGTCGAATCTCGAGAATTCGTTCGGGTAGGGACTCTCCGCTTCGGTCTCATCCGCGCCTCCCGCGGGACTGTCTGCGCCCGCAGCGCTCTCTCCCTGCACGGATTCGGCGGGCGTATGCGGCAGCGGCGGCTCGTATCTCTCGTTTACGTATCCCGGGATATGCCTCGGGAGCACCACGAGTGCATCCTTCGGAACGTTCTTTATGATTGCGTCAATGAGAGTCGGATCCTGCGATTCCAGCACAGTCAGGACTACATCCGGATGAACCTGCAGGTTAGCCTGCAAAAATTTTCTGGTGATCGCGGTCGGAGAGTCCTGCATCATCTCACTATTGGTTACGGAATTAGAAAAGAGTTGGCAAAGTGTCCCGCAGGTATGACTCGAAAAAAATGCGGTCGGTTTTATAGTTACGATGTCAAATTATATGATAATTAATGGCGGTTTGAGCAATATGATCTTTGAAGAAACCCTTGTTTTTTATAACCCGTCCGATGCCGAGAATTTTATGAGGCAGTTGTTTGCGCAAGGCTACAGGGCAAAGATGAAGAAGATAAACACCCTCGTAAACGAGGCGCACTGCAAGGCAAAGATAAGCGATTTAAAACTGTATTTCGCCGATGCCCTTAAAGACGCAAAGGACGATGCCGGTAACGGAGAAGTCGCTGAGGAGGTCTCCGAGACGTATTCCTCGATAATTGCGGATATCGATACGGTAATCGCCGATCTTAAAGAATTCCTTTCCGCCCGCGACGACGGCGCAGTTATCTCCGACGACCCCGACGTAAAACGTTTCCTTGAGATAATGAAGAAAGAAGGCATGGCGGAGAATGCCCCGACTGACGGCGCCGCAGCATCGGACGGAAACGATGATTTCTTCTCGCGAATGCTTCGAATCATGCTTGTCCTCAACGATAACGGCATGATTGAGGATCTCGCGGGCAAAGACGGCGCCGACGGTGACAACGGCGAAGAGCGGAAGATACTTCATAAGAAGGATATCCCCGTCGAAGACCTGATTATGTCCATGCCTTCGGACCTCTTCCTCGGCGGCAATTCGCAGAAGAACCGCAGGGAACACAACATTAAGACCGTAGTCAACGTAGTCTCCGGCGCCGAATACCATGTAACGACGCCCATAGAGTATTCAATATCGGCAAACTTCGACAAACTCGACAGAATGATCGCGGATTATGATATAGACCCGACATCCTATACAAAGATGAAGGAGAATATAGTCGCGAAGACCATAATCGCAAAGAATATCCTCGCCTGCATAAAGAACGGAGGAAAGACTACGGTTGACGAGATCTACGAAGTCATGAACTCGGCATCCGTCGATCTGTCTTCGGGCACGGACGAATTCATTTTTGATTTAAGCCGCGAGTTCATTGCCGCAGTCATGAGCGAGATGAAGGCAATGGGCATAATAAAGGGCAAAGGCAACAGATTCAGGGCATAAATCCTCAAAATACTCTTTTTAGGTGCCGCTTTTCTTTCGACGGCGACAATTTAAAAAATATAAAAAAGGTGATTCGCGGATTTTTCCGCGGTGTTTATCGGATTGTTTATTTGACTATGGCATTGAGAATCGTCGTAAGACTGCCGCCGTAGTCATATGAGATTAGAAGAATCACGAATGCAAGGACAATGACTATCGCGAAGATCGCCGGGTTCCAGCTCAGTATTTTTCTGCCGTCGAGCACACTCACTGGGAGCATATTGAAGAAGGCAATCATGGCATTGACGCTCAGACCTATGAGACCTATCTCGAAGATGAGGAAGGTGACCATATTCGTGCCCGCAACCGTGCCGTAGCCCATCATAACGCCGATTACGACAATCACGAAGAAGACAATGCAGAGCAGAAGGTTGGTAACGGGTCCAGCGACCGAGATGATTCCGTTCTCCCTCTTCTGCATCTCTCTTCCCTGCTGTCCGTATATCATGGTGGCCCCGGGTGCCGCAAAGACCACGCCCACGAGGGCTGCGAGCGCAACCGCGACGAGAAGCATCTGATTGTCCTTTCGAAACTGCGCCCAGTAGCCGAATTTTATTGCCGTAAACTTGTGGGCAAGCTCATGGAGCAGAAAACCCATGCCTACCGTGAGAAGCGAGATTACGAAGAATATCATGAAGCCCGTCGGCGTTACGCCGCCGCGGATGAATACGAGAGTAAATGCTATGGCAATGCCGACCCATGCAATAATAAGGTCATTTCTCTCGGATTTGGGTATGCGCGAGAAGATTTCGTTTATCATTACAGATAATATGATATTCTTCTCTCATATTACTGTTGATTCCCGCTCGTGAAATCGGCAATCAAAGAAGATATTATTATGCAGTAAATCTTAATTTGGAAAGATGACACTGCTTGAAGTACGTAATGAAATTCTCGGTATCGATACCGAGATAATTAAGCTCATAAAGAAGAGACTCGCATGTGCCGACAAGGTTGCCGCCGCAAAGAGAGAAGAGGGCGGATCGCCTGTGGACGCGGTTCAGCGCGAGAAGGTTCTGAAACGCTCCTATGAGATGGCAAAGATGGCGGGAATCGACCCCGAGATGACAAAAGAGATCTTTGAGATTCTCATAAGGATGAACGAGAAGAGACAGACGGAACTCAAAAAGAGATAACGTCGGTGAATATATGGTAAATTAGTAAATTAAATCTATTGTATCCTCAAAATTAATCAAAAATCGGATTAATCAAATTCAAAAAATCAATTAAAAATCTATTTTATCCTTACGGCGGTTATGATGTAGTTGTTCTCGTCCATAACGGCGCCGGAGAACATGACGCCGCCGCAGACTATGCGGTTTACACTGCCTTCCTTTCGCAGAGTCGTGAAGAATTCGTCGCGCTCGGGGCATTTCTCCCAGACGCAGACAAAGAGTTTGCCGGTGATATCCCGCTTTGTTTTTCCGAAAACCTTCGCAAAGCTCTCGTTTACGAGTTTAATCTCAAAATCGGGATGTGTGAGGATGCAGAGCCCCGCGGGACTTTTGAAGAAGACATCCTGATAGAAAGACCCGTCAGCCTTCTTGGCCGCAGAATTGAAAAATCCCACCATGACTTAACTCCGCATCGATAACACTTTGTATAACACTTTGTATAGCACTTTGTTGCTGTTGATTTCGGTTAATTTTCGTTAATTTCCTTCAATCCGGTTATTCGCCGCTTATGTCGGCATCGTCTCTTTTTATCATGGTGCCGACACCGTCGTCCGTAAACAACTCAATCAGCAGATTGTGGTCTTTGTTGCCGTTGACGATATGTGCGTATTCAACGCCGCTTTCTATGCATTTTAAGCAGGCATCGAGCTTGGGAATCATACCGCCGACGATGACACCCTCTTCTATGAGGCGGCGCGACTCCGCGACGGTCAGGCGGTGATAGGTCTCGGTCCTGTCGCCGTTCATGATACCGTCGATATCAGAGAGATTCACGAACTTGTATGCCTTGAGAGCGATGGCGATCTCTCCCGCCGCCGTATCCGCGTTTATGTTCAGCTCGCTGCAGCGCGAATCGACGCCGATTGGGGAGATAACCGGAATATAGTCGTTATCGAGGAGAATATTGAGGATGTCGGGGTTGACCGAGGTAACGTCGCCGACGAATCCCAGGTCGACCTCCTCTTCTTTGTTGTCGACGATGACCTTCTTAATGCCGGTCTTCTTTGCGTGAAGGAGATTTGCGTCGTTGCCCGCAAGACCTATCGCCTTTGCGCCCTGCTTTGCGATAAGCGAGACGATATTGCTGTTAATCTTGCCGACAAGCACCATCTGCGCAATCTCGAGCGTATCCGTATCCGTGACGCGCAGACCGCCGACGAATTTTGGCTCTTTGCCCATCGCAATCATCTTCTCGGTTATCTCCGGACCGCCGCCGTGGACGACCACGACTCTCAGACCCACATAGTGAAGGAGAACAATGTCCTGAATTACGGTCTTTAAGATGTCCTTGTCGACCATTGCATGACCGCCGACCTTGACAACTATCGTCTTTCCGTGAAAGCGCTGAATATAGGGCAGCGCTTCCATCAATATATCCGCTCTTTTCTTCATGTTGTATACTTCCCGTTAATCTCGACATATTTTTCCGTGAGATCGCAGCCCCATGCCGTAGCATCGAAAGCGCCGCAGGCGATGTCGATATCGACAACGACGACCTTTCCGCCCATGAGTTTCTTGGCAGCCGCAAGAGCGTCGGGGTGCATGACGTCGTCCGCCAGAATCTCACCCTTTCTTGCCAGAACAACCGTATCGGCGCGTCCTTCGTTTGAGATGGAGACCGTAGCCGCGTCGGGATCGAATTCCACGCCGGCACGTCCGGCGGCGGCAATGAGCCTGCCCCAGTTGGGGTCCTCACCGTAGATTGCGGTCTTGACAAGCGGCGACTCGATGACTGTCCTCGCAACGACGGCGGCGTCCTCCTCGGTCTTTGCGCCCGTGACGCGGACTTCAATCATCTTTGAAGCGCCCTCTCCGTCGGCGGCGATCTGTTTTGCAAGCGAGATGCAGACCTCTTCGAGTGCGGCCGCAAACTCCTCGTAATCGCACTTACCCTTAAGACCCGTCGCCGTCACGAAACAGCAGTCGTTTGTCGAGGTATCACCGTCGACGACGACCATGTTAAAGCTCCTGTTAACTGCGGGTATGAGCGCTCTCTTAAGGTCGGCGGCGCTTATCTCAGCGTCCGTATAGACAAAGGAGAGCATTGTGCCCATATTCGGCGCAATCATGCCGCTGCCCTTGCATATGCCCGCGACCGTGAAATTTTTGCGTCTTGCAATAGCGCTCTTCGGGACGGTATCGGTGGTCATAATCGCACGCATGGCTTTTTCTTCGGCGTCATCGTCGTGCTTAAGGTCGCCCTTGATCCTGCTGCACTGATCCTCGATGATATCGAGTTTCATGAACCTGCCGATAACACCCGTCGACGCAACGCCGACCCTCTCGGGTGTCGTGCCGAAAGCCTCGGCGGCTATCTCGCACATCCGCTTTGCGTCATTGATGCCCTGCTCTCCCGTATAGACATTGGCATTGCCCGAATTGACGATAATGCCGTCGAGGACGCCTTTTTCCATCCTCTCCTTCATCAGAATGACGGGTGCTGCAACGAGGCGGTTCTTTGTGAATACCGCCGCCGCCGTTCCCTTCGCCTTTATGAGAGCAAGACCGTACTTGCCCTCTTTTATGCCTGTCGCATAAACGCCTTCAACTGCACATATATTTTTCATCGATTAACATCTCGTATTGACTTATTTGCCGACCGTATTATCGACCGTATGTATGCGTATTGTATGATAAATCCTCAAAGATAATCTTTGCGCCGTAATACCGTAATGCCGTAATATTGCGGCAATCGAATCACGCACTCAGTCGAAATTCGCGCCCGACATGCCTATGCCGCGGACAATATCGCGGCGCGTGACAATTCCCACAAGCCTGTCGTCCCTGATTACGGGAAGGCGTGCAATATCTTCGATCGACATAATATTGGCACCTTCCTGAACGGATGCATCATCCTCGATTATGACAACTTCCTGTGTCATAATGTCCGTTACGGGTGTGTTTCCGATATCTATGAGGGTTTTTCTCGTCTTCTCGAGGTTTACGTTCTCCGTTATCGAGAACTCTATCGCGTCGAGCGGCAACGGAAGACAGAGATCATCGTTTGATTCGGAGGTATCGAGGAGTGAAATAACATCGGTCTCGGTAACGATGCCTATGACCCTCTCGCCGTCCATGACGGGCAGACCGCCGATTCGATACTTCTTAAGCAGTCTTGCGACATCTCTGACCTGCGCATCGAAGGCCACGGTTACGGGATTCGGGGTCATGACATCCTTTATCAGCATACTCTCACCTGAAACGTTTTACGGGTTTAAGGGCGCAACTTTAAGTCCGTCGTTCTCCTTAAATCCGCACATGATATTCATGTTCTGGATTGCCTGTCCGCTTGCGCCTTTGACAAGGTTATCGATTGCCGAGACGGCAACGACCCTTTTGCCGTCGCACTCCACCTTTATGTCGCAGAAGTTGCTTCCGCGAACCGCAGCGGTGCTCGGATTCTGGAGGCGGATAAAGTATTCCTTCTCATATCTCTCGCGGTAGAGCTTCTCAACCTCTTCCTGGCTCAGTTCTTCGTCGAGAAGAATATGTGCGGTCGTGAGAATGCCGCGGTTTATCGGGAGAAGGTGCGGCGTAAAGTGACATGACGCCTTCGAGCCCAAAAATGCCGCTTCCTGCTTCATCTCGGCAAGATGGCGGTGTTTCGTCCACTTATACGCATTGAAGTTATCGTTCACCGTCGTAAACTGGTTTGTCACGGTCGGCGTAGTACCCGCGCCCGTAACTCCGCTCTTCGAGTCGTAAATTATTGTATTGGCGAATTTTGCCAGAGGAGCGGCGGCAAGGGTTGCGCCGGTCGGGAAGCATCCCGGGTTTGCGACGAAGTCCGCACCCTTAATCTCGTCGCGGTGAATCTCGCAGAGACCGTAGGGCGCTTTGAAGTATGCGGTATGCTTGACGCCGTAGGTCGCCTCGTATACGTCCTTCGGGAGCCTGTAGTCTGCGCTCAGATCCACGCATTTAATCCCGCGTTCCCTGAGTGCTTCCGCATAAGGCATTGCCGCAGTGTGAGGCACGGCAAGAAAAGCAAAATCCGCATCCAATCTGCTGATATCGGGATTTGTGAACTTTAAATCCGTAAATCCCGTAAGACTCGGATGGATTGAGGTAAAACTCTTTCCTTCTTCTTTTCGCGACGTGACCGCGGTCACTTCCGCCTGTGAATGCGTAAGCAGAAGGCGCACAAGGTCTGCTCCCGTGAATCCCGATGCTCCGACAATTGCGATATCCATAAAATAGTATAGAGTTTTTAAGTGAATTAATGCTTTTTAATTATGAACTGCCTATTGAGCGCGGGCGAAATCTATTCTTTCTGCCCGAAACGTCTCCACATTCTGTCAATAAGGGTCGTCATGCTCTCGCGGTTCTCGAGAGCTAGCAGGAGATCGTCATCCAGACCCGATGCGCCGTAGGTCGCCCCGAGCCACGCTCCGCAGATGAACCCTATCGTATCCGAATTTCCGCCGACCGAGGTTGCGATGTTGAGGAAATTGTCCTCTTCGCCGAACCTCTCTATGAGATAGTAGGCAAGCGGCAATGTCTGATAGACGCTGACGTCATTGCCGAGGATTGAGATTGCGGTTTCAAGGCTTGCTCCCTCGTCCGCGAGGCTTATTGCATCCCCCGTCTTCAGACCGAGGTTTTCGTCCTCGAGGAAGGCATTCTTCTGCGCCTCGTAGAGCGGTTTGTCATCGCCGTTCAGCGCCGAGCGGATAAGGGTGGCAAACGAGACCGCGGCGGCATGTGCCGCCGGATTCGTATGCGTGACCGAGCAGGCTTCTATAAGTTTCTCCCTCACCTCGACGATATCGTCGGATGTCAGGGCAAATGCGAGCGCCACGGGGATACATCCCGTCGTTGTCGAGTTGCATCCCGACGGTTTATCCGCATCCTTCACCATGTGGCGGCATGCACTGATGATTGTCCCGTCGGGGAATCTGAGACTGTTATCGAGGTGCAGTTTCTTGAGACCCGCGGCATAATTCTTTGCCGAGTAGTTGCCGCTCACGAAAAGCTCGCAGAGCATGAGAGTAATCTGCGTATCGTCCGTATACGAGCCGGCGGAAAGAGCACTGTTGGGGTGGTTTCTTGCCGCCTTCGCATATCCTTTGGTGAGGCGGCATCTGGACGCGGGCATGGTCTCGTTGGGCATGCCGAGCGCATCGCCGATTGCCGCACCCAGAAGTGCGCCGCGGTATTCGTTCTCCATTATGACGTAACCCCGTTACTCCAGATAACTCTCTTCGTCGTCGGAGAGTTCTTTCTCTTCTTTTTCCCTGTCCTTATCTCTCTTTTCGCGTTTGGAGGCTTTATTGAAGCATTCCGCAGCCTCCTGATAGCGTCCGAGTTTTGTAAGGCAGATACCCTTGCGGTAGAGGATTGCCGTATCGTTCGGATGCTCAGAGAGGACATGGTCGTATGCCTCGATGGCAGCGTCGAACTTGCCTATCTCGTCGAGTGCCACGCCTTTACCGTACCAGCATGCCGTATCCTGGGCGCCGTAATCGATGGCGCGTTCAAAGGATTTACCGGCGTCATTGAAGCGACCGAGGTTTAACAGAAGCATTCCGCGTGCATTCCAGAGTGCCGGGTCTTTGCTGCTGGCGCGGATTGCATTCTCGTATCCCTCAAGTGCATCCTCGAACTGACCGAGACGCTCAAAGGCATTCGCACGCATGAGAAGCGCACCCGGAATCTCTTCGTTGTCGGCAAGCGCTTTGCCGATGAACTTGACAGCCTTTTCGTAGCCGCCCATATGCATCTGTGCGACGGCGCAGAGGTAGTAACTCTCGCAGTCGCCCTCGCCCGACGAACCGTCGAGTGCAATGCCGAAGTTCTGAAGTGCCTCCTTGTATCTGCCGGCTTTAAGAAGCGTCTCGGCATAGGTAAGGCGTCCGGACTTGTTCGCAGGCTCGAGTTCGAGCGCTTTCTCGTAATTCTCGGCGGATTCTTTGAACTTGCCGAGCCTGTATTTTACCTCGGCAAGAATGCGGTATGCCTCGGCGCATTCGGGTTTCTTCTCGATGAGATCCGCGCAGCCTTCGGCGCAGTCCTCGTATCTGCCCATCATCTTGAGGATGCCGAGCAGTCTGAGCCAGAGACCGAGATCGTCCTTCTCCTCGAGGACGGCGGCATACTGACCGATTGCGGTCTCAAACTCGCCGAGCTTTTCGCAGACGGCGGCGTAGGCAATGCGCATCTCGTTGTCGTCCTCATCCTTCTCGAGATATTTCTCAAACTCGGTTGAGGCTTCCTTGTTTCGTCCGGCGCCGGCAAGTGCAAGGGCATGTCCTCTCAGAGCGGGGGCGCTGTCGGGGAGAATCTCGAGAGTCTCTTCGTAAGCCGTGCATGCCTCGTCGAAGTCGCGGGCATTGAGGAGAATATCCGCTCTGAGAAGCGCGATTCCGCCGTCATCCGGCAGGAGTTCCCTTGCTTTGCGAAGGCTCTTCTTTGCCTTCTCGATCTCGCCCGTCTTCATCATCGCGATACCGAGTTCCTTCCATGCAAGACCGTCCTCGCGGTTGGCTCTCACGTGGTGCTCGTAGGCCTTTGCCGCTTCGTTGTATCTTCCGAGTATCTTAAGATTCTCGGCAAGTGCGAGGGCAACGCCTTCGCGGTCGGGGTCTGTCTGGAGTGCGGCGGCGTATGCGTCTGCGGCGGCGTTCAGATTACCCGCGTAATTGAGTAACTTTGCCTTCTGACAGAGCAGTGTGGAGTCGGCAATGCCCGCGTTCTCGAGGTTTTCGATAGCCGCGACAGCCTCGGGGTAATTACCGTTCTTCTCGAGTATGGTGATGTAGTTTCTCCATGCATTGACATCGCTGCCGCCCTGCGAGATGATGGGCTCGAGCGCCTCAAGGGCTTCGGGGTATCTGCCGCTGTCGAGGAGAATCTGGGCTTTAAGCGAGAGCGAAGCCTGATCGTTTGGGATATGCTCGGTAATCGCGGTAAGACCTGCGAGCGCGTCATCGAACCTGCCGTGTTTAAGCTGTGCGTCCGTCCTGTTGTGGAGCGCAATTATGTTGGATGGGTCTTTTTCCAGAACGGCGTTGAATATTTCGATTGCCTCCTCGTCGTTGCCGAGGTGCAGGAGTGCCATTCCCTTCTTCTCCAGAATAAGGGTGTCTTCGGGGTATTGTTTCAGAAGAACATTGTATGCCTCGACGGCGCCGCCGTATTCGCCGAGGTTATAGAGTGCATCCGCACAGTTGCGCCACGCATTCATGTTGTCGGGGTGGCTCTCGGTAATCTTTGAGAAGCAGGAGTAGGCGTCGGCGAAGTTGCCCAGATGCATGAGGGCATCTCCCTGAACCTCAATCATCCTTATCTCGGTAACGTCGAGGTTCATCTTCTTGGTCGCATCCGTCTGCTGTTTCTCGAAGAGACTCAGGTCGATATTGTTGTTTATCCAGTTGACCGACGAGCCCGCGGGCCCGTTGATTACGTGAGAAAAGCTGTTTAAAGCGTCGTTATAGATTCCGCGTCTGGCAAGGCACATTCCCCTCTGGTACCATGCCGCGGAGTTGTCCGGCGCATATCTGATAATATTGTCATAGCATGCCGTTGCACGCTCGTATTCGCCGATGAACTGCAGAGCCGAGCCCATCATGTTCCACGCGGCGAAATCCCCGGGATTTCTCTTAAGGACTATCTCAAGTGCGTATATGGCTTCCCCGTATGCCCCGCTCCAGTAGAGATCTGCCGCACGGTTGAATGCGGAGATGGCATCGATTGAGATCTCGAGGTTGATGTTTCTGTATATCTCGGCTGCCTCGGCGTATCTGCCAAGTCTCTCGCAGAGATTTGCCTTGTGGTAGATTGCGGTAATCTCCGAGGGGTTGTATCTTAAGACATTGTCGTAATAATTGAGGGCTTCTTCCGTTTTTCCGAGTCTTTCAAGGACTTCTCCGGTTTTGATCATGACGCCGATATTTGTGCCGTCTATTGAGAGTGCCTTTCCGAATGCGTCGACCGCCCTCTCGAGCTGCCCCGTCCTTATGGACAGCATCCCTATGCGTTCGAGGATGTTTGCGTCCTGATACTCCGCATTCTGCAGGATGTGCTCGCAGCAGTCGGCAGCGCCGGCGAAGTCGCCGATATACTCGAGGCAGTCGGCTTTGCGGTACCATACATCGAGAAGCGACTGATCCTGACTCAGTACCTTGTCGTAGCACTCGTTTGCGCCCGCAAAGTTGCGTTGCGAATAAAGTATATTGCCGAGAGAGTGCCATCCGCTTACGTTGTCGGGATATGCGTTCGTAAATCTGCGCGTATAGCCTTCCGCGTCGTTGTAGTTTCCGAGGTAAGTGAGTGCTATACCCATCTTATAGCACAGTTCCGCGTTCTCGGGGTCGGTCTCTATTGCTTTCTCCAAAGTTCTTGCCGCGTCGGCATATCTGCCCGCATCGAACTGTGCGGCGGCTTTATCTATCCAGGGATTCGGATTATTGCTCCCCTGCCCCATGATTTTGTCAAAGAATGCCATTAGTTTAAAAGACTCCTTCCTGTTTATGCGCAGTTTTACCGGTGCACTGCCGACTGATGCCCTGCCCGTGCTTTTGCGTTAATCCCTGCGCCGAATCTATGTTTAAAGTCTTTGTTTTTATATATTCAATAACTTGTCGTTGAAATCTTTTCCAGTCGCGGTCGGTAAGGGATGATTCGGAGACGTTATATCAGGTGTATCACGGATGATTCGGTCGGGGTATTTGCCCGCAGGAAAATGTCTTAAATGTCGTGAATGACGTGAATGATTTAATGACGCCGATGGCGTTAATTAAGGAAATTACGGCACAATACGGAAATTCCGGTGCAGATGGCGTTAACGGCGTTAACTGTGTTAACGGATATGTCGGTAAAACAGTCTGTCGCCAAATATGCCTTGAAATATGCTTGAAATATGCATTGAAATATGCATTAAAAAGCTTCTCAATAAAAAAAGACGCTGTTATTCAGCCGTGTCATGCGGATGCCCCTTCCTTTGAGCATGGAAAAATAACGTGGGGGGATGATACATTATTTTTCCGTATATATGGTGGGGGGAAATACTCTGTGGGACAGGATTTCAGGATATATTTACAGTGTGTCAGGTGATCCGTTAAGTAATGATGGGGTTTGGGGGGATTGATCATGGGTGGATTAACGAATTTCGGCATATCCGACTCAATTGTTTAAGTCCGCCGATATCTCACTGTAGCCTGAAACAGGCATCCTCACGCACAAAATAAGGTTATCTTAATACTAAATAAAGTTTAAGTTTAAGGACATATTTTTTGAATGAATAATTAGCAATTTATGGAACGCTTGTTTCACTTCAGCAGTTTTTAGGAAACAATATTCACAATTTTATCAGATTGTTCACGTATTTTGTTTGTCCGTATATACTCGTCGCGTAAGTCGCGCATTAATCGTGAAAATTTTTTCACCGATCCCTCACCGATCTCTCACAGATTCGTCATGGTATTTCTCCGAATTTTCAAAGATATTCACCGAAGTTTTGCCGAAATATCGCATGTAAGCTATCTCAGTTATCCCATCTCTCTCCGCGATCTCCGCAATATCAAAAACGGTTTATCATCGCGGCGCAAACTATAATGCAAGCAGGGGTATGCAAAATGCAGGATGAGGACGGCAAAAAAGGCATTCTGAAGAGGCGTCTGGAAGATATTCTCTTCGAGCTCGGCGAAGACAGGCACATGAACGAACTTCTGTTATTGCGGTCGAGTAAAAAGAAAGGTGCTTCCGCCGATGATCTCATGAACAATGTCATCCATCCCACACTCGAAGATCTAGAGTTCTATCTTCACTATTATGCCGACAGCAATATGAGCGATTCCGAACTTAAAGAACTCATATCCTCATGGATTGAGGCGCAGAAGAACAAGAGTTTCGATAAAAACGACAATAAAGAGAATACCGATAATACCGATAAAAAAGATAATGGCGATAAAAACGGTAAAAACGACAATAACCGTAAAAACGGCAATAACGACAATAACGATAAAAACGGTAAAAATTGAAAATTTATCAAAATGGAATAATATTTACCTCATTTCGTCTCTTTTGTAAGCAGGGTATCGCCGTATTTGACGAGCATGTATAAGCCGTCGGTTGAGGGATGCACCTCGAGGAAGGTCTCGAAATCTTTTACATTCAGACTTTTGTTCATGAGATACGCCATATATGCGCCGACCGTGCCCGATGACGGTGAGGAGAGATGAATGCCTTTGACCGTGCCGCTGTCCGCATCGACGCGTATGGAGGAAATGCCCGTATATCTCTCGCTTACCGACCATATCGAGCCCGGACCCGCCGGCGCCGGCAGTGAAAATTCACGCACGGAGTTTTTGCTATCGGATTCCGCATCCATATTGCAGAAGGTATGCTCGTAGAAGAGCTTCACGGACTGCGGTATGTATTCCGGAATCTTCGGAACTTTCTCGCCTATGATGGATTTTGCCGCCGCTATCCCCTGCATTCGCGCATAAGGCGTGAGAAAAACCTTCCCCGTAACGTCGCCCGCGGCATAGACGCCGTCAACATTCGTCCTGTAGCGGTCGTCGACGACAATCGCCCCCGAATCGTCAAGCGCAATCCCTTTTATGTTATCCGTCCGCGGTCTGAGACCCGATGCGATTATCACGGCATCGCAGGGTATCTCTTCGCGGTTTTTGCCGCTTTTAAGAACGGCGGATGCAACAAAGCCTTTCGAATCCGTACCGTCCGTGCCGTCCGCCGATCTGATTTCCTCAACGAGGGTATACTCGCGTATCGAAACATCGGAAATCTCTTTTCGTGCGCATTTAATCAGCCTTTCGGGCTTATCGCGCAGGAAAGCGCTCCGGCATGCCAGAGTGACTTTCGATCCGAACTGCGAGAAGATATAGGCGTATTCCGCGGCGACAACTCCCCCGCCGATAATGAGCAGATTCTTCGGAACCTCCGTCATGCCCTGAAGGGTATGCGGATTGTAAACGCCTTTCAGGTCAATGCCCTTTACCTGCGGAATTATCGGGGATGAACCCGTGGCAATCAGAATTTTGTCCCCCTCTCCATGCGGCAGCAGGCTGCCGTTGAGATAAATATCCCGCCCCGAGAGAGTAACTTCGCCGGTGATGACCTCAATACCCGCCAGATCCGCCTCATTGTCGAGAACTTTAAAGATATTATCCTGTATTGCGCCAAGCTCCTTCCAGAGATTCGGAAGTGAGACCCGCAGATCTCCTGCGGTATCCAGCACCTGCAACTTTTGAAGTTTAGCCAGCTGATTGAGGTTTCTTGCGGCATCATTGAGTCCGCAGGTAACCATACAGCCGTATTTAAGGCATTGTCCCCCGAGATTTCCGCTCTTTTCAATTATGCGAACCTTTTCCCCCGCACCTGCAAGATAAGATGCCGCAAACCTGCCGGCAGGACCTCCGCCGATTACCGTAATCATAAGAATAAAAAAGAATTAATGTTATTTTAAAGTATTTACCCGATTTGAAATGGGTAAATTTTGTGATTTTGTGATTTTCGGATTTCCGGGGGCTTAAAGGAGCTCAACGCCGTCATCGACAGGCTCGCGCAGAATCTCGCCCGACATCATGTCAATCTCGACAATCTTGTCGCCCCTGATCTGAACGACGGGGAGGTAGACCAGTTCAAGCTCGACTTTGATGTTGTCTTTGTCCGGCGCAACTTTAAGATCCTCGTAGTATATCGCATCGCCTTCGGAGTGGTTTACTCTGACGTTCTTTGTCAGATCTTCTACAAGCGATTTCAGAAGCGATTCCGAGATCTCGCTCTTCTTGACCTTTGCATCCATTACCTTGGCGCCGCCGGAGACATTCTTGGTCTCGGGCTTTACATTCTCAAGTTTCTCGGACTCAATCTCGCATTTACTGCCCGTAATCGCGTTGATGAGACCTTTTTCGTCGCGGTCGAAGTTGATAAGGTATTTGCCGCACTGCTTCTCGCCGCGGCTTGTGCAGGTGTAGAGATAATGCGGAATATAGACAAAGCAGACCTCGCCGCGTATGCCCGCCATCTTCTGTGCCCTGTCCGCGGTAATATTCTCGGGAAGGCAGACAAGTTCGGGACCGTAATCGTCGAGTGTCATCACACCCGATTTCTGAGCGCCGACAGCTCCCGAAGGTGAAGCCGTCTGCGAATTGTATTCAAAGTCAAGGGCGATATGCTCGCCGAGGATATCGGCTATGACCGCCTGACCCGCATACTTTGCAAGTTCTTCGTGACCCCAGACCGTACACTCTTCCAGATAGCCGACCTTCTTCATTGTGAAGAGAAGTTTCTTGCAGTAAGCAAATCCGCCGTCGGTCTTGTACTTGTATTTTTTGACGGCAAAATTGTTTATCTCATCGGGATTGTCGGAACAGAGAACAAGCAGGCATTCCTCGCCTCTGTATGCCGTAAGGCTTGCGCCGCCGGTCCCGGGTTCAACATCAAAGGACGCGGCTTTCAGGATATCTTCTACTGCCGAAACAGCACGTTGCGTTATCATCTAAATAACCTATCATTCTTAAGATGAATTATATTTTCTGTTATGTTCCCATAACATGTTCAGGAGCATGTTTCCGAAACATGTTCTTAAAACATCTTACAGAGACATATTCCCGAAACGCTGCGACCGGAAAAAACGGAGAAAAGAATGCGACCACGCGGAAACATATGCAAAGACGACCGCGCATAAAAACCCCTCATTTTGTGTCCGCGACATGCGTATTTCGGCAGTCATTATCTTTTAAAAATCAATAATTCGCTCAAATATGTCGGCATTTTCAATTTGAAACTCTGAATAAACTTTGCTTATTTAAATAGTAATAAATACTGTAAATTCTAATCTTTGAGAAAACCCGTAATTTTAATCCGCAATAATTCAAAATAAAGGATGGCAATCATGAAATATTCAGCATATATAATGATTTTACTGGTCTGCGCCGCGTTTTTGATAATGCCCGCAAGTGCAGGTGTAAAATATACATCCGGTTCTCCCGTAATGGATGTAAAGATATCGGGCACGAACGAGTTTGAACCCGGCAGCGATGCGGCACTGACCGTCATCATCAGTAACACGGGTGAGGTCGGCACAAAGATCATTCAGAGTGATGTGGTCACGCGTGATGATGTGCCCAGTACCGCAAGACTTGTCAGCATTGACCTCCTCGAGAACGGTGCTCCGGTTACAGTAAAGACCGATGCTCAGATGCTCGGAAGCATACCCTCCGGAACCACGGTGCCCGCGACATTCTCGGTTACAATCAACAAGGATGCGCAACCCGGAACATACACTCTCAATGCAAATCTGAAGTACAGGTATCTCTACTATGCCGAGCAGTACGGAACCGATGCAATCTCGTATACCTATAAGGATGTCGACGAGTTGGTGCCTCTTAAGGTAAAGATTAAGGAGAACATGCAGCTTGAGATCTCGAACCTTAAGGCGGACTCGATGAATGTCGGCGTTGAGGGATATATCTCGATGGATGTCAAGAATGTCGGTGCCGAGACAGGTCACGACACCGTAATCAGGCTTAACAGAGCGGACGGCAGTGCCATCGTTCCGACCGATGCCAGTTCGTATGTCGGCGAGTTTGCACCCGGAGATGTCGCACACGTGAAGTTCAAGGCATCGGTCTCAAACGAGGGTGAGGCAAAGACATACCCGGTTCTGGTCTACGCAACCTACAAGGACACAAACGGTAAAGACAAGAAATCCGATACCGAGACTGTCGGAGTCGAAGTCGGCGGCAAGGTAAAGTTCGAGATTACATCCGAAGCAGGTTCTTTCAGACCCGGTCAGAAAGGCAATCTTGTGATTACATACAGGAATATCGGTGACACGACCGCATACAATGCACAGGCACGTATCAGCGCCGTAAAGCCGTTCACATCGAACGATGATACCGCATATCTCGGCGACATCGCCCCCGGAGAATCGGTTACCGGTGTCTACAAGATAAGCGTTGCATCGGATGCGACCGAGAAGGATTACGGAATCGATACCGAGATCAGATACCGCGATATACTTGATAACAGCCAGATCTCGGATTCGATGAAAGCACAGGTAAAGGTCAAGTCGCTCGGCAATATCGGAGATATATTCACCAATCCGATTGTGCTTACCGTACTTGTATTCGTGTTAATTATCGCTGGATATTTAGTCTATCAGCGCAAAATAAAGAATAATGCATAATTTCTGGGACGGACCGCTTCCGAAGGCGGGTGAACGCACAGTAAAGGATATGGAATCCGTGCTCTACGATACGAAGTCGGGCATGGATCCTAATACTCCGCTCTATTTTATGTACCGCGCTCTTTCGAAGAACGAAAGGGATGCGAAATGGCTGGAAGATAACTCACTGAGATACGATATTACGGTTATTCCCGCAAATAAAGTGGGTGCCGAGTTTGTAAAGACCAAGGGGCATTACCATCCGAACGCACCCTGCGGGAGAGCTTATCCCGAACTCTATCAGGTTCTCGGGGGCGAGGCACATTTTCTGCTTCAGAACCGCAACTTAAGCGATATCTGCGTAATTCGTGCGACTGCGGGAGACGTCGTTCTGATTCCGAGCGGATACGGACATGTGACCATAAATCCTTCACGGGACAGGCTTGTCATGGCAAATATCGTATCCTGCGAATTTGAGAGCGAATACGAGTTCTACGGAGAGATGCACGGCGCCGCTTACTACGAACTCGAGTCGGGCTTTATCCGAAATCCGCACTATCCCGAAGGATTGCCCAAGATAAGAGTCATAGATTCTTTCGAGATTCCCGAGCTCGGTCTTAAGCACGGCGTGCCCATCTATTCGTTCATAGGCGGCGACATTCTCCCGAAATATCTCAATGTTCCAAAGATTCTCGATACCGTAAAAGCACCTCAGTATCAGAGATTTCTTAAGAATCAGCCGAAAATAAAATGAATAATTGAAAATAATTGAGTAAATAATTGAATAAAAATTGAAAAAAATTGAATATATTTTTTTTAAATCCTGCAGCCGCCGTTTGTTCCGCCGTCTTTCATCAGATTCGGCGGTGCATTCCTCTTATGTGCCGCTTTCTTCACTTTTTCGAGTATGGCGCTCTCGGTATCGTTCTGCGGTTTCCAGTTGTTTGCCTCAAGATTCCTTAGCGCTTCGTCTATGACGGCGTATGTGAACCCTATCTCCTTCTCGTCGCTCTGACCGCTGTAAAGACCTGCCGAGGGTGTTTTGTCGATGATCGGCTGAATGACGCCGGTGAACGCCGAAAGAATGCGGACCTCGGATTTGTAGAGATGCATGAGCGGCTCGATATCCCCCGCATCGTCGCCGTGCTTCGTCGAGTAACCGAGAAGGTACTCGCTCTTGTTCGAGGTGCCGCAGACGAGACCCTGATTCTGGTTTGCGTAGTAGTAAAGGATTGTCATCCTCAGGCGTGCCATGACATTGCCGAGCAGATAGTTGTTCTCCGTGAAGCCGTCAATCTTTGAGAATTCTCCGATTAAGCCCGTTATCGGCACAATCGCGAGCTTAATCCCGAACTTTTCGCAGAGTGCCTTTACGTCGTCAATATCTTCTTTCGGCGTCACTGCCGAGGGGAGCATGTATCCGAGGACATTCTCGGATTCCACCGCTCTTGTGCAGAGTACTGCCGCAAGTGCCGAGTCGATTCCGCCCGAGAGTCCTATGATTATCTTATTTCGTCCCGACGACCAGACCGTGTGACGTATCATATGCTCAATCTTTTCGCATTCGCATCCTTCGCAGAGTTCTTTCATATTTATCTCTGTTTTCAATTCTGATATGTTAATAATTATTATGCTATGATCTGACTCTAATCTCACTCTATCTTCGTATTTATGTATCTGTATGTAAATTCCTCTTTTTTCATAGAAAATGGCGGATTCCTCTAAGTGGGTCCCCTGTATGGAAAAAGGTTATTTTTCTAAAATGCAGAAGATGTGTAATGAACAATATTCTTTAAGAAAAGGTATCTTTGCAAGGATAGAAAAGATTCTGTTTGATATTGAAGTGATTTTGTTTACTCTGAAAAATATTATAGTCGCGCCGCATTCAGCAAATATTTGTTTGTATTGTGCTAATGAAAGTTTATTCAATCCCAAATCATATGTAGATGATATCTTATTCTCAGTATTTCGTCTCTTATTGAGTCTGTTGATGTAATACCCTTCACTGAAAAGTAAGTGACTCCACCAATTTCTAATAGGCATCTCATATCTGCCGTGAGCACCTTGAGGACTGTTCCATAACGGACCGAATCCTAAATAGATCCTCCCTTTTTTATCAGGATCTGATCTTAATTTGTCTATCATCGAAGCGAGAACTTCTTTTAGTTCAATGACATGCTCAAATGTATCTTTTGAAACAAAATAATCTACGTTTGATTCATTAAGTTCTCTGACATCCATCACTTTAAACTTAACTGTGTTTATATACTCCGGATAGTTTGTCTTTAAATTTTCGTTTGCAAAATCAATCAGATTTTCATTAAGATCTATCCCGATTACTTTTTTTGCACCTGATTTGGCTATGTCTATGCATAAACTTCCATGACCGCATCCTACATCAACGACAACCGCGTCAGTAAAATCAGGTTTTTCCCCTCCCTCTGATAGGTTTTTCCAGAATTCCGGGTTTTCATATATACCGCGGTTAAAATAATCAATATCTTCTTGTTTCATATCTTACATTTTAGTATAATGATCAATGGATATTAGCGTTTTTGAATCATTATATCTGGTTTTATTGAAACATTTCCTTTACGTCAGCGCTTTGAAACTCTTCCATTAGGTTAACCAGAGCATATTTAGCGGCGGGGTGCTCTTCGGTGTATTCGTCCAGAAGTTCCTTTGCGAGTTTCGGTAACTCTGTGTCTGCGTCTGTGCCGCTCTCGCGGATTTCCGGTCCCGATGCATATATGGCCTTCTCCCCTGTTTCAATTCCGTGAATGCGGCAGTAAAGTTCCGCCTCGGTCGAGGGAATGTTCATGAGCGGCATTATATGCGGGATTTCACTGCTTCTGCCGCTGCAGAGGAGTGCGTCGGAATCGCCGCTAAGTATGCATTCAAAGACAAATTCCGCTTCGGAATCGAGCGTTGCCGGAATTGCGAACTTTGTGCAGCCGTGTTTGCCCGGGTTAAATGCCGAAAGGGACGTGCATGTCCTGTATTCTATGCCGTATCTTTCGGCAACCTCTTTGAGAGTCTCCTCGTCGTCGCCGACGGCAATAAGCCTGATATCGGGGCGTTTTCCGAAGAACTTCGCAAGCAGGTGAAGAAGTGCCGCGGAGGCGTTGCTGCCGTCGCAGTCAACGGCAATGCAGTCTTTCGGCGAGAGCCACCCGTGTTTTCGTATCGCTTTCTTCGCCCGCGACTCGAAATCTTCGGTAAAATGCAGGGGGCACAGGCTCATACCCGAGTATCTCTGCGTAATTACGGCATCGCACGCGCATTTGGAGCATTTCATGGTCAACGAAAAATCCTGTTTTTGAGTGTTAAGCACTTATATCAACTTTTACGGATAAAACATTTACAGATAAACAATGACGGTATCTCCCGGGGACATAAAAGGGCTTCACAAATATGAAATCCTGCTTCTTAAGACGTTAGAGAGGCTCATGAAGAAATACCTCTGGGTGCCGGAGGAGAACATCCGTAAAAGCTCGCGTCTTTCGGCGGCGGAGATGGAATACAGGCTCGGTCAGCTCATGGAGAAGAACATGGTCAAGAGCAGTTCCGTGCCGTATCGCGGCTATCAGCTCACATTTTCTGGATACGACGCACTTGCGGTGACCTCGCTTGTCAGGAACGGCACCGTAACGGCTTTGGGCTCGCTCATCGGCGTCGGCAAGGAATCCTCGGTCTATGAGGCACTGGGAACCGGCGCCCTTGTGATAAAACTTCACTGCATAGGTCAGAGGTCTTTTCAGTCGGCAAGACTGAATCGCGGATTTATGCCGGAGTGGAGCCATTTTCCGTGGATATTCGCCTCGACATACTCGGCAAGACAGGAGTTTGAAGCCCTCAAAGCTCTCAGGAAAGGCGGCGCCAATGTGCCCATCCCGATAGCCGTAAACCGCAATGTAGTTGCAATGTCCTATATTGCCGGCGTAAACCTGCATCAGGCGGTTCTGGAAGAGCCACGCGCCGTCTTTGACGGAATATTCGAAAATATCAAAAAGGCATACGAACTCGGATTCATCCATAACGACCTCTCGGAGTTCAATGTCATGGTCGACGGCGATACGGTCTGGATAATCGACTGGCCGCAGTGGATAGAGCCGACCCATCAGAATGCCGACGATATCCTCCTTCGCGATATCTCGAACATAACCACGTATTTCACGAAAAAATACAATATTGTCGAGTCTCCAGAGAAGATACGCGATATGATTACAGGCAAACAGTAAGGTCCGGCATGAAAATCTTCGGAATCGACATTATCGGCGGGTCTGTCCGTTCCAGGACAAGAAAACCTGTTTTCGCTCTCACGGTCCGCGACGCGGGCGAGATAAAGGATACCGCCGAGGTCTCTCTTTACAGGCTGATACGGCGCATAAACGCGGAACAGCCCGACATTCTTGCCGTCGACAGCCTTCAGGAGATATCGCAGAACGTTCAGGATCTCGTCGCATTCATGCAGATGCTTCCGCCGGCGACGAAGGTTGTTCTGGTCACCCGCGGCATGCATCAGGAGCCCGAATCGCTCCAGCAGGTTGCCGCACGCTACAATATCCGCCTTCAGAACAAGCTCGATCCGTATTCGGAATCCAAGACGATTGCGCACGTTGCCGAGCTTGGCGCGGGCAGCGAGGTTATTGTCTTCGACGACACATGCGGAATCACGGTCTCGAGAAACCGCTCTCTCGGAAAAGGCGGCTGGAGTCAGAATCGCTATGCACGCAAGGTCAACGGCGCCGTTCTGGTCAAATCGAGGGAGATAGAGAGCCGCCTGAAAGAGAAGGGGCTTCGTTTCGAGAAGACCGAGTATGCGGGTTTCGGAGGGATGAAACGCGTTCATTTTCATGTCTTTGCCGGCAGAAAACAGATACCCGTGCAGGCGGGACGCTCCATTGACTATCAGGTCCGCATTGCCGCCGGAAGACTCGATAAAATCCGTTTTGTCTCTCAGAACACGAGAAAGAAGCATGTAATCGTCGGCATCGACCCGGGCACCACCGTGGGGATTGCCGTCCTTGACATGGAAGGCAACCTGCTGAAACTGAAGAGCGCACGCCGTATGTCGCTCTCGGACTGGACGCAGGAGATTGCCGATATCGGAAATCCCGTCGTTGTCGCCTCGGATGTCGCCCAGATGCCGATGTCGGTCGAAAAGATTCGCCGTGCCTTTAATGCCGTTCCCTATACCCCGAAAGTCTCCAAGACGCAGGACGATAAAGCGGCGCTCTGCAACGCATACGGTCTGCCATACGGCAACGATCACGAGCGTGATTCGCTATCGGCGGCGCTGGATGCCTACAAATTCTACAGACAGAAATTTCAGATTATCGAGAAGCGCATTCCCGCGGGCTACGATCTGGATATCGTCCGCGCCGGAATCATACGCGGTTATTCCCCCGAACAGATTATCTCGGATCTCATACCTTCCGCCCGTGCGTCCGCAAACGTGACAGCATCGCAGGTTTCGGGTGAAAACGGTCATGCGGGTTCTTCGGTTTCTTCGGGATCCCCGGGTTCTTCGGTTTCTTCGATCTCTTCCGTCTCCGATGCCGACAGTCTGGGTTCGGCATCGGCATTGCGGACCGCCCAGCTTGAGGGGATGATAAAAGACCTCAGAAATCATATCGACGATATCCGCAAAGAGCTGAGAGATAAGGAATCGGAGATTAAAAGCCTTAAGAAGCAGCTCTCTGCCGAGAGAACGGAACGTTTCGAGAAGAGAAAGGAGAATCAGACCATTGCCGAGCGCGACAATCAGATAATCTCGGTGAAAAAACTGCTGAGAAAGCAGGAGCGCGAAAACCGGCGCCTTCAGAGGAAGATTAAGCGGCTCAAGGAGTTCAATGACTTCAATGAGGATGATGCCGCAAGATACATCCCCGTAAAAGTTCTCTCCGCGCTTACAAAGGAGGAACTTAAGGAGATGGACGATGAGCTCGGAATCCGCGAAGGCGACATAATCTATCCCGTGAGGACCGACGGCTGGGGGAATGCGGCGGTATCGTATCTCTCCGACTCTCTTGTCCGTGCCGTGATTGCGGACAGCAAAGATATGCGCCTCATGTATGCCCTGAGGGACGAGCGTATACCGCTTATTGCCGTCTCCGAGGTATTTGTTACCGTCCGCGGCCGCACGGGCACGGTGAAGCGCGAGCATTTCGAGGAGGCACTTGCCCGCTGGACTGCCGAGCAGGAAGTCTACGAACGCGAGAAGAATCGAGAGATGCTTTTCTCCATATTCCGCGAGTATAAGAATCAGAGGGTCGTGGAGGCGCGTAATGTCGAGAAGGTGCGGGCAAAGAACCGCGAGAAACAGATAAAGAAGTGGGAGGACGAAGTTGAAGGTGAAGATGATGAGTTGTGAGATGAGTTATGGCGGGGGTGACCCGAATGAATGACCGCGATATAGTGCGGGCAATCTCCGCTATTATCGGGAGTTCGAATACCGAGGACGACTGTGCGGTATTCCCGCACGGAAACGAATATCTGACGGCAACAACCGATATGCTCCATGAGAAGACCGATTTCCCGAAAGGCATTACCGATTGGCAGATCGGCTGGATGAGCGCCGCCGTTACGCTCTCGGATCTTGCAAGTACGGGTTCGAGACCGCTATTTCTTCTTCTTGCCGCAGGTCTCGACGGCACGGGCACGGAACGCATAGAGGAGATTACACGCGGCGCCGACGACTGCTGCAGGAAGTTCGGGGCAAAACTTGCCGGCGGCGATATCGACTCCCACGATGAGCTTACGATAGTGACGACGGGAATCGGTGCGGTAAGCCCCGACCGTTATGTGTCGCGGAAGGCAAAGGAAAGCCGCCCTCTGAGAGCGGGGGATATCGTCTGCGTCTGCGGAAATCTCGGCGTTGCCGAGCGCGGTCTGAAGGACTATTATGAGGCGCTTGCGGCAAATAAGACGGCTGATACGGCGGCGTTTAAGGCACTCTGCGAGCCGCAGCCGAAGGTCTTTGAGGGACAGATTCTCGGTAAGCTGGGAGTTCTTTCCATGATGGATATCTCGGATGGTCTTGCCATCTCGCTCCATGATCTGGCGGAGCAGAACGGCTGCGGTTTTTCCATAGATAAGAACCTGATTCCGACGGACGATGCCGCGGGAATAGATTTCGATACGGCATTCTACGGCGCCGGCGATTTCGGTCTTCTGTATGTGTGCAGTCCCGAGACCTATGAAAAAATTGTTGCCGGCAGTCCCGAATCCGATTCATTATCCCTCGGATATAAGATAGGGGTCGTCACCGGCGGGACGGGTGTCCTTGTCGACGGCAGTATTGTTGAAAACCGCGGTTATCTGCACAGTTGGCACTAATCGTGCGCATTTCGCGGAGATAATTACTTTCGCACTGCGCGAAGTATATTTTTAAACACACAGCACATACTTTGAAAACATTCAAACATGTCCGAGATATCCGCCGGTTCCGAAACGGGCACTTCCGCCGCTGACTCGGGGTCGGAATACCGAAAAACCGAATGCCGGAGAATACTGGTAAAAACTCCTTTCGGCAGGGGCTGTTCCGAATCGGAGGATCTTTTCGGGAAATTCTCTCGCGAGTCGCCTTTTAACTCCTATTTTGTCCTGCCGACCACCGCACTGGTTCACAGAGTAATACGCGGTATGCTCTCGAAGGGCATTGCCGCGGCTAATAAGTCGGTATGCACTCCGAAGATGCTTGCCGAAGAGATTGTGAAGCAGAATCATGATTATCGGCTGATAAGCGATGTTGAGGCAAAGATGATTCTGACGCGGGTGATTAAATCCGACCGGAGTTTTGTCGAGTCGCTTTCGCCGACGAAGGAGTTTACGTCGGGTCTTTTAAACGATCTCTATACCCTTATCTACAGCATATGCGAGCAGAGATCGGATTACGGCTCGGTTCTTAGATCGGATTCGGAGCATCCGTCGGCGAAAAATCGTGCCCTCACCGCCATAATCGACCGATATCTTGCGATTATCGAGAAGGATCGTCTTGTAAGCCCCGAATTGCTCTACGCCAGAGCGGCGGAGTTTGTCGAAAAAGGCAACGCTAAAAGCAACGACAACAACAACGGTAACGACAGCAGTAACAGCAACAACATCGGCGACGACAAATGGAATTCGATGAAGGATTCGTCCGTTATTCTCTTCGGAATCTATGAACCCGTGCCTTCGCTCCGCGGTTTTCTCACCGCCGTTTCGAAGGCGGCGTCAAAGACCGTATATTACATTCCGTATTCGGAGAATAAGCGTATTTGCAGCGATGACGGCAGCTGGTTTGAGCCGCATGAGACGGCGGAGCTGTCTCCTAATCCGGTATGCAAAAGGTATGAGCGGATATTCGGGGATGATTCAAAAGAAAATAGGGGAGATGAGACTGAATCGGCAGTGTCGGCAGAAGGGGGAGATGAGGCATCGGTATCGTCATGGTCATCGTTATTGGCATCGTCTGAGAATGCCGTGAAGGTATATGCGAAATGCTTCCCGAATGCAAAATCGGAGATCTCGGCAATTGCCGAGGAGATTCATTCGCTCATCGAAAAAGGGGTGTCGCCGTCGGAGATAGCGATATCTTTTCCAGACCCGCAGAGCAATCTGGCGCTGCTCGACGAGATTTTCGGGGACTTCAATCTTAAATATTCGGCATACGTTCCGCTGTCTCTTGCAAATTCCCCGATTGTTCAGTCACTTATGCTGATTCCGCGGGTTATCTCCGAAAATTTCTCACCGCGATCCGTGGGAGAACTCTTCGCATCGCCGTATTTCAGGCTAAGGGGCAGAACTGCCGACCAGTATCTTATAGAGAAGACGGCGATTGCCGCCAATATCGGTAACGGATTTCATTCGTGGGAGAACTCTGTAGAGTGGCTTCTCGGGCAAAAGGAAGCGAAACTGGGCGACGAGTCACTTCCCGAGTTCAAAAAGAACGCGATTAAGAGGGATATTGCCGAGATTCGGTTGATATCCGAGAGCGTAATCCCGTTTTTAAGCGAACTGAATGCGCTGAATAAGAGTGCACGGTATTCCGAGCACATACAGAATTATCTGGATCTGCTCAGGAGATACAATCTCCCCTTCCTTTCGAACGATTGCGGTCCGGACCTTTATCGCAGCGACAATTCCGCTCTGGAAAAATTCTATAAACTCGTATCCGATTTATACGAGATATCCGAGCAGTTTTTCGGCGAAAAAATCGCGTTTCAGGAGTTTGCCGGCAGCCTTCGTGCCTCGGTTGCGGGATGCGGTGCCGCGGAAGTGCATGATTCTTCCGCCGTTCAGGTCCTCGGAATGAACGGTCTTCAGAGTAACGGATATGAATATCTCTTTTTGGCGGGGCTTGTCGACGGCAAACTGCCGCTTCTGCCCAAACTCATCCCCTATATCACCGAGAACGAGAGTAAACTTCTCTGGAGCGATAAAAGACGCGAAAAAATCCGCTGGGAGACTTTCTATTTCATATCGGCGCTGTGCAGCGCGAAACGGGGTCTGTATCTGACAACCCGCGCTTCCACGGTAAAGGACACGCTCCCGTCTCCGTTTTACATCGCGGCAATCGAGCGGCTCGATGCGGTTGAGATGCCCGAGAGAGAGCTTATTCATTCCGCAATCCGTTCGCAGAAGAATGCCGATCGGGATATTGCCGCCCGCATGCCGTTATACAATAATCCGGCGTTGAATTATGTCTCTCCGGTTTCGGTTGCAAACCGCATCAATGCCGAGATTATGAGAAAGGGCGGTTACAGGAGCGCTTATGACGGAATTTTGTCGGACGATAAGGAGATCTGCGCCGTAATCGCCGATAAATACAATGACGACTATGCATTCTCGCCTACATCTCTGGAACAGTATGCCGGCTGCCCCTTCGCTTTCCTGCTGGGGCATGTATACAATCTGGATGAGCCGGTGCAGGAGAGTCTTACCCTTTCATCCCCGGAGATGGGCAACCTTATTCACGAGTCCCTTGCCGAATTCTATACTGAATGGATGAAAACTCATAAAACCGGTATAAACGTCTCGGAAAAAGAAGAGGCGTTCGCTTTGCTCATGAAGATTGCGGAGTCGAAGATTGCGGGTTACAGAAAATCGGGACCTGCATGGGATGCGATGACATCGCGGATTCTGAAGGATTCAAAGTATTCAGCAGGCATATTCCGGCGCTTTATCGAGCAGGAGGCGGCATACGGTGCCTGCGGTCCGGTGCCCTACGGATTCGAGGTAGGATTCGGCAAAAATTTCGGCACGGAAACAGATGGCGATTTCGCCGCCAACCCGAAGGACAATGCCGTTCGCGTAAAGTCCGATGACGGAGACGGTCTGCTCATCAGTGGTTTCATAGACAGGGTTGACGTCACGGACGGCGGTGATTTTGCGGTCATTGACTACAAGACGGGAAGTTATCCCGGTACAAGCGAGATTCTAAGCGGAAAAGCGCTTCAATTGCCGCTTTATATCCGCGCTTTCGAGGAGATCTCGGGAAATAAGCTGAAGGGTGCAGGCGGATGTTACTATGCCGTCTCAAGGAAGAAGGTTCAGAAAGAGGCGGTAATCTATGACGGGGACAAGAAAAGCCTTTTTTCCATTTCCGAGTCCGCCAAAAAGCAGAATAAGGACTTATCCGAAGTTCTTAATAATTCCGTAAAGGCTGCGTGCGGTTATCGTAACGGCATCAGAAACGGCGTTTTTTCGCCTGTCGAGAGCATAAACGACTGCAAAAGCTACTGCATCTTCTCCGACGTATGCAGGGTCTCGGAGTTTCGTCTTTTGGAGCATAAACTAAATACAGGTTTATACAATAAAGATGACTCTGACGCGGACGGCAAAACATATGCTGTTACCGACGCTTCGGATTGCGGGTCAAATTGCGGGGGCGAAGAATAGATGTTTACAAAGATGCAGGAAGAAGCCCTCAGGCATGACATAAGTCTCTGCGTGACGGCGGGAGCGGGCACGGGAAAGACGCATGTGCTCGTAAATCGCTATATACGGCTCATAAAAGAGGCGGGATGCAGACCCCCGGAGATTCTTGCCCTCACATTTACCGAGAAAGCCGCCGCCGAGATGAAAGAACGTGTCGAGGCAGAGATACGAAAAGAATCCGGTGCCGGCTGGGAAGAGATAAAGGAAGAGATGATGTGGGCAAACATCTCGACTTTCCACTCGTTCTGTTCGAAGATAATTCGCGAGTATGCCGTTGAACTGGGCATAGATCCGGCATTTAAGGTGCTTTCAAACTCCGAAAACTCGGATTTGGTAGACAATTGCATAAGCAGCATATTTCTCGGAAGACCTGTCTCCGGAACGGGTTTAAGACGCGGTTATGCCTCGCCGGATGCGCCGGTTTCCGAAAAAGAACGGGAAATTCACGACAGCATAGTATTTTGCCTTTTGATCTATGATGTCCACGGACTGACCGCGATATTGAAAAAGCTCCATGACAAGAGACGGTATGCAAAAGAGTTCTTTGCGAAGCTGGATTCCGACCCCGATGCCGTTATCGAAAGCTGGTCTTCGGGAATCTTCGCTCAGAAAGAGCTCGTTCACAGGCTGTTTTTCGCCGAGAATTCGGAATATCGTACTGCCGTGGAGGATCTTATCTGTTTATCCCGCGAATATGCCGGGAGCGATAATACCGCAGCGGTTTTTCTCAGGAATGTAAAGGATTTGCTTCCCGAGATCCTGACCAATGACCCCGATAAGTTCTGCAAAGCTCTCTCGGCATACAGTTCCGTAAAAGGTAAAGCGAATATGGGCACAAAAGACGTATTCGGCGATTCTCTGGATAAACTAAGAAGATCATACAAATTGCTGAAAGATTTTTATTCATCGCTTCCCGCCGATCTCATCGCGATTATAACTGCCGATAATTCCGCTGATATTCCGCGGACAATCGAGATATTGGAGCATCTCGGCAGGGTTTTCAATGCACTCGAGGATATGATTGAAAACGCGAAACGCAGTATGGGTGCGGCAGACTTCACCGACATGATAGATCTGACCTATCTGCTCTTTACAACCCGCAGCGAGCTGATTGCCAGGGATTATGCGGGCAGATTCCGGTTTATAATGATCGACGAATTTCAGGATACCGATCCCACGCAGGCGGAGATAATATATCGTTTGATTGCCCTTTCACGCGATTCCTGCGAGATTTTGGATGATTCGCCGAAACCCTGCAATGCTCTGTTTGTGGTCGGCGATCCGAAACAGTCGATATATCTCTTCAGGGATGCCGACGTAACGCAGTTCAAGGATGCCGGAACGAAGATCTGCGGGGATTTACGCGGCGGCATGGTGACGCTGGACGTCAATTTCAGGAGCACGGAGGCGGTATTGGGATTCGTAAACCGCCTTTTCTCCGATATCTTCTCGGTATGCAACAATAAATGGGATTTCGGCTACGATCCTCTTGCGGTATCGGATAAGAGAAAGAATGACAAAGGCTCGGTTGAACTGATTCTGACGCCTTATGTCGAGAGAGGTTCTGAGATTCCCTCGGTCCTGAATGAAGCCCTTGCCGTTGCCTCAAGAATCCGTTCCGCTGTCGTTGACGGCGATCTGCGGGTCTGCAACAAAGATACCGCCGCAGACGAAACGACCCAACCCGCAAAATACGGTGATATCGCCGTGCTCCTCGAACGACGCACAAATCTGAAGTATTTTGAGTATGCGCTGAGAAAATACGGTATTCCGCATCGCGTGTACAGTGCCGGCGGACTCTATGCAAAGCAGGAGATTAAGGACTGTATCTCCATATTTTCGTTCCTCAGAAACCGGCATGACAGTATCTCCCTGTACGGAATTTTGAGGTCGCCGTGGTTCGGGTTCTCGGATGCCGAACTTTTCCGTGTTTTCAACGGCGGAAATCCCTTCTTCAATCTCAGGAATCTCGCTGTTTCTTCGGTTTCTTCAGTATCCTCCGATTCCCCTAAAACCTCGGATTCCCGTGATACCTATAATTCCTTCGAGGATTCTGTTTCTCCATCGCTGAAGGAGAAGGTGCGGTCTGCCTACACTCTGCTAGAGTCATGGAGGACGCTGGCAAGGAGGATCTCTCCGTCAAAGCTGTTTGCCCGCATGATTCGTGAATCCGGGTTGTTTGCGGTATATTCGGGAATCGCGGGCGGCGATATGATGACGGCAAATGTTGAGAAGCTTGCCGACATCATACGCGGGCATGAGTCGGAAGGCTATTACACACTTGATAAACTCGTATACGATTTATGCCTCGCTGAAAAGTCCGATGACGAGGAAGGCGAGGCAGACCCCCAGCCCGAGATAATCGGGGACAATACCGTCTCGATAATGACCGTTCACGCCTCAAAAGGTCTGGAATTCCCTATAGTGATCCTTCCGGAACTCGGCGAAAAAATAGGTGCGGACAGAAATGTTACTGTCATTGTCGACGAGACCTTCGGCGCAGGCATAAAGATTCCGCCGCTTAAGGATAGCGAGAACTCCGATAATGACCCGGGAACGAAAAAAGATCTATTGGATTCTCCCCCGTTGGCACTCCAGAAATATCTGTATAATCGGAAATCGCATGCCGAAAGCAAGAGACTCTTCTATGTCGCCTGCACCCGTGCCCGCGATCATCTGATTCTCTGCGGAAATACCCCTAAAGATAAGTCAAAAGATAACCCGCCGTTTGAAGGTGATTCCGACTGCAGAACCCGTATGGATTATCTTACGAAATATATCGGATTAAAGTTGTCTGACGCGGATAATTCAACGGACGGCAGTGAGGTCCTAACGCTCTCTGGCGATGTAAAATCGGGACTCTACGACATCTCAAACGACTCATTCAATGCGGCGATAAGGATAATTCGCTATGAGGATATGCCGGAATTCAAAGAAACCGATATCGAAAGCGATACCGAAACCGAATCTGCCGGAGAATTGCGGCTCATAGACATAATTCGGCTTGAACATGCCGGCAATGACCCAAATGCCGAAAGCTACGGGGAATTCGGTCAGTCCGTTCAACCCGTTCAATCCGTTCAAAATAATGCTGTCAACAGTTTCGACCGAAAATTTTCGGTAACCGCAATTAACGCATACCTTGCCGGTCCGAAGGCGTATCGCGATAAATATCTGATGCACAAAGCCTCAAATCCCGTGATAAAAGGTCTCGGCAGGCACAATGAGAGCGTTGACAAAGGGATCATAATTCACGAGATCTTTGCCGGCACCGACCCTAAACATGTCTTTGACAGGTATCTCGTGAAAGACCACGCCGAGATGGAGGAATACCGCAGATGTTATCGCAATTTCATCGGCAATACCTTCATTGCGGGTGCGCGGACCATAGCCTGCGAACTTGAATTCACCGTAAATATCGGCGGATACATCTTTAAAGGCGCGATTGACCGACTTATGATGAAGGATGGCGAACTTATGATAATCGACTACAAGACAGGCTCGAAAGCCGAAGAATCCGAACGGAATTCAAAATATGCCGTTCAGATGGCAGTGTATCAGACCGCTGTCAGAGATATGTGCGGACAAAATGCAAGGACATTTATTTATTACACTCAAACAGATGAGTTTGGTGAAGTGGTGTTTGACGCCTCCGAAGTCTGCAGGACCATTGCGGAAACCTGCCGTCGCATAATCGACGAAGAGGCGGATTCACATAGATGGGGTGATATCTGATGAGAATATTTGTAACGGACGGAATTCCTTTCTCGCTTGATGACACGCTCTCCTGCGGGCAGGTTTTCAGGTGGAAAAAGGATGAGGAAGGCTGGTGGCGCGGAATAGCGCATGACCGCCTGATAAAAATAAGACAGGTGGATAACCGTCTGGAATACCTCGGCTGCAACGAGGATTTTCTGGTCTATTATTTCAACCTCGACCTCGACCTCGAAGAAGTCCTCTCCGGCATCGACAGGGACGAATACATGCACAAAGCCATAGAGAAGCATCGCGGGCTTCGCTTGCTCAGACAAAACCCGTGGGAATGTCTTCTGACCTATCTCTGTGCGCAGAACGCCAATATTCCTTTCATAGACCGCATGCTCAACAATCTCTCGGATAAATACGGCGAGACCATAACATCCGAGTTCGGCTGCGCAAAGTCCTATCCGCGACCGGAAAAGCTTGCCGATGTCGGTAAGGAAGAGATAGAACTCTGCTCGCTCGGATACCGCTCGACCTATGTCAGCCACACCGCCGATATGATAGCCGCCGATCCCAAATGGGCGGAGAAACTCTTTGCCGCCGATTACGAGACCGCAAGACAGTCTATTCTGCATTATGAAGGCATAGGTCCCAAGGTTGCGGACTGCATCCTTCTCTTCGGATTTCAGAAATACATGTCATTCCCCGTAGACCGCTGGGTCGACCGAATCATGTACAAATACTACAATGTCGGCGACCCCGAACGTGCCCTATCGAACAGCGAGTATAACAGAATCAGAAAGTTCGGTCAGGACTATTTCGGAGAATACGCCGGATATGCGCAGGAATATCTCTTTGCCGACCGTCAAATGCTCTGACAGTGTTGACGATGCCGATTTTCTTTTTTGAGCGAATTCGTTTTACCGCATGAAAAAAATTTTTAAAAGTGCGTGACAGTATATTCTAATTATGAGAACGTTTGGTATTGTATTGATTTTACTGCTCTCGGCGTTTGTTCTGATCTGCGGATGTACGGGGAACACCGGCACTCCCGTAAGCGGCAATTCCGAATCCGGCGTCACTGCCACGCCCACCGGGACCGTTGAGGTTCCGACGGCTACGGTTGCCCCTCAGGTTACTCCTGCGGTTACCTCCGAACTGACTGCCTCGGAGATTGCGGACAGGATTAAAGCCGTCATGCTGTCAATCGAGTCGTCGGCAAAGAGATGTGCCGATGTCGTTGCAAAGGACGGTATCGCGGGTGAAGAAAGCCTTAGGGCCATAAAGAACTGTTTAAACGATAACCCCGGTATTACAACCATAACCATAGATGATCCGAACCTTGTTGTCGTGAGTGCCGAACCGACCGAGTACAGTTATCTTATCGGTTCCGGTGCCGGCAGACAGGCAATTGATAAGCCGACTCTTACTAAGAGTTACGTCTTTGTGGAAGGCTATCGCGGAGTCTCGCAGATTTGCCCGATATTTGCCGATGACGGTAAAAAAATCGGATATCTGGAGATGAGTTATCAGCCGAGAAGCATGATTGCCAACATCGTCCATCAGCTTATCGAGTCCACGCCTTACAATGTCTGGGTAATCGAGACGGACGGAACCAGCCTGTTTGATACTTCATCTTCCGAGATAGGCAATAATCTGCTGACCGACGATCTCTATCAGGATGCGAAGCTGCACAAGTTCATTCAGACTGTTGTCAAAAATAAGGAGGGTGTCGGGCAATACACCTTCAGAGACCACATGACCGATAAGGTCATAGACAAGGATGCCCGGTGGGCTACGGTTGATTACGGCGGCAGAGAGTGGCGTGTAGTTCTCACATCACCCGCCGAGTAAGAATTCAAAAATCCTGATAAAAATACCTTTTTTAAAAATCCAATTATAATTCCTATTAAAAAATTCAACCTGAAAAGTTACAATTCCGAAAGCGATTGTAAAAAAAGTGATTTATGTTCCGATATTCCAGCTGTTCATGTATTTCTTCTGGTAATCGGTCAGTTCATCGATTGAAATGCCCAGTGAACCGAGTTTCAGGTTGGCAACCGTGACATCGATATCGTTGGGAACATCGTAAACGCCGCCTTTGAGTCCTTTGCCGTTTTTGAGGATATATTCAGAGCACAGAGCCTGAAGTGCGAACGAGAGATCCATGACCTCTATCGGGTGACCCATTCCCTTCGGACATGCGAGATTTACGAGGCGGCCTTCGGCAAGGACATTGATGTTTTTGCCGTTTATGTTGTAGGTGTCGATTCCTTCGCGGCGTTCCACGCCTTTGTTATTCTTTTCGAGCCATTCGACATCGATCTCGACATTGAAGTGTCCGGCATTCGAGAGAATGGCGCCGTTCTTGAGGACTTTGAAGTGTTTTTCCGTGATAACCGACGTGTTTCCGGTCGTCGTGACAAAGATGTCGCCGATCTTGGCGGCTTCGTCCATTGTCATCACGTAATAACCGTCCATATGGGCTTCAAGCGCACGTCTGGGGTCAATCTCGGTTACGATAACCTTTGCTCCGAGACCGTGAGCCATCTTTGCAAGACCGCGACCGCAGTATCCGTATCCGGCGACAACGAACCACTTGCCGCCGATGAGCGTGTTAGTCGTTATCATCACGGCCGAAAGCGCACTCTCGCCGGTGCCGTGGACATTGTCGAAATGGTGTTTCATCGGTGTGTCGTTGACGGCAACGACGGGGAATTCGAGTTTGCCTTCCGCCGCCATGGAACGCAGTCTGTGTATGCCCGTGGTCGTCTCCTCGCAGCCGCCGATTATGTTGCCGAGGAGTTCGCGTCTTTCGGTGTGAATGCGGTGAATGAGGTCCATTCCGTCGTCGATTGTTATTGTGGGGTTTGAATCTAGGACTTTGTCTATACCGTCATAGTATTCCTCTACCGTGCAGCCGCGTTTTGCAAAGCAGTGAACGTTTTTGACGTTGCCGAGTGCCTGTGCAACGTCATCCTGTGTGGAGAGCGGGTTACATCCCGTGATATAGACCTCCGCACCGCCTTTTGCAAGCGTCTCGACAAGGACTGCGGTCTTTGCCTCGACATGGAGTGCCATTCCGATTTTCATGCCCTTGAAGGGTTTTTCCTTCTCGAATCTGTCTCTGATTACGCTGAGGACAGGCATGTACTGCCTTGCCCAATTCATCTTTAGTTCGCCCGTGTTCAAGGTAACACCCGTTTTTATTTCAATAGTTATTTGATCTTAAGATAATAGTTATTTACTTTTCTGACAGAAGAGATACTTAGGGTATTAGGAAACCGCAAATCCCGCGAAATAAGGAGGGTGTCGGATGATTCAGAAGTATCTGCCGGTGACAAAGGGTCTGAAGGATGAGCTTATGCGCTACGGCGAGTATGTTCCGCGTGAATGCTATCTCAATCCGCGGACCGGCAATCTCTGGCAGAAGCATACGGACGGGCGGTTTACCAAGATAACCAAGAATCCGAGGAATGTCCTTCGTGCTCTGGACAATTACCTCGAGGACATCTCAAGGAAGAGGGAGAGGTGCATGAGAAACCGCAAAGAGTGGTTCGGGGAGAAGGTTGACTAGATGACTGAATAACCGAATAAAACTCATCATTCAATATACAGCCTGTTCAATATACTGTTATTCGGTAAACCGTTAATTCATTAAATGTTAATTCAATAAACTGTTAATCCAATATACAGTCAGTTCAATAAAGTGTTATTTCATTACCGTGATGTCTGTTAGACAATAGGACATACGGACAATACGGACAAAAATCGGAAAAGGTCACTTATATGGCGCTTACAAAACGAATTATTCCCTGTCTGGATATAAAGGACGGGCGTGTGGTCAAGGGAACGAATTTTCTGGGACTCCGCGACGCAGGCGATCCCGTGGAGCTTGCGGCACGCTACAACGAGCAGGGTGCCGATGAGGTTGTATTTCTGGATATTACCGCATCCAAAGAGGGACGCGGGGCACTTCTGGACGTAATCCGGCGTGCCGCCGATAAGCTCTTTCTGCCGCTCACGGTCGGCGGCGGAGTCAACACCGTGGATGATATGCGGGCGCTGCTGAGAGCGGGTGCCGACAAGGTCTCGGTGAACACAGGCGGCGTCAAGAACCCGCATCTGATAAGCGAGGGTGCGGAGATGTTCGGCAATCAGTGCATTGTCTGCGCAATCGACGTGAAGCGCAACGACAATTTTGCGGAATGCACATCAGATGGCGGAGCGACCCGAATCACGCTCACGGACGGCACGGTCTGCTGGTATGAGGTGGTTATCTACGGCGGAAGCAAACGCACGGGTATGGATGCGGTCAAATGGGCAAAGAAAGCCGAATCTCTTGGCGCCGGCGAGATACTTCTGACCTCGATGGAGACCGACGGCGTTAAAGAGGGCTTCGATATCCCGATAACCTCAAGGATTGCCTCCGAGGTTCATATCCCCGTTATCGCATCCGGCGGCGTAGGGAGCATGGAACACTTCTATACGGGCTTTACTGACGGCAAAGCCGACGCCTGTCTTGCGGCATCGGTTTTTCACTTCGGCGAGATGACGGTCGGCGAGGTCAAGGAATATCTCGATAAGAAGGGCGTTCCCGTAAGAATCTGAACGCCCTGTTTACTTTTAATTTTAATTTTACTTTTTTTCAGACGGCGTGCGGATTGCATGGCGCCGTTTCGTTTCCAGTGAGTCCGTTCCATAAGACTAAATACTATTCGGAATGATATTTCAGAAAGGTGATTATTACGGATAAAAAAATTGCTTACTTATCAGTTTTAATTATACTTATCGCACTGACCGCAATGATTGCGGGATGCACGGGCACGACAAGCCAGCCCGTAGCGCCGTCGACGCCGGTGCCGACAACACAGGCACCCGCGGTGACCGAGGTACCCCAGCCCGCCGCAACCGAGGCCGAATGGGTCTTATGGAGAGAACAGGACAGTATCACACTCAATCCGCTCGGCGGATACCGCATATTCTCGCCTAATGCCAACGGCAAGGAATTCAAAGCCGTTCGCGTGAAGGTAACCTCGACAAACGTCCCGATTAACGTTCTTTATCTCACCGAGGATGAAAAGAACAAGTTTGAGAAGGTCATGGCGACAAACGCGGGATCATATGATGCCGTAGCCAAATTCGAGAAGATTCACTCCGAGATGACCGAGGCGACAGCCGATGAGCCGCTGCGTGTTGTTCTCTTAAACACAGATGACAAGCTGGCGACACCTCAGATCGAGATCTGGTACAAGGATATCTGAACGGCATTCGGGTATTCCGTATCAAAAACCTAAAAAACATTTTTTTGATTTTGTATTACGTTTATTTTGTGCTGATTAAAAATATTTCAGGTGCTTTATTTTATTCCGCGGGTTACAGTTTAAACCGCAGTTTCAGGATATCCGTGCCCATGGAGAAGACGTCCTTGAATTTTACCGTCGTGCCCGTGCCCGTTGTCCAGACGACAGGAAACTCGGCGATCTTGTATCCTTTGTGCTGCGCCCTCACAAGCACCTCGGTATCCCAGAACCAGTGCGGCGACGTAACCTCGGGGAGCATGGCAAGGAGTCTTTCGCGGTTAAATCCCTTGAAACCGCATTGATGATCGTAGAGCCTGCTCCTTAAAATGAGTCTTACAAGGAAGTTATAACTGCGGCTTGCAACCTCGCGACCGTGAGTTCTTACAACGTCGCTCTGCGGCATCAGACGCGAACCCGTGGAGATATCCGCACCGTCTCTGATTGCGCCGACAAGCTCTTTGAGATGTTTCATGTCGGTAGCCAGATCCACATCGTAGTAGCAGACGATTCTGCCTTTGGCGGCGGTAAACGACTTATTGAGAGCATTTCCGCGCCCCTGCCTCTTATCGCTGTGCATGAGGATTACACGCGGGTCTTTCTTTTCCCACTCCTCTACAAGCTCGCGGCTTCCGTCGCTGCTTTCGTCCTCGGCGATAATAATCTCAAAAGAATCCGTTATCTTTTCAAGTGTCTCAATCGAGACGGGAATGGCACGCTTCAGCGATTCGACGTCGTTGAAGACGGGGATAACCGCGGTTACCTCAACGGCGTCTGCGCTTTTCTCTTCTGTGTGCCCGTTCTCAATATCGTCGGTCATTCTCTCTGAATCATTCACGGTAATCGTTTATGAGTCTTTCGGCGGCAGTATATCCTGCTTTTATCGATCCTTCCATGCTCCGTTCGGGATAGTTCTCCTCCGAGAACATGCCCGCGCAGTAAAACCCTTTCAAGTCCTCTCTGCCCGCGGAAGGAATCAGCCGGCGATAACCTTTCGTGTAAATCGGACCCGCGGACTCCTCTATTGTCAGATGATACCAGTTAATCTCATCCCTGCCGAGATTAAACCTTTTGAGGAAGTCCTCAAGCATTCTCTCTTCGAGATTGCCGTCGGGCTTTTTGCAGAAATATGAGGCAAGATAGACGATATCCTCGCCGTATCGCTCACGCGGGACAAAGTTCGTGTGACCTATTACCGCCGCATATGGGGCATCGTCACGCATGTTTACCCAGTAGATGCCGTCCGTGACCTCGCGCTTCAGACCGATTGACATGCACGCCGCGCCCTGAAAATGAATGTCGCCGTCGATGATCTTGGGACCGCCGATTTCGGTGAGCTTTCGCGGGTCGATTGTCGAGATGACCGCGTCGTATTCAACGCCGTTGACGCTCCATTTTTTTGTTTCGCCGTTGAACTTCAGTGCGGTCACCGGAGTATCCGTATTTATCGCACAGCCGCGTTCCTTCAGTTTCGCCGCGAGACTCTCTATGAGCGAGTTGTAGCCGTCCCTGAAGTATCCGAGCCGTTCTCCCCCCGCCTTTCTGTCCGAGCGGATTGCCACCCTCGATATGAGCCATGCGGCGGAGACCTTATCTTTGGCATCCCCGAATTTGCCCCTCAGAAGCGGTTCGAAGAAGGATTTGTAGGCGCTTTTGCCGCATTTTTCGATTGCAAATTCTACGGCTCCCACATCCTCGTATTCCGCGGCATCGTATTTCTTTGCCCCCAGGACAAACCTGCCGAGCCTGAATTTATCGATGAGTGATAGATGCGGATATTTGAGAATCTCTACGGGCGTGGTAAGCGGATATATCTTGCCGTTTACGTAATATCCCGTGCTGCCCGAGAGCCATTCGAGGCTGTCGTAGATACCCAGTTCCTTTGAGAGTTCGAATAACTCCGTGTCCCCGGAGAAGCAGTGGTGGTAAAAGTCCTCGATATATCCCCTGCCCGCCCGCGATGAGCTTAGACATCCCCCGATAACGTCCTTTTTTTCAAGTATCGTGATATTGAATTTATCGGATTTTTTGAGCAGAGCGTATGCCGCCGACAACCCCGACAGCCCGCTTCCGATGATGCATATATCCATTAAAGAATATATCGCTCTGAAACCTTTTTATGATTCCTTTTTATGATTCTTATTTCTGATTCTGATACTGATTCTGATACTTATTCTGATTTCTTTTTTTTTTTGTTGTCCGCGGCAATGCCGTGATTAATCCGCCGGCAGTGAGTGCGGAAGCGGTTTCAAAAAGAAAGGATGTTATTTTAAGAATGCCTATATCTGAAGAATAACGGCAGACCGAAAACCGTCACGAAAGTGAGATAAAATGACTACAGTAAAATTAGAGACAACAATGGGCGATATCGTCATAAAACTCTATGACGACATGCCGATAACGGCAGGCAACTTCGAAAAACTCGTAAAAGAAGGCTTCTATGACGGAATCATATTCCACCGCGTAATTGCGGGATTCATGATTCAGGGAGGCTGTCCGAACGGCACGGGTACGGGCGGTCCCGGATACACTATAGAGGACGAATTCGTGCCCGGACACTCAAATCAGCGCGGAACAATCTCGATGGCAAACACCGGACAGAAAAACAGCGGCGGCAGTCAGTTCTTCATCAACCTTGTCGACAACTCCTATCTGGACTGGGATAACCGTTCCACACCCTACAAGCACCCGGTCTTCGGCGAGGTCATCGACGGCATGAACGTTGTCGATAAGATTGCGGCGGTTAAGACCGACTACAGCGACAGACCGATGACCGAAGTAAAGATAATTAAGGCTTCGATTATCTGAATATCTAAAGATTTGAAATTCTAAAAATCTGAGACTCTGGAAATCGGAAATTTCAAAATTTCAAAATCCGATTTTAATCTTTTTTCCAACCGCGAATAAAATAGTTAAAAAAGCGTTTAAAAAGCGTTAAAAAAGTGTAGTGAGTGAATTTTTCGGTTGATTCGGCGGAATTTTCCACGGAATGTTCAGTGGAATTCTTTGCCCTTTAGCCAGATTCCCTCTTCTTCGCGGATTGAACCTACAACCTTGGCATCGGGGACAATCTTAAGCACCTTATCGGCATCTTCGGGCGCGACAACGAAGACATAGCCCATTCCCATATTGAATGTGCGATACATCTCGTGCTCGTCCACATTTCCGGCGGTCTGAAGCCACTGATATATCGGCTGCGGAGTTATCGGATCCGTGATATCGAAACCGTGCTTTCCGAGTCTTGTGAGGTTTCGCAGACCGCCGCCGGTGATGTGGCACATTCCGTGGACATCGCACTCCGCCGTGACCTTGAGGACCTCGGAGTATATCCTCGTCGGCGTCAGAAGTTCCTGACCGAGAGTTTTGCCCCACGGCATCTTTGTCTCGAAGGATGCGCAGTCCTCGACAATCTTCCTTGCAAGGGTAAGACCGTTCGAGTGGATACCGGTCGACGGGACGCCTATGATGAGATCGCCCTTTCTGATGGAAGCGCCGGTGACAATCTTATCCTTCTTCTGAATGCCGAGGCATGTTCCCGCAAGATCCAGACCGTTTACGATTCCCTTCAGAGTCGCGGTCTCGCCGCCGACAAGGTTCATATTCGAGAGCCTTGCGCCCTCGTTGAGACCGATACCTATCTGCCTCATCTTATCGACCTCGACGCCCTCGGTCGCCACGTAATCGACGAAGGCAATCGGCTCTATGTTCATGACATAGAGATCGTTCACGTTCATAGCAATGCAGTCGATACCGAGCGTGGACCAGTCTTTCATGATATCGGCGACGAGCATCTTTGTGCCCACGCCGTCGACGGCAAGCGCAAGGGCATAATCGCCGAACTCCACAAGCCCCGCGAAATGTCCGACGTCGCTGCACATCTCGAAACTGCCTTTCCTGCGGAATGTGAGCATATTCACGAGAGCCTTTACGCCGTCGGCCTCGAGGTTGATGTCAACGCCGGCATCGCGGTAAGTGTGCTTTCCGTTATTGTTCTCGGATTTTTCCGGTTTTTCCGATTTTTCAGTCTTTTTGTTCCTGTTCCCGCTTCCGCAGCCGCATCCCGTGCCGTCGCCCAATCCGCATCCGCAGCCGCTCATTCCGAAAGGTCCTCCGAGAGTCTGAATTCGTCGTGCAGGACGCGAAGTGCCTTCCTTCCGTCCTCGTGTGCGACGACAAAGGAGACATTTGCCTCGGACGATCCCTGTGAGATCATCATGACGTTAACCTCCGCCTTTCCGAGCGCCGTGAAGATGCGCCCCGCAATTCCGGGAGCGCCCGCCATACCGACGCCCACGACCGCAACGACGCAGACCTCTTTGTCGAAGGTAACCTCGCGGATATATCCGCCGAGCTGAACCTTGTTCATCGCGGTAACGGCGGCATTGAGGTGGTCGTCGTCGACAATGAGCGATATATTTGCCTCGGACGATCCCTGCGAGATCATCATGACGTTTACACCGCTCTCGGCAAGCGATGTGAAGATTGCTCTTGCGACGCCCGGTCTTCCGAACATCTGTGCGCCGGCAAGGTTTACGAGCGAAACCTTGTCTATGAAGGTGATTGCCTTAACCACGCGCGAATCCCTGTGCGCCTGTGCAAGCACGCAGCTGCCCTTTGCCGAGGGATTGAAGGTGTTCTTGACACGCACGGGGATGCCCTTCTGCATTGCGGGCTCGATTGTCCTCGGGTGCAGGACTTCGGCGCCGAAGTAGGAGAGTTCCATTGCCTCGAGGTATGAGATCTCGGGTATGACTCTTGCATCGTTGATGATGCGCGGGTCGGATGTCATGATTCCGTCGACATCGGTCCAGATCCAGATCTCGTCCGCGTCAATTCCCGCGCCGACGATTGCCGCTGAGTAATCCGAGCCCGAACGTCCGAGAGTCGTGACGATACCGTCGCCCGTGCAGCCCATATATCCCATAACGACGGGAACGCCGTCATGCATGAGCGGAATGACTCTCGATTTGATCTTCGGCTCGCTCTCGGGAAGCACCTGCGCACAGCCGTGCCTCTCGTTCGTGACGATTCCCGCCTGACAGCCGTTGAGCGGCTGGGATTTGATGCCTGCCTGACGGAGCGCCGCGCTTAAGATCTGAGCCGAGAGCCTCTCTCCGAACGAGATGATATAATCCTTTGAACGCGGAGTCAGCTCACGCAGATTGTGAATTGCCGTAAGGATATTTCTCAGGTTCGAGAGACGCTTGTCAATCTCGACCATTACGGTCTCGGCCTCATCGGGTGCGACCGCTTTCAGCACGCTCTCGTGTTTTGCGCGAATGGATGTGATAAATGCCTCAATTGGGGGTGTATCCTTTGAGCTTTCCACTTCCGCCGCAATCGCGTGCAGCTGGTCGGTGACTCCCGACATTGCCGAGACTACTACCGCAATCTCATTGCCCTCTTTTCTGTATTGTTCTATTATTGAGACAACGCGGGCTATACATTCCTCATCGCCGACGGATGTGCCGCCGAATTTCATTAAAATCCTCAATTCACTCACTTACCGAAGATAATTTGTATCATATAATTAAGTGTGCGAAGTAATTAATGTGATTATGAGATAATATCGAGCGCCAAATTCGTGCGCTAAAACCGTGTTATTATACCTTGCGCAAAAAGCGCCGGAAATTTTCGGCGTAATATCCGCATATAATTGTTTATCATATTTTAGAACCAATTCTTTCTTAGATATGCTTGCTGATAATGTAACGGACTGTCATGTGCTTGTTGTGGGCAGCGGCGGAGCGGGATGCAGAGCGGCTGTGGAAGCCGCAAAATACGGCGATGTCATCCTTCTCTCGCGCTCGGTCACGGGAAAGGGCGGATGCACCACCATGGCGGAAGGCGGATACAATGCCGTCCTTAACCCGAAAGATTCATGCAGTTCTCATTTTGAGGATACGATTCGCGGCGGCGCCTACCTCAATGACCGCGAACTCGTGAAGATTCTTGTGGAAGAGGCGCCCGAAAGGTTTGCCGACCTCATGAACTGGGGCGCGGTCTTTGACTTAAGCTGCGACTGCGACGGTTTTGAGGGCACTCATCCCGCACAGCGCCATTTCGGCGGTCAGAAGTTCAACCGCACCTGTTATTCGGGCGACAGGACGGGGCATGAGATAATGGCGACGCTGATGGAGAAGGTACGCGGCGGCGATATCCGCATTATTCAGGAAGTCACCGTAATCGATCTGCTTACCGAGACGCTCTCAGGCGGAGAGGTGCGTGTATGCGGTGCGGCAGGCCTTGACCGCGACGGCAATATGATCGTCTTCCGCTGCGATGCCGTTGTGCTGGCAACCGGCGGAACGGGTCAGATATATGATGTCTGCACGAACTGTGCGACCGGAAACGGGCAGGGTTATGCAATGGCATACCGCGCCGGCGCCGAACTCATAGATATGGAGATGGTGCAGTTTCACCCCACCGGCGCGGTCTATCCCTATGACGCACGCGGCAGGCTGATTACCGAGGCTGTCCGCGGCGAGGGCGGATACCTCAAAAATTCACGCGGCGAGCGTTTCATGGCGAAATACGACCCCGAGAGGATGGAACTTTCGACAAGGGACGTTGTCGCAAGATCGATTGCCACCGAGATTGCCGAAGGACGCGGGACGGACAAGGGTGGCGTCTATCTCGATGTGACGCATCTGGGCGCAGCCGTGATTGAGGAGCGCCTTCCCATGATGCTTGCTCAGTTCCTGAACTTCGGCGTCGATATCCGGAAAGAGCCGATGGAGGTTGCACCGACGGCGCATCATATGATGGGGGGCTTAAGGATAACGCCCGAGTGCAGAACGACGATCAAGGGTCTCTTCGCATGCGGAGAGGTCACAGGCGGCATCCACGGCGCAAACCGTCTCGGAGGAAATTCACTTGCGGATACACAGGTTTTCGGCAAGCGTGCGGGTGAATTTGCCGGAAAGTCGGTCATGCACAGGGCGCTCATGAACTCCCCCGCTATTGTGGGTCAGCTCGCCGCCGAAGAGCTGAGATTCAACAGGTTCCTCAACGGCAGCGACAGCATTGCGGAAATAAAGGAGAGACTGAGGAAGACGATGTGGGAGAATGTCGGCATATTCAGAACGGCCGAGGAGCTTGAGACCGCACTTGCGGAGATCGAGGAACTTTCGGAGATGACTCCTAAGGCGGATTCCCCCGCGGTTCTTGCGGAATGCTGCGTTCTTGAAGATATGCTTACCGTGGCGGCGCTTGTCGTAAGGGGCGCCCTTCTTCGTGAGGAGTCCCGCGGCGCCCATGTAAGAAAGGATATCGTGCAGGACTGGACGCCGGAAACGTCCCCGTACGGGCATACATACCAGTCGATATACCGCGAGGGTATTGAAAAGGTCGGTGGTGATTCGTAAATGAGCGGAAAAGATAAGGTGAAGGTCGGAGAGAAGATGCTGAGCGTCAGAATTTTGCGCTTTAACCCCGCTGACCAAAGCACCCCCGAAATAAAGGAATATTCCGTAAAAGTCCATGAAGGCGCGAGAGTTCTGGACGTATTGAAGGCCGTTCGCGATACCGTTGACCAGACACTTCTCTTCAGACACTGCTGCGGCGCGGGTCAGTGCGGAAGCTGCGCACTGAAGGTCAACGGCGAACCGCGGCTTGCCTGCATGACCGAGGCTGCGGACGGCATGCTCCTCGAGCCTCTTGATCTGCCGGTAATCAGGGATCTGGTCACGGATATCGGCAAATATCTGAAAGAGATGCCGTATCTTGTCCCCGCCTGCGAAAAATGCGCCGGTTCTGACGGTTCGGATGCATCTTCATCCGGCTCATGCTCCTGTGCAGGTTCATGCTCTTTCGGTATGCCCTCAAAGGAGGAAACCGCGGAGATGAAACCCCTGCGCGACTGCATCGAGTGCCTCTGCTGTGTCTCGGTCTGTCCCGCCGTGAAGGTCACGGATTTTGCGGGACCGACCTACATGCGTCAGGAGATGCGGCTCGCACTCGATCCCCGCGATTGCGACAAAGACCGCATAAAAGGCATAACGGAGAAAGGGCTCTTCAATTGCACAACATGTCAGGCATGTGTCCTTGCCTGCCCCAAGAGCATAAAGATCCCCGGAAAAGCGATAGAAAAACTTAGGATTCTCGCAAACCGCGAAGGTCTCACATTGCCGCGGCATAAGGAGGTTGCCGGGCTTGTAAAGACCACGGGACGCAGCGTTCAACCTCTGCCCGACAGGAAAGGTCTTATCGAATCGATTGACGAGGTTCTTGAGCCCTACGGCGATGTAAAAGGCGAGGTCGGCTTCTTTACCGGATGCCTTTACGACCTGCGAATGCAGAGCACGGCGCTCGATGCGATTGATGTCTTAAGGCGGAACGGAATCCGCATTATCACTCCGAAAGAACAGGTCTGTTGCGGATCGCCGCTTATAAGAACGGGTCAGACCGCGATTGTGCCCGAGCTCATGAAGAAGAACATCGAATGCTTCGTAAAACGCGGAATAAAGACAGTCATGACCGTCTGCGCAGGCTGCGGCTCCACCCTTAAGAACGACTACGACACGCCTTTCGAGGTTAAGGACATAAACGAGATTCTGACCGCGATTGATATCGAAAAGCCCGAGAAAATCGGGCTGAAGATAGCCTATCACGATCCCTGTCACCTTCTTCGCGGTCAGGGAATCCGCGAGCAGCCGCGCCGTCTCTTAAGGCTCATAACCGACGATTTCGTGGAGATACCCTCGGAATGCTGCGGCTCGGGCGGCGGTGTGAAGTCCGGCAATCCCGCCGAGGCCGAAGCCATCGGAAAACTCCGCGGCGAAGAGATAAAGGAGAGCGGCTGCGATATCGTGGCGACATCCTGCCCGTTCTGTGAGATTCACGTCGGGTCCGTGACCGATAAGCCCGTTAGGAATATCAATACCCTTCTTGTCGAGGGCTATCGGAAGAAGGATGCTAAGAATGCCGAGAATGCAAAGAATGCGAAGAATGCGAAGGCGGATTAGACGGGAGGGAACGATATGGTAAACGGCATCTTAAAAGGCATGTCCGGCATCCGTAATGCCGGATTGAACGGTACAACCTTCTCAAAAGTGCGGTCAAAGAGGACGGTCGCGGCATTGCTCCTGCTGATTGTCTTTTCTGCCGCAGTCTTTTCGGGATGCACAACCGTTGATAAAGCCAAGGTGAATCACGATATCACGCTGAAGAACGTGCATAAATACTGGAGCCCCGCGATGTCCTCAATCCCGGGTCTTGACATCACGCCCGTATATTCACCTTCGCAATCGGACTCGGGATCGGGCAATGTTTCATCCGATGATTCCCCAAGTCAATACAATGCCGGCGACATCACATATCACTGGAATGCTACGGGGAAATTCGGAGAATACGTCATGCTTCTCTCATGGGACAGCGGCGTCACGGGAAAGGTCGAGGATCTGGGCAATGACACACGCACCCGTCCGAACGAGACCGTATGGTTCTCATGCCGCGATTACGATCCGCTTGTTGCGCCCGAATCCTATGTGATTCATCTTACGGCGGAGTCGGACGGAAAAATCCTGAGCGAGCGCGATGTCGTCATATTGCGGAAAGCCATGTTCTACTACCTTGAAGACACCTACTACGGTTACAATACAAGGGTCGTGGACACGGATAAGATTGCTCGGCAATAGCTGTCTCACCACTACCTCTGCACTACCCTTGTTTTTCAAAAAAAAAGGAAATTAATCTTTATTTTTTTAGGCAGCCGCGGCAGTAGAAGTCGTTGTATTTCCTTCCGCCGAGAGTCTCTGCTGCAAACCTTCGGTTGCGCGGATTGAATAGATGAGCGAGTTCATCTTATCGGCGGTAACGGGACTTCCCCTGTTCGCTTCAAGCTCAAGGAAGGGCAATGCGGGTTCGCCTATCTTTATTATCGCAATCTCGGCAATCTCCTGCCCCTGTTTGCTGCCGGTCTTTACGACGTTTATGAGTGAGGGCACGGCGCGGGCTTCAAAGAGGCATAAGGTATTCGCAGCCCATTCGCGCTCGGTCTGTGAACCCGTGTTGAGAACGTCGATAAGCGGATCAATCGAGGATTCACCGATGGTATAGAGTGCAACGGCGGCATTCATCGACGCTGTTTTGTCGCCGGACGAAAAGACCTTTGTGAGCGGAACTATCGCCTCGTCACCCGCAAGGATGAGGTTATTGACGGCGGTCTTTCGCACCGCATCGTCTGCCGAGTAAAGATCCTTTATGTTCTGCTCGATTTCGGGACTTACGGGCTTGTCGTTGCCGCCGCCGTTACCCGTGCATCCGCAGGTAAGGATAACCGCGAGGATGACTGCGGCAATCGCGGTCGCCTTTGCGGCATTTCGGATAATGCCATAGTTATTGAGTAATTTGTCGATATTTGTCCCGTCATTGCGGATTTTTGTCTTCATATTTTTCTCTCCGAATTTATCTGCATATGCATATATGTATATTCTGCAGTATTCTGTAATGTTTCATAATATTCAACAATAAAATTCACGTCACCATAATTCATGTCGCTATATGAAATGTGAAATGATTACAGATACCCTAAGCCTTTGATATTTACCGCAAAGTTCCGCGTATAACTCCGCGGTTATACGGAAACACCGCGCGGATAGTGAAAATTAATATAAGATTTAAGCATTAAGATAGAATATATTCTGATAAACAGAATAGATTACTTGTAATTACTTGTAATTACTTGTAATTACTTGTAAAATCTGTTTTAGAGGTAGCTTAAACCAATGGATTACAGTTCGGTATCGGTGGCGGGAAAGAGAGAGCATAACGAGGACTCATCCATCGCCGTTCCCATCGGTAAAGGGATACTGCTTGCAGTCGCCGATGGTCTGGGCGGACATGCCGCGGGCGAAATTGCCTCGAATATTGCCGTAACCAGACTGAGAACTGTTTTTCAGGACGGATACCGCGAGGGCATGGCGGAAGACGAGATAAAAGAGCTTCTCATCCTTGCTTTCAAGGAAGCGGACAGTGCGGTCTGCGAGAATGCCGTCGGCGACCGGAAAGGTATGGGCACGACTCTTGTTGCCGCATTCGTCGAGAACGGGACGGTTGTCTGCGCAAATACCGGCGATTCCCGGCTCTATCTCTACAGCAGTACTCTCCGTCAGATAACCGTCGACCATTCTCTCGTTCAGGATCTGGTGAACAGGGGTCTTATTGAGAGAAAATCGGCAAGGTTCCATCCGATGAAGAATATCATCAACCACTCTCTCGGGGGCGACTTCAATGTCGATACTTTCTGTTTCAATGCACAGGAGGGGGATGCCATTCTTCTCTCGAGCGACGGTCTTCACGACTACCTCGACGAAGATGTGATTGAATCGGCATTCGGCATTAAATCGGCAAACGGAATTGCCAAAACTCTGATAAAAGAGGCTTTTGCAACCTCCGACGACAACATTACCGCGGTTGTGCTGAGGTTCTGAATAGAAAAAATGTAAAAAAACGTAAAAAAACAAAAATTGAGATATATGTGATAAGATGGGCGATTCAAACGATAATACGATTGCAATCTCGAACGATCCCGACTTCTACGAGGATCTCTCGGAATATCTGAACGTGCTCTCGAATCCCACGCGCTTAAAGATACTCAAACTCATTGAGCACCAGCCGAAAGAAGTGCGCGAGATTGCAAAAGAGATTGACACGAGCTATGAGAATACCAAGAAGCACCTGGATAAGCTTCTGAATACCGGCGTCATCAAGAAAGAGGCGGGAATGGGAAGAGAGACCTCAAAGGGAAGTCTTCCCGTCTGGAAATACTCCCTCATCCCCGGCGGCATGGAGGGAATCATCAGAAACCTGAGCATATTCAGCAATATCGACGTCAGAATCGGCGAAGAGGAACTCAATCAGAAGTTAAAGGCCGTAAGAAGCATGCTCGAGGAAGATAACAAGACCGGCGTTCCCGTATTGATTGTCCTCGGCGGCGACGACGACGGCAAGGCATGGCCGCTCAAAGAGAAGGAGGTCAGAATCGGTCGTGAGGATGCATCCGCGCCCGAATACCTTAAGGACGGGAACTTCTCGATTGCTCTCTCGTCGGGCTATGAGGCGGTATCGCGTGTCACGAAGCCGCACGGCATATTCAAACTTCGCGGCAATGAATGGTACTACGAGGACTGCAGAAGCACGGGAGGCAGTCTTATCAACAACAAACAGCTTTCGCCCTCAAAAGAGTATCCCATCCGCAACGGCGACATGCTTGACCTTGCACGCGGCGCAAAAGGTGCAAGACTCATCTTCAATCTCAATTAAATTTTTCCTGACATCACGGAACCGATCAGATGCGGGTTTTTGGATCGTCAATTAAATGATACTATAATGACATATATATTTTCATGATATTCCCTGTCTCCCGACGGGCTGCCCGAGTCACGGTCCCGAAGGTTTAGGGGAATGCGGCAGGGGTGTATGATGAATATGGCTGTAAAGAGAAGTTACGGGGCGGGATCGGTAGGCAATATCCCGTTAAGCCGCGGTCTGTACATATTCCTCTTTGCATGCCTGCTCCTCTCCGCATTTTTTGTGCCTGTATCCGCCGGCGATGTCCGCATCGGCGCCAATGTCTATTCCACGATAAACGAAGCGCTTTCGCAAGCCGCGCCCGGAAGTACAATTATTGTCTACGGCGGAGTCTATCCCGAGAATCTGGAGATAACAAAATCGGTCAATCTTGCCGGAGTTGCCTCAGAAGACGGCACAAAGCCGGTAATCAATACACAGAAAGGAAATTACGGCGTGCATATCTCGGGCTCGGACGTAACATTCGAGGGTTTCAAAGTAAACGGCAATGCGGTATGCGCAGTGCTCGTAAGCGGCGACAACTGCAATATCCTGAATAACGATATCGAAGAGACTCCTTTGGGACTCACTCTTTATTCGTCCGCGGGCACCACGGTTGCGAGGAACACGATAAGCGGTCACAGGGTGGGTATCTATATCGACGACTCGGTTGACTGCGCGGTGTATCTGAACGATTTCGAGAATATCGTCAACGGCAAGTCCGTATCCAGGAGTATCCGCTGGTCCACAAACGATCTGGTCTACGGTTACGAGGGCAATTCCTTCACATCAACGCTCGGAAACTTCTGGAACGACTATTACGGCGAGAGCAGTCCAGAAAAATCGGGTGTCGGCTCTAAACCCTACGATCCTTACGGCGCGGGTCAGTACAATCTCCAGAACCAGTTGATAATCAACAATATCAATCTGCAAAATCTTGCCACTTCAGGCAGGTTCTGGCAGAATCTCTTCTATTCCGGAAACAACCTGGTAGATTCGTCGCCGCTTATCTCCCATAACGCGGAGTATGTCCTCTACGGACCTGCGGGCACGACGGTCCCCGATGAGACGCAGACTCAGCCGACGCCGCTACCGACAGGTACTCCCGCACAGGATATGCCGCGGGATAATTCGACAAACAGCACTACAATGCCGGATATTCCGGGCGGCGTTCTGAATCCGACCACCCCTGCCGGTCCGGGCACTCCGGGCAGTCCCGACAATCCCGATGTCTTTGACCCGAACAATCCCGAGAATTTCCCCGGCTTGAACGGCTACAACGGCTCGTTCAGACCGGATACCCCGTCGAGACCGACACGTGTGGTCTTCATTGATCAGTCGCCGTTCGAGATAGTCTTCATACTGATGATAATCGCGGGAATAACCGCGGGACTCATCGGGCTTTCGTTCGATTACGGCTCGCTTGCGGCGGTAAAAATGAAGAGGGGTCTTGAACTTCTCTTCTTCGAGCTGGTTTATGCCGGACTTGCGGTTGCGTTGCTCTACGCCTTTATTTCATATACATCGAGGCTTATCTATCAGGGCGTCAGTTCGGGTTATGCCGAGGTCGGCTTCCTGCTTCTTACGGCATACATCATATCCTCGTCGCTCCTCCTCTCGTTCGGACATCTGCGCTCGAAAGTACCTGTGGGACTTTTCAGGATTCACCCGATTATCTCTATAATCGCGTTGTTAATCTTCATTCTCTTCATTTACAACTCGGATGTCGTGCTCGGACCCATTACGGGTCTTGTCTATCCCGCATCGCTCCTGCTTTCCGCCGCCGTTCCGGTGGTTTTCGGCAGGATGTTTGCGGATACAATTGCCCTATGGAAACTCCGCGTCTTCGACACGAATCTTACGAAGTATACCTCCGGGCACGGCAACGCCGACTCGAAGTCCGACGATGAGACCGTGCTGTTTATCGACGAGAACAACATAATGTCGACGAGTCTGGGGTCGACCTATTTCCCCGAAGTTCTGAACGAACGCTATCACAATGTGGAGTTTATCGGAAAAGGCGGCATTGCAAGAGTATTCAAGGCACAGCGCCGCACCGACGACATGACGGTCGCCGTAAAAGTGCCTATAAACTTCGATGAGGCGACGGGAAGGATGTTCATGAAAGAGATGAAGATCTGGGACGGTCTGGATCATCCCAATATTGTCAGATTCTACTCCGTCAATATCCTCCCTATTCCGTTTGTGGAGATGGAGTATGTCCCGAGGGCACTCGCGGATATGGACATTCCCCTGCCGCTCTCCGATGTCTATGAGATTATTCTGGGCATAGCGCGCGGACTCTCCTATGCGCATGCTAGACAGATAATCCACCGCGACATAAAGCCGCAGAACATCCTCATAGACGTGGACAACACACCCAAGATAACAGATTGGGGACTCGGTAAGATCGTCGGCGACGGCAGCGCAAACGAGACCACGACCATAGGATTCTCGCTGAACTACGCATCGCCCGAACAGATTGCGCCCAAGAAATACGGCATGCCCACAATGCGGACGGATATCTATCAGTTGGGTATCCTGTTCTATGAACTCGTCACCGGAACGCGCCCGTTCTCAGGCGACGGCGTTGCCGACATGAGCGAGGAGATCCTCTACAAAGAGCCTGTAAAGCCCTCCGAGAGAGTTGCCGACGGCGCGGTATTTGACGATATCATCATGAAGATGATTGCCAAGAATCCGGACGACAGGTATCAGTCCGTCGACGATCTGATAGACGATCTTATCTCCGCATGGGAATCCCGGAGCGATTAGGATTAAATATCTGATCAATAATATATACTATATTTTTCGGTAAATCTCAAAAATAACCTTTTTTACGTCAATTACGGATGTGTTTAACCATTCGGATAAATGAATGAATAATCTCTATTGGACCCATTTATATTCTGACGGGACCACTTAGATGTAAGGATGACTTAGGGGGGGTATTACCTCTTGTAAGCATCTGGAAATGCAGTGTGAGATGAAAAGATCAGACGGTTTCATCTTACAGTGTGTGGAAAAAGCAGACAAATGGAAAACCGCTGCAGGTATAAGGCAGATATACCTGCGGACAATGCGATGTGCAGGAATTCAGACAGCCTGCATACAAAACTCATAACTTGATTCAACAGACAACGCCAAAAATTCATCAGGTAGGATCATACATTCCAAAAATCACCAGACATAAAACCATTAATTGCCAGAATATCCTTCGCTTTTAAGCGAAGACTGCAAGGGAAGTAAAAACACACTCGACTCCAGACCCTGCGGGCATATGTGTAAAAGCATATGTCCCTCTTCTCTTGCGGTTAATATATATAAGACACTTTTACACTTTTGTGACATTTCCTGTCTGTCCGGGATTTTATCTTTAGATCGGTCATTTGGTATTACGATTTTTTAGGACTATAACATTATTTCGGTCTGTATGCGGGTTATTCTGTATAACCGCCGCGTAAGATAGTCTAATAATCGGCGTTTTACTCATTCATATACTTACGAGCCGATTTTGTATATGTAAGACGGAAATACCGTGAAGACCCGTTAACGACCCGTAACGGGACGGATCGGATTCCGACCGAAAATCAGAAAGGAGGTAATAACATATGTCAAGAGGATTACGAGCTGCAATTACCATGCACGTAACTTTCATTCTTGTAATAGCGGGAATTGCGCTGGCAACGGTAGCATAAGAAGACCGTTAAATCATGAATATAAATCACGAATCTGCAAGGACTTTGCAGATTCCATGCGAATTGCTTTTTTCAATTGTTTTATTTTTTTAATCAGCGGATGTGTTTAACCGTTCGGTTAAACGAATGAATAGGATCTATTGATTCATTTATCCCATTTCCCGCCAAATCCCGTATATTACAATAATCACGGGGATACGGGTCGGTATCTCCGTAAATATCAATATAAGGGACCTGATTGGATTGAATACAAGAAGAATGGCAGTGGGTTTAACGCTTATCGCAGTTTTTGCAACCGCTCTTTCCTGCGGATGCACGGGTGCTCAGGGCGACAATGTCCGCAGCGACACGGGCGCCGCCGGCAATATCACGCCCGCATCTTCGTTATCGATATCTTTGCACGATGCCTCGGAAGAGCTTGCGTTCATGAAAGAAATGTTATCCGAGATGCGCATGCAGGGGAAGGATGTCTCCTCTTTAAACGAAATATATCGGGATGCGAGAGAATACTATAAGCAGGATAAAATGGCTGAATTCGAGCAGTCGCTCAACTCTTTCTACGCGAAATGCCGCGACCTCAGCATGACGCATAAAGAGGTAAACGCAAAGCCTCTCGCAAATGATACGGTCCCCAATCCCGAAGCCGTCGTATATGGCTGAAAGTCTGAAAATAATTAAACGAGCTGAAAATAATTAAAAAAGGAATTTATTGTTTATTTGCTGTTTATTCAATCTCTCTGAACATTCTTGCAGGAACGCCGCAGATAGGACATGTCGAAGGTGCTTCGTCATACTCTATGTTACCGCAGACGGGACAGAGGAAGATTTTCTTTGCCGAGATATCCGAGCCCTTTGAGATTGCCGCCAGTGCCTCTTTGTATTTGCCTGCATGAACCTCTTCGGCTTTCATCGCATGTGTGAATACTGCCTTTGCCTCGGTCTTTCCTTCCGCCTCCGCGGTCTTGATGAATCCCGGATACATCGTCTCAAACTCGTCGGTCTCGCCGGCGACGGATGCCTTAAGGTTGTCTTCGGTTGAGCCTATCTTGTCCATAACGAAGAGAAGTCTCTTTGCGTGAATTGCCTCTGCCTCGGATGCCGCTTTAAAGAGCTTGGCTACCATCGGGAAGCCTTCCGACTCCGCTTTCTCGGAGAAATTGCTGTATTTCCTGTTTGCCTGTGATTCACCTGCGTATGCCGCCGCTGCGTTTTCCATTGTTGTCATTTTTCAGTCACCTATGTTTATAACAGAGAATAGGCAGTTTTTTGATATATGTTTTTTGATAATGCGGGTGATGACGAATGCCCCTACCGCCCCGATTCGTGTCCCGATGCATGCATTTAGGAACACTAAATAAGTCCTTATGATGTTCCGTTTTTCAAAATCGCTAAATCTATAAGTCCCCACTCAAAAAAGACTATTCTGTAATGCCGAAGATAACCGACCTCTATGACGATGACAGACCGCGTGAGAAGATAGCGAAGAAAGGCGTCGGAACACTCTCGAACAGGGAACTTATCTCCGCGATACTCGGTCGCGGCGTAAGCGGTCGCGATGTGACGAAGATATCCGCGGATATAGAGAAGATTCTCGATAAAACCGGTGGCGACCCCTCTTATAAGGAGCTTCTCGAAGTCACGGGGATGGGTATGGCAAAAGCGGCGCAGATCGTTGCCGTCTTTGAACTCTCCAGACGTTACATGGAAGATGACAACAGGGTTGTAAAGATAAGCTGTCCCGAAGACGTGCTGCCGGTTGTGGAGGATATCCGCTCGAAGCAGCAGGAATACTTCATCTGTATAACGTTAAACGGCGCATGCGAGGTCATAAAGAGGCATACGATAAGCAAAGGGCTGTTAAATCAGAGCCTTGTCCATCCGCGTGAGGTCTTTGCGGACGCGATTGTCGAGAGATGTGCCTCCGTGATACTCGTGCACAATCATCCGTCTGGGAATCTGAAGCCATCACAGGCAGATCTCGATGTCACGAAAAGACTCTGCAACTCGGGAAATATCCTCGGTATCGAGGTTCTGGACCACGTTATCGTGACAAAAAAGGGCTGGGTAAGCCTGAAAAAAGAGGGACTGATGCCCGAATCGGTCTGATTCAATTGCCGTATTTTTCTTTATCCGCGATGATCTGTCTGCACATCTCGGCTGATACCCTGCGTGTCTCTTCGAGAAGCCCTTCTTTTGACGCGACATCGCCGATACTGTCCATATTGTTCTGAAGGACCTCGACATAGAGTTTCGAATCGACGATATCGCAGAAGGCATTCGTCGTGAGTCTGATTCCGTCGAAGTCGTTGTCGACGTTCATGCCGCCGATTGAAATGAGGAGGGTCTTTCTCCATTTTGCCTGATTCTTCGTGATCATCGGCTCTTTTCGGATATATTTCGCCATGAAAAACGGCTGCATCCTGTCTATGAACGATTTAATCATCCCGGGAAAGCCCATTGTCATGACCGGCGCCGCAAGGATGATGCCGTCCGCATTCTTCACCCTTTTGATAATCGGGGTAATGTCGTCGTGAATCATGCAACCCTCGTTCTGTTTGCAGTAAAAGTATTCCATGCATCCCGAGAATTTAAGAGCCGTCACATCTATCACCGAAACCGTGCAACCGCAATCTTCCGCTCCTTCTTTTGCCGCTTTAAGCAGTTTTGCAATGTTGCCATCGGGGATTGGGCTTCCCATTATTGCAAGAATCTGACATGTCATGATAATTGTATTGTTAAACAGGATAATTTAAAATTACTGCATCCAATTACCGTATCCAAATACCGTATCCAAATACCGTATCCAAATACCGTATCCTGCGGTATCATGGGAAAACATTTAAACATACGAGTACATTTATCAAAATATAAACGAGTAAACAGGAGACAAAAATGACCTGCGGAATGAATAAAAACGGCAAAGGCAAGATGTGCTGCGAAATGGACAAACTCGGACAGAAAATCGGCAAGGTGCCGGTAATCTTCAAGGAACTCGAAAAGACGGATCCCGAGATGTTCGAGAAAGTCATGGCATTCGACCAGATGGTCTGGGATGACGGAGCACTGACACGCCAGACAAAGAAGGTAATCGCGATTGCGATAGCGGCGGCACTGAGGGACGAGCATGCGGTTTCCGCACAGATAAGCGGCGCAAAGAATCTCGGAATAAAGAAGGCGGAGATTGAAGAAGGACTTCGCGTAGCTTTCCTTCTTGCCGGAATGCCGGCGTATGTCTACGGCAAGAGCAAGCTTGAAGAGATATACTCCGAGTAATCCGGCGGATTCATCATAAGATCCGTCATTATCCTATTTTTTCTGTTTGCAAACTGCCGCAAATCTTAATAAGCAGTAATTTTGTATTGAAATCATGAGAATGTATGATCGTCAAAATTCTGTGCATATCGTCGAGTCCGCGAAGGCACGGCAACTCCGAGATCCTTCTGGATTGGTTTATCGAAGCCGCCTCAAAGCATAAATCCGCGGAATGCGAGAAGATAGTCCTCTCGGATTACGATATCAATCCGTGCAGGGGCTGCAATGCCTGCGAGAAGAAAGGAAAGTGTCTTATCTCCGATGACTTCATCGGCATTATCGATAAGGTTCTCGCCGCCGATATCGTAGTGTTTGCGGCGCCGATATACTGCGTCGGCGTATGTGCGCAGGCAAAAGCGTTTATCGACCGCGTTCAGGTTCTGCGGTCGCGAAAGGATGTCTTAAATCTGGAGACCGTCGAACCCGAACGAAAGGGAAAACGAATCGGCGTTTTTATATCAACGGCAGGTCAGCCCGACGAGGGCATGTTTAAGCCGTCGGTTGCCGTAATGAAATGCTTCTTCCATCATTGCGGAATCGGGAACAAAAATATCGAGTATCTCCTTGTCGGCGGCGCCGATGATAAAGGTGCGGTTAAGAATATGGCGGGAGCAAAAGAGGATGCGCAGGCTCTTGCCGACGGCGTCATGGCTAAGATAACCGCTATGATAAATTAAAAGTCTGTTGGAATCAGAGTAATTGAATCGGAATAGGATACACGAATCGGAAACAGGAATCGGAAAGAATAATCGGAAACAAGAATAGGTAAAATGCGGGCGGTATGAAATGGTAAAGGTAACTGCAATAATCGGAAGTCCCAAGCATCTCGGAAATACCGAGAAACTTACGGACTGCTTCCTTAAAGGCGCGGAATCCGCGGGTGCGGAGATCACCAAGGTGATGCTGAAAAAACTGAAGTACAAAAGCTGTATGGGCTGCAACAAATGTCACGAAACGGGCAGATGCGTCATGAAGGATGATCTCACGCAGGTATTCGAGGATATAGTCACCGGCTGCGACATACTCGTCCTTTCATCCCCAATATATTCCATGACCGTGACTGCCGAGATGAAAGGGTTCATAGACCGCGGTCAGTTCCTCTGGGCAAGGAGGTTCAGGACGAACGAGACCGAATACAGCGAAGAGCATCTGAAGACGCATATCGGCGTTTTTGTATCGACCGCCGGCATGGACCTGCCGAACGTCTTCGACTATGCGTATCCGACCGTGCGTGCACTCTTCAATGACGCGGGTTTTACGTATTCCGAGAATATTGTCGCGGATGCAATGGATAAATACGGCGGAATCGCGGGCAGACCCGATATTATGCAGGCGGCGGAGTCACTCGGCAAAAAGCTCTGCCTCTCCCTTTCCGATTAACTTCACGGCGACCATCAGATCCGAAACAACATAAGATATGAAACGGATCGGGTCGAAACGACAGATTCGAAACGGATTGAACGTAAAAGTCGTAACCGATATGGACCACACCCAAAAAGATTGAATACTTTTTTTATATCTCAGCCTAAAGGCTAATTAATGGCTGATTATCGGAGAGCGCCTAACGGGTGCTCTCTCATAAGAGGGTGAAATAATGAGAATATCGTTAAAATTGATTGCGGCAGCGGCAGTTATCCTGCTTCTTGCGGCGGCGCCGGTCGCGGCGGCAATACAGGAGACTACGGTTGCGGGTAAAATTACGAATGTCAATCAGGCAAAGGGCACAATTGACATATATGCGGATAAGATGTGGAACGGCGTCACATGGACGGGCATATCGGTCCAGTTCGTCGCCGATCAGAAAATAACCGGCACCGTGCCGTCTTCGGAAGCGCTGGCTTACCTTAGCGTCGGCGATACGGTCCAGGCTACATTCACGGGGGAGTCTTCGCAGGCGGCATGGGTGACGATATCCAAGGTTGACGGCACCGACCCTGCCGGCAAGTTCCTCATCGCCTCCTTCGGCGATCCGTCAAAGATTGTGAACTCTTTCCAGAACAACTTCAAGGTAACCTTTGATACCGCGCCCGACTGCGAATCCTGTTCGGGCTCGGTCTGCACGGCAAGTTCCGCCTACGTAAAGGTAGTGCAGGGCTGGAACGAGAAGAACTACCCATCGGATGCGCAGATGATTCCGGGCGAGCGCCATGTCTTTAAGAGCCCCGAAGGCTGCCTTCAGGAGCTCTCAGTGACCTTCATAAAAGGAGAAGCCTCCGCAGGTCTTTGCAGTTCCGCATCGGCTGTAGGCAGACAGCCATTCTCGGTCTTTACAATTGAGATTGTCCCCAAGGGCAGCGTGCAGGATTATGTTCCCGTAATTGCGGTGCCGACCGAGGCAACCGCGGTACCGACACCCGTTCCGACGCAGGCATCCCCCGGATTCGGGTTTGTGATTGCCGTCATCGGCATTGTCGCGGCAATCGGAGCTGTGAGAAGGCTCTGAGCCCCCGCACATTTTTTTTCAATTCGGATATTTCGCGGATTACGTTCGTAATTTACAGTCTGTACCATCTTGCCGAGAAAAGTTCCCTGAATGCCTTATCTCCGCAATGCCTGTTGGGTTTTGTCTCAAACTGCCTGTAAACCGTTTTATATTCGCGCATTGCCTCTGCGCCCGCGATATCCGTTGCCGTCTTTTTGTCGCCGGCGATGACAATCGTATCCGTGATTCCGCGATACTCGTCAAGGATTTCAGTGAAGACCTCCGAAGCCTTCTCTATGTGATGGCGGATATCCTCCTCGCGGAGTTTCTCGAAGCGCTTCTGTGACCAGCCGCCTTTGCTGTGCTTGTCCATGACGCTGCTGGATACGAACTCTTCTCTCAGGAGTTCCGATTCCGTGGCAAAACCCATGAACGACTCACCCGCATGACCTATGACGAATGCCGCATGCCGGCTGCGCTCGAAGATATCCTTTGCTTTGGCGCATTCAAACGAGGTGCCGCGTATCATCTCGGTTTTGTCGGGCGGAAACGGCGGGACCGCAAAGAGTGAGAGGATAAACGGGGCTTCGGTATCGAAGAAACCGATTATTCCCGTCTCGGATTTGAGGCTCTCGATATAGATGCAGACATCCTCACCGAGACTCTCGCGGTTGGGTATCTTCTCGTTAGGTCGGAGATAAAGGGTTATCAGCGACTCTTTGGAGGACTTTATCGGGGCTATCTTATCGAGAAGTTCGAGTGAACCTTTCTTCGGGAGGTAAAAGTTCTCTGCGCGGATATTGACGCCGAGTTCCTCAAGGGATTCCTCCCTCTCCAGAAATCCGATGCGGCTTTTAAGTGCTTCAATCTCAACGCGGGCACGCTTCAGTTCTTCGACCGTCTCCTGATAGCGCACGGGATCGCTCTGCGCTTTCTCCTCGCGTTTTGAAAGCCGCGTTCTGAGTTTATCGTTCTCTTTCTTAAGCGCCTCAATCTCCGCGCCGAGTTCGGCGACTTTCTCCTCAAGGTCCTTTCTGAAATAACTGCCTATCATAAAAAAGAAAAAATCAATTAATTATGCCGTGAATCGTTTAACCGATTCAACGCAGTCTTAAATCCTGTTCTTCGGTCCCGTAACTTATCCCGTATTCTCAGGCGGCGGTCTCCTGCGCGGTCTTGGGGAGTATCTCCTTAGCCGCCTTCTTGCTGACAATACCCGAGTTGCCGCTCATGTCCTCGATGACAAGAGTAAATTCGAAGTTCCCATCGCGTGCCGCATCAAGTTTCTCTTTCAATGCGGCAATCTTCTCTTTCTCTTCATCGGTCGCGGTGCGTGCAATCGTATCGAGCGCATCGCTCATTCTGAGAAGCACCCCTTCCACATTCGAGATAAATGCCTCACACATGGGTCCCGGCGTCACCTCGATACCGAATTCGGGTATGCGCATCTCGGCGGAACTGCTTCTGATGACGCGGGCGGAGAGATCGTCGGCATTTTCAACTCTAAAAGTATATCTGACGGGCTCGCCGTCGCCCATGACATAAGTCTCGACCGATTTGAAACCGCAGTCGCAGACTGCCGATGCGAACATCACTTCCGCGAAATACGGTATCCTTTCGGTCTGATATATATATTGAATCTCTTTTGAACAGTTTGGGCAGGGTGCGGTCATTACGCGCCGCACGGAAGTTTATACCCCCCCGATCTTCTCGCGCGAGACCTTTACGGACATCGGTGTGAGAATTACGTATTTCTGGTCGCCGAGACCGACGATATCGCCGTTTACGTCTGCGGCAACGTCGCGGAGGTCTTTCAATACGCGCTCGTATGTTATCTTGTCCATCTTTAACCGTCCGATATCAACGATAACGATATTTCCGTTGTAGACCTCGTCTTTGATTCTGGGCGTGTCGCGGAGCTCGTTTATTGTAGCTATCTTGACGTACATTGATGCCGGACCCTCTCCGGGCGTGGTCTTTTCGATGGAGGCTAAGTCCAGCTCCATGTAGTCTGCTTCATCGGGCTGATTGTTCTTTTTAAAAAGAGAAGAGATCTTTCCCATAATAACAAAATGTCGACTGAATTTTATTTAACTGTATCCATTAAGGTCGGTGGTGCGGGTCGCGCTGCGGGTCCGACTTTTGTGTTTTATTTTTGTGTTTTATCTGAGTTATCGGGTCGCGCCGCAGACCGCGGCATGAAACGCGGCGGAATTCAGATCTCCAGATTCCAGAGGTCGTCGCCGACATAGTGGATATTTTTGGCGACTTTTCCCGACTGCGCACTCTGCATCTCGTCCGCTTCCATGAGGGCAATGCCGATTGCCAGCGGTTTTTTGTGGTTGGCGTCCACGATAACGACGGGCTCGTCTTTTTTCACGTCATAGGAGATCTCCAGAACGCCGGGGCGCATGAGGTCTGCGCCCTTTACCATGAAGGGTATGGCGCCGGTATCGACGACGATTCTTCGCTTATCAAAGGGTTTTTCGACGGCGCCGCGGAGTGTCGGGAAGATATTGCCGTTAACCTCCATCAGATGCGGCTTTTTGTCGAGGAGATATACCACGATCTCGCCGCCGGACAACTCGGCGACTTCCACCATATCCGACTTGAAGAGTTCGGCGCTCTTGCCTATGGTTGCCTCAAGTTTTTTGTATATCTCGGAAAGCTTGGATTTTCGGACCGCATATCTCTTTCTTACTGTCAGTTTGCCCATCTTTAATCGCCTTAAATATCTGAAATATCTTAATTATCTTAATAATCTCAATAATCTTAATTTTCTTAATAGTGCATTTTATGAATCGGTAAGTATCTGATTACCGTTCATGATTCCCTTTCATTATTTACCGTATGGTGTAATTACTCTATCTTAGTACAATCTTAAGAGGCTGTTATCGGATATGCCGGATATGCCGGACTGTCATCTGATATGGCGGGCTGTCGCGTGTAGTGGAATGTTGCCGACAGTTGCGGGAGCGCGTGCGTTTCCTTAAATGCCGTCACCGAAAACCCGCTATGTGCGTTTTTCCGATGTACATGCGGGAGGGGTCTGCGCTATATTTATGTAGATTACGCTCGCAATTATAGTAATCCTCATAAAACTAATTAGGGAATCTCATGACACAAAGACCGTTGGAAATTTTAGATAAGGCTCTGAATCAGAAGCCTGTTATTGTCAGCCTGAAGGGCGGGAGAGAAATTCGCGGCGTACTTCAGGGCTACGATATTCATATGAATCTTGTACTTGAGAACGCAGAAGAGGAGACTGACGGTGCTGTCTCGAAATTCGCAACATTGATTGTTCGCGGCGATAATGTGATTTATATCTCGCCGTCAGTCAACTGAGAACTCTAAATGATAATTTTTTAGCAAGGTGAATTAAGATGAAAGGAACTCCATCAAGAGGAAAAAGACAGACTCAGACACATGTAATCTGTAGAAGATGCGGTAAGATGTCTTACCACAAGCGCGATAAAGTATGCTCCGCCTGCGGTTTCGGCAGATCCAGCAAACTGCGCAAGTATAACTGGGTAACCAAGAAGTCAAGGGTACCTACCCACTGAAATTATGTGCGGAATCGTTGGCATCATTGATGCTGGCGGCGTTTCATTCCCGCTTTACTATGCCCTGTATGCCTTGCAGCACAGGGGGCAGGAAAGCGCGGGAATCACTACTTTTAACGGCACGCAGCTCTTTAAACACAAAGGGCAGGGGCTGGTTTCCGAAGTTTTCGATGCATCCGTTCTCTCATCGCTTAAGGGCAATGCGGGTGTCGGGCATGTAAGATATCCGACAACGGGCGCAAAGATCCCCGAGAATATACAGCCGTTCAATTTTACGTTTCAGGGAAAAAATATCGCCGTTGTCCACAACGGCAATCTGACAAATACCGTTGAATTAAGAAACTATTTTGAGGAAGACCGCGGTCAGACCTTCTGCACGACAACCGATACCGAGCTTATCGGCAAGATCATCGTCGACGAACTGAGAGTATCCAATTCGATGACGGATGCGGTTCTTGCGTGCATGAAGAAGCTCGAAGGGTCGTATTCGGTCGTTGTTCTTGTCGACGATAAGGTGTATGCTTTCCGCGACCCTCTGGGTATTCGTCCGCTATGTCTCGGAAAGACTCATGAGGGTCATATCGTCTGCTCGGAATCGGTGGCAATCGATGCGCTCAACGGGGAGTTCATCCGCGACGTCAACCCCGGCGAGCTTGTTACAATCTCCGCCTCCGGCGTCGAGTCGGTTCAGATAGCCGAGGCATCGAGCCATGCCCTCTGTATTTTCGAGTATATCTATTTTGCACGCGCCGATTCGGTTATCGACGGTCAGCTCGTCTATGATGTGAGAAGGCGTATCGGCAAATCGCTTCATCTTGAGGCGCCGATTGATGCCGATATCATCTCGCCCGTCCCCGATTCGGGAACGGCGCATGCAACGGGTTACTCCGAGAGTTCGGGCATTCCGTTCCGCGAGGGTCTCATAAAGAACAGATATATGGGCAGAACCTTCATTATGCCGACTCAGAAGATGCGCGAGAATGCCGTCAGAATAAAGTTGAATCCCGTAAAGAAACACTTGAACGGCAAGTCCGTAGTTCTTGTGGATGACTCGATTGTCCGCGGCACCACATCGCGCCGCCTCGTGGACCTCGTCCGTGCCGCAGGCGCCCGCGCAATTCACATGAGAATCGGGTCACCCGCAATCATTGCCCCCTGTTATCTGGGAGTCGACATGCCGACACGCGAGGAACTGATTGCAAGCAAACTCTCCTGCGAGGAGGTCCGTGAGAAGATAGGCGCGACCACGCTGCACCATATCTCAATCGAGTCGCTCATTCGCGCAACGGGGCATAATTATGACGATCTCTGCCTCGGATGTCTTACCGGCGAGTATCCGCTCTGCATAAAAGGCGAGAAGTCCTGCCCGCGCCACATCGATTTTATCGCCGGCACATATCAGTCCGATCTTGACGAGTTCAAGCCGAAGAAGTGATTTCGGGATACATTTCTCAGATATCTCAGATAATATTTTATTTTTTAATCCCCGGCAAAGACCTCGCTCAATGAACTTTGCACGTTAAAGCAACTTTTTTTAATACGCGCTTAAATTACTATATACAGGTTAATGTTGCGGTATTTTGCGCGGATAATTCCGCGGGTTATTGCCGCAAAGATATGCCGTCTGTGTTTCCGTGGTTTATTATGTCCGCCAAACTTGGAAGATTATCGGTTTATTCTTTATTTCTCGCGATATTTGTCTGTGCACTTGCCGCACCCGCAGGCGCAGCCGAGACTCTTGACTATATCGTCGCGGGCGATCTCAGATTTATCACGGACGACAACATGGCGCGCTGGAATCTCGATATCGACGGCGGCAAACTGATCTGGGTCGAGGGCAAGAACAGTCAGACGCAGCAGACCATCTATTATTACAATCTCCTCTCCGGAAAAAAACTGCTCGTTACAAAGACGCAGTTTTCGGATGTTGACCCTGCGCTCTCCGGAAACTATGTCCTCTGGGGCGAAAGGAGCAGTTATCAGTCGCCTTCGCAGATAAACGGCTATTTCATGATAACCCGTCAGAAAGGTACCATAGACCCCTATCCTGCCAATCAGGGCAGTCCCGATTATGCGGGCGGCTATGCTGTCTGGCTTGACAGCCGCTACGGCGGTTTCATCAATATCATGATGAAGGATACGAAGACGGGCAAGTCGTATCTCTTCCACCAGTCCGGCACCAGTGACAAACTCTCGCCGACTATCTCCGGAGGCTATGTTTACTGGGTCGAAAAGGGCAATCTCTACAGAATGGCTGTAAGCAACCCGCGCGGCACTCCGCAGCTGATTGCCAAAGGAGTCCCGGGCGATTACTCGGTCGCGGACAACAAGGTTGTCTGGGAAACGAAGACTGCCGGCGGACACTACAGGGTAGTCATGCACGATCTCGAGAGCGGCAAGACCGTCGATATCACGGACGGCAGTTATGACTGCCGCCATCCCTGCGTATCGGGATCGATAATTGTCTATGAGTCCTACGTGAGCGGCGATTCTGATGTCTGGATTTACGATCTCTATACGGGCATCTCGGCATCGGCATGCAGAACGGGCGGCGACCAGATATCGCCGAAGATATCCGGCGAGAGAATTGTCTGGATTGATCAGACAAACGGCAGATCCAATATCGCATACTTCAGGATAAATTCGGTTGCGGCGCCGAAGGCGGGATTTTCGGCTACGGCATCCTCGGTTCTGGACGGACTTGCGCCGTTAAGCGTCACCTTCCGCGGTATATCCTCGATATCTCCGGGAACAGCTACAAACTATGTCTGGGATTTCGGTGACGGCAGCACATCCACCGAGGGAGCGCCGACGCACACCTATCTGAAGCCCGGAGTCTATACCGTGACCCTTACGGTCTCGAACAGGTTCGGAAACGATGTCTCGGTGATAAAGGACTATGTAACGGTCGGCGAACTGCCTACGGTAACCTTCACCTGCGAAAACACTCTGGGCGCGATTCCGTTCGTCACCAGATTCCATTCGACGATAACGGGAAGCTACGATAAACATCTCTGGAATTTCGGCGACGGCGTTGGCTCGGTTCTCAAAGACCCGTATCATAACTATATCCGTGCAGGAACATATGACGTAAGTCTTACGGCTTACAGCAAATACGGCGAAGTCGTCGAGTATCGTAAGGATTACATCGAGGTCGGCGGCAAGCCCGAGTCGGCATTCGTCTACGCTTACGCTGCTGAGAGCACTGCAAAGAGCCCCGTGGTCAGGTTTACGAGCACCACTACCGGAAGTCCTACCGAATATCTCTGGTATTTCGGCGACGGCGAATTCTCGACCGAAGAGAATCCAGTGCACAGATTTAAAGCGCCGGGCATCTACGACGTGAGCCTCAAGACCGTAAACAGATACGGCTCGGATATCCATACCGAGTGGGGTCTCGTTATCGATGATGACAGCACCTCGTTTGTGCTGACGGACATGATGATTACGCCCGACAGGGTAGGCGCTCTGGTCGGCGATACCGTGCAGTTCGTGGCATCGGCAAAGGATTCCTCAGGTCAGAACAGGCTTGTCTTCCCCGAATGGTCGGTTACGAATCCCGAGGTCATAGAGATTACGCAGGACGGTCTCATGACGGCAAAAGGACGCGGAAGTTCATACATTACGTGCAGATACGGAAGCCTGATGGCGCAGGCAACGGTCATAGTCGGCGATGAGCAGTTCAGAAACGGCACTGCCGCACCTGCGCTTCTGATGCCGCATACGGATGATAACTCGGAGAAATCGTTTATCGATGAGATGCTGGAGAAGATTAACATCTTCAACATGTTCTCGGGTTCCGAGGACTGAAAAAGCGAATATTTTTTAGAATGAGTGACTTCTGGAAAGAATTGCTCTGAGAATAAATGCCTGAAAAGCCTGAAAAGCCTAAAAACAGAACCAAAACAGCTGAGTAGCGAGGACTGGATTTGAACCAATGATCTACGGGTTATGAGCCCGTCGGGATTTCCTGACTACCCCACCTCGCTTCGTGTACCATACTACATGGTATTTTATGCATAAATATGTTTTGAAAGAGGATTAATTATATCTCTTTTTAATTATTTTGCCGCGATTATTCCGTTCTGTTTATAAAACAATTTTCCTTCGGAATTACCTTCGTGATTTCCTTCGGAATTTGCTTTGGAATTATCTCTGAATAATCTCGGAAATAATCACTGCGGAATATCACTGGAATCTGTCGCTGTGATTCATTCTGGACGCCATTATGAAATCATTTCTGGTAATGCCGCCGCATTTGTAGGTGTACCATGCAACCTCAAGGGATGAGCCTTTTGTAATCGAAACATCGGGGAAATGCCCTTCGCGTTTTGCAAGGTCGTCAAGCTCGGTAAGGAACCTGACGCAGTCCTCAAAACTCTCCTTCACATATATGCGCCTCAGTTTTCCGTCAACCACGGACCACCCCGGAACCACTCTGATTAACTCCAGTGTCTCTTTGCGTGTAAGTGGCGGCAATCTCTCAATGTTGGGGTTACAGCGCTCTGTACTCATATCCATTGTATATTGATTATTCCCATGAACCAAAAAACTTTGTACAGATAATTCTTGATTTGGGATATTGCCAAAAATAGGCTTTATTTTTAAAAAACAGCCCTATTTTGTGTAGAATTATTTTGCGCAAAAGGTACGTATAGAAAATTCTTAATAAATAATCATGATAAATCTATTAGGGATTTTATTGAGAGAACTTAGAATACATGGAAGAGGAGGACAGGGCTCCGTGACCGCCGCCGAGCTTATAGCAATGGCGGCATTCAAGAGCAATGTCTATTCTCAGGCATTTCCCGCGTTTGGCGTCGAACGAAGGGGTGCACCGGTACAGGCATTCGTCAGGTTTGACGACCGCAAGATAAGACTTCGAAGTCAGATCTACGAGCCGGACTACATCATTGTTCAGGATATTACCCTTCTCAAAGACGTAAACGTATTTGCGGGACTGAAAGAAGGCGGCATTGCCGTAATCAACACCGAGAAGGATGTCGAGAACGCCCCCGCCGGCGTAAAGATCCTGAAGATAAATGCCACAAAGATCGCACTTGAGGTGCTCGGTCTTCCCATCGAGAACACCACACTCATGGGCGCGTTTGCGGCGGCAACGGGTGAAATCTCCCTCGATGCCCTCAAAGCCTCGCTTAACGAGAGATTTGCCGGACCTCTTGCCGAGAAGAACATACGTGCGGCAGAGACCGCATACAATATCGTAAAGGGTGAGATGTAATGGCTCTTAACGTAGGCGCGGTAGCCGCACCCGGATATGCACGCAACAATAAGACGGGCTCATGGCGTGTCTTCTGCCCGACGCTCGATACCGCAAAGTGTAACAAATGCGGCACATGTGCGCTAATCTGCCCCGAGGTCTGCATAACCCTGAGCGGCGAATTCTACAGCGTGGACTATGACTTCTGTAAAGGCTGCGGTCTCTGCGCGGAAGAATGCCCCAAGGATGCAATCACAATGAAGAAGGAGGAAAAATAATGCTTCAGATAACCGAAGGATCGCATGCCGTGGCGGAAGCGGTAAAGCTCTGCCGCCCGCAGGTTGTATCCGCATACCCCATCACCCCGCAGACGCATATAGTCGAGCGTCTTGCCGAGATGGTCGCAGACGGCGATCTCAACGGGGAATATATATGCGTCGAGAGCGAATTCTCGGCGCTGTCATCCTGTGTGGGTGCATCCGCCGCGGGTTCGCGCGTATATTCCGCAACGACATCGCAGGGTCTTGCTTTCATGGCGGAGGTTGTCTTCAATGCCGCAGGTATGCGCCTGCCCATAGTCATGACGATTGCCAACCGTGCGCTCGGAGCGCCGCTCAATATCTGGAACGACCAGCAGGATTCAATCTTCCTCCGCGATTCCGGATGGATGCAGATCTACGGAGAGGACGCACAGGAGGCAATGGATCTCCATTTCATCGCATACAAGCTTGCGGAACGCCATGATGTTCTGCTCCCGTGTTTTGTCTGCCTTGACGGATTCATTGTCTCGCACACCTTCGAGCCGGTCGATATCCCCTCGCAGAAAGAGATTGACGAGTTCCTGCCGGCATTCAACCCGCTTCACAGACTTGACGCGAAGAATCCGATGTCGTTCGGTATGTATGCAACCCCCGACTGCTATCAGGAGTTCCGCTACGAGATTAACGCCGCCATGATACGTGCAAAAGCGGCATACCGTGAGATTGCCGCCGAATTCAAGGCGAAGTTCGGTCGCGACTACACGGGTCTCGTCGAAGGATACAGGCTTGAGGATGCCGAGACGGCAATCGTTGCCATGGGCTCGATATGCGGAACGGCAAAAGATGCCATCGATGAGATGAGGGATGCCGGCGAGAAGGTCGGTCTACTTAAGATCCGCTCGTTCAGACCCTTCCCGTCCGAAGAGGTCAGAACGGCTCTCAAAGGCGTGAAGAACATCGCCGTAATCGAGAAGAACATCAGTATCGGTTCGAGGATGCTTGGCGCGGTCGGTCTCGAGGTAAAGGATGCCGTCTACAAAGACAGTCCGAATATCTTCTCGTATGTCGGCGGTCTCGGCGGTCGCGACATAAGGAAGAGAGATATCAAACAGATTGTGCAGTGGGCAAAGGAGGGCAGAAATGACTGCTTCTTCGGTCTTCGGGAGGAGTTGCTGAAATGACAGGGAATACAGAGAAAGAGAACGTTTCCGTCGATTACTTCGAATCGGGTCACCGTGCATGCGGCGGATGCGGCCCGGCACTTGCGGGTAAACTGATTGCAAGGGCGGCAGGTCCGAATACAATCATAGTCGCGTCAACGGGATGTATGGAGGTCTTTTCGACGCCGTATCCTGAGACAGCATGGAAGACGCCGTGGATTCACTCCCTCTTCCAGAATGCCGCGGCTGTCGCATCCGGCGTCGAGGCTTCGCTTAAGAGGCAGGGACGCGACGAGAAGGTTATCGTAATCGCCGGCGACGGCGCCACATTCGATATCGGCATGCTCTGTATCAGCGGCATGTTCGAGCGCGGTCACGATGTCACCTATATCTGCTACGATAACGAGGCTTACATGAATACGGGTATTCAGCGCTCCGGTGCGACGCCCTTTGACGCCAGCACGACGACAAGCCCCGCGGGTAAACTTTCGAACGGTAACTCAAGACCGAAGAAGGATATTCCCGCTATTCTCGCGGCGCACGGAAGTCCGTATGTTGCGACGACCTCGATTGCGACCCCGAAGGATCTCATGGACAAGGTAAAGCGTGCTTTAAGCATCAAAGGTCCCTGCTATATTCAGGTTCATGCACCGTGTTGCACGGGCTGGGGCTTTGACGGCTGCAAGACCATGGAACTCGGAAGACTCGCGCTGAATTCCGGTCTTTGGGTGAATTACGAGATGGTAAACGGCGTTGTCGAGAAGGTAAAGAAGGTAAAGCGTATCCCCGTCGATGATTATCTCAAGGCTCAGAAGAGATTCAGACATCTTTATAAGCCGCAGGAGAACAAAGACGAGATTGCAAAGATTCAGGCAATCGCCGACAGCAATGCTCAGAAATACGGCATTGATATTCAGGTAAAGAAGTAATATCACTGCTAAAATAGTAAATTCATAAATCATAAATTCATAAACACATATATTCATAAACTCATAAAATCCTTAAAATCCCTATTTTTTTATTTTGCAGAGAAAATGTCTGCATCCGTTTAACCGTTTCAATCCTAAATTTGAATACCGAGCAGATCTACTTAATATGAGAGATCCATGAAGATTAATTTTGTAACAGTATCGGCAGTTCTCTTTATCCTGCTGCTTGCCGTATCTGCGGTATCGGCTGCGGAAAACGAGATGAATTCCGCCGGAGATTCCGTTAAAATCTCGGTCACCGGCGACAACGTTGTCGTAGAGACGCCGGCGGCGATTAAGTCCGATGACGGACTTGTTATGAGCGGCGCTCCCGTCTCAGCCATAGATTATTACAACAGGGCAAACGATCTTGCCTATCAGGGATATCTGGATAAGGCACTTGAGTATCTGGATCAGACTATAGAATTAAATCCGAACCTTGCGGTTGCATATTCTGCAAAAGCGGGTATTCTGAGTATCAAAGCCGGCATACTTAAGGAAAACGGCGAAAACTATGACGGATTATATGATGACGCATTGAAAGCGGCTGACAAGGCAATCGAGTTAAACCCGAAACAGGGCGAAGGCTATGTCAACAAAGCTTCGATTCTGAACACGATTGGCAGATACAATGAGGCAATCGCCGCCTGTGACGCCGCACTTGCCCTGAATCTGAAGGATACCGAGACACTCCTTGCGGCATACGCGAATAAAGGAACGGCACTCGGCGGTCTCGGAAGATATGATGAAGAGATTGCGGTCTCGAAAGAGGGCTTGAAGATTGACCCGATGAACAACCTCCTTCTTGCAAATCTGAACTATGCGGAGAACAAGGTAGAGAAGAAGCAGACATCCCCGTTATCTGCGGCAGTTGTCGTTCTGGGCGTTATCGGTGCGGTATTCCTTGCGCTGAGAAGAAGATAACCGATATTCAAAACTGATACTAAGAATTAAGAATTAATTCTAAACTTAACTTTAATTTTGTTTTTTCCGATTTTTTCCGAGTGGCAATTTTGCAAAAAAGATATTGAAATTCGGTATTGGATTTCAGTCTTTTCTAATTGCCGCAAATGCTAATATTCCGAGTATCAATGCGGACATAACGGTAACCGTGCCGAGCGGCGATGAGGGCGTCTGTGTCGGCGCCTGAGTAGGTGCAGGTGTCTCGGTTACTGCCGCTGTCGGCTCGGCTGTCTGAGTCGGCGTTGGTGTGGGTGTTGCCGTCGTCGGTTTTGCCGTCGGTTTTACGGTCGGCGCCGTTGTCTTTATCGAACTCGGTGAACTCGAGGTCGAGACAGATGATGTGGGTGTCGGCGCGGGTGTATCTATTCCCATGGATACCTCCTCGGTCTTAGTCTTCGTGCTTAAGGTCGGCGATACGGTAACGCCCTTTATCGAGCCGAGATTATTGTAGATATTGTTGACATTTACCTTGGCATAGATTGTGTAATCACCCGTTTTGTATGCGGAGTTGCCCGTATCCCAAAGACATGTCAGTGAGCCCGACGGCGCAAAGAACGAGGAAGTTGTGGGATGCAGATTAACTATTGAAACGGGGACGCCCGCACAGTTGTAAAGGGACGTCAGTGTGGCACCGTAATTATTGGTGAATACAATGTCCACTCCTTCATCCGAGGACGTGACACCCGTTCTGGAGAATATGGGGGCAAGATTGGAATCGATTCTGAAGTCAAGAGTCTCACCCGAGACTATCTTTCCGTTCGTGATATCGAAGCTGTCGCCGCCGCGGTATGCGTATAGCCTCATATCAATGCTGGGATAGTCTACATAGAATGCGACATGACCTGCTTCCGCACCTTCGGGATAGGAATACCATGCACCCTGTCTGTCCTTAAATGTGCTTGCCATAACCGAAAAACTTGACTTTGAAGGTGTATCTACGTATGCCGGGGCACCTGTCGTCTTACCGGATCCGAAGTATGCAATCTTTGTATCATTTCCGTAAAAGACATCGTCGTTTAAGTGCAGTCCGTCTTCGCCTACGAAAACCGTATCACCTTTGTGAATTTCGGTGGTCGTTGCTCCCGCAATCGATACGATTGAGAGCAGAATTAATAATAAAACTGAGAATTTGAAGATATCTGACATTTTATCACTTCGCAAATATTACTGATGTAATCGTTAATGAATCTTTATGATGGTAAATAAAAATGTATTTTCACTTTTCCGGTTTACACATCTTCGACAGATATAAAAAAAGATCCGTCAATAATCTATTGAATGCTTCGAACCCGAACTCCTGCGGAAACTTTGGAGATTGTGCTGCCGCTGGCAAAAAAATGCGGAATTACACGCATTGCGGAGATAACCGGACTTGACAGGATAGGTATTCCCGTCTTCTCCTGCATACGCCCGGGAGCTGCCGACGGTGCAATATCGGTCTACAACGGCAAGGGGCTTACCGACGATGAAGCAAGGGTTTCGGCGGTAATGGAGGGAATAGAACGCTACTGCGCCGAAGTCGGCGACCGCAAACTGATATTTGACAGGTATTCAAATCTGAATCCTGCGGAGGCTTTGGATCCCGCGGAACTGATTCTGCCGCAGGGGATTAGCCCCGATACCGTAATCCCGTGGTATCCGTGCCGCGATCTCGTAAGCGGCGACGAACTCCTTCTTCCGGCACATGCGGTCTTTCACCCCGTGCCGCATACCCACGGTCGATTCATGCGGACGAGCACAAACGGAATAGCGTCGGGCAACACCTTCAACGAAGCGGCGTTATACGGTCTTTGCGAGGTTATCGAGCGCGATGCGTGGTCGCTTGTCGAGGCTTCGGGGATTGCCGGAAAGGTAATCGATATCGATACCATACCCGAAAAACCCTCCGAAGCGGATGAGGCATCCGCATCTGCCGCTGGGGAATACCTTGATAAATGCGCCGAACTTCGTGAGCTTCTGAGGAGATTCGCGGATAACGGCGTTGACGTAATCCTGCGGGACATAACCGCGGATAACGGTATTCCGACGATTGCCGCCGTCAGCGACGACGTAAAACTCAAAGATCCCTCCCTACTCTGCATAGGCATGGGGACGAGTCTTTCGCCGGCGGTCGCCGCGATACGTGCCGTTACCGAGACTGCACAGAGCCGTCTGACCCAGATACACGGCGCACGCGAGGATACGACCGAGGCTGAGTTTCGGAAGCAGATAGGCTACGATAGGACGAAGCGGCTCAACAAAAAATGGTTCGGCGTTCCCGAATCGAGGGCCGAGATGCGGAACTTTGCCGACATTCCGCGGTTTGAGGCGGATTACGGCAGCGGCGTCTGCGATTTCTCGAAGGAACTTGCGTATATCTCGGAGAGGCTCGCGAGTTGCGGCACGAAACATATATTCGCGGCAAGTCTCTCTACCCTCGATGCCGATATCGAGGTGGTAAGGGTTATAGTCCCCGGGCTTGAATCTTTTGCAATAGATAATCAGAGAATGGGAGAGAGGTGCAGGAATGCCAGACGTAATCGTTTTTCTGGGGCCAAGTCTCAGACAGAGTGAGGCCGAACGTATTCTGCCGCGGGATTTCGACGGCGACTGCGGGAGAGTAAGCGTTGAATACATGCCGCCGATAAAGCGTGGTGATATTGAGTATGTGCTTGAACAGAAACCGCGGATTGTCTGCATCATCGACGGACTTTTCTTCCAGGACTGCTCGGTGGGACACCGCGAGCTGCTCAGGGTCCTTAATGCCGGAATCGAGGTCTTCGGTGCGTCATCGATGGGTGCACTGCGGGCATGCGAGCTTGACACATTCGGCATGACCGGCGTGGGAAGGGTCTATGAGATGTATCGCGACGGCGTTATCGAGTCCGACGATGAGGTTGCGCTTGCCTGCGACCCATTCACCAACGAAGCCGTAAGCGAGGCGCTTGTCGATATTCGCGCAAATCTTGACGGTTGCGTTTATTCGGGAATTCTAACCGCGGATGAGGCGGCCGAGATGGTGCGGATTGCGGCAGGCGTCTACTATCCGCGGCGGAATTTCAATTCCCTTATCAAGGAGGCGGCATCGCGTAGGGTAATCTCGGATGCGGCTCTGAAACAACTCACTGAATACCGTAAAAGCCGCTGGTTCTCTCAGAAGGAGCGTGACGCCCGCGAAGTGCTCGGCGTTGTTAAGGAGAGGATTGCGGAATTGAAGAGCAGGAGATAATTGTATTCATAACAGATTTCCTCAAAATCAATCCGTTTTTGCATATTCCGCATATCTTTTCCTGCATATCGTAATGTAGCCGAGGTAGACTGCCGCAAAGAGAAGGAACTCTCCGACGAAGAAGAAAACAGGATCGTGAAGAGTGAATGCCGCCGCGGCTTTGGGTTCATATCCGCGTATGAATACTGCAAACGAATATATTGCGGCTGAGAACATCAGAATCGCCGAAAAGACAAATATTACGTTATGGCTGTTGTCGCCGTCAAGAATCTTCCTTGTTTCCCTCGTCAGCGAATAATACTTCCATTTTCTGCCGTCATCGTCGAGGGTAACCAGTCCCGATTCCGTGAGTTTTGTCATATGGTCGTGAACCGTGGAGACCGAGAGGTTAAGTTCTTCCGATATCTCCGATAATGTCATCCGGCGCCCTTTGAGCAGTTTCAATATCTCCCGTCTTGATTTTGATGACAGTGCGTCAATCTTTTCGGGATTTAAGATGATTTCATCGAGCGCCATTTATCAGTAATTTGATAGCAAAGGAATTATTATTTTCTGATTTGTTCTATTTGAAAGTATGAATGGCGCGAGAAAGATTTTAAAAAAAGGGTGTTTTGTTATCACAAATTTTATGTGGGATATGTAATTTTACATGTCTACTTAAAGCCGTTAACCGTGTAGACTGTTCCGTCCATTGCATCGATTGTTACATCGCCGCCCTGCGTAATCATGTCTTTGGGTTCGCCCGTAACCGTAATGAACCAGATAAGTTTTTGGTCTTTTCCGTTCGGATAATCCACAATAAGTTTTGAATTGCACTTGGCGCCCGATATGTCCTTATATTGTGCGACTGCAATTTCTTCTGCTTTTTCAATTGATATCTTAGGATTAAGAGATACATTAAGCGGACTGTTAATTGAGTTATAACTCATGACATCTCCGTTTGATGGATTAATTTTGATAATAACTCTGTTAAACAGCATTACATCATTTGATACTTCGCAGAATATAAAGTAATAATCCTTGAATGCCCCATGATCTTTCAGAGATTTCTCTATAATACTGAGTTCTCTTTTCTTGCCCCCTGAGGCATATTCAATGTATTTGCGTGCATACTCTTCTGCTTCATCCATGGTTATCAAGACATCCAATGTATTTCCGTCATCATAGTTCTCGGCGAAAAGTGCGCTGACAACATCTTTCAGATTTCCGTCAACCCGAAACATGCTTCCGTCTTTAGCGGTAAAGATGTAGTGCTTTGTGAAAAACAAATCCTCTGTCCCTTTAAACGTCACATCGCGGTCTTTTGCCCCTAAAAATTCATGAAGGGAACTTTCCGCCATTTCCGCCGCCGATTCGTTATTGCTATTTATTGCCGAGACGGAAAGAACTGCGATTAATACGGCAACAATTACTATCGGTATAATTCTCTTATTCATAATAACACTTGATTTTCAAATACTGTGTGATTATCTGAATACTGCCCGGGCATCTTCCATGTACTGCAATCATAATTATGGCGTCGATTTATTTGATATCTGGTTTTTCTTTCGGTTTTTTCCGAAATATCAAATAGCACTTATGCATCGGGGTAATATTATGAAAAAATGTTTAAGATCTTAAACCGAGATACTCAATATGCCGCCCATATGTGTAAATCGTGCATTTTCATGATCAGGTCCGTAGATTTGTACGTTGCTTCTTATCCACGTATCGGGATAACGTTCCAAAAGCTTGTAATCAATCTCTATTTTCGGCAGTTGAGTTTCAACATCTATTTCCGAATAACTTTTTGGCGGAATTGAAATATTCAGCGCATGGTGTTCATAATCTTTGCCAGGATAATCAGATTCTCTATTATAGATAACTGCCTGACCGTCAACATCCGAATACACTCCTATTTCTGTTATTGAGACCGGCTCATCGCGGTAATTGAAGACCAGTACGTTATACTTCAGCGTGTTGTTTTCTATAACGGCATACGGATGATAGACTACATGCATGCACTGTGCGTATTTCGGATTGTAGTAATCCTGCGGCATCTTAAAATCTTTGGTTGAGACGACGGGGTAGGGTTCAAGTTGCTTAAAAGTATCATAATCGAGAATGTAGTAATGATCAAATTCTATCTCAGGCTCAAAAGAGCAGTTCAGCGCATAAGTATGATTCATGGGATAGTAGATTATCTGATTGTCGGCATAATCTTTTGATATCTGAAAAATACTGTGCGAATTATTATCCGCGACAATTTCCTGAGTTATCCATGGGTTCATGCAACTTATGGAATATGGACCGAACCAATTCATCTCGACATAGGGAGTGTTTCTCATCCCGAAATAAGCGTATCCGCTGTATAGAATAACCAAAACATTGACTGCAATGATTATCATGACAAGAATAATTTTGGATATTTTTCTCAGATCGACGGGCATTAGTATTCCAAACAGAAATGGACTCTCGTAAGATATAATCCTGCGGAAATCTTTCGTAAAAAAGCGAAAATGAAGATGATGCCGTTTCTCATCATACGCAAATAATACGCAAATATATATCAAAACCCGTAAATTATTCATTACAAGATGAAGACAAAGATATTCTATTATTCATACTCGGGCGTGACACGCGAGCTTGCTCTGACTCTGAAAGCAAAGCTCTCGTCAGGTACCGACGATCTCGTCGATGTCGTTGAGATAAAACCGCAAAAAGCCTATAATTCGCTTACCGCGTATTCCGTCGGCATCAAGCGTGCACGCTGCGGTGACTGCGACCCGATTGAGGAGATAAATGCCGACGTCTCCGACTGCGAGGTCTTCCTTCTCGGAATGCCGGTCTGGGCGGCACGTCCCGCACCTCCGATAAACACGCTCATAAGCGATATTACGGGCGGCGCCGGAAAACCGGCGGTGATTTTTTCGACGATGAAGGGCAGCGGCGGCACGGAAACTCTTGATGCCGCGGAGAAACTGCTTAGTGAGAAGGGTGTGAAAGTCGCCGGCAAATTCGCGCTCACCGAGAAAGAATCCAGAATCGATGAGAAAATAGAAGAGATTGCCGCGGCTGCAAGGGCGGCTTTGCAGTAAGTCCTTCGGCAGTGATTATATTTTATCACTGCGTGAGTCATATCAATAAAGAGAGATGTCTAAATTAACCCTGCCGCTTGACAGGATCGTATGCGGCGATGTATTACCCGTTCTGAGGACTTTCCCCGACAATTCCGTTGATCTGGTAGTTACATCTCCGCCGTACAATCTCAAAAATTCCACGGGAAACGGGATGAAAAATCCCAATCACGGAAAATGGCAGAATGCGGCTCTGGTGCACGGATACGCAAACTATGATGACAATATGCCGCATGAGGAGTATGCGGCGTGGCAGCATGAGGTATTGCTTGAGTGTATGCGTGTACTGAAGGATGACGGGGCAATATTTTACAATCACAAATGGAGGGTGCAGGCGGGATTACTGCAAGACCGTGCCGATATCGTATATGACCTTCCTGTGCGGCAAATAATTATCTGGAGAAGAAAGGGCGGAATTAATTTCAATCCCGGTTATTTCCTGCCTACCTATGAGGTTATTTATCTTATTGCCAAACCGAAATTTAAACTCGTTCCCAAAGCCAACGCCTATGGAGATATCTGGGAATTTACGCAGGAACTCAATAATAAGCATCCAGCGCCGTATCCTGTGGCGTTGATAGACCGGATAATATCTTCGACAAATGCGCAGATAATTCTCGACCCGTTTATGGGAAGCGGCACTACTGCGGTAGCCGCCAAACAACTCGGAAGACACTATGTCGGTATCGAGATATCGCCGGAATATTGCCAAATGGCAGAAGAGAGGATTGCCAATACTAAGGCGGAATCAAAGAAACAGCCAATTTCATTGTATTCTTTTACGGAGTGATCATGACAGAATTAATTCGATGGGATGAAACGAACAAATGTGAGATACCATTCAATGTTCCCACACATGTCGAAAGATACACAAAAAAGGAGTTAATAGCACGATTACAGGAGATTGCGGAGTACGGATGGATAAAAGGTACACGTAAAGGAAACTGCGGCTCTGCGGGAAACACATTGGAAGATCTGCTCGGCATAGTCGAGAATAATCTGCCGATACCGAACGCGGCAGAATGGGAATTAAAGACGCATCAGAAAAATTCATCAAGTCTTTTAACTCTCCTGCACAGTGAGCCTTCAGCGCTTGCGTGCAAACATGTTCCGAAAATCCTGTTGCCCAAGTACGGATGGAAACACAAGGATGCGGGTGTAAGACATCCGGCGGATGAGATGAGTTTTAGGCAGACCATATCCGGTCTGAATTACTCCGACCGCGGTTTCAAGGTCATTGTGAATCATGAAGAGAAGAAGATTGAGATATCCTTCAATGCCGATGCAATTGACGAGAGCAAACATGGCGATTGGAAACAGAGCGTCAAAGACAGGGTCGGATTGGAAGACTTGATAGATAAACCGTATTGGGGATTTGACGACCTTAAAAGCAATATGCGCGTCAAATTGCGGAATTGCTTCTATGTGGAAGCTGACAGTAAAAAGATAAACGGTGAATTATATTTCAAATTTGACCGTGCGCTGATGCTAAAAGACTTTGATTTTAACAAATTTTTAGATGCAATAGAAAGCGGCAGGGCATTCGTGGACTTTGATGCAAGAACAGGGCACAATCACGGCACAAAGTTCAGAATACAACAAAAACTCGTGCCCGAGTTGTATGCAGAGGTAAAGGTAGTTGTAGGTGACTGAACGCCTAAGAAAATCAGTGAATAAAAATAAGAATTTTTCTTAATTATTTGGTCTTCTTTCTTTTTTGGTATTTATCCATTTTATTCCATTCTGCGCCTTGTTATGATATACGGCACGGCGAAAATGGCGGCGACCGCAAGCCAGATTGATCCGAAAACTTCCAGAAGAAAGACCTGCTGATCGTCGTAGAATCTGCAATCCGCAAATGCACGATTCTGCCAGAAGACCTTAATCGTCCCGTTGCCGCCGGTAAACGTCACGTTCTTTGCGGCAAGTTCTTCCGTCAGATAACGTGAATCGACCGTGCTTACGACAGAGCCAGTGCCTGTCGCGCCGAGGAGCGGATTTCTCACATCGTAGCCCTGCGGCAGATAGAGCGTTATATTGTAAAAAGCGTTGAATATGAACTGGAAATTCTTGTTTTTCAGCGCGGCATCGTATTCTATCGTGTAGTTGCCCTTCTCGAAGGATATCGAACGTCCGAAAGCATCCTCTTTGAACCCTGCCGCGGTTTGATTATCGGTATACCTGAGCGTCGTATTGGTCACGCTTCTCGGGATTTCCTCACCCAGAATGCCGGGCTCGACAAAAGCGTATCGCTCGGCATTAATTATCTCAATCTCGGCATGGAACGCTTCGGCGCCGTCATGCACGCAGAATGTCGCGTTCAAAGGCGCAGCCGCGCATACGGGAATGACAGCCGCAACTAAAAAGAAGATTGCCGCTGATAAAAGTATCAGCGAAGAACGGCTCGAAGAGCGTCTATTGTCGCGTCTATCTCCGTCGGAGGTGCACATTGTTTGATAACTGTCTCGGGATCTTTTAACAGGTGTCCCGTAACCACGCATACAATCTTCTCATCGGCATCGAGGAGACCCTGCTCCGCCATCTTCCTGATACCCGCGACCGATGCCGCAGATGCAGGTTCGACTCCGATACCCTCTTTGCGTGCGAGATCGCGCTGCATTGCAAGTATTTCGTCGTCGGTGACGCTCAATGCATGACCGTTTGTCTTTCTGATTGCGGTAAGTGCCTTCTCGGCGTTTACCGGCGCACCTATTCTGATAGCGGTGGCGACCGTCTCGGGGTTAAGTTCGGGGACCAGAACATCGAGGTTGTTCTTTATTGCGGAGACGACCGGCGCCGCACCTTCTGCCTGAACCGCGGTCATCTTCGGCATCGAATCCGTCCAGCCGAGTTCCTTGAACTCAAGAAGTCCCTTGTAGACTGCCGAGATATTGCCCGCGTTGCCGACGGGGAGCACGAATCTGTCGGGGACGCAGCCGAGCTGGTCTACGGCTTCGTATCCGATTGTCTTCTGACCCTCAAGGCGGTATGGGTTGACCGAGTTTAAGAGGTATATGCCGTCGGTAACGCAGAGTTCATGCACCATCTCTAAAGCCTTATCGAAGTTTCCGCGGATTGCGATAACTCTGGCGCCGTGCATGAGTGCCTGTGCAACCTTTCCGAGCGCAACTTTGCCTGCGGGCAGGAGAACTACGGCAGGAATGCCTGCTTTAGCCGCATAAACCGAGAGACTTGCCGAGGTATTTCCCGTGCTTGCGCAGGCAACCGTTCTCTTTCCGAGCTGCAGCGCCATCGAGACGCCGACCGTCATTCCCCTGTCCTTGAAGGATCCCGACGGGTTCATTCCCTCGTGCTTTGCGTAGAGGTGCTTGAGTCCCAGCTCTTCGCCGAGTGCCTTTAAGTGATAGAGCGGTGTGCCGCCTTCCTGAAGTGAAATTGGTTCACGTGTGACGGGGAGAAGTTCTTTGTATTTCCAGAGACGTAAGGGTCTCTTGTCCATCTCTTTCTTGTCGATACCGATTGAGTCCAGGTCGTATTTTACGGTAAGAAGGTGGTCGCACTTCTTACATCTGTAGATAATCTCGTCCTGGCTGTATTCTGCGCCGCAATGCACACAGACTAAACGAAACATGATAACAGAATGTGTTTTCTTATAAATTATAGATATGGATGGTCATGAATACGAATAGTAATGTATACAGATGGTCATGATGCTATGGGTCATTGTATGTATCCGCAAATCCGCAGCATCCTCTGCCTGCGGCGGCTACCCTCTGTGAGTTCCCGAGATGTAAAATGCCGTTATCCACGCGGCCGCAAGGTATATGAGCGGCATTATCAGGTACGGTATCATCTCGGGTGTTAATGTCGATGCGGCTGCCCGGGTTATATCCGTCGTTATGCCTGCCGTTATGTCTTCCGTCAGGTTTATTCCCGCAATACCGTTGATGCGATATGTATTGCCGAATGTGAGCGAGATTATTGCCGCGATTCCGAGTGTTACGACGATCAGCCAGTTTTTCCTGCCTTTAGGGGTCAGATTGCCCGAGAGTTTTACGCTACTGAACGGAAATAGCCAGTATACGCCTTCATGGGTGCATGAATCTTCGATGAGGTGCATGACGGCGCCGAAGAGTATGCCTGCGCAGAATGCCGGAAGATACGAGTCTATGGCGGCAGTGACCTCCGCGGCAAAGATCGCCGCGAGCAGAATATCGGTAATCAGACGTAGGTATATTGCGAGGATTACTGCGGCTGCGAGCGTTCCGAAGAGCGAGTGGAGGAGTCCGCGGTGTCTGGGTTTTATACGGCCGAGAGAGAATATGAACACCAGCGCCGATATCGGGTAGTATATGAGATAGCGGATGAGATATCCGAAGAAGGGCAGTATTATGACGGTATGGCGTCTTGCCGTTCTCACCGTTCCTTTTCCGCCGGCAAGACCGTGCATTATCGCCGAGTCAGCCGCGTCGGCGTCGGGTGCGAGAGAGCCTATGAAGACGCCGGCTGTGAAGACAATAAGTGCCGTAAGGGTCGTATACCCCGATAAGAAAAGACCTGTTGCGAGTATGAGGGGGAGAAGAACGGCAAGCGAGAGAAGTGTGTAGAATACGTGCTGTTCACCCTTCATGGCGATTCATTCCTTTTGGATGAATTTTCTTCGCCATTCCATGTAAAGTGATTCCCTGCGGTCCGAAAGTGTAGGGAGGTTTTGTCTTACGACATTTACACATTCGGAGTCGATTTCGGCAAAAAAGAGTCCCTCCGTGCCGTCCGCCTCAAGGATCGCGGCGCCTGCGGGGTCGATTACGTTGCTTTCTCCGAAATACTCATCCTGCGGGTTTTTCCCTGCGATGTTGACGCCGATGAAGTAATACTGGTTCTCGACCGCCCTTGCTCCCGAGAGTATTCTTCTCTGTTCCATGCGTGCTTTTGCCCATGCCGACTGGTTAATGACGCAGTTGCAGCCGACTGCCGCGTAATAAGAGAACAGTTCCGGAAAACGCAGGTCATAGCAGATTGTAAGTCCGAATTTGAATCCCCCGTAGGTGCATACGGCGGGTCTCTCCCCAGCGACAAAGTTTCTGTCTTCGCCCGCGGGGCTGAAGAGATGTATTTTTGAGTATTCGGCGAGGATTTTTCCGCTGTCGTCGATGAAAACCGATGTGTTCTCTTTTGGTGTGTTGTCGACATTATACCCGCAATAATCCCCGCAACTATCCCCTGCAATTTCCGCCGCATCATGCGCTTTGGCATTATGTGCTTTGTAATACGAACCGAGGACCGCGATGCCGTTTGCGGATGCTTCGTCCTTAAGCGCCGCGATTATGCCGTCCTGCTCTTCGCGGGAGTATCGGGTACACAGTGGGTCCCAGTTGTTAAAATACTGCTCGGGGAAGATGATTAAATCGGCATTGCTCTCGGCGGCGCTTTTTATGTATGACGCGGCAGTCGCGATGTTCTTTTTGATATTGTCTTTCTCGGGACTCAACTGAGCAAGTGCTGTCTTTAATTTCGTCATAAAAAGGAGTAATTCAGGTTGTTTTCGGTTGTGTCACGGATGCGTGCGAAGACCTTCACGGAAGACATCCTCCTCCGAGACCTCTGCGTGTGTCCCGTGTCTCAAGGTTTCTCGCGTTAACCGCAAAAATTGCATTATTTTGCGGGAGATGCCGCCTGTGTGCTCTCGGGACTCTCGTCCGCATTCATTTTGTAGATTATTGTAAATATCCCCACGATAAGAAGAACCGCAGTGCCTATAAGCGCGTACCCCACCCATGCGTCTACCTCATTTCCCGCGTTTCTGGCAAGAATAATCATTGTAACCAGTATGCACGAGACCGTAAGGCTGGCAGCCGACAGCATAGCGCCGCCGTATATTTGTCGTTCATTCATGACTAGTACTTTTTCCTGTCACATTTTAATTCTTTTTAAACTCTTGCAATATTGCAAATATGCGGGACCGCATGATCCCCGCGGCAAAAAAGTCAAGATGAGAGTTTAAGCGCTCTCGTATCCCAGAAGGAACGCCTTTTTGTTGATCTCAACCGTCTTCTTCGGGACAAGTTCTTCCACGGCTTTAAGAAGAGATTCTTTCTTAAGCGGAAGTATCTTTGCGGCGGCGCCGAGCATCACTACATTCTGGGAGAGAATGCTTCCGGCATCCTTTGCCAGTTTTCCGGCATCGACCGTAATCAGTTTTATATCCGCCATCTGCTCTTTTATCCAATCCGCGGACGGTATCTCGAGATTGTTCTGGAATGCGGAGATGGGGACGACGATACCCTCAGCCGAGACCACGGTGCCGCTCGGCTTAAGGAAATGGCGATAGCGCAGTGCTTCAAGGAGATCGAACGAGATAATCATGTCCGCAGCACCCGTGGGGACAAGTGGACCGTATCTGCCGTCGATTCTGATATGCGTCTCGACACTGCCGCCTCTCTGTGCCATGCCGTGCGTCTCGGCGGAACGGACATTGCGCCCCTCGAGTATGCATGCCTCGCCTATGATGTTGGACGCCAGAATGGTTCCCTGACCGCCGACGCCTACGATAAGGAGATCAAAGCTGTCGTTCTCCACGGTTCCGCGTGAAGTGCCTGCCTTTGTGCCTGTGCCTGCGCCTGCCTTTTGCGTCATTCAGATTACCTCCTGCGATATGGCTGATTTGGGACAAATCTCCGCGCAGATTCCGCATCCGCTGCAAAGTTCGGTGATTGACGCCGTCTTGTCGAAGAACTCTATTGCCGGGCATCCGAATCTGACACATGCCTTACAGCCTATGCAGACATCGGGGTTTACCGTAAGCCTTCTCCGTTTGAGTCCGCTCTTCTTTGCGGCGATAACGCAGGGCTGCCTTGCAATTATGACCTTGACGCCTTTCGTATCCTTTGCCTTTGTAAATGTCTGAAGGAGCAGAAGGAGATCGTAGGGATCGACGGTCTCGACAAAGGTCGCACCGCAGGCGCGGCAGATTGCTTCGAGGGAGATTGTCGGCGATATTTCGCCCTTTGCCGTGATTCCCGTGTTCGGGTTGGGCTGGTGCCCGGTCATTGCCGTGATTCTGTTATCGAGGATGACAACGGTCTGGTTTGCTCCGTTGTAAACGGCGTTGATGAGTCCCGGAATTCCGGTGTGCAGGAAGGTGGAGTCGCCGATTGTGCTGACAATCTGTTTATTGTCGACGTGGGAGATGCCGCTGCCGATTGTTATCGATGCTCCCATACAGATTGTGGTGTCGACGGTTCCGAGCTGAATGCCCAGAGTATAGCAGCCGATATCCGAGGGGAAGACCGCATCTTTTCCGAATACCTTCTTCATCGCGTAGAATACCGCACGGTGTCCGCAGCCTGCGCAGAGAATCGGCGGTCTGGGCGGAAGGTCGGCGACGGGAGCGACCGGTGCAAAAGAGCGGCGGCTTTTTATGCCCGCTTTTTCGAATGCGGCGGATACTTTCTCTAGTGTGAGTTCGCCGTCGTAGGGGACGCAGCCGTTTATCTTTCCGAAGACACTTACCTTGCCGGCAACCTGCCTTACTTCCTCCTCGATGACCGGAGCAAGTTCCTCGACGACGAGGACTTTCTCATGCCGACCGACAAAAGAGGCGAGCCACTCCGTGTCAATCGGATATGCGCCTATCACGGCAAAGGACATGTCATCGGGCAGAATCTCTCTGACGTATTCCGCGGCGATGCCGCCGGCGATAACCGCGGTATTGCTTCCTTTCCTTATCTCCGCACGGTTCAGACCGAGTTTGACGAGATGCTCTGCCATCGCGTTCTGCTTTTCTATGAGTTTTTTGTGAAGGATGCGGGTATGCGCAGGAACGACGACATACTGCCTGGGGTCTTTACCGAAGTCGCCGGTTCTGTGCTCCGTTCCGACTCCGTCCTTACCGATCTCGTTTAAACTGACATTGCTCTTGGAATGGCAGATTCTTGTGGTCGGGCGGAAGAGGACGGGTATCTCGAACTCTTCTGACAGCGGATACGCTGTGAGTATCATGTCATGCGCCTCCTGGACATTTGCCGGGTCCAGACAGAATATGCCGGCAAACTTCGCATATATTCTTGAATCCTGTTCGTTCTGTGAGCTGTGTGCATACGGGTCGTCTGCCGATAGAATGACGAATCCGCCTTTTACGCCAGTATATCCGCTTGTCATGAGCGGGTCGGCGGCAACGTTAAGTCCGACATGTTTGGTGGTAAAGAGTGAGCGAACACCCGTCCATGCCGCTCCGAGTGCGTTCTCGAACGCCACTTTTTCGTTTACCGACCATTCAACGTAAAAATCGCGCAGTTTCTGCGCCCTGAGAGTGTCTATGACCTCGGATGAAGGTGTTCCCGGATATCCGCTTGCAAAGTCGAGGTTTGCCTCACAGCAGGCATATGCTATTGCCTCGTTTCCAAGCATGTATCTTGTAACCATATTACCAGTATTTGTATGTATATTGCCTTTAATCTGTCTGAATGAATTGTTATGCGGCATTTTTTATGCCGCCTCGGGTGCCGCCGCCGTCACGGGTTTAAGTTCATGTATCTTTTTTAGAGCGGGAATACAACATATATCCGAATGACGGCAAAGAAGTCCGTGAATAACGGCGGCAATAAAGACAACGATGGCAGCGGTAATCAATACGGCAATAAAAACAGCAATAGCGGTGCAAAACATGCGGATACGTCTGCGGACACGATGAACCCGCCCGCAAAGAAGGGTATTGTTCTGACAAAAAAGCATGAAAAATATCTGAAAATCGCGGTTCTGATACTTCTGGCACTTTATTTCGTAACGGCGTTCATTGCATATCCGATGATGCCCGATATAATGCCTACTCACTGGGGCTTAAACGGTGAGGTCGATTCGTATGCGGATAAGGCGGTTGGCGTCTTCGCCGTTCCCGTGGCTATGGTGTGTATTGCGGGCTTTGTCTGGTATATGAAGAAGTATGACAGGCGCAGGAAGCATAAGAGCCGTCTTGAACTCGAGAGATACGATGCGGGAACTGCGGGGATTCTTCTGCTGATTGTACTCTATATGTATATCATTTATGTTTACACTCTGCTGTACGCGCTCGGAATGTACGGCGACATGACATATGTCATACTCATTCTTATGATTCCGATGTTTGCGGGGATGTTCTGGTTCTTCAATAAGATGGATTTGATAAAGCTGAAATAATGACGAAACTGCGTCAAATCCTTAACAATTCAAGATATCCGCGAATCTTTTTTTCCGCAGCGGTATCTTCATTGAACTTCTCCGTTCAATGCGGCAATACAAAACGGCAGACACTCCTCCGTATTTGTTATATCGACTCTCCTTGGGTATATTATTCATATATATGCCGCGGAGTGGTTTTATTGTATAGAGTGTCGGAGAAGGGCAGACAACAAAAAGCAGGCAGAAACCTGCTCGGATAACCGCAAAATATCTGGGTCTTTCGGAAACCTGACAACTCGTCAAAATACACAACGGCTACAAAGTAAGGAAAACTCCGTAATCATTCAAGCATAATCCAAACATACGGCACAGGAAAACATACAAACAAATCCAAACAAATACAACCCTAAAAGAAATTCCAACCCCCAAAAAGATAAAGCAACCATAAGCAACCACAAACAGTCAAACTTCCAAAACCAAAAATCAAGACTTTGTAAACCAGAAACCACAAACCAAGTCCACAAACCAAGTCCACAAACACAAGCACAAACCGGAAACTAACCACAAACCACAACAAATCCGGAAACCACAAAACCGAATCTAAAGCTAAATCCCCAAAACCACAAAACCCCCCAACCCCAAAATTTCAAGACCTAAAGTCCTAAAAACCTGAAAATTTCAAGAACGAAAACCCAAAAACCCACACATCATACGGATAAGTCATCTTTTCATCCAACAAAACGTGCGTCAAGCACGAAAACCCACACGAAAAAGCAGAAAACCCCCCATAAGAAAAACCGGATAAGACGCGGAATCAAAACCCGCGGATTATCTTCAATTTTGCTTTTCAATTCTTGAAACTCGTCAAATTACGTCAAACTATTCTGTAAACGACTTCTTTTGCCGTTCTCATGCGTCAGTCTCCTGCGGCATAAAATATATTATCCGTCAGATTGACATATTATGGCATGTGCGGAGCACCGACTCAGTTATCGGCAAAAGTCCCTGAGCAGTTGCTGTCCGTACTCGCAGAATCATTCAGCGTATTCAGCGCATTCTTCTTTAGCTTTGGCTATTATCGCTATTTCTGGTATCGTCAGTAAGTAATGACTGCGCCGGAAATAAGCAAGCAAATATATCATATCGTGAGATTTTACTGTTTTTTCGGTGCAGCCGCAGCTATCGTCAATATCAAAAATCGTGATCCCGCAAAGTCTGAAGAGAAATCCGAAAATCCTGATGCAATCGGCAAATTCGAAAATTGCGTAAATCAAACCCGAAAAACATTGAAAACGAAAAAACATCGAAAAAAACGGGGTTAAAATGAGAGGAAAAGAGATAAGACTCGAAAGAATCATGAAGAGAGATACGAAAACGACGGTCATAGTGCCCATGGATCACGGAGTCACATCCGGACCGTTGCCGGGACTCATAAATCTCGACGAGACCGTAAACCTTCTTGCAAAGGGAGGGGCAAACGCCGTCATCGGTCATATCGGACTTGCACTCCACGGTCACAGAAAAATCGGTCCCGATATCGGTCTGATTCTTCATCTGTCGGCAAGCACCGATCTGGGTCCCGACCCGAACAACAAGGTAATCGTGAACACCGTCCAGAATGCGCTCAAGATGGGTGCCGACGGCGTATCGATGCACGTCAACATCGGCGCTCCCAGTGAAGCACAGATGCTTGCCGATCTCGGTCGCGTCGCCGTAGAGTGCATGGAATGGGGAATGCCGCTTCTCGCGATGATGTATCCGCGCGGCAAATCTATAAACTGCGACAACACGCTCGAAGCCGTGAAAATTGCCGCACGCGTTGGCTCGGAGCTCGGCGCCGATATCGTAAAGACGGTGTATACCGGCGATCCCGACTCGTTCCGCGAGGTAACCGAGGGCTGTCATGTGCCCGTTGTTATCGCCGGCGGCTCAAAGACCGACGATCTGGCGACAATGGAGATTATTGAGGGCGCGATGCTCGGCGGCGCCGCGGGTGTATCCATCGGAAGGAATGCTTTCCAGCACATCCGTCCCGACCTGTTCGTCAAAGCCGCAACCATGATAGTTCATGAACGCAGAACGGCGGCGGAAGCGATAGAGTTCATGAGATCGGAGATGTGATGCCGCATCGGAAATGTCACTCACCAAAAATAAAAAACCCATCAAGATCACTTAATATATACACCTGATAAGTACACCTGATTGATGTTCAAAAATGTTCGGGCATGAAAACCGTTCGAACTCTGAAAACAGCTCAAAAGAGTGAATATAAGGCTGAAAATAAGTCAAATAATGTCTAAAATCGTCTAAAACAACGTATAAAAAATTAAAAAGAAGTGCAAAATGATTGGAAAAGCAATAAGACTCGAAAGAATAATGAATCGTAACACGGGAAGAACGGTTGTCATACCGCTTGATCACGGTTTCAGCATGGGACAGATCGAAGGACTCGGAGATATGCCCAAGATTATAGCCGACATCTCGGACGGCGGCGCAAACGCAATCGTCCTGCACAAAGGAATGGTGAAAGCGGGACACAGAAAGCACGGCCGCGATATAGGGCTTATCGTTCACTTATCGGCAAGCACCTCGCTCAACCCCGACCCGAACGACAAAGTCATGGTCTGCACGGTCGAAGAGGCGATTGCACTCGGCGCCGATGCCGTATCCGTGCATATCAACCTCGGAGCGCCGCACGAATCCAAGATGATTGAAGAAGTCGGCAGGGTCTCCCGCGAGTGCACGAAGTGGGGAATGCCGCTTTTAATCATGATCTACCCGAGAGGAGAGGGTATTGACCCGAAATCTCCGCAGGCAATCGGACACTGCGTCAGAGTCGCCGAAGAGCTGGGCGCGGATCTCATCAAGACAAGTTACACGGGCGATCCGGTGAGTTTCAAGAAGATTACCTCGGCATGTTCCGTCCCCGTTCTGATTGCGGGCGGCGAAAAAGCCGCGGATCTGGAGTCGCTCGAGACCGTCCGCGAGGCAATCACAAAGGGCGGTGCCGCGGGTGTGGCACTCGGAAGGAACTCGTTCCAGAGGGAGAATCCGAAAGAGTTCATTCAGGCGCTCTGCTGCGTTGTCCACGGGGACAAAGATCCCAGAGAGGCATTGAATCTCTGAAGTTTGAGCCGGAAAACTAAAAATCATTATTTCTGAGAAACATGAAGAAAGAATTCTGGGTAGATCTGCGCAGCTGGAACAAGGAATACGCGGTTACGGCGATTGAGTCGGGCGCCGACAGGCTTGTTCTTGACGGCGGCAGTCTGGATGAGGCAAAACGTCTGGGAAGGATAAAAGCGGTCGTATCGTCCGATTCGACGAACCCTGCTGCAAAAAAGTGCTCCCCGAAGGACGAACTCGTTCTCGGCGAAGATGTCTTCGAGGTTGAGATTACCGACAAGAAGAGCGAGAACGACGCGGTGAAACTCTCGAAGAAGGGCTATGTCGTTGTCAAAACAACGGACTGGAACGTGATTCCGCTGGAGAACCTCGCGGCACAGTCCGAGATGATCATAGCCGCGGTCTCGGATGCGAAAGAAGCCGCGATGGCTCTGGGCGTTCTCGAAAAAGGCGTAAGCGGCATTATGCTCAAGCCCTCGTCGCCGTCGGTGATCTCCGAGGTTGCAAAGCTGATGAAAGAGAATTCGGGCAGCGTAGAGCTGACGCAGTTTAAGGTAAAATCCGTTGAGCCCGTCGGCATGGGCGACCGCGTCTGCGTCGATACATGCTCGCTCTTAAAAGACGGGGAAGGTATGATGATAGGCAGTTCCTCCTCGGCATTTCTGCTCGTTCACGCCGAAACGCTTGAAAATCCGTATGTTGCCCCGCGTCCCTTCCGTGTCAATGCGGGCGCTGTCCATGCCTATGCCGTGATGGCGGACGGCAGGACAAAGTATCTCGCCGAGGTTAAGGCAGGCGACAGCGTTCTGATTGCCGGTGCGGACGGAAAGACCTCCGAGGCGACGGTTGGGCGCGTGAAGATAGAGCGCCGCCCCATGCTTCTGGTGACGGCGGTCAGCGTCGGCAACGGCGGAAAAGGTGACGGCGGCAAGGAGATCTCGGCAATCCTTCAGAATGCTGAGACGATACGCCTCGTAAGCGGAGACAGGAAACCCGTCTCCGTCGTCGACCTCAAAGCCGGCGACATCATACTCGGAAGGGTCGAGGAAGGCGGGCGTCACTTCGGATATGCCGTAAAAGAGACTATTCTGGAGAAATAACCCGAGGTTCGATGCAATGACTGTTCGATGCGGTATCGGAGAAGGTTGCGCCTCATGCGGCGACCGTGCCTTAAACGGCGAGTCCGCATGTGCGGGATGTGCCGGATGTGCGGGACGCGGGTGCGGAAACATCTCTTCCGCGGATAATAACGGTGTCCTTATCGGCATTATCGGCGGTTTCGGAGGCATGGGCACTCTCTTCAGAGGCATATTCGAGAGAGCCGGCATCGAGGTCATATGTTCGGGTGTCAACACCTTCTATTCCAACCGCTATCTTGCCGCCAAATGCGATATCGTGATTGTTTCCGTGCCCATTCACGAGACGATCAAGGTAATCGAAGAGATAGCGCCGATAATGACCAAAAATCAGCTTCTCTGCGATTTTACCTCCATTAAGACGCCGCCCGTCGAGGCAATGCTCAAATCGGAAGCGCGGGTCATGGGGCTTCATCCCATGTTCGGACCCTCGCTTTCGTCGATAAAGGGTCAGACCATAGTCGCAACACCCGTGAGATGCAGCGAATCCGATAAAAAACTGCTCTTTGATATCTTCAGAAACGAAGGTGCGTCGGTCTGCATCATGACCCCCGGGGAGCATGACAGGGTAATGAGCATTGTTCAGGGGCTTGTGCATTTTGCAACGCTCTCGGTTGCCGAGGCAGTCCGCAATACGCTCGAAAAATCGGAGCAATCCGGAGATAAACTCACACTCGATACCGTGATATCGGTGATGAGCCCCGTTTACCGCATAGAGATGGGGCTTATCGGAAGGATTCTCGGACAGGATGCGGGCTTATACGGCGATATTCTCAAGATGAACCCGTCAGTCGTTCCCGTTATCGAAGAGATGTCGGCGGCGGTCTCAAAGCTTAAGGACATAGTCGAGGATGACTCAAAGGAGAGCTTTGATGACTTTGACAGGTTTTTCCTGAATAATCGTGAGGCTTTCTCATCGTATCTTCCGCAGGCAACCGCGGATACGGATAAGCTCATAGTTGCGATGACAAAGGAGGACTGATATCCTGACAATAGCAGTATTGGGTCCGAAGGGAACGTTCTCCCATGAGATTGCAGAGACGGTCTGCGACCGCGACGAAGAAATTATCTTTTTCCCGACGATTCGAGAGGTTTTCGCTGCCGTAACCGGGCGTTCGTCCGAATATCCCGACCTCAGAGGCATTGTCCCCGTCGAGAACAGCGGTGCGGGAGGCGTCTTCGAGACTCTTGAGTGTCTTTTAAAAGAGGACTGCACGGTCCGTGCCGAGTATTATCTGCCGATTCGCTACGTATTTGCGGTCGCAAAAGGAAAAAGCGCGGATATGCGGGCGCAGGCGCCGGCAAAGGTCTATGCGCATCCGCAGGCGCATGCCCAGTGCAGTGCTTTTCTTGCGGGACTCGGCAATGCCGCGGTCGTTCACACGACGAGCAATGCAAAGAGCGCCGAAGAGACGTTAAACGACGTTTCGGAGCTTACCGCAGCGGTTACCACGCGCAGTGCCGCGGGAATATACGGGCTTGAGATAATCCGCGAGAATATTCAGAATTACGACACAAATACAACACGTTTCCTCGAGATACGCAAGGCTGCGCCGGAGAAGCCCTGTGTGTCGGGCAGTTCCGCGGATTCGGGTGATTGCTGTGGTTGTGACTGTAGCGACGGTTGCGGTACTAAATGCAGTATCGTGGTAATGCCCAAAGGCAACTACCCCGGGCTTCTGTATCGCATACTGAGCGTATTTGCCGGCAGGGAGATCAATCTGACAAGGATTGAATCTCGTCCTTCGGGAGATATGATGGGGAAATACGTTTTCTTCATCGATTATGAGTTTGGTAGTGAGCTGGACGCCGACGGAAATAAGAAATTGCTTGACTGGCTGCGCACCATTACTGAGGTAAAGGAACTCGGATACTATCCGGAAGCGAATCTGGAGGGACAGTGATGGAGATAATCCTTCGGAAAGCGGCGAATATAAACGCGGTTTTTACTGCCCCCGCTTCGAAGAGTTTTACGCACAGGGCGATAATCGCCGCTACACTCTCGGAAGGCCGCACTGTAATACGGAATCCGCTCTTCTCCGAGGATACCGAGGTTACGGTCAATGCACTTAGGGCGCTGGGTATTGCAATCGAATGCAGTCCTTCGGAGATCGTCGTCGAGGGCTGTGCGGGAGTTATGCCGCAGTGCGGCAATCAGACCATAGACTGCAAAAATTCGGGGACAAGTCTGAGGCATCTCGTCACCCTCTCCCTGCTCTCGCCTTCGAAGACCGTACTTACGGGCACGAAGAGGATGCAGGAAAGACCAATCGGAGCGCTCTGCGAAGCGCTGAAAGGGTGCGGAGCCGATATAGAGTATCTCGGCGCGGCAGGATGTCCGCCCGTAAGTGTCAACGGCGGCGGCTTTTCCGGCGGCAGAATCACGATAGACGCCTCAAAGAGCAGTCAGTTTGTCTCATCAATCCTCATATGTGCGCCGTATGCGGAATCCGCGGTTGAACTGATGCCCAAAGGCAGTGTCGCCTCGAGGTCGTATATTGACCTTACAATCGCGGTCATGAGAACCTTCGGCGCCGAAGTCGATCTTACTCCGGACGGTATCTGGAAGGTAATGCCGGCGGTCTACAAAGCGCCCGACGGCGTTTATACGGTCGAGGGCGATTATTCCTCGGCATCTTACTTCTTTGCCGCCGCTGCCGTATGCGGAGGGTCGGTTACGGTAAAGGGGCTGAATCCGGATTCCGTTCAGGGCGACAGGGTGTTTCTTGCGGCACTCTCGAAGATGGGCTGCCGCGTTTCGGTCACGTCGTGCGGGGACAGTCCCGGCGACCCCGCGATAAAGGTGGAGTCCGACGGCAATCTGAACGGGATTGATATCGACATGAGTTCATCGCCCGATATCGTGCAGACTCTCTGTGCGGTCTGTGTCTTTGCGAGATCGCCGAGCAGAATACGCGGAATATCGCATCTCAGATACAAGGAGAGCGACAGGATTGAGGCAATCCGCATCCTCACCGAGTCCTGCGGATGCGGTTTTGTTCTCCGTGACAACGTTATCGAGATTATCCCGAGTGACGGCGGTGTTCACGGTTTCGAATGCGATCCGAATAACGATCACAGGACTGCCATGTCGGCGGCGGTAATCGGTCTGGGATGCGGCGATGTCCTTATCCGCGGCGCAGAATGCGTCTCGAAATCGTTTCCCGATTTCTGGGAAAATCTGAAGGAGGCGGGATTATCAGAGTAGTATTAACAGGTTTTCGCGGAAGCGGAAAGACGACGGTCGGCGGCATTCTTGCGGATCGTCTTGGACAGCCGTTTATTGATACGGATTGCGAGATCGAGAATAAGAGCGGTATGCCGATTGAAGAGATCTTCAAAGAATACGGCGAGGCTCATTTCAGGAATCTTGAGCGCGAGGTTATCGCGTCACTTCCCGAATCGGACTGCGTTGTCGCAACCGGCGGCGGCTGTGTCCAGTCTGCCGAAAATGCGGCAAATCTGCGGCATGACTCCCTTGTCTTCTTCCTCGATGTAAGTCCCGATGTTTCTTACGGCAGGATTTCGGAGAGCAGCCGACCGGCGCTCACCGACAAAGACCCCGTTGACGAGGTAAAATATCTGATAAATCTGAGATATCCCGCATATATGAGGTCATCCGATTTCCGTATCGACGCCGACCACGAATCGGAGGCCGTTGCGGACGAGATTGTCCGCATCATTGCCGATGCCGCAACCCCCGTATCGGATTCGGATATTGCCGCGGGCGAAGATTCCGCAGGCGTCCTGCGTTACCGTGAAGTCCTGCGGTCGTTTTCGGGTGTGCCCATGCCCGAAAGAAAGAGCGAGCAGCTCTTCTCTTATGTGAGGAAGCACCCGCTCGGCAGTATCTGTGCGATTGCGGGAAGACCGAGCGGTCACAGCAGAACGCCGTATCTGTTCAATACAATCTTTGAGCGTTACGGCATTCCCGCACACTGCACATATCTTGAGAAGGAGACCGCGGGCGATGTCGCAGACACCGTCAGATCCTGCGGACTGCGGGCGGTAAGCGTGACGATTCCGTTTAAGGAGGAAATTATCCCGTATCTTGACGAGATCAACGAGGATGCAAGGGCAATAGGCGCGGTAAATACCGTATTCAACACGGGCAATATGAGCAATACGGGCGGCGCCGGCGGCAGACTCCACGGTTCGAACACGGACTGGTACGGCGTCATGAAACCGCTTGCAGAAAGCGGCGTTAAGGTGAAATCGAAGAAAGCGGTGGTAATCGGCGCCGGCGGAGCATCGAGGGCTGCCGTATACGCGCTCATGAAACTCGGCGCCGACGTTACCGTTGTAAACAGGACGGTCGGGAGGGCGGAGAAGCTTGCCGCGGATATGAACGCAAGCCTTATTGAAGGCGGCTGCCTTCAGACGGATGGTAAGCCCGTCGAAATTCCGTGCAAAGCTGGTGGCATCGATATGTTACGCGAGATAATGCCCGATATCATCATCAATGCGACATCCATAGGCATGCGTGCCGAGGATACGCCGGTTGACAGGGAGAACCGCGTATGCCTTAGAAAAGGCGTCTGCGTATTCGATCTTGTCTATACGCCGCCGGTGACCCGCCTGCTCTTCGAGGCGCGGACGGCGGGGTGCACGGTTATCTCGGGAGTGGAGATGTTTGTTTATCAGGCGGCGGAACAGCTGTTCCGTTACTTCGGAATCCGCGTCGATGCCGATGAGATACGCAATATTCTGAGATGATTTTAAGATAATAACGGGTAATCAGAGGAGTAATTGATATGAACACATTCGGCAGATTTTACAGATGCACGACTTTCGGCGAGAGTCACGGAAAGGCACTTGGCGTTGTGATTGACGGAGCGCCGTCGGGGATTCCTTTCCGCGAAGAAGACATAATTCCGCTTCTTCAGAGACGGCGCCCGGGTTTAAGCCCGCTCTCCACCCCGCGCAAAGAGGAGGATATGCCCGAGATTCTTTCGGGTGTCTTTAACGGGAAGACGACGGGAACGCCGGTTGCGATAATCGTCAGAAATACCAATCAGAACAGCGGCGACTACGAAGCCATCAAAGACCTCTGCCGCCCCGGACATGCCGATTATACATATGATGCAAGATACGGGCACGAAAACCGCGACTGGCGCGGCGGCGGGCGCAGTTCGGGACGCGAAACGGTCGCCCGCGTTCTCGGCGGCTCTCTTGCCGTGAAGATACTTGCGGAGCGCGGCGTCAACGTTCGGAGCAAAATCGTCTCGATTCACGGCGAAACCGCGCCGGAAAAGTTTGAATCAGAGATTCTTGCGGCGAAGGGGAACGGCGATTCGGTAGGCGGAGTTGCCGAGATTACGGTCAGCGGACTTCCGGCGGGCATAGGAAATCCCGTCTTCGGAAAGCTCGACGCACTGATTGCCGGCGCAATCATGTCCGTAGGTGCGGTGAAGGGCGTTGAGATAGGCGACGGCTTTGTTGCCGCAGACGTCTTCGGAAGCGAGAACAACGACTGCATGCGGTCGCGGTCGGACAAATCCGCGGGGACGCCGTATCTGTCTAATCATGCGGGCGGTATCCTCGGCGGCATCTCGAACGGAAACGATATCGTCATCCGTTTCGCCGTAAAGCCGACGCCGTCGATCTCGAAAGTTCAGGAGACGATTGATGCCGACGGCAATAACGCCGAAATATCGGTAAAAGGCAGGCATGACCCCTGCATAGTGCCGAGAATTCTCGTGGTCGCCGAATGCATGACCGCGATGGTCATTCTCGACAGCTGGATGGAGAGTTCGGCGCAGTCATTCTGACAGGACAGTTCCCTTTTTTGAGATCTCTCATCCGAAAAATTTCAAAATCTTTTTTGATCCCTGATTGCCGCGGACCGCGTTTGCGCATCATATTACGGGTGCGGCTGAATTGGTTGCGGCTAAAATAATAATTGCCGAATTATACAAATGTATAAATCTATATATTACTTGCGTTTAGTTTATAGTTGCGTTAATAATTAGCCATAAACCGAACAATTATATTATGTAAGTTCATAGTATATGTAATTTGGAGTGACCTTTGCTATGATTGCCAGAGCCGTGCCGGAAAAACTTCCCGAAGCGCTTATTTTTTCAAAGAATAACCGTACTATATTAGTCGACAGTCCGGCGAAGATAAAGATTCTCAGTATAATTCTGAATAAGGAATCCCGATTCGATGAGGTTGTCGACGAGATAGGCAAAGCCAAGTCGACGATCTCCGTTCAGATTAGGTCTCTGATAGACGACGGTCTTCTGGTTGAAAGGATTGACGAGGAAGATGCGAGGCGCAAAGTCCTGAGCCTCGGCGCCAAGTTCCTGGGCGTTGTTACGGGACCATCCGCAAACGAGCCGCCCATGACTCCGATAATGCCGGAGCTGTCCCTCACAAGGTTTGACGATCCCGCAAAGGTATTTCGCGTCATTTTCAACTCGATACGCACGGGACTTATCGATAACGGCGTTAACGTTGAGCCCATCATGTATGCGGCGGGGACATCGGTCGGCAAATACGTCGCAAAGCTCGTCTGCGACAATTCGGACGAGGTCTTTCTGGAGAATCTTGTTGTATTCTTCTCCGGAAACGAGCTTGGAAAGGTCACCGTCGACCAGATCTCGCCGTTCGTGCTTACCGTAAAGGGCTGCTATGAATGCCAGTCGCTGCCGCATATGGGCAGACCCGTCTGTTATTTCGATGCGGGACTTCTCTCCGAGGTCTTCTCGATTCAGAAGCAGGAGCGGTATGAGGCGGTAGAGACGCACTGTTATGCCGCGGGCGACGGTTTCTGCCGCTTTGTCGTCAGTAAAAAGGAGGATTCCCCGTCACAGGCGGTAAGCTGGACAATCATCTGAGAATCCGGCAGAATATCATAATATAATATATTTCGCTTCTTATTTTCGTTCATTTAGCTTTCGCTGTTTTGCAAACTGTTTTGCAATATCTTCCAGTCGTTTCATGATATTGTGCGTATTGCACGGAAGGATGATAAAACTCGGGCAATAAAAAAGGATTTTGGATTTTGGGTTTGATTTTTGAGTTTTGAGATTTTTAGTTTCGGTTTTGTTATTTCCGTTTGGATTTCTGCTTACTGTGAAGCGCCTATTGCACATTTTGCGACGATGCCGGTTGCCACGTGCATGATTCCCCAGATAATCGCGAAGAGTCCGAATACCTGGAAGAGTATGACGTTACCGATGAACGGATACACGATAAGGTAGATTGCAAGAAGTACCGAGATGATACCCGCTATGATGAGCAGCGCTTTGTAACCGTTTCCGAAAGCGCCGTAAAATCCCATCAGTATATTCGAAAATCCCGTCATGAATGCCCATATGGCGACAAGGTAGTTGACAAGCAGCCATGTAGCAAGTATGTCCGTAAAGACGAATATGCCGACTATAAGTCCGAGAATGCCGAGTATCAAAAGCGCAAGTCTTGCGCCCGTTCCTTCTTTAGTCGTAATTCCCTGAATTATTGAGATTACACTCCATGCAATGACCATTATTCCTATAAGGTATCCTAACGAAAGTATGAATGCCGGCGTCCACGTAAATGCTAGGAAACCGAGGATTACCGCTATGATTCCGGTTAACACGAATGTCCACCATTCGGGTGTAATACTTAACGAAACCGCGGTACAGCTGGTTGATACTTCTTCAGTCATGATTATCACCGTTTTTCCGTATGATCCGGATAATTACTAATGATATTTTATGTTTAATAGATTTTTGCGTATTTTTGCCGGCGATATCATCCTGCCGTAAATCTAAGAAATTGCATAAAGAATATTATTGATTGCGTGTGAAAATTATTACAATAATATACCGTCCGCAAGTGTTTCTCCATGAAGTTAAGCCGTTCAGATTCATATTATAATTCCCCGTCCCGCACGGATGACGGCACATCCCGCGGATTGCTTTGCAGTTCCGCAGGTGCCGTGAGAGCGTCCTCAAAAGTATCCAGAGCAATTATTCTCTCAGGCATATTGCTTATCTTTTTACTTGCGTTTGCCGTTGTTCCCGTATATGCCGCAAGCGTTACCGTTAAAGCGAGTCCTGACGGCGGTGTAGTAGGTACTGAAATAACATTTGATGCCGAGGCAAATGGTCTTGGTGAAAATGAGACTGTAACTTCATGGGAATGGTCGGGAGATGATGATATTACAGGTACTGGCAGTTCTATAACACATACTTTCAACACTGCCAAAAGTTTCACTGTAACGGCTAAAGCAAATATCAAGGACAGTAATACGGGTGATGAATCGACAGCAGAAGGTAAAGTGACAGTTACAATAACTGATCCGACGCCTCAACAACCTCAATTGAAAGCCGATTTTACGCCAGATAAGACCTCCGGAGATGCCCCGTTGACGGTCAAATTTACGGATAAATCCACAGGTGCGACGTCATGGGAATGGGATTTCGGTGACGGCAATACCAGTACTACACAAAATCCCGAATATACATACAAGTACTCGGGTACATATACCGTGACGCTTAAGGTTGACGATGGAAGTGGTAACCCTGTAACGTCTGCTCCAACGACGATTACAGTCAAAGCGACGGCGACAACGGCTCCGACTACGCAACCCAACGCAACAGCAACGGTGGATAAAACCGCAACCTTAAACATGACGGTTACGCCCGGAAAAACATGGTCGGACTTTCTAAAGTTGGACTTTGCGGCGTCCGTATCATATGGGGGAGCGACATATGTGTGGGACTTTGGCGACGGCAAAACTGATAGCAGTCAATCAGGCATTCATTCATACAACGCCCCGGGAACATACACCGTAAAGCTTACCGCAAAACCGATGAGTAGTTCTGTAACAATTACAAATCCGACCGATACAAAAACGGTTACAATCGCGGAGCCGACACTTGATCCTAAAATGTCGGTAGAGACTGTTGCGGGAACATATCAGATTAAATTCGAGGATACTACGGGCATTCCCGACGCTTATGTCAAGTCAAGACTGTGGGAGTTCGGTGACGAGACCTCAACCGCGAAATCCGGCACATATACTTATAATTCATCAGGTACAAAGACCGTAAAACTGACGATTACCACCACAGGCAATGCGAAAAAGACAGTTTCACAGAATGTAAAGATAAGCGGAATTACCGCCAAGTTTAAGGCATCGCCCACCTCGGGAGCGGCACCCCTCGAGGTCAAATTTACCGATGAATCCGTAAAGAATTCAAAGACCAATTCAGAGATTGATTACTGGCAATGGAATTTCGGTGACGGCAGTTCACTCGATTATAAACAGAATCCGACTCATACCTTCAAAGAACCCGGAGAATATACCGTAAAACTTACCGTTCAGGATAAGGACAACAGTCAGGATTCGACCGAGATGAAGATTACGGTTCTCGATAACGGCGATTACCCGACTGCCGATTTCGGAGTGTCGTCATCTTCGTCGCTGAGCGGCAACGCACCTCTGAAAGTTTCATTCGTAGACAAATCAACCGTATCCTCGGATACCAAGGCGAACATTACCGCATGGTACTGGAAGATTACGGATTCGAGCGACAAGCTTGTCGCAAGTTTCAGCACTCAGAATCCGTCATATACGTTTGAGGAAGGCGGCAAATACACGGTTGCACTGACAGTCACGGATTCCAAGAGCAGAACCAATACCAAGACCAAAGAGGACTACATCACGGTCAGTTCGGGACTGTCGGCGACCTTCACGGCATCGCCGACAAGCGGAACGGCGCCTCTGAACGTGCGTTTCGAAGCCACACCCGATCCCGACAATGCCTATGATATCGATGAATATGCGTGGAATTTCGGCGACGGCACTGCGGTATCCTACGGCAGGGTAATTTCGCATGTGTATCAGAGTGCGGGCACGTACACGGTCAAGATGACGGTCACGGATGAGAAATCCAAGACCTACACGGCGACGAGGAGCAACTACATTACGGTAACCGCCGCTTCCAAGACCGTGGCACCGACAGCGACACCCACGGTAGCCGCCGGCAGTGAAAGCGATAAAACCAAGAGTTCAAAACTCTCCAAAGGCGACCGAATCTTCGGAATACCCGGCACACAGCCCATACGCTCGGAGATGCAGAGAATGTACGGTTTCTTCGATGATTTCTTCACGCTCTTCTTCGGCATGTTCGGGAAATGAAGAGAGCGTATACGATTCATATTCATGCATACCCTGAGAAACAAATCCGTATTCTTTGAGACATACGGATGCACCTTCAATTTTGCCGATACGGAAAAGATAAAAGAGATAGCCGCGGCTAACGGCTGTGTCATCGCCGAAAACGCGAAAGACGCCGATGCCGTTGTGATAAACACCTGCACCGTCGTATCGCAGACCGAGAGGGCGATGATACGGGCAATAAACGATTATGCGGATAAGGAAGTCTATGTAACGGGATGCATGCCCGTGGTTCAGAGAGAGAAGCTCCTTGAACTGCGTCCCGATATTCATCTCATAATGCCCGACGAAATTTATGAGAACTCGGAGCGTGTCGGCGGCGTTGCTTTCGGAAACACGGGAATCGTTCAGATAGGGACGGGCTGTCTCGGAGCCTGTGCCTATTGCATAACGCGATTTGCACGCGGGCGCCTTCGCAGTTTCGGAAAAGAGCGTATAATTGCTGAGGTAAAGAGGCAGGTTGCCGCAGGCGTCTCGGAGATACAGCTTACGGGGCAGGATGTCAGTGCATGGGGAGCGGATATAGGCAGCAACCTCGGCGAGCTCCTCACCGCCGTCAATGAAATCGACGGCAACTTTGCGGTAAGAGTCGGCATGATGAACCCCGCGACCGTAATGCCGCATATAGACGAAATAGCCGGGGGGTTCACCCTCGAAAAGATCTATGCATTCATTCATCTCCCCGTACAGTCCGGCTCGAACCATGTCCTTGAGACCATGAACCGCGGATATACACGCGAGCAGTTCATAGACGTTGTCGGCACATTTCGCAGACGGATTCCCGATGCCAGAATTTCGACCGACTTCATAGTCGGCTATCCGACCGAGACCGAGGAGGACTTTAACGATACCCTCTCGCTCATTGAGGAAGTAAAACCCACAAAAGTCAATATAACGCGTTTTTCACTCCGCGAAGGGACGCCTGCCGCCAAGTATTACGACATGCCGGACTGGATAAAAAAGAACCGTTCGAGAATGCTCACGATTGCCGCAAACAAAATCTATGACGCGAACAATGCCGCGATGATAGGGCGCACCGTTCATGCCGCCGTCACCGAGAAGAAGATGGCGGGAACGGTTGTGGCACGCGACCGGTACTATAACAATATAGTGGTAAAAGAGGACCTTCCGCTCGGCAAAAAACTCGATCTGCGGATTATCGACCACCACAGGCATTATCTTATTGCAGAAACCGTGTGAAAAGTTCCTTTCGGGTTTGGGTGTATTGTATTGCCTTATGTTTACCGTATCTTTATCGTAAGTTTACCGCATGTTTACGGGAAGTTCACGGGAAGTTTACGGGTATTCACGTGAGGTTGAGGGCACCGTCCGTGCCTTCGTGACCTTTCCGCATCGGCTCAAAAATGCGGTCGGTTTATGGGAAACAAACGCGCTTAAGGGGGCTGGTATATTCCTTAATCCGTTAACCGAAAAGGATTGCGCAAAATATTATTTCGTTTTTTGATTGACAAAGACATAAATAATATATGTCTTTGAGTAATAGTCTATTTTAATAATAGGGAGACTTTTGTTATGTCAATATCTGATCTAAAAAGTACAGTAAAGAAATTTTTGGCAGACAGGAATTCCGCTGTGGTAAATCCCAACGATTATTCCGGTGATGAAAAGGAAATAGCCGAAATCATCGCAGAGCTGATGACGACAATCAAGGAAGAAGAGAAGGTCAACAGAGCACTTCAGAGACGTGCGGAACTCTTCGTAACCGACAACCCGCAGGGTATTGCCGTACTCGCTCCCGACAAGCACAGACTCGACCTTAACAAGGAATACGAGAGAATCTGGCACGGCACATACGACGAGCTGATGGCAAAGAAGCTCTACGACTTCAACATCGAGGTCACGGGCGACGACTTCTACAAGTCCTTCGAGACCAAGAAGAAGGCAGTCTCCGACATGAAGATCAAGTGGGAGGACGGCACGTTCAGCTACCTCAGACTCTTCCAGACACCTATCCTCAACGAAGACGGCGAGATCGATGTCAACTACTACATCTATCAGGACTTAACCGAGATGACCGAGCAGCTGGAGTCCATCAAGACGCTTCAGCAGCGTACGGATGCAATCGTTCAGGAAAACCCGATGCCGATTGTCATCTGGAATACCGACATGAAAGCCGAGGTTACAAACAAGGCATTCCTCAAATTATCGGGATACACGCCTGAGGAAGCAGCCAACCTCACAATAAAGGACATGGTCTATCTCAAGCAGGCGGGTAAATCCGTCAAGGAGACACTTGAGACAAAGACCGCAAGCCATGGCGAAGCGGCAGTCAGATTCCCCAGCGGAGACAAGGACGTCGAGAGATACAATATACCGCTCCTCACCGCCGGCGGCAAGGTGGACAGTATCCTTACGGTCTACAACGATATCACCGAACTGCGCAAAGAGATCGACAACTCCGCAAGACTCCAGAAGCGTGCCGAAGCCTTCGTCAGGAACAACCCGCAGGGTATTGCGGTTCTTGCGGCTGACAAGCACAGGCTTGACCTTAACAAGCAGTACGAGAAGATCTGGCACGGCAGTTACGATGAACTGATGGCAAAGAAGCTCTATGACTTCAACGTTGAGGTCACAGGTGCCGACTTCTACGAGTCGTTCAACTCCAAGAAGAATGAAGTCTCGGACATGACGGTCAAGTGGGAAGACGGAACAAAGAGCTACCTCAGACTCTTCCAGACGCCTATTGTTGACGATAAGGGCGAGATTGATGTCAACTACTACATCTATCAGGACAGAACACCCGAGGTCACCCAGAGCGAGTACATGGATGTCCACGTCCAGCGTATAGCCGCAAGCCTTGAATCTCTGGCAACAGGAAACAAGGACGGTCTGCAGCTTGACGTCAACGATGCCGACGTATACACAAAGGAGATGCGTGCGCAGTTTGTCGAGATCTTCAACTCGGTCCAGCGTCTCAGAGATGTTCTTGCAGGTGTCATCGCCGATATCGAGAAACTTGCGAATGCGGGTATTGACGGTAAACTCGAATACCGTATCGATGCGGATGTCTACCAGGGTCTCTTCAACCTGCTCGGTCAGGACCTGAACAAACTCATGGAGGCTGTTGCCACACCGCTTAACGAGGCAATGCAGATCTCGGAGTTCTACGCGGCAGGCGACTTCTCTGCCAGATTCTCCGAAGATATCGCCGTAAAGGGCGACTTCGACAAGTTCAAGCAGTCGCTTAACAATATCGGCGAGAAGGTCTCAGAGAATGTCCGCGAGTCCAACAAGGTCACAATGCAGGTCTCCCAGACCTCCGGCGAGATCATTAAGGGAACCGATGAGATTGCAAAGGCTGCAGAGAGCGTTGCCGGCGCAAGTCAGAGAGCTGCCGACCTGACAACCGCACTCTTCCAGAGCATAGAGGAGATCAGCAACCAGATATCCGATCTCTCGGCATCCAACGAGGAGATTGCAAGTACGTCACAGGAAGTCTTCAACGCGGCGAATCAGGTTGTCGACATCGGTAAGGAGGCACAGTCCCTCGGTAACGATGCAAACATAAAGATGAACAATGTCGAGAAGATTGCAAGCGGCAGTGTCCAGAGTATCTCCGAGCTCTCCGAGAAGATCAAGGAAGTCAGCAATGTCGTAAGGATGATCAATGCAATCGCGGGTCAGATCAACCTGCTGGCACTCAATGCGGCTATTGAAGCGGCACGTGCCGGTGAACACGGTCGCGGATTCGCCGTAGTCGCCGGCGAGGTCAAGAACCTTGCGGCAGAGGCACGTGCGGCAACCGAGACCATCGAGAGCGTTGTCTCCGTGGTTCAGGCGAGCAGCGAGAAGACCGCCGAGGCAATCATCGCGGCAAACAAGGAGATTGTCGAGGGTGTCGACAGCGTCAACAAGACAATCGTCGCACTCAATACAATCATTGCGAAGTCCGGTCAGGTCACCAACGATATCGGCGAGATTACCCGTGCTATCGAGGATCAGGCAAATATCTCCAATAACATCGTAAAGGCTGCCGACAGCGGTACACAGAAGACCCGTGAGGTTCAGAAGGAGACCGAGGAGCTTGCCGCACTTGCCGAGGAGGAGAGTGCTTCAATTGAGGAGATCTCCAGTGCAATCCACGAAGTCGGTAACCTTGTCAAGAACCTTGAGAATGCGAATGCGAAGTTCAAGTGCTGAAACAATCACCTGAACTTTAATTTTAATTCGTAGAAAAACAGGAGGAGGTACAGTGATAGATATTGTGCAATTTGAGATATCGGGAGTAAACTATGCTCTGGATATCCAAATGACAAGAGAGATTGTGGAGATGATGCCGATAACCCCAGTGCCGCGTGCACCCGAGTATATTGCCGGAATTATCAATCTTCGCGGTGAGATAACAAATATTCTCAGTCTGAATTATCTCATGGGTCTTCCGGTGGAAGAGCGTGACGACAAGAAGATCATCGTTCTTGCGCCGGATGCGACCGAGGGCTCGAACGTGGGACTTATAGTCGACGACGTCCACAGTGTCAGAAGGATATCAGAGGATTCCGTCGATCAGATCGATAATTCACTCTCGCGTGAGGCATATGTTAAGGGCGTCATCAAAATAGGGAAGGAAGACGGCGGCAAAGACGAGAACAGCGGCGATTATCTGATTATCTGGGTCGATATCGCAAAGATACTTTATGATATTCTGGTTCGCGGCAACAACAGTAACGGTGCCGCTAAACCGGCATAATCTCCCTATCTGCTTTTTGAATATATTCCCGATATTTTTTGACCGTTAACCGTCAACGGTCTGAGTGCTTTTTTTCCGACTTCGAGTTCAGCCACCTTTATTGCATTCGTTTCATGTTGTTTCCGTACGGTTTCATATTCTTTTATATCTTGACGGCGAATAGTTTAGTAACGGATGAATTAAGGAACCGATAGTATGGACAGCGAGACTGCGGATATAATAAAAAAAGGCTTTGATGCCATAGTCAGCGAGATTGACGCGGGCAAAGCGAAAGCCGATGAGCTTTCTGAAGAAGTGAAGAAGAACCGTGCCGAACTTCTCTCGGCAATGGGCAGGACCGCGGCTCCGCTTGCCGCCAAAATGGGTGTGAATCTTCTCATACGCGGCAAGGCGGGTGCGAACGGCGAGATGTACGATCAGGTTTATTCCGATGAGAAGATGTTCATTCTCGGAAAGACCGATCCGATGCCGTATCGTCCCGACGATATGACAAAGAAGGTCGATACCCAGTTCTGTGCCTTATCCGAGAAAGGTGTCTTCTCCGAGATTATGTATACGAATTCCGAGTTCATGACGGATTCGTATATCCGCGAGATAAGCGCGGAAGAGGCATTCGATCTTTACGGCTTTGATATCATGTTCATGCTCTATAAGGCGTTCGAGCAGTATCTCAGGAGAAGCGACGATCTGGTCTCGTCTCTCGAGAAGACCCTTGCTTATGTCTTCAAGAGCGAAGATGAACAGAATCCGCAATAAACAATAATTCTTTTTTCCATTGATGTTTTTTTATTGACGTTTTTCTGTTGACATAAATCCGTTGACGTAAATTCATTGACTTGCATCCGTTGACGGAAATCTGTCGATATTCGTTGGCTTAAATTTGTTTACGTGAAACTGCGGACGTAAATCTGCGTATCGTAAAAATCTTTGAAAACAGCGTAAAAAGAGTGGGCCCGGTGCGACTCGAACGCACGACCTCCCGGTTATCAGCCGGGTGCACCACCGACTATGCTACGGGCCCTGTTATGTTGCCTAATAAACTTAGTGTTAGTCATTATTATATGTTTTGTATTGATTCCATGAGTGTAAACTCATCCCGAAGTATCCGCGAATCGGAAAAATCACTGCAATTGGAGGATCATCTCGGGATGGCGGGGCACTTTCGGAACGAAATTGAGTTTCTGATAGAGCGGTCGCCCCTCATCCGTTGCCGTCAGTTCCAGATAGGAGAGATCAAGCTCTTTGCTCTTCTCGATTACCCGATTTAAGAGCGTGGTTGCAAAGCCGTGATGGCGGTATCTCTCGTCCGTGAACACATTGAGGATAAGTCCCGTCTTTCCCGTTGCGAAGAGCTGATTTGCGGGTTTTTCCTGAACAAGCAGAAAGACCGAGGAGTAGATATGGCCGTTTTCTTCGGCGATATACGCAAAGAAATCCTCGTTTAAGTGCTTTTCATAAAACACGGGCAGCTGCGACTTTATCTTATCGAGCAGGTCATCGGACATTGTGCCGTATTCGAGATGAAGATAATCGAGCCTCTGCCTTACAAGTTCATCGATATCCGATTTATCCGCCGTTCTCAAATTCATATGGATCAACGACCGCCGTGATAATGTGCAGTATCTATAGATAGCAGTGTGAAATAAAAATAGCTTTGCATGTTATCTTATCGGCATAAAAGAGATCGAAGAAACGAATATGAAGAGATTGCCCGAAATTCTCTGGAACGTTGTGGGTAATTTGTTCCCGTATTCAGGCAATTGTCAGCCGTTTTATGCACATTTAGGAATTCAGGAGATTTACTCCCGTTTTACGGCTGTTCCGTATCCTCTATTATGGTTTTATGTTTGTAATCGCCGTTGGGTTTTGTATGGTTGCTTACTGTTGTGTATGGTTTTTAATGGATATGTCCGGATTTGATTCCGATCTTGTGTGAATTTTGGATGATTGGATGTTTTTGATGATTTGGATGACTTGTGAATTCAATTGACTGAGATTTCGGTTTAAATTTTCGCAATATTTGGAATCCTTTTTGTGAGCAGTTGCACCTTTGTGTCTGAGTGCACTCTCTGAATAATAATGTGGGGAGCGGAGTATATAAATGAATGAAATCCCCCTGCACAGGTCATATAACGTTTCGGTTAAATGAATGATTTTCGCATTACGCAACATCTGGGAGAAAAAGTGCGGTGTGGGGAAATTGGCATGGAGGTATTGTCATGATGATATAGGTATGGTAATGTGCCGGAGATAACCGCGCCGTAGCGCCGCCGGCGTCGGTTCCTTTTTTTTCGTTTCTGCCGTCGGGTTTCAGCCGTCGTACTGGAATATGTCTTCTATCTTCGCATCAAAACGTCGGGCAATTTTGAATGCAAGCTCGAGCGAGGGGGCATACTTATTCTTCTCTATTGCTATAATGGTCTGACGGGTTACTCCCACGTCATCGGCCAGATCCCACTGCGTCAGATCGAATTTCGCACGAAATACCTTAATCTGATTCTTCATCGTCCTCAGACCCTGTATACATTTTGGTATAGTATATCCTGAAGATGGCATAGATCAGGAGCATAACCGCAAGATTGATCACAAACGGCATTGCCAGATAAAGCATCCTGGTTCTTAATATATCATTATCCGCTATCAGAATCAGGGAAAGGTTGGCGATTACGGATGCAAACAGCAATAACCATGTTATCTGAAGGGAGCGTGTTGCCGCCATCTCGTTTATCCTTGAGATGAGCTCGTCCGTTACCAGAGTATCGTCTATCCTGTTCCTCAGAACGTAGACGGTTATTGCCGAAATTATGACCAGTGCCGCCACTAGTGGCATTGCGGAAGCTCCCCAGACGGATACCGCACCGTATATGATTATGGCAGCGATGAGGATTATAAGCGAGGCAATAATGTAATAGTTATTTTTTTTCATGTTATCTCCGCCTTGTAATTCCGAATGAATAATTATTCAGGTACCGCATAAACGTATGGGTATTGCCAAAAAGCATCTGCGTCTGCTCATCCGCAGGTCTGCCCGTCTGAATTGAAGAATAATTGTCGTTCATCAACAGCATAGCAATCGCAGATGTGTCGAATTTATCCGTTTTCGTCTTTCTAATGCTTTGACCTTTTCTGTAAAGATTTGTGTGTGCAGGAAAAATAAGCCAATCCGCGGCATCTTTACGGCATACCCGAACCTATTTATAAGATTATGTAAAGAACGGGTATAATAATATAATACGGGGCATTTAAAATGATCGGAAAAGAAGAGCTGAAACTGGTGCAGGAATGGGACAAGACTTTTCCCAAGAGCGAGAAAGTTGCTCACAGCAAGGTGACATTTGTTAACCGTTACGGCATCACGCTCGCAGCGGATATGTATGTGCCAAAGGATGCGGAAGGAAAGCTTCCCGCCATTGCGGTATGCGGTCCTTTTGGCGCAGTCAAGGAACAGTGCAGCGGTTTCTATGCGCAGACTATGGCGGAGAGGGGATTCGTCACGATAGCTTTTGACCCTTCCTTTACAGGAGAAAGCGGCGGAAACGTGAGATATATGGCTTCTCCCGATATCAATACTGAGGACTTCATGGCGGCAGTAGATTTCCTTTCGCTGAACGATAAGGTTGATCCTGACCGTATCGGCATCATCGGAATCTGCGGCTGGGGCGGTATGGCAATCAATACGGCTGCACTTGATACAAGAATCAAAGCTACGGTAGCATCTACCATGTATGACATGACAAGAGTAAGTGCAAATGGGTATTTCGATGCGGAAGACAGCGAGGAAGCCAGATACGAAAAAAGAAAAGCAATGTGTGCACAGCGGCTTGAGGATCTGAAAAACGGAGAATACAAGTCGGGCGGAGGTGTGCCGGAGATCGTTCCTGACGATGCACCGCAATTTTTGAGGGACTATCACGATTATTACAAAACCGGGCGCGGCTATCATGCAAGGTCATTAAATTCCAACGAAGGCTGGAATGTGATAGGAACAGAATCATTTATGAATCAACCTATTCTTAAGTACAGCAATGAGATTCGGAGTGCCGTGTTGGTTGTTCACGGAGATGCGGCACATTCCTGCTATTTCGGTAAGGATGCCTATGCAAATATGACGAAGGACAGCAGATATACGGACAACAAGGAACTTCTGCTCATTCCCGGTGCAAACCATACAGATCTTTATGATGGCGGAGATAAGGGCTATATTCCGTTTGATAAGCTGGAGAACTTCTTTACAGAGTATTTGAAGTGATTATAGAGACGTGGTTGCGGGATAAGCCCCTACCCGGTTTTGGAAATGGGGATGTAATGATATGGGGTTATATGATGGTATGGTTCTATTTGGTGATATATGAAAATATTTGGTTGTATATGAATGTCTGTGGGGGCATAAGGTCTTTATGCGGGCTTTAATTGTCCGCATTGATTCCTTATCGCCGTTTATCCGTCATACTGGAAGACATCTTCTATTTTTGCATTAAAGCGTCGGGCAATCCTGAACGCAAGATCAAGCGATGGCGAATACTTATTCTTCTCGATTGCGATAATGGTCTGACGGGTTACCCCTACGTCATCCGCCAGATCCCACTGAGTCAGATCGTATTTTGCGCGATATACCTTAATCTGATTCTTCATCGTCACCAAGCCCCAGATACTTATGCGTGTAATAAATCCTGAATATGGTATATATCATTATCATAATCGCGAGATTGATCAGAAACGGCATGCCCAGATGAAGCAAAGCGGATCTTAACACGGGATCGTCCATATACCAGACAATGTTCAGGTTGGCAACCACGGCTGCAAAAATTAAAATCCAGGTAATCTGAAGGGAACGTGTTGCCGACATCTCGTTTATCTTTGAGATGAGTTCATCCGTTACCGGCGTGTCATCGATTCTTCTCCTCAAAATATAGACGATTGTTGCCGCAATCAGGACAGAAGCCGTCACAATAAGCATGGCGGGATATCGGTTCATGCATACCGCGCAATAGTTGATTAAAGCGACTATGAACACTATAAACGAAGTAATAATGTAATATGTATTCTTTTTCATGCTCTCTCTATCCGAAAAATCAAGATGCAGAATTAATTTTGATACCGTTTTTGTTAAATCTTTGGTTATTGTTCGAAAGGAGTTCAAAGATGTTAAATTAGGTTAATCAAAAAAGATCAAAAAAAATTGCGGATTCCGTTATCCGCATAATCGTTAATCCCCGTCAATACGCTATCGTCGCGTAGTTCCGTTCCCCGTCAGTCCGCTCTGAGCGCTTCTATGGGGTCCATGTTCGAAGCCTTCCACGCGGGATATACTCCCGAGATCACACAGATTACGATGCCGATGAGAATACCGTACGGGATCTGTATCAGACTCTGCATCGTAAAGAAATACTCGGTTGTATTAAGCATCAGATATGTAAGTACAAAGCTTCCTATGAGGCTGAATACCGCACCCAGTGTCGAACCTATGATACCGAGTATTGCCGACTCGTACAGGAACATCCTTCGAATCTCGGAGCGGCGTGTACCTATGCTTCGAAGAATACCTATCTCCTTGATTCTCTCGGTAACCGACATCAGCATCACATTGAATATCGAGACTGCCGCGACCAAAAGCGAGATGGCACCGATTGCCGACATGAAAGCGATAATAATGCCTATAGTGGCGGAAATACTCGCAATCAGGGATCCCGAATCCATGATTCTTACCTCATCCTTGCGGTAGTTGAGTGCATGATCCAGTTTATCCACCAGATCGTCGATGGCATTGATATCGGCAACGACAATGTTTACCTGATCGTATTTACCTTCGTCGCCGTAGCGGTTGGTAAACCATTTCTCCATCGTAATTATCGCGTTATCGGAGCTTAAATCCATGGACATGCCCCTCTCCTTGAGTATGCCCGATACGCGCACCGTTGTCTGCTTAGGGTCTTCCTTGTCCTTATCGCCTATCTTTATTCTGCTGCCGACCTTCAGTTTATAGCGTTCGGCAAGAGACGGTCCTACAACGACACTGGTCAGAGAAGTCGGATAATCGCCGGTCTCGACCTCGACGAGATTCTTGAGGACATCCATATCCAGAGCGTAAATCGACGCCCTCCCTTCCTCGGAACCGACAGTTATCTTGTCGGAATCGGAATAAATCGCGATTACAAGATTCTCGGTACCTACCGTCTTCTCAATCTTGGCAAGCTGTTTCTGGGAGATGTAGTCGTCGTCATCGCTGAAGAAACCGCCGCCCTGAGGCGAGAGCATGATAACGTTGCCGTTTGCCGATAAGTCCGCGGTAACCGACTGCGTCATGTTTGCTCCGAGGATACCTATGGAGGTAATCGCAACCACGCCTATGACAATACCGATGGCGGCAAGCAGACTCCTTAAGAAATGGAGTCTTACGTTCCTTACCGAGAGTTCAAAGAAGATATCGTCAAGAATTATCATTGAACCTCTCCTCTATAATCTCTCCGTCCGAGAAGAGAATCTGGCGCTTGGCATACGCCGCCGTCTCTTCGTCGTGCGTTACCATGACTATGGTTCTTCCCTGATTGTTCAGGTCTTTTAGCATTTCCATGACCTGAATACTTGTCTTCGAGTCGAGATTACCCGTAGGCTCGTCACAGAGAATGATTGTCGGGTCGTTTACGAGCGCCCTTGCTATTGCAACCCTCTGCTGCTGACCGCCGGAGATCTCCTTCGGCTTATGCATTATCCTTGACGTACCCAAGCCCACCATCTCCAGCAGTTTTTCCGGGTACCCCGTCGTGTCGCGTTTTTTGGTCTTGAGTATCAGCGGATACTCCACATTCTCGCGGAGGTTAAGCAGCGGAATCAGGTTGAACTGCTGAAAGATATATCCTATCTTGTCGCGCCTTAAGTCCGTGAGCTGATCGTCGTTGAGAAGGCTTACGTCGTTTCCGTCAATGTAGAGTTTGCCGGATGTGGGCACGTCAAGGCACCCTATCTGGTTGAGGAGCGTGGATTTACCCGAACCCGACTGCCCCATGATGGCGACAAACTCCCCTTTATAGATCTCAAGGGATACATTGTTCAGCGCAGTCACCTGATCGGTCGGAAGAACGTAGATTTTAGTCACATTTTCCAGTTTTATGACCGGTTCTTCTGTCATGTTGTTTCCCCGCGACTCAGTTCTTCTTTTCCGTCTGTTTATTTATCGCATCCGTTGCCTTTGTGAGATAGCCCTTCTTCCATGCAACGACAACACTGCCGGCTATGATTATGAGTATGATTATCCAGGTAATCGGGAGACCTCCGCCGCCCATGCCTCTCATCATTCCGCTCATGCCTCTGCCGCCGTTCTGCGGGAACTGTCCCTTACCTTCGCCTGTAGCGCTTTCCGAAGTGAGTTCGCCATCTGAATTGCTCTTTATCTTATCGGTCTTTGTATAGGTGTTTCCGGCGGCATCCTTGAAGGTGATGAGCACGGGTATCTCTTCACTGTCGCATCTGAATGTAATCTCGAAGCTTGAGAAGTCATCCGAGTCAAGCGATCCGATGACCGAGGATTTGTACGGGTCTACGGGGACCGCGGGTGAGGCTGCCGTAACAACCATCGATTTTGCGTCTTCGATTCCGGCATTGTTGACATCGCCGGAGAGTGTCTTGTATCCGCCGTTGTCGGTTAACTTGACATTTGTGATAATGGGATTGGGCGAGACCTTGCTCGTGCCGTAGACTATGGGCAGGGTCAGTTCGGACGTATGCGTGGTCATGCCGTTCTTGTAGGATACCTCAAAGGTCATTGTACCCTCCGAAGTCGGTGTAACCTCGAATTCCGCCGTTGCCGAGGCATCCGCGGCAAGTGCGCCTATGAACCTGCTTGTCTGTGTCGTGGTAACGTCACCCTTAACGTTTACGGTAACGCCCGAAACCGCGTTCTCTCTCGGGTTTCCGACAAGGACATTTATCTTCTTGCTTATGCCTTCCTGATAGTAATCGGGAGCGTTCAGCGCCGAGATTACAAGCCCCGTATTCTCTATCTTGACGGGTATGTTGTGGCTTACACTGCCCGAGCCTTTCATATCAAGATAGAAACGCGGATAGTAGATTCCGTCATTCGAGGTTGCTTTGACATAGAATACGAATTCAATCTCGTTGCCTCCGCCGATGAATCCCGCAGTGTCGTATGCATCGTCGTTTAAGACTTTTATGTCCTTTGAGAACAGGTCGGCACGCTGATAGTTGACGCTTGTAGTACCCGTATTCTTGATTTTTACCGTGACCGTTCCGGTATCGCCGTACATGAAGACGGATGGATCGGACGATACACTTGTGATTGTAAGGTATGCCGAGCCCGAATTTTCGTCATCTGCCGATGCCGCCGATACCGTGCCTGCGAATGCCGCAAGCATTATCAAAAATATTGTTGCAAGAATTTTATTCTGAAGTATCATGTTTTGCCCTCAAGTGGCGGGAATAATCTGACGTACAGTATTTTTTGGATTTGAATTTATATGTTACCTATGTATCCGGTGCAATACATCAAAAAAGCAGGGTTTGAGACAGGATATCTCAAACGTTTCGATATATTTTCAAATTTATTTTCAAATTCTTTTTCAAAATTAATTTTGAATGGATTATTCAATCTTTTCCGGATAGAGCACTCTTAAGTCAAACTCGAAAGCGCTTACCGGCTGATCCATGTCGAATGCGGTTATGACTTCGGGGTGAATCTCTCCGAAGACGCCGACCTTTTTGCCGTTTACGATTATATCCGCACGCCTTCCCTTGAGGAACGCTTCATCCTCCGAGACTTCGGCGGTATATTCCAGACCCAGTTCATGCATGAATGCGTCGACAATCGCATAAATCTCGGAGAAATCCGCGGCACTGTGCATGGATACGGCGGATACTGTCTGATAGGTCTCGCGTCCGTGAACGACGTCGCCGGCGGAGAAGAGCCTCTGCGGAAGTTCGCGGTGCTGATTCGTCTGAAGGGTCTCCATCATGAGCGGCAATATATCGGTTCTGAACATGGTCTGCTCCTCGGAGATTGGGTGCATGACATAGAGCGCATCCGCACACTTCGGTCTGCGCATGTTCTGATACATAACCCTGTCATTCGAGAGGGTAAAGGGCATCATCTCCATGAATCCGAGTCCGGTCATTATGTTGCGCACAAGCCCGAGATTCTTCTGATACGGATGTTCCTTGCCGATTGTGAAGGTATTGGGCAGTTCCGCGACGAGATTGTCAAAGCCGTAGGCAATGGCAACGTCCTCGAAGATATCCCAGTCGTGCATGATGTCGTTTCTGTAGCAGGGCGCCAGAACACGGACTTTATCCGTGGTCTTCGGATCGCCGACAGGCTCGGCATCGAATCTCATTCTTCTGAGATTCTCGCACATCTCTTCGGCATTAAGGCTGAATCCGAGAAGTTTGTTGCACTCCGAGACGCTGACCGTCCTCTCCACAGGCTTCATATCGGGCATGGTAACGCCGTCGACTTCCACGCTCTCAATCTGTCCGCCGGCTTCCGCAAGAGCGGCGCAGATGATGTTTGCCGCAATTCTGACGGCTTTCTCGTCGGTTCCCGTGCAGTCGAGGAGAATGTTCTTTGTCTCGGTCGTGACCTTGGTGAGTTCGCCGTTTATGATCGGCGGGAACGAGAGCACATTGTCTTCGCTGTCGACGATGAGCGGATATCTCTCGAATTTCTCGACGAGTTTTGCGTAGCTGACTCCCTTCGGGTGCTCCTTTAATATCTCGTCCATGCTCATCTCGCGGTCGAAGTCGAGCGGAACGAACTTGCGGCTCTTCTCAGAGGCAATATATCTGAACGGCGCCTTGACTTTGTCGAGGTCGTGAATGCCTATGGCAACCTTTGCGCGTCCGCGTCCGATTGCCCAGTGAAGAGCCTCCTGAAGTCCCATGATGCTCTGAATGCTCTCGGAGGTAAAGTTAAGCCCGCGGATAACTGCGGATGCAAGGAATGGTCTGATCTCCTTTAATTTCTGGTCGGTCGTGAACCTGATTCCGGAGGGCTTTACGTCATATCTCTTAAGACCCGTCTCTATATTGAGGAAACCTCTCATTGCGCGTGCCACGCCTTCGGGTGAGTACATGTCGGGTCTGTCTGGGAAGAACTCGACATCGAAGTGATCGTCCTCGTATCTCTCGATATCCGCGGCGATCATCGGAAGTCTCTCTATGATGACATCCCTGCTGACGCCGGTCAGCTCTTCCAGATACTTATACGGGAGTGTGATTACCGCCATTTTCAGTCCTCCTCCTTATTTGCGACTCTTTCATCGGTATCGCCGCATGCCGTCGCCTTTATCTCGTTTCTGTTCATGGGGACGCTCCTTATCCAGTCGACATCGCTCCTGTAGAGCTGGCGCAGATCCTTAAGTCCCATCTTCAGCATGGCAACCCTTGAGATTCCCAGTCCCCATGCAAGAACGGGATACTTTACGCCCCACGGCGCCGTAACTTCCTCGCGGAATATGCCTGCGCCGCCGAGCTCGACCCATCCCAGACCGTCGACGTAGACCTCGGGCTCGACCGAAGGCTCGGTGTAAGGGAAGTATGCCGGTCTGAACCTGACATTTGTGAAGCCCATCCTCTGATAGAACTCCTTTAAGAAGCCCATGAGGTGTCTGAACGAGACATCCGAATCCATGACAATGCCTTCGAGCTGCTCGAACTCGGGAGTATGGGTCGGGTCTATGGCTTCGCGGCGATATACGCGTCCTATGCAGAAGACCTTTAAGGGATCGTGCGGGTGATCCTTCAGATACTGAATCGAAAGCCCCGTGGTATGCGTCCTTAAGACACACTGCTTTGCCTTCTCCTCGCTCCATTTGCCGCCCCAGCCGGTCGATGATGTATCGCCGCCGTGCTCGTGTATGTCGCGGATTGCCTTGTAATACGGCGGCAGTTCCGCTTCCATGTCGAGGAAGAAGGTATCCTGCATCTCTCTTGCCGGGTGATCCTGCGGCTGGAAGAGTGCGTCGAAGTTCCAGAACGAGCTTTGAATTACATTGCCGTACATCTCGGTAAAGCCCATACTTATGAGAATGCCTCTCATCTCGTCGATAAGCTGCTGATACGGGTGTTTTTTGCCGGCGAAGATTCTCTTGGGCGGAGTCTGAACGTTATAGTTGCGGAGTTTGAGTTTTGTCCATTCGCCCGTGCGTATCTGCTCGGCGGTAAGGGTGCTGGTCTCGATTCTCAGGTCCAGACCTTTCTCGACGAGATCTTCGCCCTCCTTTGTTATCTCGATGAAGTATTCGGTTATCTCGTCTTCGGTGATGAGTTTTCTCTTAAGGAGTTCTTCCGTGCCTGCCGATTTGACCGAGAGGTCTTTGAGTGCGAGTTCGTCGGCACCTAAAGGAACGTCGCCGACCTTTGTGGCAATGCCGTCTTTAATCGTTACCCAGCCCTTCTTTCTGAGCCAGCCGATTCCGAGTTTTGCGCTAGGGTTTGCCTGTAAGTCCTTTAAGGCAATGGAGTTCTCAAACGAGTCGTAAAGACGGCGCTCGGGCAGTCCCTCCTTAGCATACTTTGCACCCTCTTCGGTGCAGGCATAGGCGACGGTCTTTTCGGCGATCAGTTTACAGTAACCGCGTGAGTCGAGGAGCTTTGCGTACTGCACCACAGCGTCCTCGGAGGTGTCCATTATTATTGCGAGATACTTTACCGAAGGTCTGGCGAGGCTCAGTCTCTTTAACGAAAATCCCGATTTCTCGTCCGAACCCGATTCGAGCATGTTTACGGCATTGCGTATCGGATTGAGCGCAATGTTCTTCTTCTCTTCGAGGACGCTGAGAATGTCTTTTAACGAGTTTAATGCCGAGATTATCGGTAGGTTATTGCCGGAGAGGGATGTCGCTATCGTCTGCTGATAGTACTGTTTCTTCATCTCCGCATCTTTGAGCGGCTTTAAAACCGCAAGCAGTCTTTTCTCGTTGTATGTCAGTTCGTTTGTCTTTTCCATCTTTTACTCCGCCATATGTGATACTTCATCGAGTTTTTCGTTGAAATCTTTTGTAAATTCTTTTATTCTCTCAAATGTCTCTTTCTTGCAGGTGCCGCAGAGGAGTTCGCCCGCCTTGCAGGCTCTGCACATCTCTTTGAGTTCTTCGTCGTCCTCCTGCATGTGGAAGACGTTTAAGAGATATATCGAACATTTTTCGGGCTCGCCGCCGAGTTTCTTCTGCTCTTCGAGCGTCATTCTGCCGCCGGTGAGGGCGCCCATGATCTTCTTTTTGATGTCTTTTTCGGGCTCGTCGAATCTGAAGAGACTCTCGGGAACGCTCGAGGACATCTTGCCGCCGGTAAGCCCCTGAAGGAAGGTATGGTAGGTTGACGAGGGCAGGTAGAATCCGTATCCGCCGCATTCGACCTCAATCTTTCTGACGATTTCGTCGGCATAGGCAATGTCGACGCCCCTGACATCGATATGTCCTTCAAAGCGTTTGCAGCCGTTTTTGCCGAACTCTTTCTCTACCATGTCCATGGCTTGAGTGGGTGCGTTCTTTGACCTTATGCTCACGCCGTCGTCGGTCTTGAGGATTGTGAACATCCTCAGACTGTTTGCGACGTCGCGTGTCAGTCTGATATGCGGGTCCTGGTCGATTCCGACGGGCACGACGGTCGGCGCCGGTCCGTATTTCAGCTGCGGATAGAGGATATCGGCGACCTGGGTTGCCACGCTCATTGCATGGGCAAGCGAGGTTTCGGGTGTAAATCCGTAGATTGCCGTAAGCTGCGAGAAGTTGATTCTGATTGCGCTCTCAAAGGCGAGATCCTTGAGTCTGTCGTTCTCGCTCTGATAGTATCTCTCGCCTTTGTATCCGAGAGCGTAGAGCCATAAAAGATACTTCTCGCCGAAGAATTTGCATTTCTCCCGCGAGAGACCCCTGACTGCGTGGGCTTCGCGGTCGGCGATGGATATAAAACCAGTGCCGCCGCGTTTCGTGTGCCAGACGACCTCTTTCATGACCATGAGATGTCCGAGGTGCGGATATCCCGAGGGCATGAAACCTGTCATGACATAGAATTTCTTCTTTGCGGCGATTGCGTCGGCAATAAGGGAATAGTCGCGGTTGCCGCTGACGATATTTCTTCTCAGGAATGTCGGGGCATCTTCGATACCTTTTACGATATCTCCGATAGGCTCGATTCCGAACTCCCTGTATAATTTCTCCATGTCCAAATTTGGAGTGCTTGACCACGGATTTATCTCGGACTGCATGTTATCTTAAGGGTCTTCTCTATTATTTTGTATCTTCAGTCTATTATTCTTGCACTTTCTTTATGGCTTTCCTGACTTTCTTTAATCACGCTCGACGCCTGCGTCCTTTCGCATTACGTCTTTTGAAACTCACATCTTGACGCGGGCAAACTCGATGTATTCTATATTGTCTGTATTTACACAGGCAAAAAGCATCTTCTTGCGAACGCTGTGGGCAAGCCTTACCGAGCGCGATACCACGCTCATGGGCATTGACTCGGTCACGGGGATTGCGTGCACGAGAAGCTCGGAATGCTGGGTGCCTCCCGAATACACTCTGAAGTGGTGTCCGAATTTGTAGGCTGTCCTCGGTATGTTCTTCAGGTCGCGAAGATGCGAGTATGCTTTGATCTTGTAGGCAAGTTCGTGGTCGGCGGCGGTGACGCGCCCGAAGTATTCTTCGCGTGTCACGGGTATGACTCCTTTGCAGCCCGTTTCCGCGGCATGTGATTTTTCTTCGGATTCGGCGCCGAATCTGTCTTCTTCAAGTTCCAGAATGCCCCTGTCCATGAGGTAGAGCGCTTCCGCGGGTGAGAGCGAGAGTCTTTCGCCGTCGAGGCGGGTGCCGAAGAGCACCTTCTCGTATTCCGATTCGGGGCTTACGTGCAGGATTACGGTATTTCCCATGACCTTGCCCTTAACTTTTCCGAACTCGAATCCCGATACGCCTTCGGGGGGGTTTACGGACTTTACCTCATAGTAGGTTATCTCGTTTTCGTCGTCGCCGACCGCGAGAATCAGCTGTTTTCGCATGTTTCTTGCGGTGCGTGTCTCCTCGATTACCTTTTGGAACACGACGAGGTCGCGCTCTGAGAGCACCCGCATCGTGTAGAAGGAAGTGCCGGTGCCCGGCTTCTGTCCGCGTTTAAAAACCCTGAAATCATGCGGTCCCGACTGAATGACAAAGCCGCGTTCGCGGATGTCGCGATAGACCAGAAACTTTCGCAGAAATTCGGATTTTTCGGTGCATACGGTCAGAAGTTCGTCGTATGTGTAGTTCTTTACGGTTATCTTCTCTCTTCCGATAAGGTATAGCGCTTCTTCGGGAGAGAGTCTGAGGGCGGTTTTTGTAACTGCGGTTTTGCTGTCGCTTTTACTCTCGCCTTTACAGGCGGTTTTGCCGGCTTTATCGTCGGCGTCACGATCTTTTGCGGTCGTTCTGCCGTCCGGCTGCACGGGTCTGCCGTAACCTCCCTGTTCATAGAGAATAAGACCTTCTTCACCCAGATTAATCCATTCTCCGTCGTATTCTCCTATCAATTCCTGAATTCTCCCGCCGCTTTGAAAGTAGCGGCATGTCCATATAATATTGGCTTATATTGTTGGTCTTAATCCATAATTGATATGTCGACTGAGAGCATACTTTACAGATTGACCGAATAAAGAATACTCAAAATCAATAATTCATCCTATCATTACGGACGACCATGAAAGCCCTTATCCTTGCCAGCCGACAGCGTTACGAGAGATACATGCCGGATAACGAATTTGTAAAGAGTGCGGAGAAGATCTATATTCCGTTCAATCAGACCGAAGACGAGATAATTAAAGCCGCGGAAGCTGCGGGTGCCCTCGACGCCGAGGTCATATTTGCCGACGCCATAGGTCGCGTGGGCAGGGCGCTCATATCCCGTATGTCTAATCTGAAGCTTATTCAGTCCGAAGGCGTGGGCTATAACGGAATTGACATTGCCGCCGCAAAAGAGCGCGGGATATTCGTCTGCAACAATAAAGGGGTGAATGCCGACAGCGTTGCGGAACAGACGATTCTTCTGATGCTCGGACTTCTGAGAAGGGTTGTGGTTTTCGACGGTCGCGTTCGCGAGGGTCTTCAGATACAGACGAAAGAGGAGATGATGCTCGGCGGCATTAGAGAACTTTCGGAATGCACGGTGGGTTTAATCGGCTTCGGCGATATCGCAAAGGCGGTTGCGCTGAAGTTGAAGCCTTTCGGCTGCCGCGTCGTCTACTTCACCCGTCATCCGCTCTCCGCCGCGGATGAGGCATACTACGGTGCAAACTACGTCCCGCTCGACGAACTCCTGCATGGCGCCGATATCGTAAGCCTTCATCTGCCGGTTACGGAATCGACCGTAAACACAGTTAATGCCGATTTTATCGGCAAAATGAAGAATACGGCGTATCTCATCAACACTGCCCGCGGGGAACTGGTCGATAACCTTGCGGTCTGCTCCGCGCTCACGGAAGGCATGATTGCGGGCGCGGGCTTTGACTGCGTTGCCCCCGAGCCGACACTCCGAGACAATCCGCTCCTGAATCTTCCCAAGAGCGCCGCGGATAAGGTCATCTTCTCACCACACGTGGGCGGCATCACCGAGAGATCGTTTGTCGTGGCGCATAAAAGAATCTGGGAGAATGCGCAGGCGGTAATAAACGGCAAAAATCCGCAGAATATCGTTTCTTAAGGCGGTTTAAACGCGTGCGGCTTCACTCCGGGCCCGCATCTCCCGCCATCTCTTTTACGACCGCGATATTCTCTTTGTCGCCGCGGGTCTCGTCGATTGGGGTTTCTAGTATGAAGATGCGCTTTGACAGTTCCGGGTGGGTGACGACGCGTTTCAGTCCTTCCGTGCCGATTCTGCCGAGTCCTATGTGCTCGTGCCTGTCGAGATGGGATGCGCAGTCGCCTTTTGTGTCGTTTAAGTGAATCACCTTCAGTCTTTTCAGTCCGACGGCGTCTTCGAAATCGGCGATTGTTCTCTCAAAGCCTTCTGCGGACGTGAGATCGTATCCGGCGGCAAAGGCATGACAGGTGTCCGTGCAGACACCGATGGCATTGGGGAAGGTTTCGTCGGTAATCTTCAGGATATCTCCGATATCCGCGAACTGACCGCCGATTGAGTTCTTTGTCCCCGCCGTGTTCTCGAGAAGTATCATAAACTGCGTTTTTGAGGATGAACTCACTGTCACCTCTTCCGCCGCGGTAAGTGCGCCTGTGAGTGCGTCGGCAACCCGATTGATTCCGAATTCGCGGCCGCTCCCGCCGTGACTGCCGAGATGAGTCACAAGATATGCTATACCGAGTCTGCGGCATCTCAGGATTTCGCGGAGCAGGACATCGCAGGACTTCTCATAGATCTCATCCTTCGGCGATGCCGGATTGGGCAGGTATGGCATATGCGCGACGACCTCTCCGAAATTGTATTTTTTATACGCGGCATTGAAGGCGACCGCGGTCTCTTCGTCAATCTCCTTTGTGCTCCAGCCCCGCGGATTTCCCGTGAATATCTGAAACGTGTTTGCGCCCGACTCTTTTGCGCGTTCGAATGCCTTTACGTGCGAACCCGCAATCGATACGTGAGTGCCTATCTTAAGTGTCATATCCGTGCCTCCTGTGATGCTGTTCTGCCGAATCACGTCGTTACGGCGAGATAATCACGGTCTTCTCTCTGGTATAATGTTTCAGTGCGTCAAGACCGTTCTCGCGTCCGTATCCGCTTGCTTTCTCGCCGCCGAAGGGGACTTCGGGAGGTATCTTGAGATGCCGGTTCACCCAGACAATCCCCGCGTCTATGTTTTCGGCGAAGGTGTAGCTGTTCCTGAGGCTCTTTGTCCAGACCGATGCCCCCAGACCGAACGGCGTTCTGTTGGCATATTCAATGGCGCTCTCGAGCGAGTCGACGCTGACGACGGGGAGTATCGGTCCGAATATCTCTTCGTTTAGGAGCGGGCTTTTTTCGTCGGGATTGAGAACAATTGTCGGTTCAAAGAAGTTGCCCGCGCCGAAAGCCCCTTCGGTAAGGCGTTCTCCGCCGCTGACGACCTCTCCCGTGCCTCTGCGCTCCAGCGCCGATTCGATACCCGCAAGCCCTTCCCTGCTGTTCAGGGGTCCCATGCGTATTCCTTTGAGAATGCCGTTGCCGACCGTAATCTTCTCCGTCTCAGCTTTCAGTCTGGCGGTGAACTCATCCGCGATTTCATCGGCAACAAAGAGGCGTTTTATTGCCGTGCAGGTCTGACCGCAGTTATAGAAGCGCCCCGATACAGCCCCAGCGACCGCTTTGTCTAAATCGGCATCGGCGCAGACTACCATGGGGTCGCTGCCGCCGAGCTCCATGATGAGCCGCTTTCCCGTGCCGCAGGAGAGCTTTTCGACCTCTTTGCCCGTGGCAACCGATCCCGTAAATGAGAGCGAGGCAAGTTCGCGGCTTTCCGCAAGCGCTCTTCCGACGGTTTCGCCCCTTCCCGTGACAATCTCCAGAACGCCGTCCGGCATCCCCGCCTCTTTTGCAAGCGCCGCTATCGCAAGAGCGGTCAGCGGAGTTTTTGCTGAGGGCTTAAGGACAATCGGGTTTCCGGCGGCGATTGCCGGCGCGGTCTTCCATGCCATTATCAGAACGGGCATGTTCCACGGGATGATTGCGCCGCAGACGCCTATCGGCTCGCGCATCGTGAATGCATATCCGTAATCCGATTTGGGAAGGGCATCGCCGGTGAGGGCAGTGCCCGTGATGGAGGCATAGAACTCGTATACGGCAGCAAATCCCTGCACTTCGTTCTTTGCCTCGGGAAGAATCTTGCCCTGCTCCGTTGTCAGAAGCCGTGCGAGTTCGTCCTGATTTCTGCGCACGAGTTCCGCCGTTTTGAAAAGAATCGCGGCACGCCGATTCGAGCTTACCGCCGACCATTTTTGGTATGCCGCATATGCTTTCTCAATCGCGGCTTTCGTGTCATCAGCATCGCAGAGCTTTGCCGTGCCCGCAATCTCGCCCGTTGCGGGGTTGGTTACCGTTATCAGTTTCTCGGATTCGTTATTCGTCATTGTTGCCGGCATTTTTCTTTCTCTCTTCCTTTTCTCTGTAGACGCGGCAGACCTCGAAGACGGCGTCGATGATGGTCTTCGGAGATGCCCCCCATCCGAGTATGTATCCCGTGACATTGTCCGTGGATTTCAGCCCGAATCTGTATTCCTGACAGCATTTTGCTATGAAAACGCCTCTGTTCTCTGAGAGCGCCCTCTCCGCGGGGCAGATATTACTGTATTTGAACCCGGCGGCATCCCCGTACATCTCGGATAGGAGAAGTCTGGAGGTCTCGCAGCCGGCGACGGTCTCCGTGCCGGTAAGATGCGACTTGTCCACCGTCTTTTTGAATCCAGACGCTCTGCACGGATATACGTCGGTCCTGAGTTTGCTTATGTCGAGGACGCAGTTGACGAACTCCACGCCCAGTTCCCCGAAGACGCCGTCTTTCTCGAGGAGTCTGATATTCTCGTAGATGTTGGCATACGGCGGCGTAACGTCGTAGACATAGACCTTTAAGAGCGAGTCTTCGGAAGGGTCCATTATGAAGGTGACGTGATTGTCGGCGCCGCGGAAAATTGTGCAGCGCTTGCCGGATTTAAGCGCAATTTTGATGAGATTCGTGCTGTCGTAGAGGTTTACGGTCTCTTCGTGTACGGTGCAGTCTTCGGTATCGGCGATAAGCGTCATCGATTCCTTTTCGTGCATGACGCTGTTTTTATGATCAAGTTCCACGGAGTATATCTGATATCCTTTTTCCGTGTGCCTGATCAGGTAGCGTGTACGGAAGTAGACCTTCTCGCCGTAGGGCATCTCGTCGGCAATGCCGATCTCTTTGGAAAATTTCGGGAATATCATCGTCATGGCGCCGTATTTACGAAACTGTGTGCGATACTTTATGCGCTAATGTATGCTGTACTGTTGCGATACTGTATGTGCGATATTGAATGTTGATTATTAATGTTGTAATTAAGATCTTCAGATATATCTATTGATCCGATAGATTGATCCTGTTATTTTGAACGGCTCTTTTCAGAGTTTTTCGCCGTAGAGACCTGCGGCTTCGACCCCGCGGTTTGCCCAGAGAATTGCGCCGAGCGCCCCGATTCTGCCCTTGCTCTTTGCCGAATCGATATATTCTATGCCGAGCCTCTCCGCCTCCATCTCGCATTCGTCGCGGTTTAAGACCTCGGTCTTGACCTTCTTCAGATACGGCGATTCGGGGAGTTTAAGACCGCGGTAGACCGCAATGCCGGTATCGCCGCTCACGGCATTGGATTCAATGTATTCTTTGACGAATGCCAGAAGTTCCGCCTCTTTGTCGGGGAGAACGGCGAAGTTAAGAGCGGTTCCTACACAGTTCGTAGTCTTGTTCGGGACCTTGGGGTTGAGCTGAATGAGGCGCATGTTGAGGAACTCCGCGCCTTCGATATTGCATGCCTCGGCGCATTTCGATGCCAGAACCCATGTGGCACCCGACTCTTTGGTATCGGTATCGTCGATTCCGATTGTAATCCTGTGATATTTCGCGGTGACAATCTGAGTTCTGCAGGTTCTGGCGCCGCCCGCCTTAAGATCGTCTTCGGTGGGGAAGATCGTCTCGAAGACACCCGGCGCCTGCGGAAGGCATACGGCGACACCCACGCCCGCGCCGGCGATTCCCGCCCAGTGCGTTGTGACGCGGTTGCCGTCGACGACAACCCCTTCAAGTGCCTGACCGCCGATATCGTCCCCCGCCGCTCCGAAATTCGCCTTATACATACCGAGTTTTGCGTTTATGGTCATGGATGCACCTTCGACCGTAATCGATTCGACGGCGCCGCCGGCACGCCTGCGGTTCATGACATCCCATTCGATAGTGCCGCGGTTACGACATTGTTCTATAATCTGAGCTTTGTTTTCCTTTTCGTCGACGATAACGAGGAATCTCTTACAGAACATCTGCCCGAACTTCTCTTTAATCTCCCGAGGTGTCATGCGAATCATATTTTGTCACCGATTTTTTCGTTAACAAATCTCTGTCGGCATCGGATATATACTAATTGGAAATATGTCGGAAATTTTGAAAGCCAAAAAATAATAAATTTAAAAAATGGAATATCGGATTCTTCGTATTTACTGAAGAATCTCGTGAAGGTGGAACTTGAAAGGTCCGAGGTTTCCGCCGAAGTTACCTGCGGAGATGAGTTTTACACCGGGGATCTTTGATGCTGCCGTGACACCGACCTTGGTTGCCTTCCTGATTGATGCCTCGTCAACGCCGTCGATGACAATCTCGTAGACTGCCTTGACGCCTTCGGGGATCTTTGTGTCGGCGACTTTGTCGCGGATTGACGGGCAGTACTTCTCGTTCGTGCTTGCCGCCATGAACTTGTATTTGTTCGAGCCGACCTTTGAACCCGATGCAACAACCGGGAACGAGCATATTGTGCCTTCTTCGTTCTGGATTGCCTCTACGGCAGCCTCTGCCGCCATGAGTGCCGAGGGCTGTGTCTCGCCCATGATAAAGAAGTTGCCGCCGGCGATACCCTTTACGATACCGAATGACTCCTCACCGACGTATTCGCCGTTCATGATGGGGATTGCCCAGCACTGGCGTCCGCCGACTTCCTTCTTGTATTCGTATCCGTCGCCGAAGAAGTGGAGCTTTACGTCAATCTTCTCTTCGGCATCCGGCATTCCGTCGAATGCGGCTGTTGTCGGCTGTGTAAGGACACACTCGGCAATGCGCTCAAGGACCTGCTCCTTTAACTTCTTCTTTCCGCCGGCAAAGAACATGACCGCAACGCCGGGTCTGTTGTCCGGAGTCTCGCAGGGGCAGAGAATTCTCTCGATACCCGCTTCGCAGGGACATCCGATTGCCGATGTAGCAAATCCTGTTGCTTCAGTTGCCGCTTTGATTGCCCATTTCTCACTGATTGCAGTGATGATAACTCTGCATGCCCAGTTCGGGAATGCTTCCGCGTACTCGTTATCGATTGTAACGCCGTTTAATTCCATAATAAACCTCGTTATTTATCAACCGGCAGGCACTTACCGTGACGCCGCCGTATTGTAACATTTCTATTTCATCCTTAATAGTAAAAGAGCATTTCTTTTATGTCGGCGAAGACAGGGCGGCGGTGTGCGGGTTGACGGTGCGGCAGACACCTCCGCTTATGCGTCAATAGGCGTGGATTATTTATGTCGGAGAAGGCGTCCGCATATTATGCACAAATTATGCACTATACTATAATGCAGTATTATACGGCAATACGGCATTGCGATAGAATAAAGTGTGATGAATAAAATGTAGAAAATAAAATGCGGAGAATAAAGTGGAGTGAATAATGTATGGTCTTGAAGAAAGTCTGACTGAGAATGAATGATCATGAAAGTATATCCCGCGTGGCTGTGCGGATACCTTCGGACAAAAACCGTAATCAGACTCACGCCGATTGAATACAGCCCGAATCATGCACGGATCCCCGTGAACCCGGATCGATTATCACGGCATCCGCCGCACTTTTGTCACGGTGTATTAACCGTGCAGAAATTTTCCATACAATGGTATGAAATGTTAATTTAATTTGCTTCTGCCTAACAAATTATGACTGCCTTTAACCGTCGCCCCGACCTAAAAATCGGATTGCGCATCCCTTTACGCAAACAGGCAGAGTATACTTTTTGAATTCCGCAGGCAGTGTCCGATGTCTGACAAAATATCTTATTAAATATTTCCATTTGCATCTCTAAACGCGGTCGCCGTAGGATACAGAATTAAGTTTAACAGATCTACTTTTAATGTAAATTAACTACAGATGATCTACTCTGTGAGGTTTCGGCATGGAAAACAGTCCGATCGATTCATAACATTTATCTGTTTTTTTTGCGAAGTTTTTATGATCTATTAACGATCGATATAGCGGTGCGTGAAAAAATGGCATTTGCAGTTCATGTAAACATGAATAATTGTACAGGATGTAACAATTGTGTGGTTGCATGCCCCGTCAATGCATTGGAACTCAACACGGTTGATCCTGCCACTACTGACAAGATCTACTGTGTCATCAACGGAAGAGCAAGATCTCTTGACGTTGACGAAGAGCTCTGTGCAGGATGCGGTATTTGCATCGAAGCATGTCCATACGATGTAATCACCCTGGAGGGTAAATGGGTCCAGCTTCGCAACGAAGAAAGGTTTACTCATCCCACTATGGAAGGACTTGAAGACATCAGAGACTACGAGGAAGAGTGCGAAGCTCTCGAAGAGAGACAGGCAAGCCTTAAGAAATTCCCCGAGTTCTGGGAGCTCAGAAAAGAGTTTACCAAGTCCGGAGCACAGGAATAAACGAATTGTATTTTTTAGGAGTGTTGTAATTCATGAATACGCTTTTTCCAAAGTACTCCAAGAGGCAGGACGGCTGTTTCACCATAATGGAGCAGAAGCTCTTAAAACAGGTAAACAACCTCGTACAGGATAACTCCAAGTGTACGGGATGCGGCATCTGTTCCGAAGCCTGCCCCGAAGAAGCGATTAGCATCGGACCTGTCGGCGCATACCGCAGGGGTGCAATCGAATACGGCTCACCGATTCAGGTTGACGAGACAAAATGCTCATACTGTGGTGTATGTGTGGTAATGTGCCCGTTCAATGCAATGAGCCTTGAGATCGACGGCGAAGCAAAACTCCCGATCCTCGAGAAGGAAGGATTCCCCGTCTACGACATGGTTACCGAGATTGACCATGAGAAATGCTCACAGTGTACAACCTGTGAGGATGTTTGCCCGCGTGAAGCAATCATCCGCGACGTACCGCTCTTTGAAGGTACGGACATTTTTGGCCTCAAGAAAGCCGAGGCAGTCAACGCAAATACGGAATTCACCTGCAACGACGAGAAGTGTACATACTGCGGTCTCTGCGGCGAAATCTGTCAGGCAATCGACGTTGTCAGAAAGCCGTTCACACCCGAGACGGGTGTCCTCGACGGCGAAGTCATCTGGAACAAGGACTTCTGCGACGGTTGTCAGATCTGTCAGTCAATCTGTCCGAACGAGGCAATCGAGGTCAAGCGCGGCAAGATTGAGAAGAAGCTCAACAACAGCGGTTTAGTCGAGATCGAATCCGAAGAATGCTGTACGTGCCGCTGGTGCGCAATCAGCTGCCCGACCGAAGCAATCACGGTAAACAAGATCTTCGAGGGAGAGATTACATTCAACCCGTCGAAATGCCCGGGCGGATGTTCAACCTGTTACGAGGTCTGTCCTGCAAATGCAATCTACATGCCGACACCCAAAGCGCCTGCCGACATGCACAACGAAGTTGAAGCAAAGATTGCCGTCAACAAAGACTTCTGTGTCCTCTGCGGCGCCTGTGTCAACTCATGTCCGAGTGAAGACGCAATCGTCCTCAAGCGCACGGCAGTCCACATGAAGGGCAAGAAGACCGATCTTTTCAAGAAGATTGAAGCAAAACTGCTTGTACCGAGAACTTCCAAAGTCCGCGAAGACAAAGACGTATTCGGTAAAGCTCAGGTAAAAGCTCTGTAACCGTGGTGAAATCATATGGTAGAGAAAAATTACGGAAACCCTGAACTTGAGAACAAACTCAGGGACAGGAATTACTACGTCACTGATTCAAACAAAGACTTCAGCGCCGAAGTCAAGAAGCTCAGTGGCACAATATCACACATGTGCTACCAGTGTGGTACCTGTACAGGTTCATGCCCGTCAGCGCCACGCAGTTCATACCGCATTCGTGTGTTTATGAGAAGAGCAATACTCGGTCTTGAGGAAGAGGCATTATCGGATCCGGATCTCTGGCTCTGTACAACCTGTTACTCATGTTCCGACCGCTGTCCGCGTGACATCCTTCCGACCGATGTCATCATGGCAATGAGAAACCTTGCATTCAAGACGGGACACGCGGTTCCGAAGAACTTCCTGCAGACCGTTCAGTTGATCTACAAGACGGGACACGGCGTACCCAACAACGATGCAAACCGTGCCGTACGCGAGAGACTCGGTCTTCCGAGAGATCCTCCGACAACCCACACATATCCGGAATATATCCCCGGAATTCAGAAGATTCTCGATCACTACAACTTGAAAGCGGAAGCAGACCGCATCCTTTCGGAGGAGTAAGTTAATATGGCTACACACATGGAACACTCATATGCATTCTTCCTTGGTTGTATTGCACCGAACCGTTATCCGGGATGTGAAGCATCCGCAATCAAGACAAGTGCAAAATTAGGAATAGAGCTTCTTCCGCTCAAGGGAGCAAGCTGCTGTCCGGCACCTGGTGCATTCGGTTCAATAGATTTAAACGTCTGGTATGCAATGGCGGCAAGAAACCTCTGTCTTGCAGAAGAGATGGGTAAAGACATTGCTCTCATCTGTAACGGTTGTTACAAGTCAATCTGGGAAGTCAACCACAAATTAAAGCACAACGATGAACTTCGCGACGGCGTAAACGAGGTCCTTGCCGAGATTGACATGCAGTACAAAGGAACAATCAACGTCTGGCACCTTGCCGAACTTTACTACGACGACAAGATCTGCGGTGTAAAGAAGGTCGCAGACAGCGTCACAAGACCCCTTACGGGCACAAAGGTTGCCGTCCACTACGGATGCCACCTGATGAAGCCGCAGAAAGACCGTCACTTCGGCGACACCGAAAACCCGATGTGGCTTGAAGAGCTCGTAGGCGCACTCGGTGCGGAGCCCGTTCAGTACCGCAACAAGATGCAGTGCTGCGGTGCGGGCGGCGGTGTACGCGGATACGATCTCCTTCACGCACTCGATATCACAAACGAGAAGTTAATCAACATTAAGGAAGCGGGAGCAGACGCATTAACGGAAGTCTGTCCGTTCTGTCAGCTTCAGTTCGACCGCGGTCAGGTTGAGATCGCACAGAACTTCGGTAAGAAATACAACCTGCCGATCCTTCACTTCAACGAACTGTTAGGACTTGCACAGGGAATGACACCCGCGGAACTTGCAATCGACCTTCATGCAGTCGACTGTACATCGTTCCTGGAGAAGATTCAGTAAGGAGGATGAAAAAAATGGTAGAAGATCAGACCCCAAGAATTGGAGTGTTTATTTGCCACTGCGGTACCAACATTGCAGGTTCACTCTCTGTTGCCGATGTCGTAAAGTATGCTCAGACCCTCCCCAATGTAATCGTTGCAAAAGATTACCAGTACATGTGTTCGACCCCGGGTCAGACCATGATCAAAGAGGCAATCGCCGAGCACAAACTCACAGGCGTTGTAGTTGCGGCATGTACGCCCCGTCTGCACGAGCCGACATTCAGGATTGCAACCAGAGAAGGAGGACTCAACGAGTTCCGCTTCGAGATGGCAAACATCCGTGACCAGAACTCATGGGTTCACATGCACGACTGGGACGGTGCAACGGCAAAGGCAAAAGATCAGGTCAGAATCGCGGTTGCGAAAGCAAGACTCCTCGAAGACCTTACACCCAAGAGCGTACCCGTAGAGCACGCGGCAATGGTCGTCGGAGGCGGTGTCGGAGGTATTCAGGCATCACTCGATCTTGCAAGCGCAGGTATCAAGACATACCTCATCGAGCAGACCCCCAGTATCGGCGGCAGAATGTCACAGCTCGATAAGACCTTCCCGACACTCGACTGTTCGCAGTGTATCTTATCACCTAAGATGGTAGATGCGGGACGTCACCCCAACATCATCCTCAAGAGCTACACCGAAGTCGAGTCCGTTGAAGGATACATCGGAAACTTCGAGATCACGCTCAGAAGAAAAGCACGCGGAACCAGAAACGCTGCCGAGATGGAAGCTGCAGGCCTCAAAGGCTCCGGCTGTAACGGTTGCGGTGACTGTACATCGGTCTGTCCCGTAATCAAGCCCAACCCGTTCGAGTTCGGAATGGCTCCGAGAAAGGCAATCTACATTTACCACCCGCAGGTTGTACCTCTCCAGTACACAATCGACTTCGATGCATGTGTAAAGTGCGGACTCTGTAAAGAGATCTGCGGACCCGAGAAGGCTGCAATCGACCTCGACATGGTTGACACGTTCGAGAAGGTTAAAGTCGGTTGTGTAATCCTCGCAACAGGTTACGATTTAATCCCGATCGAAGACAAGACCGAATGGGGTTACAAGAGATACGAGAACGTCATCACCGGTCTCGAGTTCGAGCGCTTAATCTGTGCATCAGGACCTACCGGCGGTCACTTAATCCGCCCGTCCGACGGTGTAACACCGATGAAAGTCGGTTTCGTACTCTGTGCGGGATCGCGTGACAACACAGGCGGTTCTTCGAAGCCCTACTGTTCGAGATTCTGTTGTATGTACTCGCTCAAGCACGCTCACCAGGTCATGGAAAAGATTCCGGGCTGTGTGCCTTACATATTCTACATGGATATCAGGTCATTCGGTAAGATGTACGAGGAGTTCTACTACCGTATCCAGAACGAGGGTGCAAAGTTCATCCGCGGTCGTGTAGCATCACTGCAGGAAGACCCTGTCACAAAGAATATCTATGTAAAGGCAGAGGACACACTCTTAGGCAGACCTGTTACAGTAGAGTGTGACATTGTTGTCCTTGCGGCGGCTATCAAACCCAAGGCGGACGCCGAGCACATTCGTCAGATGTTCGGTATCTCCAAGTCGCAGGACGGATGGTACCTTGAAGCTCACCCGAAGCTGAACCCGTGCGGCACCACAACTGCAGGTATCTTCCTTGCAGGTGTCTGTCAGGGACCGAAAGATATCCCCGACACGGTCGGTCAGGCAGAAGGAGCGGCATCCGCTGCAAGTATCCCGATTCACAAGGGTGAAGTAGAGCTTGAGCCTTACTTCGCACAGTGTGTCGAGTCGCTCTGTGCAGGATGCGGAATGTGTATTCCCCAGTGTCCGTACAAGGCGCTTTCACTGAAGTCACTTGACGATGGCAGACAGGTTATGACAGTAACCGAAGCAAAATGTAAAGGCTGCGGTACCTGCGGCGGATATTGTCCGGGTGGCGCAATCAAGATGCAGCACTTCACCAGTCCCCAGATCTGCGCTCAGATTGACGCATTTCTTCTTGGCGGACTCGGAGGTGAACAGTAATGGCAGATGAAGGATGGAACCCTAAAATTGTAGCAATCATCTGTAACTGGTGTTCATATGCCGGTGCCGATCTTGCTGGCGGTGCCCGTATTCAGTATCCCCCCGACATTCGTGCAATACGTGTAATGTGTACGGGTCGTGTCGATCCCCTCTTCATAATGAAGGCATTCAACGACGGAGCAGACGGTGTACTGGTATCGGGCTGTCACTTTGGTGACTGCCACTATCTTGAGGGCAACTACAAATGCGCAAAACGCATGTTCCTCATGAAGAATGTCCTGAAGAACATAGGTGTTAACGATAAGAGACTCAGAATGACATTCGTCTCGGCATCCGAGGGTGCAAAGTGGGGAGTTGTCATGAACGACGTCATTAACACAATAAAAGAACTTGGTCCAAGCCCATTTAACAGGTGAATTGAGAATATGGCAAAGATATTATTGAACATGATAACCCAGCGTTCCATTGAGGAAGGTATTGCAATGGAGATTGGAAAACCTTCCAAGGAATACTTTGAAGCATGTTCTCTCGTTGAGATGAATGAGGACGATATCAAGGCACTTGGTATCACCCCTAACACCAATGTAAAAGTAACAAGCGAGAGCGGTGAAGTAATCGTAAAAGCCGTTGTCGCACGTCAGACATGTTACAGAGGACTTTGCCACATCCGTCAGGGTGTCTGGGCAAATCAGGTTGTTCCGCCGAGAACACAGTCAACGGGCGAACCGCAGTACAGCGGTTTCCCCGTATATATTGAACCCGCACCGTTTGAGCGCATCAAGTCAGCTCTTGAGTGTGTTCAGGGTGCTGTAGGTCTTTGGAAAGAAGGTAACGAGTGATTTAAATGCCGAAAGTAATCAAAAACGTAGGATGTCCATACTGTGGTGCCTGCTGTGACGATGTAGAGGTAACTGTTTCCGATGACGGAAAGAGAGTCCTGGAGGTCAAGAACGTATGTGCAATCGGAACACAGATCTTTATGCACGGCGGAGACCACGACGGACGTATCAAACTTCCACGCATGCGCCAGCCCGATGGCACAATGAAGGATGTCAGCTTTAAAGAGGCAATCGACTTTACAGCAAAGACACTCCTCAAAGCAAAGAAACCGTTGATGTACGGATTCGGTTCAACAAACTGCGAAGGTCACGCTGCAGCGGCACGTGTCATGGAGAGAGCCGGCGGCTGTCTCGACAACTGTGCTTCAATCTGTCACGGAAGTTCATTCCTTGCAATCTTCGATAACGGATACCCGTCCTGTACGCTCGGTGAAGTCAAGAACCGTGCAGACGTAATCGTCTACTGGGGATCAAACCCGGCACACGCACACCCGCGTCACATGTCGAGATATGCAATCTTCCCCCGCGGTTTCTTCACCGGTAAGGGACACAAGTCCAGGACAGTCATTGTAATCGACCCGAGATTCACTGATACCGGACGTGTTGCCGACTACTACCTGCAGGTCAGGCAGGGACACGACTACGAGCTGTTCGATGCATTCCGTATGGTCTGCCACGGACACGCCGACGATATCCCCGACGTAGTCGCAAACATCCCGAAAGAGACCATCCTCGAAGTAGCCGAAGTAATGAAGAACGCACGTTTCTGCAACTTCTTCTACGGTATGGGTCTCTGCCACTCCGACGGACGCAACCACAACATCGATATTGCCATCTCGCTTACACGCGACCTCAACGAGTTCACAAAGTGTACAATCATGGCAATGCGCGGACACTACAACATCACAGGTCCCGGAGCGGTCTGGTCATGGCAGTTCGGATTCCCGTACTGTCTCGACCTGACAAAGAAGACAATGGTTCACATGAACCCCGGAGAGACCAGTTCGGTCGATCTTGCAATGCGTGACGAGATTGATGCATTCATCAACATCGGAACCGATGCAGGAGCACACTTCCCGATTCCCGCAGTACAGCACTTAAAGAAGCACCCGTTCATCACAATCGACCCGAGCCGCAACATGGCAAGCGAGATCTCCGACCTTCACGTCCCGGTAAAGATCTGCGGTGTCGATGACGGCGGTATTGTATATCGTATGGATAACGTCCCGATTCAGTACAGAAAAGTCGTTGACGCACCTGCGGGTGTCCCGTCAGATGAAGAGTTCCTTGATGCGGTCTATGAACGCATGGTTGAGCTGGAGGGAGAAGGATTCATATGAGCGATTACATTATCAAAAACGGATTCGTATTTGACCCTCTTACAGGAATCAAAGGCGACAAAAAAGATATCGGTATCAAAGACGGCAAGATCGTCGAAGCTTCCGAAGTTAAAGGCGGAAAGACAATCGATGCATCGGGTAAGACCGTTATGGCCGGCGGTGTCGATATTCACACACACTGTGTCGGACCAAAGGTCAATGTCGGACGCTTAATGCGCCCTGAGGATAAGCTCTTCAGAAGCCGCACAAAGGTCGGAAACACAAGAGTCGAGATGGGATTCTCGGTGCCGAGCACATTCGCAACCGGATATGCATACGCACGTATGGGATACAGCTTCCTTAACGAAGCGGCAATGCCTCCTCTTCACGCACCTCACGTTCACGAAGAGATCAGAGATACACCTATCGTCGATATCGCGGCAATGCCCGTTATGGGTAACAACTGGTTCCAGCTCGAGTACTTAAAGAACAGAGAGCTTGAGAACAACGCCGCATACACGGCATGGTTGCTCAACGCAACCAAAGGTTTCGGTATCAAGTGCGTCAACCCCGGCGGAACGGAAGCATGGGGCTGGGGTATGAACTGTACGACAATTCACGACCCCGTACCATACTTCGATATCACACCCGCAGAGATTGTAAAGGGACAGATGGAGACAAACGAGCTCCTCGGACTGCCGCACTGTCTGCACGTCCACCCCAACAACCTCGGAAACCCGGGCAACTACACCACGACACTTGACACACTCAAGCTTGCCGAGGGTATCAAGCCGAACAACAAGTTCGGTCGCGATGTTGTACTGCACAACACTCACCTCCAGTTCCACGCATACGACGGAACAACATGGGCAGACTTCGAGTCCGGTTCACAGAAGGTCATGGACTACGTCAACAAGCACGACAACATCTCTTTCGATGTCGGTTTCGTTACGCTTGACGAGACAACGACAATGACCGCAGACGGTCCGTTCGAGTTCCACCTCAACAGACTCAACAACCTGAAGTGGGCAAACACCGATGTCGAGCTTGAGACAGCAGCCGGTATCGTTCCGTATGTCTACGACAAGAACATCAAGGTCTGCGACATTCAGTGGGCAATCGGTCTTGAGCTTGCACTCCTTGCAAAAGACCACATGAGATGCCACCTGACAACCGACCACCCCAACGCAGGTCCGTTCACACGTTACCCGCGTGTAATTAAGTGGCTCATGTCAAAGAAGGCACGTGACGACCTCCTCCACTCATTCAAGTGGTCCGAGAAAGTTATTGCGGCAACCCAGCTCGAGTCCATGGACAGAGAGCTTTCACTCTACGAGATTGCACAGATGACCCGTGCAGGTCCCGCAAAGTGTATGGGTATCTCCAACATGTACGGTTCACTCAAAGAGGGAACGAACGCAAACATTGCAATCTACGACATCAACCCCGAGAAGATGCCCAAGGATCCCGAGCTTATCGAGAAGGCATTCTCGGAGACCGCATACACCTTCAAGGACGGCGTCATGGTTGTCGAGAACGGTGTTGTCATTGCTACGACACCCAAGTACACGGTCTGGACCGATGTCAAGGTTAAGGAGAACGCAATTGTCGAGCGTGATATCCACGAGAAGTTCGCAAAGTACTACTCCGTAGGACTCGAGAACTACAAGGTATTTGACGAGCACATGCACAACCCGCGTGCAATCGAGGTCGATGCAACCAACTGAGGTGAACTATGAGTACAGTTACATTAACAGCAAAAGGAACTCATGAACTCTATCTTGAGGCATACAATGTCACACCTGACGCGTTTGCAGGCAAGACAGCTGATGAGATTGCAGCACTCGAATGCCATGAGGGTAACCGCAAGGGCAAGCTCGTAGAGTACTTTGATATCGACGGTAACGGCGGCGATACCGCTGCCGATACCCAGATTATCGTAAAGGGCGACTGCAAGAAGATTAAGCGCATCGGTCAGCAGATGACTGCCGGCGAGATCATAGTCGAGAGCGACTGCGATATGTACACGGCAGGCTGGATGAAGGGCGGCAAAGTAACCGTAAAGGGTAATGTCGATTCATTCTGCGGTATCGGTATGGCAGGCGGCGAGTTCATTGTCGAGGGTAATGCTCAGAACTACCTCGGCAGTGCATACCGCGGTGACTGGCGCGGCATGACCGGCGGATTAATCCACGTCAAAGGAAATGCAGGTAACGATGTTGCAACCTTCATGAGAGGCGGCAAGATCATTATCGACGGCGATGCATTCCTCCATGTCTGCACACACGGCGAGGGCGGAACGGTTGTCATTAAGGGCAATGTCGAGTCCCGTGTCGGCGGTCAGATGGTTAAAGGAGATATCTACGTCTACGGTCAGATCAAATACATGATGCCGGGCTTCAAGTATGTCGACGATGTCGAGGCTGAAGCGGTCGAAGGCGAAAAATTAACATTTGCACACTATATCGGTGACCTGGGTGAACGCCACTCCAAGAGGAAGGGCGAGATCATCTACGGTAACATTTACCTCAAAAAATAACTTTTTTTTTTCACGGTCGGCTGGATATCTCACCGGCAGAATTCTTAATTTACGTATCTGTTCTTAATTTACGTATCAGTTCTAATGTTTGTTTTTCAATCTGTCTGTCAATTTGTCAGTCTGTCCGTTATTATGCCGATCGGCGTTTTTCCGGATAACGATTTGTTGCGGGACTTTGCCCCTAAAAAAAGGATTAGATTTAGTCTGCTCCGAGAATGACGTTGGATGCTTTGATGATTGCGTATGCATCCGAGCCCTTCTTGAGTCCTAGGTTTGCTACCGATTCTTTTGTAACGGTTGAGACAATCTCCGAGCCGCCCGGGAGTGTGATTATGACTTCCGCCATGACTTCTCCGATCTTGATCTCTTTTACCGTACCTTTGAATACATTTCTTGCACTGTATTTCATAGTATCAATTATCTATTGTCGGCTCTCCAAAAAACGTTTTTGGCAACGTAGTTAAGTTGATTTTGTAAACGGGCTGTGATATATTGATTTTTTAATTTTACATGCTTTACATGTTAATCGAATAATCGGATTATTATGACAGAAAAGAAATCTTTATCCGACTTGGTGTCAGAGTTCAATGTTAACTTGATAATTATCCGTGCCGAATATTCGGCTGTCGGGAATTATGAAACGGCGGATGCCGGAGTGTTAACGGCGTGAACTTAAAAACTATAAAATACATAGATATTCTTGAAATAACTGCGGCAATTTGAGACGGAGGGAGTGCATTGAAACTGTTATTCACAAGCGGTCGGACAATCAGGCAGGGCGAGCAGCTCTATTATAAGGATAATCCCAAGTATACGGAACAGACATCGCTCTGTTACATAAATCCGCTTGATCTGGTCGAGATCGGGGTTTTCGACGGCGACCTTGTAAGGATTAAGAGCTGCGAGGGAGAGACGGTCTTTAAGGTCGTGGAGACCCGCGACGTTCAGCAGGGCATGGTCTTTATTCCCTGCGGTCCGCACGCAAATTCGATTCTGCACTCGCATACGCACGGGACGGGAGCGCCGGACTACAAATGGCTGGATGTCGATGTCGTTCCCGCAGAGGAGGGCGACCGCATTCTTTCGGCATGGGAGATTCTGGAGTCCGAAGGCGGTCTGAGATATGACAATACGTATCCGGGCGTTCTTACGAAGTCCCCCGACGGCGACTGCGTTGTCGAGGATGTGACCTGTCCGCTCTGCGGGTGTCTCTGCGACGATATAAAACTGACAATAAAGGATAACGACATTGTCGGCGTCGATAACGGCTGTGCGCTTTGCAGCGGCAAATTCCTTGCAAAAGACAGGCTGAAGGCACCGATAATGCGCACCGAAAACGGCTGGAAGGATATCTCCTACGATGAGGCGATAGAGTATACCGCCGATATTCTCCTCAAAGCCAAGCGCCCGCTCCTCTTCGGCTGGTCGGGTACCTACGGCGAGGCTCAGTGCGTCGGTGTCTCGATTGCCGAGGCGATAGGCGGCGTCATTGATAACTGCTCTTCAATCTGCCACGGACCGTCAATCATGGCGATTCAGGAAGCGGGGCATCCGGGATGCACGCTCGGTCAGATAAAGAACCGTGCCGATCTCATCGTTTACTGGGGCTCTAATCCCATAGAGTCGCATCCGCGGCATATGAGCCGCTATTCGATGTATCCGGACGGTTTCTTCTTAAAAGACGCTTTCCGCGACAGGAAACTGATTGTCGTCGACATAAGGGAGACGGATGTCGCAAAGAATGCCGACGAGTTCGTGAAGATAAAGCCCGGCGGCGATTATGCGGTCTTCTCGGCACTCCGCGCAATAGTCCGCGGCAGAAGCGATGTCGTGCCCGAGACGGTTTCGGGGGTAAAGAAGACGCAGCTCATCCGCGTCGCCGAGATGTGCATGAATGCGAAGTTCGGCGTCTTCTTCACGGGTATCGGTCTTACGGAGTCGCCGGGGAAATACAAGAACGTGCGCAACGGCATCGAGCTTGTCGATGAGCTCTCGAGGCATACGAAGTTTACTCTGACGCCGATGAGGGGTCACTGGAACGTATACGGCACGAATCAGACATTCACGTATATGGGCGGATATCCGTATGCGATGGACTTCTCGCGCGGAACGGCGTTCTACAACCCGGGCGAGACCTCGACCGTCGACCTTCTCCTTCGCGGCGAGGTTGACGCCTGTATCATAATCGGCAGCGATCCCGGTGCGCATCTGCCCAGAAAGTGCAATGAGGCGCTCTCGAAGATACCCTGCGTGGTCATCGACCCGTTCCCGAGCATGAGCACGGCGACGGCAAACGTGCAGATACCCGTGGCAATCTGCGGTATCGACGCCGAAGGAACGGCATACCGTCTCGATTCGATTCCGCTATGGGTAAAGAAGGTCCTTGAACCGACCCAGCCCAACGACGAGGAGATTCTTACGAGAATCTATGATATAATCGCCGAGAAGAAAGGCATTGTGAAGTCTGAGGACAAGATTAAGGCACAGTCCGCGGAGTGGGAGGCAAGAAAATGAATGAACTGCTGATCAGAAACGCATACGTTATCGATCCTGTTAACGGCGTTAACGGTGAAATCCGCGATATCGCCGTTAAAGACGGCAAAATCGTCGAGTCGGTCGGTTCCCGTGCCGTCGTTGTCGATGCAAAAGGTCAGCTCACGCTTCCCGGAGGTATCGATTCGCACACACATATCTGCGGAACCAAGGTTAATTTCGGGCGCTACATGAGTCCCGAAGATATGCGTGCGGGACGCGGTCGTGCCCAGCCGCATATGCATGCCGTCTCGGGTTACAGTGTGCCGACGGTCTACGCCAATAATTACCGTTACAGTGCTATGGGGTATACGACCATCCTTGAGGGTGCGATGGCGCCTATGGAGGCAAGGCATACCCACGAAGAGTTCAGGCACATGACCCTTCACGACACCATGGCGAATACGCTCTTTGACGGCAACTGGTCGGTGATGGAGGCTATTGCCGAGGGCGACCTGAAGAAAGCCGCCGCCGTTGTCGCGTGGACACTTTCGGCTGTGAAAGGTTTCGGTCTTAAGCTCACAAACCCCGGCGGCTCGGAGATGTGGGGATTCGGCAAGAACGTTTCCTGCATTCATCAGAAGGTTGACCATTTCGGCGTCACTCCCGCCGAGATCATAGAGTATATGATCCGCGCCAACGAGCTTCTGAAGCTTCCGCACTCGGTGCACCTGCACTGCAATAATCTGGGCAAGCCCGGTAATTACAAGTGCACTCTGGAGACTATGAACAGGACTCCCGACCTGAACGATAAGCGCCAGTCGCTTTATCTGACGCACGTGCAGTTCCACTCCTACGGCGGTTCGAAATGGTCGGATCTCTGCTCGAAATCGGATGACATAGCGTGGATGGTCAACCGCAAGCCGCAGGTTGCCATAGACATGGGTCAGGTGATGTTCGGAAAGACGACCACCATGACCGCCGACGGTCCGATGGAGTTCAATCTCTACCGCATGTATCATAATAAGTGGAGCAATCACGATGTCGAGCTTGAGACGGCGTCGGGAATTATCCCGGTGTTTTACTCCCGCAAGAATCTTGTCAACTCGATTATGTGGGCCATAGGTCTTGAACTTGCGCTTCAGGTCAAGAGTCCGTGGCAGTGCATGCTGACGACGGACAGCCCCAACGGAGCGCCGTTTGTCAAATACCCTGAGATAGCCGCGCTTTTGATGAGCCGCAAATACAGGGACGAGGAACTTTCGCGCACGCATCCCGATACGGAGAAGAGGACACTTCTCCACTCGCTTGACCGCGAGCTTGACTGGTATGACATTGCGGTCATGACCCGCAGTGCGCAGGCGAAGGCGCTGGGTGTAACCGGTCTCGGTAAAGGACATCTCGGAGTCGGCGCCGATGCCGACATCGCAATCTACCCCGTTAAAGTCGGCGATGTGGATCCGACGGTCGAGTATGAGAAGGTTATCAAAGCGCTCTCTCAGACGGAGTATACGATAAAGAAGGGTCTTATCGTCTGCAGGAACGGCAACTGCCTTGTCGAGGGCAGGAATACGGTTTACTGGGTCGATCCGCAGGTACCGGACGAGTACAGACTTGAGAACGATCCCGAGTTCATTAAGAAGTTCGAGAGATATTACTCGGTAAAACTCAGCAACTACCCCGTCCGCGAGAACTATATGCACGAGAATTACAGGATTGAGACCCATCCCGATTTCGATTAGGTCAAAAAAGAATTATATTTAGTATTATTTTTTATTTTTTCATTATTTTTTTATTATTTTCGTTATTGTTCCCGATTATGCCGCCGAGAGAGGCGTAAGTGTCATGAATATGTCGCCGGACGAGTCATAGACGGCATTGTAGGTCTCGGAGCTGTCTTTGTAGCCGGAGAGGGAGTATCTTATCCGATGCGTCCCGGGCGCGATGTGATAGCTTCTGAACGGCGTCGTTCCTATGTATTTTCCGTCAACGGAGATTGTTGCTCCAGAGGGTTCGGATATGAAGTTGCAGACGGGATCGCGGTTGGCTTTCGGCGTCAGCGTAACCGAGAGTGAGGATACCTTTCCCGTGTCCGCCGCGATTGCGGATGTGACACTCTCGTATCCGTTGAGCGTGTATTGTACCGAGTGAATGCCTAAGAAGACCGGCAGGTTGTTTATCGGCGTCGTTCCGATGTATCTGCCGTCCATTGTCACGGATGCGCCCGCGGGGTATGAGTAGAGGCAGACAAATGCCATGGGACCGTTCTTCTCCTCAAGATTCAGTCTGATTGTCGTCCGTTCGCCGGCCGCGACCGTAAAGGTCTTTTCCGCGGTCGTATAACCGGTCTTTGACATCGCGACCGTGTGCTCGCCGGCGATGAGGTAGTGGTTGAGTATCGGTTCCGTGCCTGCGAGTTTGCCGTCGATGTAGATCTCCGCGCCGTAGGGGTTGGATGAGAACGAGCAGACTGCGTAGCGGTCTAAATATCGGAAAGTTACGCCCGTATCGGTACCGGAGTCCGCAGCTGTTGCCGGCGATGCCGCCGCTGTCGCCGTCACGGTTGCGGTTGCAGCGCTGAGAAGCAGTAAGAGCAGTAAAACAGTCGGGATATTCCTGAAGAAGTCCATATAGAACACCTCTTTATAATTCAAATAATATACCCCCGCGTATTTAGCATTTGTCTAATCGGCAATCCGTAACCGTGCCGATTTTACAATCTGCCGCGAATAATTGAATAATTATTTCACGGTTGCGGTTAATGATATATTATGGATAATTGCGAAAAGTCAAGTGAATATAAAAACGGAAAGTTTCCCGATGACGGTGCCGAAAAACTTTCGGCATGGAAGGGCAAAGACATAGTCTATCACCCCATAGGCATAGTGCGATCCGAGCATACAATACAGGATAATACGCCCATACAGGGCGTTTTCAACGATTCCGTCGGCGAAATCGTGCTCTATGACGAATACGTCCCCGGTCTGCAAAATATCGAAAACTTCTCGCACCTGATTCTTCTCTATCACTTTGACAGGGCAACGGGCGTTCAGCTCGTCCGCGAGCCCTTCCTTGACGGCGGCAATGCGAAAGGTATCTTTGCCATACGCCACTTTAACCGCCCCAACCCAATAGGTTTCTCTATAGTCACCCTTCTCGGCAGGGATGAAGAGAGGAAGAACGTCCTTAAGATCGGCGCCGTTGATATATTAAACGGCACTCCGATAATCGACATAAAACCATATGTCTACAAGTTCGATCACAGGGATGAGGTCACGGTAAAGAACGGCTGGGTCGAGGACAAGCACCTTGACGATATCTTCAACTGGAACGCGACTCCCAAGGGACTCAGAGATAAGGAAAGGACGCACAAATAAGATATAATAATGCCGTATACGCGGCATTTCAATCTGTTTTTGAAATTTAAGTTTGTAAAAAATCAGAATACATGAACCGCCGTTGCCTTGAAGGTGAGGTAAACGGTATCGCCGATGCCGATATTCATGCTCTCTATGCTCTGTTTCGTGAGCGCCGCCGTGAAAACCGTCCCGCTTATCTCTTCGGCAACGGCAATCTTTGAGAATATGCCGTTGTCCGTGATCTTAATGACCTCCCCGCGGACCGAGTTGCGTGCCGAAGATGTCAGTTTTTCCTTTGAGATTATCAGCTCTTCGGGTCGGATGCCGACGTTGACGTCGCCGATTCTCTCGGAGACAGCATAGATTTTAAGCCCGTCAATGTCTATCTCCGAGGCTTCGTTGCCCGCGGGAGTGCATATGCCGCTGAAGACATTCTCCATGCCCGTAAAATCGGCTATAAATCTCGAATCGGGTTTTCTTACAACCTCATCGACCGAGCCGCACTGTATTATGCTCCCCTCACGCATTACGACGACGCGGTCGGCAAGTGAGTATATATCCTCAAAATGATGCGTAATGTGGATGATTGTCGTATGCATCTCTTTGTGCAGTTTTTTCAGTTCGCGGCGCAGACTCTCGCGTGTGGTGTTGTCAAGCGCCGAGAGCGGCTCGTCGAGGAGCAGGACTTTAGGGCGCAGGATTACGGCACGCGCTATTGCCGCACGCTGTTTTTCGCCGCCGGAGAGTGTCTGCGGATAGCGTCCGAGAAGATGACCTATACCCAGTTTATTCGCTATATCTGCGGTCTTTCTCACGCGTTCCTCCATGCTTACGCCACGCTGTTTAAGCCCGAATGCGATGTTATCGCCGATTGTCATATGCGGAAAGAGCATGTAGTCCTGATAGACTATTCCGATGCCGCGAAGTTCGGGAGGCATATCCGTGATATCCCTGCCGTGCAGGTAAATCCTGCCCGTCTTCAGGCGGTGTATGCCCGCGATGGTCTCGAGAAGAATCGTCTTTCCCGCTCCCGTCGGACCTATGATTATGCAGTATTCGCCGGCATTCACCTTCAGATTCAGGTTCTCGGCTTTGAAATCGCCGAGAGTAATCGAGAAATTCTCAATTGTCAGGCAGTTTTCGGATACGCTGCGGTCGGCATTCCTTTTCTCAGTCATACTAGACATACTCCACACCCTTATCCTTTCCGAAGTGTTCGACGGCAACAAGGACAACTGCCGAGATAACCAGAAGTATGATCGCCGCCGCCACCGACTTCTCGATATCGCCCGTGGTCATGTTGATGAAGAGCGCCATCGGAAGCGTCTCGGTCTTCATAGCGATGGCGCCGGCGAACATGAGCACGGCTCCGAACTCGCCCATTGCCTTCGACCACGTAATTACGATGCCCGCGATAAGTCCGCTCTTTGCCATCGGCAGCGTCACCTGAACGAAGGTGTTCCATTCGCTGCATCCGAGAGTGCGTGCGGTATGCTCGTAGCGCGGGTTTACCATGGCAAACGAAGACCTGAGCGACCGTATCATATACGGCGTATTGACAAAGAACTGCGCAATGACGATTGCCGCCGACGTATAGACTATGTTAATCCCGATTGACGCCAGAAAACTCCCGAACGGCGACAATACCGGTGAGAAGAATATGAGAAGCGCAATACCCGCCACGAGAGGCGGAAGGGAGAGCGGCAGATTAAGCAGAATATTTGCGGCTTCCTTGCCGAAGAAATCGAAACGCGTCATCGAGTATGCGGCGGGGATTGCAATAACTGCGCATAAAAATGTCGAGATAAGTGCCGTAACCATTGAGAGCGTTATTGCAAACCGTATCTCTTCGGATAAAAGACAGTCAATGAGGTCGTTGAAACTCGGATAGAGAACCATTCCCGCGAATATGACGATAAGCCCGAGTACTGCCGCCAGAGCCGTACCTGTGCAAAACAGTTTGAACAGGGAAAAATGGTGTTTGGTTCGGATAGTCATTGACCGTTGACCGCAATTAATCGGACTTAGAAGTCTTCAGGTTCATTCAAGCCGTGTATTTCGGATCCGGATAGGGCGGGAAGCCGTATTTCTTGAAGATTGCCTTACCTTCGTCCGATGCGGTGAAGTCCGCGAACTTCTGCGCAAGTGTCGGATTCTTCGTGAAGGTCGTGATGCCTATCGGCGTTATTAGGATTGAGTTGTCCGCTACGGGTATCTCGATTATGTCAAACTTATCCGCCTTTGCATTGTCCTTCGTAAGGAGTGCGACATCCGCATTGCCCGATGCAAGCGCGGTTACGACCTCGTTTATGGTTGCGCCGCGCATCACGACGTTCTTCTCGACATCGTCAAGGATTCCCGCTTTCGTGAAGATCTTGACGCCCGCCTTTCCTATGGCGGTTGCGTTCGCATCGCCGAGTGCCACACGCATTCCGCTCTTTGCAAGGTCGGTTACGTCCTTAATCTCTTTCGGGTTGCCCTTGGGTACCGCGATTACAGGGACGTGGTAGGCTACAAGCTGGGGGTTTGGCTGAACAAGTCCTTGATCGACTGCCGACTGATAATCCGGCTGACCGCCGGGTATGAAGACATCGCCGAGGTTGGTTGTCTTCATCTGCGAGATCAGCACACCCGAACCCGCAAACGTGAATTCGACCTCTTTGCCGTATTTCTCGGTAAAGAGAGTGCCTATCTCGGACATCGGTCCTTTTAAGCCGGCGCCGGAGTAGACGAAGATTTTTTCATCGGCGGAATCGGTTGCGGACGGCGCGGAAGGTGTCGTTCCCGTGCATCCGGCAAACATTGTCAGAGCAAGCAAAAGAAGCATTGCCGACATTACAGACAGAATTGATCTTTGCATGATTGAGTTTTGGCAATCCTGTTTAAAAAAGGGACGGTTTTTTAACGAATGTGTTAACTTAATGTAATTAACAATTTCAACCTGCCGCTTGCTGCTGCACGCATACCGTTTTCATCTCTAAATCTGTCCTTTTAGTGATTGCATCATGCTGTGAATTTTGCGGCACTCTCGCGTGTGTATATATGACAATCTCTTACGCGCGGCATTTTGTAAACTATATTTACTTAACTTATTCAGTCGGTATTATATCGGATAAATGTGATATTTACTGGTGATATTATGAGTCGTAAAAATGTTCTGTTGATTGCGGCACTGGTATTCGGTATTGTTCTGTCCGCATTCGCCGCAGGATGCACCGCCACACCGTCAGGAAATACCGGAACCGCAGGTACTGCCGAAAAAACGGTTACGGTCGTTACGGAAGAACCCGTCGAGATAACGGTCTTTGCCGCGGCATCGCTCAAAGGTGCGCTTACCGATATTGTCAATAAATTCATGGAAGAGAATAAGAATATCAAGGTAATTACGAACTTTGCCGGAAGTCAGACCTTAAAGACGCAGATTCAGGAAGGTGCCGACGTTGATATCTTTATCTCGGCAAACGACAAGCAGTTCGATCCGATTAAGGATGCGGGTCTGATTACCGAGAAGAAAGTTCTTTTAACCAACAAACTTGCAATCGCCGTTCCTGCAGAAAACAAAGCAGGCATCAAGGAACTCGGCGATCTCTCCAAAGAGGGAACACTCCTTGTAATCGGCAACAAAGACGTGCCGTTCGGTCAGTACACACGTGACATCATCGGTAAATATCAGGATGACGGCAATGAGGGATATGTCGATGCATTCATGAAGAACGTGGTCTCCGAGGTTGACGCCGTCGATAAAATCAAGCCGGTTCTGGTTCTCGGCGAAGCCGACGGTTCCATCGTCTACAAGTCGGATATCAGCAAAGCCGACAGGAAGGATATCACACTGATTGAGATCCCCGACAAATACAATGTGATTGCAAGCTACCCGTACGGTATCCTCAAGGCAAATGCGGACAAAGATGCGGTAAAAGCCTTTGAAGCATACCTCACCGGCGATAAGGGAACCGCGGTTCTCAAAGAGTACGGTTTTGACGTGGCATAATCACAAAACCAAAAAACCAAATCTTATTTTCGGCATAATATAACTGCAAACCGTTTGCATTAAGATTGCATCAGGTTTACATTAGTTGCATTAAGTTTCATTATGCCATGAATCACGGGTCGGCATTTTTGCGGTCCCGATCGGAGTTAAAAATGAATACCTGTTCGATACAGAAGACCGGTGCAGGCAGGACGCTTACCGCGGTTATAGCCGGCATTCTGATATTCGGTTTCCTGTTCTTCATAACGATTCCGCTTGCGGCATTGTTCACGCGTGTCACGCCTGCGGATTTCGTCACCGCAATAATGAGCCCCGCGGCTCTGGATGCACTCTGGCTGAGTGCCGTGACGGCATCGATAAGCACGGTGATTGTGGTCATTTTGGGAACGCCGCTGGCATACGTCAATGCAAGGGTGGCATACCGCGGACGTAATATAGTCGATACCCTCACCGATCTTCCGATTGTTCTGCCGCCCACGGTCGCGGGTCTTGCGCTCCTGATTGCGTTCGGAAGAAACGGTCTGGTAGGTCAGTCTCTGGGCATATTCGGGATATACCTGCCGTTTACGACGCTGGCGGTAATCATATCGCAGATATTTGTGGCGTCGCCGTTTTACATCCGTCAGGCACGCTCAAGTTTTGAGGCGGTCGACATGGATTACGAATCGGCATCGAGGACGCTCGGCGAGGGTCCGGCAGGGACATTCTTTCGGGTAACGCTCCCGATTGCCGCAAGCGCTCTTCTATCGGGCATAATCATGACCTTTGCAAGAGCTCTCGGAGAGTTCGGTGCGACTCTCATGTTTGCCGGCAACTTTCAGGGAACGACTCAGACGATGCCGCTTGCGATTTACACGACAATGCAGAGCGATATGAATGTCGCCGTCGCACTCGCGATTGTGCTTGTGGTCTTCTCGTTCAGCGTGATTCTGACAGTAAAATACATCTCGGGCAGGGGTGAGAACTGATGCTGGAATCATCTTTCAAATCCGTTCTTCGCGATTTCACTCTCGATGTCGGCGAACTCAATGTCGGGGACGGAAAGACTCTGGCGCTCATAGGGGAGAACGGTGCCGGAAAATCAACGGTTCTGAAGATTCTTTCGGGGCTTATCCGGCCCGCATCGGGCAGAATCGTCCTGAATGGCAGAGTGCTCTGCGATATCGAGCAGGGTGTCTTCGTTGCACCCGAAGACAGAAATATCGGATATATGTTCCAGAATTATGCACTCTTTCCGCATATGACCGTGGCAGAGAATATTGCCTACGGTCTTAGGGCAAGGAAGATGCCGCAGGAGGAGATCGATAAACGCGTTCGTGAACTCTGCGAGAGAATGGGCATAGACGGCATCATGAACGAACGCGTGACAAGGCTTTCCGGCGGTCAGCGTCAGAGAACGGCTCTTGCACGCGCTATTGCACCCAGACCCGGTCTTCTTCTTCTGGACGAGCCTCTTGCGGCTCTGGATGTCCGCACTCAGGAGCAGATGCGCCGCGAACTTGCGTCCGTGATACGCACCGAAGGCATTCCCTGCATCATTGTAACGCATTCCATAGTGGACGCTCTTGCCGTTGCCGACAGTATGGCAGTCATAGATAACGGTAAGATCGTAGCCGCCGGATCGCCCGAAGAGGTAATTCATAACCCGTCGCACGGTTTCGTCTCGTCATTTGCCGAAAATTTGAACCTGTTCCGCGGCGAAGTCCTCGTAGAGAACGGTGGCACGGTCTGCGTCGATATAGCGGGCGTGAAGGTTCGTGCCGTTACCACGCTCTCGGGAACGGTAAGTGTGGGTATAAGACCCGAAGAACTGATCATCTCGCGTGAAAAGTTCCAATCCAGTGCCGCCAACGCGTTCCGCGGCAAAATTACCTCGATAGAGGATAACGGCTCTTACGCCTACGTCTATGCGGATATCGGAATAACTCTGGCGGCGGCGATAACGCGACAGAGTATTTCAAGGCTAGATCTTAAGGTCGGCGACGAAGTTACGGTAACGTTTAAGGCTACGGCGGTTCAGGTATTTGTCTGATACTGCCGTATTCCCGTTTTCATTTTTAGACCCTGTTAAGAAATTTTGTTTGTGTTTTATATTGTACCGTAAGTTTGCCGTAAGTTCACGTCATTAGATAAACTCTAATATTTTGTAAATCAATACTGGTTATGAATGCTGAGTATAAAGACAAGATTGCGGATCTTTTAAAGAGCGAAGGTATTGCCGAGGTAATCACATGCGAACAGGCATTGTCGATTGCAAAGAAGAACGATATTCCGGTCGAAGATATCGGAAAATTCTGCAATACACGCGGTATAAAGATAAGACAGTGTCAGCTCGGATGTTTTAAGTAACGCTTTTTACATTTTGAGTATTTCAGGACAGTTTCGGCTAACTTGGGGCAGCTTGAGTAGTCGGAACTGACTGAAAATTCACGAATAGTCCCATTCATCAATAATCTCATTATGGACAATCCATTCATGAACAATCCCATTCATGAATAATTCAATTGAAAATCAATTAAAACTCAATTAAAACTCAATTAAGACTCAATTCAAATTCAATTAACAATCAATATTTTAAGAAACAATATCATTATGAAATCAACAAAAATGCCGTAAAACAACAATAATTACGAAAAACGGAGACAAAAAATTGAGCGGAAATTTTCTGAAAGTTATCGCGGTCAGCGAAGCAGTGAAGATTGCGGAGGGTATTGTGCCCGTTATCGATTCCGAGACCGTAGGTCTTGAGGATGCATACGGACGAATACTTGCGGAGGATGCCGTATCCGACATAGACATTCCGGGATTTAACAAATCCTGGAAGGACGGATATGCCGTGATTGCCGCCGAGACCGTGACGGCAACCGATTCCATGCCCGTCATGCTCAGGCTTGCCGGCAGGATACCCATGGGTGTCGGCGAGGACAGGAGTATAGTAAAAGGGGAATGCCTGAATATCCCCACCGGCGGCAGAATGCCCTCCGGCGCCGATGCGGTCGTCATGCTTGAGTATACCGACGAGGTCGCGGGCGACATCCTCGTAAAGCGCCCCGTTGCCCCCGGCGAAAACGTCATCTATGCCGGCGAGGACTTCAGGAAGGACAGCGTCGTCTATAAGGCGGGAAAAGTCCTTACGGCTTCGGATATAGGTGCGCTTGCCGCCATCGGTTATGCGCAGGTGCCGGTAAAGAGAAAGCCCGTAATCGGAATAATCTCGACCGGCATCGAGATCGTCGATGTCGACACCGTCCCCGAGATTGGTCAGATCCGCGATGTCAACAGCTATCTCTGTTCGGCGTTTGCGAAGAAATACGGGTGCATTCCGCGGCGTCTGGGCATTGTTCGCGACGACTGCGAGGAGATGAAAGCGCTTCTCAGGGAAGCGAAGGACAAATGCGACCTTATCCTTGTCTCCGGCGGCAGTTCCAAGGACTTGAAGGACGTGACCGCACAGGCAATCTACGGTGTCGGCGACGTCCTCGTGCACGGCATTGCGCTTGCACCCGGAAAGCCGACCATCATCGGAAAGATAGGCGAGACTCCTATAGTGGGCATACCCGGTCACCCTGCCGCGACCTACATGGTCCTCTCCGTGCTCGTAAGGCATATGCTGAGAAGATTATGCGGTCTTGAGAAGGATACCGCGACTTTGAAGAGCGCAAAGCTCCTGACCAATATCGCCTCGGAGAAGGGGCGCGAGGAGTATGTCCGCGTCCGCATCACGGAGGACGGACTTGCCGAGCCGCTCTTCGGTAAGTCGGGTCTTTTGAATACCATAGTCGAGAGCGACGGCGTCGTTAAAATTCCCGCCGGCTGCGAAGGGCTTGAGGCGGGAGAAGTTGTCGAGGTGTTCATGTGGTAGAGGGTAAGGCGGCAGACGTCAACAGCTCCAAAAAACCCAAGGTTACCCGCTACCTCAATCAGATAAGTCTGGATGAGGCGGTCGCCGCAATGCGTTCTTCTTTCGTGAGACCCGACGGTCCGAATAACCGCGAAACCGTCCCGCTTCTCGACGCCTGCGGCAGAATATCTGCGGAGTCGCTTCGTGCGGGCTATTCGGTGCCGCCCGCAAACGTCTCCGCAATGGACGGCATTGCCGTAAAGAGTGCGGACACCGTGGGGGCAACCGAGCAGTCGCCGGTAAAGATAACTAATTATCTCCGCGTCAACACCGGCAACCACGTCCTGCCCGAATACGATGCCGTCATAATGATTGAGGATACATGGGCGGACGGAGACGGTTTTCTAATAAGGAAGGCCGCAAGACCCTGGCAGAATGTAAGAGCCGCGGGTGAGGACATAAAGAAAGGCGACCTTGTCATACCCGCGGGTCACAGGATACGTCCGTTTGACTGCGGCGCCCTCGGAACCTACGGTTTCTCGGAGATTGCCGTGCATAAAGTCACGGCGGGGCTGATTCCCACCGGCAGCGAACTCATTAAGATAGGCGAGACCCCGAAACCCGGACAGGTCGTTGAGAGCAATATACCGATGGCGGCAATCTGGCTCAAAGAGCGGCACGTAAAACCCGTTCTCTATCCGATGACACCCGACGAACCCGATCTTATTCGTGCCGCCATTCAAAAAGCGGTCGAGGAGAACGATATCGTGATCGTATCCGCAGGCTCGTCCGCCGGAACAAAGGACTTCACCGGCAGCGTCATCGCAGAACTCGGCGAGCTTATCTTCCACGGTATAGGAATAATGCCGGGTAAACCGATGATTCTGGGCAGAATCAAGAACAAACCCGTAATCGGACTCCCGGGTTATCCCATCTCGGCGCAGGTTGTTCTTCGCGAGGTTGTGGGTCCGCTTCTGGATTCATGGGGATATACGGGCTTCGACTGCGGCAGAACCGACGCCGTTCTAACGGCCGATCTCTCGTCCAATGTCGGATTCGACGAGTTCGTCCTGCTCTCCGTCGCCAAAAAAGGCGATGTCTATTATGCGGCACAGCAGTCGCGGGGTGCGGGCGTGCAGACCGCGACCCTGAAATCCAATGCATATCTGCGCATTCCCGCACCGCTGGAAGGATATTCCGCGGGAGAGAGCGTAAGCGTCTGCCTCACACAGCCGCAGGAGTATGCCGACCGCTCTCTTCTCGTAATCGGAATGACCGACCCGGCGCTCGGCGCTCTCTCCGAACTGCTCAGAGAGAAGGGCGTAATTCTTCATATCTACAATTCCGGCAACATGGGCGGCGTTATCGCTTTGAAGAAGGATATCTGTCACTGTGCGCCGCTTCATGCCCTCGGTCCCGACGGTGACTACAACACGGCGGCGGTAAAACGCTACCTGCCCGAGGCACGTGTTCACCTTATTGCCGCCGCCGGAATCGAATACGGCTTTGCAATGCGGAGATCGATGACCGCGGAAGAGACACTGAAGTCGCTTGCCGCAGGCGGGATTCTCTTCGCCTCGCAGCCTAAGGATTCCGAGTCCGAACTGATACTTAGAAGACTTCTTGCAGAGAAGGGGCTCTGCGGAAAGGATTCCGAATCCGATACCGAATCCGACACGCTTAAGCGCTCGGATATAATATTCGCGGGCGATATGGCGGCGGCGGTCTCGGTCGTAAACGGCAGATGCGAATGCTGTTTCGTGCCGTGCAGCATAGCAAAATCCTGCGGGCTTGAGTTTGCCGGCATTGCAAAGGCACGCTACGAGATTGCAATAAGAGATAGCGAAGTTTCGGATAAGAGGATACAGACGCTCATCGATGTCATCTCATCCGACGCCTATAAAGAATGCCTTAACGGCATGGGCGGCTATGACGCGGCGATTGCCGGCGAAAAGAGGATTATCGAATAATCCGACCCATTTTATTCAATCGAATTATTACTCATTATTTTTTGCTGATTCGCTTATTTTATCGAGATCTTTCTGAATGAGTTTTCTCTGGAAGGGTTTGAGGTGATCTATGAACATAATGCCGTCATGGTGATCCTTCTCGTGCAGGAATGCCCGTGCCGCAAGCCCTTTGAGTTCGCGTTCCACGGTCTCGCCGCTCTCGTCAAGATAGCGGCAGACAATCTTCTTCGGGCGTCTTATCGGGCGATGAATCCCCGGGATGCAGGGGCTTCCTTCGGTATCCTCGGACATTACGCCCTCGCTCAGAACTTCGGGATTTGCTCCGCGGATGGATACTCCGCCGGCGTTCACGACGAAAAGCCGCTTTTTCACTCCAATCTGCGGTGCGGAGAGACCAACGCAGTTATTGTGAAGCATGGTATCCCACATATCTTCCAGTATCGACTTCTCACTGTCGCCGATTGACTCAACCGTATCGCAGCTTTCGAAAAGAACGGGATCGCCGTAAAGGCGGATTTTTTGAATCATTCCCGAAAAGTAAGACTTACAGATATTTAGTGATTACTGAGAATTGGTGATTACTGAAAATCAGTGATTGCCGAAACGAAAATCGGCGGCGAGTTGCCGCGGAAAAAATGTGGTTTTGAATAATGTGGTTTTGAATGTCTTGAATGACATTCCCGACGGAATTATGCCGGATGTGTTTATGCCAGATGGGTGCTTACGGGATGAACGGGGAAGGGATTTGTTCCGTCTTCCATAGCATCCATGACCTCGTCTATATGCATGATCTCGTCATATTCGGGACCCACGATACAGTATCCGTTCTTGTCCATCGCCCATGCCGGATACTTGATTGCGACCTCGGGCATCTCAATGCTCGGCAGTCTTCTGAAACTCATGAGATCGTGCGGGTTGCGGTTAAGCTTCACGCAGATCTCCTTGAGATCGTTAATCCAGCGCTTGAGTTCACGCACATCCGCCTTGTTCCAGCGCAGTATCTGGTTAATCTTCATGTATGCATCTCTCTCGAGGAGAACGACGCCGACCGAGTTCTTGTCCTTAAGATAGAAATCAAGGAAAGCCTCGACATCCTTAATGCGCTGAGCAACGCTGCCCGCGGTAGCCTCGAGACCGTCCGCAGCCTCATCGAGACCTGTCCCCGAAAGCCCCTTGAGTTTTGAGGCATCTTCCTTTATGCCTTCGACAATCTCCCTTATGTGTTTTAATTCCGTGACATTCTCCTCATATTTCTGGTGAAGTTCGGAGAGGAAGAATGCCGCCATCAGCTCATCTTCAGCCATAATTATATTTTATGGCGAGTTTTGAATATAAGATTTGGTAATGTTGCCAGGGTGTATCGGGTCTGTTCGGGCTTTAAGGTTGGTGGGGGAAGGTTGCGGTAAGGTTTTTTAGGATCGTAATCAAACTGAAAGATAATCGTTATGAGAACCGTCAGACTTACAATAAAGGAACGCGAGACACCGAATATATCCGTGGAAGCCGAGTGTATAGTGCCGAAGAACTTCGTCGGCGACAGCTACGGGCAACTCACCGTCTGGGAGGGCAACCGCGAGATTCTTCTGACCGATTTTTTTGATACGGAGATTGAAGGCGATGCGCAGAGTGCCGAAGATGTGGAGATAATCTTAAGCGGCGACTCGCTCAAGACGGTGAAACGCGTGGGCGAGTATATGGACGGCGGCAGGATAACGGTCGAGGGCGATATCGGGATGCACTGCGGCAATTTCATGACCGGAGGCTTCATCGAGATAAAGGGATGTGCCGACGGCTGGCTCGGGCGTGAGATGAGGAGCGGCAAAATCCTCTGCCACGGGAATGCCTCGCATTACTGCGGTGCAGGATACCGCGGTGTAAAGACGGGTATGAAAGGCGGCGTTCTCGAGGTAATGGGCAATGCGGGTGACTACTGCGGGGAATGTCTTGCCGGCGGCGAACTCATAATTCACGGCTCATGCGGCGACATGGCGGGCGTCGACATGAAAGGCGGCAGATTCGTGGTCTACGGCGACTGCGTGCGTCCCTGCGGAAACATGAAGGACGGCGTTGCCGAGATACACGGAAAAGCCTATCAGATGCCGCCCGCCTTCTCCTACGAGGGCGAAGAGGTAATAGACGGCAGGACCTTCTCGGTATTCAAAGGCGATGTTGCCAACCGCGGCAAAGGACTTCTGAAGACCGCCGGGTACGAATATTACTGATTGCTATAACTCCGTCAATCTGATCCGTCAGTCTTCAACCGCGATCTCCGGATAGCGGCATTGCCCACATCATTGATCATGACATTGTTCACATTATGATCATGTCATTGCTCATATCATGATCATTCATTGTTCAAATCGGATCCGTCACTCGCTGACATCCTGACATCCAATCCTTTTCTTATTAACTGATTGCATTAACCGGACCCTGCAATCGATCCCGTTAACTTATCGGCGTATCATGAAAAAATTTTGATTTCAGTAATAATCTCACTGATAAAATCTGTAAAAAAGAGATATTTTACGAAAGCGCAGTGATTTTTTTCAATAATCCCGGTTTTCAGTCACACGGAGTATTACGTATATGGTTTATCAGTAGCAAAAAAAGTTAAAAATCTCAAAAAATGCTTCGTTTGCCGAAAAAAACTCGGATAAAATAATCCCTTCCGAATGTCCGACAACGGGTACTATTAGGAATGCTTATATTCTGTTTTCAAGATAAAGTACTTATGTCCCATGCGGGGACGTGCATTAGTACTTACCAGTATCACGACAGTCAATACTGTCAGCGTTCAGTAAAAGAAAAGCATTGCACAAATGGGTATAGGAGACATAAATATGGCAAAATATAAAGAGACAATCGATCTTTATTCAGACGACGGAAAAGTTCTGAAAAGCAACGTAACTCTTGACAAGATCAGCCCGCTGGTTAACCCGGCATCAAAGAAGCTCATCGATCTCGCAAAGAGAAGCGTTGCAGTAAACCTCGGCGGCATTGAAGCTGCTCTCAAGACAGGTAAGCTCGGAAAGGGCGGCGTAATCATGGGTCGCGAACTCGACCTCCCGATCATTGCAAACAAGGACGCAATTGTTGCAAAGATTAAGGACATGGTTGACGTCAACGGCGGCGAGACAGTCGTCCACGAGTACAAAGGCGGAAACCTTCTTCTTGTCGAAGTTCCGGAAGCACGTATTGCATCGGCATCAACCTACGATGCGGCAATCACCGCAGTTGCGGCTGCAACAACCTATGCAATCGTTGACCAGTTCAAGGTCAGCATGTTCGATGCACCTGCAGTAAAAGCAACAACATTCGGTGCATACCCGCACACAATGGATATGGAAGGAGCATTCGTCACCTCGATTCTGTCCAACCCGCAGAACAACGAAGGTCTCGGATACGGATTCCGTAACATCGGTGTCAACCACTTCGTAATGATGACCCACAGAAACGCAATGCAGGGCGCAGCACTTGCATCAACACTCGAGACAGCAGGAGAGTTCGAGATGGGCGGAGCAATCGGTCCGTTCGAGCGCCACATGCTTCTCCAGTACGCATTCCAGGGTCTTAACGCAAACAACCTCGTCTACGAGCTCGTAAAAGAGAACGGACAGACAGGTACCGTCGGTACTGTTCTGCAGTCACTTGTCGGCAGAGCAATCGAGGACAAAGTAATCGTACCCGGAAAGAAGGGCGGCTACTTCCAGTTCTACGACACAAAGGACCCGATGATGTGGAACGCATACGCAGCGGCAGGTACCCTTGCGGCAACCATGGTCAACTGCGGTGCAGGACGTTTCGCACAGGCAGTCTCGGCAACAATGCTTTACTTCAACGATCTGCTTGAGCACGAGACCGGTCTTCCGGGTACAGACTTCGGACGCTTAATGGGTACATCCGTCGGATTCTCATTCTTCTCACACTCAATCTACGGTGGCGGCGGTCCGGGTATCTTCAACGGTAACCACGTCGTAACCCGTCACGCAAACGGTTGCGGTATTCCTTGTGTAGTAGCAGCCTGTGCACTTGATGCAGGTACACAGATGTTCACACCCGAGGGCACATCGGCAATCATGGGCGAGACCTACGGTCAGATCCCCGAGTTCAGCAAGCCGATCGACCAGATTGCAAAGAGCATCTGAATAGAGATTTAAATTTAAGTTGAAATGACTGAAAGCCAGTTTCCCCAGTGCAGGGTAGTACCCCTCCGCATGCTCAAACCCGAGACCTCGGAGAGATATCTCAACGAGGTCGTAAAGGTTGAAGGAATACGCAGAATGATGGTCAACGGACCGTCAATTCCTGCGGTCGTTCCTTACGGGCCTGCAAGAGGAAGCCCGAATCCGAATTCGAATCGCAGGACCATCAAAGTCGGCGACGCGACAATGGAATTACGGGTACAGGTAGGGTCAATCACCTTTGAGGTCGAAGACGCGGGCGTAATCGAAGAGATAAGGAAAGTGACGAATGCATTCTTCACTCAATTTCCGGCACAGGTCCTTGAAGGCAAATTCATGAAGACCGAAGCGTCTCTCGTGGATTACTGCCGTTACGGTCCCAACGCCGATCCTTCGGTAATCGGTCTCGTCGACCCCAGAAGAAAAGAAGCTCCGGTAATAATACAGGGTAGAAAATAAGATGCCACTAGGTAGAGTCACCCAGGTAGTCGACTGCCGCGAAAGTATGGGCATGGGTAAAGGCGGAGGTCTCGCACAGCGGGGCACAATATCGGAATGCCGCCAACCCGATGTAGTCATAGTCGGCATGTCGCCCGGAAGACGCCATGTGACAAAACCCGTATGTGATATCACATCCGCACTCAGACGCGAAGGTGTCGAGTTCTCGGTAAGCACCATGGTGCTCAATGCCGGAAGCGGAATACCCGCAGATGCGGAAAGCATTGCCGGATCCGTGCTCGGCGCACATTTCGGTGTGAACGAGAAGGAGACCGCTCAGATTGAGCAGCATAAAGTGGCCGTTCTCCATCACGGAAACGTCCGTTCCCATGTTGTAGAAAAGGTCAGAAAGATCCTTTCGCAATGCAATATAGATGCGGTCGTGGTAACACAGGCACCGATAGACTGTGAAGACCTTGCCAAAGTCGGTGTAAAAACCGCCTTTGTACTTCCGGCGGAGAAGGATATCCGCACAAAAGGACGTGTCGTTGCGATTGTCACGGGCGTGACACGCGGTCAGACACCGCCAAGGGAAAAGATCGCTGAAGTGATTTCAGCTGTAATGAACGTAATCAAACATTAAAATTTGAGGTGAAAAAACAATGGCATACACACCACAGTATGGACCGGGTACATCAATCGTTGCGGAAAACAGACGCAAACAGATGAACCCCAACTACAAACTCGAAAAAGTACGTGATGTAACAGATGAAGATGTCGTACTTATCCTCGGTCACCGTGCACCCGGATCAGCATACCCGACAGCACACCCGCCCCTTGCCGAACAGCAGGAGCCGGACTGCCCGATCAGAAAGATTGTAAAACCGACAGAGGGAGCAAAGGCAGGAGACCGCGTACGCTACATCCAGTTCGCAGACTCAATGTTCAACGCACCGTCACAGCCGTACCAGAGAACATACATGGAAATGTACCGCTTCCGCGGTATCGACCCCGGTACACTTTCAGGACGTCAGATCGTCGAGTGTCGTGAGCGTGACCTTGAACAGTACGCAAAGATGCTCATCGAGACAGAGGTCTTCGACCCGGCACTTGTCAGCTGCCGTGGTGCAACAGTTCACGGACACTCACTCCGCCTTGCAGAAGACGGTATGATGTTCGATATGCTCCAGCGCTGTGTCCTCAAGGACGGCGTTGTAAAATACGTAAAGGACCAGATTGGTGAACCCTTAGACCGTGAAGTCTCAGTCGGAAAGCCGATGGACGACGCATGGGTAAAAGCACACTCCACAATCTTCCACTCACTTGCAGGTGTTGCCTTCCGTGATGACAAAGAGTACGTCGAATACATCCAGCGTATCCACACACTTAGAACAAAATACGGCTTCATGCCAAAAGAGGAGTGATTTAAATGGGAAAAATTGAGAGATCACAGAAACTTTTCCTCGACGCACTTAAGGAGAAGTTCAAGGGACAGGACCCCGAGTCCGTAAAGACAACATTCTACAACTTCGACGGTGTTCACCAGTCACCGCGTAAGCGCGAGTTCATTGCTGCAACAAAAGCAATCGAGCAGAAGCGCGGAATCTCGATGTACGATCCTGACCACTGCCACCTCGGCGGTATCCCGATGGGTCAGAGACAGCTCATGACCTACGAAGTTTCCGGATCCGGAACATTCGTAGAGGGTGATGATCTTCACTTCGTCAACAACGCCGCAATGCAGCAGATGTGGGATGATATCAGAAGAACAATCATCGTAGGTATGGACCTTGCACACGCAACACTCCAGAAGCGTCTCGGTAAAGAAGTTACACCTGAGACAATCAGCGAGTACCTCCACATCTTAAACCACGCAATGCCGGGCGGAGCAGTCGTACAGGAACACATGGTTGAGACACACCCCGGACTTGTCGACGACTGTTACGTAAAAGTCTTCACAGGCGACGACGAGATGGCAGACTCAATCGAGAAGCAGTTCGTCCTTAACATCGACAAGCTCTTCACACCCGAGCACGCGGCAGTTCTCAAGAAGAACGTCGGCAAATCAATCTACCAGGCAATTCACATCCCGACAATAGTCTCAAGGACTTGTGACGGTGGAACAACCTCCAGATGGTCTGCAATGCAGATCGGTATGTCATTCATCGCAGCATACAGAATGTGTGCCGGTGAAGCGGCAGTAGCGGATCTTTCCTTCGCTGCAAAGCACGCAGGTGTCATTCAGATGTCCACACACCTTCCGGCACGCCGTGCACGCGGTCCGAACGAACCCGGAGGAATTAAATTCGGTCTCTTCTCGGATATCATACAGGCAAACCGCAAGTACCCGAACGACCCTGCAAAGGCAGCACTCGAGCAGGTCGGAGCAGGAGCAATGCTCTTCGACCAGATCTGGCTCGGATCCTACATGTCCGGCGGTGTCGGTTTCACACAGTATGCAACAGCAGCATACACGGATAACATCCTCGATGAGTTCACCTACTACGGTATGGACTACATTAAAGACAAATACGGTGTTGACTACAAGAACCCATCCCCCGCAAAGCTCGTAAAACCAACCCAGGAAGTTGTAAACGACATCGCAACCGAAGTCAACCTTAACGGTATGGAGCAGTACGAACAGTATCCGACAATGATGGAAGACCACTTCGGCGGTTCACAGCGTGCAAGTGTCCTTGCGGCATCCTGTGGTATCACCACATCAATCGCAACAGGTAACTCCAACGCAGGTCTTAACGCATGGTACCTTTCGATGCTCATGCACAAGGAAGGCTGGTCACGTCTCGGATTCTTCGGATACGATCTTCAGGATCAGTGCGGTTCGGCAAACTCACTCTCTATGGAGCCTGACCGCGGTCTGATCGGAGAACTTCGCGGACCGAACTACCCGAACTACGCAATGAACGTAGGTCACCAGGGTGAATACGCCGCAATTGCCGGTGCAGCTCACTTCGGACGCGGCGACGCATTCTGTTTCAACCCGCTCGTCAAGATCACATTCGCAGATCCGTCACTGAAATTCGACTTCTCCGAGCCGAGGAAAGAGTTCGCAAAGGGAGCAATCCGCGAATTCGTACCTGCCGGAGAGCGCTCACTGATCATACCTGCAAAGTAAGATCAACCCAATATTTTTTTTCTTAATTAAAAATAATGTGTTAAGCAATTGCAGAAATTTGCTTACATCGCTGTTTTTTTCTCCGTTTGAATTTTTTCAGGCGGGAATTCTTTCGAAAGGTTTAATTAAATATCAAATCAACTATTTTTTGAATCCAAAAGGGTTTAGTGAAATGTGTATCTCTGGTGCAAAAGCACACAGGAGGATGCCTTAATGGAAGAGTTACTATTTGGCATCGGTATAAGCGCTGTTGCAGGCGCTCTTGCCACCGTGTCCGGTGCAGCGGAAGATACTGAATCAGATATCGGTTCACAGGGTGACCCGAACTCACAGGTTCAGTTGGCTCCGCAGATGGGATATATTCACCGTATTTACAGCAAAGCTATTTCCGGTGAACCCCCTGCATACGGTTTATGGTGTACGTTGGGAGCAGGCCTCGCATGGGCGCTGATGGCGATAAACTACAATCCGGTTCTTGCTATAGTCTTAGGTTCGGCTATCGCCGTATTTGTACAGGGTGTATATGCAACTACGGCATACCTGGGCAGGACTGCAAGTCTGGCAAAATTCGAACAGCCGGTTTACATTGATTTAATCAAATCAGTTACAACCGTGACCATGGCACATGCATTTATTGCTATATTTACATGTGTGTCAATGTGTTTCCTTATGGTAAACGCACTCGGACATCCTTTCCCTCTCCCGCTTCTGGGAATTGTATGGGGTATCGCACTCGGTGCGGCAGGTTCCGCAACAGGTAACCCGTTCTACGGAAAGGAACGCCAGTACCAGTCACAGAAGTTTGGTGCGGGTGTCCCGATTTCTGCTTCCGGTAACATCGTACGTTACGCAGAGGCAGGTCAGCGCAGCTCACTCGATAACGGTTGGTTCACCTCAAAGATGGGCGGACCCGCATCCGGTGTCTGTTTCGGTCTCATTGTATTCCTTGAACTGTGGCGTACTATCTTCTTCGAAAGTTTCGCGGCAGGCTGGGGTGCAGTTGTTGCCGGTATCGTATTAATCATCATCTTCATGATAATCGACAGAATGGTCGAGAAGTGGGCACGTAAGACCTACGGTCCCTACACCGAAGAGAAGGAGGCTACAGCATGAGCGCAATTAAAGCGGGCGGCGGCAGCGAAGGAATGAAACCGGTAGCTGTTGTTGTCGGTATCATTCTTTTAATCCTCGCACTCGGAGTTGTATACTATCTCTCGCCCGGAGTCGCATTCATGGGACTTCTCGGAGTTGTCATCGGCGGTCTTCTGATCGGTTTCGGTGTTCACTTCGTTCCTGTCGGCGGTGCTCCCGCTGCAATGGGTCAGTCACCCGGTATTGCAACTGGTGTAACAATGCTTGCAGCCGGTGCGGGTCTTGCAGGTCTCTTCGGAGGCGCATGGGCAGCCGAGTACGGTCTTGCCGTTGCACTCGCAGGCGGAGCAATAGGCGGCGGTCTCATGATGGCAATCACCTGTTTAATGGTCAACATTATCTACGTCTATGCAATGGGTATCCCCGCTGCATCAGGTAAGGTAGCAAAAGACCCGATTACAGGCGACACATTTGAGGCATACAAGTCACAGGGTACCGAGGGTCACGGTCTTCCGTTCATCTCCTACGTAGGCGGTGTTATCGGAGGTATCCTCGGCGGTCTCGGCGGTACGCTCATCTACCTTGAGCTTCTCGAAGTCTATGAGACATTCCTTCCGACTCTGCTCAATGCATCTCCGGATGAGGTTAAGGCACTTGCAGTCGGACTTGCGGGTATCTTCGCTATCGGTATGTTCCTTGTCAACGCGGTTATTGCCGCATACAACATTACGGGTACTATCGAGGGTCCGCACGATCCGAAGTTCAAGAGATTCCCGCGTGCGGTTATCGGCTGTGCAGTGGCATCCGCAGTCTGCGGTGTTCTTGCAATATTTGTGGTATTGGTGTGAGGTATAAAAGATGACAGTTCAAATTACAGCTTCAGAAGGCGGAATGTCGCACAACAAAGTGCTCGGCATCGGTCTTATCGGTGCAATTATCTGCATGTATCTTACATACCTCAATACACTGCTCGGAGTTCAGTATTTCTCGTTCTTCGGCGGTATTGCAGCAGTATTTGCCCTCTGGTGGGGTACGGATACAATCAAACACCTGTGCAGCTACGGTCTCGGTACCGGTGTGCCGTCGGCAGGTATGATTGCACTCGGCAGCGGTGTTATTGCAATGATTCTTGCAACAAAGGTCAACACATTCGGACCGCTCGTAATTCCGGTCTTATGTGTCGTTATTGCAGCAATCCTCGGCGCAATCATCGGTTATGTCGCGAACAACATTGTTAACATGAACATTCCGGTAATGGTTGTCTCAATCGCGGAACTCTGTATCGTCGGTGCGGTTACCGTCCTCGGTCTTACCGCAATGGCAACAGGTACTTTCGTATTCTCCGACCTCATTGCAGGCACGGCAACATTCTTCGGAATTCCTGTAACAAACTACGCCGCGTCGTATCTCGGCGGCGGTGCAATTGCCGTTGTATTCATGCTCGGCGCAATTGCCGTACAGCATGCGTTCAATGCATGTCTCGGACCGAACGAGTCCCAGGACAGAACACTCATGCTTGCCGCGGAGTGCGGTTTCATCAGCATGTTCTGCGTATCAATCATGTCGGTTGCATTCTTAAGTCTTTCAGCCGTCCTGGTTTCATTCCTTGTCTCGCTTATCGGATGGGTCTACACCTACAAGAAGTACTTCGTACTCTCCAAGCGCGACGCATTCATGTGGCTTGACGCAAAGCCGATTCGTGAGAAGGAGGAGGCGTAAAAATGGGAACCAATATATTAGTGCTTCCGGAATACGGACTCGTTGCCGATCCGAAAGTCGGTATTGTCGGACATGAGGGTGCATCTTACGGTCCAATCATCGATAAGGTCGGGGAACTCGAGCTTATTACGGATGATATCGTCGGAATGCTCTCGGGAGAAGGCAGTTTCCTGTCATCGTTCCCGCACAGAGAACAGTCTCTGGTCTATGCGGGTAGCGTGACGGCAATGTGGTACGGTATAGCGGTCGGATTACTTGTGGCAGGTTTACTTGCATTTGCGTTCATCTGAGGTAAAAGAAAATGGCAGATAAAACATCTCCGGCCTCGGGCTGGCCGAAAATACAGGGAGATTTCCATGTAGGCGATGAGAAGAGCGCCGTTGCGGTTATTACCGTCGGTTCTCACCTCGACGAGCAGGCAGTCTGTGATGCGGGCGCCGCAATCTGCGGTTCCTGTAAGACGGAAAACCTCGGTCTCGAGAAGATCGTCGCCAACATTATTGCGAATCCGAACATCCGATTCATCATCACATGCGGAACCGAAGTTAAGGGTCACCTCTCCGGTCAATGTTTACAGGCTCTCCACAAAAACGGTGTAGAGGGCGGAAAGATTGTCGGCGCTCAGGGCGCAATTCCGTTCATCGAGAATCTTACCGATGATGCCATCAAGCGTTTCCAGGAACAGGTCGAGATAGTCGACATAATGGAGACAGAAGATCTTGAGGTCATCAAAGCAAAGATCAACGAGCTTACCGCAAAGGATCCGGGCAACCTGCCCAAAGACCCGATTGTCGTCGAAGTAAAGGACGACAGCGCAGGCGGAGCGGATGCGGGCGAGAACGGCGAAGAAGCCGAGATGACGGCGGAAGTAGCCCTCATTACCGCAAGGATGAAGGTCATTCAGCAGTCGGTTACAAATATCGGTCTTCAGAACCGTTTCTATGCGGGTGTCTACTCTGGTAAGATTGAAGGACTCATGATAGGTCTTATCATGTCATTTGTCATACTTGGCTTCCTGTTAATGGGGTGAGATAAATGTCAGACGAAGAGAAAAAATCGACACTTATTAGAATGGCGGCAATCGACGACATGATTGAGGACATGCGCTACAAGGGTCAGATAATGGCAAGAACAAACAAGCTCGAGTCCGGTGTTATGAGCGGAGGTCTTTTAGGTCTCGCTATCGGTCTGGGTCTCTCGTTTGTCTTTGTCTTTGTCCCCTGGTTCATCTTATCGGGAGGCGTCTGAGATGGCAGACAAGAAATCACCGGCGGCAGGCTGGCCGAAGATTCAGGGTGATTACCACAAGGGCGACGAGAACAGTCCTGTTGTAGTCGTAACCGTAGGTTCTCACCTTGACGAGCAGGCAGTCTGTGATGCCGGTGCCGCAATGTGCGGTTCCTGTAAGACAGAGAACCTCGGTCTCGAAAAAATTGTTGCTAACGTTATAGCAAACCCGAATATCAGATTCCTCATTACATGCGGAACCGAAGTTAAGGGTCACCTCTCCGGTCAGTGTCTGCAGGCACTCCATGCAAACGGTGTTGACGGCGGAAAGATTGTCGGAGCACAGGGTGCAATTCCATTCATTGAGAATCTCTCAGCAGAGGCTATCAAGCGTTTCCAGGAACAGGTTGAGATAGTCAACATTATGGAAACGGAAGATCTCGGTGAGATCAAAGCGAAGATCGCTGAGCTTACGGCACGCGATCCGGGAGCCTTCGGAGCCGATCCGATTGTTGTTGAGGTTAAGGAGGACGACGGCGGTGCCGGCGGCGATGCGGCTGTTGCAACGGCAAATCCGCAGTTCCTTGAGATTGAAGCTCGCCTCAACGAGATTGAGAAGAAGCTGGAGTTCGCAGACGGAGAAATCATGCAGCGCAACGGTCGTAAGATCGGCAGGGATATCGGTATCCTTTACGGTCTTACAACAGGTCTGATTGTGTTCATGATGCTATTGGTATTACTCCCGAAACTTTTACAGTTGATATAAGGAGGAGTGACAAAAATGTTCAAATTTGAGAAAGAGCAGACAGTACTTGATTTCAACGGTACTAAGATTGGCGGGCAGCCCGGAGAATATCCGCGTGTGCTCGGCGCTTCAATCTTCTATAACAAGCACGAGACTGTTATCGATGATGTGAAGGGCATTATTGACAAGGACAGAGCAGAGGCACTCTGGAACAGATGTCTTGAACTCTCCGACATTACGGGAGTTCCGCATTTCTGCCAGATTATCTCGGAGACAGGAGAGGCATTCGAGAGCTACTTCCAGTGGTTCGACTCGGTCGACAGCAAGACATGTTTCCTTATGGATTCGTCGGCACCGGCGGCACTTGTTCACGCCTGTGAGTATGTTACCGAGGTCGGTCTTGCAGACCGCGCCATCTACAACTCAATCAACGGTTCAATCGTTCCCGAGAACATTGAGGCATTAAAGAACAGTGACGTTAACGCGGCTATTGTTCTTGCATTCAACCCGGGAGACCCGACAGTTGTAGGCCGTGAGAAAGTATTGAACGACGGCGGTGTCGCAGGTCAGGCAAAGTCAATGCTTGACATTGCGGCAGAGTGCGGAATCACACGCCCGATCCTTGATACGGCTGCAACCCCGCTCGGACTCGGTTCCGGCGGAGCATTCAGAGAGATTCTCGCATGTAAGGCAATCCACGGTTTACCGACCGGCGGTGCATACCACAACATGACGGTTTCATGGCCGTGGTTAAAGCGCTGGAGAAAGACCACGCTTTTCGAGCAGTACGAAGGTAAGGATCTCCTCCTCGAGCAGATGTCACACCACCACTTCGGCGGATTCGACGGTATCAGACAGGCTGCATGGTCATCACCGGATATCGGCTGTAACATCATGGCGGCCACACTCGGTGCGGATCTTATCATGTACGGACCTATCGAGAACTGTGAGGCGGCATCAACCGCTATTGCATTCAGTGATATCGTCCTTGCAGAGGCTGCAAAAGAGTTCGGTCTCGAGCCTCAGGTGGACACTCACCCACTCCTCCATCTTGTATAAGAAAAACCCTAACAATATTTTTTTATTGTTTGCAGAGTCGCGAGATTTATTCTCACATAACTCTGATTTTGCCGCAGTATAATCATTAAGTTTAAGTATTTTTTATGCGAATAAGAAAAAGCATCTTGTGCGAATTGTTTTGCGCGGGTGTCACCGTATCGTGCTGATATAGTGTAGAGGCCAATCATGCAGGACTCTCACTCCTGCGACTCGGGTTCAAATCCCGATATCAGCACTTTTCTGACAGTTTCATAGATTGTTCAGATTGTTTCATTTTCGGTTGCTTTTTTGTGCAGGATACTCGAATATATATAGTATTGACGATTATCATAATTTAGAAAAATATGCGGACTGTTATGTAAAGCCCCCCGATGCCCGTTATGAGACGCGGCGTCACAATACAGCGGGTTTTACGGATTGTCCGCAAAATGGAGATAACGGTATGGCTAGGAGATGCAGGTATCAGTCGGATGATTATGATGAGGATTCATTGGATCACGAGGATGCGTACGGCGATGACTCGGATTATGAAGGCGATTCTTATTATGATAACGATGATGGCGAGGATTCGTATTATGACGATGAAGACCGCGATCTTTATTCGGACTATGATTCGGATGAGGACGGGCTCGACAGCGATATCTGCGACAAAGAGGTTCGCAGGTATTTGAAGAAGAACCGCAGATAATTTATTTTTTTTGTCTTTTTGCCGAATTAATGAACATTTAATGAAAATTAAATCCGATACCGTACAAAAAAAGAATATTTTTATAGGTCAAGAACATATTTATTAAAGCACACAGTGCGATGGACCTGTGGTCTAGTTGGTTAGGACGTTGCCTTGACATGGCAGAGATCTTGGGTTCGAATCCCAATGGGTCCACTATTTTTGTGTTTTTTGCCTAATAATTTCCGTCAGTTTCGGCTTTCATTATCCTGTATGTCCTGCCGTTATACCTGGCTTTGCGTTCATCTTTTCTTTTCCGTTCATCTTTACATGTCACCTTTTCCTGTCACATTTTTCAATCACCTTTTCCAATCAAATTTTCCTGTCATTTCCCTCGCCACTTTAATCAGTTACGGCGTCGAATACTATGCAATGAAGATAAGAATATTCGGCGATAAGGTTCTGGCGGAGACCGCAAAGCCGGTTGAGATTACGCCGGAGCTTGTGAAACTGCTCGACGAGATGGTGCCTTTCATGCGCAGCGCAAGGGGGGTCGGGCTTGCCGCACCGCAGATTGGTATCTCCGGAAGGTTTTTTGTTATGGATGCCGGCGATAAGGTCCGCAAGGTTATCAATCCCGAGATCGTTTCCTTCGGCAGTAATCAGATTGAGATGGATGAGGGTTGTCTCAGTCTTCCGGGGGTTCACAGAAAGGTGAGAAGACCCAAGAAGATTAACGTCAGGTATACGTCTGAGACGGGCGAGGTTATTGAGGAAGAGCTGAAGAACCTGCCGGCAAGAGTCTTTCAGCATGAGTTCGATCACTTGAACGGCACCGTGTTTACCGACCGCCTCGGTCCCATTCAGAAAAAGATGGTCTCGGGAGAGCTTGAAAGGCTGCGTAAACGTTCTGAGGCTGGCGAGACTTTATCCGCGGATGACAGTTACGCTATCCGCTCCTCGGAATCGTTTCCCGATTACATAAAAGTGAGTTCGGCAACGGATTCGTCTTCGGAATCGGAGAATAAGGAATAAGGGGAGAAGTATAGAAGTATGCGCATATTGTTCATGGGGACGCCGGAGTATGCGGTCGCGGCTTTGAAGATGCTCTGCGAGAAGCATGAGGTCATAGGCGTCGTGACGCGGGCGGATAAGCCCAATAAGCGCGGCAATAAGATTCAGTTTTCGCCGGTGAAGGAGTTTGCGCTGGCTAAAGGCATTCCCGTGTTTCAACCGGAGAATCTGAACGATGACGGCGTTTTCGAGGCGCTGTCGGATCTGAATCCGGAGTTGTCGGTCGTTGTCGCATACGGCATGATTGTTCCCGACAGGCTGATAAATATGCCCCGTCACGGGACAATCAATATTCACGGGTCTCTCCTTCCGCGGTATCGCGGGGCTGCTCCGATGCAGTATTCCGTTCTCAACGGCGATTCGGAGGCGGGGGTTTCCATTATGTATATCACGAGGGAACTTGATGCAGGCGATGTTATTCTGCAGAAGTCAATTCCCGTAGGTGCGGATGAGACCTTCGGCGAACTACATGACCGTCTGTCCGTTCTCGGTGCCGAAGCACTCGAAGAGGCAATCGGTCTTATCGAGTCGGGGAACGTGAATGCGGTGCCGCAGGACGGCAGCAGGGCTACGTTTGCACCCGCGATCTCAAAAGAGGAGTGCGTCATAGACTGGTCGTTGCCCGCGCAGCAGGTTCATAACCGCATCCGGGGTCTTTCTCCGATTCCGTGTGCGAATACGCATTTCTCCGACGGCAAACTCCTTAAAGTCTACAGAAGCGAGATTGTGAGATGCGTTCCGAATATCGGGGTTGCCGGCGAAACCGTTCCTGTCGTTTTCGATATCGCGGGTTCCGATTTTGCCGACGCTGATTGCGGCACGGTTATCGGCGTTATCAGGAAGAAAGGGGCTGTAATCAAGTGCGGTACCGATGCCGTCTGTATCACTTCGGCAAAGCCCGAGGGTAAGAAGGAACTTCCGGGATTTGAGCTGATAAACGGACATTACCTTAAGGTCGGCGACAGGTTGATCTGAAGGGATTATGTACATTTATATAATAGGAGTTACAAGTCTAAGAGTACCCCATAAACCGAACGAATATACAGATTCTATTTAGTGCGTCGATTTCATATCCGCATCCTGTGCTGTATGCTGTATACCCCGCAGTTTTAAGCTGTTATGATATGATAACATTCCGGCGTTGCCGAATAGAACAAAGGGTCATTTTTGTGATTAGTGAGTTGTGATTTTGTTGTTTTTTTAGTTTTTGTAAGTCGTTATTTTTTGTCTTTTTTATTTTGTGAGCTATGTGATTTTGTTTATTTCCGGTTGTTTTGCATTCTTTCTTTGTTTATCCGATATTTAACCCCAATTTCGTCAAGGACTTCAAGGACTGCTTTTTTGATATTGTCGGGGTCCTGTGCGTTCTTGGAATCGCGGTCAAGTTTTTCGCGGCAGGCGCGTCTGATGTATTCCATCGAAGATATTCCGAGGAGTTCCGCGGCCGAGTCTATCTCTTTCTTCATGGATTCGGACATCCTGACCGTGGTTTGCGCCTGTTTAAGTTCCCTGACCATTTCTATTCCATAATATTATACTGATATAATATATTTTAATATGTAATATAACATCTGTCATAAAACGGGGCTGATATTATGCGAAAATCTTTCCTTTCCGCATTGGTCTGATTATCTCAGGGAATAGACGCGCATCATCCTCACATTCCGTAAGTTATGCGGCAAAAAAAGTTTTCACATTTTCATGTGAGGATTATTTGTTGATATGATATTTGATTCCGATTTCGTCAAGGACTTCCAGAACAGTCTTTTTGATATTATCCGGGTCCTGTGCAGTCTTGGAATCGTTATCCAGTTTCTCGCGGCATGCACGTCTGATGTATTCCATTGATGATATTCCGAGATTTTCCGCGGCCGTGTCGATCTCTTTCTTCATGGATTTCGACATCTTGACCGTTGTTTGCGCTTGTTTCAATTCCTTAACCATTTCTATTGTATAAGGTTATCTGAAATTGATATATTATGATGGAAAACAAAGAACCTCAAAGAAAATCATTCAAAGGTGTAAGTGCGGAATATTCGGACCGTCGGGAATTTTACGATAGTGGAATTGCTCATCCCGCATTCCCCGTCACCCTTTTCACCCACATCTCCGCCGGCTTCTTGAACTGTTTCACGAAAAGCCCGATCAAAACAGCGGAGGCAACCGTTCCCTCGCGTATACCAAGAAGCGTCGAGAACGCCGCAAATGAATAGATGATGCCGAGCGTAACTAGCGTAACATCTATGGCTATCTTAGTCCTCTCCAGAGGTATGTTGTATTTCTGAAACGCCGCAAGCATAAGACCCTCGGATGCCATCACGAAGACACGCGGCGTTATCTGAAGGCATATGCCGATGGCGAGAATAATGCAGCTTGCGATAAGAACGACCCACTGCATGAGGTAGCCCTGCGGCACTATCCATGAGCAGAGGAAACAGGCAACGTCAATGAACATGCCGAAGACTATCGTGACGGGAATCTGGAGGAGTGAGAGCAGATAGAATTCACGTTTGAGGATGACAATCTCGCATGCCAAAAATCCCGTATGCAGAATAATGGTAAGCAGGCCCAGCGATATCGGCATGCCGAGACTTAAGACGTAAGGCAGCGAAGATATGGGAGATATACCCATATCCGCCCGCACCGAGAGTGCAATGCCGATTGCCATAAGGAATAAGCCCGCAACAAAAATGCAGTAGCGTATGAGAAGTTTCTTTGACGGCAGTCTCATCTGTATATCTTACCCGATTACTTTCTCTTCCAGAACGGCTTTTTAAGTTCTTCAATATCGGTGGCGGCATCGTCGAGCGACTTCTTAAGATTGCTGCATACGGCATCCTGAGAGGCTTTGTACTCGTCAAGCGACTTCTCGAAGTAATTCACCCAGTCGTTTGCGATATCGGTGCGCTTCTCCAGAGAACTCAGCATCTCCTTAATATCGTTCATGTTGCGCTCCGAAGTCTTCTGCATAGCGGCAATCTCCGACTCAATCTTTTCTATGCGGAGCGTAAGTTTTGAGATCCTCAGTTCCGCGGAACCTATTTTATCGGCAACTTCACTGTCGGGGGCGCTGTCGGCAAGCGAGATAAGTCGGTTGACGCGTTTTTCGGCGGTCGAGACGGCATCGGTGACCATACTTATCATGGACGGAGGTTCCGCCGTTTCCGCGGACTTTGCCGAGCCGGACGACTTTGTCGAAGTCTTCGTTTTTGTGCCGGGCGGGATTGAGTTGCCGTAATCTTTTGTGATGTGTGCCGCCCTTGCACCCAGCGACGCCTGATTCTTTCGCAGGGTCTCGGTCATTCTCTCCTTTGTGCTCTTCTTTGCCGGCGCAGCCTTGCCGAACTGCGTGAAGATATCCTCGCTTGCCGTTCCGCTCTGTTTGAGCGAGTTTATCTTTGATATGACATCCACGGCTTTCTCTTCGTAGATCTTAATTCTGCCGAGAGTGTGGCTCGGAATGAGGCTTGCGAACTCATCCGAGATACTCTTGACCTCTCTCTCGCTTATGCCGCTTATCTCGGCGATATCCGCCGCTTTCAGTTTCTTCTCGGTATCTGCCATCCTCTTTACCCGTTCGTTAACCTGTGTGTTAATCAGTCTGCTAACCTTTTTGTTAACCTGTATCTGTGAATTGTTTACCTATCTGTGAATATATCTATAATTTGATTGTCGTCCGAAGTTTGTCGGCGGAGTGACCGTGAATGAAAATGCAGGAAATAATGAATTTAAAATATATAAAATAAAAAGGATGTTGATTTTATGACTTAATTATCTGATTATCCGATTTATGCCTTTGTTGACGCCAGAATATCTGTAAGAACCTGACCCACGTCAAGCCAGACTATAAGGCGCTTCTTCTCTCCCGTCTCGGTCTCGCTGGCTTCCTTATCGTCAATCTTGATAACGCCCTTGACATAGGCTTCGTTAGACAGAGGACCTTTCATCGAATCGATCTCATCGTCGGTAATCTGAAGAACGGCGTGAACATCGTCGACTATAATACCCGTATTCGAGCCTTCCGCTGCCTCGGGAACGAGGACAATAATCTTCTGATCCTCTCTGTTCTTGTTTGACGTCTCGGGAAGATCCAGAATCTTGTTGAGATTAATTATGTTTGTAATCTCGCCGCGAAGATTAATTATGCCCGCAATATGCGCCGGAGCTCTGGGAACCGGTGTAATCGGCACCATCTCAACGATCTCACGTGTAAGCGTTATATCCAGTGCGTAACGCTCACTTCCGATCTCAAACTCAACTATATCAATAACTGTCATAAATCAACTCCATTATCAGATTTTAAGTGTATCCAGCGACGCTTTCAGATCCTTTGAAAGACCGTTGACTTCCTGAATTGCGCTGTTGATCTCCTGGACGGATGCGCTCGTCTCCTGCGAAAGTCCCGCAAGTCCTTCAATCTCGCCCTGGGTGTTGCGCGTGAGGTCACTGCTCTTCTCGCAGTCTCCCACTATATTATTTGTAATATTCGCCTGATCCTCAATAGCTTTTGCTATCTCGCCCATGTTGCTGGTAAGATACTCGGCACCTTTTACAATCTTATTGAGTGAATCTATTGTCGCATTAACACTCTCGACGCCCGAAACCACATGAGCGTTTGCGGATTTAATCGACGCAACCGTCTTCTCGCTGGTCTTCTGGATACCGTTTACGACCCTGTCAATCTGTGCGGTTGCATTCTTGGCGTCGGTTGCAAGATTCTTGACCTCACCCGCAACGACCGCGAATCCTCTGCCGTGTTCACCTGCGCGTGCCGCTTCGATGGCAGCGTTGAGCGCGAGCATGTTAATCTGATTTGTAATATCGTTTATCAACTTAATTACACTATTGATCTGGACAAGCTGTTTGTTGAGTTCGTCCATCTCGTTGACGCTGTCGTTTGTGATGGTAACGACGGAGTTCATCTTCTCCGTTGCCTCTCTTCCGAGCTGCTCGGCGTTCTTACCCATGGACGAGACATCTCTCGCCTGGTCGAGAACTTCCTGCGATGTGCTTGCTATCTCCTCGTTCGATGCCGAAAGGTCGGAGATTGAACGTGTGATGTTCTCTATCTGCGCAAGGAGATTGCGCGAGAGTTTTGCGGCATTCTGTGTTCTTACAGCCACATTCTCGGCAGCATGTGCGATACCTTCGGAACCGTTTGAGGCATCGTTCATGTTCTGGTTAATGGTATTCATAGCAGTGAACACGTTCTTTATAATGCCGCTGAAGTCCGCCATGGAACTGTTATAGTTCGCTTTCAGGTCTTTTAACGGATCATCGTCTTTTGCCGCGAGTTTGCATGTAAGGTCACCGTTGCTTAAGCATTCGATTGCCTTGTTTACGTTTTCGATGCTTGCCTCGAGAATCTCTTCCTTCTCTTTGGCTTCGTTCATCATGTCAACGATCTCTTTTTCCTTGGCGCGTACTTTGGTGACATCGTTGTAGACAATGAGAATGTTGCTTACATTGCCTTTTGCGCTGAGTACGGGAATACCGTACTGTTCGAGGATAAAGACGCCGTTGGGGAATTTAACCGTGACCGTGCCGAAACTCCTTGTTTTTGTCTCAAAGACCTTTCTGAGCCCCTCGCCTTCGGTATTCAGGACATCGAAGTCGTGAAGGGTCATATTGAGAAGTCTGTCTTTGCTTATGCCCGAGAGATCTGCGTATGCCTTGTTGACAACGCGAATATTGAAGGTTTTGTCGCAGAGAAGTATGGGCATAGGGTTATCCTGAACAATTACCTCGGATCTTGCCTGAAGGACCTTGATTTTTTCCAGTTGCTTTGTAATCTCGTCTTTTTCGACGATTTCGGTGGTGACGTCTTTAAAGACGAAGAGACCCATGTCCACGTTTCCGTTCGAGTCCATGAGCGGCACGCCTCTCTGCTCGACGAAGAGTTTTTTGCCGTCTTTAAAGGTTATCTCGACGAGGGATTGCGTATTGTGACCGGCTATGAAAAGAGTTTGTGTGTCGTCGCCCGAGATACGTCTGGATTTGTAGTCCGATGCCTGCATTGAGAGAATCTGATCCTTGTTGTATCCCATCAGTTTCTCGTATGCGATGTTTACATCGATGGGCATGAAGTTCTTGTCCAGAAGCATCATAGGATAGGGGTTTTGCTGAATCATCATCGAAACATTGTCGCAGGTTCGTTTAGAGTCTATAATAAACTCTATTGCCGTGTTTACCGTTTCGGCAAGTTCTTTTAATTCATCTTCTGTATCATCGACATTGACTCTTAATGAGTAGTTGCCCATAAGAGCATTTTCAAGTATTTTCGTGATGTCTTTTAACGTCATCTTTTTCCCCATGTTTGCGAGACCCAGTCTGCAGTTTCCGGTTTTCGGCGTTATCGTACGCGTAGGGTATTGGGTATCTTCGTTTTTGCCTCTTTACCTTTGTTGCTGCCGACGCGTCATGATGAGTTTTATGAAAAGCGATTGTCCAATCGGGACCGACGGGAATCAAAGGATCCGGTCGTAAGACCCGAATAATAATTCATGCAAATATCTGCAAGTTGCCGTCTGAATTACCGAATCCGGATAAAAGGTAATCTCTGTATGCCGGCGATATCTGCGTATTTCATCATTCCGTGTCGTATACGGTGCAGATTACTGTAAACTGTCTTAAACTGTCTGAATTTTATCTGATCAAATCGCGTTGTCAGATATATGAACACAATGTTCAATGAGATACATTTAATCCATATTTCTATAAATAAGTAATCTTTTATTTTACAATCGCATGAAACAATCTTTCATTTTGGACTCCCGATGGGAATCATTTATTTCCGAAAAATGCGGTTTATGTGGTTTATTTAATGCAATTATGTTGTAATGTTCGTGAAAAAACATTTTGCGTTTAAAAACCTTTTTAAATCGAGGCGTTAATAGTACCTGAAACAGTTTAATATCTGTTTGCCGAAACGTGTTTGCGAATCCGTATTTGCGAATTCATATTTACGAATTCATATTTGTTAAGCCGTGTTTGCGGGACCGTAATGCAGTAATCCGGAATCTGCTTTGAGATTTACACTTCGGATCGTTGATTTATCGTTGATGTAACATGAGATTGTTATTTGTAGTCTGCGGCGAGGGGCTGGGGCATGCCTCGCGTTCGACGAAACTTGCAAAGTATCTGGAGAAATTCGGGCATAAATGCTATTTTGCCTCATACGGTAAGGCTCTGGATTTTATCTCCAAACAGGGTTTTACTGTTTTCGATACATACCGCGAGGTCATTTTGGAGGGCGAATCCGGATATTTCAGCCTTTCAAAGACGGTCTGGTCGTCGAAGGGTGTGCTTCTGTCGCTTGCGCGTTCCCTTCGCGATATACGCAGAATCATAATCGAGAAGAAGATCGACGTTCTCATAGCGGATACCATGTATGCGGCGGTTTTCGCGGCGAAGATACAGGATATTCCTTCGCTTTTCATCACGAATCAGAATAAATTCGCGTCGGCAAACGATGAGCATTCAAAGCACTGGGAGATTTTGAGCAGCGTCGTCGAGAAATACCTGACACTTCCCGACAATATCATAATTCCCGATTTTTCGTATCCCAATACGGTAAGCGCCTACAATCTGGAGATAAAGCGCGAGGACGCCTCCAGATACAAGTTTGTAGGCCCCATAATGGATGCTAAAATCTCGGACTATAAACTCGAGAAAAAGATCATCTTTGCAAGTTTCGGCGGCGAACCGTTCAAAATCCCCATGTACGGCATGCTTAAAGAGATTGCAAACGAGCGCCCCTTCCATCAGTTCGAGGTCTTCTCCACATCCCCTGGACTGCCCGCCGAAAGCCGCAACTTCAAGACACACGGCTATACTGACGATATTCTCACCTATATGGCTCAATCGCGGGTTAACATCCTCCACGGCGGTCTTACATCGATTCACGAATCACTCTTCCTCGGAAAGCCGATTGTGATGATTATCGACCCGTATCATCCGGAGCAGTGGAATAACGGCAGGAAGATCGAGGAGATAGGCGCAGGCATCATGCTCCCCGGCGATAAGGTCACGAAAGAGACCTTAAGCGATGCCATAGACGAGGCGCTGAATATGAAAGTCCCCGACATGTCCTATCTCTTCGTTCAGGAAGACGGACGCGTAAAGACGATGGCGGCAATCGAAGATGCGGTAAGAAAACACAATTCCCGCTGATTCATTGCAAACCGGTCGATTATGGGTCGCCGATTGACGAAAAACACCCGAATATTCTGTGTGAATGCACCGATAAACTTTGAAAGTTTAATGCCCGATTACTGTCTTTTTTCATACCGTTTTTTGGAAAAGATTTTAGACTATTGTTTATGAATAATTAATTAGGCTAATTCATAAGGAAGAGAAGATATGGATCTCGAAAAAATGGAGACCGGCAAATTTCTTGCACTGTTAATAGTAATACTCGTGATATTTGCAGGTCTGTTGATGTTTGCGGCAGGTTTTTTCTATCCGCTCGGTTTTGATGCACTCGGCATCGATCCCGTGAGCACATATACTTATACCGCCACGGTTGACGCAACCGGAGAACTGACGGGCGTGACCATGTTCCTGCCGGTTCCGTCGAATAAAGGAAACTCGCCGCTCGGCGTCGAGTTCGCGGACGGCAGAGGTATGGGTCTCGGAAGCGGCATCACGGCAGACTATTTCGCGGCCAAGGATGCCGCGTTCATAAAGGTGGTCGGCGACAGACTCAGGAGCGAGAAACTCGGTGCCGAAGTTGAGATCGACCCGATGATAATCGATACAAAGAATCCCGTTACGAACGCCTATCTCTTTGCGCCCGCCGAAGCGGACTCAGATCCGGCGAACTACAAGGTAAACGTATATCTGAAATATAACTGCGCCGAGGACACGGTCGTGAAGATCTCGCTCAAGTGTGTCGGCAAAAACCAATGGTCATATTATAACGGCGATAAAGACAACTCCTACGTCAACACCATGGAGTTATCCGTCAAAGGACCTCAGAGCGGCTGGGTAACAGCGGATGCCTCCTGCGTAAGCGGTATGGGCGACTACAGAATCTCATTATAATCTTTTTTTCGCGGATAAGCGCAAAGGAAAACATATGTCCCGTTCGCAACAGTGCGTTCAGTGTAAAGGCAGGGGTTTCTGCGGACTCCCCAAATGCCCGATAACGAGCCGTTTTTATGCGAAGCTGAAAGAAAAGCCGCGACCGTTCGAGAGTTACATGGGCGAGAGCCCCTCGGTCTTCATCGGCAGTTACAGTTATCCCAAGGTGGCGGGGGGACCCATGATGACGGCTCAGGCGGACGATCCCGAGGACTGGGTAAGGAAAGGGTGCAGTATCGACGATATCGTGGCAATGCGCTCATCGACCGTCCGCGGCTCAAAGACTCTCAATGCCGCGGCAGGCAAGGCATTCCTAGCGAGAACCGCCGATTCGATACAGGAGGTGGCAATCTCGCAGAAGCCGATTGATATCGAGGTCGCGTTCGAGAAACCCGTATCTTTCGATCTCAAGTTTGACGGCACTCTTGCGCCGGTGGGTCTGTCGGGGGAGATAAAGAAGATGGATGTCCTCGACAATGCCTTTGTTCCGCGAATTGTCGACAAGATCACGTCCGACGGCGATCTGAGGGCGGTCGACGGAATGTACGAACTCTTCAAAGGCGGCATCGACGTCCATCACATTCAGAACGTTTTGGGCGCGGGACTCCTCGGTATCGAGAAGAACCGCCGTTTTGTGCCTACAAGGTGGGGAATAACCGCGATTGACGATTCAATATCCCGCCGTCTGAAATCCGAGGTCATGAAGTATCCGCCGATATCCGACGTGACCGTATTTTCCGGCGCAATTCATGCGAATCATATCGTCTGTATGCTTGTCCCGGGCGACTGGAAGTTCGAGATGATAGAGATCTGGGAGAAGAACAGCATGTGGGCGGGAGACAGCGATGTCATTGTCGTCGATTCCGAGACGAAGAAGAGCAAGAACGATTATTCCCCCATTGGCGGCGCCTATTACTCGGCAAGACTCGCGGTTCTCGAATATCTCTCGGATATACGCAGGAATGCGGAGGTAATCCTCGTCCGCCGCGCCACAAAGGATTATTGGGCGCCGCTGGGCACATGGGTAATCCGTGAGGCGACACGAAACGCCATGAACTCACAGCCCGTCAAATGCGAAGATACCAAAGAGGGTGCCGATACCGTGACGAAGTTCTGCGGAGACGACACATGGCTTAAGCACAGTCATCTGTATACCGAACTCCGCACGCAGAAAAGTCTCTTTGATTTCTGATTGGAATGGATGAGGATGAGTAAGGATGCGTCAGTATGTCTCATCCCTGAAGTCTTTTTGTCTGCTCGGCGAATCTGGCCTCGATTGATTGCAGGGTCTCGATTTCTTCAACGCTCTTATCGTCGCGGAGGCGGATGAATCTCGGGAAACGCAGGGCATAACCCGCCTCATAGGTCGGACTCTTCTGAATCTCGGCATAACCTACCTCAAAGACAGTATCCGGCTCAAAGGTTACGGTATTCTTCGACTCCGAGATTACGATGTCTTTGAGCATGTCGTAGAGTATGTCGAGCATATCGTCCGAGATTCCGGTAGCCACCTTTGATACGGGGATAAGTTCGCCGAGTTCGTCGCGGCATGCGAGGAGGAACGATCCGAAGTGCTTTGCGCGTTTGCCCTCCCCCCATTCGGCGCCTATGACCGCGAGATCCATGGTGTCGACCGCTGGCTTGATCTTGACCCATTCTTTTCCGCGAACGCCGGGTGTATAGTGTGCGGAGCGCGATTTAATCATGATTCCTTCGTGTCCGTCCGCGAGTGCCGAGCGATAAAACGCCTCTATTGTTCCGATATCGTCCGAGACTATCTGCGGCGCAACGAATTTCGAGACGGATTCGGTCAGAATCTTTCTCCTTTCCGAAAAAGGCTCGTCAATGAGAGTTCTGCCGTCAATGCAGATTATGTCGAAGATATTGGGGACAAGCCTGATCTTCTGCATATGCCCCTCGACATCGTGTTTTCTTCTGAACCGGCGAAGCACATACTGAAACGGCAGGGGGCGTCCCGTATCCTCGTCGATTGCGATAACTTCGCCGTCGAGAATCGCGTCATGCGTCGTCGCTTCGAGGAGCATATTTGCGACATCGGGTATGGCTTTTGTGACCTCCTCGAGTTTTCGTGAGTAAATTCTGCACTCGCTGCCTTTCTTGTGGAACTGGAACCTTGTCCCGTCGTATTTGTATTCGGCGGCAAGCACCCCTTCTTCTTCGAGCATTGCGGCAATGGTTCCCTGACGGGCAAGCATCATCTTGACGGGTCTGAAGAGTTCAACCCTGACGGTTTCGAGAGCGCCGACGCCGCTCTTTGCAAGCACTGCAACCTCGCCGAGATCGTTCGAGGCCTGGAATGCGTGCTCAACGGCGGCGGCAGGCACATCGAATGCTTTTGCAACGGCATCGCGGATATTGCCCTCGCCTATGCCGATTCTGAGTTCGCCGAGAATAAGTCTTGTAATGTAGCGCGCCTCTGTCGGTTTTGCGTTTGCAAATATCTTCTTGAGAACCTTGAGTTTCTCCTTCTGCGAGCTGCCGCCCTCTACGCCCGAGATATAGATGAAGTCATTGTAGACCTCCAGAAGATCGAGTGTCTCGGAGAAGAAGGATGTCTGCTCTTTTTTCAGCAGCAGCCCTTCGATTGCCCTTCCCGCGTCGCCGCCGGCGTTTATCTTTCTTATTACCGTGTTCCTGCTGTCGCCGACAACGTAGGCAACCGCGTCATAGACGAGATTGGGTCCGATTCCTATCTTCTCGGGGCTCCAGTCGGGAAAGATCCTTCCCATGAGGAATCTGACAAATACGGGCAGTTCTTCATCGGTCAGTGTTTTGAGGACGCCCGACACTATATCTATCGAATCGAGTCTGCCGCGTGTCGATTCGATTCTGTCGCATATCTCTGAAAATTCCGAAAACTGCATCCTCCGACTTCCCGTTATCTCTTATTTTCCGTATTGATTTATTTTCCTTAATGATTACGGTTTAATTTTGCTTTTGTGTTCCGTATCATATTTTGATTGTCCCGCAGACTTTATCCTGAAGCGAGACCTCAAAGAGTATGTCATCGACCGAGAGTCCCGCCGAGTTCTTTGCGCTTGTGAGCGCTTTCTCGGGAGTATTGTTCTCCTGACTCAGGTGCGCCAGAATTATCTCGCCGATATCGCCGTGACTTCGTTTTATAAACTCCCCCGCCGCGGTATTGGAGAGGTGGCCGCGTTTTTTGTCGCGGATTCTCTCCTTGAGAAACTTAGGATAAGGTCCGTTTTCTAGCATGACCGGGCAGTGGTTGCTCTCGAGCACGACGGCATCGCAGCCGAAGAGTTCCTCTTCCATCTTCTCTGTGATCTGTCCCGTATCCGTGCAGAATCCGAACTTCGAATCGCCCTCCAGAATCCTGAAACCGCAGGGATCGATTGCGTCATGATACGTTGAGAACGGCTTTATTCTGAATCCCGCGAACTCAAAGATATCGCCGGTTTTAAGAGGTATCATCGATATCTCCTTCAGTCTGCTCTTGGGATTTCTCTTGCTCTCGAATTCCCAAAGCGTCCCCTGCGTTGCCAGAACGGGCACGTCGAGTTTTCTTGCGAGGGTGTCAAGCCCGCTTATGTGGTCGCTGTGCTCGTGCGTGACCAGAATACCCTCGATAAGCTCGGGGTTTCCGCCGGCGCACTCGAGTCTTTTGAGTGCTTCGCGTGCGCTCAGACCCGCATCTATGATAAGAGCTCCGCTCCCGCCTTCAAGATAGGTGCAGTTGCCTTTACTTCCGCTGGCAAGGACAGTTGCTTTCATCCGATATAGATATGGATTGTATCCCAAAAAAGTGTATCATTTAGGATTGCGGCAGTAGGATATTGCCATACCAAATTATATTCCGATTAAGATTCAAAACTAATAGGGAAGAGCGATGTTAAAAGAACTTGATGTTGAGGCATGGATTAACGGGCGGCGTCAGGGGCTGACCGGAGTTTACGGAACGGTATCCGAGATTATCGATAATGTCAGGAATAACGGCGACTCCGCACTTTATGAGTATGCAAAGAAGTTTGACAAAATCGAGCTTGAACATCTCAGAGTCACGGAGGATGAGATTGACGAGGCATACAATTCGGTCGAAGACCGCCTGATTGAGTGTTTGACGCAGGCGGAGGCGCGAATCGCCGAGTTCCACGAGTTCCAGAAGCACGACGATCTCTGGCTGAGGGAGGTGTCGCCCGGGGTTACGCTCGGCGTCAAGACCACGCCGCTCAGCCGTGTGGGCTGTTATATCCCCGGAGGGCGTGCGTCCTATCCGTCGACGGCGCTCATGACCGCGGTTCCCGCACGTGTTGCAGGTGTTAAGGAGATCTGCGCCTGTTCGCCGCCGCCGATAAACCCGCTTACCATAGTGGCGTTCGATATCGCGGGCGTCTCCGAGATATACCGTGTCGGCGGTGCGCAGGCAATCGCAGCCATGGCACTGGGCACGGAGTCGATAAAGAAGGTCGACAAGATTGTGGGTCCGGGCAATGTCTTTGTCACTGCCGCAAAGATGCTCCTTCGCGACAATGCCGAGATAGACTTCCCCGCGGGTCCCTCGGAGATAGGAATAATTGCGGATTCAAGCGCAAATCCGAGCTTTGTCGCGGCGGACATTCTTGCACAGGCCGAGCACGATCCCAACTCCGCCTGCGTCCTCGTGACCGCGGATAAGTCCCTCATAGATGCCGTCTCGAAAGAGGTCGAGCGTCAGTTTTCGACCGCCGCAAGACGCGAGATTATCGAGAAGTCGCTGAAGAATTCGGGATATGTGCTTGCGGACTCGCTCGAAGATGCCGTCGCAAAGATGGACAGAATTGCACCCGAACATCTCTCCATTCAGGTTGCCGACACGCTGAGCGTCCTGAACAAAGTTCACAACGCGGGTTCGATATTTGCGGGTCCGTATACGCCGGTTGCCTGCGGCGATTATGCCTCGGGAACAAACCACGTTCTGCCGACCGCGGGTTATTCGAAGATATATTCGGGTCTTAACGTCAATCATTTCTGCAAGACCTCGACCGTTCAGATAGTCGACCGCGAAGGTCTCGAAGAGATAGGGGATATCGCCGAGACTCTGGCAACGGCGGAAGGTCTCATCGCTCATGCGGAATCCGTAAAAATCAGAAGAAAATAATTTGAAAATATCTTTTTTTATTTTTTATATTTCAGCAGTTAAAAAATTTCAGAAGAGATAGTCGTCGCGCTTGGGCGCGTCCTCTTCCGGTTTTTCTTTTTCGTATCCGTAATACTCTTCGTAGGTTGACATGGATTCGTCGCCGTCACCCTCCTCGTCCTTGGGCGGAAGGTAGACATCGGCATCCTGCATGAGACCCAGGTCAACGCCGTCGAAAGGCGAGTTTCTCGGCTTGTCAAGACCGCCCGCCTCGGCGAACTCTTCCGCAAGCGTCTTTCTTACGGGTTTTTCCGGAGGCGTCACGGGCTCTTCGGATTCCTTCTCTTCACCGCCGTCTTCGTTTCTTGCAGATTCTTCCGAATAATCCCGTGTAGGAGCGCTTTCGGTCATGTAGTCGGATTCGTCGGGTTTGGCATTCTCCGCGCGATAATTCGGGATACGCGGCGGCGTTACAAAGTCATCGGGTTCAATCCTTCCGTCATTGCCGCTGCCGTATCCGCCGCTGTTGTAATCGGAATAACCGCTTGCGTAACCTTCGTTTTGGTAGGCGGCGTTTGCGTAATTCTCGGGATATCCGCCGTAGTCGGAGTTCTGAGCCGCGGCGGCGTTGGGGATACTGCGGTATCCGTCTTCGGTAACGTATCCCGCAGCAGCCTTCGCCTGCGTTACCGCCGATGACGTAATGAACTGCTCCTGAACGTCGATAATAAGCGAACCGAGTTCGCAGAGGACTCTCTGAGACTCTCCGCTCCACTTGATCTCGGTATTGTTCATCAGCATGCCGTTAGTTCTGCACTCTTTATTGCACTGGAAATTGAGCTTGAGCCTCTTGGAACCGACAATGACGGCGATTATGCCGAAAAGAAGACCTATTGCCGCAACCGCGGGACCTGCATAATTATGACCAATATGCATGTTGATGTCATAGAATATTCCCGACATCGGTTTGTACGTTCCGAATGCACCTGCAAGAAGAATAATCAGACCGATTAGTAAAACAGGGCGGTTGACTGCTTTGTTCTCATAGACCTCAACGCCGCGGATATCCTCGATTCTGAGATCCTGGGAGAGTGAAGGGCGATTCATCTTCATGGCTTTGCGCGTCATTGCGTAGAGAATAAGCCTCTTTGACGTCACCGCAATTGTCAGGTCCGCGGATTGCGGTTTGAGCATCTTGAACCCTTTGTATTCACGTATTACTTCTTCATCGGCGGAGAGCTTGATGAAGTCCGAAACTGCTGACATTATAAAAATTCTTGATTTACGGAAGTATAAATTATTGCATAATTATTGGATACTTTTTTGAGGGCTTATTTCCGTCGCGGATTCCGAATGTCCGGGCCGCGGCATTATCTGAATGAGTCGGTTATGCTCCGCTGGCTCTTTTTCCCGTCCCTGTTGTTCCCGCTCTCTTTGTTTCCTTTTGAAGGCGGCGCTGTGCCCTTTGCACCCGTATTGCCCGTGCCGTCTGCCGCATCCGATTGTGTCAGAGGCGACCTGTATACGAAGGAATCCGATCTCCTGCCCCAGACAGATTCGCCCGGGTTCACGGATTTCAGGTCTTCGTCGACCTCATGGAGTTTGGCGCTGAGATTGTCGGCAAAGTGAACCGCCCATGCTTCGGGGGTCTGCGGGAGTGTCTCGCCGTGCTCGCCGTGATGCGACTGGACTATGTGCAGAAGTTCGCGGAATGTCCCCTCATCCGTGAATGTCCGGTAACGTGAGAGATACATCATCCCCGTCGCCGTATGCCCGAGAAGGGAGTATTCCGGCAGAGCCGCGTATGAGAGCCCTTTCTTCTCGAAGGACTGACATTTGCCGATATCGTGAAGGAGTGCGCCCGCGATAAGCAGGTCGCGATTGAGTCTGACATCGCTGAGGCTTTCTTCAATCGAGAGCGCCGTCTTTGCGACCTCCAGGGAATGCTCGCAGAGTCCCCCGAAGTAACCGTGATGCCGTCCCTTTGCCGCGGGCTTCTCGAAGAATCCGTCCGCCTTCGTGACGGCGCTTGACACCAGTGTCCTAAGATCTTCGTCGCCGATGCTCTCTATCAGAGCAAGAATCTGTTTTTTGCATGCGGCAATATCCACGGGCGAGTTGATGAAGTCCGAATCGGATAGTTTCGAAGAATCCGCGGGCTTACCGAGGTATACGATGCCGTCGTTGACATTTATTCCCAGTTCACCCTTGTAGAGCGCGGCTCTGCCAGCAATCCTGAATATGTCCCCCTGCGATTGCGAGAGAGTATTGTAGTATCCTTCGATATCGGACTCGTTCATCCCCGCATCACCCCAGATCTTGCAGGGAAGCCTGCCGGTGCGGTCAGATACCTTACACGAGATATAGTATTTCTTGTTGCTGCTGTTTCGAAGCGTTACTTCGTCCACAACGAAAAGCGAATCAACGACCGCGTTTGGTAAAATAGATGATATGAATTCCGTTTTCATTTATGATCCGCTCCTTTGACATGCTCCGCCCCGCCGTTCAGCCGAGTCTTATTTTTATGAGATTTATGAGCATCTTTATTGCATCCGCGATGCCGACATGCGACCCGCCCATCTCGGACCAGAGAATGGGAACCTCTTTAATCATGAATCCGCCGCGATAGAGGATATAGAGAATCTCGGCGTCGAAAGCGAACCCCGACGATCTCACCCGCGGAAGCAGGGCGTCGACCGCCGTTCTCTTAAAGACCTTCGCTCCGCACTGTGTGTCCTTGAACGGAATGCCGAGGATCAGTTTGACGCAGAGGTTGAAGATGCGGCTCTGCAATTTTCTGCTGAAAGACTGTGATTTTTCTATCTTCGATGCCGAAAGCCACCTTGAGCCGAATGCGCAGTCGCAGGTCTCAATCTCCGAGAACAGCCTGCGCATCTCCGATATCGGCGTGGCGCCGTCGGCATCGCAGTATCCGATATATTCCGTGGCTGCGGCTTTCATCCCCGCGGTTATGCCGCCGCCCTTTCCCAGACGCTCGTTAAACGAGAGAACCGTGATGTCCGGATATTTTTTGCCGCTCTCGTCAGTGATCAGCGAGTCTGTGTAACTTCGGATTATCTCCGGCGTTCTGTCGTCGCCGTCGCAGACAAAGATGACGGGACCGCGGTATGACGAGATATCGGCAAGACATCTTTCTATTCTCTTTTCCTCGTTGTATGCGGGAATTATGAGGGTGCACTCTTCTTCTGTTATCATTGGTATTGCTGATTTGCCTGCCGATCTGCGATTGTTTCGGGTTTTATCGCGATCTTATTTTTTGCCGCGGTCTTATTATGTTTCGGTTCGATTCCTGAAAATCTGTTGAGATCAGTTGAGTTTTGCGAGAATTTCCTGCGCAAACTTAACCGATGCCACGGGGTGATCTCCCGTTACGATGTTCTTATCCGAGACCACGGCTTCTTTGACGTATTTTGCGCCGCTCTGTCTTAAGAGCTCTACGCTTGCGGGTGTGTCGAAGACCGTCGCCTTTATGCCGTTCAGGACTCTTGCATAGGCAAGAATTACCGGAGCGAGACAGATTGCGCCGATGACTTTTCCTTTTGCGTTAAACTGCTTTACAAGCTCGATTAACGGCTCGTGCGTCCAGAGAAAATCGCGTGCGCCGATGCCGCCGCAGATGACAAGTGCATCGTAATCCGCTTCTTTTGCATCGGCAACAGCCAGCGATGCATTCTGCACCGACCCCATCATGCCTTCGCAGTCGCCCGCCGCGGTTGACGCGACATCGTATGCAACGCCGGATTTCTCGAAAACTTCGGCAGATTTACTGAATTCTTCATCCCTGTATCCTTTCGGAGCTATAACCATCAGAACTTTCATACCTGATACCTGACTTTTTGTTCTTTTACTTTATGTGCTGTATATTCTTTAATTCTGTTCTTTAATTCTGTTATACGAATGCGGTTTACCTCGGGCGCAGGCATTGTCACGGATTGCCACAGACTGTCACTGATAGGTACAGATTGTCACATATTGGCACGGGCATTACCTGCACCCGCAACGTTTCCGCGGGTATTCTTCGCCGATTTATTGGTGCTTTAAGAGATGCTCTTTCAGCCCCGTGTTCGGCTTGTATCTCTCCGCGATATCGAGTGCCGCGGCTCTCAGTTTGCCGTGCTCGATTCTGCATGACTCGGGAATGTCCGCTTTACGCAGAATCTGCGAGGAGTTTTCGGTAATCTGAATAAGTTCGGTCGCGATAACCGAGTTCAGCCATAAAAGTTCGCCTAGCATCTCTTTAATCTCTTTCAAATCTTCAGCATTGTTTTCTGCCATCTTTTTACCTCAGGATTTTTTTATATTCTGGAATATCTGCGTGCCGATAATATATATCTGATGAACAATAACCTAAATCGCATGAGTTATCCGGAAGAGATGAGGAAGAAAGGAAAGGATGCAAACCCCTTCTTCTGCCTGATGGGAATAGAGCCCGTATACTTCGGCGACGGAAAAGCCGCACTCTCCATGACGACACGCCCAGATATGCTCAACGGCGTCGGCTGGCTTCAGGGCGGCGTCTATTTTGCATTGATCGACGAATCGATGGCACTTGCAATCTGCACGATCATCGACGACGATCAGGGTATCGCGACAATCTCGGCTACGACCGACTACTACAAAGGCGTCGGCGCCGGTGCCGAACTCGTTGCGGAAGCGCATGTCGTAAAGCGCGGTCACAAGATAATATTCGCCGAAGGTACGGCGCACCTTAAGGATTCGCCCGAGACAATCCTTGCGAAAACCTCGGCATCGTTCCTGATAACGGGTTGCGGAAAGAAATAATTTCAAAATATCGTCAAAATGTCGTCATAATGTCGTAAAATTGTAAAATATGCGTCGGTAGTTCATAATTCGCGAATGTCCGTGCAATGCGTGACGTGTGCCTTATGAATACCCGATGAATGTAAATATATCATTTTATTTTATTGAAAGTTCAATCACTCTCTATATTTATTTTTGGAGAGGGTCAAGTGAAGTATATTTTTGTAACTGGGGGTGTGATGAGTGGGCTCGGCAAAGGCATCACTACTGCATCCATCGGCAGAATTTTGAAGAACCGCGGTTTTCTCGTGACTGCGGTCAAGATTGATCCGTATCTCAACATTGATGCGGGCACCATGAATCCGGCGCAGCACGGCGAGGTCTTCGTCCTTAAGGACGGCGGCGAGGTCGACCTTGATCTCGGAAACTACGAGCGTTTCCTTGACATCAATCTGACGTCAAAGCACAGCATAACGACGGGTAAGATCTACCGTGCCGTCATCGAGAAGGAGAGGCACGGCGATTATCTCGGCGGCACCGTGCAGATAATTCCGCATATCACGGATGAGATAAAGCGCCGCATAAAAGACGCCGCCGAGTCCTACACCGAGAACGGCCGTAAGGCGGATGTATGTCTTGTCGAGGTCGGCGGCACGGTCGGCGATATCGAGAGCATGCCCTTCCTTGAGGCCGTAAGGCAGCTTGTCGGCGAACTGCCCAAGAGCGATATTGCTCTCGTGCATGTGACCCTTGTCCCCGAGGACAATATGGGCGACCACAAGACAAAGCCGACGCAGCATTCTGTGAAGGCTCTGCGCGAATCCGGTCTTCATCCGGATGTTATCGTGGGACGCTGTATTACGGTGATGAGTCCGTCGACGAAGAGAAAGATCTCGGACTTCTGTGACGTCCCCTCACGTGCCGTGATTACTGCTGCGACGGCAAAGGATACCTACGAAGTTCCGATTGAGATGGAGAAGGAGGGCATGGCATCCGTTATCATGGACCTGCTCGGTCTCGGTGAGAGGTCTGCCAACAATGACTGGTACAGGATGGTCACGGTCGAGTACACTAACCGCATCACGGTCGCCGTCGTCACGAAATACGGCGTTGAGGATGTCTACATCTCGATAAAAGAGGCTCTGAAGCACGCGGGTCGAAAGCTCTCGACCGAGGTCATAATTAAATGGATTGATGCCGAGAACTTCACCGATGCCGATTTCGCCGACGTCGACGGCATTATCATCCCGGGCGGTTTCGGTCCGCGCGGTATCGAGGGCAAGATCAATGCCATCAGATATGCCCGCGAGAACAATGTTCCTCTTCTCGGTCTGTGCCTCGGTTTCCAGCTGGTTGTCATCGAATACTGCCGCAATGTTCTCGGCTGGAAGGATTCGACCTCCGAGGAGATGGGTCCCGGAAAGCATGTCATTGCAATTCTTCCCGAGCAGGAGAATGTCACCAACCTCGGCGGCACCATGAGACTCGGCGACTGCGAGATCGATCTCAAGAAGGGCACACGTATCGAGAAACTCTACGGTGCCACGAAGATTGTCGAGCGTCACCGCCACAGGTATGAGGTAAATCCCGCATATATCGCGGAGATTGAGAAGGCGGGACTTGTCTTTTCGGGTTCGTCGGGCACAAGGATGGAGGTCGGCGAGCTGAATCGCGATTCTTTCTTCCTTGCGACCCAGTTCCACCCCGAATATAAATCCACACCGAGCCACCCGTCTCCGCCGTATCTCGGATTTGTCGAGGCGTGCGCAAAGAGCAAGAGAGTGTAGATATGCAGGTATTTTACACTGAATATCAGATCGAATAAACACCAAAAACCCCTCCCGAATAATTAAAAAACACAAAACCGCCGATAAAGAGTCGGTGCAAATACAGGTACGAAAATGGTAAACACAGAGAAGTTCATTGCAAAGGCAATTGATGAGATAAAAAAGAAGTCCGACGGCAAAAAAGTCGTCATGGCACTTTCCGGCGGCGTTGATTCCTCGGTCTGTGCCGAACTCGCACGCCGTGCCATCGGAGACAATCTGATCCCGATATATGTCGATACGGGACTTATGAGAAAGGGCGAGACGAAGAAGATTCAGGAGGTATTTGCGGGACTCAACCTGATTACGGTCGATGCCGGCGCGGAATACCTCGAAGCCCTTAAGGGTGTCGTAGATCCCGAACAGAAGAGGAAGATTATCGGCGAGAAGTTCATCCGCATCTTCGAGCGCGAGGCAAAGAAGACGGGCGCGGAGTATCTCCTTCAGGGCACGATTTATCCCGATATCATAGAGAGCGAAGGCGGAATCAAGAGCCATCACAATGTCGGCGGACTGCCGTATAATATCGAGTTTAAAGGCTTGATCGAGCCTCTGGTCGATCTCTACAAGGATGAGGTAAGGGAGGTTGCCGCCGCTCTCAACATGCCGCAGGAGATTGTGCAGAGAATGCCTTTCCCGGGTCCGGGGCTTGCCGTCCGCGTTATCGGAGAGCTTACCGAGGAGAAGGTCAGGGTCTGCCGTGAGGCAAACGCTATCGCCGAGGAGGAGATAGTGCCGAAGTTCAACCCGTGGCAGTGTTTTGCCGCGGTTATCGGTCGCGGTACGGGCGTTAAGGGAGATAACCGTCTTCACGGGTATATTGTCGCGGTAAGAGCGGTTTCCTCGAGGGATGCGATGACCGCCGAAGTTGTCGAGGTTCCGTGGGATGTCCTGCACACGATTGCCACGAGGATTACGGCGGAGATACCCGAGGTCTCAAGAGTTGTCTACGATATCACACCCAAGCCGCCGGCGACGATTGAGTATGAGTGAATGCTTGAGAATTTGCGATTTTCCTGATGTCGGGAAAATCGTATGATGTGCGGGAATCACACTATCAAATTTTAACCGTATGGAATTCCATACGGTTAAAATAATGTGAATATAGCTTTTTTTTGTATATTCACCCCGAAAAAATCCAAAAAAATCGACGCCAATAAACGTAGACTGACCTTTTTTTCAAGGAATTATATTTGTTATTCAATCCAAAGCCGACAAAAAATCACTTAAGAAATTTTTATAACAACCCTAAAGAAATACTCTGTAACCGGCGATTATCTTCCCGCCCCTGCTTCTACCTAAGGTCTTGCTTACGCGCGAAGCGGAGCGGCACGGGTATTTGGGAATGGTTACTGATTCAAGGTGATGAGTGATGAATAAGAAAATTCTATGTTTAATTCTGATGATCTGCATTGCGGCAGCAGCGGCGTTTGCGGGCTGCACCGTGCAGACACAGGATACGGCAGCGGCGGATAACACTCACGCAAAGGTATCGCAGATGAGCATGCCTTTCGATCCGAAGACGGCTTCGGTTAGCGAAAAAGCGTCCGTGCTTTATCGGTTCACTGTTGACAGAACGTCAAACATAACGCTCTATTTCATGAACGGCGGCGACATTCCGTATGTTTCCCTTGAGGAATTCGTCACTGTGTATAACGACGATACCTTTGTTATGGGCTGTAATGCGGACGGCAGCAGGGTAACATACATCAATCCCAACGGCTATACCGCGGAGACAGATTTCGAAAAGAACACCGTTTACTTTACGGATTATAATATGTTCAATCAGAAGCACGGGGATGTACCTGAATATTCCGGAGGTATCTACGGAGATATCGTACCGCTCTTCCAAAAGGATGATGCGAAGAGCTATGAGAGATACGGTCGCGACATTACCTTCAGACTTGGTGATTACGGCATTCCGACGGTGCATAAGAACGGCGGGTATTACATTCCTCTCCAGACCTTCAGCGATGTTTTCCTCGCTCCTATGGGGTGCTTTGCTCTGTATAACGGTCGGGATGTAATAATGACGAGTGAACTGAGCAAAGACCTTGCGGTGATCTATTACAGCGCTCCCGTACTTGAAAGATCAAAGGAACTTGCGGAATTTGACTATAATGAACTCTGCTTTGCGCTGGATCATCTCTACGGACTGAAGGACACTCACAGAATCACGAATTTCGATACATTCTTCAATGATTGCGCATACGATGAGATACTTAAAGGTACCAATCAGACCCTCGCCGACGAGGCTCTTTACCAGTTTATAGCCCTGCATCTTGATGATCAGCACAGTGAATTAAGCTCTATATCTTTCAGAACCGACAAAAAGGCTTTTCTTGAAGAAATGCCTAATCTGAGGGCTGGCTTATCCTTAACCGCTTCCGCAAATCAGCAGGCAGCGTATGAAAAAGTCCGTGCCAAGTATTATCCTAACGGCGTCCCGCATTATGAAGAGATTGGAAATACGGCATACATCACCTTTGACAGTTTTGCGGATACAGGCTGCGATGATTACTATTCGGCACCGCGTGAAGATGAGCTTGACAATACCATTCGTCTTATGCAGTATGCCTATGACAGGATAACGAGGAAGGACAGCCCCGTGGAGAATGTCGTCATGGATCTTTCGCTTAACACCGGCGGCACCGCATATACGGCAATTTATACTATCGGACTCTTCCTCGGAGAAGGACATATCAGTCTTGACGATGAACTCACGGGAGCTTTAATGGCATCTTACTATCGCATCGATACAAACAGGGATCATGTCTTTGACGAGAAAGACACGCTTGCCGGAAAGGGCTATAAGTTCTACTGTCTTGAGACCGATTCCAGTTTCTCATGCGGCAATCTGGTTCCGAATGTCTTCAAGAATTCCAACAGGGTAACGCTTATCGGACAGACCTCCGGCGGCGGATCCTGTGTCGTGCAGCCGATGAGTACGACTGCGGGAACATCATTCCAGATATCAGGCAACAAGCGACTGTCCTTCATCAAGAACGGTGCTTTCTACGATATAGACAGGGGCGCGGAACCCGATGTTTACATCAAGGATCCCAACTTCCTGTATGACAGAAAGGCGCTTACCGACTACATAAACAATAAGATAAAATAACCTAACCCTCCCAATTTTTTTGAACTTTTTTGCATAATTATGTGGCTTTTGAAGAGTTATTCCGGGTTATAATGAGATACTATAATGTTAACGGAAAACCGATTTAATAGGTACATTATACAATACGGATGATATCATGGCATCGGATATGACCTCGAAAGAACTTGAAGACAAATACTTCATGAAGGCATTCGGACGCGACTTAAAGATAGTAAAAGGCAGCGGAAGCTATGTCTGGGACGAGAACGGGAAGAAATATCTGGACATGCTCGCGGGAATTGCGGTCTGCTCGACGGGTCACTGCCACCCCAAGGTAGTCGACGCAATATGCAGACAGGCACACGAACTTATACACATATCAAACCTCTTCCTCGTGCCCGGTCAGGGTGAACTCGCAAAAGAGCTCGTCGAAATCTCGGGGCTTAAGAACGGTCGTGCGTTCTTCTCGAATTCGGGAGCGGAGGCTAACGAAGGCGCACTCAAGCTCGCCCGCATCCGCACGGGACGCAAGAACTTCGTCGCATTCGTGGACGGTTTCCACGGTCGCACCATGGGTTCGCTTGCCGTGACATATAAGCCCGCAATACGCGAGCCTTTCATGCCGCTGGAGCCTAAATGCACCTTTGTCGAATACGGAAACCTCGAGGCGCTTGAAAAAGCGGTAAACGAAGACACCGCAGCGGTCATAGTCGAGGGCGTGCAGGGCGAAGCGGGAGTCGTCCCGGCACCGAAGGGATTCTATGAGGGCATACGCAAAATCTGCGACGAGAAAGGCGCACTCATGATCTGCGACGAGGTGCAGACCGGCATCGGACGCACCGGTAAGTGGTTCTGTTTCCAGCACACCGGCATCACCCCCGATATCATCACGATTGCAAAAGGAATAGGAAGCGGTTTCCCGATGGGCGCTCTTGTGGCCCGCGAAGGACTGAGCTTCAACGCCGGCGAACACGGAAGCACGTTTGCGGGCGGACCTCTGGCATGTGCCGCGGCACTTGCAACCCTCGATGTCCTCAAAGGCGTCCTCCCCGATGTCTCGAAGAAGGGCGCAATTCTCATGAAGGAGCTTGCCGAATTCTCGCCGCGCGGACTCGGTCTCATCATCGGCATCCCCGCGGGCGAGGAACGTGCAAAGAAGATCTACGACATCTGCCTGAAAAACGGCGTCATAGTAAACTGCGCATCGCACGGAGCAATCCGTCTGGTCCCGCCCCTCACAATCTCCGAAGAGGAGATAAAGACCGCAGCCGCGGTGATAAAGGACGCGTTTAAACAAACGGCATAAACGAAAAAGCAGATTGAAGGTAAAAATGGGCGGAGATACCGAGTCACTCAAGTCACAGGTAAGGAAGGTCTTTGAAGGCGGCGGCTACGTATTCGCGACAAAAGCCGCAAACATTGCGCGCGACGCGGGTTTTACCAACCCCGCAAGACTCGCAAGCAATGAAAACCCGTTCGGAACGTCGGATGCCGCGATCAATGCCGCAAAGGAGGCACTGTGCAGCGGCAACCGCTATCCGGACGAGACCGCCGACTCCCTTGTAAGAGCGCTTGTCGAATATCACGGCGACTGCGGCTTAAAGCTCAATGTGGTCACCGGCGTCGGAATGGACGGAGTCATCGAGAACGTCATCAGGACCTTCATCGGCGCCGGCGACAAGGTCGTGGTAAGCACGCCGACATTCTCGTTCTATAACCTTGCCGTGACGGCGCAGGGCGGCGTTGTGGAAAACGTGCGCAGGAGAGAGGATTTCACGGTCGGCGTCCCCGAGTTCGTCGAGGCATGCCGCGGCGCAAAGATTGCCTTCCTCTGCTCTCCCAATAATCCGACGGGAACAATAACGCCCGCAGAGGATATCGAAGAGATTCTGAAAGGACTTCTGAAAGAGAACTGCATGCTCTTCCTCGACAATGCCTACGTCGATTTCTGCGATACCGATTACCGCAGGCTCATGAAGGATTACGTGAATCTGATAATCGGCAGAACCATGTCGAAGGCATTCGGACTTGCGGGAATGCGTGTCGGCTATGCATTCGTTCCCGACTGGTATCTGCTGTATTACAAAAGAGCGCAGACGCCGTTTGCATTGAACAACATCTCAATTGCCGCGGCTGTCGGCGCAATCGGCGACCGCGAATTCGTAAGCCGCTATGTAAATCACGTCAAAGAGTGGAGAGATGCCTTTGAAGCGGGCTTAAAAAAATACAGGATGTATCCCGCGGGCGCCAACTTCGTGATGATAGACGTGGCGCCGCAGAAGAGCGATGACGTTGTCGTTAAACTTGCAAAGAAAGGCGTCATTGTACGTTCCTGCGCGAGTTTTCCCACCCTCGGCGATACCTTCATACGTGTGAGCATCGGCGATTCTTGGGAGAATGAGATGTTTTTAAAGGCGATTAATGAGATATAACTCCTATAACAGCAAACAATAAAGCATCAAACTCAATCATAGCGGCAAAAGTATGATGGTAAGCATTACGGGAACACCCGGCACGGGAAAAACTGCGGTATCCTCGGTTCTGAGAGCGAAAGGCTATAATGTGCTGGCTCAGAATGATACGATAGAGAAGTATATTCTTGAGAAGGACGAGGAGCGTGACGCAATCGTCATCGACGAAGATCTCTGGGCAGACGAGTTTCCCGCCGTTGACGGAATCATAGAGGGTCATATAACCCACATCCTCCCGTCCGAGCGCGTTATCGTTCTCCGCTGCCGTCCCGATGTTCTTGAGGACCGCCTGCGAAAGCGCGGTTATTCGGCTGCGAAAGTAAAGGAGAATGTTCTTGCCGAAGCGCTTGACACCATACTTATCGAGACCGTGGAATGTCACGGCGATGAAGATATACTGGAGCTTGACACTACGTCTGCCGCGGTTGAGGATACCGCCGCAATGATTGATGAATTTATTAAAGGACTCAGACCCGCGCATTTCGGAGATACCGACTGGTCCGAGTTTCTTGGGTATGATCTATGACACTTGACAATTACCGACCGCATGTAGCGGGAATTGTGACTCCCGTTGCCCGTTTCTGCATAAAACTGCATCTGACGCCGAATGCCTGCACGATACTGGCGTTTATTGCCGCCATCGCCGCGGGTGTCGTATTTTACAAGTCATGGGTATTGTTTGGTGTCGTTTTCGTGATGCTGAACGGCTTTTTTGACGCCATAGACGGCGCCATTGCCCGCGAGATGAATATCGCAAGCCCGCGTGGGGATTTCCTCGATCATGTCCTCGACAGATACGCGGATATCTTCATAGTCTGCGGTATATTCTGGGGAGATTTATGCCCGTGGTATATCGGTGTCTTTGCGCTTACGGGCGTTCTCATGTCCTCGTATCTGGGAACGCAGGCGCAGGCTGTAGGTGCCGGCAGGTTCTACGGCGGCGTTCTCGGACGCGCCGACAGGCTTGTTCTTCTGATGGCGGGCGGAATTATCGCATACTTCGTCCCCGCAGGCATATACGGAATGAGTATCCTCGGATGGGCTCTCCTTATCTTCGGAGTTCTGGGACACTTTACCGCAGTTCAGCGCTTTATCCATGTCTGGAAGGAATTGAAGCACTGAAATATTGAAAAAGGAATGGGGGGCTGAAAAGCCCAATACTCATTCATGAATTAATTGCTCTTTTTGTTGCCGTTCTCAAGCGTTTCCGAGATCTCATCCATCAGGTAGAGCGCGCCCTGTATTCCCGCTACGGGTCGGTCATAAAGCATCTTTCTGTGTCTTATCGGGAATGTAAGTCCAACAAATGCGGAGTCCGGAAAAGCGGCATGCTCGAAGGATGATCCTATTATCAGGTCGAAATCCTTCTTGGAAAGAATCTCCTTTATCCGGTGCAGGCTGCATATTCCCCCGATATTGTAAGGGTTTTCGCCGCCGTTTAAGTCGGAGTCGGGAGGGTTGTTTCTCGCGGCGGCATGAACTATCTCGCCGTCCATGTAGTTTGCAATCATATCGCATGCAAATTCCGTGTATGCATATGTGGAGTAGACGGCAACGCGCGGCGGGTCATGTCTTCTCAGATATCTGTCGCCTTCTTTTGTGAGAATCTCATCCGTCTCCTCGCATTCCGACTCGATCTTTGAGATGTCAATGTCAATCCCGGCATCGGCAGTTTCCGTGAGCCTGTCGGAGAGTTCTTCAAAGGTTTTTAAGACGTTATCCGGACCCAAAAGCGAGCCAGTAGAATTCCGCGCGTCTGCGTTCAGGCGCCGATTCATTACATCCGCGCAGTTGTAATCTGGGTTGACCGATACGGAATACGGTGACGGGTGCGTTATGCTCTCATAGGTGTCATGACTGAACACAGCCGCGGTCTTAAGTCCGCATAGGTTTAAGAGGCGGGTTGCCTCAATGAGACTTCCCTTATGGAACGGGTCCATTGAGCAGACTCCGTCGATATTGACGCGGATATTGCCCTTTGAATCCTTTGACAGGTCGGTTACGGGCGTATTTGTATTTGTGTTTGAATTTGTGTTTGAGTTGTTTATCTGAATCGAGTCGGCAAGTTCTCTGACGGCAAGTCTCCAGCCTTCGTCGAAGTAGCCGATGAAGCCCGGCGCATCTACGCAGATTGTGTCATAATCCGCAAGAATCTCCTTTATGTCTTCGCCCATCACCGAAGGAACGCAGGTGTTTATGACCGCGATCTTATTGTAGAGTTTTGAGACGCTATCGACTATCTCCGTAAGCCTCTCCGCGGAACCGAAGATGACCTCATCCTGAACGATGAAGGTGCTGTGAAGCGTGTCGGGGATTGCCATATCCGCGTAGTAGTAGCAGCCAGATGAGCCGTGTATGATGACTCCCATATCGGATATTCCCGCAAGCGCGGATGCCGCGCCCGTCATGGCGCAGGGGTAGAGGGGGTTTGCGCACACCGCCGATTGCCTGCCTTTCTTCTTCGGTATGGTATTCTTTCCCGTATCCCGTGAATTATCTTTTGCCATTGATAAAGCGCCTCCACTGCACAAGCATCTGTTTTACCCCAGCGGTTCCTATGGGTGTGTAAAACGGAATCATTATTGTTGCTCCGTCAACGTCAATCTTAAGACCCGCGCGCTCCGCAATCTCGTCGAGAAACGCGCTGTCCGACTTCTGAAATCCGAAGAGGTCGAACGAGACCTTCTTCCCCTTTAAGTCGGCGAATCTCTTAAGCATCGCTTCCTGATTTTTCAGCTCGGCGCTGACTGCCGCATCTGTTACTGCCTCATCCAGATTCATGAGTCTTCCGGCATCTTTCAGGAACTCTATCGTCCCGCTCAGCCCCGTGGGAAAGGCTCCGATAACGGGTATGTCCGAGACTGATTTGATATGCGCGGATATCGCGCCTGTCGGGTCGTCGCGGATGATGTTGAGCGCGGCATTGTTGAAGCGGGCAATGTCCGCGACCGTTGTCCTGCGCGCTATCCTTGTGTTTACATCCGCGCCGAGAAGCGAGAGCAGGCGCTTTATCTCCGCGAAGTTCTCGTCGACCTCATACTCGAGGTTCTTCTCCGCGATTATGTTCACGGTCTTGTGTTCGGGTTCGGAGGGAGCCTCCTTTGTCTCTGCCTCTGTCCTGCGCGGCGGTATCAGTTCGGTAACGCCCCTGATTGCCGAGATAAACCCTTTCTCGAATGAGCCGCCGAGAAATCCCGAGGCATCTATCGGTATTATCGGAATGTTGTATTCCGCGGAGGCATTCCTGCAGACCGTCTCAATGTCATCTCCGATTGTATCGCTGATACAGGTTCCGATTACGAAGATTGCCCTGTATCTGCCGTCGGCGATTATCTCCCTTATTGTATCTTTTAGACGCTCTTCGCCGCCGAAGATAATCTCCTCTTCGCTCATGTCGCTCGTGAAGATCTCGGGGATGTCGTAGCATTCGTTATAGAGCATTGCCGACTGTATCATAGATGCCGACTGGTGCGCGCAACCTGCCGGACCGTGAACTATCGTAGCCGCGTCAGTGACAAAAGAGGTTACGGTGAGTGCCCCGATTACCGTGCAGCCTTCAAGCCTTGATATGTTTTTGTGCGAGTTCTTCGAGTTCATCCATCGTGAGCGGCGTCGGTTTCTTGGTGACGTCGGGGCTGTTCTGCATTATCCTGTCGGCGATTGTTCGGTAGATTCCCGCCTGTTCGGATTCGGGAGCATATTCGAGGACGGTCTTCTTGTTTACCTCGGCGACGCGGACTATCTGACTTCGCGGTATGAATCCTATCAGTTGCGAGTTTATCTTCTGCGCGAATTCGCTGACGAGTTCGAGTTCGCCTTCAATGTTCTGTGAGTTGCAGATAACTCCTCCGAGCGAGCAGAAGTTTCTGGAGCGGTTTGACAGCCGCGCTATTGCTTTGCTGATGTTGTTTGCGGCATAGAGCGCCATGAAGTCCCCCGATGTTACCAGATAGACCTCGCGTGCGTATCCTTCGCGCATGGGCATTGCAAAGCCGCCGCAGACCACGTCCCCCAATACGTCGTAGACGATGACGTCGCCGTAGAGCGCGTCGAGTTTTTCAAGGAGCTGGAATGTTGCTATGATTCCCCTGCCGGCGCATCCCACACCGGGTTCGGGTCCCCCCGCTTCCACGCAGCGGATATTGTTGTATCCGGCGAAGACTATCTCGTCGGCGTTTATTTCTTCCCCCTTATCGCGTATTGTGTCAAGGACGGTGGGTATCCATCTGCCGCCCATGAGCATGCGTGTGCTGTCGTGTTTGGGGTCGCAGCCTATCTGCATTATGCTGAGGTTCTTCTCGGATAATGCCGCGGAGAGGTTGGCGGAGGTTGTAGATTTTCCTATGCCGCCTTTTCCGTAGAGTGCTATCTGCTTCATCCGTTTTATATTTGGTTTTGAGGGGTGATAAGGAGTGCGGGGTGGAGAAGGGAAGATGCAACGGATTCAGGCACGCGATTCCCACCGACAGGCGTGTCCCGTTTGTTTTGGCGCATTATTTATGAAATATTCTTTTCGGAAATCATTCTCATGATGCCCCTGCCCGTAATACATTTACCACGATACACTGTTTAAACAGGACGCATTTTTCACGGATACGAGGAGTATTTCCCCGAAAATTATCCGCGATAATAATCAATCCATCACATACTTTTTTAACCACACACCAAACAAACTATATAACAGAGATGTCTGAGACAATACTTGTAACGGGTGCGGACGGATTCATAGGCAGCCACCTGACCGAACTGCTGGCACAAAATCCCGACAACAAAGTCCGTGCCTTCGTATACTATAACTCTTTTAACTCATGGGGCTGGATAGATACGCTCCCCAAAGAAATCAAAGACAGACTGGAGATTTTTGCCGGAGATATCCGTGACCCTAACGGAGTTCGCGAAGCGATGAAAGGAGTCGACACCGTGTACCACCTCGCGGCGCTCATAGCGATTCCTTTCAGCTATCATTCTCCCGATTCCTATGTGGATACCAATATCAAAGGAACTCTAAACATCCTTCAGGCGGCTCGCGATCTGCACACAAGCCGCGTCCTCGTCACATCCACATCGGAAGTCTACGGAACCGCGCAATATGTCCCCATCGATGAAAAACACCCATATCAGGGTCAATCTCCGTATTCGGCGACAAAGATCGGTGCGGATAGACTTGCCGAGAGCTTTTACCGTTCTTTCGATCTTCCCGTTTCGATTGTGCGTCCTTTCAACACCTTCGGACCGCGTCAATCCGCACGTGCCGTAATACCTACGATAATCACGCAGCTTCTTTCGGGGTATAAGGAAATCAAACTTGGATCGCTGACTCCAACGAGAGATTATACCTTCGTAAAAGATACTGTGAGGGGATTCGAAAGTATTGCAAAATGCGACGCGGCAATAGGTCAGGAGATAAATATCGCATCGCAGTTTGAGGTCTCCATCGGAGATTTGGCGAATGAACTGATAAGTCAGATCAATCCCGAAGCAAAGATTGTCTGCGACGAGGACCGTATCAGACCCGAGAAGAGCGAAGTCAACAGACTTTTCGGCTGCAACGAGAAGATTAGAAGGCTTACCGGATGGAAACCCGAATATACTCTCAAAAAAGGTCTTTCCGAGACTGTTGACTGGATAAAAGACAACTTAAGCGCGTACAAAGCCGACATTTACAATCTCTGAGGCAGTTATGCAAAAATTCATACCCTTATCAGTCCCTAATCTCAAAGGGAACGAGAAAAAATATGTCGATGATGCCATAACTCAGGAATGGGTATCAACCGGCGGCGCCTACATCACACAGATGGAAAAAGCAGTCGCGGAGTATGTTCATACTCCGGATGCGGTGGCCTGCCAGTCGGGAACCGCGGCGCTTCACCTTTCATTGATCTGCTGCGGAGTGAATGCGGGCGACGAAGTGATTGTCCCCACCCTTACCTTTGTTGCGGCAGTCAACCCCGTAAAATACGTGAATGCCGAACCCGTATTCATGGACTGCGACGATACGCTCTGCATGGATATGGATAAACTCGAGCGTTTCTGCCTCGATGAATGCGAGATGCGGGACGGCAAACTGACGGATAAGTCCAACGGAAAGCACGTCTCCGCCGTCATCGTCGTGCATGTCTTCGGAAACATAGCGAACATGGAAAAACTCATGGATCTTAAGAAGCGCTTCGGATTCAAGGTGATAGAGGATGCAACGGAAGCGTTCGGAAGTTACTTCAAGACCGGCGCTTATGCGGGACAGTTCGCGGGAACAATCGGCGATATCGGCGCGCTGTCGTTTAACGGCAACAAAATTGTGACCACCGGCGGCGGCGGTATGCTGATATCGCAGGACGCAAAAATTCTCGATAAAGCGCGTTACCTCTCGACACAGGCGAAAGACGATGCCGTATACTTCCTGCACAACGAAATAGGATACAATTATCGCATGACAAATCTTCAGGCGGCGGTGGGCGTTGCCCAAATTGAACGCATTGAGGAGTTTGTCGCAATCAAGAACGCGAATTATGACAAATATGTCAAAAACGGAATTCGGTTGTATCCGTTCCGTGACGATATCAGATCGAACCGCTGGTTCTACAGTTATCTTACGGACAGGCGCGACGATCTGATAAAATATCTGGGAGATAACAATATACAGTCCAGACCTATATGGCATCTGATTCACGATCTGCCGCCTTACAAAAATTCGCGGGCATATTGCATAGAAAAAGCGCAATATTTCTGGGAGCGTGTTGTCAACATTCCGTGCAGCACGAATCTCACGGCGGATGACGTGAACACGGTCTCGGAAACAATCCAGAGATTCAATGAAACGGCAAAGGTATGACAATGACGGACATAGGTAAATTTTTGATCACGCCGAATGCGACTGTGCTGGATGCAATGTCCGCAATAGATACGAATGCCAAGGGTATTGCCTTCGTCTGCAGTGACAAAAAGATTACGGCAGTTATTACTGACGGAGATATCCGCAGATACATCATAGGCGGCGGCGATCTCTCGCGTAATGTGACGGAGATCGCGAATAAAAATTTCAAATATCTGACCGAGACCGACACTATTGATTCTGATGTGATTGCCAAGATAAAATCGGATTATAAGGCAATCCCCGTTCTTGACGCCGACGGCAAAATCCTCTCTATAGTATTTGCAGACGAAACCGCTTCCCTTCCTCACCGCAAGCTTAACGTACCCGTAGTCATAATGGCGGGAGGCAAAGGAACCCGCCTGTATCCGTATACGAAAGTCCTCCCGAAACCTTTGATTCCGATAGGAGATGTGCCGATTACTATGCACATAATGCAGCATTTCGAGAGATTCGGCTGCACGCGGTTTACTCTTGTCGTCAATCACCAAAAGGAACTTATTAAGGCATATTTCTCGGATCCCGAGATTCCGTATACCATTGATTTTGCCGAGGAAAACACACCTCTCGGGACCGCCGGCGGTCTTAAGCTTCTCGACGGCAAGATTAACGGCACTTTCTTTATGACCAATTGCGATATCCTCGTTGATGCGGATTACGATCAGATCTATGAATATCACAGGAAATCCGGCAACCTGATAACTATGGTCTGCGCGGTCAAGAAGATAACCATACCTTACGGAACCGTATGCATGAACGAATCGGGGCATATCGGGAGTATGGTCGAGAAGCCTGAGGTATCGTATCTGGTGAATACCGGATACTATGTGGTCGAATCCGAGGTGCTTTCAGAGATTCCTAAAGACACGTTCATTCACATGACCGATGTCGTGCAGAAATGCATGGATGAAGGAAAGCCTGTGGGGGTCTTCCCGATAAGCGAAAATCAGTGGTCGGATATGGGACAGATTGATGAGATGGAGAAGATGAAAGAGAAAATGGTCGGCGGCAATGGCGGTTATTGAACATAATGAACGGAAGTATCCCAAACTTGTTCTCGTAGGCGGCGGGGGACACTGCAGATCGGTATTGTCTTCGATTGACCGCAATAAATACGCCGATATTGTTATTGTCGACTCTCCGGAAAATGTAGGTAAGAGAGTAGACGGTATTTTGATCACCGGAACCGACGATGATCTTGTAAATCTTCATGATGAGGGCTATTCCGAGGCATTCATTACGGTAGGATCCGTATCAAGCAATCCGAAGAGGCGCGGTATCTACGAATCCTTGAAGAAGATCGGGTTTTCGTTTCCGTCCGTTATTGATGATTCCGCCGTAATCGCGGATTCCGCAGAGATCGATGAGGGTGTTTTTGTCGGGAAAAATGCGGTAATCAATGCGGGATCGCGAATTGGGAAATTCTCGATAATCAATACGGGTGCTATAGCGGATCATGACTGCATAATCGGATCTTTTGTCCATTTGTCTCCCGGTGTTGTCCTGTCGGGTGCTGTTACCGTGGGTGAGAACACCCATATAGGAACGGGATCATGTGTGAAGCAATGCGTCAAAATCGGTGAGAACAGCACAATAGGCATGGGCAGTGTTGTAATAACGGATATTCCGTCAAATTGCGTTGCGTATGGCGTTCCGTGTAGGGTAAAGGAGGTATTATGAGTCATACTTTCATCATTGCAGAGGTCGGCGTAAATCATAACGGCTCTGTCGATATCGCAAAAAAAATGATTGATACGGCAAAAGCATGCGGTGTTGACGCCGTTAAATTCCAGACCTTCGTATCAGAAAATTTAGTTTCGCGGTTTGCAGATAAAGCCGAATATCAGAAAGAAACGACGGGGAATAACGAGAGTCAGCTTGCCATGATTAAAAAGCTTGAGTTGTCTTACGATGATTTCAGAGATTTAAAAAGGTATGCGGAATCCTGCGGTCTGGAGTTCATGTCCACACCTTTTGATCATGACAGCATTGATTTTCTTGCCGAACTCGGTATGGATATCTTCAAAATCCCGTCCGGCGAGATCACGAATCTGCCGTATCTGATGAAAATTGCCGAATTAAAGCGCAGAGTTATTCTTTCCACAGGCATGAGCACTTTGCCGGAGATTAAAGAAGCAATCGACATCCTAAGAAAATATGGAACTACAGATATCACTCTGCTTCACTGTAATACGGCATACCCGACACCATACGTGGATGTAAACCTCAACGCAATGAAAACGCTCCGCGATTCTTTCGGATTGCCCGTCGGTTACTCCGATCACACAAAAGGCATAGAGGTGCCGATAGCGGCGGCGGCATTGGGTGCGGTTGTAATAGAGAAGCATTTCACTCTAGACAGAAACATGGAGGGTCCCGATCACAAGGCAAGCCTCGAACCCGATGAGCTTAAACAAATGGTGACTTCGATAAGAAACATAGAGGACGCGCTAGGCAGTTCGGAAAAGAGGCTTACGGAATCGGAAGCGGTTAACCGCGACATCGCCAGAAAGAGTATAGTTGCGAAGTGCGACATCAAAGCGGGAACCTTATTCTCTGAGGATAACCTAACCGTAAAAAGACCGGGAAACGGAATATCACCCATGAAGTGGTTTGAGGTTCTCGGGAAGAAGGCACCCCGCGATTTCGAATACGATGAGTTGATTGAATTATGACAAAGACAATCGGAATCGTAACGGCGACAAGGGCTGAATGGGGTCTGCTCAGACCGCTTGCAAAGCTGATTCAAGACGATCCCAAATTGAATCTGTTTCTTGCGGCAACGGGCACGCATTTTCTCAGGGAGTTCGGCGAAACATACAAAGAGATCGTTGCCGACGGATTCACGATAGATGCACGTGTGGACATTATTCGTTCGGAGATAAAAAGTCCTGCAGATGTCAGCAATACAATGGCTAATGCCGTATCGGGTTTTGCGGATCTGTTCTCGAAGCATCGTATAGATCTGTTGATCCTCCTAGGGGATCGCTATGAAACTCTTGCCGTCGCAATTGCGGCGATGAACGCAAAGATTCCAATTGCCCACCTTCACGGCGGAGAACTTACGGAAGGGGCGATAGATGACTCAATTCGCCATGCAATCACGAAACTCTCCTACCTTCATTTCACGAGCTGTGAGGCATACCGCCGACGTGTTATACAACTGGGTGAGCAGCCAGACCGCGTATACAATGTCGGGGCTATCGGAATCGACAATATAAGGCAGATGAAACTGTTATCGAGAGAAGAACTATCATCCGCAATAGGTTTCGATATTTCCGATTCAAAGTATGCGGTAGTGACGTATCATCCCGAGACCCTGAACGGAAACGTGAAATATCAGTGCGAACAGCTTCTGGAAGCATTATCCGCATTTCCGGAGATGAAATTCATAATCACCAAATCCAATGCTGACGAGGGAGGTATTATCATCAATGAGATGGTTGACGATTATGCGAAAAATCATGCAAACGTCCTTGCCGTATCATCTCTCGGAAATTTGAAGTATCTGAGCGCGCTTAAGCACGCATCTGCGGTTATCGGAAATTCATCGAGCGGCATTGCGGAAGCGCCGTATTTTAAGATCCCGACAGTGAACATCGGCGTTCGTCAGAGGGGCAGGATACAGGCGGAGTCGATTATCAATTGCAATGCGGTTGCATCCGAGATTGCCGGCGCCATTAAGAGAGCTATGTCGGATGAATTTGTGATGACTGATGCAAAGTCGGTGTATCCTTACGGCGACGGGCATGCATCGGAGAAGATCGTTGCGGCGTTGCATGAATGGCTGGATAATGAGAGGATTGATTTGAAGAAAGAGTTTTATAATTATGAATCTGAGAATTTATCACAATGAATAGTAAAAATACTCTGAATAAAGACCAACAACGTAAAGATGAATGGCTAAAATTGGATGATAAGTCATTTTCATATCATGAAAAGCAGTTTAAGAAACCATATAGAAGTACTGTGGCATTTTGTGATTGGCTTGAAAAAACAGACCTTATTGATATAAATAGTAGTCAAAGAATACTGGATCTTGGTTGTGGCGGAGGAGCAAATCTGTACTATATGGCTCAGAAATACCCCAGATCTGAGTTTGTAGGGGTTGACATAAATGATTCTCTTGTTAATCTGGGAAATCAATACTTTGAAGAGAATGGAATAACAAACTGTCATTTAGAGCAAGGTGACTTTTTTAAACAATATAATAAATATTCAAATAAATTTGATACAGTCCTTTCATTTCAAGTAATGAGTTGGTTGCCGGATTACAAGGATTTCCTTAGAATTATTTCAGAGATCTCTCCTAATTATTTTGCTTTGTCTTCATTGTTTTATGAGGGATTGATATCCTGCAACAATAAAGTCACAGAATATTTGTCAGCATCTGAGAAAAAAAGAGATGAATATTATAACATATACTCATTACCGTTAGTTGATAATTATGTTCAATCTCTGGGTTACGAAAAAATACAATATATGCGGTTTGATCTGGATATCGATTTACCAAAACCTAAGGATAATATGCTGGGGACATATACTGAAAAATTATCTACGGGGTTAAGGTTACAGATCTCGGGTCCAATGTTAATGCCTTGGTACTTTATATCCTCAATACATTCTAAATAGAAATAATATTACTCTAATCAGTTCAATATGACTTTGGAACAGATATGGGAAAATCACAAGAATTATATAATACTGCCAGGAAAGTCATTCCCGGCGGCACTCAATTATTAAGTAAAAGACCGGAAATGTTTTTGCCAGAAAAGTGGCCGGCATATTATTCAAAAGTCAAAGGCTGCCATGTGTGGGATCTGGACGGTAATGAGTACATGGATGCTATAACTATGGGTATAGGATCATGTATTCTCGGTTATGCTGATGATGACATTAACGCCGCAGTAAAAGAGGTTATTGATTGCGGCAGCATGTCTTCTCTTAATGCTCCGGAAGAAGTAGAACTTGCGGAATTGTTGTTGAAACTGCACCCCTGGGCTGAATCCGTACGATATGCCAAATCCGGAGGAGAATCTCTCTCCATAGCAGTCAGAATTGCAAGAGCACATACAAAAAAGGATGTGGTTTTGTTCTGCGGATATCATGGATGGAGCGACTGGTACCTATCTGCAAACTTACATGAGAATACTGCATTGGACGGGCACCTCCTGAAAGGTTTGGAGCCTTTAGGTGTTCCTAGGGGATTGCTGAACACGGCAAAACCATTCATGTTTAATGACCTTCATGCATTCAAAAAACTTGTTGCCGAAAATAAAGGAAATATCGCAGCTGTAGTTTTGGAGCCTATTCGTGACAGTTATCCCGATAAAGAATTCATGTCGGAGATCCGAAGAATAACTGCAGAAGAAGGAATTGTTTTGATCATTGATGAAGTTACTGCAGGATTCAGAATATGTTGCGGAGGTTCGCACTTGGCATTGGGAATTACGCCGGATATTGCAGTTTTAGCAAAAGCTATTGCTAACGGATATCCAATGGCTGCCATTATAGGTAAGAAGGAAGTAATGGAAGCTGCACAATTAACATTTATCAGCAGTACATTCTGGACCGAGAGAATAGGGCTGGCAGCCGCCGTTGCTACAATAAAGAAGTACCAACGAGAAAATGTAAGCGAGCACCTTAACAAAATTGGAAAAATGGTTCACGACGGTTGGATTGAACTAGCAGCAAAACATGGAATAAAACTTCATGTAAGTGACGTATATCCCATATTGCATTTTGCATTTGAATATGAAAACTCGTTGGTTTTGAAAACATTATTCACTCAGGAAATGCTGAAAAAAGGATTTTTGGCATCAAATGTATTCTATGCATCGTTTGCTCACAAGGAAAACGATGTAAAGAATTATCTATCTGCGGTAGACTCTGTCTTTGAATATATCTCACAGACCATTAAAAACGGCAACGCAGAATTATTGCTTGATGGTCCTGTTTGTCATGAGGGATTCCAAAGACTCACATAATTTGATGAGGATATGTAATGAACATACTGATAATCGGTCAGGGTTCGATGGGACAACGCCGTCTGAGGATAATTCAAGAGAATTATCCCAAGTATCAACTCTCAGGCGTAGAGTTTGCTCAGGAGAGAAGAGAGGATGTCATGAAGAAATATGGTATCCCATGTTATGCCTCGATTGAAGAAGCGGTGAATGATCAAAAATATGACGCGGCATTTGTATGTACTCCCCCAAAAACACATGCCGACATAATTGTTGATATCCTATCACGCGGAATCAATGTCTTCACGGAATTAAATTTGCTGTCCAATCGTTACGATGAGATAATCTCTTTGTCTGAAGAAAAGAATTTAAAGATATTTATGTCTTCAACGCTCCTTTATCGTAAGGATATACAAATTATTGATCAACTTGTCAAGAAGAAGGGTCCTTTGATGTATATATATCATATGGGACAATATCTTCCGGATTGGCACCCGTGGGAATGTTACAAAAATTTCTTTGTCGGAAATAAAGAAACAAACGGTTGCAGAGAAATTTTCGCAATCCAATTGCCTTGGATTCTGAAAGTATTCGGTAACAAAGTTAATTCGATATATACTTCAAAGAAAAAAATAACGAAACTGGAACTTGATTATCCCGATTCATATCTTGTGATGCTGGAACACAATTCAGGAAACAGAGGGTGTATCGCGGTAGACATAGTCTCCAGAAAAGCAACAACATATCTGGAAATAATCGGTGAGGATGTGCACATCAAATGGGACGGTACTCCAAACGGACTCATAAATTATAATTTTGAGACAAAATCGTTTGAAACGGTGCATGTATATGATTCATTCGAGCAGAATGAGAATTATGCGGCAACTATCATTGAAGATGCATATGCTGAGGAAGTGAAGTGTTTCTTCAAGTATCTTAGTGATTTAGAAAAACCGCTGTATTCTATTTCGTCTGATAAACAGACGCTTATGTTAATTGATACTATTGAAAAAGAGGTGCAATCGTTATGAATATATTATTCACAGTATGCGGCAGAGCAGGATCAAAAGGTGTAAAGAATAAGAATATTCGCAATTTTGGGAAGTATCCATTATATATGTATACTCTTTCAGCCATAGATTTGTATGCTAAATCAAATGTAAGTGATACAATTCATACTTGTGTTAGTACAGATTCTCCGGAACTTTTGGATGCTGTATCAAAGCAAGAAACGCTGGATATTTATCCGTTAAAACGCTCTAAGGATTTGTGCGGGGATGTTGTCGGTAAGGTTGCAGTCATAAAAGATTGCCTCATCAGATCGAATGAGTATTACGGCATGAAACATGATCTTGTGATTGATTTAGATTTGACATCCCCTATTCGCGGAATGAATGATATTGTCAAAGCAATAGCTGAAGCAAAATCTCGCAAAGAATACGATATTGTCTTTTCAGTTACAAACGCAAGGAGAAGTCCGTATTTTGATCTGGTTAAATTGACAGATGATGGCTATTATGAACCCGTAATCTCTTCAAAATATACTGCAAGACAACAGGTGCCTTTGGTATATGATATGAATGCCTCGATATATGTATATAAACCGGATTTCCTCGAACATTTGACATCGGACTTATTATTTGAAGGAAAATGCGGAATTATTTTAATGAAAGATACGGCTATCTTAGAAATCGACAGTGAAGATGACTTTTCCATGATGGAATGCATATCAGAATACTTTATTCAACATTACAAAGACTATGCCGATGTTGTTAATAATATACAGAAAATTACGTGATCTTAAATCCAGATCTTTTAGATTGTAATGTGAAAAATATCATCAACAATTCGTGTATTTTGGCGTAAAAATAATTGCGCCATGAATACTTTTGTAAGTTCATAAAATTCTAGAGTAATAATACACGCATTTTAGAGTATCTATCTATATAGAGCCCTCCTAATCTGTATATAGATGAATAAAATGCGTTCATTAATTGTGTAAATGGTTGGTTAGTTAATATTCAAACACAATTAGCAAAGACATAAAAATACTTATATTACTTCATGAGGTCGAAATATCTTAGTAGTAAGTATTCACAAACTTGAAATTTCACTTACTATGTCAAAAAACCTAATCACAGTTATGCGTCTTTAATAATCTGAATGAATGTTATCGTCTAATCTCAGGGTTTATATGGCGATAATACTGAAACAACCAGTATATTGTCTGATATCACATCAACAGATAAATTGTAATGCTTAATGATGAAAGTGAAGGATTAATCAATTCGTAGATAATCTTATAATATTATATATGGACTGTTCATCATAATATGATATTCCATTATATGCTTCACCTTACTTTATTGAGAAGCGATTATATTGATTTAGGATTGTTTCCATAAATTTTTGATTAAGGTATGTGTGTAATATATTTTATCGCAGATTATTACTTGTCTAGGTTATTCTTTTGTGTATGTCAATGGCAACAGAATGACGTGAGTATGATTGTTGAAGAATATTTTTCGTTGTTTATCGTATTTAAGCATGTATAAGAGTTAATTGTATATTTGAATTTGGATGACATAACTAAGCATATAGTTTCTCAAAGTTATAATCTAGTGATAAATATGTCTTTACGAGTTGCAGTTATCGATATTAGAAAGAATATATATCCGATACTTATGAAAATGACTGAGATTGAGGTCGTGTTGTTGTATGGGGCCTCTGATTCTGAGATAGATGATGTTTCTGTCAAATCTGGTTGTACAAAATCTATTCGTAAATTAGAACCATCAACCTTGATTAAGACATCTCTTCAAAAAAAGACGCATTAAAATATCAGTCAACACAACTCAAAGTTGAGCGACATTCACAGCTGCATAATTTGATCCCATCCTATGCAACTTCGCAATATTATCACTCTTTGGCATTTTGGGATTTTTATTTATGCGATAACTCGATTGATTGTTTATTGGTGAATGATGAGAATGATGATACTGAGCATGGAACGCTTGTGGATTCTGTTCCTATTGATATAGCTAAATCAAATGGTATACCTGTATTTCTATTTGATGTAATGTATGTGACGTCTAATTATTGTTACTTGGCTATACTTTGCGAAAACACAGGAATGTATGCCAATTTGAAAGAAATATGTCCCTCCGTCTATATATTCAACATATATGAATGATGCATAAATTTCCTCTTTAGAGCATATTTCTGACGATAGTCTGATTTTTGCTCATATTGGATAATAAATCTTTTGTTAATGATAATGTTGCAAAAAATACCTATAATTTGGTTAAATATATATCTATGAATTCTGCTTTCTAAGGTTTGTGTGCGTATCTTCTCTCTATTTGGCTACAGTGGACTTCTCAGAAATATTATTAAAATGATATTAACAGAGTAGTAATGATCTATACGTCATTTTCTTCATTTATGTGTGAATGTCTAAATAAAAGGAATTTGCTTTAGTTTAGCAAGGAAGTTGATGAGAAAGCGTATCCAAATCATTTAATTGATCTATGAAATTATTGATAGTTATGATATTTGGAGAGTAAATTGTCCAATCTCAATTATTGTCACATAAATTTTCAAGTATTGATGAATATATCTCAGACGGAACTGGATATTTGCCATTACCATGTAGCAATAAAAATCTTGAGAGGGTATGCCATGCATTTGTGTACTTTTGACTAAAACCTTCACAATTTATTGCATTAAACATATTAACTATATCTTCATAGCATCTAATAGAGAATACTTCTTCAATGTTCCCACAAACAGTGGATGCAGGATCAAAAAGAATTAAAGGTATGTTTGATTTAATTGCTTCAAATGAAATTGTACCATTGATAGTTGCGACAGCTTTTATTTGGATATTGTATTTTGATAATAATTCATCACCTCTCATTCTCCAATTAAGTAGTTTTACATTAGGTATTGCTAGAATCTCTGCGTAATATCTTTCATTTTTATAATTGTACATGCTTTTTGCCATATAATAGTTATATGACTTTGATATACGAAATGTATCGGGATGTTCTTTGACATAAATAGTCCAACCTTCAGGTAATGATTTTGATAGCATCATCAGATTATATATCTGACTGTTATATGATGTCCTGTTCATTATCTGTGCTTCCGGTTCAAAGTGTAGAGCGTATATTACTGCCTTTGCGCCACTAGGAATTACGTTTGTTGCATGCTTGCTATAGTATTTATTAAGCTTTTTGAGATCTTTTTTGCATCTTGAATATTCTTTTCTGGTTGGTATGAATGGCATACCAAGTGTGAAGAGTAATCTGTTATTTTTGTCAAACAATTTACAATAAGAATACTTCAAAGCAGTGTGTTGCTTAATGCAAAAATCGACAATTTTTCGCTTATCACTGAATTTCTCGATTTTTTCATTATGCATATGATGAATAATTGCGGCATACTTGCAATATATATTCAAGAAGATTTTTGCACAGGCACGGATTACTTTGTTATTAATCTTTGACTCCGGGTAATAAGGTAGTGAGTTGTGACTCGTGTTAAACAATAAATCCTCTACGTCAATCAGTTTAATCCCGCAATCCAAACTATCTATACTAATATATTTGTCAGCATTGCAATCCTTAATGGCGCACAGATTTACCCCATTTCGTAGATAGTTGCATTCAACCATGAATACCTTTATTGAGTATGATTTTGCTAGGTCTATCGGTATTGAATCCGTGGGGTTGCCATGTTCAACAGTGTCGCAAATAAATACAACATCAAACTCATGCTCTTTAAACAACCATAACCAAAATGCAAGTGACGAGTAATATTTGGACATAATTAATGCGCTCGGTGCTACCAACCAACGGGTAATGCCGCGTTCCACTTTTAATTGTGTCGATGTGTTGTTGTCAATCTCATCTTTACTGACAAATGTATTTGTCCAATCAATTATTTCCTTACATGTGTAAACTTCTAAATTCGGATAATCATTTAGCACTCTCTCCTTTTCATAATCTGTTTCTACTATTAATGCTTCTATTTTTGCTGCTGATAATGAAACCATCGTATAAAAGTCTTGTAACCAATAATCAACCAGCAGTATTTTTTTCATAAATAATAATTGGTAATTGTAAATATAATAATCTGCAAGTTTCATTGATAGAGATATAATTAGTTTTCTTATGAAGTGTCTCTGAGACATACTTGTGGCTATCAGTCACTTACAAATATATCAAATAAATACCTATATAAATACATGAAAGTCTTAATCCTCGCCGGCGGCATGGGTACCCGCCTTGCCGAAGAAACATCGGTCATACCCAAACCCATGGTTGAGATAGGCGGACACCCGATTCTTTGGCACATTATGAAAATATACTCTCAATACGGTTACAATGATTTCATCATCCTTTTGGGATACAAGGGATACGTGATCAAAGAGTATTTTGCCAATTATTTCCTCCACAGTTCTGATGTTACCTTCAATCTCAGAGAGAATAAGATGACAATCCATGAACAGCACTGTGAACCGTGGAATGTCACGCTTATTGATACGGGCCTTAACACGCAGACCGGAGGTCGAGTTCTGCGCGCAAAGAAATATGTCGGCAACGAACCGTTCATGCTTACATACGGTGACGGCGTTTCGAATATTGATATCAGCAAACTTGTCGAATACCACAAATCACACGGTAAGATTGGAACAATGACCTCCGTTCAGCCCGAGGGAAGATTCGGAGCCGTGGATTTCGACAAAAACAACCGCGTAAACTCGTTTATGGAAAAACCCAAAGGAGACTGTTCATGGATAAATGCCGGTTTCTTTGTTTTTGAACCTGAATTTTTTGAATACATCAAAGGCGGAGATGCCACAATACTTGAACGGGCACCTCTCGAAGATCTTGCAAAGGATGGGGAACTGTATACATACAGGCACGAAGGCTTCTGGAAATGTATGGATACGCTGAGGGATAAGATGCAGTTGCAGGATATGTACGACAACGATAATGCCCCCTGGATCAGTTGGAAAGAATGATCTTTGATATTTTTGCGGGTAAAAAGATCCTGATAACAGGTCACACGGGATTTAAGGGTTCGTGGCTTACCTTATGGCTTTCAAAACTCGGTGCGGAAGTTCACGGATATGCGCTTTCCCCAAACACAAATCCGAACAATTACACTGCGTCACAAATCAGTGATATTCTGGAATCGGAATGCCTTGCAGATATCAGATCTCAGGATACACTTACGAAATTCATTCACAAATTAGAACCGGATTGTATATTCCATCTCGCGGCTCAGCCAATCGTGAGAAGATCGTATGCGGAGCCTGTCGAAACATTCGATACAAACATAATGGGAAGCATTTATCTGATGGATGCCGTACGCACACTGCACAGAAAGTGCACGGTCGTTATGATTACCAGCGACAAATGTTACGAGAACACCGGTAAAGCGCAAGGGTATGTAGAGACCGATGCAATGGGAGGGCATGACCCGTACAGCGCAAGCAAAGGTTGTGCCGAACTTGCAATCTCGTCATACCGACGCTCGTTCTTCCCACCCGAAAAAATCAAAGATCATGGGGTATCGATCGCCTCAGTTCGTGCAGGAAACGTTATCGGCGGCGGTGATTGGGCTGAGGACCGAATAATTCCCGATGCTGTTCGTGCCGTGACTTCCGGTAAACCGTTGGAAATAAGAAGTCCGAATGCAGTTCGTCCGTGGCAACATGTTCTCGAGCCGCTATCAGGGTATATGCTTCTTGCCGCAGAGATGATGGTCGGTGAGTATTCACTCGCGGGCGGGTGGAATTTCGGACCAAAAATGAATAACAATCCGGTCAATGTTTTGAGCATTATAAGGCAATTCTATGATGTATGGGAAGACGGAGAAGTCGAATTAGATAAGGATTATGCAAATTTACATGAAGCGGCATATCTCACATTATCCTCAAAAAAATCAGAGACTGTTCTTGGATGGAAGCAACAATGGGATATCAGTGAAACTGTGTCCCGAACAGCAGAATGGTATAAGAGATACTATGCGGGTTGCGATGCGAAGGAGTTATGCATGACAGATATAGAAGAATATTCAAAGAATTTGGGGTATTGATATGGGTAAACTGACGATTAGCAAAACGCCAATTGAGGGGCTATATGTTGTGGAAACGGCTGCATTCATTGACAATCGCGGGGCGTTTGCCAGATGGTTCTGCGAAGCCGAGCTTGCGGAGATTCTCGGAAACAGGCATATAAAGAATGTTAATTTTTCAAGAACAGTCAAAAAAGGATCCGTTAGGGGCATGCATTTCCAGAAACCGCCACATGCCGAGATGAAGTTAATCCGGTGCATCCGCGGTAAGATATTGGATGTTGTTGTCGATATTCGTGCAGGTTCACCGACATTTCTGCAACATTATGCGGTTGAACTTTCGGCAGAGAACATGAAGATGTTTGTTATTCCCGAAGGTTTCGCTCACGGTTTCCAGTCTCTTGAGAATAACTCGGAGATAATGTACCTTGTTACCGAGTTTTACTCCCCGGAGTCAGAAGGGGGTCTGAGATACAATGATCCGAAACTTGGAATGAGACTGCCTCTTGAGATTGCTGATATTTCCGAAAAAGATTCAAAGCACGGATTGATTGATTCTGATTTTAAAGGACTTGATGTTTCAATGTATGGGGGTGAATAAATGAAAATATTGGTTACCGGCGCAACGGGTTTTGTCGGACATCACGTGGTAAAATGGCTGGTTGACAACAATTATGAAGTAATTGCCAGCGGCACTGACACAAATAAGGCATCTCAATACCCATGGTTCAAGGATGTGAAATTTATTCCCTGTGATTATTTCAAAGAAAATCTTGATTACTTTGATTGCTTTGGAAAACCGGATATAATAATTCACCTTGCATGGAAAGGTTTGCCGAACTACTTTGATCAGATTCACATCGACAATCTTGTCGCGTCAATGAATCTCTTAAACAGTTTTATTGCACATAAAGATTGCAAAATTGTTGTACTCGGAACAGATAAGGAATACGGGTTAATGAATGGATGTCTTTCCGAGAATCTTATAACAGATCCTAAGACAATGTATGGCCTTGCAAAGGACACTCTGCGTAAATTCCTTGAATTGAAAACCGCAGGCACATCGCAGAATTGGAACTGGATTCGACTGTTTTTCATATACGGTGAGGGACAGAACAAAAAATCAATCCTGCCTCTTGTTGACGCAGCCATAGATAACGGAGATACAGAATTTCCTATGTCGCAGGGTGAGCAGCTCAGAGATTATCTGCCTGTTGAGAAGGCTGCCGAATATATCTGTAAGATTGCATTGCAAAAAGATTACAACGGCATTGTGAATTGTTGCTCGGGAACTCCTATGTCTGTCCGAAGACTCGTGGAAGAGCACTTGAAAAGAGAGAATAAATCTATTAAATTGAAACTAGGAGTTTATGGTTATCCCACATATGAAGCTATGAGTTTCTGGGGAGATAATAGCACATTAAAGTCAATTGTTGGTGTAAAATAATATGAATTACGATACCATGGATGATCAAGCTGTTCATGTAGCGTTTGGAAGATCAAACTTAACAGATGAATATAATCGCCATATGGCAGTAGCAATGGTATCTTGCATAAAAAACTGCAGTTTACCAATTGTAATACATTTGTTCTATGATGATGTCTGTTCATCAGAAAATATACAGATATTAGACGAAAATATAACTTACTTATCTGATTTGATTACCGATCTTGGTGCAAAAATAATATTTCATCCAATATATTGTCCAGATTTTATTTCACAGGTACCTAATATAGATATAATCACTTCAGGTACCCTTATGAGGGTACTCTTTTTAGATTCAGTAAATGATTTGAATAAAATCATTTTTCTGGACTGTGACATGATTGTGAATACTGATATTTCTGTATTATGGAATTTAGATTTAAATGACTCAGTAGTTGGTGCGGTACAAGAGGTGTTTAAACCTGAAATAACATCAAGATTAATGAAAAAGAGATACGCGAATGCAGGTATTGATATATATAATTATTTTAATGCAGGTCTAATGGTAATTGATCTGGAATTACTGAGGAATAGCGGTATATCATTAATTTCAGAAACACAAATCTTTTTTGAAAATAAGAAAAATAATCTGCCGGCAATGGATCAGGAGATTTACAACTATCTTTTCCAAAAATCATTTACAAGACTGCCCGAAAAATACAATTTACTTGTAAACCTAAATCGCAATTTCGAAAGTGATGACTGTATTATTCATTATGCAGGTGGCGATAAACCCTGGGATAAACATGCTGTCAGTAAGTATGACATGCTGTATTGGAAGTATCTTTCTTACACAAAGTGGGGTAAGGATGACGGATTGCTATATAATTTGTCATTTGCACAAAATGTTTCGAAAAATTGTCAACTCAACTTGCTTTCTGATCCAAGTGCATTAGTTTCAACACTTGGTTTGAAAAAGCAACTACAATACATGTACAAACTATCTTTGATATTTTGGATTCGTTTGTTCATTAAAGACTGTCATAGGTTAGTAATGCGCTTAAAGAAAATGAAATTAAAATGATCTCGGTTACATTAATTAATTTTTTAGTAGTTGCTGTATTATAATTTATTGTGTATCCTCTATCCCCCACCATTTATTACTCAACTTACTTGCGCCCAGAATCAGTTTAACAACTCTCTCTGAGACATTGGCAACCGCATACTCATCAGGAATAGTCCTGCTAACATCTTCAGAGCGCTTATCTATAGCCAAGGCAACCGCCGCCATAATGACATCCTTGTCAAGTCCTGTCATGATTATAGATCCCGCATCAAGAGCTTCGGGTCTTTCAATAGCTTCTCGTATTGTAACTGCAGGGAATTTCATTATGGCTGATTCTTCGGATATAGTTCCTGAATCTGAAAGGGTACAGAGCGCATGCATCTCAAGGTGTACATAATCAAAGAAGCCAAAGGGTTTAAGGAATTTTACCCGCGAATCTATTGTAATATCTGAAGCAGACTCCAGACGTTTGCGTGTTCTGGGGTGTGTGGATACAATAACGGGTGCATCATACTTTTCGGCAAGTTCGTTAAGAACACTCAAAATACTTTTCAAATGTTCCGGATTATCTACATTTTCTTCGCGATGTGCACTTACAACAAAATACTTTTGATCCTTTAGGTCTAATTCTTTTAATATATTTGATGATTTGATCTTGTCTTCATATTTGTGCAGAACCTCGTACATAGGAGAACCTGTAAGGTATATTCTTCTGTGAGGCAGTCCTTCAGACAAAAGATGTCTTCGTGCATGTTCCGTGTATACCAGATTGAAATCGGCAATATGGTCTATTATTCTGCGGTTGATCTCTTCGGGAACATTCAGATCAAAACATCTGTTTCCTGCTTCCATATGGAAGATTGGCACTTTCAACCTTTTGGCTATAATTCCTGCTATGCTGCTGTTTGTATCGCCAAGAATTAATACCGCATCCGGACGCTCGGCACGTATAATCTCTTCAGCCTTAATGAGAATACCTCCAAGAACATTTCCAAGACTTGACGTGTCCACATTCATGAAATAATCCGGCTTTCGAAGTTCAAGTTCGTTAAAAAAAATCTCATTAAGTTCATAATCATAATTCTGACCTGTGTGAACAATGACTTGAGTTACGTATTTGTCTAATTCCTGGATTACACATGCAAGACGTATAATCTCGGGACGGGTGCCCACAATTGTCATTACTTTCAGATCACTCATTTAAACTTCCTCATAATATGTGTCGGGATCATTGGGGTCAAATATCTCATTAGTCCAGAATATTGTAAGCAATTCTTCTTCACCAATATTTTTAATATTATGTGTATAAAAAATCGGCATGTCAACAAACGCCGGTCTATCACCACTTACTATGTATTCGTTAACATGATCCGTTCCGATTTTTCGTGTTTGAATAAGTGCTTTTCCTTTAACAACGCAAAATCTTTCTATTTTGCGCATGTGGTAATGATTCCCGCGGGTTATTGACGGTAAAGTAGTTGAAAATGAAGTCTGACCGCCGTTCATCTCTTTCATGACCTCTACAAATGCCCCTCTTTGATCTGAATGAAGATCTGGATAAATGGGCATAATATCATTTGCAAATGATCGGAATGTGTTAAAGAGATTCAATTCAAAAGAATTCTGAAGATTAGGAATCATACCTTTATCAAAATAACATTTTTTGAATACTGCTAATTTAGACAAAAGACCGCTGACATTAATTGATGTAACCGGTTTTGGTGAAACAACTGAAGATTTTGTATCTTTAATGTGTGCAATAATATCTCGGACCAAATCTCCGACATATATGAGATTCATGTCGGCATCTGTTTGAATAATCGGTTTTTCACCATGTGTTAACTGATAACAGAATGTTGCGACAACCGTATTATAATAAGGTCGGCTGAACGGTCCGAATACATTGGGGATTACGTAATGAGTAAATACGGAATTATGACTGTTTGACCATTGTGAAAACAGTTCAGCACCTATTTTTTTTGAGTTTCCGTATGGGTTCTCTCTATTTTCCTGAGTAGATGAAGAGAATATAATGTGTGGCGTTGCACCAGCCTCATCCATTGCGGAAATCAGTTTATTAACGAGCGCAATATTTGTTTCATATATTTCATGTTCATCTCCGCGGTTCATGGCAGCAAGATGAATAATAACATCGCATTGACTTACAAAGTCTGCAAGTTTTTGAGGTGTTGTGAAAAATTCCTTTTCAAAAGGAATAATGTCGTATAAATCAGGTTGAAGCCTGAAATGCTGAAGAACATGATATCCTATGAATCCGTTCTGTCCCGTGATACCTATGCGCATTTTCATACAATTGGATGTTTAAGTGCTTCTTTTATCTCACGAAGTGATAAGAGGAGTTCTTTAGTCTCATTCAGGCTTAATCTGCGAGTGTTGAATGAATTGTAATCTTCTACAGGCACAGGAACTGCTTGACCTGCAGAGAAATACTTGTCATAATCGATTTTTTCTAAACTTCTGATCCTAAAATAATCCTCGTATTCAACAGCTTTCATCAGTTCTTCACGTGTGACAAGTGTCTCATGCATCTTCTCTCCCTCACGAATACCGATTGATTTTATCTCGGTATCGGGCTTAAATAAGTCACGCATTGCTTCAGCCATATGCTGAACGGTGGTTGCGGGAGATTTTCTTACGTGAATATCTCCGTTTTCACCATTAGCCATGGCAAAAAGGACCAAGTCAATTGCAACGGGAAGAGGGAGCAGGAAACGCGTCATATTGGGTTCGGTAACGGTAATCGGCAAGCCCCTTTGCATCTGTTCCAGAAATAGCGGGAAAACAGATCCGCGAGAATACATGACATTGCCGTAACGGACTCCGCAGAATATTGTGTCGGATGTGTGAGATCTTGCTTTAGCAAGCATGAGTTTTTCCATCATTGCTTTGGAAATCCCCATTGCATTGATGGGATATACCGCTTTGTCGGTACTTAGAATAACCATCTTTTCAACGTTTGCTTCTTCTGCCGCATCAAGCACGTTGGATGATCCTATGATATTTGTTTTTGCCGCTTCAAGTGGGAAAAATTCGCAGGAAGGGACCTGTTTAAGTGCCGCCGCATGAAATACATAATCAATGTCACACCTCATGACTTTTGAAATTGAGTCTTTGTCGCGGACATCTCCGATGAGGAAAGTGAGTTTATCGTTTTGAAATTCATTCCTCATATCAAATTGCTTTTTTTCATCCCGACTGAATATTATTATTTCTTTTGGATTTGCGGTTTCCAGTATCTTTTCCACAACATTATGACCAAAAGAACCCGTTCCGCCGGTTACAAGTATTGTTTTATTTGCAAGTGCTTCTTTATAACTTCTGTTTCCGTTATTATTGCTCATACAGGCTCCCATGTAATATTAAACTTTAAGTTATAATATCTTCATCGATATTTTTTTGTAGTAAATCTATGCGCCTATTATGTCATCTGATGATGGATTTACTTAATAGCTACATGTCTCAGAGATCTGTTGTCATTACCAATTTTTACGAATATGCACTTTTATTTTTTTTGGAAGGATTTTTCTGGCTATTTCTTTAGGCAGTTCAATTAAATCCGGAATATTGTGCTGGATACAGAGTATTAGGTATTTCAAATAGATTCTTGATGAAATCTTTAAAGCAATTCGCTTTATTTTAGACATTCTGTGATTTAATAGTTCAGGGTAAAACTTTTCAGGTTTTGTTTTTCTGCATAAATTCATTCGGATGTGATTATACTCATCGTAGCATGACTTATTGTGTAGATATCCTATTTGTCCTTGGTGAACTCTTGACTGTGAGTATTTGCCTTTGCAAAGACCAAGATCATATTCCAGTGCAAGCCTGTACCAAAATTCATAATCCTGACAGTATCTGAGATTTTCGTTGAATGCACCAATTCTCTCAAAACATTCTCTGTTTATTAATGTGGTTATTCCCCAGATGTCACATCCAGATCTGAGAAGATGACGTAGCATTTTTCCTTTAGGATACCATCTTCCTGTGGTATTATAGATCTTCAAAATTTTGTGTTCCGAGTTGATATAGTCCATTTCGCCGTAGCACATCATGCAACTAGGGTGCTCGTTGAGAAATTCTATCTTTTTTTCAATATTTTCAGGGAGCCATAGATCATCATGACTGAGCCATGCAAACCATTCACCCCGCATATTTTTTATGCCTAAATTTAACGCGGTAGATACTCCGCCGTTCTCTTTATGGAATGTCCGGATTTTATCTCCGTAAGATTGAAGGATCTCCCAAGTGTTATCCGTGGATCCGTCATCAATCACTAAAATTTCAATATTTTTGTATGTCTGCGCAAGAACACTGTCAATTGCTTCTCTGACATAGTTACTTCCGTTATATACCGGAATCACTGCACTGACTAATGGGCATTCCTTCATTGCATATTAATTTATCCTTTATTGGGTAAATACCATTTTATTAGGATATCTTCATAGATTTCTAGCTATTATCTTGCATTTAAGCAAATATAGATCTATATACAAATATCATATAACCGAATATCTGAACTAACGGCTATAAAAAAGGAGAATTCTTCTATTTTCTCTTTAATTTGATTAATAAGACCATAAAATAAATTACTTCAAAAAACCCCATGAACCAATATCCAAAACATGTGCCAAGTTGACAAGTGCAGATTCATTATACTCATCTATAGATTTAAACTCAAAAGAGAATTTACATTGCACAACCAACATACTGATGTAAGTGATCTATAGTGAAATTACTCGTCATATGATTCCGAATATGTTATATGTTTAATATATATGGTACGGATTAATTATCTCAGAAGTATGTCTATATTTAGTTCACATTATTCATGATAGGTTACTGAATTATGATTTTTCAGAGATTATTTTGCATATTTGGAGCATAATTTACTATACAATACGTTCAAAAAAATTTAGAAAAATGATTATTTCCCAATTAATTCATTATGTATTTTAATTAATTTGTCAGTCATCAAATTTTCATCATATTTGCTGCAAACATTTACCCTACCATATTTTCCAGCAATTTTCCTAAACTGATCGTCTTCAATCATCATTTCAATTCCTTTTGACAATGATTCAATACTCTTTGGTTCAATCAGAATTCCTGAACGACCGTCTTCAACAACCTCCGGACATCCCCCTACATTACTTGCAATAACCGGTACCCCGCAAGATAAGCTTTCAAGAAGAACCAGGCCCAAACCTTCGGAGTGTGTGGGCAAAGCAAAAAAATCTGCGCAATTCATTAAAATAGGCATTTTTGCAGGTTCGACATCACCTAAGAATAGACAGTTTTTAGTATGTGTGGGTATATTTCCCGGTCCTGCGAATATAAAATTCACATTTGGATATTTTTCTGCCACTTCAACAAGTTCAAAAATGCCCTTCATCGGGTGCAGTCTTCCGGCATACAGACAAATTAGCTTTTCATCAAGCAGATTAAACTGTCGACGACAGTCATTTTTATCCATCGGATGAAATTTGGATGTATCCACACCGTTTGCAATGGCAGTAATTTTGTCGGGATCTGTTCTTAATGAAATCAATGACTGTTTTAATGCCTCACTGCAAGTTGTTATGTGATCCGCTCTCTTTATTGATAACTGTATTAATTTGCGGTTAAACTGATTTTTAAATGGATATATTAATCCGTCATCACCATGAAATCTGAGGACCAACGGTCTTTTAAATTTCATTATTGACGGCATTATACTGCTGTGCGGTATGTATTCTGCCTGAAGAATGTCTATATCTGATTTCAGCAGTTTCACAAAGCTGTCTGCATAAAAAGGAAAGTACGCTATGGGAGATAGACTGCTTTTAACTGATTTAATTACCTTGACATTTTTACGTTCAAGAGAATCAACCATGCGTTTTACAAACACTCCGTGACTGTCGCCTTCATACCGCGGATATAAGTTTGCAAACAATCCCAGAGTGTATTTAGTCATAATTCTTCATCCTTTATTTTACCAATACCATTAGTGAATACCCGCCAAAAATGCGTGCTGTGATATCTTTTGATATATGAGAGAAGATAATTCTCGGTATTTTTATCAGTTTATCTTTGAAGCCATAGTTCCTGTTAAGTGTATATCCGGGGGTATAAAAATAATCTACAATTTCATAATCCAATTCTTCCAACATGGCGATTGCAATGCCTTTTGTAAAATAATGTATGTGTCCGACTTTTTTTCGTTGATTAAGCAATAATTTTTCATATATTGCAGATACTGCGAAGAATTCCAATGGTATGTGTAATATTTTATACTGACTGCTTGATTTAATTGTTCTTAAATATTCATGGTAGTTTTCAAGATGTTCTATCAGATCAATTAACAAGATAATGTCGCATTTGACATCTTTTTCAAGCAAAAAATCTTTTAACACATAATGTAAATTGGCATTCTCTTTTGACTTACAAATTTCGTATGCCTGAGGGGATATTTCATAGCCCTTATATGTACAGTTATTATTGTCTATTTTTTGTTGGAGGTATCGAATTACGTCCCCCCCTCCGCAACCCAGCTCATATATTGAACTGTATTCAAGTTTGTTTTTTTCAATTATTTTGAGAATCTGTTCAGCTTTCCATTCAGAATCTTCAGAATCCCATGTTGGATTTTCTTTGAGATACTCCCCATTAGTATACATATCGGTTATTGACATTTTGATGAATCCACCTCATTAAATTATGACACAGGCATTAAATATGCCTCACAGCACCCCTAGTTCACTCAGTCTCGCCGGCAGATACTCATTGGTGACATAATCAAGTCCTCTTGCCGCAAAGGCCTGCTGTTCAGACTTCAGACCAAGCTTTAACTGCAGATTAATCTCGCGTCTCCAGTAATCCGTATCAAATCTCGGATCGGTCAGTTCTGCCTTAAGAGCTTCGATATCCTTCTCGGATAAGGTATCCGAGGGCAGATTGTAATGGCTGATATCCGAGGGCTGAACGCCGATAAACTGCGCGCTCGGCGTTGCCAGGGTCTCGGACATATGCGCCGCCTTAATCGAGCCGTATGCAACGCTCGCATAGATACGGTAAGACCACGGATCGCCGTCGGTGAAGACAACGACCGGCAACTTCAGTTCATCGTTGATGCGGTGCAAAAACCTCCTCGTTGCGCGCGCAGGCTGTCCTTTCAGGTGAACGAGGATTGCGTTATACTCCTCATCAAAACCGTTCTCCATCAGACGCGCATACATACCGCCGGTCTCCATCGCAATCACAAACTTTGCGTCGTGCTCCACGAAATCGACGTTCTCGATATTATTCGGAATCGAATACCCCGACTCTCCGACATCCTCCTGACAGTGCAGAACCTTCTCGCCGCGGCGGGTGTTCTCTTTAATCCTGAGCGGACCGTATACGGACGCGCCGTCCTCCTCCGGTCTTAAATGGAATGCCTCTCTGGAAAGTTCGGTAATAATCTCCAGATCCTCGATAAGATGGTTGCTCTCGTCCTGCGCTCCGAACTTCGCGCGTTTCCAGCCCTCCGAGATATAATACATCTCTCTCAGCGTCGAAGAACGGTTCTCGCGAAGCTGCTGCCTGATAAACCAGACGACGTAAGCCATCTTCAGCAGATGTGTTGCCCCCTTGGCATTGTTTGCATTGCGCAGAGTCTCGCGGTCGCCGTACTTCCAGACCTCGGACCTCTCGTCGTACTCGATATTGTGCTTTGTCCTCGTCGGCAGCGAGATGAACGGAATCAAAGCATTCTGCATCTGATTATACCACTTATCGGCGATATCGTAGAGCTTTGTATCCGCAAGTCTGTCCAGTTCTTCTTTTCTCATATTATCCCCTTAATCCGTTAATCATGACAATTCCGTTTTTCCGCTTCGGATACCATACCTTTACCTTTCATATACCAGCAAGGTCGACAACGACCAGAAGTTTCTCTTCAACGCCTCTCACGCTGACCGTGCTGTGTGCCGTTCCGGAAAACTCCGTTTTCCACGCGGACTCAGGCTCCACGGTAATCTTCCAGACGATATTGAATTCGTCCCCGATTGTGTCGGTAAAGTCGGGCTTTACGAGCGAATCCGCCGCATTATCCGGCGACATGCAGTATAATGTAAGCGTAACCGCGTTGCGCGTGAAATTATTGATGACAATCTCGGTCTTGCCCGTTTCATTGTTGACGCGCTTTTTGACGACAACCTTGCGCATTATCTGCGCCTCCAGAGGAGTCACGTCGGGCACGGGCTTCTCGACAATCTCCGAGACCTTTGCGGCAATATCCGGCAAGATTGCACAGACGGCGCGGGCTCTCTCTTCGACCTGCCTGTTCTTGTCGCGGCGCGATATGAAATTCTTGAGCTCGCGTCCGAGTTCCTGAAGCGCAAGCGTAATCTCCTTCTGTATCTCGGGAATGGCGGCAATGGCATCCTTGCTTTCGCTGGTAAAGGGAACGTTGGTTGACGCCACATGAACCAGAATGAGCACCGGACCCATCGGAAGCCCCTGCTGCGAGAGATTGTAAAGTTTCCAGTTTATGCCCGAAACCGCCTCGGTGATGACGCAGGCGCCCTGCTGGTAAAGGAGGGGGACGCGGTTTGCAAACCTAAGAAGCTGCCCGGGACCGTCGCCGTCCAGCTTGCCGCCGTATCCGATTGCTGCCTCGACTATGAACGGATGACCGGAGAAGACCTGGCTCTTGCGCGTCTTTGACCGCACGAAATCCAGTTCGTATTCTTTGTCGATACCCTGAACAATGCTCTCTTCGCCGATTGGTGAAAGACAGATCGATGCCGGCGGCGGGGGAATCTGGACGGTCTGCATGGCATCCAGCAGAACCTTGAGTTCATCGGATGTAAGACCCGATGCCTTTCTGTCGGGTTTTATCTTTGCGATACCCAGGATCTCATCCGCGCTTTTCTCGCCGACCCTTGAGAAGCCGTTTATGAGGAAGTCCTTCACCTTGTCTTTGCTGGTGTCGACCATTCGTTTCAGCTGTCCGAACTCAATACCGTGCGGGTGCGGTGCTATGGCTTTCGGGGGAACGATTGCCTGCTCGACCGCGCGTTCGTAGGTGTATTTTTCGCCGTCGATATCCGCCTGAATCCTTGCGTGCGGGTTTACGACTGCCGTGTATCTCAGATAATCGATGAGCTTCTTCTTTGCCGCAAGCGTGCTCTTGAACTCAATCTCCACGCGCGTGCCGTGCATGCGATCCCAGTCTATTTCTTCGTCCTTTAAGACCTGCGGCTCGTTCTGCTCGGTCTTTATGAGTATCTCGAACCTGTGCGCCTTTGACTTGTGACCCGTTCTCGATATGACCACGGTCGGCACTCCCGTTGTCAGCTGGGCATACATGACGGCGGCACTGATACCGATACCCTGCTGACCGCGGCTCTGCTTTATCTGGTGGAATCTTGAGCCGTATAGGAGCTTTCCGAAGACATACGGTACCTGTTTCGGAATGATTCCCGGACCGTTGTCCTCGACGATTATTCTGTAGACATCTTTGTCGACTCTTTTGATGCCGACATAGATATCGGGAAGCACCTCGGCCTCTTCGCAGGCGTCGAGAGAGTTATCGATTGCCTCTTTGATCGTCGTAATTATCCCGCGTGTCGGTGAATCAAAGCCCAAAAGATGCTTGTTCTTCTCAAAGAATTCGGCTACGCTGATACTTCTCTGCTGTGCCGCAAGTTCTTCCGCTAAATCCATTCCGTCTTCCCCCGTGAGTCAAGTTTATTTGAATCCTGATTTAAAATCCGTTAAAGTTCCGTAAAATCACGAATTGATGACCTTTACGGCATCCGCTACCGTGCATTCCTTCTGTTCGCCGGACTTCAGATTTTTAAGCGTGATCGTTCCCGCTTCAGCCTCGCGTGCGCCGATTACGACCGCATAATCCGCAGTCTTTGCGGCATACTTCATCTGTGCGCCTATACCGCGGTCAAGCAGGTTGAGTTCGGTATTTATTCCCGCACTTCTGAGTTCTTTTGCGGCGGTGAAGGCATATCCCGCGACATCCGAAGCATACACGACCGCGACCGTCGGCGACGATGCGGGTTTTACTTCTCCGAGTGAGACCATGACTCTGTCAAAGCCGATTCCGAAGCCGCATGTTGCCGTATCGTCGCCGCCGAAGAGGTGGGCCAGACGGTAGCTGCCGCCGCCGAGGATCTGGTTTTCGGCGCCGAGGTTGTCGGCGAATCCCTCAAAGACCATGCCCGTATAGTAGTCGAGTCCCCTTACAATGCCCAGATTGAGTTTATAGTCTATCTTCTGACTGTCGATGATTGCGATAAACTCTTTCATCCTGTCTTTGTCGGGCATATCGCTCGAAACTCCGCAGTTATTGCAGAGCTCGATTGCTTCGTCTATGTTTTTGCATTCAATGAGTTTTATGAGTGAATCGTAGAGACCCGCGGCATTGATGCCTTCGAGATATTTCTTGAGATCCTCGAAGTTCTTCTTGTCGAGCAGTGCCATGACGGCTTTTCTGTCGGCATCCGACAACTCCGATAGGATATGCTTCATGGGCGCGAGGTGACCTATATGCAGTTCGAAGCGGACGCCGGTCGACTTCAGCATTTCATATGCAAGGAGAATAATCTCCGCTTCGCCGGCGGGGGTGTCAGCGCCTATCTGTTCGGCGCCGAACTGCCAGAACTGACGGTATCTGCCTTTCTGCGGGCGCTCGTAGCGGTAGCAGTCCGATAGATAGCACCATCTGAGCGGCTTTGATAGCACCTTGGCCTCGTTGACATACATCCTGATCACGGCAGCGGTTCCTTCGGGACGCAGGGCAAGTTTGCGTCCGCCCTTGTCCTCGAAGGTATACATCTCGTTGATGATGCCTTCGCCGGAGCGCAGGACATACAGTTCCTGGGTCTCGAATGTCGGGGTGCAGATCTCCCTGTATCCCCAGTTTCGCGCGACTTTGCGCAGGCGCATCTCTATCTCGCGCCTCTGTTCCATCTCGTCGGGCAGGAAATCTCTTGTTCCTCGTGGTTTCTGAAGCATTGATTCACCTTAAACTTAAATCTGTTTAAAATCTGCAGATATTTTATCCGAAATTATCCGAAATTATCCGATTGTGTATATGATTCGGTATATGATTTGTATCTGTTCCGCATTTAGTCTTGTTATCTTTGATCGTGATTTTCGCCGTTATTCTGCGGATATTTTATTTTGAGGATGTTTCGTTCGTTGAATCTCCGTTTGTCAAATCTCCAGTCTCCGTATCAGTTTCCGTATCTTTATCATCGGCATCCTTCTTTTCCTTATCCTTACCCGCCCTTTCCTTCATCTTTCTCTCGTGTCTTGAGAGTCTGACATCGGATTCGTCTGCAGAGCCGGCTGTCTCGGATTTTTTGTCGGCTTTCTGTAAGACTGCTTTTCCGAGCGCCCTGTCTAGTGTGCCTGAATTTGCACTCCATATGCGGTCGCGTTCCCTTACGATTGCGCTCTGAAGGTATAATGCCAGAAGAATCATGCCGAGTCCCAACAGTTCCATGAAACTCAGCATGAAGAGGACGCCCGTAATTGAAAGCGCCGTATATGCGACCCCGTAGTATGCCGCCTTGCGGTATCCGGGCAGTGCCGTTCTGTAGAATATTCTTGCATCCCTCATCCAGAGATATGCGGCAACCGCGCAACCGAAGATGCCGACATATATGAGATACGTGTGCTCCATGACAATAGTTATTATTCAACGCCCGAGAATATCTTAGTTATCGAAAAGTTGCGGCATAAGCAACTGTGAATAATGCGTGCGGTCTTATATGCCCGAATCGGAGAAGAACTATGGTTATTAACAACAGTCTGAAGGGAGTCCTTGAAGGTTATGCCTCGGGAGAGATCTCTCTCGAAGAGGCGGAACTTCTGATAGGCGGTCTGCGTCTGGATATGATAGGCAGTTGCGCAAAGATAGATACGGGGCGAAATATCCGGTGCGGCATTCCCGAGGTCGTTCTTTCCGAGAACAAGGACCTGCCGCATCTTATCTCGATTGTCGATAAGATAACGCAGGCAAACGGCAGATGCCTTGCCTCCCGCGTCACTCCCGCTCAGGCCGAAGAACTTACGAAATTTGCGGTTGAAAAGGGCTATATTCACGAATACAACCCCGAAGGGCGCATGTTCATCATGACTCGAGATGAAAAGGTAAAGGCACGCTGCGAGAAGAGAACGGGCGGCATAGTCGGAGTAATCACCGCGGGCACCTCGGATATCCGCGTCGCCGAAGAAGCCAAGGTGATTGCGCAGGAGATGGGCTGCGTTGTAAAGACGGCATACGATGCGGGTGCGGCAGGTATACACAGGCTCTTTCCCGCCGTCAAAGACCTCCTCGATGCGCATGCCTTTGTGGTCTGCGCCGGCAGAGAAGGAACGCTTCCGACCGTCATCGCGGGACTTGTCGACCGCCCCGTTATCGGCGTTCCCGTGAGTGTCGGATACGGGTATATGGGCGGCGGCGAGGCGGCTCTGGCGAGTATGCTTCAGTCCTGCGCCGTGCTGACCGTCGTCAATATCGATGCGGGATTCACCGCCGGCGCATATGCGGCGCTGATTGCCAATATGGCGGCGGGCGCTTCCGGGTCGGGTAATGCCAAATATGCCGAAAATGCCGAAAACGCCGATGAACAAAGATAAATTATCATAGCGACAAGAGTAGTTTAACGAGTAACAGGAACGGAGTAACAGCAGAGGTAAGACAGAGGGTAAATATGACCGAGAGTGTAGTAAGAGGTCTTTATATCGGGCGTTTCCAGCCGTATCATTACGGTCATCAGTCGGTTCTTGAGCGCATATCAAAACAGGTCGACGAGATAATCATCGGTGTCGGCAGTGCACAGATGAGTCACGACATCAATAACCCGTTTACCGCCGGCGAACGCATCATGATGATCACGAGGAGTCTTGAGGATCTGGACTGCCGCTATTATGTCATTCCCATCGAGGATCTTCAGAGAAATGCGCTCTGGGTCGCGCATGTTACCTCCATCTCACCGCCGTTTCAGAGAGTCTTCTCAAGTAATCCGCTGGTTGTTCAGCTCTTCTCCGAGCGCAACATTCCTGTGGAATCTCCCGAGATGTATGAGCGCAAGAGTCACAGCGGTACCGAGATACGCCAGAGGATGCTTTCGGGCGGCGACTGGCAGAAACTCGTTCCGCCCGCGGTTGTCGACGTTATCGAGGAGATAAAAGGCATTGAGAGACTTCAAAGGATAGCGGGAACTGACGACGAGTAAATGTCTTTGGAGATGCAAATATGGCAGGATTTCTGAAAAAACTTTTTTCAAAGGATGACAATTCGCCTTTGATATGCGATTACAATGGCATACCTTCGGATCTTGAGTCGGAGGAGAATGGTGTGTCAGCCTCGCTCAATGATGCCGCGAAGAGATCGCGCGGGATTATCTCGCGGGCGCTAAAGGATGTAGCGGCGGTCGCCGATAATTTCATGAATTTAAAGGTGGACTCCGATGCCGAGCTCAACGCGCGCGTGAAATCCGTTGTCGAGAGGTCCCTGCCCCAGTTTGCGGCGGCGCTCAGGAAGACCGTTCCCGACGAGAGCAGTTTTCCCGAGGATCCGCAGGAGTATTACAACGCGGTTGCGGAGACTTTGAAGTCCGTCACGAAGTGCATCCGCGGTCAGGGCAGATATGTCATTGCGGCGTTTCCCGAGGAGATGAAAGAGCTTAAAGGTCATATTGACGTAATCGGGCGCGAGATCAACTCAATGAACGGAACTTTCAGACCCGCGCTCGAGAAGACCGCGCGCATTGATGAGGTCTCTAAATCCTATGAGAGATGCAGGGATATCGCGGATAGACACGGAGCCCTTCTCGAAGAGAACATGCGGCTTGAGAAGGAGATCGGGGACTCGGAACCGGCGCTCTCCGAGATTGAGAAGAGTATCTCGGAACTGAAAGATTCGTCGGAATACGGAGATTACGAAGCGGCGATTGCGGGCAAGACTGCCGCCGGAGAGGAGCTGGTCCGCATTGCCGACAGCTACCATCTGATTACGACAAATATCGGCAATGTCCTTCGCAAAGTGTCGTATGCGGCGGAAAAGGACGGCGCAAAAGAACTTGTCAAGGATATCGCGCGGTTTGAGGCGGCATTGAACGCATACGATTTAAGCGCCGAAGAAAAGGAGAATGCCTCGGAGATTGAAACTCTCTGGTCGCCGCTTTATTCCGCGGTCGCGGGTTATGTCCGAGACAATCCCTCGTTTATCAAGACAAAATCGGAAGAGCGCCTCTTAACCGATGACGGCGCGCTGATCTCGGAGATATCCGGACTCCGCAAGAGTTATGCCGCGCAGAAGCAGTCCCTTTCCGAACATGTTCTGAAGATTGAGAGTTCGGATGCGGCAAAACGGCTTGCGGAGTTATCCTCACGCATGACAGAATTGAAAGAGAATCTGGAAAGGTCAATGAATACGATTGCGTCCAACAAAGATGCGGTTGCCGGTTTGGAAGCCGAATATCCGTCCGCATGCGAAAAACTTACGGAAGCATTGTCAAATCTGAAAGGAAAGCCCGTTCAGCTTGAAAATCTGCCGCAATTACCTCAATAACTCCTGTTTTAACGGATCAATCCTTAAATCAATCCTTAAATCAATCCTTAAATTAATCCATTCCTCTTAATTTCATGCCGCTCTTCACGAGTATGATCCACAGAATTGCCGATGCAATCGACGCGCAGATACTGCATGTTCCGAGACCCGTGATATAGTCGGGCCACGGCAGGGTGCCTATTATCATGCCCGTGCAGCCGATAAACATGACCGTGAAGTTGAAGAGCGACGAAACCGAGCCCGTATCGCCGTCATACTGCTTAAGGAGATTGCTGATTGTGTAGGGTCTTACTCCTATTGCGGAGATTCCGCAGGGGATGAAGCATAAAAGGCAGATGTATGCGCCGGAATGTCCGAAGGTCAGCATGAGAATGCCGCTTAAGAACCCGAGCGCGATAAAAATAGGTCCCGTTCTTCTGCCGCCGATGCGGTAGCCTATCTGCTGAATGACAAGCATGCCCGCGGTTCCGACCACGATGTCGATTGCAAGAAAGATGCTGTAGAGCGAGCCGCTGATTCCGTATCCTGCGATAAAGATGTAGGATGATATCGCAAGGAACGCCATGAACGGCAGTTTCAGCATGCTTGTCGCGAGCAGGAAGAGCGTGAACGCCTTATTCCTGCAAAGCGTTATCTGATGAAGGATTACGCCGAGAACGCTGCCCGTAAATCTCTCGTTTTCGGGCAGGGATTCCGTGAAGAACAGGCTAACAATGACCGATGCAGCGGTCAGAAACGCCGGCGCGATAAGCGTCGACTGCCAGCTTATTGCCTCTATAAGGTATGCGCCGACAATAGGGGAGAGCAGGGGTCCAACGACGCCCATCACGACCGTCAGCGTGAGGATTCTGTCGCGTATCGATGCCTCGAAGCAGTCTTTTATGAGCGCGGTTGAGATAACCAGCATGCCGCCGGCGGCAATACCCTGCATGATTCGGAGAAGAATGAATACCCGGATGTCGGGCGAAAACGCGCATAGGGTGCTGATTATCGTGTATGCGATGAGCGATACGAGCAGTATGGGTTTTCGTCCGTATTTGTCGCTTATGGGTCCGAGGATGAGTATGCCCACAGCCATGAACATCATGAAGCCGTAGAGCGTCATGTTGAGGATGGCATCCGTGGTCCCGAAGTATTCCACGATTATAGGCAGACCCGGGAGATACATGTCGGTTGAAAACGGTGCGACTATCGAGAGAATGACGATGAGAACAATCAAAATATGCGGCGTCAGATATTTTTGAGGATTCATTCGGGTCGTCCGTTTCTCTTTATTTGTAGATTTCAGGTTTATTTCTGGTGTAACTGCAATATTGCCCGATTAATATCCGAGTAATTTTGGCGGTAATCGGTATTGAAATTATTTAGGGGTATTGCCTGCCTATGTTTGTTGTAACCATAATGGTTATATCAAAAGAAGTCATACAATAATTTGGTGAAATTTGGTGAAAACCATAATACCAATAATTTCAGGAGGAAAAAATCATGAAAATTGCAGTATTAGCAGCTAACGGCAGAGTAGCAGGTAAGGTTATCACAGAGGCATTGAACAGAGGGTTTGATGTAACGGCCTTCGGACGTAAGGAAAACAATACGGATGCCAAGCAGTATGTACAGAAGGATCTGTTTGATATTACCTCAGAGGACCTTAAGGGTTTTGATGCGGTGGTTGATGCTTTCGGTGCTTGGACCGAGGACACTCTTCCCCAGCACAGCACTTCCCTGAAGCATCTTTGTGATGCGCTTTCAGGTACAGATACTCGCCTTCTGATTGTCGGCGGCGCGGGCAGCCTGTATGTAAACCCGGAGCATACCGCATGTTTGGCTGACGGTCCGGATTTCCCGGATGCATTCAAGCCTCTGGCAGCAGCTATGGCGAAGGCTCTCGGTGAGCTTCGTGAGCGTAAGGATGTTAAGTGGACTTATATCAGTCCCGCAGGAGATTTCCAGGCTGACGGCGAGAGAAGCGGTAAGTATATCCTCGGCGGTGAGGAGCTTGTGCTTAACAGCAGAAATGAGAGCATCATCAGCTATGCCGACTATGCCATTGCTATGGTTGATGAAATTGAGAAAGGCGGTCACATTCAGCAAAGGATAAGTGTTGTAAGAGAATAATTCCCTTAATGTAATTGTTGATATTACATTAAAGGCGGAGTAAAATGATGGCAGAGCACTGGGATGTCATGGAGACCATTGCCTCAGAGGATACGTGGGCAAACAGGAACGGAAAATTCTGATGTAATCATCTGAATTACAGCAAAACAGTTCTATACTGGCGGCGTCTATCTTGATGTAATGCAGATATCAAGCAGATTTACCGTGGCCCTACACATCTTCACCTGCGTGGATACCTTTAAAGAGAACTATAAGGTGACCAGCGACTTCCTTGCCGCCAGTATCAATACCAATCCGGTAATCATACGTAAGATTTTGGCGAAACTGAAGAAAGCGGGACTCATTAAGGTTGCCAGGGGCACGGGCGGTATCACACTGACAAGGGATTTATCCGCGATCAGTTTTTTCGACGTTTATCAAGCTATAGAGCCGTTGGAAGGCGGAGACCTTTTCCGGTTTCATGAAGCGCCTAATCCCGATTGTCCGGTCGGACGGAATATTCATGCCCTGCTTGATGACAAACTGAAAGCCATACAGACCGCAATGGAGGATGAACTGAAGAAGTACACACTTGCGGATCTGAGAACCGGAATGCGTGAGATTCTGGAAACAGAAAAATAAAAATCAACTCTTTTTGAATTTTATCTATAATTTCATCTTTGAATGACAATATTTCGCAGAATTGCGAAGTCAAAAAAGACCGAAAAAAAGTTATTTATGACCGACGCCCCGTATTTCAGAACGAGTCGAGGCTTATTGAGTTGAAAGTATCCGCCATATCCGAGATCTCGCGGACGCCGAAAGCGGTCTGCACGTGAGTAATGTCAATCTCGGCGGCGCAGGTGCACATATAGTCTATGATATCTATGGAAAGCTCCTTCTTAACCTTGCTCTTCTTCATCTGATCGATTAGGTGAGCGAGCTTTTCCGGCTCTTCCGAGCGCAGTTTAGCAAGACTTATGACGCACATGTAGATGCGGGTAAGATTCCTATCGGTACCTGTTATAGTGTCAAAGAAGTTTCGTATAACCTGTGCCTGATAGATCTCAGTGCTCATAATTAACACAGTATTGGACTTTATCTATAAAAATGCTTTCTGCCGAAATGAGCCGTCCGACAATTGTCAGACGTTATTTTTTGATTTCGGCTCGTCATGTCGGCTTTCGTGACGGGCACGGAAACGGGGGCGATCGCAACCTTCGTCAGGATGTCCAAAAAAGAAAAAATAAAAAAACAGAAAAACCAAAAAAAGCAAAAAATACCAAAAAGCAGAAAATGCCAAAAAGGCAAAAAAGATTATTTCTTTGTGGAAACTATCTTGATTACGTCGCCGTTTTTGAGTTCGTGACTCTCTTTGATGCGCATCTTTGTCTTTGCATCGACTGCGTAGAGGAAACCCTTTCCGATATCGGTGTGGACCTGATATGCGAGATCGTGCGGGGTTGAGCCGCGTTTCATGAGGTATGCATCGGGGAGAATCCTGTCTTTGCCGTCGCAGTATTTGTTCTCATCCTCGACCGGATATACGACAATCATGTCGAGAAGGTCGAATACCGCGCTGTTTATCGCCTGCTGAACGCCGGTGCCGCCGAACTGCTTCATCATGGCGCGGATTGCCTCAAGACCCGCCTTCTGAGGCGCGGTAAGTTTTTCCGGCGCATTTATCGTGAAATCGCCGTCGCCCGCGACATAGTTGATGAGTCCCGATTCCGCGGCTTTTTTCAGGGCAAGTTCGCCGGCGGCGCATGTGAACTTTATGTCCTCCTTCTTCAGTTCATCCAGAAGTTCCGCCGGTGCGAAATCCGCCTTGTTTCCGATGACTATGAACGGCTTTGCGTGCTGAACAAGGACGCCGCAGAAGTTGATGAGTTCCTCTTCATTGCAGGTCTTGAGGTTTATGCCCGTGATTCTGACCGCTTCCTCGACATGATTGACCGTAATCTGAAGACCCGCGAGCTGATCGGCAACCGCGTCCTCAATCGAGTAGTTCTTCTGCTGGGATGAGCGCTGAATCTTGTTCCAGTTCTTCTCGATAAGACCGTATACCCACATCTTCATCTCGGACTCGATGAATCCGATATCCTGCTTGGGATTATGCGAGCCGCGGTCAACGGGGTTGCCCTCCGCATCCGTAGAGCCGCTTGCGTCCAGAATGTGAATTATCGCATCGGCTTCGCGAAGGTTGTCAAGGAACTTGTTTCCGAGACCGCGCCCTTCATGCGCCCCCTCGACAAGTCCCGCGACATCTATGAGTCCAATCGGGATGAAGCGCACGCCGTCCTGACATGCGGGGCAGTTTTCGATACCGAGACTTTTGCATGCGCACTCCACACGCACGTATGCAACGCCGTTATTGGCGTCTATTGTCGTGAATGGATAGTTTGCTATCTCAGCGGGTGCCATTGTTGCCGCGGCGAAAAATGTCGATTTTCCGCAGTTCGGTTTGCCCGCGATTGCTAAGTTTATCATTTTTTCATCTCGCCGTCCGTGATATCCTGATAATCTCAATTGGCTTTGTTTTGATATAATTCTGACTTTTTTCTCTGCATTTTCCGACGAAATATTACGATAAAAAATAAATCGGTTCCTGCCGACAATATAGTTATCATGACATATACGCAGAAGACTGTCTGTTACTTTGACAGACCCGGAGCCGAGAATACACGCGACTGCGCAAAGATTGCCGTTGAACGCGCAAAAGAACTCGGGATATCAAAGATTCTCGTTGCCAGCTGCAGCGGTGCGACCGCGGTCGAGTTCCATAAGGAGATCTCAAAGGTAAGCGGGCTTAAAGAGATAGTCGTGACGCATGTCGTCGGTTTCTCAAAGCCCGGCGAATGGGAGTTCTCGACCGAGATAGCCGATGATCTGCGCTCCAAGGGTGTGACGATTGTCACGGGAACCCATGCCCTCTCGGGTCTTGAACGTGCAATCTCCAGAAATCCCGCCCTCGGCGGAGTCTCGAGGACCGAGGTTATAGCCGAGACTCTCAGGCGCACCATTGCCGTCGGACTCAAGGTCGCCGTCGAATGCACGCTCATTGCCGCGGATCAGGGCTATGTCAGTCCCGATGAGGAAGTTATCGCCGTCGGCGGCACAATGGAGGGCGCCGATACCGTATGCGTCATCAAGCCGTCTCACACGGCATCATACTTCAACCTTCAGGTAAGAGAGATTGCGGCAATGCCGAGAAACCGCTGATGGCATTATTTCCGTAAAAAAAGGACTTGAATATTTATGGGAATGCAGGCACTTAATCAGGGAATTTTGACGCTGAAGAATCCGGTAATGTGGATATATCCGATAATTGCGGGATTGTTCGTCTTTGCGGCGGTAATGTTTGGTCTTGCGGATATCACGGATTATTTCGGACTGAAGCTTGCGATTCTCTTCTTCATATTCGTAAGCCCCTTCTTCATCGCCGGAACTTATGCCGCGGTGAAAAGCGGCGATTTCTCGGTCAATGCCTATATTAAGTCCGCCGCGGGTGGCTACTTCAGGGTAATGCTCCCCTGCTTCCTACTGCTCTTTGCAATAATTCTGCTCACGTTCATTGCGACCGTACCTGCGTTTTTCACCGGTGCCGCAGGGCTCTCCGTATTTGCGTATATCATCGGCATCGCGCTGATTCTGCTGACATTCTTCTTTGATACGGCGGCAATATTCGAGGATAAGAAGATCTTCGAGAGTCTTAAGAGAAGCATTGAGCTTGTAATGGCAAAGCCGCTCGAGGTTATTCTGTTCTATATTGTCGCGGCTCTGCTCGTCTTCGTCTTATTCATGGGCTATACAATGGTCTGGTCTTCTCTGCTTGCGGAGGAGTTCGAACCTCTGCTTACCATGTCGCAGTCCGAGCTTGCGGCGTTCTCGCAGGATCCCGCAAACCTCGTGAGTCTTCTCGGAGAACACGGCGTCTTTGTAACCGCCGTTCTTGCGGGAATTGCAGTTCTCCTCTTTACACTTCTCTTTATGCCATATAAGGCGATATTCTACCGCGATGAGCTTACGGTGTCTTTGATCTCCATGCTCGGAAAGGTGCCGGAAAAATCTGACGACAGCGACTTAAGCGTCGACGATTTTTATAAAAAGTGACGGCAGCGCTCAAATAAGCAGAATATAGAGGAGCACGGCGAAGAGACCGCCCGAGAGCGTGCAGATAAAATTGGTTCCCGTATTGTGGATATAGCCGCCGCGTTCGAGAGTTGCGCCGACAAGGCTGTCGATATTCGTGCCGACGAAACCTGCCGCAACGCATACGGCGGCAATCTCCGGCGTTGCCATACCCATGAAATATGCCGCGGCGCATAGAATAATCGCGGCAATCACCGCCGCCACCTCGCCGAAGAGCGTGACGCCGCCGTCCGTACCTTTCGGCACGCGCTTGAATGTCGTAATAAGATACGGGCGCTTGCCGAGCATACCCAGTTCGCTTGCCGTCGTATCCGCCATTGCCGCGGATACGCTGCCCAGGAAGAGTGCCGCGAATATGAGATTCTGATCGTAGATGCCGTAGAGGATGGCTGCGGCAAGCGACACCATGCCGTTTGCGTAGACATTCAGGAATCCGCGCATACCTCCGCGCGACTCGGCAACGCCCTGTTTTCGTTTGACATCGTACTTGAATTTCGTAAAACCCGAGCCGAGTATGAAGAAAGTCAGCATTACAAAGAACCACGTGATATCCGAGAAGACAATGATGAGGATACCCATGAGTGCGGCGCTGAAGAGACCCGACAGATCGGCGGCACGCATCTCGTATGCCGCGATTCCGAATGCAAAAGAGATAATTATCGCAAAGATGAGCAGATCCATCCTCGGAACGTAACTGATGTCCTCAAAGAGAAGCATGGTCATTGCCGTTCCGAGACATTCCAGAAGCAGTGCATCCTCACGCCTCTTAAGAATGGTCTTTAACATCGCGGCAACGATGATACCCGTAAGCGGTACGAGATAGAGCGTATATCCGAGATAAAATGTCGTGGCAAACGACGCTACAACCGCGACCGCGAGGAAAGCCAGCGGTTTACGTTTTTCATCCCGACATATTCTGTAAGCCGACTCTCCCATAATGACGATGGCAATCGTCGATAGGAAGATCATCAGTGAGATCATATCCGCGGCGTAGAGAACCGCGATTATTCCTATACCTATTGCGGGATAACGCGAATTGGCAATCAGATAGTAAAGTGCGCAGATAATTATTGCGGCAACGGCAACAATCCACTGCGGTCTGATATGCGGCGCTATCGCGACGGCGACGACGGATGCAATAATCGCCAGCCACAGATCCGCATTTTTACCGACTGCCATGATAAATAAAGTTTGTTACTGACCGATTTAATATTAATCATGGTCCGTGCGAATCACAATCCTTAGTATAACTCTTACCATAGCTCTGACCATAGTCATTACCACATCCTTACGAATAATGTTCCGAGGCAGGGTGTTTCCGTGATCCTCTCTCAACAAATATATCTCATAACAGGAACAAAATATAAGGGAATATGTCTCAGCCAAAGGAAATACCTAAAAACTATGATCCAATAGAGGTAGAAGAGCGTTGGATGAACACGTGGAAGAAAGAGGACTATTATTTTGATCGTCACTCCAAAAAGCCGCAGTTTGTAATCGACACTCCTCCGCCGTATCCTACCGGAAACTTCCATATCGGAAACGCGTTTAACTGGTGCTATATTGATTTCATTGCCAGATACAAGAGAATGTGCGGATATAACGTTATGTTTCCGCAGGGCTGGGACTGCCACGGACTTCCTACCGAAGTTAAGGTAGAGGAACTCAACGGAATCACAAAGAACGACGTTCCGCGTGAAGAGTTCAGAAAGATGTGCCGCGAGCTTACACTCTCCAACATCGAGAAGATGCGCAAGACAATGTGGCGTTGCGGTTTCTCAAACGACTGGTCCAACGAATACATCACGATGATGCCGGAGTATTACAAAAAGACTCAGTTATCGTTCCTCAGAATGTATAAGATGGGGGACATCTACCAGAGCGAACACCCCGTAAACTTCTGTACACGTTGCGGAACGGCAATCGCTTTCGCCGAGGTCTCATACGAGGACAGGACAACAAAACTCAATTACTTCGACTTTGACGGTCTTGAGATAGCAACCACAAGACCCGAACTTCTTGCGGCATGTGTCGCGGTTGCCGTCCACCCCGACGACGAGCGCTACACGTCGCTTAAGGGCAAGACACTCAAGGTTCCTCTTTTCGGTCACAGTGTTAAGATTATCACGGACGAAGCCGTCGATCCCTCGTTCGGAAGCGGCGCCGTAATGATCTGTACCTTCGGTGACAAGCAGGATGTTCACTGGTGGAAACAGCATAAACTCGACCTGAGAAAAGCAATCGACATGACAGGCAGAATGACCTCGATTGCCGGCAAGTATCAGGGAATGACCTCGACCGAATGCCGTGAGGCAATCCTCGCCGACATGAAGAGTCAGGGTATCCTTAAGAGACAGGTGCCTCTTGACCAGCACGTTGGTACATGCTGGAGATGCAAGACGCCGATTGAGATTCTCTCGGAACGCCAGTGGTTCGTCAAGGTTCACAACGACGAGATTCTGGAGAAGGCAAGGCAGATCAGCTGGACGCCGGAGCATATGAGGTCGCGCCTCGAGAACTGGGCACAGCAGATGGAATGGGACTGGTGTATCTCAAGGCAGAGAATCTTTGCAACGCCGATTCCGGTATGGTTCTGTAAGAAGTGCGGCGAGGTCATCCTCCCCGACGAAGCCGATTTACCGGTCGATCCTACCGTGGACAAGCCCAAACACGTCTGCCCGAAGTGCGGCGGCAACGAGTTCGTCGGCGAGACCGATGTTCTGGATACATGGATGGATTCATCAATATCCGTTCTAAACGTAACTGGCTGGGACGGCTCGAAAGTGCCCGACCTTTTCCCCGCGCAGATCCGTCCGCAGGGTCACGATATCATAAGAACATGGGCATTCTACACAATTCTGCGCGCGAATGCGCTCACGGGCGGAAAGCCGTGGGAGCAGATCCTCGTCAACGGTATGGTGCTCGGCGACGACGGTTTCAAGATGTCGAAGAGCCGCGGAAACGTCATTGTCCCCGAGGAAGTACTCTCAAAGCACGGCGCGGATGCATTCAGGCAGTGGAGTGCGAGCGGTGCGGCAACGGGACAGGATATTGTCTTCAGCTGGAACGATATAACCGCGGGTGCGCGTTTCCAGACCAAGATGTGGAATATCTGCCGCTTTGCAATGATGCAGCTCGAGAAGGGCGGTCCCGAATCCGACAAGGCGGAGGTTCTTGCGGACAGATGGCTCATGCACAGACTTTCGCAGGTCGAGAAGGATGTCACTGGATTCATGAACGTTTACAACTTCGACGGCGCCATCCGCGTCATACGCGAGTTTGCAAGGGATATCTTTGCCGACAACTACATAGAACTCGTAAAGGGACGTCTCTACAGCGACGGCGCGGGAAGGGCAAGCGCTCTCTATGCGCTGCGCACGACAATCGATGCCCTGTGCAGGATGCTTGCGCCGTTCACTCCTTTCTTCGCGGAGGAGTGCTATACGATTCTTACCGGCGGCAAGAGCGTTCACAAACAGTCCTGGGTTGACTTCGACTATGTCGACAAACTTGCTCTCGATGAGGGCGATCTGGTTGTAAAGGTCGTATCCGAGATTCGCCGCTACAAGCACGACGCGGGAATGGCACTCAATGCCCCGCTCGGACATGTGGTTGTCTACACGCCTTTCGAGATCAACGACGGCGGCGACTGCGCATCCGCAATCAATGCGAATGTCGAGTTTAAGTGCGAGAAGCCCAAGCTTACCCGCGCGGTCTCGGATGTGAAGTTTAACTTCGGCGTTATCGGTCCCAAACTCAGAAAGCAGGCGAGCGGTTACATGAATGCAATCAAGGCACTCCCGGAGGATCAGATTCTGAACCCGCCCAAGACGGTCAAGGTTGACGGTGCCGAGATTGAGGTTATTGCGGATTCGTTTGAGCCGGTATACTCATTCAGCGTTGAGGGCGAGAAAGTGGAAGTTCTCACACTCTCCGAGGATGTAATCGTAACGGTTCACAAGAACTGAATTGTAACGGTTCACAATAACCGATTTACCAATTTACCAATTTTCAATTTTTCAGCAGGAATATTCTTGACGGGATCAAAAAACCTGTCGGTATATCGGGCAAAATCCGCGAAAAGTGCCGGACAGACAATCATAACGCAGAAAAGAAAAAAAGAATCGTATTCGGGATATTTTAGGGGATAGCTTCAATCAGTTTCAGTATTTTGATTATTTCTTGTCAAATTTGTATTTGGCATTCATCTGCACCATATTGAGTTGAGTCTCGTATTTTGACCAGAGAATATCGAATGCCAGAAGTTTATGCTCCACTTTCTTTGTCAGTTTGGCGATCTCAAGCACCGTGGGTGTTCTGGCTGTGGCAGGACTCTTCTCGACGAATTTTACGACTTCATACATCGACGATCTGAGATCGGAGATATTTGTCTGGATCTTTTTGAGAAGCGCCCTGTTCTGCATGAATTCCTCCGAGATATCTCTATTCTTCTGGCGTAACTCTTCCGTCTCGGTTATGTCGCGCATGATCGTAACAATTTGAGTCGTAACGCCGTTTGTTACGAGCGGAATAAAGTGGAAATACATATAGAGCGATTCTTTATCGGTACCGTATCTGCGCATCTGAGTCGTCTCATTGTTAGTCCTGAAAAGTTCCTCATACATGTTTACGGCACCGATCTTCGAGAACTTCGAGATCTCGTATATCGGGTGAGAGAGCTGATACTCGGTAATTCCCAGACGTTTGGCGAATACGAAGAACTTGGAATTATAGTGCGTAATTTCAAGTTCCCTGTTCAGAACAAATATCATTTCATCAAGGGAGTTCAGGACTTTGGAAAAGATTATGTCCATTCCTCTGGTTGCGAACTCGACCTCGCCCGTCATTTTCTTGAAGATCAGCAGCTGTTCGTCAAGATTATCCCCGTAGGTCTTGATGAAACCCGATATTATAAGGACATTTGCCGTGGTTCCGTCGGCAATCTTGAGACTGATTTTGTCGGGCCATATCTCCACGTTATCCGCTTCATCAATCTCGTGACTTTTTATGTATTCTATGCGGTCCGTTGTATCGATAAGTGAGAGGAATTTCCTGCCGATGAGCTCGGTCTTTGTATATTTTGTAAGTAATTCCATCTCCTTGTTCATTCGTGTAATGGCGCCGCGTTTGTTGATTGTAATCGCCGGAGCCTGTACGGCGGCAAGTTTCGTCTGAATGGGGTCGATATTTGCAATCGCCTTCTCCTCACGGAGTTTAATCTCGGCATTATGACGGGTGACGGCGGAATTAATGCTTTTAATGAGATCGGCTTCCTTGAACGGCTGGAACAGGATAACTGGATTGTTTATCTTCTTTATAAGATTCACAAGTTCGATGTCGTTATCTCCGACTATGAACAGAACCGGCAGATTGTAGGTTGAAATAATCTTTGAGGCGGCGTCAATGACACCCATACTTCCCGAGATACCTATCTTCATCAGGACAAGATCGGGCTTATCCGCACCCGCCTCCTGAATGGCATCAACGATATCGATAACCAGACCCGCAATATTGAACTTATTCTTCCTCAGAATTTGTCTTATTGCGATAGCCTCCGAGACCACATCGTTGACAATAAGTATCTTCTCACCTGTCATTTGTCTTCCCTTTGCCGTTTTTCAAGATATTTGGTTGGACATACTGTTCTGATATGGTTGGGGTATTTTGCAGCGCTATTCGTTATCCGGTTATGACAATACCAAAAATTCCATATATATCTTTGATCTGCGGTATTGTTTAAAAGATACCCGAGTCGGTATATATACTTATACTTCTTATATGTCTATTAGATAATAAAGTTTATTTTCATTTGACACCCTCCTGCCGACCTGATGCAATGTGCGCAACTCCCTCGCAAAGGCGTTTATTCCTAAAATGCCTTTTTGTAATACGCAATTTTATTTGAAAAAGGATACTGACGGTTAATGATTTTTATTGACTTTTTGTCGGATGAGATTTTGAGAGCGCATATTTTGTATGATTTTTTTATAAATAGGTATTATTTATTATTGACAGATATTGTTGACAGGCATTATTGACAGATATTATTGCCTGTTATTATTGATCGGTGGCGGGGTGTATTCTGATTGTTCGATGCTTTTTAATCGATGCTTTTTGATGCATCCGTTATTTTTTGTCGAACTTATATTTCGCATTCATCTGCATCATATTGAGTTGTGTCTCGTATTTCGACCAGACGACATCGAAAGCGAGGAGTTTCTGCTCCGCATTCTTTGTCAGTTTTGCCATCTTCATGAATGAGGGATTTGTGGTTCTCTCCGGATTTTTCTCCACGAACTTGATAATCTGGTACATTGAGGCTCTGATATCGGACATTCCGCTCTGAATCTTGCTGATAAGCGTCCTGTTTTTCATGAATTCTTCATAGATGCTCTTGCTGTTCTTGCGCGCCTCCTCAATCTCGGTGATATCGCGCATGACCGTGATCATATGCGTTGTTTCACCGTCGGAGATTAACGGAATAAAGCGGAAATACATATAGAGCGGCTCTTTTTCCGAACCGTATCTGCGCAGCTGTTTTGTCTCCGCACCTGTCCTGAAGAGTTCCTCATACATGTTTACCGAGGCAATCTTTGAGAACTGAGATATCTCATAGAGCGGACGTTCGAGCTGGAACTCGGTAATGCCCAGACGTTTTGCGAATTTAAAGAATCTTGAGTTATAGTGGGTGATCTCCATGTCTTTGTTCAGGACAAAGACCATATCTTCAAGGGAGTTTAAGACTTTGGCAAAGATTACGTCGATATCCTTTGTCGAGAACTCGACCTCGCCCGTGACCTTCTTGAAGATAAGCACCAGTTCGTCGAGATTGTCGCCGTAGTCCTTGAGGAATCCCGACATCACCACGACTTTTTTCGTGCCGCCGTCCGCCGTCCTGAGAAGCACCTTATCCGGCCAGATTCCCGTAACGCTCTCTTCGTCAGCGTCATCTTCCTTTTCTTCGGAGACGGTGCCGTCGGAAGCGGCGATAAGGGACATTACTTTCCTGCCGATAAGCTCGTTCTTTGAGAATTTCGTCAGGAACTCCATATCCTTGTTTATCCTTGTAATGGCGCCGCGTTTGTTGATTGTGATTGCCGGCGCGGGTATTGCCGCAAGTTCCGTCTGGACGGGATCTACATTTGCCGATTCCTTCTCGTGCAGGGCTTTCATCTCGGCGGCATGACGGGTGAGGGCTATTTTTATGCTTTTTACAAGCTCTATTTCGGTGTAGGGATGAATAACGATGACGGGATTATTCAGTTTCTTGATCTTACTCAGAATTTCTATGTCGTTGTCTTTGACAATGAAGAGAACCGGCAGATTATAGTTTGCAATAATCTTGGATGCGGCGTCAATGACGTCCGTGCCTCCCGAGATGCCCACCTTCATCAGAACGAGATCCGGTTTATCCGCACCCGCCTGCTGGATGGCATCGACAATGTTTATGACAAGACCCGCAATGTCGAATTTATTGCTTCTCAACAGTTTACGTGTGTCGATAGCCTCCGAAACTTCATCGTCGACAATAAGTATCCTTTCTCCGCTCATCTCTATTCCCCGCTGTCTCTTTCTGTCTCTTTCAGTATCAATAATTTTCCCGTAATTTTCTAATATAGTATCGGCTGTATGGGTTAAAAAAATGGCTGTAATTGCATGGTGTGATTCGGAACAAAGTGAATAATATTGAATGCGGCCGGATGAAAATGCATGATTTTGATTGAAGATTATGTCTGACGGTACTTTGTCAAACAATCTTCGATCGAATTACCGACGCCACAAATTTCAATATCTCTTCTTTATCCTTTTTGGCATCGACTATCACAAAACGTTTCGGCTCCTCTTCGGTGAGTTTCATGTAATTTTCCTGAACTTCGCGGAGGACACCGTCGGATTCGAAGTGCTCGGTGCTCTCTCTTTCGGCATTGATTCTGCGCAGGGACTCTTCCACAGGAAGAACAAGCAGGAATGTGATATCGGGGACGACCGTCCATTCACTCTGCATGTCTTTCAGCCATTTTACGGGATCGGCAATATATCCCTTGAGGGTCTTTGACTGATACACATATCTTGAATCCGAGTAGCGGTCGGAGATAACGAGTTTTTTCTCCCGCAATGCCGGTCTGATTACGGTATTTACATGCACAGCATGATCGGCTACGAAGAGCAGTGCCTCGGCTATCGGATTGATCTCTTCCTTTATGCCGCGCCTTACCGCCCCGCCGATCCACGAACTTCCGGGTTCGCGGGTGAATACGGGGTTCAAATCGGCAAGTTCGGTTTTAAGCCCCTCAATCAATGTGCTCTTTCCCGTTCCGTCGATACCTTCGATTGTAACCAGCATATCAGATCTCCCCCGCACGCAGTAACTCCAAGGGCACGCGCCCTTTATGCACCGAGGTTGCAATTATCGCGCCGTCGTAACCCGCGTCTTTGAGTCTCATCAGGTCATCCGTGCTGTTGACGCCGCCGCCGTAGAGAAGTATCTTCGGATGCGGGTATGCTTTTCTGATGGCTTCTATATCGAGTCCGCCCATACTGTCCTCCGCGCCTACACTTGAGAGATTCATCACGACGCCGCCTTTAAAATTCCAGTTTACGCACTCTTTGAAGACTTTCTCCGGGACCTCTCCCGACGGAGAGGCGAGTCCGTCCTTTATCACTATGCTGAAGAACTCGAAATCGAAATCGCTCTGTCTGCCGCGGCATGTCTCCGTACTTATGACATATTCCAGTTTATCCGCCCAGTCCGCGTATCTCCCCGAAGGGTCACCCATACGCGCTTCCGGCATTTTCGAGCCGCGGTTGATGACTGCGGAATCTATCCCGTCCATTAGGATGCCGCAGGCAAGAATAGCCTCATTGTTGTCGCCCTTGCCCAGGATTCGGTTGAGGTCGGCGATATAGACATTCTTCGGTCGCATCTCCGCCAGATATTCGTGAGGTATGACCGACTTCGCCAAACCCCAGTCCAGAGGTTTGTAGATATCTCTCTGACCCTTATATCCCTGAACGACCCTGCCGTCGAGGATATCCACAGCTAAATATATCTTCATTGTGATGCCGTCTCTCTCGGAATTGTTTGCAATTAGATTTTGTAATCCAATTATTGTAATTCAATGTTTGCAATTCAATGCTTTATTCTGAGCAATAGTAATGTTTCTCTTTTATTTTGCGACCGCGTCAGTGTGCGCACCGTGAGTCACCGTGTGTCAACGCGGGTCGCGTCCTGTTTACTGACCGTCGCAGGAATCCGGCATGGGGTATCGTGCATGGCATTCGGCACGGGCATTCGTATGCGTCGTATGCGCGATGTCTTTATGCGCGGTCCGGTTCGTGACGGTTTTTGCCTCAAGACGCGAATGGATAATAATCACTAATTATATTGAATACCATAATCTTAATATGGATTTGTTAGTTAGTCCGGCAAGTGCGGAAGAAGCAAAATACGCACTTTCCGCTGACATAATTGATGTGAAAAAACCCTCGGAAGGGTCGCTCGGCGCAAACTTTCCGTGGGTAATTGCGGCTATAAAAGATATGACCGATAAACCGGTCAGCGCCGCAATCGGAGATTATGCTTTTTTGCCCGGCGGCGCATCGCAGGGAGCATTCGGCGCGGCATGTGCCGGCGCGGATTATGTCAAAGTCGGTCTGATGTTTGACGGTGATGAAAAGGCTCTTGAGTTTATTCAGGCGGTTACACGCGCAGTTAAGTGGAAGTTCCCCGAAAAAACCGTCGTAATCGCAACCTATGCGGATTACGGCAGGGTGGACTCGATCTCTCCCTTTGACATGGCGCCCATTGCGGCAAAGGCGGGCGCGGATGTCGCAATGATCGATACCGCAATCAAGGACGGAAAGAGTCTCTTTGATCACTTAAACGAGGCTGAACTGACCGAATTCACCTCGAAGAACCGCGCACTCGGTCTCAAGACCGCACTTGCGGGTTCGCTGAAGTTCGACGATCTGCCTGTTTTAAAGCGCATCAACCCCGAGATAATCGGCGTCCGCGGTATGGTCTGCGGCGGTGACCGCAGTAATGCCATACGTGAAGAACTTGTGCAAAAAGCTATTGCAATGGTAAGGTGAATATATTATATGTATACCGAAAAACTGGATATGCAAACCGGTTTCACATTTGATGACGTTCTTTTAATACCCGCGGCATCGTCTGTGGAGCCGAATCAGGTAAATGTAAAATCACGTTTTTCAAAGAATGTAAATCTGTCAATACCTCTTGTTTCTGCCGCAATGGACACCGTTACCACCTCGACAATGGCCATTGCCCTTGCACGCGCCGGCAGTATCGGCGTAATTCACAGAAACATGACGCCCGAGCGCGAGGTCGAAGAGGTAAAACTCGTAAAGCGTGCCGGCGAATTTATCGAGAGGGATGTTCTCACGGTATCCTCGGATGCAACCGTTGCCGATGTCCATTACCTCATGCGCGAGAGAAATATCGGCGGTCTGCCGGTTCTTGAGGATAACAAGATTGTGGGTATTGTCTCGCGCCGCGACTTAAGGGGCATAATGCCTTCACGCGCATCCGAGAATATCTGCACGGTGATGACGAGAAACCCGATAACCGTGGATGCTTCCGTCAAGCTCGAGAGTGCGCTTGAGCTTATGTATACAAAGAAGGTCGAGAGGCTGCCGGTAGTTTCCGAAGATAACAGCCTATTGGGCATCATAACAATGCAGGACCTTCTCGAGAGTCAGCAGTACCCCAACGCCAACCACGATAAGGACGGAAAACTTCGCGTTGCCGCGGCAGTCGGACCTTTCGATATTCCGAGAGCCAAACTTCTCGATGAGGCCGGCGTCGATGTAATCATCTCGGACTGTGCGCACGGTCATAACCTGAATGTAGTCGAGTCCGTAAAGAAGATCAAGGAAGCCGTATCCTGTGACGTCGTTGCCGGAAACATCGCGACCGCCGCAGCCGCGGAAGCACTTGCCCCGTATGTCGACGGTCTTAAGGTGGGTATCGGACCCGGTTCAATTTGTACGACAAGAGTTGTCGCGGGTGTCGGCGTCCCGCAGATTACTGCAATTTCATCGGTTGCCGAGGTTGCGTCGCGCTACAATGTGCCGGTTATCGCGGACGGAGGTATCAGATACAGCGGAGATGTCGCAAAGGCAATCGCCGCCGGTGCCGACTGCGTAATGCTCGGCAGTCTCTTTGCGGGGACTGACGAGGCTCCGGGACGCGTCATCTCGATACAGGGCAGGAAATACAAGCAGTATCGCGGCATGGGATCGCTGGGTGCAATGACGGGCGGTCATTCCAGCGACAGATACTTCCAGAAGAATATCGGTCAGAACAAGTATGTTCCCGAGGGTATCGAGGGCGCAACACCTTATGTGGGCACGGTCTCCGAGGTCATTTATCAGCTCATCGGCGGTCTTAAATCCGCTATGGGATATACGGGTTCGGCAACAATCCGCGACCTTAAAGAGAACGCAAAATTCATCAGAATTACCGCCGCAGGTCAGATTGAGAGTCACCCGCACGATATTCTGATCACGGACGAGGCACCCAATTACAGAATTTCAAAATAAATTTCGGAATACAAATCCGTTCTCATAGATACAATATTCCTTTTTTTCAGATTTTTTCGTAAGTATCCGTCATGGTTTAACCGCTTCATGCCTCGGGGTATTGGCTACATTAATATATTACTTACACTTACTTTTGGTGTATATGCTTGAAGATGAGAATGTCTCGCGCATGCTCGATATTCTCGGCAACAAAAACCGCCGCAGAATTATCATGCTCCTGCGTGAGCGACCGTGTTTTGTTACGGAGATATCCGATCTGCTTATGATAAGCCCCAAAGCAGTGATAGATCATCTTCAGCTTATGGAGCGCGAACAGATATTATCGGTCAGATACGACTTAAACCGCAGGAAATACTACTATCTCTCGAATAATTTCCAGATAGTCATAAGTCCAGAGGCGATAAGCAATGCCGAATACGAAGGTCTGCCTGCCGATTCCGCTCTTCTGAAAGAAGCAAAGTCCCGGGCGCCGCATAATGAGGCTGCCGGCGCTGACGGTTACGGCGCCGCATCGGATACGCGCGGCACATCCGTCGCAGACAAAGATAACGCCGCTGTTTCCGGACGCATTTCCGACGCGGATGTCGGGCGCACTTTGGGCTGTATATCGGATATCCGTTATCTTATGGAATCGCGCTCTGAAATTCTCTCGGATCTGAGAGCTTTGGAGTCCGAGGTAAACGATAAAATACTGGAACTGAAAACAGCCTGCAAAGAAATAATAGGTAGCGAGACAGAGTTGAACTTAGTACTTGCACTTGCGGGATATGAGATAAGTGCGGAGGATCTGAGTCAGTTACTGAAAACTCCGGTCCCGGAGGTTGCCGAAGGTCTGCGGGGACTCGAGGCAAAAGGAATAGTGGAGAGAACAGGCAGTCTATACAGGATATGTGATAATTATGTCAGATGATACGGGCGACGATGTCTTTAAGAATATTGCAAAAGTAGTGGAGGGTATTATCGAAAACCTGCAAAAGGATGGCAATACCCGCTTTATCGGATGCACGGTTATCTCCGGACCCGACAGTGAGCCCCGTATCATCCCGCACGATATCCCCGGGGGCAGAATCAAGGCGGATGCACGCGAACTGGAATACGAGATCGTGGAAGGGGAGGATCTTCTTTACCTTACGGTCGAAGTTCCTTTCGATATCGCGGTCTTGCCGGAGATTGACGTATCCGAGAGATCCGTGCATATCGGTTTCGGCTTAATCGATTATCATATCGACCTTCCCTGCGCGGTTACAGCCCGCGGATTCACTCATTGTATTAAAAACGGCATTCTCGACATTGTATGCAGGAAAAAGCAGGTAATGTATGAAGACTGTCTTGAGCCCATTGACTGATCAATTGACTCCCAATCTTTTTATCATTTTTTGCGTGTGTCTGTGCAAGTAATTTAATGAAGCAGGTTCTATCTATTATAGTATTTTATGCGGTCTGATATCGGGTTTAAAGAGCGGCGTTATATTGAGGAGCTTAAGAATGCTTCCAAATCGACGGCGATTGACTGCATAATCGACGACGGTTTCGATCGCATCATCTATGTCATAAAGAAAGGCGATATGGGTCTTGCCATCGGAAAGGACGGCGCAAACATAAAGCGTCTTACGAAGACACTCGGTAAGCGCATAGAGATGGTGGAGGAAGGCGAAGACCTTCAGACATTCGTCGAAAATATCTTTAAACCCGCGCAGATTCACAGTGCAAAAGCGGACGAAGAGTCCGGGAAAGTGAATGTTTATCTCTCGCAGCGTAGTTCTCTCGGGATTGCAATCGGCAAAAACGGCTGCAATGTCGCAAAAGCGGGTCTGCTTTTGCAGAGATATTTCGGAATGGATATGGGGGAAGTCCTCCTTTTAAATGAGAGTGAAAAAACCGATTGAAAAAACCGAGTGAAAAAACAGATTGAAAATAAAGTGAAAATATTGAGTAAAAAATAGAGTAAAAATAGAGTGAAAAAAATGACCGATACTGCAATACTGGACGAGATATGGGAGACAATTCTCTCAAGGATTGAGAATCCGCCTGAAAAGAGCTATGTTCTTGATATTCTCAATCACAGAAAAGGAATGGACAAAGCTCTCGAGAAGGTCGGCGAAGAGGCAACCGAGTTCATAATCGCTGCCAAGAACGACAGCTACGAGCGCAAGGTCGAGGAAGCCGCCGATCTCTTATTCCACCTGATACTCGCACTTAAGGCGACCGATGTCGAATTTGCGGATGTTCTTGCCGAACTTGAAAAACGGCACCGATGATCTGCGGGAATTTTCATATTATCTTTTTTTAGGTGTTTTTAAGCTGATTTTCAGTTCAGAGGCGGCAGTTTTTGCATTCCTGATTGCCGCAGGGGATATTGTCTATCTTCCATTTCAGTGCCCAGTATTTTATGCCGCGGATAACGTCTATAAGTTCGAGGCCGCTCTCGGTAAGTGTATACTTTGAGATTATCGGTACTTTTGAAGCATCAACCGTTTTTTTGACTATTCCTTCCGCTTCCAGTTCGGTGAGGCGTTCCGAGAGAATCTTCGGGGTAATTTCGTCAAGTCTATCTTTAAGCTCGGAGAAGCGCCGCGTTGAGTTTTCGCCCTTATAGATCTCCAGAATGATAAGCAGAGTCCATTTCTTTGTCAGATATTTCACGGTCAGATTCACCGTGCAGTTTTCGTCCATGGTATAGTTTTGGAAACTCTTTCGTATATATCTTAGTATACTCAATATACTAAATATCAAAAAGAAAGCAGGTGACACAGATGTATTGTCAACAATGTCAGGAAGCAAAAGCACCGGCATGCACTCACGGCGGCGTATGCGGTAAGGATAAAGTAACGGCGGCTTATCAGGATGCGGTACTGTACTGTCTCTCGGGACTATGTTACAGACTGAATGCGGAGGGAAAACTCCCCGAATCATGTATTATAGAGCCGCTCTTTGCTACACTTACGAATGTAAGTTTCGATAAGTCACGCTTTGTCGGATATCTGAAGTGCATAACCGATCACCGCGACAGTCTTCCGTCCAAAGCGGATGAACCCGAAGCATGCTCGTGGAAACCGGCAAACGAAGAGGAGATTGTCGGTTCGGAGAAGATTAGGCTTGATGCAATCGCGGATGAGAACGAGCGTTCGCTCTTCTCGCTGCTGCTCTTCGGCGTGAAAGGGCTTGCGGCATACTACTCGCATGCGGTCGCGCTCGGTGAGAAGAATGACGCCTTTTTGGCTTTCATCACCAAAGCGCTCGCGTCAAGATTCATGCAACTCTCAATCGAGGAGAGAACCGCGCTTGTTCTCGAATGCGGAAAGTACGGCGCCGATGTTCTGGCTCTGCTCGATAAAGCAAATCAATACTACGGCGTTCCCGAGATAACGAAGGTGAACACGACGCCCGGAAACAACCCGGGAATTGCGGTAAGCGGTCATGATCTCAAAGATCTCGAGATGATTCTGAAGCAGACCGAAGGAACGGGCGTGGATGTCTACACTCACGGCGAGATGCTTCCCGCGCATGCTTATCCGGAATTCAAGAAGTATAAGCACTTCAAAGGGAACTACGGAACTTCGTGGGCAAATCAGAGAGCCGAGCTTGAGTCCTTCGGCGGTCCGGTGGTATTTACCACGAACTGTATCGTGCCGCCGCTTCAGTCCTACAAGGGCAGAGTCTTTACAACAGGCGCCGTGGGTTTCCCGGGATGCGTTCACATACCCGAGACTCCGTCGGGAAAGGATTTCTCCGAGGTAATCAAACTTGCAAAGCAGTCTCCGGCACCGAAAGATCTTAAGATTCCGCCCATGCTTACGGGATGCGGTCATGATGCTGTTCTGGCGCTTGCTGGTAAGGTCATAGAGCTTGTCAAGGCAGGAAAGATTCGGCGTTTCGTTGTTATGGCGGGGTGTGACGGACGCGACAGTGCGCGCGAATATTACACCGAGTTTGCAAAAGCGCTGCCGAAGGATACCGTGATTCTGACGGCGGGCTGTGCGAAGTACAGATACAATACTCTTGATCTGGGGGATATCGACGGCATTCCGCGTGTTCTTGACGCGGGACAGTGTAATGATTCCTACAGTCTTGTCGTTATCGCATCCGCGCTTGCCGAGGCATTCGGTTGCGGAATAAACGATCTTCCCGTATCCTACAATATCGCCTGGTACGAGCAGAAAGCGGTTCTTGTTCTTCTTGTTCTGCTTCATCTGGGTGTAAAAAACATAATGCTCGGACCTTCTCTTCCGAAGTTTGTCTCGCCCGCAGTCCTCGATCTGCTTGTTAAGACATTCGGCATTCAGGCGGCATCGGACGTTCAGACCGATCTAAAAAAGCTGAACTGTATCTGAGAGTGTTGTGATCAAATCAAATTATATTCAATCTTTTTTTGAGCAATGCCTGCCTTGGTTGTTGCGTAAGGTATTGCATATGGTTTTGCCGTATGGGTCGCGATCATGCGAGATTTGACGGTGTGAATCTGCGCGATTGTATTATTGTCGCGGAAAAAATTCCGATATGTCGAGTTTTTCATATGCCGCAATGCCGTAGCATACCCGTATTTCCTTTCTCAATTGGCAACTCTTATATACGCCGCACACTAACATTGTAAGGCTGAAAGTATTACGCCCCAAGCACGGGAAAACGCCCGTGAGAAATGCGGCGTAATGGAGCAGAAATTCAAAAATATCGTGGATTGCTCAAAGAAACGGTGAAAAACCGCGAGCAGAAAAAGTCCGCTGTATGGAAAGGAAACAACGTACTTTATTAGTAATAAAGTCCAATATTGTTTCCTCGAATTTCTTCTGATGGGGAGCCAAAACCGCTCGGATGGGAGTGTTGGTTCCGACGTTGGTACTGATAATGCGGAAATTTATTTATTAACCGCTAATTCCTTTAGATTTAAACAAAGTCGATAGAATCAGTGTGCCGAAGTGAAACGTATCTTCAAAACCGGTGAGACACATCGGATCTTAAAAGATGAAACAACTCAATTCTGGTTGATCCTGCCAGAGGTCACTGCTATCGGGGTTCGATTAAGCCATGCGAGTCGAGAGGGTTCAGACCCTCGGCGGACTGCTCAGTAACACGTGGATAATCTGCCCTATGGTGGAGGATAACCCCGGGAAACTGGGGATAATACTCCATAAGTCAGGAGTACTGGAATGTCTCCTAACTGAAAGTTTCGGCGCCATAGGATGAATCTGCGGCCGATTAGGTAGTTGTTGGGGTAACGGCCCAACAAGCCCGTAATCGGTACGGGTTGTGGGAGCAAGAGCCCGGAGATGGAATCTGAGACACGATTCCAGGCCCTACGGGGCGCAGCAGGCGCGAAAACTTTACAATGCAGGAAACTGTGATAAGGGAACCCCGAGTGCCCGTACACGCGGGCTGTCCCGGTGTTTAAAACACATCGGAAGAAAGGGCCGGGCAAGACCGGTGCCAGCCGCCGCGGTAATACCGGCGGCTCGAGTGGTGACCACTTTTATTGGGCTTAAAGCGTTCGTAGCTTGATTTTTAAGTCTCTTGGGAAATCTCACGGCTTAACTGTGAGGCGTCTAAGAGATACTGGGAATCTAGGGACCGGGAGAGGTAAGAGGTACTTCAGGGGTAGAAGTGAAATTCTGTAATCCTTGAGGGACCACCGATGGCGAAGGCATCTTACCAGAACGGCTTCGACAGTGAGGAACGAAAGCTGGGGGAGCGAACGGGATTAGATACCCCGGTAGTCCCAGCCGTAAACTATGCGCGTTAGGTGTGCCTGTAACTACGAGTTACCGGGGTGCCGAAGTGAAAACGTGAAACGTGCCGCCTGGGAAGTACGGTCGCAAGGCTGAAACTTAAAGGAATTGGCGGGGGAGCACCACAACGGGTGGAGCCTGCGGTTTAATTGGACTCAACGCCGGGCAGCTCACCGGATAGGACAGCGGAATGATAGCCGGGCTGAAGACCTTGCTTGACCAGCTGAGAGGAGGTGCATGGCCGTCGTCAGTTCGTACTGTGAAGCATCCTGTTTAGTCAGGCAACGAGCGAGACCCACGCCAACAGTTGCTAGCATGTTCTCCGGAATGATGAGGACACTGTTGGGACCGCCTCTGCTAAAGAGGAGGAAGGAATGGGCAACGGTAGGTCAGCATGCCCCGAATTATCCGGGCTACACGCGGGCTACAATGGTCAGGACAATGGGAAACGGCACTGAAAAGTGTAGTCAATCTCCTAAACCTGTCCCAAGTTCGGATTGTGGGCTGCAACTCGCCCACATGAAGCTGGAATCCGTAGTAATCGCGTTTCAAAATAGCGCGGTGAATAAGTCCCTGCTCCTTGCACACACCGCCCGTCAAACCATCTTAGTGAGGTTTGGATGAGGCTGTGGTTAACTGCCACAGTCGAATCTAGGTTTCGCAAGGAGGGTTAAGTCGTAACAAGGTAGCCGTAGGGGAATCTGCGGCTGGATCACCTCCTAACGACAATCGAAAGGAAAAATTAGCGGTTAATAAATAAACCGTAAAATTATCGGTATCGACGAAAGAAGAAGAAAAGACAGCGGGCTTATAGCTCAGTTGGAAGAGCGCCGCCTTTGCAAGGCGGAGGCCGGGGGTTCAAATCCCCCTGAGTCCACTTAAAACCATTTGAAAGAATGGTTTTAGAGATGCACCCGGAAATGCGAATTACCGGGGAAGGGTTGAAACTCACGCAAGCGGCGACGCCGTGAGTTCATGAAACCGTGCACAGGTATAACATAACAGACGTTAAATGGATTTTAGCGGATAAAAGCCAAAAAAACTTTGCTGAATTACATTAAACCTGTCAGTGAATGGCTCGGTTTGAGAGCCGATGAAGGGCGTGCCAAGCTGCGATAAGCTCCGGGAAGACGCAAGGGTTCTATGATCCGGAGATCCCCGAATGGGAATCCTACGGCCTATGCCGTGATTGGAAACAATCGGTAACCCCCCGAATTGAAACATCTTAGTAGGGGGAGGAAAAGAAATCAAACGAGATGTCGTGAGTAAAGGCGATCGAAATCGACACAGTTCAAACTGAATCCCGCAAGGGAGATGTGGTGTTATAGGCTCACTGTAGATTTTAACAAACGAAACGGAACTCTTCTGGAACGTCAGACCACAGAGGGTGACAGTCCCGTACGTGTAAGTTTATTAAAACAAGTGAATACCTGAGTAATGCGGGTTGGAAATCTCGCATGAAGTTGGGGGTCATCAACCTCCAAAACTAAATACTCCTCAAAACCGATAGCGCAATAGTAGTGTGAACGAAAGCTGAAAAGTAACCCTGGAAAGGTGGTGAAGAAGTGCCTGAAACTGGCAGGTGACAGTGTGTTATGGCGTGCAAGGATCTTTACACCGAAAGAAAATATCGCGAGGTATGTGTATGGGGTGTAATGCCGACGTCATAACTTACGTTTTGAAGAACGGGCCGGAGAGTTAATTCTGTTGGCGAGGTTAACGAATAAGGAAGCCGAAGCGAAAGCAACAGGTTCGTAGTCGCAAGACATGGAACGACGTATTAAAAGTGCGTGAAGTCAACAGGATCATACCCGAAGCCCGGTGATCTATGCGTGGGCTGGCTGAAGGGTGACGAAAGTTGCGTGGAGGGCCTAAGCGGTATTGATATGCAAATCATTCGTGTGACCTGCGTATAGGGGTGAAAGGCCAATCGAACCGGGCATCCGCTGGTTCCTCTCGAAACATGCCGTAGCATGACCTGAACCGAGGCCGATGGTGAGGTAGAGCACTGATTTAGGAAGTTGGGGAAGAAATTCCTCACTCTTTTGTCAAACTCCGAATTCCCCATCGCCGGAGACGTTCGGCAGTCCGCACTACGGGGTAAGCTTGTAGTGCGTAAGGGAGACAACCCAGACCGTGGTTAATGTCCCTCAGTGTAGGTTAAGTGTAAACACTAAATGAGGTCCTAGGTCAAAGACAACTGGAAGGTGAGCTCAGAAGCAGCTATCCTTAAAAAAGTGCGTAACAGCTTACCAGTCGAGATTTAGGGCGCAGAAAATGGACGGGGCTCAAACCTACCACAGATACCACGGACCACAGCAATGTGATGGCGTAGAGAGGCGTCCTGTATGGGTAGAAGCAGGGGTGTAAGTTCCTGTGGACCGTATAGGAATGAGAATTCCGGCAGTAGTAGAAGCAAAGTCCGGTGAGAATCCGGACCGCCGAAGGGGCTAGGTTTCCTCGACAATGTTCGTCAGTCGAGGGTTAGTCGGTCCTAAGTTGTACCGTAACTCGAGTATAGCGAAAGGGAAACAGGTTAATATTCCTGTACTGTCTGTCAACAATCCTAACGTTTCCGGATAAGCTCTGCAGGGTCGTCGCCCTGTTCAAGCGTATAACCTCTTGGAGAACCGTCATGGTGAGAATAGAGTGAAATCGTGATGAATCCTAGAGCCGACTTCGGGAACCCGTGAAAAAGGGACACGACATCCGTACCGAGATCTGACACAGGTGCCCCTAGCTGAAAAGGCTAAGGCGTGTCGGTTTAATTGTAGTTTAGGGAATTCGGCAAAATAGCCCCGTAACTTAGGAATAAGGGGTGCCTGCCCGGTGATCGGGCAGGTCGCAGTGACCAGGGGACTCCAACTGTCTAATAACAACATAGCAGACTGCAACTCAGTAATGACTAGTATAGTCTGTGATTCCTGCCCAGTGCAGGTATCTGAACACCGGGTACAACCGGACGAAGGACCTGTAAACGGCGGGGGTAACTATGACCCTCTTAAGGTAGCGTAGTACCTTGTCGCTTAATTGGCGACTTGCATGAATGGATTAATGAGAGTCCCACTGTCCCAAACACAAGTCCGTTGAAGCTTTTATCCTAGTGCAGAGGCTAGGGCCTCCATATGGGAAGTGAAGACCCCGTGGAGCTTTACTGCAGCCTGTTGTTGTGTTACGATATCCCTTGCGCAGCGTAGATGGGAGACGTTTGACGCGTATCTTGCGGGGTACGTTTAGTCGCAATCTGAGACACCATCCTTGGTTTATTGTAACACTAACTCTCTCTGAGAGGACATCGGTAGGTAGGCAGTTTGGGTGGGGCGCCACACCCTCGAAAAGATATCAAGGGTGCCCCAAGGTCAACTCATGTGAGTCAGAAACTCACAGGAGAGTGTCAAGAGCAAAAGTTGGCCTGACGCTGATACGCATAGCAAGTATCTGCGAGAGGAAACTCGGGTCTAACGAACCAATACGCGCTTTTGATGAGTGCTATTGACGACAGAAAAGCTACCCCGGGGATAACAGAGTTGTCGCCGGCAAGAGCACATATCGACCCGGCGGCTTGCTACCCCGATGTCGGTTCTTTCCATCCTGGCTGTGCAGCAGCAGCCAAGGGTGAGGTTGTTCGCCTATTAAAGGGGATCGTGAGCTGGGTTTAGACCGTCGTGAGACAGGTCGGTTACTATCTATATGGAGTGTTGGGAATCTGAAGGTAAGACGGAAATAGTACGAGAGGAACTTTCCGTCGCCGCCACTGGTAGATCGGTTGTCTGACAAGGCAATGCCGAGTGGCTACGCGGTAAGAAATAAAAGCTGAAAGCATCTAAGCTTGAAGTTTAGCCTAAAACGAGATTCCGTCACAGGACACGGGTAAAAGACCCGCTTGATAGGTCAGGGATGTAAGCACGAAGGCAACGACGTGTTCAGTCCACTGATACTAACGTCCGATAATTCAGTAATTGGTATATGTCCGTTAAAATCCAGACGAAATCTGTTATGTTATACTTGTTGATACTTTTTGTTCAGGTTCATGGTTCCTGTAAAGAAGTCTTCAATTGCGGCCATAGCAGCAGGGTCACACCCGGACTCATTCCGAACCCGGAAGTTAAGCCTGCTCACGTCGGATGCGGTACTCAGATACGCGAGTTCTCGGGAAACATCCAACGCTGCAATTGTCTGAGATTGGATTGAGTTTTTGTGATTGTTTTGTAATTGTTTTGATGGAAGAGCGGATGCTCTCGCGATTGTTTTTTGCGATGATTTTTTCCATGACTGCGGGCGCTGTCTTTCTGTTAGCCTGTCACTGTCGATAATCTGTGCGTGACTCTCTTAGTGCGGCGCGTGTTCTGTTCAGTGTCACATGACATCACACGCGGTATCTCGGTGTGAATTCATTCACAATTGTGAAAATAAATCGCAGCGGATCATCTGTTTTGAAATTACGCTTACATTCACGTTGTTATCCGAAATCACGCCAAAATTGCGTCACAGAGGCAACCTCGCCGTCAAAAATCGATAGCTATATATTTCACAATTGTGAATATTTGTATGCACTAATGCGCTGAGATGCGGAGTGCGGAGATTACAGCCAAGGTGGCGGAGTGGCTACGCGGTCGCCTGCAGAGCGACTATTACTCCAGTTCAAATCTGGACCTTGGCTTTGCGTTTTTGAAGAATTTTTGTGGTTTTAGAGTTATTCTCGGGCTTTTAAGTTCTATGGGTAAGCCAGGCATTCCCGATAAAACCGCAACTTACCTAAAGAATGCGGCAGAATACTTTTTAGAGAACTTAGTTAAGGTGAATGTGAATATATGGAATTTGTGACAAAGGAACTGCGTATAATACCGCTCAGCGTCGAACAGTTCAAGATGATGCTTGAGAGATTCGACAAGATGGAGGATGCCTTCAAGCTCAAACACTCGAAGCAGAAACTCGGTGACGAGACAAAGGCGGCTATGCAGGAACTCTATGAGAAGGCGGTGCAGCACGAGGATGAGTACGTCTGGTATACTAACTGGCAGATAATACTGAAAGAGGAGAATGTATCCATCGGCAGCGCCTGCTTCAAGGGCGAGCCCGATGAGAACGGCGTCGTCGAGATAGGCTACGGTCTGGACGAAAAATACCGCGGCAAGGGATACATGACCAACGCAATCAAGGTCATGCTCAAATGGGCAAAGGCAATGCCGCATGTAAAAAAAGTCATTGCACTGACCTCAAAGGACAATGAAGCCTCGCAGAAAGTCCTCGAGAACTGTGGCATGAAGTTCGAGCGCGAAGAAGGGGATCTGCAGTACTGGTCGATCTGAGCCGCGGATATTTACCCGCGGAATTACCCTGAATAACGTAAAAAAAAAATAAAAAAAGTTTTTTCCCTTTTTTGCCGATTGTCCGGTTACTCTTTCTTTTGCAGTAATTTTTCCTCGGCATTGCTCTTCTTCTGCTGTATGTCCGCCTTAATCTTCGAGATCTTCTGTCTTACAATCTCGCGTTTGACGATGACAATCGAGCCGAAAATGCCCAGGAATATATTCATGTAATAGAGAATCAGACGCCAAAGCACGACGAAGACACCGACAATCGAGGACGGGACAAAGACGCTGTAAAGCGAGGTTGCCGAAATCTCTGCAATACCGGAGCTTCCCGGAGTCAGCGGAATCATCATTATAATCGCGATTATTATCTGCGCGACAAAGGACTCCCCGATATGCGGCGCCTCGCCCAGGCCCATGAGAATCAGCGACGCGATAAAGAACTCGCTGAACCAGTAGATTACCGTAAACAGCGTTCCCCAGACCAGACCCGTCTTGGAGTGGCTGACGTAATTCGTCATGGCGTGATTGAAGTTGTCGACCTCGGAATCTATTTTGCCGGCAAACTCCTCAATCTTATCCGCCTGCCACCGCTTTGTGAACAGCCCCGAGATTTTCTTGACGATATTCTTCAGAAACGCCGGATTCTTTATGGAATACGCGAATGCCACGACAAATGCCGTTATCAGAACCCACATCAGGAAGAGCGGAATCGTGATTGAAAGACCCAGTTCCTCGGAGCCGAGCCACATCGCAATGATGGCAATGCCGCCGATGATGCCGAGCAGGATGCCGTCAAGCACCCTCTCCATGATGACAATCGCGGTCGCGTCGCCAAGCGGCACATCGGCGCGGTAAAGCTCATGGATTCTTACCGGTTCACCGCCCACCTGTGACGGAGTCACGGCGGCAATCAGGAGATTTGCAAAGACCGCATTGAGGCAGTGTAAGAAGGGAACCTTATAGCCCAGAGAACGCGCCATGAACTTCATTCGCAGCGCCCATGCGCACATCGAAGCAAGGTGCATGAGAATAGCGGCAACAAGGTATTCCGGTTTTAAAGAGTTGAGGTATACGACGGTATTTTCGTCGATGGTAAAATAAAGGACAAGTGCAAGGACAACTATGCTGAACACTATCGAAAGTATCAGCCATTTCCATTGTGACCTGTCAATATTCATAGTCTTCTATCTGTTTTGTCCGCAGTGCATATATACACTTTTAATCGACTACAGTGACGCGGAGATCAGACCGTGAAGAGATCGCGGTTGCCCGTAATGATGAAATGTCCGCACCTTACGGCGCCGTCGAGAAGGCCGTATCCGTAACTGAAATGCGCAAGGGCATTGACGTATCTCTCGGCGGCAAGATGTTCCCGTCCCGAATCGAGGTAGTCTCCCGTAATCTCCGCGATACTCTCAGCAAACTTATGCAGCGGACTTTCTATGTCGGGCGCGGTCTTCACCGACGAAAGTGCGGCGGTAAGCATCCTCTGATACCTGTTCGTCTTCTCGAAGAGTTTATCGAAGAGTTCGGCGGGCATATCCTCCTCGAATTCGAATACCGTGAGGTCGGGCGAGAACGCCGATTCGGGCGCGGAGGGCACGCACTCTATCCCGATAAGCCCCGCTTTAATTCCGAGATCGAGCCATCCGAAACCGTATGCATACGAGGCATGCCCGTTCACGAGGTCGCCGCCCGAGACGAACGACCCGCCGTCGTTCACGTATGAGACCGCCATGGTCATAATCTCGTCGGCAAGTCTGTAATAGGGGCTGTCGGGGCAGGGAAGAATCGAGCAGTTATTCAGGTGCTCCTTAAAGATTCTGCCGTACTCATCGGAAGTAAGTCTCATATCCTCATTCCCGTTTAAGACCGGCAAAAATCTCCAGATACTCCCTCTCCATCTCGTGCAGGGATGCGGGGACGGCTATGATGTGAAGCGGCGCCCCGTAATCATGATTCATGACATCCTCCGCACTGCCGGCAAAGACCGACGGACTCTCCGAGCCCGCTCTTGCCATGCCGACATAGAGAGGCGGCGCAGTCTCCCCGCACTTCTCGGCCATGCGGCATATCAGCTCCACACCCTCGGGAACGCTCATATGGCGGTCCGGCTTGATGTCAAGGAAGACGAGGGTATGCAGGTCCTGCCTGAAGTTCGACAGAATCGTATCCAGCGGCGTTGTGGGGAACCAGTTCCTCTCGGGGTAGGGGACTGAGCATGACTTGCCGAAACGGTAATTCTGAAGCCCCGAGAGGCCGCATACGGCACTCTGTATCGAAGCGCCGTGGATGATGCGGGTTGCAATGCCTCTCTCTTCGGCACGGATTCTGATATCCGCATGCGTCGTCGAGACCATGGGGTCGCCGCCCGTGAGAAAGACCGCATCCCCTTCGGCGGCGGCATCGAGGATCTTCCCCGGGAATCTCTCGACATCGTCGCGGTTGAGCAGGGTCACGGGTTTGCCGTAGAATTCTTCAAGTTTGCGCACGTCAGCGCCCATAAGCCGTGAGGTATACCCCTCGAGGTATACCTTATCTGCGCTTTTGATAATTTCGAGCCCTTTTACCGATATATCTCTCTCGTCATAGAGTCCGAGACCGATGAATGTAAGCATATTTTCACCCTAAATTTGGAATCAGATACTATATATTTATCAGTAATGAGATAAAACAGAATAGTTAGTTTGTGAAGAATTTCACAGACATACACCGAACGACTGAATGTCTTTGGGGTACCGGAGATGTTAATTCACCGTTATTATGGGCGTATGCTGAAAAAGGAACTCGTAAGTCTTCCCGATTCGGTCTGCTTCATGGTTGCGGCGGATGAAATTTCCGGAACTCCATCGAAATTTAGTGAAGTCGTCTCATGGTGTAAAAATCTGGGCATTTTTAAGGTAATTTTTCATATCGATACCGATAACGTGAGTTCCGTCATTCCGCATCTTGATACGGTTCGCGGTATTTCCGGTGCGGCACGTCTGAATCTCTTCTACGACGACAAGGTCGAGAGGCTCGGCGAGGACTGCGGCATGACCGTTACCGTGGCTGTGGGCATGAGCGGACGCGAGGAGATAGCAAGCGCCGTAAAGCGCATGGCGGCGGATAAGATCGCACCCGAAGACGTCACCGAAGAAGTGCTTGAGTCCTATCTTAAGTTCAGGGTAGAGCCCGACTTCGTGATAAAAACGGGGGGCAGCCACCTGACCGATTTCCTGATATGGCAGTCCGTATACTCCGAACTGTTCTTCCTCGACGTCAACTGGGACAGATTCCGCGAGATCGACTTTTTAAGAGCGCTGCGCGATTATCAGATACGAAAGCGCCGCTACGGTGCATAAAACAGGATTGTGCTCTGTTGTGATTTATTGCTATTTATTGCAATTTATTGCGACTTATTCTGATTAATTGAAATTGACTGCAATTTATTGTGTTTTGTTCTGTTTTAAAGCCCTGACTCTCTGGTCATAGAGGCGTATTCCGCGCAGTAGATCAATCTTGCGGAACATAGGCCAGTAGGGTGCGCAGAAATAGACCGCGGATTTGTTGCCGTTGGCAAGCCACGGCAGAAAATTGGATGTTCTCTTCTCGTTGCCGGTCCTGATGATAAGGTCTACGGGGGAGATGCTGACATCGCTGTAGAGGTTCTCGTCGACGGTATCGACATCTATATCATCGGCATTGAGTTCGCCGGAATAGACCTTGTTCAGAATCGATCTGGCGGCACAGAGTATCTCGTTTCTGCCGCCGTAGGCGATGGCAAGATTGATGGTATAGGTATTGTAGTCCCTTGTCATCTCTTCCACCTTCTCTATTTTGCTCAGGAAATCCTGCGGCAGAAGAGAGCGGTCGCCGACCATCTGGATACGAATTCTGTTCTCGGGCGAGACACCTTTGTTTAAGGAATCCAGAGCCTCGTTCGCCTTGTCCATGAAGAGACTGAAGAGGTCGCGCAGCTCGCCCTCGGATCGGTTGAAGTTCTCGGTCGAAAAACAGTAAAGCGTGATCTGCTTCACGCCTATGGCCCTTGCCCACTCCAGAACGTCCCTTGTCTTCTCGGCGCCGAGTCTGTGACCTGCCGCTATGTCTATCCCCATCTCTTTTGCAAATCTCCGGTTGCCGTCCTGGATGATTGCTATATGTTCGGGGACATACTCTATCTGGGAAGCAAGCTTCTTCTCGTATATCCTGTCGGCAATATCTTTCAGACCAATCATGCTGAATCGTGAATCGCGTATCTGTTATCTGATTCTTTTCAATAATCGGATTCCTTTCAATACAGTTTTTAGGACAGTATCCGTTAATATCATTTTGTTGACGCGGGGCTTACCCCGGGCTTTGACGAAGGGTGAAGGCGGGTATGAACGGTTCCGCCGTGCCCGCGTATCGATTACGCCGTTTAAAGCGGCGTAATTTCGACGATCATGCCGTCGTTTGGATACTTCTCGATAACCTGCTTCTCGCCCTTAAAGTCCTCGGGGAAGTCGGTCAGAAGCCACCACGCAAGTTCGATATGATCCCCGAAAATCTCATACATGTCCTCCTCGAGATCTTCGGGAAGCGGCGCTCCCATGCCGCCTTCGGGAACCCAGTATCCGTAGACGACCGTGCCGTCCTCGGTTATCTCCTCAAAAGGTCTTGCCGTATTCTCCGCTATGCGCTTGAGACGTTCGCGGAGCTGCACCGAGTCCTTGAATGTGGATGAGCACCAGTGCACCTTGCCGCAGGTTCCGTCCTCGCACCTGCCGCCGCCTGCCGCGAGGAGTTTTTCCGCCCAGACCTCGGCGCCCGGGACGGCATTGTGGTAATCGTCCTCGAGGCTGTAACCGCGGCTGCGCATTGCCTCGGCATTCGTCTCGCTCCATTCGAGTTCGTTGATGTTTAAGTAATCGAGATACGGAAGCGCGGGTATGAGGTATTCCAGCCCGGGCAGGGAGGGAACTTCGATTGTGACCTCAAAGCCCATCTCCTTCGCCGCCTTCGCCGACTCGATATACTTCGTATTCAGGATATCCTTCCAGAGCTCCTGCGGCGGGTGCATCCTTATCTCGTCGACAAGACCCGAGAGTTTCTTCAGTATCTCGGCGTTCGGCGCCGTTCCTGTATACAGGTGGATATGGTGCTCCTTTCCGAACTCGTTCTTTAAGAGGCGGCAGTATTCGACAACCCTGTCGACCCTGAGGAGCGCTTCGCCGCCCGTGACACCCGTTCCGAGAGCGCTCATCATCCTTGCCTCGTCTATGATGTCCTGCGGGTCGAAAACCTGTCTGTCGTTTGCAAAGGTCAGGTCTTTATCCTTTCTCTCATAGGATATCGGGCAGTACCAGCAGTCTTTGCCGCAGATGCCGGTGACAAAGAGCACCATCTTTGCCCCCTCGCAGCACTGCCGGCATGCCTTACTCAGCATCAGTTCACCGTTTCCGAGAGTCTCTTGATTACAAAGTCGCTGCCGAGAGCCTCGAGGAACCAGCCGGCACGCGGACCTCTCTCCTGTGCGAGAATCGCCTTATAGATGCAGGTAAAGATGTCTTTCGGATTTATGCCCGCTTCCGTGCCCGTATCGTAGACGGCGTTGTGGATATTCTCGGCGTTCCATACGGGCACCTTCGAGAGTTTTTCGACGAGAGTCTTAATGGCGCGTTTTTCTTCGTCGCCGAAGGACTTCGCGCACTCGGGCAGTTCCTCCTTCACCGTGAATCTGACGTTTTCGGGCGCATACTGCTCGACCCAGATCTTTGCACGGCGGGCACGCTTTATGACGGCATCGCGGTTGCTGACATTGTATCCGCTTCTGGCAAGTATCTCGAGGATGGCGTCGTCGTCCTTTGCAATCTGAACGACGGTGACCAGGTGCCTGAACGGGATGTCGGTGGCGACATCCGATATCTTTGACAGCTCATACTCGCGGCTTTCGCCTTTCTCGGCGACCCTTGAGTATTCGTCAATGAGGGTGAGAAGTCCCATTCCCGGGTCGAAGTTGATTGCCTTCTCGGGTTTGCTCCTTACAATCATGTAGCGGAGAACGTCGGGGGGCACAATCTCGAGCATGGACGAGATGGTGATTGCGACACCCGTCGAGGATGCCATTGCGCCCTTTCCTTTGAGGCTGATCCACTCGTACGGGACGGGGAAAGGTGCCTTGCCGCCGAAGATCTTCTCCACAATCTCTTTGCCGGTGTCGTAGGAACCGCCGGCTGCGGCATGATCCTTTCCGAACGGCTCCACGGTAACGCCGAGCGCGTTCCAGCGCATGGGCCAGTCGACACGCCAGACGAGTTTTCCTTCGCCTTTGGAGTAGTCGCATTCGTCGACATGTCCGCAGGAACATCTGTATTTGACGATATGTCTCTCGGGGTCGTGCTCCAGAATTTCCGCGTTGCTGATCTGTCCGCATCCTTTACAGATGGGGTAGAAGGGCACCCAGTTGTCGGGCAGTTTTCTCTGTGAGACTCTCTCGAGGATCTCTTTTATTTCGGCGGAGTTCTCGAGAACCGTCTTAATCTGTTCGGTGTATTTTCCGCTTCTGTAAAGCTCGCTCGAACGGAGAACTTTGGGTTTTACGTCAAGTTCTTCGAGTGCCTTTAAGAAAGGCTCAAGGAAGTGGTCCGCATAACTCTTGTGTTTGCCGCAGGGGCAGGGTATGTCGCAGAGCGGGTATCCTATATATTTTGCGTAGGACTCGTCAAGGAAGGGGTAAACCTTTCTGAGCGGGTCGAAGTCGTCGGCATTGTAGATAAGTTCCGCATCCAGACCCTTCGCCCTCATTGCCTTGTAGACGACGTCGCCCGTGACGACTTCACGCATATTTCCGAGATGTATCGGTCCTGACGGTGTGATTCCCGTGGCGATGAGGTGCTTTACGCCTCTGTCGACATCGGCGGCGCAGACATCCGCCCAGTGAATCTTCTCGTTTGAATTTCCGCCTGTTATTTCCATGTGCCTTATCTATTGGATCTATTATATTAACAATTTATAGGTTAGACTTCCGGGGCGGCGGGGAAGATACGAAAAAAAGTGTATGTGTGTATGTAAAGGTGTATGTAATGTGTATTTAAACGGGTGCTCACCCATAACCCGTAAGCGGCTTTTATTCCGCAACCGTTGCAGCCGTTAGTCCCATACCGTCAAGCCATCCGCGAATATCATCCCCGGAGGCTTCGGCGGGGAAACGACGGCTGTCAAGCCACTTAACGTTCTTGGGTACAAGTGTATGCAGATATTCCAGACTTTCTTCTATGCCGCTTGAATCCGAGGTGCAGAATGCCGCAAGCGACTTTCCGTTCAGATCGTTGTTTTCAAGGAATGTGCAGATAATACGCGGTGCCTGCCCGTACCATATAGGATAGCCGATCAATATCGTATCGTATTTGTCGGGATTGGGGACCAAACCGTTTATCGCGGGTCTGGCGGTCGGATCGGACTGCTCTCTTATGGCGCGTGACTCCGTGGAATAGGAGATATCCTCTTCATTGTAGGGTACTTCGGGAACGATTACATAGAGATCCGCATTCAGTATCCCGGCGGCGGAATCGGCTATCCGTTTCGTGTTTCCGGTTGCCGAAAAGACGGCAACAAGGACATGGTGTTTATCGTCGTTACTGCTCTGAACGGTATTGTTATCGACTCCGGTTCCCGTATTCTGTCCTCCGTTCACGCCGACGCAGCCTGCCGAAGCGAGCAGAACGATCAGAACGATAAAAATGCACAGTATTTTTTTCATGCGATCTCTCCGTTTACCGCACTGCGGTAATGCCGTTTTATGCGGTATAATTTCTTTATTATGTCGCAATTACATTAATTTATGCAACAGATTGTGCCGTATCCGTTATTTTTGAGGCAACGTTGAAATTCGGGGAAGTATCGCTGACGGAAACCTAAATATCCGAATTGAAGACTGAATTAAAAAAAGTAATTCAAAAAGAAAATGAAAAGTAAAAAATGAAATGTAAAAAATGAAAAGAAAAAAATGAAATGTAATTATCTGTTCTTTTTCGACTTGCCTTCTTTCTTCTTCTTTGCCATCGAAAGAATATCGACGATATACTTGTCGTCGGAACCCATCTGCATAATCATGTCGTCGCCCGAGGCAAGTTTCTCGAGATTCAGTTCGTACGAACCCGGGCTTAAGACCCTTATGCTCTCTATTCTGTCATAGATTTCGGTTCTTTCAGGTGCTTTCTGTGGAATCTCTATGATTTCCTGTTTGGTTTCGGCGGCAATCTCCTCTATGGATTTCTCTTCGAGGACATCCCTGTGTAAATCAGCCCTCTTTATGTAGAGAAATTTTTTGCCGCCGCAGCTGGGACAGCCTTTCAGTATATCCGTGGAACCGTCCTTGAACTCTCTTCCGCACTGTGCGCACTTATGCGGCATATTCTATCACCTTTTTTCTGTCGCGCTGTTCGCTTGCTTTTTTATTTTTTATTGCGTTATTGCGTTATTTGGATGAAACCCATGTGCTGATGAGGTCCTTGTCCTTCTTTAAGGTCTTCATCTGGTTTGCGGGTCCGATAACCGTGAGTCTTCCCGCGGTCGAACTCTCCTTCTTGCCGAAGAGTCCTCCGAAAAGTCCCCCGCTCTTGTGACTGCTCTCGGAACCTGCCGAATAGGTCTCCATCTCGATGCCGGCAAAGCCGTCCGGCGTTATCTCGCGCATGGTTGTCTCGATGAGAAAACTCTGCTCATCCGGTGTAAGACCTTTCTCGAGAACGACAACGTTTCCCTCCATGACTTTTTCCAGTATGAGCCGCACCTTTTCGAGTGTGGTCAGGTTCTCAAGTCGCTCCGATGAGATAAGATCTATTTGCACTCCCTGAATCATTCTGATCACCCGAAGTACTCAATCATTTTCTCGTAAAGCTCATCGACGTTGTTGCCCTCAAGACCGGAGATGGAGATGACCGGATGCTGGGGGAAGGCACTCTTGATTCTTGCCGGCGATGCATCCGGAAGATCGTTCTTGTTTGCGACTATGATGACGGGCAGTTCGCGGCTCTCGATGATGCCGACGAGCATGATGTTGACCTGAACAAAGGGATCCTGCGTCGAGTCGAGCATGTAGATGACGCCGTCGATGTCCTCTCTGAGCCAGTGCATTGCCTCGGCAACACCCTCGGTAGCCTCGCGGGCGCGGACAACAGCCTCGTCGGGCTGCATGCCGTATTCGAGGAACTCTTTGTAGTCGATTTTGGTGGTGACTCCCGGAGTATCGACAATATCGATTGTGATGGAATTGCCTTTCTCATCCGAGATCTTTACGCCTTCCTTCCTTCTTGCACGGCGTGTTTCGTGCGGAATCTCGCTTACGGGTCCGACCGCATCGCCGGTCCAGTCTCTGACAATCCTGTTGGAAAGAGTGGTTTTTCCTGCGTTCGGCGGTCCGTAGATACCGATTCTCATCTGTTTTTTCTTGAAGAGACCGCCGAAAAGTTTAGCAAATCGTTGTTTCGTTTTTAATAAAAAGCTCATTAAATATCCTCCGATTATATACCCATTTGATCAATTTGACTGATATCTACTATGTACCATGTACAATATAGAGATATATCATGTTTTGTTCAATAAATAAGATTTCTATTGGATTCGGGAATGCATAAAACGCAGATCTTCGTTTTATATCGTTTAATATCGTCATATTACCTTTTATATCCTTTTAACTCACCCGGAGTTGCAGTGCCCGCGGAGGTTGCGGGCGGGTCTGGCAAAACAGGAATATATAAATCCCGTATCCGTTCGAAATCTCATGATTTGGTCATTAACATTAATGTTTTATACTGACAGGTTATAGGAATAGTTATAGGACCCGTCTCCGGTACGGGATGGTTGCACGGGTAAACGATTCAGACAGTATCCGGTTATTTTTGAGATAGATTGAATATTTCCGGATATTTCGGAATGATGTTTTGCATCCTGTGTCTGCTGTTTTCCGCCGGATTTGGGGGTTGACAATAATCAAATTCCATCGAAATCACTCAAAATCAATCGAATTCCATAAATTCCACCGAAATCAGTCATAATTCACTGAAATCTACTGAAATCGGAGGTGATCAGAAATGAACAATAATATAGGCACCGGTCAGTATCACATAAATGTACCTGTCAAGGAGATCATAAAGTATAATGCCGTTACCGTAAGTGCGGACACGCGTGTCGATAAGGTAGCGGAGAAGATGTGCAGGATAGGAACGGGCAGCTGCATTGTTCTGCAGAATAACGTCCCCAAGGGTATAGTCACGGAAGACGACCTTACCTGCAAGATTGTTGCACGCAACAGGAAGCCGAGCGAAGTCTTTGCGGGCGAGATTATGAGCACTCCGCTCATCACTATAGATGCGGATACCACCGTCGATGAAGCGGCTCATCTCATGATCTCGCGCAAGGTGAGGAGGCTTCCCGTTGTCGACAAGCAGAAGGTTATCGGGCTTGTGACCATAAGGGATATTCTCCCCGTTACCAGCGAGTTGAACGAGATAATGTCCGAACTTCTCAAGTTCAGGTCCGGCGAGGAATCACACAACCATCCGGGCGTCTGCGATTCCTGCGGAAAGATGACGGACAATCTTTATGCGGTCGACGGAGTTTTCCTCTGCCACAAGTGCTCGCACGGCGATGACACGGATTGAGACAGGGATCAACGGTTTAAAGATCAAAGAGAATTAAATAATAAACTGCAACAATTACAATAAATTAAAAAACGAAAACGTGCTTAAAGAAGTGCGCACCAATCAAATCCAACCATAATATTTCGGGTGTCGGCGGTCGCGGTCTTAAACTCCCGCGAAATCGGGTAAGAAAAACAGAAAAGACCCGCATGGTCGAAGCTCTGAAATATGGAGAATAATATGCATAAGGATGTGAAGAAACAAAATATCTCGGTAAATGAAATAGCAACGACGAACGTAATCTCCGTTCCGCAGACCATGAGCATTATCCATGCGGCAAAAACGATGACAAAGAACGGTTTCAGACGTCTTCCCGTCACTGATTCGGGTACAAACAAGATAATCGGAATCGTTACGGCAACGGATATTGCCAATCTCATGGGCGGCGGCGACAAATACAACCTTGTCTCGGGTAAACACAAAGGGAATCTTATCTCCGCCTTAAACGACAGCGTTCACGAGATTATGAGCAAAAATCTCATCACATTCGGCGAAGACGGCATGGTTGAGGATGTCGCGAAAGTAATCGTCGAGCGTAAATGCGGCGGAATGCCCATTGTCGACAAAGACGGCGTGCTTATTGGCATAGTCACCGAAAGGGACATACTGAAAGCCTTCGTCGATACGCCGAATTACATGAGCGTCGGCGACGTAATGACAAAAAGACCTCATGTCATCTCGCCCGACACACCCATCTGCAGCGTCACCAAAGAGATGATATCAAAGAAGTTCCGCAGGCTTCCCGTGGTCTCCGACGACGTCCTCTACGGAATCGTTACCGTCATGGATATCTTAAAGCATGTCGGCAACGGCGAGGTCTTCAAGGATATGGTAACCGGAAATGCCTCCGATGTCATGTCCGTGCCCGTAAGGAATCTCGTAAGCGACAACCTTCTGACCACGGTGCCGGATGAAAGTCTCACCGACATCGCAAATACAATGCTGAGGAAGAACATCGGTGCCTTCCCCGTCATAGACAACTCGCATCTCACCGGAATAATCACGGAATTCGATCTGGTAAGGGCGCTTACAAAGATTTGAGAAAATATCCAGTCTCATACGGCATTATGCGGTCCCGGTCGGCACCGGTCCGTCACATTCGGTCCGAAACCGTCTCGTCATGACCCGGTCGGAATCCCCTTTCCCGCATACTTTTTAAGGGGGATTCGGTTGAACACACGACAGCCTAAAAAATAGCATATGCTCTCTTTTTTCGGCAGACCGTCATTGAATCAGCCAAATCAATACAATCATATACTATTAAGGATACTAAGGAAATTATAAACAATCGGAGGGGAGTATCACACCTTGTTTAATGATAACTATCTTCATCAATTGTTGAAAGCGGCGTTTTTGAGACCGCTTGCGTTTGTTTGAGAATCCCTTTTCCGTGCATGCATTGCGCGGGATGGTTTACTCATGATTTTTGCCGGAATAATGCGAAAAGTGCGAAATGTGCGAAAGATGCAAATAAAAAGCAGTTTATGCATTTAAACTAATTTAATTGAGGTATATAAAATGAGCAAGAAATTATTGATAAAAGATGTTATGTCAAAGCCTGTCACCATCGCAAAGTCAGCGGTCATCACCGAGGCACTTGATAAGATGCTCGATCTCGGTATCGATCCGCTGGTCGTGACAAACAACGATGCGGTTGTCGGCACCATCTCAAGGAAAGCAATCGCAGATGTATTGGGCAGCAAGAAAACATCCGCCATATCTCCGACAAAGATCCACGTATCAAACAAATTGGATGAAGAGTTCACCTCGGCATATCCGGATCAGGATGCAGAAATACTCGTCCCGCTGCTTCAGGAATACAAGGTTGTCGTGGTCTTAAACGAGGATCACAAACTTGTCGGCAAGGTCGACGCGACCGATCTTCTCGCGGTCATGACTCCGCAGTCGCCGATTGACAAGATTATGCAGAACGCACACACCGTGCTCCCCGGCGACCGCGTTATACACCTGAGAAGGAAGATGATTGACGCGGGCGTCACAAAGTTCGTCGTCGTCAACGAAGACCGCTCGATTGCGGGCGTTGTTACCGAGACCGACGTTGCACGTTCCATGAGAAAATTCCGTGAGTCCGTCGACGAGAAATACCAGGACAATCAGGTCAGAAACCTCTTCGTAAGCGATATCATGACAAGCCCCGCGCTCTGTATCGATGCGGGCGAGAGCACGGAGAAGGTCAAAGACCTCATAGTCAACAAGAGAATCAGCTCGGTACCGGTTACACGCGACGGCAAGCTCGTCGGCATAATCTCAAAAGATGCAATGCTCGTTGCACTCTGATTCAACCGACGATTTAACAGACCGATAGCCGGTTATACGGATATATTCAGACAAATAATGAACGGATAACAAACTGATATAGAACAAATAACGAACAACAAAAGAACCGATAACGAACAAATAAATAAAAAAATAACATACAAGTGAACCGACCGATAACAAAAACAACAGACAGCACAAAAAATAACGACAATTAAAGCAATAACGACAATTAAAGCAATAACGACAATTAAAGCGATTGAACGATTTCATATGCCGGTGCTTTCAGAAAAGCACCCGAAACCTACATTTTTTCATCTTCCGTTCTCATATTAATTACTTAAAGTACTTACGATACACGGGGAATTGCACGATATGAAGCGGATAAGAGCAGTCAGGCCGAACGAACGAATCGACGAACTTCTGGGCGACATGGCGGATGCCGGGTTTCAGGGCAGAAAACTCGGCGAATCACTGGAAGTTCTGACGCGGATGATAACGGACGAAGACTGCACGGTAATACTCGGACTTTCGGGCGCAATGATCCCCGCCGGCATGCAGAAGGTAATAATCGAGCTTGTAAAACGGCGATATGTCGACGTAATCGTATCGACGGGCGCAAACCTCTTTCATGACGCCTGCGAGCACCTCGATGTCCATCACTACAAAGGGCACCACAATGTCGACGACGCCGAACTCTTCTCGAAGGGTATCGACAGGATATACGACGTCTTCGCGCACGAGGATGAATTCAGAAAGATTGACGGCATTATCGCCGATTTCGGAAGAGAGCTCGCACGCGAAATGCCTGCGGGCATGACATATAATAAATCCTCGGCGGAGTTCGTTTACGGTCTGGGCAGACATCTCATGAAGCTGAACCCGGACGGAGAGTCCGTCCTGTCCGAAGCCGCAAAGAACGGCGTAAGAATCTATGTCCCCGCACTCTGCGACTCCTCGATAGGAATAGCGCTTGTAAGCGCAAGGCGCGGGGGCGTCGATATCTCAATCGATCAGCTTGCCGATGCCGATGAGCTCACCCGCATAGTCGAGCACTCCGAAAGAACGGGTGTAATATATGTCGGCGGCGGCGTCCCGAAGAACTTCATACAGCAGACACAGGTAATCGCCTCAATCCACGATGCCGGAAAAGAAGGTCACAATTATGCCGTTCAGTTCACGGTCGACTCCCCGCACTGGGGCGGTCTTTCGGGATGCACGTTCGAGGAGGCGGTAAGCTGGGGCAAGGAAGCAGCCGACTGTCACAATGTCCAGTGTTTCTGCGACGCAACCATAGCCTTACCCGTGGTCGTCTCGGGACTCATCGCAAAGGGAGTCACACGCCGCAACCCGCCCGATGTCACGGGACTCATCTCTTCCGTTTCGGTCTTATAAAAATCTCCGTCTCAATCTCCGTCCCGTACCGTCCCTTACCGTCTCTTAAAAAACCATAACCATTAATAACAATTCATGATAATATATACAGGCAACATTCATGGAGCAGCACAATATTTGTGGTGTTGCGAGTGTCGAAAGATGCGAGATTACTCTGTTGAGGTAGCCAAGCTAGGTATGGCGCGGGGTTGCTAACCCCGTGTCCCCTTAAAGGACTCGGGGGTTCAAATCCCTCCCTCAACGCTTTCCGAGCAAATCTCACTGTGAGGCAGTTGAATGGAAGAGAAAGAGATAAACTACTTTGTCAGGATTGAGGATAACGATCTTGACGGTACCAAGTCGGTACAGATTGCTCTTACAGGACTTCCGGGTATCGGAATGCACACCTCCGTCAGCATTGCAAAGATGGCGGGCGTGGATCCCTTAGCCACAATCGGACTTCTTGATGAAGAGCCCGTAGAGCGCATTCGTGAGGTTATCAGAAACTACATCGAGCGCGTACCTGTCTGGATGTTAAATCGCCAGAAGGACTTCTACGGCGGAGAAGCAAAGCAGCTTCTGGGAACCGATCTCAGGATGGCAATCGACGAAGATGTCAACCGCATGAGAAAGATCCGTTGCTACCGTGGTATTCGCCACGAGACCGGACAGAAGGTTCGCGGACAGCGCACGAAATCAACCGGCAGAATCGGCTCAACGGTCGGTGTCAGCAGGAAGAAGGTATAATCGGGTGTAAAACATGGCATATCCGGGAAAGAACCACAAAGCTTACGAAACGCCCAAAAGGCATTTTGAGAAGTCACGTATCGAGGACGAGAACCGCCTCGTAATTGAGTTCGGTCTTCGTAACAAGACCGAGGTCTGGAAAGCCCAGAGTACACTCAGAGGATACCGCCGCGCGGCAAGAAATCTCCTTGCACTCAGATCGGCATCGACCGATGCCGAGCTCATCGCAAGAAAAGAGAACGAACTTCTCGGTCACCTTGCAAGTTACGGACTGCTAGGCGAAGACGCCGATATCGGTGCAATTCTCTCGCTCAAGGCAGAGAACGAGCTTGAACGCCGCCTTCAGACACTTGTCTACAGAAGGGGGCTTGCACGCTCACCAAAGCAGGCACGTCAGATGATCACGCACGGACACATCACCGTAAACGGTCGCAGAGTCACGGTTCCGGGATACCGCGTCAGAAAAGTTGAGGAATCCTCAATTGCATACGATGCGACATCCCCGCTGACAAACGAAGCTCATCCCGAGCGCGCACGCATAATATCCAGAGGCAGGGCATAAAATGGCAGTCGCAGAGTCTAAAGAGAAATGGGGTGTCGCACACATCTTCGCTTCCTTCAACAACACCGTAATCACGGTAACCGATCTCTCCGGCGCTGAGACAATCACGAAGTCCAGCGGCGGCATGGTCGTGAAGCAGGCAAGAAACGAGAGTTCCCCCTACGCCGCAATGCAGATGGCAACAAACCTTGCACAGGCGGCAATGGACAAAGGCATCGTCGGATTACACGTAAAAGTACGTGCACCCGGCAGAGGAAAGCAGCGCAGCCCCGGTCCGGGAGCACAGGCGGCAATCCGTGCATTCGCACGTGCCGGCATGAGAATCGGACGTATAGAGGATGTAACACCCGTTCCACACGACAGCATTCGCGTAAAAGGTGGAAGAAGGGGCAGGAGAGTCTGATCAATGGATATTGCGTTCAGCAGACTTGAGAGCGAGGTAGCAAAATTTGTTCTCTCGGAGTCCATACCGGCCTTTGCGAACTCGTTTCGCAGAACAATGATCAGCGATGTGCCCAAGCTGGCAATCGAAGATGTGATTATCTACGATAACAACAGCGCATTATTCGATGAGATGCTTGCACACCGTCTGGGGCTTATCCCGCTGAAAACAAACCTTTCGGAGTATAAGAAAAAGTCCGAATGCTCCTGCGGGGGCGAAGGATGTTCCTTATGCGAATCTGTATACACACTCAGTGCCGAAGGTCCGTGCCTTGTCAAGTCCAGCGACCTGATAGCACAGAACCCCGATGCCGCACCGGTTACCGGTGAAATTCCGATTGTAAAACTGGAAAAAGGTCAGAAAGTAGTGCTCGAAGCACATGCCGAGATCAACACGGGTCTTGAACATGCAAAATGGCAGTCAACACTCGCCTGCGGATACAAGACATACCCCGTAATCACAATCGGCGACAACTGTGACGCATGCGGACACTGCGCGGACGAATGCGCAAGACATGTCCTTAAACTCGCAAAGAAATCCGTTGAGGTAATCGACGGCAAGCTCATTGACTGTTCGATGTGCAAACTCTGCGAGAAGGCATGTGTCGGCAGCGGCTGGGAAGATGCCGCAATAAGAATCTCCTCGGACAACACAAAATTCGTATTCGTTGTCGAGAGCGACGGTTCGTTGCTGGTAAAGGAAATAATGACCTACGCACTGACAGATCTGAAAGACAAATCCGACAGTCTGGTGGATGTATTAACCAATATCTCTGGAGCATTGTAAAATGAAAGCTGGAAAGACAAACCCCCGTTACACAGCCCTTATTGCAGCCCTTAAGGAAGCATCAAGGACTAATGAATCAGGTGTCTGGCGCGAGATTGCAAAGAGGCTCGAAGCCCCTAGCAGGAACTATGCTGAAGTCAACTTAAGCAAGATCAGCAGATATGCCCGGGATGGCGATGTAATACTCGTACCGGGTAAAGTTCTTGGAAGCGGCATGTTAGAGTCGGGAATCAGCATTGCTGCACTGAGTTTCAGTGACGCGGCTGTTGAAAAGATTCAATCCGTAAAAGGAACCTGTATGACAATTGAAGACCTCATCAAATCGAATCCCGAGGGTAAGAAAGTAAGGATTATGAGGTAGATCAAATGGCAGCAACAGTAATAGACGCAACAGGACTTCGCCTCGGAAGGCTTGCAAGTATCACCGCAAAGCGCGCACTTGCCGGCGAAGAGATTGCCATCGTCAACATCGAGCAGGCAGTCGTCTCCGGTGCAAAGGCACGCATTCTTGCGGACTACGACGAGAAACGCAAGCGCGGATCACGCGAGGGCGGACCGTTCTTCCCGAGAAGACCTGAAGATATCGCAAAACGCACAATACGCGGAATGCTTCCCTACAAGAGAGAACGCGGAGCCGCGGCATACAAGCGCATCCGCGCATATGTCGGCGTGCCCGCACAGTTCGCGGACGCAAAACTCGAGACACTCGAGTGCGCGCACATCGAGGGTCTTTCGACACCCAAGTATGTGACGGTCGCTGCGGTCAGCAGAAGCCTGGGAGCAAAATTCTAAGAGAGGTTTTGAGATATGGCTACAAAAGTTATAAACACAAGCGGTAAGAGAAAGACTGCGATTGCCCGCGCGACCCTCAAGGAGGGTAAAGGACGTGTAAGAGTTAACTCCGTCCCTCTTGAGATCTACGGCACCGAACTTTCGCGCATGAAAATTTCGGAAGCTCTTCTCTTAATCCCGGGCGTCATTGACGGAATCGACGTTAGTATCGAGGTTTCCGGCGGCGGCTACATGGGACAGGCAGAGGCTGTAAGAACGGCACTTGCACGCGGAATTGTCGAATGGCACAACGACCCGAGGATCAAGGATACCTTCCTTGCATACGACAGATCGCTCGTTGTTAACGATTCCCGCCAGAAAGAAGCCAAAAAGCCTCACGGTCGCGGTGCAAGAAAGAAGTTCCAAAAGTCTTATCGTTAAGACTGTCCAAAATATAAGGGAGAGATCAAATGATACCCGTACGTTGCTTCACCTGTGGAAAAGTAATCTCCACGGAATGGGAGGAATACAAGAAACGCAGAGATGCCGGTGAAGATCCTCGTGTGATCCTTGATGACCTCGGACTTGAGCGCTACTGCTGCAGGCGTATGCTACTCACGCACAAGGAGATCATTGACGATCTCAATCCTTATCAATAAATTTTATTTGCGGGGTCGTGGGGTAGCCTGGCCATCCTACGGCGTTCGGGACGCCGTAACCTGAGTTCAAATCTCAGCGACCCCATTCTGCATGGATAACGTTCATGTAAGAATATGAAGCTTTGAGACGCTTACGACTAAGACGTTTAAGACGCTTACTTCGTGTAAATGTCTTGAAGTTTCATAATTGTCTAAATCTGAGAAACATACCCAAAATTAATCTGCGGAGTCATGATGGAATCATACACACGATACGAAAGAGCAAGAATTGTAGGCGCTCGCTCGCTTCAGATCTCTATGGGCGCGCCGGTTCTTGTAAAGACAGATAAGATAGATCCTCTTGAGATTGCTCTTGTCGAGTATCAGAAGGGTGTCATACCTATCACCGTAAAAAGAAGCTAAGTATTAATGGAGCTGATGTATTGAACGTAACTAATGATATTGAAATAGAACTTGTCGAATCGCTTGTACCTGTTGAGGATTACCTTGCGGCAGGCGTTCACATAGGAACACAGCAGAAAAGTCAGGACATGAAAAAATTCATCTACCGCGTTCGCGCAGACGGATTATACATTCTTGATATCCAGCAGACCGACGACAGACTCAAGACTGCGGCGGCATTCCTTTCAAAGTTTGAACCTGCAAAGATCCTTGTAGTCACCTCCCGCCAGTACGGTCAGTATCCTGCAAAGAAGTTTGCGGACGCAATCGGCGGAGTCGCAAAAGTAGGCAGATTCATCCCGGGCATGCTTACAAACCCGGACATGGAACACTACGTCGAGCCCGAAGTTATTGTCGTAACCGACCCGATCGGCGATTCACAGGCAATCAACGAGGCTGTTCAGTGCGGTATTCCGGTTGTTGCACTCTGTGATACCAACAATATTACAAAATACATTGATCTTGTAATTCCGACAAACAACAAGGGAAGAAAGGCATTAAGCATGATCTACTTCCTCCTGACAAGAGAGATCCTCAAGTCGCGCGGAGTTACGACATCATTAACACCAGAAGACTTTGAGATTGAGTTATAAATTACTCTGCTTTAATATAGAGCAACCGTTAGAGGTATCACTTTCATGGTGACACGCAGGACAACGTTGTCGGGGATGTTCTATCCCGACAATCCTGTTTTATTGAAGCGCACTCTTGATGCTTTCTATGATAATCCGCAGTTGCGGGACTTTTTTGCGAACTGTTCTCCGAAGATTAAAGAGAGCGGCATTTCATCCGAATCCGTCTCCGAAGGCATGATGCCCGAAGTTAAATCCGAGTTGTCCGATGGGCAATCCGGGATTCCCGAAAGGAAATCCGAAATTCCCGAAGATAAGCCGCGTATGCCCAAAGGCATAGTCTCCCCTCATGCCGGCATTGTATATTCGGGGCTTACGAGCGCATATGCCTACGGCACGATTCCGCAGGACTTTTCGGGGACTTTCGTCATTATCGGTCCGAGCCATTCGGGATATTCGGACTGCATGTCGTCGCAGGACTGGGAGACGCCGCTCGGGGATATCGCCGCGGACGACGTCCTTATCAGGGAGCTTTCTAAGCATCTGCGTGTCGACGACTACGCCATGAGCAGGCGCGAGAACTCGATTGAGGTGCAGACTCTCTTCATTAAGCATCGTTTTCCGAATGCAAAGTGCGTCTGCATCCTTATGGGTAATCAGACCGAGAGGAATGCACTTGCGATGGGAAGAGCAATCTATAATGCTATCTCAGTTACAAATACTGAATCAGTAATTGTTGCATCCTCCGACTTCTCGCACTATATACCTGCCGCGGAAGCAGAGAAATACGATATATATGCAATAAATGCGCTGGACAATCTCGATACGGGGTTATTTTACAAGAGAATAATCACCGAGGGGATAAGCGCTTGCGGATACGGTCCGATAATTGCCATGACGGAATGCTGCCGGCTGATGGGGGCGGAGTACTCGGAACTCCTGAAATATTCGACGAGCGGCGATATCACGGGCGAATATTCGGAAGTCGTCGGATATGCGGCAATATCTGTGGAGTAAAATTTAATGGCTACATGGAGCGCACCTGGCAAGGTGTTTTTGTTTGGCGAACATGCGGTGGTCTTCGGGAAATCGGGACTTGCGATGGCGATAAAACCGCGTGTCTACGTTACCGTAAGGAAGGCACGTAATCCGGCGAAGGTCAATTCACCCTATATCGAGGGCTGTTTTGAGGAACTCGGCGTTACGGGCAGCGTCTATATTCATTCGCAGCTTCCGAGTTCTTCGGGTCTGGGGTCGTCGGCGGCGGTGACCGTCGCAACCCTGTGTGCAATCAATGACGAGTTCGGTATGGGTCTTACGCGCTCGGATATTGCATCTACGGCTTTCAACATCGAGAAGAAGGTGCAGAAGGGCAGGGCAAGCCCCACGGATACCTTTGTCTCGACATACGGCGGTCTCGTGCTGATTAAGGACGGAAAGCGCCGCAGGCTGCCGCCGGAGAACTTCAATATAGTAATCGGCAATACCATGGTCTCGCATAAGACCTCGGAGCTTGTCGCCATGGTCGGCGAGTTCCGTGCGAACAATCCGCTTGTCGTCGACCCGATTCTTGACGCAATCGAGGCGGTAACCTCGCGTTCCATGCACAATTTCCAGAATCTGAAGCTTCTGGGAAGGTATATGGACATAAACAATGCCCTGCTCGAGGCTCTGGGCGTTGGTCATCCGGCATTGTCTAGGCTGATTACGGCATCGAGGGCTGCGGGCGCATACGGCGCGAAGATTACGGGCGCGGGCGGCGGCGGCTGCATGATCGCACTATGTCCGAAACGCTCCAAGAGCAAGGTTGCGGGCGCAATCGAGGCGGCGGAAGGCAAAGCGATTATAACAACGATGGATACCGAAGGAGCCAGAAAAGAGGAGGACAGCGGCAGTAATGGCAACAATGGAAGCGGTGGAAACAATGGAAGCAATGGCAGATCTGATTATATTAAAGCTGGGCGGTAGCGTAATTACCGACAAGGCGGGTAACGGCGGCGTGGATTATGCGCGCATAAACGAACTTGCACGCGAGATAGCGGAAAGAAAGAATATCTTCCCGATTATTGTTCACGGCGCCGGTTCCTGCGGACATCCCGAGGCAAAAGAACATCATATTCATATGGGTTTAGATGCAAACAATAAAGCAGGTATATTTATCACGCATCGTGCCGTCTGCGGACTGAACGATGCCGTGGTAAACGCGCTTCGTGCCAGCGGGGTGGAATCCGTGGGAATCCATCCGCTTGATGCATGTACTGCGAAAAACGGACGTCTAATCTCATTTCAATGCGGTCAGATAGAACTTCTTGTCAGGCACGGAATCGTGCCCGTTCTGCACGGCGATGTCGTGATGGACGAGGATAAGGGAGTCTGCATTGTTTCAGGAGATCAGTTGATTAGTTATCTTGCATCCCATATCCGGGCAAAGAGAATAGGTCTTGCAACCGATGTTGCGGGGTTGCTTCAGAACGGCAACGTGGTCAGGAGGATCACACCCGAATCGGTGAAAAATCTGGATATAAGCAGTTCCGGAAGTGTCGATGTTACCGGCGGAATGAAGGGCAAGATCGATGAACTTCTGCTGCTCTCGGAGAAGGGTATAGAATCGAACATATTCCATGTTTCCAGAGTGGGAGACTTTTTAGACGGGCGCGACCATGGCGGCACTGTTGTCGCCGAAAGATAAGAGAGCGATAAGAAAATATCTCCGCATTGCGGAACGAAAGAACGCGGGTTTTACGAGTGTGAATCCGCGATTCATTGTTCTTTCCAATATTTGTGCTTCTCCCTCGTATTCATATCACCTTCAATATCACCATGCGGGGTTGATACTATAGAAAAATCTGCATACACATCTTCAAGAAAACGCGAGCATATGGAGATCTGCTGCGCAAACCCAATCGAGAGAGGTTTCTCGGGTTTCGACGACATAAGGCTCGTCCATAACGCTCTTCCGGAATGCGACATGGATGCGATAGATACATCCGTCAGTTTTCTGGGGTATAATCTCTCGTCACCGCTCTTTATTGCGGGAATGACGGGCGGACATCCCGATACCACCGAGGTCAACATGGCGCTTGCGAATGCGGCGGCGCACTTCAATATCGGTATGGGTGTGGGTTCTCAGCGTGCGGCGCTGGAGAATCCCGAACTTGAGAGCAGTTTTACGATTGTCCGTGATGCCGCTCCTAAGGCTTTCATCTGCGGCAATCTCGGCGCGGTTCAGCTCGTCGAGAAGGGCGCGGAGTGGGCCGACAGGGCAGTTGAGATGATTGATGCTCAGGCTCTTTGTATTCATCTGAATCCTCTTCAGGAGGCGATTCAGCCGGAAGGCGATCACAATTCCGCGGGATGTCTGGAGGCAATCCGCGATCTCTGTGCGAGTGCGAAGTATCCCGTTATCGTTAAGGAGACGGGATGCGGTATCTCAAGCGGCACAGCAAACAGACTCTGGGGTGCCGGCGTAAGCGCAATCGATGTCGGCGGTCTCGGAGGGACTTCGTGGGCGGCGGTCGAGGCTCTGCGTGCGAAAGACGAGACGCTTGCGGCTCTGGGCAACAGGTTTGCCGACTGGGGTATTCCCACAACCGTATCACTCCTTGAGATCTGCGACCGCAAAAAGCCGGTTATCGCAACCGGCGGTCTCAGAAGCGGTCTGGATATAGCCAAGGCGCTCTCTCTGGGGGCAACGCTGGGCGGAATGGCACTTCCCCTGCTTAAGCCCGCAATGGTCAGTTACGACAGTCTGCTTGCCGAGATTGAGAAGATTCAGAAGGAGCTTAGGGTTGCCATGTATCTTACGGGGGCGACCGATTGCCGCCGTTTACAGATGTCGCGCAAGTACGTGACGGGTCTGACACGCGAGATGACCTCGAATACACCGTAAATACAGGTCAATACAGGTTGAATACGGGTCGACTACGTGTCGACTACAGGTCTTTGAGAATAACCGATCTTTGAGAAAAAAGGTCTTTGAGAAAACGGGTTGAATCCTTAAGAATAAGGAATATATTCGGAAATTAATCAAAATCATTCAAAATTAACCCAAAATTAACCAAAATTAACCCAAAAATAACAAAAATAATCATAATTAACCAAAATCATCCAAAATATCAGAAAACATCAAAAATATTGGAAATCCCGCAAAATATCGGGAATAGTCCAAGATATTCGGAAACATTCGAAAATATTCGGGATTATTGAAACCATTCAAAAATATTGCAAATACGGAGATTATATGGAAGTTGAAATAATAGCCGTCGGCGGATACAACGAGGTCGGAAGAAACATGACCGCGGTACGCTGCGGCAAAGAGATAGTTATCTTTGATATGGGTCTGAGGCTTGACCAGATAATGATCCATGAGGATGCCGAGGTAGAAAACATGCATTCTCTCGATTTAATCGAGATGAAGGCAATCCCCGACGATACCATAATGAACACGGTCGAGGGCAGTGTCAAGGCAATCGTCTGTACTCACGGACATCTGGACCACATCGGCGCCATCCCCAAGCTTGCGCATCGCTACAATGCGCCGATTATAGGCACACCCTATACCGCGAAGCTCATCGAGCAGCAGATCGAGGGCGAGAAGAAGTTCGGTGTCTCAAACAAGGTCTTCGCGCTCAATGCGGGCTCGAAATACAGATACGAGATCTCAAAGGATCTCAGCCTCGAGTTCGTTAACGTCCAGCACTCGATTATAGACACGGCGATGGCGGTTCTTCACACGCCGGCGGGAATCATCATCTACGCAAACGATTTCAAGCTTGACAGGACACCCGTCCTCGGAAATCCGCCGGACTTCACGAGACTTCGCGAACTCGGAAAGGAAGGCGTTCTGGCTCTCATCATCGAGAGTACCAACGTAAGGCTTCCGGGACGCTGTCCGAGCGAGAGGATCGCTCAGAAGCTTGTCCGCGATGTCATGACGAGTTACGAGGACGAGAAGTGCGCTATGATTGTAAGCACTTTCTCATCCCACATTGCGCGTGTCAAGACGATTGCGGAGTGCGCTCACGAGATCGGAAGAGTCCCCATTCTTCTGGGACGTTCCATGGAGAGATATGCGGGTACTGCCGAGCAGATGAAGCTTGTCAGTTTCCCGCAGAGCACCTCGATGTTCGGAAACCGCAAGACCGTCGACAGGACCATGCGCCGCATGATGAAGGAGGGCAAGGACAAGTTCGTGCCCATCGTAACGGGACATCAGGGTGAGGCGGGCGCCATTCTGACGAGGATTGCCGCCGGCGGCACACCTTACCGCATAGATAAGGGCGACAAAGTCCTCTACAGCGCAAATATCATCCCCAACCCGATGAACTTCGGTCAGAGATATCATCAGGAAACCCTTCTGCGCATGAGGGGCGCAAGAATCTTCGACAGTCTTCACGTGAGCGGTCATGCACAGCGTGAGGATCACTACGAGGTCTTAAATCTCTTAAATCCGCAGCACATCATCCCGTCGCACGGCGATATCGACATGACCGGCGAGTACGTGAAGCTTGCGGCGGAATGCGGTTATACTCTGGGCAATGACGTTCATCTGCTCAGAAACGGCATGAGAGTTCTGGTTAACAGGTGAAATCCGCAGATCTCACCCAATCTCAGCCGGATCTCAAACGCAATATTTTTGCATATATTCAATATCTTTCGGGGACAATCTGAATAGATATCAGTTAAAACAATAATGCAATCCGAAATTAAAAAACAGTAAAATTCGCTTTAATTCAGTAACAGGTAATACAATGAATCTTGAAGAATTTCTGGAAAAAAACGCTGAAGATATAGATTTGGAACTTGACAGACTCTTTGGAGCCGCACCGGGTCAGCTCAGCAAGGCAAGTGCCCATCTTCTTGTTGCCGGCGGCAAAAGACTCAGACCCGCGGTTACCCTGCTTGCGGCGGAGATAATCAAGGCGGGATGTTCGCGCGATATTCTGCCGGCGGCGCTTGCGCTTGAGGTTACCCATACTTTCACGCTCGTCCACGACGATATCATGGACAACGACTCGACACGCCGCGGTGTTCCCACCGTTCACTGTGTCTGGAACATGCCGACGGCGATTCTTGCCGGCGATGTCCTCTATGCCGAGGCATTCGAGCTGATTACACGCAGTATCGCGGATGACACGGCAAAAGTCCTGAGCACCGAGATACTTGCACGCACCTGCGTGGAGATCTGTCAGGGTCAGTTCGAGGATATGACTTTCGAGACCCGCGACGATGTCCTTGAATACGAATACATCGATATGGTCGGAAAAAAGACGGGCAAGCTCTATGCGGCGGCTGCGGCAATAGGCGGCACGCTCGCCGGCGGCAACGTCAAGCAGGTTCAGGCTCTGCACGACTGGGGTTACTACAGCGGCATTGCTTTCCAGATTCAGGATGATGTAATCGATCTGATAACGCCGCCGGAGAAGAGCGGCAAGGATCAGGGTTCGGACTTAAGCGAGGGCAAACAGACCATTGTCGCCATAAAGGCACGCGAGGCGGGAATCGATCTCTCCAAGTTCAAGAAGCCGAACCTCACGAAAGAGGAGGTCGCCGAGGCCATCGCACTTCTGGAGTCGAAGGGCATCTTAAAGGCGGTCACCGATACGGCGATGGAGTATGTCGCACGTGCAAAGGAACAGCTTACCGCTCTTCGCGACTGTCCCGAGAAACAGCTTCTGGCTGACATTACGGATTACTTTGTCACCAGAAACTTCTGATTTTTTTAGTATTACTGAGAGGATTTTATGTCGGTTGATCCAAGAGAGTTTTTTCTGATTCATGCGTTGAGCAACGCCGTTCAGCACAACAACGTTCCCAAGGCGGGCACGGTTCTCGGAATGCTGATGGGCAAACACCCGGAGTTTCGCTCGCAGGCAAAGGAGATGTCGGCGATTCTTGCCGAAATCTTAAAGGAAGTCGAGGCTTTGAGCCCCGAGGAGCGGGTTGCAAGACTGGAGAAACTTGCACCCGAACTTCTGAACGCAAAGAAAGAGAAGAAGGAGAAGGTGCGCGAACTCCGTGCTCTTAAGAACGTCGGCGAAAGCGGCGTTGTTATGCGTTTCGCGCCGAATCCCAGCGGACCTCTTCATCTCGGTCACGCAAGAGCCGCGTATCTGAACGATTACTATGTGAGGAAATACGGCGGTCGATACGTGCTCAGGATTGAGGATACCGACCCGCGACGTGTAGAGCCGGAGAACTATCAGCTCTTAATCGACGATACAAAGTGGATGGGGCTTAACATCACCGAGACCGTCTATCAGAGCGACCGTTTCCCGATTTACTACGAGCACGGCAGAAAACTCATCGAAATGGGCGCGGCATATGTCTGTACCTGCGATTCGGAGAGTTTCAAGAAGCTCAAGGATGCCAAAGAGGAATGTCCGTGCAGGAACAGGTCGGTTGAGGAGAATCTCGCGATGTGGGAGGATATGCTTGCCGGCAAATACGCGGAAGGCAGCGTTACCGTGCGCCTTAAGACCGATATCGCCCATCCCGACCCGGCAATGCGCGACTTTTCGATATTCCGCGTCGTCGATTCGCCGCATCCTAAGTTGAAGGACGCTAAAGTTTATCCGATGATGAATCTCTCGGTCGTCGTCGACGATCACCTGCTCGGGATTACCCATGTCATCCGCGGTAAGGACCATATCGCGAATACGAAGAGGCAGGAGTACATCTACAATTATTTCGGCTGGAAGCAGCCCGAATACTACCATTACGGCAGGATGTCAATCGGCGATGTCGTTTTGTCGACGACGGCGATGAAGAACGGTATCCGCGAGGGCACCTATACGGGCTGGGACGATATCCACCTCGGCACAATGAAGGCGATTGCAAGACGCGGTATTCTGCCGGAGGCGATTAAGAACGCGATGATAGATATCGGCGTCGGACAGACGGATATTCAGTTCTCGTGGGAGAATCTGTTTGCGGCGAACAAGGAGCTTATCGACCCCGTAGTAAACCGCTACTTCTGCGTGACCGATCCCGTAAAGTGCGTTGTCAGGAATGCGCCGACCGTTACCGCAAAAGCGCTCTTAAACCCCAACGACGAGTCGAAAGGTTACCGCGAGCTGAAGTTTTCCGGCGCTCTCTATGCCGATCCCGCCGACCTTAAGGACGTCACCATGGTGAGATTCAAGGATCTCTTCAATGCGAAGGTATCCGCGAATGCGGACGGCACTTTTTCGCTCGAATACTCGGGAGAATCCCTTGAGGATGCGAGAAAGGAGAAGGCAAGGATTGTTCACTGGCTGCCGGCGGACGATTCACAGATTGTGAAGTGCCTGCTCCGTGCGCCCGACGGCGATAAGGAAGGTTTCTGCGAGAGGAGCGTCATAAAGGAATGCGGCAAAGTCGTTCAGTTCGAGAGAGTCGGCTTTGCAAGAATTGACTCCGCGGACAACGAAAAGGTTGTCGCCTACTTCGCACACCATTAATCTTTTTTTCGGCGGCGAATCATATTCGCAGCTGTTCGCGTCTATTCACGTCTGTTTGCGGCTGGAATTGGGTCTTTTGTTCGGAAAAACGAATTATGATGGATTTAAAATCCGTTATATAGGAACCGCACCCTGTGCTCTCTCTTTAGTGAATGTCCTTTGCGGATATGAAGGTGCATCTTCCCCGTAAATATAAAAGCCAATGATGCTGGAAGGTTGGTTCATATTGTGGGGGTTGCATTTCGTACAGATATCTTCTCTCAATCTCTTTTTATTATTATAATCCGTGAAATAACCGGGCCAATTGACGGTGAACGTTAATTTGTAGATTTCGTCCTTTTCAGGTTTTATCAGATCTGCATTAATCCTGTATGTTCTTGATTCTGAGGCTGCCAGATTGTTTACTTCTATATCCTCAACCGGCAGGTATGCAATAAATTCTTCATCAATGTATTCTACGCTTGTATTGACTTTTGAGACGCTCAGCGTTACGTTATAGACGGCATGACGACAATCAATACCTGCTCCGTTATATACGGTGTAATCATAACTCAGTTTGTTTCCGTCAACCGATACATTTGCATTATACCAGATATCATCATACTCTTTCGGTCTTGTTTCTTTTTTGCTCATGTGATCTCCGATATATACGGGTTTTTGCCACATTTCGGGATTTCTGAGCTGAAATGTGTCGTTGTCGCTGAAATAATCAATCTCAGGCGGGCGATCCTCAGGATCAGACCACATAATCACTAAGTCTTCGGGAAGCGAGTATCCGCCCATCCACTGCCTCATCATCTCTTCATCCAAGTAGTAATATGCCGATTGCACCGGCGGCGGCACAAAGAGAATTACGTAAATCATTACGGATGTCATTATTGCCGCAATTAAAGCCAATATTTTTGCCTTTTTTGAGATCGTAGTGTCCATCTTATTCCCCATGTAAGAAACCGAACGCGGCTATTTTATGAGACTATTCTTCTGCGACTATATATAGTAATACGCTATCGTCAGGAAAAAAGCGAACATCGGGAAAGTTTCGCCGGCAAAAAAGTTATAATTTGGTTATTCTTCGGTCTTCGGCACTTTCAGCTGCTCGGTAAGGCTCTTGAACGACGCTTCTTCGGCTTCCTTCTTTGTGAAGACCGTTATTTTGTCGTTTGCCTGGAGTTTAATAAGACCGTTGGGGATGATGAGTTCCTTACCTTCCCTGTTAATCGCGATAAAGACAAAGTCTTTGACACGCAGCTGGCGGATTTCTTTATCGACGGAGGGTGCGCCTTCCTCTACGGTCATCTCAAAGATGGTGCCGCCCGGAATCGTGGCGACCTGCTGCATATCAGGAGATCCCGACCAGTAATAGAGTCTGTTGGCGACGAGCTCATCGGGATTTTCGGTGATCTTTACGCCGACCTCTTTGAACAGGTCGGAATGTCCCATCTGATTGACGATAGAGACCACATTCGCGACATTGTAGCGTTTTGCAAGCCAGCATGTCATGAGATTTACGGCATCGTCGGCGGTTGCGGTGACGATTGCGTCCGCCCTGTCGATACCGGCATCCTCAAGTATCGATCTGTCGGTCGCGTTTCCGACGACTGCCATGACATCGTAATGTTCCAGAATCTCATTACAACGCTCTTCTTTTACGTCAACAACCGCGATACTGTCGCCGTGTTCCGCCGCGATGGATACAAGCGTTCTTCCTATTCCCCCGAGACCGACAATAATGATATACATATTATTTTCTTATTAAGCGGCATTCCATTAAAAACTGTTCTATTGTTCCCTCCATCGATTATTTTCTCAAGAACGGACGACAATTTCCCAAGCGGCAATGCTTATAAATATAATTCATGAACGGCAAATACTAAAGCGTGATCTGCGGAATTGATGAAGCCGGAAAAGGCTCGGTCTTGGGTCCCATGGTAGTCGGCGGTGTTCTGGGCGTCTCCGCCGAAGAGATGAGCGGGCACGAGTTTGCCGATTCGAAGACGCTCACCCCGAAGAAACGCGAAGAGTTGTATGACGATATCGTCTCGCGCTACAAGACCGCGGTCGTCGTCCTCGACGCCGTTAAAATAGACGAATGCCGCAAAATCCATTCAATGAACGAGATAGTCGCCATCTGCCATGCGAAAACCGTTGAAAAACTGGAGCCGCCGGAGGATTCGCGCATATATCTCGATGCCTGCGATGTCAATGAGGTAAGATACGGCTTTGAAGTCGGCAGATATCTCTGCGAGTTCAGCGAGACAATAGGTTCGCGGATTAAATCCGGCAATACCGAGATAATCTCGGAGCACAAAGCCGATATGAAATTCCCCGTCGTAAGCGCGGCTTCGATAGTCGCGAAGGTGACCCGCGACAGGCTCATAGAGAAGCTCTCCGGGGAATACGGCGATATCGGCAGCGGATACCCTTCCGATCCCGTAACCATGAGTTTCCTCGAGAGATACATGCGAAACGAGGGGAAAACCCCGGCAATTGCGCGGCGAAGCTGGAAGACGGTCTCGAATGTCGAGGCAAAACTCAGACAGAGGACACTTTTCGATTATTGAGCCCGAAATAATTTCGGCTCATGTATCCCTCAAGAGTAATTTCATCATATAGGGAGTTTAATTAATAGAGAGATGGATTGGCTCATAATAGTACTTCTTGTAATCGCGGTTTACCTCCTGATTGTCGAATATATCCGGCAAAGGAATCTGTTTCCGGATTATGTCATGTTTTACGGTCCGATTCTGGCGCTTAAGACCGACAACGTAAAATTCTTCGACAGGTTCATTCCGTATACGCGATTCTTCAGGGCGTACGGAACGCTCGGCGCACTCATGGTCGTGGTCGTATCCGTTCTCATGTCAATCCTTATGCTCCTTACCCTGTATAGGACGGCAATGTCGCCGCCGCCGGCAACGGGTATCTATGAGCCGCAGAATATTCTCGCGATTCCGGGGGTAAACGAGTTCCTGCCGCTCTCGTTTGCCGTCATCTTCGCATTCGTCGTCACTCTCGCCGTGCATGAAGGCGGTCACGGCATTCTCTCGAGGATTGAAGGGATGAGGGTAAAGAGCACGGGTCTTTTATTCTTTGTCATCCCAATCGGCGCTTTCGTCGAGCCGGACGAGAAGGATGTCGAGTCGGCGTCGCGGAAAGCGAGAATCAGGATGTTCGGAGCCGGCATCACCAATAATATCGCCGTTGCTCTCGTGAGTTTTATCGCGGTGGTTCTGCTCATGGGGCTTGCGGTGCCTGCCGATACTCCCTATGTCAACTCCATCTACAAGGATTATCCCGCATACAACGCCGGAGTTGAGCCGAATTCGCTGATTGTCTCCTATAACGGGGTGCCGATATCGACAAGAGCCGACCTCTACGGATACCTCGACAAGACGAAGCCCGGCGATATCGTCGAGCTGGGCACGGAGAAGAACGGCGTCGTCTCGTATCACAAGCTCACCCTTTCCGAGTGGCCCAAAGGCTCGAACAACGAATACGGGTTTATGGGTGTCGCCTTCTATGATGCCGCGCAGGTAAAGAAGATCTTCAATGCGATGAGCCTGTCGCCGATAGGACCCATTTTCCTGGTCTATGTGCCGATAAACACCATGATGGACGGCAACAGCATGGGTCTGGGTATCCTCGCCTTTGATTCGCCGGAATACATCTGCTGGGATGTGCCCTTCGCGGGTTTCTGGACGGTTGTGCAGGTGTTCTTCTGGTTATTCTGGCTGAATTTTGCGGTCGCGACCTTCAATGCGCTTCCTTTCGTTCCGCTGGACGGCGGCTACATCATGAAGGAGGGTGTTCAGCATATCTTTGAGAAGAGGAAGTATCCCGAGAAATACGCGAATATGGTAGTGGCTTCCCTCAGCTGGTTCATGATAATGGTGGTCGTGATGATAATCTTCATTCCCTACATCACGCATATCTGAGATGTCGAAGAGGAAGTTGGGAGAATGGCGGCGAATAATCCGCGAATAATTCGCGAAAGCGTGTTAATTCTGCGAATAACGGGAGATTGCGGGTTTAATGACGGCTTAATGCGGCTTAATGCGGCTTAATGTCCCCGTCTGCCTGCCGTAATTTAGTTCAGACGAAATAAATTAACATTTTTTCTTCTCAATTTGCAAAGTTTTTTATTATCCCTTGACTCAATTGTATTTACCGACAGCAACAAGTCTGTAATATTATCGGTAATATATCTGTGATATTATCCGTTACGGTCTCTGTGAAAGTATCCGTTACATTTCCGTTACGGTATCCGTAACAGTTTCCGTGTAATATCCGTGTAATATATGTAATTCCGGTTAAATTCTTTAAATCGGGTAGAAGGGCGGGCATATGATTGATCCAAACCGAAAGATCACTGTTCATCATATCGGCGATGAGCACAAGGAACTCCTGTATAAGCTTGCGGAAGAGCACGGCACTCCGCTTTTCATTGTAGATCATCAGCAGATAGAGAAACAGTACAGCGAATTTACGACGCGGCTTCCGAATGTTCAGGCATACTACGCGGTAAAAGCGAATCCGGATCCCGAGATAATCAAGACTCTTTTCGATGCCGGCGCAAGTTTCGACGTTTCCACAATGAAGGAGTTCAATCTCGTATACGAGAACATTAAGGATATGCCCGAGAAAGAGCGCCTTGATTGGATAAAAAACAATATCATCGTCGCAAACACGATAAAACCGATTGAGATGCTTGAGGAGCTGGATAAGTACGGTCCGCTGCTCACTTTCGACAATGCCGAGGAACTAAAGAAGATAAAGGCGCATGCACCGCATTCGGGATTAATACTTAGAATCCGCGTCCCCAACACGGGCTCGCTCTCGGAACTTTCGTCGAAGTTCGGCGCCGACCCCTCGAATGCCGTTAATCTCATTACCGAAGCCTATGTGATGGGTCTTACGGTGGAGGGTCTGAGTTTCCATGTCGGCAGCCAGTGCGTAAACTTCGAGAATTATATCGTTGCCCTTGAGATGTGTTCGGGTATTCTGAAGGAATATTACGCACGCACGGGTCAGAAGATGAGAATTCTGGATATCGGCGGCGGATTCCCCGTAAAATACGATAATTCCGTGAAGTCCATAAGGGCGCTTGCCGTCCTATTCAACGAGGAACTGAAACGTCTGTTCCCACCCGACATTCTGGTCATTGCCGAACCCGGACGTTTCATTGTGGCAAATGCCTGTGTTCTCGTCTCGAAAGTCATCGGAAAGGCTGTTCGCGACGGCAAAACCTGCTACTACATCAACGACGGCATATACGGAACTTATTCCGGGCTGGTCTTCGATCATATCAGTTATCCGATTCTTTCGTTTAAGGAGTCGGAAGAGACCAAACTTTCGTCGGTTTTCGGTCCTACCTGCGATGCTTTCGATACCCTGACGCTCTCGGCGGAGCTTCCCGATCTCAGGATAGGCGACTTTGTCTATACGGAAAACATCGGCGCGTACTCCTCGGCATCCGCGACGCTGTTCAACGGTTGCGAGCCGGCGAAAGTGCTCCATATCAATATCGACCGAAGGTCGATTGATTAAACCTATATTCTTATTTTACTGTTTATTGCCTTATTATACTGTTTTTTGCGCATTGTCAATGCAGACATGCGGGTGTTTGACGTGTGTTTAACCGAAGGTATCCCAAGATTAAATAATGTATAAATCGAGTTATATGAGATGAAAAGTTCACATATAGCATTTTCGGCACTTTCCGCGGCGGTATTGCTTTTAGCGCTGGTATCCGCGGGATGCACGGGCACAACGGATACAACACCTGATCTTTCAAATACCGGCATGGTCGGAACATGGCAGACAAACGCTCAGATTGCCAAATACGATAAGCCAATCGATATTATATACTCGTTCAAAGCTGACGGCACGGGAAAGGCATACTATTACCTTAACTGGAACAGTTCGGTGACAGCCGCGGTTCCGTTTAATTGGACAATCGGCAATTCTAAGCTCAATACCTTTGATGTCGTCTACCCGACAATAAGTTCGAGCGAGACATTCACTCTTGCCGGGGACAAAAACTCCATCGTCGACGGATATAATCTGAAATATGATAAATCCGAAGCGAAAAAAGACCTCATTGTAGGTACGTGGAAGTCCGTAAATAAGTATGTCTCCGGCGATAAAGCCTATGATCTGACCTATGTGATGTATGCGAACGGCACCGGCAAGGATGCATGGTATCTTGACGGCAACCTGACGCAGTCCGATCCCGATACATGGGACTTTATCTGCATAGGTGAAGACGGCAAATATATCTATTACCTCGATTATCCGCAGTTTATGTCCAATACCGTTCAGGAGTTGTTCTATCTGTCGCCGGACGGCAAGGTCATGGAAGATAAGTATAACGTAACCTATATGCGTGAATGAGCTGACAGACAAAATTCACTTTTATTTTTTATCGATATCAGAGATGTCCAAAGTAATCCGTATTCAGGAAGATGCCGAAGAGATAGCGCTGTCATACGGCGCAACCGTGAGCGAAGGTATTCGCACGATGGAGAAACTTCTCAAGAAGGCAAATAAGAAGGATTTCGACCTCGAGGATATAAGAAATGTCATCCGCGACGAACTCGAGAACATGAACCGTTACTGAATATCTACGGACATCGAAAATGCCGCGGAAAACAGAGAACTATGAGATAGAGATTGCTCTCGAATGGGGCTTTAACGAATATCTCATAAATAACAGGTATTTCGAGATTACGGATGCCGCCCCATTCCTTAAATATCGCGGCGGCAGCGTGGAACCGATAAAACTCTTTAAGATTGGGGCCGAAAATCGCGATGATCTAAAGGTCATAACCCGCATTATCATCGAGGAGACCCGCGGCTGGAACTTTCTGACTTTCTCCGTAAACGGGCTGTTTAAGAGGAAGTTTAATGGGAAGAATGGCGGCATTACCGAATTGCTCTATCGCTGTAAACCCGATGCCGTTTCACAAGAAAAAATCGACAGACTTGCGCTTGCTCTCGGTTCGAAATATGCCGGTTCGGTCGAGAGGGTTTCGGACGGCATCCCCTTGGCGGAATCGGAGACGTTCGGCACTGTCGAGTCGGTTTTAAAGGCGGCACACGAGGAACTGACTTTTATCGATAAGGTAAAAACGGCGCTCTTTGCACGGGGCATAAGACCCGCCTACAACCCGCGGAGATTCTGCGGAAGATTCGATCTGACCGAACTGACCGTTATCGTCAATCAAAAACGATACCGGACTTTTGATCTGACCGATCCCAATCCGCAGATACTTGAGAACCGGCATTCGATGAAGGATGAATACGCAAGATACCGCAGGTCCAAAGGTATTGACAGCGTCATTGACGGCGTTGAGAGTGCGGGGGACCGTGAGCCTTGCAAGCGGGATGAATGCGGTGATTGCGATGATTGCGATGATTGCGGCGGGGACGGGTCAATCTATCTTATCTCGGATCTGCACCTGAATCATGCCGATATCATCCGCACGACCGCACGCCCGTTTGCCGACCGCGACATAGAAGAGATGAGCCGCGTTCTTATCGAAAACTGGCGCAGGACGGTGAAAGACGGCGACAGGATCATATATTTGGGCGATCTGACATACAAGGCGGACGAGGAGACCGCCGACCGCTTCCTGGGGATGCTTAGCGGCAATCTTACCTTTGTCGAGGGCAATCACGACAAAAACGTAAACCGTGACCTTGTCGGCTCCGTTTCGGACTATACCTTCGAATACAAAGGCTACAGCTTTTATTGCGTCCATAACCCGAAGTTTGCACCTAAAGATTTCGCCGGATGGATAATCCACGGTCATACGCACAATACACGCATGTGCAGGTATCCTTTTGTCAATATGAAAGAGCGGACGATAAATGTCAGCTGTGAAGTTATCGGTTACCGCCCCGTAAGCATTGATACGATAATAAGGGCAATCGGGAGATGCCGCGACGAAAAAAGGGAAAGAGCGGATTATTTGGAAGATATTGTCTGAAATATCCGTTTGATTTTCTGCGGCATTACCGCGGAACGAATGAATATCTATCTATTTTAGTATGTGCAAGATATATGCATGAATTCAAAGATTATCTTTATAACCGTTTTATGCGTAATGTGTGCATTTCTCTTATCCGCGGGCTGCACGGTCAGCGTCGGCAACGGCGCCGATGTAAATTCGGGAGCAGACACCTACAAATATAACTTCTCGGACCCGTACGATGCCGACTCCGACTTCAGTTGGGTGGACAAAAAGACGGAATACGATCTTACAGGCACTTATACGACGCCGGATAATGACGTTCTGACATACAAGATAAAATTCGACACAATCAACAATTCAAATGAAGTTATGCTCTCAAGGGGGTCAAAGAAAGACTTCAACTCAATGACCGTGACGTTATCGGGAACGGTAACGAATTCGGGAACGGATCGCGTGATTACGCTGATTAACGATGCCGTATACACTCTGTCGGCGTCAAATGTCCTGACCACGCCCGAAGGCTACACGGTGCAGATGAGACCAAACAACTGATCCAATCGGTTCAACCGATCTCATTGATTCAATTGAGCACATATATTCAATAGATGTCATCGATTCAATTGATCTCATGGATTGCGGTCGTGACCTACTCATAAAAAAGACCTTTTTTTATTTTATAAATGTCTGCGCCATTCTCTTTGCAAGAATGCGAAATAATATATTTAAGTCCGTGTAAACGGAGAAACATGAAAGGAAAATATTTTTTGGTAACGGTTTTATGCATTATGTGTGCATTTCTCTTATCCGCGGGATGTGTTTCCGTAAATACCGACGTAAGTCCGTCAAATTCTGACGGTGATTATCCGTCATATTCTGAAGGTGATTACGAATGGGTAGAAGAAGATATAAAATATGATATTGAAGGATCTTACGATGAACCCGACGGTGTTACTTTAGTCTATAGGATCAAATTCAATGCGGGAAACGGTGCAGATGGGATTCTGTTCTATCAGGAAACCCTGAAAGATCAAGTCGGAGTAATGTCCATGACGCTACCCGGAAGCATCACCGTGTCGGGAACGGATCGTAAGATTGAGACATCTCTCGGCGACACCTATTATCTTTCGGATTCAAATGTTCTGACCACGCCTGAAGGCTATAAGGTGTCGATGAAATCCGTTAAATGAACTCTCATAATTTATCTGTTCTGCGGCGGCATAACTCCGATCAGAACAGATAACCGCCTTTATTTTTTCACTTTCAGCAATCAGTCGCAATATATTCTGCTATTCTGTTATGTTCTATTGCATTCTGTTATTCTATTGCATTCTGTTATGTTCTGTTATGACTACTGCATATTCTTCGGGCAGAAAAATCCCGTCTTCTCAAGGAATTCCCTGACCGCGGCAATGCCGCCGTCGAGATACATCGCGCCGCAGATGGATTCCACGGATTCGGCAAGAACACGCCCCGACGTCCAGATATGCTGCTGCTTCTCGCCCTTTCCCCAGAGCACGTAATTCTGAAGACCAAGCCCGGAAGCGAGGTTTCTAAGCCGCGTCATATTCACGAGATCGGTCTTCTTTGTCGTAATAACGCCCTTGTCGTGGTCTTTGTTTACGATAACAAGCCTTTCTATCACAACGACGTCGATGACGGCATCGCCCAGAGTGGCATAAGCGTCCATATAGTCGTCTTCGGGCAGACTGTTCTCTTTTGCGTATGCAAGCCGCGTCAGTGCCCTGCGGAGAATAAGTTCGTCATTGAATTTATAATCGATAAGTTTCTGAAAAAGAGTAAGATTGAATTCCGTAAGCGATTCCTGCGGCAGATCCGATTCCCGTGCAATATCGGGATATGCCTCCCGCGAAAATTCGAATTTAATCTCTTTTTTGACGGCACGGTCTCTTGAAATTCTCGCCGGTTGTGATTTTTGCGCAGACATGGTTTGACTCTCCGACTCTCTGACTCTTTGACACTTTTCTTTTTCGGGCAGGTCGATTTGTCGGTTTATCCGGCATGATCGGTCGTCCGCTCATTGCTCATATGCTCATTTATTCTTCAACGCCACAATCTCGGCAACGCCGGTGAGCTTCCAGATATTCGCTCTTTCTTCGGTCGCAATCGACTCAAGTGACTCGGTCGGCTCGTGACCCAGTGCCGAGAGGATATTCTTCGAGAGATTCTTCTCGCGAATCATGTCTATGAACATGCGGCGTATCTTCTTCTTCGTAATCGAATCCTCCTCCTGAATCAGATAGCCCTGGAGCGTGACGAAATTATACTCGGACAGATCCGCGGATATACGTTCAATCTCCACGGAAACATGCGGATCGAGTCTGTAGAGGTCGTTCTTTCTGCCGTACTTGGTTGAGAGGAAATAGAGGAATTTGCCGTCGAAAACATATAAAAATGGCGCCATATATGGATATTTTTCGCCGCGGAACGCTATCCTGCAGACATATCCTTCCATGATAAGACGGTTGTATTCCGCAACCTCCATCTTGGGTATCTTGACTATATTCATATTGCACCTTTGAATATATTGATTAGTTTTGCAGTTGATTCATACGGCAATAAAGGTTTCTATCTTTGGCGGAAAATCACGTGCGAAGTCTTCGCGGGCGTTATCGTTAAACAAAATATTGCCGCTTAAATCCGTAAAAAGTCAAAAAATAGGGTTTTATGTTGGTGCCATGTTTTCGGGAATCACACCGGAAATGCCTCTGTTATCGGCTGTTTCACGATTCCGGTGCGGGTTCGTCCGCCGGCGTCGTGGGGTCTTCGAGGCTCTGAATGTTCTTCTCGATATTCTTCACATACTCCGATGCATCGTCGATTCCCTCTTCCGCGGGCGATTTGCCCAGAATCGACTCATCCAGATCGAACTCCTTCCATGAGTCGTCCTTGAAGTCTTCGTCCTCGGCGCCGAGGAACTTGGCGCCCTGCTTGATGAGGCTTGAAACTTCGAACGGGAAGATTATCTTGGTTGCCTGACCGTCCGCCATCTGCTGAAGCGCGTTAAGGGAGAGCACCGTTATCGCCTTCTTGTCCAGCGGTCTGGAACCGAGCGAGAGGATTCTCAATGCCTGTGCTTCACCCTGCGACTGAAGAATCTTCGATTTCCTGTCACCTTCGGCTCTGAGGATCTTCGACTGGCGGTCACCCTCGGCTTCGAGGATCATGGACTGGCGTTTACCTTCGGCGGTAAGGATTGCCGAACGCTTCTCACCGTCGGCGCGAAGGATTGCGGCACGGCGTTCACGTTCCGCGGCCGTCTGCTCGGTCATTGCCTGTTTTACGGCGCCGATGGGGTCAACTTCCTTAATCTCGACACGCTCCACCTTGACACCCCACTGGTCGGTCTCGCGGTCGAGGATGTCGCGGAGTTTGTTGTTTATCAGTTCGCGGTTGTAGAGCACCTCATCGAGTTCGAGGTCGCCGATGATTCCCCTGAGGCTCGTCTGTGCGAGAGCGACGGTTGCCATGCGGTAGTTTGAGACCTCGAAGTATGATTTTTCGGGGTCGATTACCTTGACATAGACGATTGCGTCGACGTTTGTCGGCGAGTTATCCTTTGTGATTACTTCCTGCTTGGGAACGTCCATGACCTGCGTTCGCAGATCCACCTTGATAATCTCGGTGATGAACGGAATTACCCAGCGGAACCCCGGGTTGAGCCTTCCGATATACTTTCCGAGCCTTATCTGAAGTGCCTGCTCGTAAGGCTGAACGATTACCACACCTTTTGCAAATATGAAGACTATTGCAATGACCAATACAATTGTTAATGCCGTGTCCATTTTATCACTTTTTTAAATTTATTCAATATTTTGTTTTTAAAGTCAATACTTAAATCCGAAAATCCGTTACTTCGTCAATCCGTCAATTCGGCAATCCGTAATCGGCAACCGGTCGACAATCGCGGTCAGCATTCCTCCACCACTACGTGAACGCCTTCCGAAAAGACTACCTTTATCTTCTTTCCCGTCGCTATTGTGCCGCTCTTCGATCTGGCGCTCCAGTCGGTATTCCCGATCCTGACCTTGCCCGAGATGCCGTCGCTGTCGACCTCCTTTATGACAAGACCGGTCTTGCCGATGAGCGAGTCTTTGCTTGTGGTCTCGGGTTTTGTGCTACCAGAACCTATAAGACTGTATATCCAGACCGAGATCCCCGCCGATATGAGTGCGGTTATGACCGCGATTACAATAAGCAGCGGCGACGAAAAGATATCCGGAACAATGAGAGATACAATGCCGATGATGATGAGTGTAGTCCCCGGCACCCCCATGAAGAATCCCGGGTTAAAGGTCTCTATTGCAAGAAAGAGGACACCTATCAGTATCAGGTACCAGCCTACCGAGATAATTCCTTCTATCATATATGGTAATTGATTTTCTGTTATTTATCTTAGTAGGATGCATAAAAATGTTAAAATGAGTATATTCGCCGCCATGGTGCGGGTGTGCGCCCGCGTTGACTGCCCCGACCGCAGCCATTGCCTCCGCCGCCGCCCTCGGATAAGTGGCGGAAAAGTGCGACCGCTCATTCGGCCAGATAAGCAATCCTTGAGCCTTTTTCTATGCCGATATCCTCAGCAATCGGTGCACACTTGACCATCATCAGGTAGGCGACCGGCGGCAGTTTCATGACTTTTTTGTATTCGCTTAAGGATTCGTAGTTTGCCATGCCCTTGGAGACGATGAGCGTCGCCTTCGAGATCTCGTCTCTCAGTTCGTCGCTTATCATGCGGATATTGAAGCCGACCTCGGGAATCCCGTCCGTACTCGTATAAACGGCGTCGGCGACCTTGTCCATGCCGAGTTTTACGGCGTCGCTCATGGTCGCGTCATTGATAATCGGCGCACCCTTGACGACGACCGTGACGCGGCAGCCCTTATTCTTCAGATATTCGACGAGTTTTCTGTCGAAGACGATCTCACCGCAGTTGTCGCAGAGAAATACGGTTCTTGCGGCAAGTCTCTCGATTCTGTCGCAGTCGTCGACGCTGAACCCCTTCCTGAATTCGTCCTTGAAGAAGCCGGTGAAGTCATCGGTGACCACATGCTCCTTCGATCCGAAATCGAGGGTGTTTCCGATGACCGCCGCCAGCGCACAGTCCCTGAAGGTCTTAAGGCTGCCTCCGACTTCGGCGAGGAGTTTTTCCGCCTCGATATTTGTCCGCTCCTTAATCTCCACATAGGGATCGATATGCTCAATCATCCGGCAGGCTAGCCTGTGAACGCGGCTTGAGAGTTCGGGTGAGGGAATATTCTCCGAAAGACCGCGTTTAAGCTCGTCGCGGCAGATGTCAACGACGTTTTTGACGCGCTTTTCGTTTTCGGGATTTGAACAGTCCAGAACAAGGCGGCATTCATACTCGATTCTGGTTAAAAGACATCCGAAACAAACTTCTCTGATTCTCATGTTCCGATACTCATGAAGAAAAAAACTTTGAAAACAATAAAAACAACATATGGGGCCACCGCGATTTGAACGCGGGTCAGAAGACCCCCAGTCTCCTAGGATGGTCCAGGCTACCCTATGGCCCCCGATGGCACGCTGCGTAGACCTGCACATTCGGGCACTTACCGCCCCTGCCGTTACGCTGTGCTATTACATATTGTAATGTATAGTTTATCTATTTTGCCTATTGAATTCTTCAACGTCCTTCGATAATGCATCCAGTTTATTACAGGTAAACTGCATTGTACTGTTTATTCCCTCGACATCGTTCCTTAAGATTCTGATGCGGCATTGCATCAGATATATTATGCCGAGCAGGAAGACAATCACGATTCCGAACAATATTATTATCAGATATTCGGCAGAAAATTCAAACATCCCCATCACCTGTTATCCCGTATATCTCCCGCGGCATGCGGTTGCGGTATCCTATCGTATGCTGCGACCCCGACCCCCGCCATGCCGCGTGTTTACGGTTAGTTTCTATCTTTTTGCATAGGGAATAATTATAGATATGTATCCTGTCACCTCCCGCGGACGCGGGGGTTGTGTGCGGCGGCATCGGCACCGGCAGCGTCGGCAGCATCTGCGGCGGGGCAGGGGGGTCGATGAGGGTGTGTGTTGCGGTACGGTGCGGGTGTTGTGCGGGTATGGTTAGTGCGGGTATGGTCAGTGTGTTGTGTCTGGCGGGATTGTGCGGGGTTACGGCAGGTGCGGCATGTCGGGAATAATCCGTGACGGTCAATGCGGATCGTCGACATTTTGGAATTATGCGGTTAATTTTATACAGCGTCTGACAAAATATATCGCCGGCAGGCGCGGAAATCAGCGGGCAAATTGCTGGCTGTTCGTCGAAAAATTCCCGAATAATGCGAGTCGTAAAAACAGGTTTCATAATGAACCCGAAAATGCGGTTGCGCGTCGCTTTGAAGATTTATTCAGCAAGCATATAAAGCGACTGCGACATTTAAACAAGTTTTATATACTTATCTCTCATTGTAATAATGCTGAATAGATTGTAAAATCAGGGGGCCTATAGCTCAGTTAGGCAGAGCGCCTGACTTTTAATCAGGTGGTCGGGGGTTCAAATCCCCTTGGGCCCGCTTGCCACGTCAATTATGACTCAAATGTGGCGTTTTGGTATTTTTTCAATGGTGATGCATCTGAACAAAATCTTAACTATAAAAGGGGCTATCGATGGGCACCGGTTTTTCCGTAATTAAACATGTAATGGTACCTGACCATCAGATTATGACTGCCGAAGAGATCGAAGAGTTACTCGCGGCATTCAAGATCACACGCGACCAGCTTCCCAACATCTATCATGATGATCCTGCAGTAAAGGAGATTGGCGCAAAGATCAACGACGTTATCAGGATTGTTCGCAACAGTAAGACCGCAGGTAAGGCTGAAGCGTACCGCATAGTAGTAAAGAGACCAAAGAAATGAACTCCTTTAGCAAAAAGGGGGGTCTTCATTGTTAGATCGTAAAACTTTATCCGAGGCATATTTCTCACGCGCCCACGTAGCGCGACACCAGCTGGATTCATACAACTTCTTCCTGGAGTACAACCTTCAGAAAGTCGTCGATGAACAGAGAATTATTGAAACCGACATTGCACAGAGGGGCAAAGACAACGACAACGTCTGGGTTGAGCTCGGCGAAATCCGCGTCGAAAAACCCGTAGTCCGTGAAGCCGACGGTTCGCAGTCCGGATTGTATCCGAGTGAAGCACGCTTAAGAAACCTGACCTACGCCGCACCTATTCAGCTTGACATGATTCTTTGTCAGGGCGAAGAAAGACAGGAACCTATTGTGACCACAATCGGTCAGCTTCCCGTCATGGTCGGGTCCACGGCATGCAACCTCTGCGGACTTTCCGACGAGGAAAGAATCAGTCACGGCGAAGACTCGCACGACCCGGGAGGATACTTCATCATCAACGGCTCCGAGCGCGTTCTCATGACACTCGAAGATCTTGCGTCCAACAAGATCATGACCGAGTTCACCGAGAGATACAACGAGCGTATCTACGTCGCAAAGGTATTCTCGCAATTCCGCGGATACCGTGCACTCGTCATCGTCGAGAGAAACAAGAAGAACCTTCTCGAGGTCTCGTTCCCGTCCGTCGCCGGTCACCTTAAGTTCGTTGACCTTATGCGTGCACTCGGTCTCAACGGCGATCAGGAGATCGTGGAAGCGGTCTCGACCGACGAAGATATCCTCACGTTCATGCTTCAGAACCTTGAGGAAGCGGAGTGCGACAACACCGAGGAAGGCATAATGTATGTCGGAAAGAAGCTCGCACCGAACCAGACACGCGACTACCAGAAGAAGCGTGCCGAGTTTGTCCTTGACAGCTATCTCCTCCCGCACTTGAACGAGCTCATGCCCGACGGTCTCAAAGAGGGCGACGAGGGCTACGAGGAGGCATGCGAGAGCGTGCGTCTTGCAAAGGCTCACTTCCTCGGCAGAATGGCTGAGGCATGTTTCGACCTTGTTCTCGACAGAAGGAGAATCGATGATAAGGATCACTACTCGAACAAGCGCTTAAAGCTCGCCGGCGACCTTATGGAGGATCTCTTCCGTATCTCGCTCAACAGACTCACACGCGACGTCAAATACCAGCTCGAACGCGCCAGCATGAGACACCGCGACCTCTCAATCGGAACGGCGGTGCGTGCCGATGTCCTTACCGAGAGACTTCTTCACCCGCTTGCGACCGGTAACTGGGTGGGCGGAAGGACGGGTGTATCCCAGCTTCTCGACAGAGTCGACCACATGGCTGTCATCTCTCACCTTCGCCGCGTAATCTCGCCGCTTTCACGTTCACAGCCGCATTTCGAGGCACGTGATCTTCACCCGACACAGTGGGGAAGAATCTGTCCGTCGGAGACTCCGGAAGGACCGAATTGTGGTCTTGTAAAGAACTTCGCACAGATGGTCGAGATCTCCAAGGGCGTCAAGGACGAGCAGGTAATCAACAGAATGCTCTACAACCTCGGCGTTGAAGAGCTTAAGAGGGAAGTATTATGAGCACAGGTCATAAAAAATCGAGAGTATTCGTTAACGGCGCTTTAATCGGTCTCTGCGAAGACCCCGTTACCCTTGTCGCCAATGTCCGCAGGATGCGAAGACGCGGCGAACTTCCGACCGAGGTCAATATCTCGTATAAGGAATACAACGGCGACATCATCGTCCATACCGACAGGGGACGTGCACGCCGCCCGCTCATCGTTGTCGAGAACGGAAGACCGACAATCACGAACGAGGATATCGAGAAGTTAAAGACCGGAGATTCCGACTTCAATGACTTGGTCGGCAAAGGTTTTATCGAGTACATTGACGCGGAAGAGGAGGAAGACCTCTATATCGCGGTCAACGAAGAGGACATCACACCCGAGCATACCCACCTCGAGATCGACCCGTCGCTTATCCTCGGTATCGGAGCGGCTCACGTTCCGTTCCCGGAGCACAATGCGGCACCCCGTGTAACAATGGGTGCGGGTATGATTAAGCAGGCACTCGGATTCGGTGCGTCGAACATGAAGTTAAGACCCGATACACGCGGTCACCAGCTTCACTACGTCCAGAAACCTCTGGTTCACACCCAGACCTCAAGGATCATCGGCTCGGACGACCGTGCCGCGGGTCAGAACCTTGTGGTCGCAATTCTTTCCTACGAGGGTTTCAACATTGAAGATTCGCTTATCTTCAACAAAGCCTCAATCGAGCGCGGTGTCGGACGTTCCCACTTCTTCAGAACCTACGACGGCGAAGAGAGACGCTACCCGGGCGGACAGGTCGACAAGATCGAGGTCCCCGACGAGGAAGTCTCGGGTGCACACGGTGTCGAGTCGTATCAGAACCTCGATACCGACGGTATCATCAACCCCGAGACCTTCGCCGCCGAGAAAGCCGTTCTCATCGGCAAGACATCCCCGCCGAGATTCCTCGAAGAGCCGTCGGGAGAGCTTATCGCCGTTGAGAAGCGCCGCGATACCTCGGTTACAATGAGGAGCAACGAGCACGGTATCGTCGATACCGTCATCATTACCGAGGGTGAGAACTCATCGAGACTCGTCAAGGTCAGAACGAGAGATCTCCGTATCCCCGAGGTAGGCGACAAGTTTGCGTCCAGACACGGACAGAAGGGAGTCGTCGGACTCATAACGCCGCAGGAGAACATGCCGTTCACGGAGTCGGGAATCGCACCCGACCTTGTCATCAACCCGCACGCAATCCCGTCGCGTATGACAATGGGTCATATGCTCGAGATGCTCGGCGGCAAGGTGGGCTCGCTCGAGGGCAGAAGAATCAATGCAACCGCATTCAGCGGAGAACGCGAGGAAGATCTCCGTGAATCCTTAAAACAGCTCGGTTTCGCGAACAACGGCAGAGAAGTCATGTATGACGGTATTACGGGACGTCAGTTCAAGGCTGATATCTATGTCGGCGTCATCTATTACCAGAAACTCTACCACATGGTCTCTTCGAAGATGCATGCACGTTCGAGAGGTCCCGTTCAGGTTCTCACACGCCAGCCGACCGAAGGACGTGCCCGTGAAGGAGGTCTCAGGTTCGGAGAGATGGAACGTGATGTTCTTATCGGACACGGCGCTGCAATGGCACTTAAGGAACGTCTTCTTGACGAGTCCGATAAGGTCGAGCAGTATGTCTGCGCAAAGTGCGGTATGATCGCCTTCCTTGACAGAAACAAGAATACGACACGCTGTCTCTCATGCGGCAACGAGACCGATATCTACAGCGTTGAGATGAGTTATGCGTTCAAGCTCCTTCTCGACGAGATGAAGAGTATGGGTATCGCACCGAGAATGCAGCTTGAGGATCAGGTATAGGAGAAAGGAGGAAAACAGAAATGACAAGTCCAAAGAGAGTCGGAAAGATAGAGTTCGGTCTGCTTTCGCCCAAAGACATCCGCAAGATGAGTGTCAGAAAGATCATCTGGGCGGATACCTACGATGACGACGGTTTCCCCTACCCCCAGGGTCTTATGGATCTGCACCTCGGTGTAATCGACCCGGGTCTCCGCTGCAAGACATGCGGCAACAAGGCGAGCGAGTGTCCGGGACATTTCGGACATATCGAGCTTGCCAAGCCGGTTATTCACGTCGGTTACACGAGGCTTATCAGAAAACTTCTGCGTGTAACCTGCAGAAACTGCGGTCGCCTTCTCCTGAGCACCGATGAAATCAGCAAGGTTCTCGGTCCGGAGGATGAGAGGAACGACGACACAATCTCCGAGAAGGATATCAAGAAGGAGCGTGTCTGTCCGTTCTGCGGCGAGCAGCAGCTCAAGATAAACTTCGAGAAGCCGACGACGTTCTCCGAGGTAATGCTCGACGAGAACGGCAAGAAGAACGAGCAGAAGCTCACGCCGGCGGATATCAGGGCACGTCTCGAGAAGATCCCCGACGAGGATTTAAGGCTTCTCGGAATCAATCCGGCGGTCGCAAGACCCGAATGGACATGCCTCACCGTCCTTCCGGTGCCGCCGGTCACGATGCGTCCTTCGATTATTCTCGAGAACGGTCAGCGTTCCGAGGATGATCTGACGCACAAGCTCGTCGATATCATCCGTATCAACCAGCGTTTCAAGGAGAATCAGGATGCGGGAGCGCCTCAGCTGATCATCGAGGATCTCTGGGAGCTTCTCCAGTATCACGTGACGACCTACATGGATAACGAGGTTGCGGGCTGTCCTCCGGCGCGTCACAGGAGCGGAAGACCGCTCAAAACAATCTCGCAGCGCCTTAAGGGTAAGGACGGACGTTTCAGAGGTTCGCTCTCGGGTAAGCGTGTCAACTTCTCATCGCGTACGGTTATCTCGCCGGATCCGAATATCTCGATTGCCCAGGTCGGCGTTCCGCTCGCCATCGCGAACGAGATGAGTTTCCCCATCCGCGTTACACCGTTCAACATCGACGAGGTCCGCGCAATGGTCCTTACCGGACCCAACCGCCCGACGCTCAACTCGCCCTGCGGTGCGAACTATGCCATCAGACCCGACGGCAGACGTGTCCGCCTTACCGATCAGACGAAGGAGAATATCGCCGAGATGCTCGAGCCCGGATGGACGGTCGACAGACAGCTGAGGAACAACGATGTCGTTCTCTTCAACCGTCAGCCTTCGCTGCACAGGATGAGTATCATGGCTCACCACATCGTCATCATGAACGGCAGAACATTCCGCCTTAACCCCGCGGTCTGTACTCCGTATAACGCCGACTTCGACGGTGATGAGATGAACCTCCATGTTCCTCAGACCGAGGAGGCACGTGCTGAGGCGGAGCTTCTCGCAAGCGTTACCGAAAACATTCTATCGCCGCGTTTCGGCGGTCCGGTTATCGGCGCAATCCACGACCATATCTCGGGTATCTTCCTGCTTACGCACGAGAAGCGCTGGTTTAACAAATCGGCGGTTCTGTATCTGCTGATGAACAGTCTGCCCGAACACCTCCCCAAACCGGACAAGGTTGAGAACGGCGTTGAATACTGGACAAACAAGCAGATCTTCTCGATGATCCTGCCCGACGACCTCAACATGGTCTATCGTTCGAGTTCGTGTCTGAACTGTGCGAAGTGCAAGCACGAGAAATGTGCCGAGATTCCGAATGCGGACAACAACAACAGTATTCAGGATGCCTACGTCAAGATTGTCGACGGCAACCTTGTCTGCGGTACAATCGATAAGAAGTCCATCGGTGCGATGGCGGGTGTAATCCTTCAGAGAATCATCAGGACGCACGGTCTCGAGAGAGGCCGCCAGTTCGTCGACGATGTCACGAAGCTTGCAATCCGCGGTATCATGTATGACGGATATTCCTTCGGTATCGACGACGAGGACCTTACAAAGAACGAATACGGTCTGATAGGCGAAGCTCTCGACAAGGCGGAAGACGATGTCGAGCGTCTTATCAGGTCGTATGAGGCGGGCACTCTGGAGCCGCTTCCGGGACGTACCCTTGAGGAGACTCTTGAGATGAACACCATGCAGGTTCTGGGTAAGGCACGTGACAGTACCGGTAAGATTGCGGGCGGTCACCTCGGTCTTTCCAACAGCGCTGTGGTAATGGCGGTATCCGGTGCGCGCGGTTCGATGCTTAACCTGACCCAGGTCGCGGGTTGTGTCGGACAGCAGGCTGTGCGCGGTGCACGTATCAACCGCGGTTACGAGGGCAGGACACTGCCGCATTTCAAGAAGGGCGACAAGGGAGCAACGGCTCACGGTTTCGTAAGGAACAGTTACAAGAGCGGTCTGACTCCGACGGAGTTCTTCTTCCACGCTATCGGAGGCCGTGAAGGTCTTGTAGATACTGCGGTCCGTACGTCTCAGAGCGGTTACCTGCAGAGACGTATGATCAATGCTCTTCAGGACTTAAAGGTCGGCTACGACGGAACGGTAAGGACTTCCGGCGGCAGAATCATTCAGTTCAAGTACGGTGAGGACTCGACCGATCCCGCGAAGGGATGTGCGGGTGACCCGGTGGACGTGAAGGGTATTGTCGAGAGTATTCTTAAAGAGGAGGTCAGAAAATGAAACAGTCACAGATTGATGTTATCGAGGCTGCCGATCTCCCGAAGAAGACCAAGGACGATCTTATTGCGTATATCGGCGAGAAGGATCTCTCCGACGAGACCTTCAACGCGATTATGGACAGGATTAACATCGAGTACGCGAACTCGAGGATTGAGCCCTGCGAGGCTGTGGGTATCATAGCGGCGCAGTCAATCGGCGAGCCGGGTACCCAGATGACGATGCGTACTTTCCACTTTGCGGGTGTGGCGGAGATTAACGTTACACTCGGTCTGCCGCGTCTCATCGAGATTCTGGATGCAAGGAAGATACCGAGTACGCCTTCGATGACTATCTATCTTAAGGATGAGTACTGCTGCGACCGCGAAAAAGCGCGTGAGGTCAGCTGGCAGATTGAGGCGGCACATCTCAGCGAGTTCGGAGAGATTGTCACCGATATGCTCGACATGAAGGTCCGCGTCAGGATCAACCGCGACGTCTGCAAGAAGAGGAAGATTACCATCGAGGAGATCTTCGAGCGTGCGCCCCGCAAGATAAGGGACAAGAACCACTACCGCGATTTCGAGTGCGAGGAGGATCTTGCCGATGCCTGTCTTACCTTCATTCCGAAGGATCAGGACAGTTATCAGAACCTCTTTGCCCTTGCCGAGAACGTGAGGAAGGTCATCGTTCAGGGTATCGATGATATCGAGCGTGTTGTCGTCCGCAAAGAGAACGAAGAGTATATACTATATACTGAGGGGTCTAATCTTAAGGACGTATTTGAGGTTGAAGGTGTGGATACCACCAGAACCAGAACAAATAACATCGCCGAAATCTCCGATGTCCTCGGAATCGAGGCAGGCAGAAATGCCATCATAGATGAAGCATTGAACACACTTCGCGAGCAGGGTCTCGATGTGGATGTCAGGCATATCATGCTTGTCGCCGATATGATGTGCATTGACGGTGAGGTTAAACAGATCGGTCGTCACGGTATCGCGGGCGAGAAGGAGAGTGTCCTTTCCCGTGCTTCCTTCGAGGTCACTGTCAACCACCTTCTCGATGCGGCGGTCGCCAACGAGACGGATATCCTTGAGGGTGTCACCGAGAATGTTATCGTCGGTCAGCCGATTCAGCTCGGTACCGGTGATGTAAAGTTAATAGCGAAGAAGAACTGAAGGGGTTTAAACCGAGTGGTTTAATAACCTTTTTTGGTTTTCGGCGCTAATGATATGATGAAGAAAAACACACAACCAAAAATTACCAAATTGATTCAAATTTAGGAGAATTTCAATGGATTTCGAAACGTCATTAAGACGGGCAATTAAAACCGGTAAAGTTGTTATCGGACAGAAAAAAACAAGAGAATGCATCGAAAACGATGAAGCAAAACTCGTGGTCGTCACCGGCAAATACTTCCCCGATGATTTCGCGGCACTACTCAAAGAGAAGAATGTGAATGTCTACACTTATGAGGGTACGAGCAAGGCTCTCGGTATCTCATGCGGAAGACCGCACTTTGTAAGTGCTCTTGCTATTGTCGATGCAGGCGACTCGGATATCCTTTCAATCCAGAGGGCTTAAATGGGCGAGATTGTCTTGAACGAGCAGAGTCTTCAGCTGATGAAGCAATTCGAGGACATCACCGGCGCGGGAAGCCGCGACTGTATCATAGATGAGAGGAACGATCGCTTAATTTTCGTTATCAACCCCGGCGACATGGGTCGCGCAATCGGAAAGCAGGGTGCAAGCATCAAGAAGGCTTCCGAGGATCTCGGTAAGAAGATTGAGGTAGTCGAGTTTTCGCAGGATGCAAAGCAGTTTATCAAGAACTGTTTCCTTCCGGCACGCGTTAAGTCGGTCGAGATTACCGAGAACGAAGAGGGCGAGAGTGTCGCCAATGTCGATATCGAGGAAGAAGACCGCGGTATCGCAATCGGCAAGGGCGGAAAGAACATCTTTAAAGCCAACAAGCTTGCCGAACGCCAGCATGACATTGTAAGCGTTCAGATCCTTACTGATGAAAATCAGTAAATAATCATTTTTAGATAATTTCCGTATCCGGGCATTTTGCGCTAGTTTTTTCAGTTTTTTCTGTTTATCTGCATATATTTTGCCGTTAATCCTTGTTATTTATTCAATGATTCTTTATTCACTGAATCGCCGTTATGATGCCCGACCCGATTGTGACTAAGTTAATTATGATGAAACAGATATTTAGATGAGTTATGGATTCCGAGGCATCCGATGCAATTACGCTTGACAAATCCGATATGAGTGCTTTGTCGTCGGATGTCCGCATAAGTATACTGCGGGCGATTGACGGTTCCGCGGGGGGAACTGTTTCGGCGGCGACGCTTGCGGATGAGTTGTCAATCGGCAAATCTACGCTTCATCAGCATCTTTCCGTTCTTGAAAACGCGGGGATTGTCAGCGCGGATAAGAGCCGCAAATGGCATATGTATTCGCTGACGCGGAAAGGAAAGTGTATTCTTCATCCCAAGCAGAGTTTCAAATTTATTCTGGCGTTATCTTCATCCGTGTTCTTCGGGTTGTATGGCGTTTATATGCTTGTGCTTTTCTTTAAGGGGATGGAGTTTCAAGGCGGCGGTCACGTTAAGCATCTGCCCGAACTGCTCATCGGCGGCGAGATATTTCTGATTGTTGCGGGATGTCTGATATATCTTGCATTGCGGATAAATAACCGCGATAAATGCAGTTATGCCGACTCTCTTGTGCGCAAAAAGTTTGCGGACGAAAAATAGTTTGATTGTTTGGCAGTTAACAGTTAACGGTTTAACAGTTTAACAGTTAACGGTTTAACGGTTTTATTTTCGGCATCCTGCGGGATTATTCAGGTATGACTGGCTATTTTTTGATTATAGGGGTTGTCGTGTACATTTTCTTTTGAGTATCCAATATGGTTGCAGTAAATTCATTGTAAGGTGAGTCAAACCGTGTTCTGTTGTCTTTAATTACGAATACCGATGTCTGCGTATCATAATGATAATTTGGTTTCGGGATTGTTCTGCCGGGAACATACACTGAATCTATTCCTTTGTAAACTACTCTCAAGTAATATATTTCGTTGATTTTCGGTATCGGCAGGTTATACGTATCTTCCATGCAGATTGATTCATATGGTGTTAAATTGGAAAACCTAGTCGATTTATCCTTGCAGTAAATCAGTTCTTCGGGAATATCCTTCAGTTCCTCTCTTGTTAAATTATCCGTAACAGTCTGTCGTGATAAAGTGTATGTTATGTTTGATAGTGCCTCAATACACTCGACATTCATTGCGTTGTGGTAATACAAAAAATATCGCAACACTCCGCCATCTGCACTGTAGTTATATGTATATTTTAATTCCTTCAGGGTACTATTCTCCGTGTCGTATGTATATGGCATGTCCTCAGAAAGCGTGTATCCTCCAAAATAGTATTTTCTTACGACATTCCATTCGTCCGCGTCACGAAAAGTCCATTTGCCCGTGGAGTTATCATAATCTATTACAAATGGAACTTCATCAGCTTTAAAGTAATTTCCATGTTCTATTTCAATAATATAATACGGAGTATATATGTTAACAGTTGCATAATTTTTAGAATTGTCGAATAAACCCAATAATGCCAAATCGGCAATAATGATACAAAATGCCGCTAAAACAATCGCCGTAATTTTGAGGTGAGTTGAGTTCATTCTTTCTCCTATCAGACTCTATTTTTCCTATTTATAATACTTTAGAGATTGTCCGTATTTTTACGGACGATTAAGCATTGTTTATATCTTAAAAAGTTTGAAAGATTGTATTATCCTAAGATGATCGAATCTTTGAGGGGGATAAAAATGCAAAAAGGAGTAATTATAGCGGCATCGGCAATTGTTGCGGTCGTTGTTGTCGTCGCAGTCGTTGCAGTCGTCTGCGGCATTCCGGCAGTGAGCATGTCAAATTCAGCATCCGCAGGTGCCGACAACGGAAATGCAGGTGTCGATGCGGGTAAAGTAAGCGGCGAGAGCGTAAAAACAACCGCCGCCGGCGGGGAGATTACCGTTGAGGAAGGAAAAGAGAGCGTATTGAAGTTCATCGGCGATGACAGTCTGAAACTCTCCGATATCAAATTCGCAAATGAAGTCGACTACTTCAGTCAGGGGGATTATTATCAGTATAACGTCGACGGCGGCAACGGAATCGGCAAAGTCGCCGCATATGTCAGTAAAGATAACGGCAATGTGGAGATGATCTCATTCTACGACAAGAGGAGCGGCGGAGAAAAGGAGAAGGCAATAACGCTTGATCAGGCAAAAGAGAATGCATGGCGCTATATTGCCGATAAGTATCCCGAATTTGTGAAGATGAATACGGTCGAAATCGACTCGGAGTATAACGATCACATGGCGGGGGGCAAAGATTACATCTTCACGTGGAGAGAGTCGGTTGACGGCGTTCAGACTATGAATATTGTCACACTCGCGGTTGACGCGGTTAACGGCGAAATTCTCTCGTATATGGCTCTCAACCGCGATTATACGGGCACGATGACGCCGAAGCTGAGCGAAGACGAGGCTTATGCAAAGGCAATCGAGGCGTTCCCCGGCATTGAGGTAACCGAGAAGTCCTGCACGCTCTCCGTGGAATATGTGGAAAAGGGTCGCCCCGCATTGAGTTATACCGTGACGCTGAAAGGAAAACCTGTCAATTACACGTCATACGGCGGCATTGTCCTCATTGACGCCGAAACCGGCGAGATAATGCTTAAGAGCGGATATAACTGAATACACAAAAAATAATACGAATAATACTGAAGATAATACCAAATAATCACAGATAAAAGCGCATAAAAGATAAAGAATACTTTATCTATACCTTTCCCGATTTTTCGCGAAGGCAACAATTTTCAAACGCATGAATTTTAAAAAGTCGTGTTTTTCCATCGGATTAAAAAACTGCGTCCTCATATGCGTTTTCGCTTTTGTGTCGATCTCTGGTTTTAAATTGTAAATGATAAATAGTGATAAATCCGATATTTACAATAGAGGATTAGATGTTGGATATGTTATGTTTCCTTATTCTTTTTCCGCTCATAGCCGCATTACTGATGCTCATTCTTCCTAACGGCAATGCCCGTGACATAATAGTGAAGATTGCGGCACTCATAACCGCGGCAGGCTCGGTATATCTCTTTGCCGAGACCTTCGGAAAAGGAATACGGTATGTGTCGATAGGCAACGGAACCGTGGATCTCATCGTTTTCGTTGCGGAACTCGTGATTGCCCTGTTTATCATCGCAATCAGCTTAAAATTCAGGAAGTATATCGTAACCGCGCTCGGTGCGATACAGCTTGCATTCGTGCTTTATCTCGAATATCTCATGCACAGCGGCGTTCTTCCCGCCGCAGGCGAGCTCTTTGCCGATGAATTCTCAATGATAATGACGCTCATCATCGGTCTTATAGGCGGCATTATCTGTGTATATTCGGTCGGCTACATGAAAGGCTATCACGAGATGCACAAGGATGTAAAGGATCACAGAAAACTCTTCTTCTTCCTTATTTTCCTGTTCCTCTCGGCAATGTACGGTGTCGTATACTCAAACAACCTTGTATGGCTCCTCATGTTCTGGGAGATAACCTCGCTGTGTTCATTCCTTCTGATAGGATATGCACGCGACGAGACCTCGTGGAACAATGCGTTCAGGGCGCTCATGTTCAATGTGCTCGGCGGAATCGCCTTCTCCGCGGCGATACTCTACATTGTCGCGGTCATCGGAGACTTCGGTTATCTCTTCATGGATAAACTGCTGGCATCCGGCAGTGCCGTTGCGATAATACCCGCGGCACTCATAGGATTTGCGGGACTCACCAAATCCGCACAGTATCCGTTCTCCTCATGGCTTGTCGGCGCAATGGTGGCACCCACGCCGGTATCGGCACTCCTTCATTCATCGACGATGGTAAAGGCGGGTGTCTACATTATCGTCAGATTCGCGCCGATATACGAGATGACATATACGGGAATGGCGCTCTCGCTTGTCGGCGGCATCACCTTCCTCATAGCATCGGCGGTCGCAATCGGTCAGAGCAATGCCAAGAAAGTCCTTGCATACTCGACAATAGCCAACCTCGGTCTCGTGGTTGCCTGTGCGGGTATCGGAACCGAAGCGGCAATCTGGGCGGCAATTCTGCTGATAATCTTCCACGCGGTCGCAAAGTCGCTCCTCTTCCTCTCGGTCGGCTCGGTCGAGCATCAGAAGCACTCCCGCGACATCGAGGACATGACGGGACTTATCTCGGAGATGCCGAAGGTATCCGTGATGATGCTCATCGGCATTGCCGGAATGTTCCTGGCGCCGTTCGGTATGCTTATCTCCAAGTGGGCGGCAATCGTTGCGTTCATCGACGCAATGAAGCCCTTCGGAGCGGTCTATATCATGATAATAGCGTTCGGAAGCGCCCTTACGGTATTCTTCTGGACGAAGTGGATGGGCAAACTCATAGAAGTGAGGCATCCGAAGACTCCTCTTGCCCGCGAAGCAACGCCGCAGGAGATGTTCTCGCTTTATTTCCTGACGACACTGACCGTGCTTGCGACGATATTCTTCCCGCTGATATCCTACGATCTCATAATACCCTATCTCGAGAGTCTGGGGTCTGCCGTGCCCGTTCTGCTGAGTTCGGGAGACATCATAACCATGTTCATCATGACCGTAACCATAGTCCTCCTCCCGCTCTCGATGGCATACTTCAGCAACGGCAGAACGATAAAGGGACAGTATATGAGCGGCAGACCCGTGGATGCGGAGCTTAACTTCTCCGGCAGCCTCGGACGCACAATGAAGACCGACATATCCAACTACTACATCGAGGAGTATTTCGGCGAAGAAAAGAACTGCAGATACGGAATAGTTATTTCCGTGCTTATACTCGCGGTTCTTGCCGCAATACTGGTTTACACGTTTACATCGGGGGCGGTCTTATGATTGACACGGCAACCGCATCGGCATTCTTCACATCGGGAATTTCGCAGGTAATCGGAGCATTGCTCTTTATTCTGCTTGCACCGCTCGTCGGCGGTATCATAACGGGACTTGACAGGAAGATAACGGCAAGGATGCAGGGACGCGTGGGTCCGCCCGTCTTACAGCCCTTCTACGATATCAAAAAACTCTTCGAGAAGGAGAAGATGGTGGTCACGACCGCGGAGAACTTCTGGGTCTTCGCCTACCTCGTCTTCATAGTAATCTCGGGCATGCTTCTCTTTGCAAACAGCGATCTCCTGCTTGTCATCTTTGCACTGACACTGGCGCACGTATTCCTCATACTCGGCGCCTACTCGACGGGTTCGCCTTATGCGCATGTCGGTGCCGAGAGGGAACTGATTGCGCTCATGTCGGTGGAGCCGATGATTATAGTGGCGGCGGTCGGTCTTTACATGGTAACGGGCTCGTTTGAGAGTTACGTCATCCTGCTTTCGAACACAGCCCCGATTCTTCTGATTCCGGGTCTGTTCATCGGAATGGTCTATATCCTCACGGTAAAGCTCGGCAAGTCGCCGTTTGACATCGCGACCTCGCACCATGCGCATCAGGAGCTTGTCAAGGGTCTTACGACCGAGTTCTCGGGATCGACGCTTGGCATGATCGAGATTGCCCACCTTTACGAGCTTGTGTTCCTGCTGGGATTCCTGTTCCTGTTCTTCGGACTTGCGGCGCCGCTGATTGGAATAGTCGTTATCGCGGCGGTATACCTGCTTGAGATATTCATAGACAATGCGGCATCGAGGGCGAAGTGGCAGTTCGTCTTCAAGGGATGCTGGGCGATTACTTTGGTGCTCGGATTTCTGAATCTGTTTGCACTGTATTTTGTGAGGTGAAAAATGTCAGGTTTAACGAAATCCCCATGGATTATACACTACGATGCTTCAAGCTGCAACGGTTGCGACATTGAGGTTCTGGCATGTCTTACGCCTCTGTACGATGTGGAGCGTTTCGGCATTCTGAATACGGGCAATCCGAAGCATGCCGATATCTTTGTTGTCACGGGCAGTGTGAACGAGCAGAACAGAGAGGTAATCAAGAACATCTACGATCAGATGCCAAAGCCCAACGTCGTTATCGGCGTGGGTATCTGCGCCTGTTCGGGCGGCGTCTTCAAGGAATGCTACAATGTGGCAGGCGGCGTCGGTCAGGTCATACCCGTGGATGTCTATGTCCCCGGATGTTCGGTGAGACCCGAGCAGATTATCGACGGCGTCGTTAAGGCTCTGGGCATTCTCGAGGAGAAGAAGGCGGCGTTTGCCGCCGAAAACGGCAAAAAGAGCGATAAGAGCGATAAGGGCGATAAGAAGGAGGGCGGTAACGATGCATAAGGAAGAGCAGACGATTACGGAGGTCACGGTCGAGAATCTGGTCTCCGAGGTCTCGAAGATGTATGATGAGGGTTACCGCCTTATTCAGATAGGCTGCGGCAAATACGACGATATCTTCGAGATAAATTACTCGTTCGATAAGGATTACAAATTTATGAATCTGCGCCTGAAGATTACCGAAGGCGTTGTTGTTCCGAGTATTACGGGAGTGTATCTCTGTGCGTTCATCTACGAGAACGAGATTCACGACCTTTTCGGCGTGAGCATTAAGGATATTGCCATCGATTTCAAGGGCAATCTGATAAGGACAAGCGTAAAGAGTCCTTTCAATACGCCGACGGTTACAAAGGTCAAAGCGGCCAAGCCGGCAAAGTCGGAGAGTGCGGCGGGAGCAAAGGCGGAGGGTAAAGCCGAAGCCAAAGCCGATGCCGGAAGCAAAAAGGAGGAAGCATAGATGGCAGGAAGAATTGTTGTTCCGTTCGGTCCCCAGCACCCCGTTCTTCCCGAGCCGATTCATCTGGATCTGGTTCTGGAGGACGAGAGGGTTGTTGAGGCAATACCCTCGATAGGGTATGTCCACCGCGGTCTCGAGAAACTTGTCGAGAAGCGCGATTTCAAGGACTTTGTCTATATTGCCGAGCGTATCTGCGGTATATGCAGTTTCACGCACAGCGTCGGATACTGTAAGGCAATCGAGGCGATTATGGACCTGCAGGTTCCCGAGCGTGCCCAGTATCTGAGAACTATCTGGAGCGAGTATTCGAGGCTTCACAGCCATCTCCTCTGGCTCGGTCTTTATGCGGATGCGATGGGCTTTGAGAATCTGTTCATGAACGCATGGAAGATTCGCGAGACCATCCTCGACGCGATGGAGGAGACCACCGGCGGCAGGGTCATTCAGGGCGTCTGTAAGGTCGGCGGCGTAAGACGCGACATTTCGGATGCGAAACTCAAAGAGATGACCGCAAAGCTGGATTCCATCGGCGGCGAGATAGAGGATCTCTGCCATGTCTTCTTCGATGACGCCAGCGTAAAGCACAGGTCGGTCGGCGTGGGTATGCTCTCGAAGGAGGATGCGCATAAGCTGGGCGCGGTCGGCCCGGTCGCGAAGGGAAGCGGCATTGCCCTGGATCTGAGGCAGACGGGTTATTCCGCTTACGGCAGTCTGGATTTCAAGCCGATTGTCGAGACGGGCTGCGACTGCTATGCGAGATGTATAGTTAGGGCAAAGGAGCTTGCACAGTCCGTGGATCTCATTAAGCAGGCGGCGGCGAACATCCCCGCTGGCGATATCGAGGTCAAGGTAAAGGGCAACCCCGACGGCGAATACTTCTCGAGGGTTGAGCAGCCTCGCGGCGAGTGCATACACTATGTGAAGGCGAACGGCTCGAAGAATATCCTGAGAGAACGCGTTAGGACTCCGTCGTCGGCGAACATACCGCCGCTTGTGAAGATGCTCGAGGGCTGTCAGATGGCGGATGTGCCGGTGATTGTGCTTTCAATCGATCCGTGTATCGGTTGTGCGGAGAGGTGAAAGAGAATGGGATTATTTTCGATGACGAAGACGGTTCTGAAGTCGCTGTTTAAGAAGCCGGCGACGATTCGCTATCCCGCCGAGCCTGCGAAGCGCTTTGAGGGCACCCGCGGTCAGATGGAGATTGATATCGATAAGTGCATCTTCTGCGGTCTGTGCTCGAAGCACTGTCCCGCCGATGCGATTACGGTGAACAAGAACGAGAGGACGTGGAGCATTAACAGGCTCTGGTGCATCTGCTGCAATTCCTGCGCGGAGAACTGCAATAAGGATGCGATTTATCAGACGAATGTATATCATGCGCCGATTGTCGCCGGCGAGACCGATGTCGATGTCTATCAGGGCAAGCCGGTCGAGGAGAAGCCTGCCGCCGCCGAAGAAAAGGCTGCGTGATTCATAAAACTATATTTCATTTTTTCAATTTTTCAATGGCGTGTTTTTGTGCTTTTGCATTTTGCCGTTAAAAATGTGTATTGTAATTTGATTGGGTATATCGCCGTTTTTATCTCTCTGTTTTATCTTCTTCTTGCCGAGCCGGGTTTTTTGCCGCCGAACCTTGAGCTTATGCTTCCGAAGCCGCGGAAGTCCATGCCGTGCGAGAACTCTTCGGTATGCTCAACCGCATCCCCGTTCTTTGACGGGCTGCCTGCTGCCGCATCCGGCGCCGCATCGCGGTTGTTCAAGTGTTCTTCGATTATGTCGGGTCTGCGGATGGGGATGGCGAAGTAGACCTGTGCGAAGGTTATGGGGTCGCTTCTGAATCCGCAGTTGTTTGCGACATAGTAGCATGCCAGACGCGTGAGTTTGTGGTCGGCGACGACCTTCTGAACTTTCCCGTTCTTTCTGACGAGTTTTCGGACGGGGACGAAGTTGTGTTTCACGACGCCGCGTGAGTCCTGACAGGCGAGTTTTGCTTTTTCGACGACGACGAAGAAGTCACGCGGGTCGAGGTATCCGAGGAGGGTCTGAAGGTCTTTTGCCATCCAGAGTTCAACGCCGCTGTCTATGTGGCGGCAGGATTCGAACTGTGCGAAGAGTTTATCGATTGTTGCTCTATCCATATTATCCCAATTGCTCCGTTCGTTGACGGCAGTGATATGTACTATCTTGTTTCGGATGTGTTTTTAATCTGTTTGAGTGTGCAATTGCTTTGATGTCTGTAATGAGATAATGAGTCTGCCGATTTATAAGGATATCTTAGCGGCGATTGTTGTGAAGTTGTTCTGCGGCGTTTATGCATATTTGTGCATATTCTTTGTAAACTTTTTTTTCAGTAAGAAAGATTATGAGATCTCGCGGCTGAGTAAAATATATGCGAAACATAAAGAGAATCATGAAAAAAAGGGCGGCTGACGGGCAGACAGCCGATTTGGATTTCATGATGTCGCAAAAGAGCAGCAAAACATATTCGAGCGACGATTTGAAAAAGCGATATAATCTGGAATAATTTTACAGTAAATTACACAAGTGGGTTACATCAAGTGGGACTTGGGAAAATAGGTCGGTATGCCTCAACCCGGATTTGAACCGGGGACAACCAGATCTTCAGTCTGGCGCTCTCCCAGTCTGAGCTACTGAGGCAAACAAAACGACATCAGTCGAATTTGCGAAATTAATATTGGATATCTGCACATATAAACTATTTGATTTATTGTTCATATGACAAAGAATGTCCTCATTGTATCCGTAATCGCATTGCTTCTGATTGCCGTGTTTGCGGCAATTGCAATGATGTCTGCGGGAAATGCAGTATCCGGCTCTCGGGAGCATACAGGAATTATCGCGGAGGAAAAAGAGATGATGATAAAAGTTTCCGACGGCACCAGTACCGTCATATTCCGGCTTAACGACAGCCCTTCTTCAAAGAGCCTGTACGGGATGCTTCCTATTGATGCGGAGGTGCGGAACTACTCGAATAATGAGAAGATCTTTACTCCGCCGCAGAAAGTCGATACGACCGGCGGCATTGAGGGCGACTGCCCCGCAGGCACGCTTGCGCTCTTCTCGCCGTGGGGCAATGCGGTTATGTACTACGGCGATGCCCCCGCATATCCAGGTCTCTATCTTCTCGGGGAGGCTGTTGAAGGCGGCGACAGGATAAAGGATATCTCCGGCACGATTCATGTTGAAGCTGTATGACGGGATCCTTTATCCCCGAGTCGATTTTTTTGCCGTGCAAAGCTAATACTTATTAGCCATGATCGGCTAATAAGTATTAGCGACATGGAAGGTGAGATGTCCACAAAAGAAAAGATACTGGATGCGGCGTTGACGCTGTTCTCCGAGAACGGTTACGACGGAACAAGCGTCGAGCAGATAGCAAACAAAGTCGGCATCAGGGCGCCGTCGCTCTACAAGCACTATGCAGGCAAGGAGGAGATCCTCAACGCTCTCATTGATTCCGCGCAGGCACATTACGAAGAGATGTTCGGATCCGAGATGAATATCGGCAGGGTGCCGGAGAGCGGCGAAGAGTTCATACGGGCTGAGATGGGCAGGATTGCGTTTACAATCCGCGATCCCGTAATCCGAAAGACAAGAATGCTTCTTGTTCAGGAGCAGTTCCGCAGCGAAAGAATCGCCGAGGTTACCACCATGCATCAGCTCACCGGCATTCAGCGGATGTATGCGAAGTTACTCGAAGAGATGATGAAAAAAGGGCTGGTCGGAGAAGACGATCCCGAACTGCTTGCGGCGGAGCTTACCGCTCCCGCGGTGCTTCTTATCGCCAAAGCCGACAGGCAGCCGCAATCCCTTAAAGAAATCGAAGAGAGCATTGAAAGACATTTACGGCACTTTTGCGCCGTTTACATGAAAAAATGAGATAAATATGTTGAAAAAAATAGTAGATCTGGCAACGCTGGCTTTGTACGTCGCGTCGGTATTCGTTATTGTCGACTTCAACTTCTGGGCGGGAATCGCTCTGTTTGCGGCGGCGACGTGCATTCAGTATTATTTCGGCACGCTCGGGAAATTGAAGGCAATTTCGGAGAGCACGAAAGAAAAAACGGCTGCAAACGATTGAAGGACGAAAGATGAGAATTGTCTGTCTTATCGAAGACACGGAAGGGTCGGAAGGAAAGAACGGGTGTGCGGCGGCGCACGGTCTGTCGTTTTATGTCGAGACCGGCGCTCACAGGCTTCTGGTCGACCTCGGACCTTCCGAATTGACCCTGAAAAATGCCGAAAAGACGGGCACAGACCTTCGGGATGTCGATACGGTCGTGCTGAGTCACGGTCATTACGATCACTCGGGCGGGATAATGCCCTTTGTCCGCCGCAACACAAAGGCGAAGATATACATGCAGCGGACGGCGGTCGGTGACTTTTACTCCGACGACGGCGAATCGGCGGGAGAACGCTTCAGATATATCGGCATTGACCCCGCGATAGCTGACCTTCCTCAGACTGTCAAGGTTGACGGCGATCTCCGGATTGACGACGAACTTGAACTTTTCACCGTAAAGCACGCGAATCACCCGATTCCGTTTACGAATAAGAGCCTGCTAGTCCGCGACGGAAGCGGATATGCGCGGGATTCATTCGATCACGAGCATTATCTCGTGATTCATGACGGGAAACGGCATATTCTCGTTTCGGGGTGCGCCCATAAAGGCATGCCGAATATCATGGAGGCTTATCTCGACAGGTATGGTGCCGCGCCGGATATCGCGATCAGCGGCTTTCATCTCATGAAGAAGACGGACTATTCCGAAGAGGAAAAGCGGGAGATCGGGGAGATCGCACGTCAACTGAACGAGTATCCGACGAAATACTTCACATGTCACTGCACTGGCATGAAGGCATACGAAATCATGAAGAGCGTCATGGGAGATAAGCTGACTTACGTGCACTCCGGCGACGCAATCCCGACGGATTGGATATGACGGCGTTATGCGGGTAAACGAAACATGAACGACATTTTCCTGTTTATCGACGCGGCATTGCCGTGGATTGCAATCGGACTCATGCTTGCCGTCTTTTTTGCAAGGATGGCAAGGATTGCGGTTACGAAGAAGAATGACGGGGATGCCGACCGCGTCTCCGAGGGTATGGCTCTGGGAATGTGCTTCGGCGTTGTCTTAAGCGTCGCTCTGCACATCAATCTCGGCATCGGGATGATGGCGGGTCTGCTCTACGGACTCCTCATCGGTTCGCGGATCGCGAAAAAGGATGGTGAGAAACGGGAAACCGATACACATCGGACCTGATACACACAGAACCCTATACACGCCGAACCTGACCGCATAGCATATCGCAAAAGTTGACTATCACGGAAAATCAATATAATTACGCAATAATATATTGTCAAAGAGTCCCGAGAGAGTCAAAATGAGCAATAATTCGGATATGCAGGCTGAAGGCGTCAAAAAAGGCAAAAAAATCAAATTATCGCAGGAGATCAACGAGAGAAAAGGTCATATCGTCCATCTGACGCATAACGACCTTGACGCCGTCGGCTGCGACGCCCTGCACAGACTGAGATATGAGGATGTCGTGACAAAGTTCTCCTCCGTATCCAAATTTGCGAAGAATCTGGACGATATCGCAAGGATGGCGGGAAAAGGGGACACATTAAGCATATCCGATATCGGTTACAACAGTGCCTGTGCCCGGTCGCTCGAGATAGCGAAGGAGAACGGCTGGGTTGTGGAATGGCGCGACCATCACAGATGGACGGACGACGAGATAAACGAGATAACGCCGCTTGTCAAATACCTCCGCGTCGATACCTCGGTCTGTGCGACCTGCATTGTCAGAAGCGACCTCCTTCCCGAAGACGCTCATTCGGGTGCGATTGCAAAGATTGTCTGCGACTACGACCTATGGAAGCATGAGGTGCCGGATTCGAAGGTGCTCGGCGAAGTCTGCACGAAGCGCGAGAATCTGGAGTGCGTCCGCGACTGTTTTGTCGCAGGCGGTCTCATCAACGACGAAATTCGGGAGATATACCGCGGAATCGAGGAAGAGAAGAACGCGGCGATAAAAAAGAGCCTGAAGCATACAAGGATAATGGAAGGGCGCTATAAGATTGCCTTTGCGCCGCTTTACGGATACCCCAGTGAAACGGCGCACGCCATTCGCGACAGGATGGGTACCGATATCGAGGTCATCGTCGCCGAAAACGGCAAGTTCTCGGTGCGTTCGGTGCCGCCGGTGAGCCACCTAATAGCGAAGAAGTTTAACGGCGGCGGTCATCCTCCGGCGGCGGGGGGGACGTTTAAGTTCTCGCTCGGCGATAAGCTCTCGTTTATGATACTGAAAAAGACAAAGCATTACGATAAGTTCTTTGAAGCCGCGGAGAAGGTAAAAGAGGAATAATCCAATTCGAATAACCTGATTTCAACCCCTGCTCAATACCCCAAACCCACTAACCTTATCCAAACCTCCTTATTTCAATACCCCAATCCAAATAACCTAATCCAAACCTCCTTATTCCAATACCCCAATCCAAATAACCTAACCATAACCCTAACCCCAACCCCTAATCTCTCATCAGGTAACTGTTTTCTTTAAGATCTTTCCAGAATGCGGTCATGCTTTCTGCCGCAGATTCTGTTTCCGTTTCGTTTTCGGTTATGTTTTCGTTTACGGTTTCCCGTTTCGGTTTTGATTCTCTTTCGGTTTGCGTTTTTGCGTCCTGCCAAAGTTCAATGCCGCCCGCCTTTATGCCGTCGGGGTCGAAGTGCTCAAGGCACGGCTCGAAATCGGAGGGTTTCGCATTGATGAGGCAGATATCCCTGACCTCGTATTCGTTCATGAGCTCGAAGAGCACGGGCAGTTTTGAGGGGATTATCGCAACCGCGGTCTGATATTCGAGGATATTGCTCAGCTGCCGCGACGTTGCCGCCGGCGAACAGAAGAAGACTCTCTCACGCGATAGTTCCTCGAGTTCGTCGTGCGCGAAGGAATCCGCGATGAGGATATGGCTTTTTACTCCGAGATCGCGCTGCTCGCGCATGATTTTGGCGTAAACCTCGCAGATTGCGCTGTAATACTCGCCGATATCGTCGTAGAAGACATCGTTCAGTCTGAGTGCGGAGGGTGAAGGCAGAACGAAGTTCAGCGGCGCTGCCGCGGTGTTCCTGCCGAGTGTCTTTTGAAGCGCCTTTACTGATTCGGCATCGGCTTTGACCATATCGGGAATCGCATGGAGTTCGCCGTTGACGTAGCCCTCTTTATGCCCGCCGATTGACTCAAGCAGGCGCGAAGCGTAGAATCCGCCGCCGCATCCGGGGATATCCGCACAGCCCGCCTGTGCCTTGAGCTGCCGCTCCAGAAAATATGTCGTTATGTCGCGGTCGGTCTTCTTCGGTCTCGGAGTTCGAATCCATTCCGCGAGTTCGTCCGCATTCGGCGGCGGCATCTTCGTGCCCGATGCGCCGAAACTCTGAAGGATTAAATTCTGCCTTTTTTTCATCTGAGATTTCCGTTTAGTATTCTATTTATTTTCCTATGTCCCATATATAAGCATGAGTGATACGCCGATACTTGTCACGTGCGGACTGCCGTATACCAACGGTCCGTGCCATCTGGGGCATCTGCGCACCTATGTGCCTGCGGATTTCTATGTCAGATACCTCAGACATTGCGGCAGAGAAGTTGTTTTTGTGTGCGGTTCAGACAATCACGGAACGCCGATAGTCATCAGCGCCGAAGCCGAGGGTGTTACGCCGCGTCAGATGTCGGAGCGCTACAATGCGCACTTTGACGAGACGTTCAAGAAGATGGGCATCTTTTTCGACAGATTCGGTATGACCGACGACCCGATGAATCATGAGACAACGACCGAGATTGTTACGAAGCTCATCGAAAACGGGCATATCTATAAGAAGACGATAAGCCAGAGTTACTGCCCGCACTGTGAGATGTTCCTTCCCGACCGCTATGTGGAGGGTACCTGCCCCTACTGCGGCGAGAAGGCACGCGGCGACGAGTGCGATCAGGGCTGCGGCAAGCACCTCGAGCCCGGCGAACTGAAAGATCCCGTCTGCAAGATCTGCGGAAGCCCCGCGGAGTTTCGCGATCAGGAGCACTATTTCCTCAAGCTCGGCGATTTCAAAGAGTTCCTCAACGGTTATCTGCCGACGATTCAGGGAACGTCGAATGCGAAGAACTACGCGTCGATGTGGGTAAAAGAAGGTCTGCATGACTGGTGCGTGACGAGGTCGTTCAACTGGGGCGTGAAGTTCCCGGGTCACGACGATCTGGTTGTCTATGTCTGGGTGGATGCGCCAATCGGCTATATCTCGTTTACGAAGGAGTGGGCGAAGGCGACCGGCGGCGACTGGGAACAGTTCTGGAAGCCCGAGGGTAAAGGCGAGGTCATTCATTTCATAGGTCAGGACATCATCTATCATCACTGCGTTTTCTGGCCGTCCCTGCTCGAAGGCGCGGGATATAAGCCGCCGAAAGCGGTTGTGGCGAGCGGCATGGTGAAGATCGACGATAAGAAGTTCTCGAAGAGCCGCGGCTGTGTGGTCTGGACGAACGAGGATTATCTCGATATCGGTCTTTCCCCCGATTATCTGAGGTATTATCTTCTCTCGTATACGAGCCACACGAAAGAGTTGAATTTCTCGTGGAAAGAGTATCAGGCACGCGTCAATAACGAGTTCGTGGACACTATCGGCAATTTCTTCTACCGCACGCTTCACTTTGCGGCGAACAAGATGGGCGGCATCCCCGACCTCGATGCCGAGCCGCAGGTGCTTGAGGCGATTAAGAGCACGATTGCCCAGCTGGATAAGGCGGTAGGCGAGTATGAGTTCAAGGCGGCGGTCGAGGCGGTGCTTGCGCTCGGAAACACGGCGAATACGTATATTCAGACGAATGCGCCGTGGAAACTGATGAAGACGGACGAGAATGCCGCGAGGCAGACGATAAGGAACTGCCTCCAGTTCGTGAAGGCGCTCACGATTCTCCTCGACGGTATCATGCCGGTCAAAGCGCAGGAAGCGTGGGAGCTTCTCGGTTATAAGGGCAAGGTCGCGGATTGCAGGCTTTCCGAGGCGCTTACGGGCTTTGATCACAGCGAACTGCCGACACCGAAGATTCTCTTCGCGAAGATTGAGGACGAGAAGGTTGCCGAGTATGAAAATACCCTTAAGATGCGTCTTGAGGAGGCAAAGGCGAAGGAGGCGGGCAGTGCCGCGGCAGGCTCAGCATCGGCGCAGACTGCGTCAACCAAACCGAAAACAGAAAATAAAGGAGATAAAAAGATGGAAGATAATAACGAACCCGTGGAACAGATTTCGATTGATGAGTTTTTCAGAACGCAGCTGAAGGTAGGCAAGATCCTTGAGGTCGAGCCGGTGCCGAAGTCAAAGAAGCTTCTCAGGATTATGGTCGATCTCGGCGAGGAGAGTCCGCGCCAGATTGTTTCGGGAATTGCGCCCTACTACCAGCCTCAGGAGCTTGTGGGTCTGAGCGTTGTCGTGGTCGCGAACTTAAAGCCCGCGAAGCTCTGCGGCGTCGAGTCAAACGGCATGATTCTTGCGGCAGGCGACGAGGCTTCGCTTCTCACGACGAAGTTCGAGGTTGCGCCGGGCACAAAGGTGCTTTAAGCACACCTTATGGCTTTTTTTATGATGCCGAGTGACAGATTTGCGTATTTCAAGTTTCTGCTTGCGCTGTTTATCTTCGGCACAAACGGTATAGTTGCGAGTTTCATCGCAATGAGCAGTTCCGACATTGTTTTCCTAAGGTTAATGCTGGGAAGCGCATTTCTTCTCGCGATTTTTGTGATTTTGCGAAAGCCGTTCGTCTGTTTCGGGCAGCCGCGTGATGCCGCGTATATCTGTGTGTCCGGGATTGTGATGGGGGCTTCGTGGCTTTTTCTTTATGAGGCGTATCAGCAGATTGGTGTGGGTGCTTCGACGCTTTTGTACTTCGTCGGCCCCGTTATCGTTCTGGCGCTGTCGCCGTTTATCTTCGGCGAGAGGCTGACTCTTGTCAGGGTTGCGGGCTTCTTCTGCGTTATCGCGGGGATGTACCTCGTGAACGAGGTGCTGCTTTCGGGTTCGGGCAATACGTGGGGTGTCTTCTGCGGGTTGATGTCGGCGGTTTTGCTTGCGGTTATGCTGATTACGAACAAGAAAGCGGCGTCGATAAGGGGTTTTGAGAACGCCTTTTTACAGATTTTCATCGGTTTTCTGACCATTGCGGTTATCCGCGTTGCTCTCGACGGACTTACCCTGAGCATTCCGCCGGAGGACTTAATCTGCGTTCTTGTTCTCGGAATATTCAATACCGGGATTGGCTGTTATCTCTATTTTTCTTCGCTTTGCTCCCTTCCGGCGCAGTCCGTCGCCGTTCTGGGCTATATCGAGCCGCTTTCCGCGGTCGTGTTCTCGGCGCTGATACTTTCGGAAGTTCTCCTGCCCGTTCAGATTCTGGGTGCGGCGCTGATTCTCGGCGGTGCTTTCGTTGCGGAAGTTTTCGGGGGGCGGAAGAGGGCGGAGTCGCGGTAAGGGTTTTGGAAGGGTTTTGAATAATTCCTCAAGTTTGGTGACACGTGAAAATAAGTAATCACCGTGTGTATTGCTTTAAGTGAATCAAACGTTTATATATAGTAAATAGCGTCATGTAATTTACGTGGGAATATGCGCGTGGAATATGTGACAGTAAATGATGTTGTAATGCTTGATTCTGGGGGCATTAGACCGTTGAATACAGAGACTTGCAGGATTAATGTTATGGATGGGGTAATAATATGGTAAATCTCGTAAAAACCGATGATATCTATAAAAATTGGATACTCTCACTTAAAACACGATATCGCAAAAGTCAGATTAAAGCGGCATCATCTGTTAATCGTGAAATGTTGCTGTTTTATTGGGCGCTCGGCAGAGATATCTCTCGGATGGGGCTTAATGCCAAATACGGCTCGGGCTTTTATAAAAGATTAAGTTCCGACTTAAAGGAGCTTATTCCGGACGTAAAATCATTCTCTGAAACCAATTTGAGATATATGGTATGGTTTTATGAACTGTACTCCTTAATTCCACAACAAACTGTTGTGGAATCTGATGTGACAGAAAAGCAACTGCCGATGGTAAAGGATTATGTCAGCGAAAGTATCTTTTTCATTCCTTGGGGACATCATGTTGCAATAATCGGAAAATGCCGTAACGATCAGCAAAAAGCACTCTTCTTTGTGTCGAAGACTCTGGAAAATAACTGGTCTCGTGCCGTTTTATTGAATTTCCTCGATACGAACCTTTTTGAAAGACAGGGAAAAGCGATTTCAAATTTTGTAAAAACTCTTCCGTCGCCGCAGAGCGATCTTGCGCAGGAGATGACGAAGGATCCTTATAATTTTGATTTTCTCACTATTACGGAGGGATACTACGAGAAGGAACTTAAGGATGCCCTTATGGATAATATCTCCAAGTTCCTGCTGGAACTCGGCACCGGATTCGCATTTGTCGGGCGCGAATATCGCCTCGAAGTAGGTGAGACCGAGCAGTTTATCGATATGCTGTTTTACAACATCTCCCTGCACTGCTATGTCGTTATTGAGGTCAAGACAAGGGCTTTCGAACCCGGCGATATGGGACAGATAGGAACCTATGTTGCGGCGGTTGACGGCATTTTACGAAAGGAAGGAGATGCCCCCACCGTCGGCTTGCTTGTCTGCAAGAATAAGGACAATGTCCTTGCACAGTATGCGGTAAACGTTTCAAAGGCGCCTGTAGGCATATCCGAGTATGAATTGTCAGATCTCGTGCCCGAAGACTTCAAGGGAACACTCCCGACCATCGAAGAGATTGAGCGTGAGCTGAACTGAATATCGATATATTATGCTTTCGAAGGTATACTAGCAAAAATTTTGGTTATAATTATGCTAAAAATCAAAAATACCTATAATTTCTCCTTAAAAATTATATGTTCTAATTTTGCCACAAGTTGTGGCACAATTGAATGAAATACACTCATATTATGCACACCGGTCATATTGTGGGCACTTTGAAGTATTGTTTCTGAGGTCTTCGGCATCCAAGCTCATATCGGGCTTAAAATCGAATTCTGTAATTTTGCCACAACTTGTGGCAAAAATAGATAATCTTTTATTTGGGGTTGTTTTCGTTATCGGCGCTTAATTATGTATCATTTGGCTGGTGGCAGTGTGTGGGCATACTATATAAAACTATTCTGAGTAATGCAGCAAAAAAGTCGCCGTCCGAAAAAAAAGAGTGAATGATGGTGGTCTGTTGCCGTCAGACACGCACGAACTGATATGTTCCCTTCGGGTAGATGGCCTGAAGGACTTTCTGGTTGGTTATGAGCTGATAGTCTTTGTCGCCTATCTTGTAGAAACCGTCGTTTATCTTATACCATGTGCCTTTCGTGATTACAGGCTCGGTCTTGTAAATTTCGGTCTCGGCATACTCATAGGTGCCGTCTTCGTTGACGGTCAGTTTCGCGGAATCAACCCTGTAGGGCGAGAGGTCGACATGGCTGTTTATCGAGGAGAGCACCCAGACGCCGATCAGCTTATCGGTTTTCCAGTCCGCAACCTGTCCCGGAAGGGCATGTTCGGTTTCTTTCGGTATGTTGCCCGCCTCCGCGTTCGATGTGCAGCCTGCGGTAATCATGACCGCAAACATTGCAATGACGACAAGAACGAATATCGCTGATAATTTTTTCATAAAATCACCAAATAAACGAAATTAAGCGCTATTAATATATAAAAATGACGCAGGAGGAAAATCCCCCCGCCCCTACCCCGCACCTGCCCCGCACCCGCCATCTCCGACCGACAATATACCACAGTCGACCGACAGAACACTTTTTCAGTTCGAAGAATACTATCATTTATTTGCTATTGCGATGTATTTCATAGTATAAGTGCGCGTGAAAATTGACAGTAACATAGACATATGATCGATAAGTGAATCCGTGAATTGTATACGTAAATATGTCATGTGCCGACAATAGTAGTTCGTGCTGTGCTTGTCTCTAGGAGGAAGAATTATGCCCAATTTCTCAAAAAGAGAGTTGTCTGAAGCGGACATAAAACGAAAATATATAACTCCCGCTATTGAAGATGGGTGGAATGCCGACAATATCCGAATGGAATACAAAATTACTGACGGCAGAATTCTTCTAGATGGCAATATGATTTCCCGAGGCAAGTACAAATATGCCGACTATGTTCTCTTTTTAAATAACGGCAAGCCTATTGCGGTAGTCGAAGCAAAGGACAATAATCATCAAGTTTCGGACGGAATTCAGCAGGCTATCGAATATGCTGAGTTGATGGAACTGCCGTTTGCGTATTCATCTAACGGAGATGCATTTGAGGAACGTGATTTACTGACAGGAGAGAGACGTCAGATTTCCCTTAATGAATTTCCTACGCATGATGAATTGGTTGCCCGTTATTATGCCGAAACAAATTATGGAAAGGGCATTACGGATCCTGAGAAGAAAGTGATTGAGCAGGATTACTATTCTTCGCAGGAAACATATTCACCAAGATATTATCAGATGATTGCCATCAACAAATCGGTTGAAGCAATCGCAAAAGGACAGGACAGGATTCTCCTTGTCATGGCAACGGGAACGGGTAAGACTTATGTGGCTTTCCAGATTGTTTACAGACTGCTTGAGGCAAAATTAAAGACGCGTGTCCTGTATCTTACCGACAGAAACATCCTTGCCGATCAGAGCATTCTTCAAGATTTCTCGCCTCTGGAAAAAACCATTTACAAGGTGAATTTCTCCGATAAGGATTGTCTGAATCAAATACGGTCTCATGAGGTAAACTTTGCTCTTTATCAGCAGATGGTAGGTCTTGATGATACCGAGCATTTCAGAAAGATTCCCAATAATTACTTTGACCTTATCATAGTGGATGAGTGTCACCGCGGAAGCGCCAAGGAAGACAGCAATTGGCGCAGAGTCCTTAATTATTTCAGTTCGGCTACGCAGATCGGTATGACGGCGACGCCGAAGGAGAGCGCCGATGTCTCGAATATTGACTATTTCGGCGATCCCGTCTACGTATACAGCCTTAGACAGGGTATAGAAGATGGTTTCCTCGCGCCGTTCAAGGTCATCAATGTGACTCTCGATATCAGCAACGGCTGGAGACCGCATAGGGGGCAGAGAGATATCTTCGGGAATGAGATTGAAGACCGCATTTACAACAATCGCGATTATGACTATCCTAACGGCGTTATTCTTCAAGACCGCATAGACAATGTCGCAAGTGTGATTACCGACTATCTGAAGAAGACCGACAGGATGCAGAAAACTATTGTTTTCTGTGCCACGGAAGATGCCGCGGGGCGTATGCGGGATGCTCTTGTTTCTCTTAACAGCGATATGGTTAAACAGATTCCCGATTATATTGTCCGCATTACGGGATCGGATGATTACGGTAAGGGCAAGCTGAATTACTTTATATCGGAGAAAGTAAAGTCTCCCGTCATTGCGGTAACGTCCGAGTTGCTTTCGACAGGCGCGGACTGTAAAATGACGAAACTCATCGTTCTGGATAAGTATATCGAGAGCATGATCACCTTTAAGCAGATTATCGGGCGCGGAACACGTATCCGCGTGAGAAATGGAAAGACGCACTTTACGGTGATGGACTTCCGCGGTGTAACAAATCTCTTTGCCGATCCCGAATGGGACGGACCGATTGAGCAGCATGAAGAATTTGTTCACAGCGGCGAGGAATATACTCCCAAGGTTTATTATCCGCCTGCCGAGAAGCACGACATTCCGACCGTAGACCGGGACGGATGCCGTGTAAAAGTCGTCAATGAGATTGTTTCCATTTATGATGTCGATGGAAGAATCCTCCGTCAGATTGACATTATTGACTATACGAAGACAAAAATCACGGGCGAATACGCGTCTCTCTCCGATTTTATCAATAAGTGGAACTCTCTGGATAAGAAGGAAGAGATTCGTAAAGTGCTTGAAGAAAGGAATATTGATCTCGAAAAACTGAAACGGGATCAGAATCTTGCCGATGTCGACGATTTTGACTTTATCTGTTATATCGTGTACGGTCAGAAGCCTCTCACAAGGGCGGAGAGAGCAAAGAACGTGAAGAAAAAGGATTTCTTCTCCAAGTATTCGGGCGATGCCCGCGCCGTGCTTGAGATTCTTCTGGAGAAGTATATGGACGGCGGCATAACCGAGATGGAGAATATCAGAATTCTTTCAATGAAAGATTTCGCGGAATTCGGTAAGCCCGCCAAGATTGTGAAACTCTTCGGCGGCAAAGAAGGCTATGAACAGGCATTAAGAGAACTTGAAGACAATATTTATGGAGTTGAGGCGGTGTAAATGAGTGAAAAGGGTACCAGAGGAATTATCTACTTGATGGAATCAGCAATTCCAGGCTTGGTAAAAATAGGGAAATGCGGAACCAAGCAGTATAAAGAACGTATGAGAGATTTAAGCAGTAATGGATACAGAAATGCAACAGGATTAAAATGTGTAATTGCCATGGAAGTAGACAATTATGAAGATGTAGAAAGACTATTCCATTCACTTTTTGACAGTTGTCGGGTGGGAAATACAGAATTGTTTGCATTAGATGTCAGTCTGTTAACGGGGCTTTTCTCAGCATTAGACGGTACAATGAAGTATCCTCATTCAGAATCAAAATCAGATGTATTTGACGAGGCGGCAAGTGTTGCTTACGGAAGGGTTATTCCCGATGGCGAATACAGATTAACGAGGTTTAAACAATCTGATAACAGATCTGTTGACGCGATTGCTTCAATCACGAATAATTATTGGACTATTAAAAAGGACAGTGTTGTAGGAATTTCAGAGGATAACCGTGTTTCAGATAAGGCAAGAAATCATCATAATGATATGGTTATTAACAAGGAAAACGGCAAACTTTTGGAAGATTATGAGTTGGGAGAATGTTCTCCAAGTTTAGCCGCAAGTGTGGTACTGTTTGGTTCCACCAATGGATGGAAAGATTGGGAAGATGAATTCAAAAGAAAAATAGATTATTACAGACAAATGGCTAAAAAGGAAACTGAAGAATAATGGCGATGCAGTCGGGTTTTGTTAAAAGAATAAGAGATGTAATGCGCATGGATGCCGGCATTAACGGCGATGCGCAAAGAATAGAGCAGATGGTCTGGATGCTCTTCCTTAAGGTCTATGACGCGAAGGAAGACGATTGGGAACTTAACGAGGATAATTACGTTTCAATCATTCCCGAAGAATGCCGCTGGCGCAACTGGGCAAAAGCGGATGACAAGGGACGCGCCCTTACGGGAGACGATCTGCTTGATTTCGTGAACAATACCCTGTTTCCGACTTTAAAAAAGTTATACGTAACACCCGATACTCCGACAAAGAAAGCGATTGTAAAATCGACCTTCGAGGATGCCAACAACTACATGAAGGACGGCGTTCATCTGCGGCAGGTCATAGATATCATCGATGAGATCGAGTTCGACGACGTTAAGGAAAGTCACGCTTTCGGTTTCGTCTACGAAGAGATTCTCCGCGAGTTGCAGTCCGCGGGATCTTCGGGTGAGTTCTATACTCCGAGAGCCGTTACCGACTTCATGGCGCATATGATTCGACCGAAGATCGGCGAGAGGATGGCGGATTTCGCCTGCGGCACGGGCGGATTCCTCACGTCGTGGCTCGGAGAACTTAGGAAGCAGATCACGGATACGGAATCGATGAGTCAGTTTGACAGCAGTATCTTCGGGATTGAAAAAAAGCCGTTCCCTTACCTTCTCTGCGTTACCAACATGCTTCTTCACGATATCGAGGTGCCGAACATCCTTCACGCGAACTCGCTGAGGCATAATCTTCTGGATTATTCGGAAGACGAAAAGTTCGACGTTGTCATGATGAATCCGCCTTACGGCGGTCACGAAGACAAATCGATTCAGAGTTTCTTCCCCGACGATCTTGCATCTTCCGAGACCGCGGATCTTTTCGTTTCCGTCATCATGTATCGTCTTAAGGAGGACGGAAGAGCCGCCGTAATCATCCCCGACGGCTTCCTCTTCGGTACCGACGGCGCAAAACTTGCCATCAAAAGAAAACTTCTGACCGAGTTCAATCTGCATACGATAATCAGACTTCCGTCATCCGTGTTCAGTCCTTACACCTCGATAACGACAAACATACTCTTCTTCGACAATAAAGGATCAACGAAAGAAACGTGGTTTTACAGGGTTGACATGCCCGCCGACAGAAAACACTTCTCGAAGACCAAGCCCATGGAACTCAAGCACTTCGATGAGGCAATTTCATGGTGGTACGACCGAAAGCCCATTGAGATTGACGGCGCTCCGAAAGCCAAGTGTTATTCCGCGAATTTCCTTCTGAACGATCAGAACTGCAATCTCGACCTCTGCGGATATCCGCACGAGGAGGAAGAAGTTCTCTCACCCATGGAGACGATAAAGAACTATCAGGATAAGAGAGCCGCGCTCAATGCCGAGATTGATGCCGTTCTTGAAGAACTAGAATCACGACTCACGGGCGGTGCCGAAAATTAAGCCCGAAGAACTGAAAGCAAGTATTCTTCAGTATGCCATAGAAGGCAAACTCGTTGAACAGAGAGCCGAAGAAGGCACGGCGGAAGAACTCTATAAGCAGATACGGGCAGAAAAGCAGAAATTGATTAAGGAAGGCAAAATCAAGAAGGAAAAGCCGTTGCCTGAGATTTCCGAGGACGAGATTCCGTTTGACATTCCTGAAAGTTGGAAGTGGGTGCGACTCGGTGATTGCGGTTGCTTTGAAAGAGGGAATGGTATAAAGAAAGACGAAGTCACTAAAGAAGGAAAACCTTGTATCAGATACGGACAGCTTTATACCACTTATAAGACCCGCTTTTCGCAGGCAGTATCTTATATTTCTCCCGAACTTTTTGAAAAGTGTCATAAGGCGTACAAAAATGATATTCTGATGGCTTTGACAGGTGAAAATGAGTATGATATAGCGCTTGCCGTCACATATGAAGGCGATGAGCAAATCGCTATTGGCGGCGATATGACGAGATTTTTCAATCATAATATGGATCCGTTGTATCTGACTTATGTGATAAATTCCCGACATGGAATCCTTTGTAAAAGCAAAATGGCATCCGGTAATATCATTGTGCATATTTCAAATGATAAACTTGCTACTATACCCATTCCCCTTCCCCCACTCGCCGAACAGCGCCGCATCGTCGCCAAGATAGAAGAACTTCTTCCGTATGTTGATCGTTATGCCGAGGCATATGAGAAGCTGGAAGAGTTCAATGCCAAGTTCCCCGACGAGATGAAGAAGTCCATACTTCAGTATGCCATAGAGGGCAGACTCGTGGAGCAGAGAGCCGAAGAAGGCACGGCGGAAGAACTCTATAAACAGATACGGGCTGAAAAGCAGAAACTGATTAAGGAAGGCAAAATCAAGAAAGAAAAGCCCTTGCCTGAGATTTCCGAGGACGAGATTCCGTTTGACATTCCTGAGAGTTGGAAGTGGGTAAGATTAGCCTCGTTACTTACAGTTAGGGGTGGTAGAAGAATACCTGCTGGAAGAAAACTTACTAAAATCCCTACTTCACGCGTATATATCAGAGTAACTGACATGCAGAATGGTACTATATCGAATAACGATTTGTATTATGTTCCTGAAGATATTATTGATGAGATATCAAATTACATAATCACAAAAGAAGACATCTATATAGTTATCGTTGGAAGTACAATCGGAAAATGTGGTCTTGTACCAGAAGAATTCTCGGGCATGAATTTGACAGAAAATGCCGCAAGATTAACGCCCTATTTTGTTGATAAGACATATTTGTATAAAGTTTTATCATCAACATTCATGCAAAATCAATTCATTGATAAAACATACCAAGTTGGTGTACCTAAGCTGGCAATAACTCGGCTTGAAACATCACTATTCCCCCTCCCGCCCCTCGCCGAACAGCGCCGCATCGTTGCCAGGATCGAGGAACTTCTTCCGCTATGTGAAAGGCTTGCGGAATGCAGGGAAAAGGCATAATCTTTTTTTTGAATTTTGAAGAACTGTTACGAACTTTGAAAAACTTTTGAAAAACTTTTGAAAAACTTTTAAAAATCGTAAAATCACAAAAAACAGCGGATCTGAGGGGATTCGAACCCCTGGCATCCGGGTTAGAAGCCCGGCGCTATATCCAGGCTAAGCCACAGATCCATAGCGCATGACCGAAGTCTCAATTAAGACTGCCTCAAGTCTTGCCTTACTATATTGGGGATTATCGCATATTAAACTTGTCACATCGTAATTTCGGATAAAAAAAGCGGGAGGC